>Ga0334722_10000030_pt1:0-190000 | contig 211136 bp, 170 predicted proteins | sample C3_bottom_MG_FD_207210 | JGI IMG/M metagenome (GOLD analysis project Ga0334722, IMG submission 207210) | Sediment microbial communities from Yellowstone Lake, YNP, Wyoming, USA - C3_bottom | ecosystem: Environmental > Aquatic > Freshwater > Lake > Sediment | place: USA: Wyoming... | reverse complement strand
GTGAGCGAGACGAGTTCCTGCTGGCCGGTCACGGTGGCCGTCACGACCCCTCCCCCGGCCGAGCCGCTGACGGTCACGGTCTCGAGCTCGCGCTGGACCCGGGCCATCTCCTGCTGCATCTGCTGCGCCATCCGCTGCAGGTTCGCCATCCCCATTGACCTATCTTCCTCCATCGGGTGGGCGAGGACGGCCGGACGGCCTGGCTCGCGTCGTCGAGTGGGCAGAGAGTGTGCGCGATCCGGCGCCCGGGTGCAGCGAGGGCCGACCCGGGTTCACCCGACTTCACCGACGTCGACGAGATCGTCGGCGAAGATCCGTCGTGCCTCGGCGAGCAGGCGTGATCCCTCGGCGTCGTCGGGCAGGGGCGGGACGAGGTCCAGGTTCGTGGCGACGCAGCGCACGTTCACCGTCCGGCCGAGGAAGCGGCCGACGCCCTCCTCGAGGACCCCGCGTCGCCGCTCGGCCACGTCTCGCAGGAAGGCCTGGTCCTCCGGGAAGCCGAGGGTGACGATGTTGCCGTCGACGGCGACCGGACGGCAGGCGGTGATCAGCGGCTTCGTGGGCGGGTTCCGGCTGATGTGGGCGACGATCTCGGGCCAGCGCCGACGGAGCTCCTCGAGCGCGTCGCTGCCGGGGCCGACCGCCTGGCCGGCGGGCGAGCCCGCCGCTGCCGGGGCCGGGGTCGGCGGACCGGGCGACGGCGCTGAGCCCGTGCCTCGGCCGGGCGCGGCGGGGGATGGAGCGTCCGCTGCCGGGGTTGCCGTGCGCGTCGGGGTTGCCGTGCGCGTCGGGGTTGCCGTGCGCGCCTGCCGGGGAGGCGACGGCGCCTCGGCGGCCGGGCCGGCAGGCTGAACCGGGCCGGCAGGCTGAACCGGCTCGTCGCGCCGGACCGCCGCGCTGGCGGGGCCCAGGCCTGCCGCGCCCCCGGCGGGCCGACCTGGCGCGAGCTGGGCCGGCGCCTCCGGAGCCGGCGCCTCCGCAGCCCCGGACGAGGCGAAGAGCGCCAGCTCGAGCTGGAAGCGAGGACCGCCCGGGCCACCCCGGGTGGGATCGATCGCACCCAGGCGACGGCCCGCGGTCGCGAGCTGGCCGGGGCTGACCGACCGTCCGTCCCCCGACCGGCCGGAAAGCGCATCGACGAGTCGGCGCCGGATCGCCTCGACGGCCTGATCGAGAAAGGACCGCAGGTCGCGCCCGTGGTCCTCGAGGTCGTCGAGGACGGCAATCCCGGCCAGCACGTCGCCCAGGACGAGGGCATCCACGAATCGCTCAACCGACTCGGTCTCGGCCAGGCCGAGCAGATCGCGCACGTGGTCCGCGGTCAGCGGGTCGGCCCCCGAGGAGAGGAGCTGGTCGAGCATCGATTCGGCATCACGCATCCCTCCCGCGGCCAGCCGGGCCACGAGCTCGAGGGCCGCCGGTTCGGCGGCCCGAGCGTCGGCGTCGAGGATCATCCGGAGCTTGCCCTCGATCTCGGGAACGCTCAGGCGCCGGAAGTCGTAGCGCTGGACCCGGGACAGAACGGCCGGCCGGATCTGGCTCGCATCGGTCGTGCAGAAGATGAAGACGACATGCTCGGGCGGCTCCTCGAGCGACTTGAGCAGGACGTCCCAGCCTTCCTTGATCCGCTGGACCTCGTCGACGATGTAGACCTTGCGCCGAAGATCCGAGGGCGCGGTCAGGGTGCGGGCCAGGAGCTCGCGCATGTCGTCGACCCGGTTGTTCGAGGCGGCGTCCATCTCGATCACGTCGAGTGCCCGCCCCTCGCGGATCGCGACGCAGGCCGGACATCGGTCGCACGGCTCGCCATCCTGGAGGTTCGTGCAGTTCAGGGCCTTGGCCAGGATCCGGGCGAGCGACGTCTTGCCTGTCCCGCGCGGCCCGACGAACAGGAGAGCGTGGGCGACCTGGCCGAGCCGGACGGCGTTCCGGAGGGTCCCGACGACAGCTTCCTGGCCGACGATCTGGGCGAACGTCTGGGCGCGCCAGCGGCGGTAGAGGGCCTGGTGCGGAGCGGTCGAGCTCACGGCGCTCCTGGCTCAGAGGCGGGGCTGGACGGCCGACAGGCGGGCGAGCGGGCCGTCCGGCCACGCGAGGACGATGGACGTTCGCCGTGCACCCTCCGTCGATCAGCGCGCCCCCGCGCCCACCGGGTCGAGCGGCTCGGACCAGGCCGTTCCGCGGCACCCGGCGAAGATCGCTTAGTGCTGCTTCCTTCCGGACCTGACACGGTTCGCGAGTCGCCGCTGCGCGGGACCCGGCCCTCAACGTCGCTCGAGACGGCGGCTTTCGAGAACGGAGACCTCGGGAGGGAATTCAGCCCTGCTGGAGCGGATTGCAGGTACAGGGCACCGCTAGTTCCCCGCCTAGCACGGCACCCGGATGATAGCAGGGGCAGGCTGCGGCGCGATCCGCCCGGGCGGGAGCCCGGGGAGGGTGGCGGAGAGGGCGGGATTTGAACCCGCGATGGGTTGCCCCATACCGCATTTCCAGTGCGGCGCCCTAGGCCACTAGGCGACCTCTCCGCGGTGTCGGCATCCACGCTGCGAGCCACCGGTCGGCGACCGGTCGGGCCGGACCGCCACCAGGTGAAGGAAGCTGGCGGAGAGGGTGGGATTCGAACCCACGGTGCTTTCGCACACCGCTTTTCGAGAGCGGCACCATCAACCACTCGGACACCTCTCCGCCGGAGAGGATACCAAAACGGGTCCTCCGCGCCGCCGGGAGACGGCGAGCCGGTCCGCTCGGACTCCCGCGGGCACGGTCCTGGCCGGGGCGATCAGCGAGCGCCGGTGCCACCCGGCCTGGCGGCGGCGGCAAGCTCGAACAGGTCCTCCGCTTCGCTCCGGCGGATCCCCGATACGACCTCCATCCGGCGCGGCAGGGCAGGATGCTGGGCGAGCTGGATGACCGTGCCGGCAGCGCCCTCGAGTTCGTTCGGGGCGGCGAAGACGAGCGCCTGGACGTCACTCGCGAGCAGGGCCCCGACGCACATCGCGCACGGTTCGAGGGTCGCGAAGATCGTTGCCTCGTCGAGCCGCCAGGTGCCCAGCTTGCGCGCCGCATCGCGCAGGGCGACGACCACCGCGTGGGCAGTCGGATCGTTCGTCTCGTGGACGCGATCGTGGGCCCGGGCGACCATCGCGTCGTTGACCACGGCGACCGCCGCCACCGGGCGTTCGCCCCGGGCGGCCGCCAGCTGGGCCTCGGCCAGGGCCTCGCCCATGAACAGCTCGTAGTTCATGGCCCGATGATACAGGGACCGGCACGCCGTGCCCGGCGAACGGTAGGATTCGGGCAGCCGACCGGCCACCCGCGAGCGGGTCGCGGTCGGCGATCACCCACGCGACCAGCGAGGAGGCGGTTCCATGGAACGCAGGCGCCGGATCGGGATCCTCACCGGCGGCGGCGATGTGCCGGGCCTCAATTCCGTGATCAAGAGCGTCGTCTACCGTTCGACCGAGCTCGGCTACGAGGTCGTCGGCATCCGGCGCGGCTGGGAAGGCCTGACCCACATGCGGCCGGGGCCCGGGCTCGATCCCGAGTACCTGATGAAGCTCGACCGGATCAACACCCGGACGATCGACCGCACCGGCGGCACGATCCTCCACACCTCGCGCACGAACCCGCGCCGGATGCGCTCGCGGACGCTCCCGGCCTGGCTGCCCGCGGAGCGCGCCGAGCCGTTCCGCAAGGGCGAGGACCTGTTCGACCTGACGCCGCTCGTCCTGGGCAACATCGAGTCGCTCGGGCTCGACTACCTGGTCACGATCGGCGGCGACGACACGCTCAGCTTCTCGCGGGTGCTCGTCGATGCCGGCGTACCCCTGATCGCGATCCCGAAGACGATGGACAACGACGTCCAGGGCACCGAGTACTGCATCGGCTTTTCCTCGGCGATCACGCGGGCCAAGGAGCTGATCAACCGCCAGCGCACGACCCTCGGCTCGCACGAGCGGATCGGGTTCTTCAGGATCTTCGGCCGCGACGCGGGCTTCTCGGCGCTCTACACGGCCTACGTCACGTCCGCCCGGTGCCTGATCCCGGAGGCGCCGTTCGACCTCGATCACCTGTTCGAGCTGCTGATCGAGGACAAGCGCAACAACCCGAGCCGGTACGCCTTCGTGATCGCGGCCGAGGGCGCGATCTGGAAGGGCGGCGCGATTGCCGAGACCGGCGAGCCGGATGCGTTCGGCCACCGCCACAAGGCGAACATCGCCGAGGTCCTGGCCAATGAACTGAAGGCCCGCACGGGCGAGGACACGGTCGCCAGCGAGCTGACCTACGACCTCCGCAGCGGGGAGGCCGATTCGCTCGACCAGATGGTCGCGATCACGTTCGCCAACGTGGCGATGGACCTGATCCGCGACGGGATCACCGGCCGGATGGTGGCGATCCGGGACGGCAAGTACGCCCACACCCACCTGCCCGAACCCGGCCTCGGTCCGCGCCTGATCGACGTGGCCACGGCCTACGACACCAGCCGCTACCGGCCGACGTACGCCAACCGGCTCGGCCATCCGCTCCTCCTGACCGCGGCGGCGGCGGAGGTGACCCGCTAGCCCTCGGCGGACGGGCGTCGGGCGACGTTCGCCAGCCGGACCCGGTCCGCATGCTAGAATCGCGGCCGCTGCTCGACGGAGAGGTCGCATAGCGGTCTAGTGCAGCGGTTTGCTAAACCGCCAGGTGGGGTAACCTGCCTCGAGGGTTCGAATCCCTCCCTCTCCGCCAGCCGATCCGGCTGGCGACCAGCGACGCATGCGCCCGTAGCTCAGTGGATAGAGCGTCAGGTTGCGGACCTGAAGGCCGTGAGTTCGAGTCTCGCCGGGCGCGCCACCCCACCACGACCATCCGAAGCGCTGGCTGATCGAGGAGGCGCCCGTTGGAGCGGATCGGTTTCATCGGCCTGGGCACGATGGGCTCGGCGATGGCCGGCCACCTCGTCCGCGCCGGCCACCCGGTCGTCGTCTGGAACCGCAGCCCCGGCCGGACCGAACCGCTCGTCGCGCTCGGGGCGGGCGTGGCTGACAGCCCGGCCCAGGTGGCCGCGAGCTCCGACGTCGTCATCCTGTCCGTCTCCGACACCCCCGACGTCGAGGCGATCCTGTTCGGTGCCGGGGGAGTCGCCGAGGGCGCAACGGCAGGGACGCTCGTGATCGACACCTCGACGATCTCGCCCTCGGCCACGCGCGCCTTCGCCGGGCGCCTGGCAGCGCACGGGATCGAGCTCGTCGATGCGCCCGTCTCGGGCGGCTCCGAGGGTGCCCGGAACGCGACCCTGACGATCTTCCTGGGCGGCACGCCGGCGGCCGTGGCCCGGGCGCGCCCGATTCTCGAGCGGCTTGGCCGGACGATCACCCATTTCGGCCCCTCCGGCAGCGGGCAGGCGGTCAAGGCCGTCAACCAGGTCGTGATCGCCGGGGTCTACCTCGCGGTGGCCGAGGGCCTCGTCCTGGCGATCAAGGCCGGGCTTGACCCGGAGCAGGTCGTGGCCGCCCTCGGCGGCGGGGTGGCCGGGAGCTGGATCCTGGCCAACCGGAGCTCGAGGATGATCGCCAACGAGTACCCGCTCGGTTTCCGGACCTCGCTGCACCTCAAGGACCTCGGGATCGCCCTGGCGATGGCCCGCGAGCTCGGCGTCAGCCTGCCGGTCGCCGGCCTGACCGCCCAGTTCGAGAACGGGCTTGTCGCCCGGGGCTTCGGCGACGAGGACATGTCGAACCTGGCGCGTGTGATCCGCGAGCTCTCGGGGCTCGACTGACCGGGCGCCCGGTCCCCGCCGGCCGCCCCACCCCTCCGCGACCGCCTGCCCGGCGATCGCCCGGGCCCGGAACGGGGGCGCGAATTGACACCTGGTGCCCGGCTCGGCTAAGGTCCCCGCACGCACATGCAGCACACCTTCTTTTACGACAGCCCGGCATGATCGCTGCCGGGGCCGAGGCCCCGGGAGCACGGGTCGTGCCGGGATGAAGCAGAGGTCGCGACCTCTGCTTTTTTCTTTGGCTGGGGACACCGGCGGCGGGACCGTCGGGACCGCGAGCCGGGGCGGGAGCAGAACCGAGAGAGAGGACGACAGGCGATGTTCGTGGTGATGGGGATCGACGCCGGCGAGGCGGAGGTCAACGGCGTGAAGAGCCACATCCTGGCCGAGGGCCTGACGCCGTTCGAGCACCTGTCCGGCGAGCACATCGTGATCGCCGTCGTCGGCGAGGTCGGCGGCCAGAAGGCGCGCCTGATGAGCCAGCTGGCGGCCCTTCCGGGCGTCGATTCGGTGACCCCGATCAGCCGCCCGTTCAAGCTCACCTCGCGCGAGTTCCATCCCCAGGACACGGTCATCCGGGTCCTCGACGCGGTGATCGGCGACGGCTCGCTCACGGTCATGGCCGGGCCCTGCTCGGTCGAGAGCCGCGAGCAGCTCTTCGCCACGGCCGACGCAGTCAAGGCGGCCGGGGCGACGATCCTGCGCGGCGGGGCGTTCAAGCCGCGGACGAGCCCGTACAGCTTCCAGGGCCTGGGGGTCGAGGCGCTCCGCTACCTCGCCGAGGCGCGCGAGCGAACCGGCCTGCCGGTGATCACCGAGGTGATGGAGCCGAGCCAGGTCGACATCGTCCAGGAGTACGCGGACATCCTCCAGATCGGGACCCGGAACATGCAGAACTACTCGCTCCTGACTGCGGTCGGGCGGGTCCAGCGGCCGGTGATGCTGAAGCGCGGCTACGGCGCCACGGTCGAGGAGTGGCTGATGGCCGCCGAGTACATCGTCAGCTCGGGCAACCCGAACGTGATCCTGTGCGAGCGCGGCATCCGGACCTTCGAGACGTACACCCGGAACACGCTCGACATCGCCGCCGCGCCGCTTCTCCACCATCTGACTCACCTGCCGGTGATCATCGACCCGTCCCACGCGACCGGGAAGCGCTGGCTGGTCAAGCCGCTCGCCCTGGCCGCGGTCGCGGTCGGCGCCGACGGGATCATGGTCGAGGTCCATCCGCATCCCGAGGAGGCGCTCTCCGACGCCGAGCAGCAGCTCACGTTCGAGGGCTTCGCCTCGATGATGGCCGCCCTCCGGCCGGTCCACGAGCACGTCCGCCACCTCCACGGCGACCCGGTCCTGCCGGCCCGGTCGCTGGCTGTGGGTGGCGCGAGCAAGCATTGACCGCCCGGCATCGCTCGCCCGGCACGGCCGGGACGGGCAGACCGGGTCGTCCGGGCCAGGAACTCGCCCGGGACGGGGCGGCAACGATCGCCCCGGCCCGCCGCCTGCGCGGCGAGGTTCGACTGCCCGGCGACAAGTCGATCAGCCACCGGGCGCTCCTGCTCGCCGCCCTGGCCGACGGCACGAGCCGGATCGAGGGGGCCGGGGACGGCGCCGACGTCCGGACGACGGCGGGGATCGTGGCCCGCCTCGGGGCCCAGGTCGAGCGCCTGGGCGGGGATGGCCGGACGGTCGACTATCTCGTCGTCTCGCCCGGGGCGGAGGGCCTGGTCGAACCGGACGGCGTACTCGACTGCGCCAACTCCGGGACGAGCCTCCGGCTGACGGCCGGCCTCGTCGCCGGGCTGCCGATGTACGCCGTCCTCGACGGCGACGACTCGTTGCGCCGGCGACCGGTCGCCCGTATCATCGAACCGTTGCGCCTGATGGGCGCCGCGCTCTCTGCCCGCCGGAACGATTCCCTTCCTCCGCTGACCGTGGTCGGGCGCCTCCCGCTCCGGGCAGTCGACGTCGCAACCCCGGTGCCCAGTGCGCAGGTGAAGTCGGCGATCCTGCTGGCCGGGCTGCGGGCCGAGGGATGGACGACCGTCCGCGAGTCGGTCGCCACCCGGGATCACACCGAGCGGATGCTGCGGGCGCGCGGCGTCCCGGTCAGGCGGGCGATCGATCGGTCGTCCGATCGATCGGACGGGGTGGCGTGGAGCGTCGAGGGAGGAGTGCCGGTGCAGGCGATCGACGAGCGGGTCCCCGGGGATGTCTCGGCGGCCGCGTTCTGGCTGGTCGCGGCAGCGGTTCACCCGGACGCCGAGCTGACGATGCCCAACGTCGGGGTCAACCCGACCCGCCGGGCGGTGATCGACATCCTGCGCCGGATGGGGGCCCGGATCGAGGAGCGGATCGGGCGCCCGGACGACGGCGTCGGCGAGCCGGTCGCCGAACTCGTGGTCCGGAGCAGCCGCCTCGAGGCGGTCGAGCTCGGACCGCTCGACGTCGCCGCCGCGATCGACGAGATCCCCGTCCTCTGCCTTGCCGCCAGCCAGGCCCACGGGACGACGATCATCCGCGGCGCGAGCGAACTCCGGCACAAGGAATCGGACCGGATCGCCGGGATCGCCGCCGGCCTGGCCGCCCTCGGGGCGCACGTCGAGGTGACCGGCGACGACCTGCGGATCAGCGGACCGTCCCCGCTCAGGGGTGCGGTCACCGAGAGCCATGACGACCACCGGCTGGCGATGACCTTCGCCGTGGCCGGCCTCATCGCCCGGGGGGAGACGATCGTCCGCCGACCGGACTGCGCCTCGATCTCGTATCCGGGCTTCTTTGCGCAGCTCGAAGGGGTGCGAGGATGACGAAGCGCGTGGTCCTGATCGGCCATCCGGTCTCCCATTCACTGTCGGGGGTGATGCACCAGGCCGCCTTCGACGCCCTCGGGATCGACGCCCGGTACGAGCTCTGGGACCGGACGCCGGCCCAGCTGGCCGAGGCGGTCGCCCAGCTGCGCGGCGACGAGTTCCTCGGCGCAAACGTCACGATCCCGCACAAGGAACGGGTCGTGCCGCTCGTCGACCGCCTGACCGAGGACGCCCATGCGACCGGAGCGGTGAACACGATCACCCGGGACGGGAAGCGCCTCGTCGGCCACAACACCGACGTACCGGGCTTCAAGGTCGCGCTCGACCGGCTCGTGGGCAAGCAGAAGATGCCCCGCCAGGCGGTCGTCCTCGGCGCCGGCGGGGGAGCCCGCGCGGTCGTCCACGGCCTGATCACCGAGGGCTTCCAGCGGGTGATCGTGTTCAACCGCCACCTCCACCGAGCCGAGGCGCTCGTTCGCCACTTCGGGCGCAGCGCGGCGCACATGGAGCTGAAGGCGATGCCGTGGCACGAATCGGTGATCGAGGCCGAGCTGGCCCGGACGAAGGTCCTGGTGAACGCGACCTCGATCGGACTCCAGGGCGACGAGAGTCCGATCCCGGCCGAGCTGATCCCGCCCGACCTGCTCGTGCTCGACCTGATCTACCGGCGCACGAAGCTCCTGCGCGACGCCGAGGCGGCCGGGTGCACGGTCATGGACGGCGAGCTGATGCTTCTCCACCAGGGGGCGGCCGCGTTCACCCTGTGGACCGGCCAGCCGGCTCCGATCGAGCTGATGCACCAGAAACTGATCGAGGCCCGGGCGGCGGGAATCAGCTCGGCCGAGGGCGAGCCGGTGGCGACCGGAGCGACGACCGAACCGGCGACCTCCGGGGCCCCGGCCGGCACGGGCGGCACGGGCGGCACGCCGGGCTGACGTGGGCTCGTTCCGCTTCCTGACCGCCGGCGAATCCCACGGGCAGGCGCTCGGCGCCACCCTCGAGGGGGTCCCGGCCGGGCTGCCCCTGACCGAGGAGCAGATCGCGGTCGACCTCGCCCGGCGCCAGCGAGGCTACGGCCGGGGGGCACGCCAGGCGATCGAGCGCGATCGGGCGGAGATCCTCGCCGGGGTCCGCCATGGGCGCACGCTCGGCTCACCGATCCTCCTCCTCGTCCGCAACCGCGACTGGGAGAACTGGACCCGGATCATGCAGGTCGCCCCGCTCTCGGAGGAGGAGGCGGCCGAGCTGGAGGCGCTGGCCGAGGCGGGGAACCGCCGGGCGCTCCCGGTGACCCGGGTCCGGCCCGGGCACGCCGACCTGGCCGGGGCGCTGAAGTACGGCTTCAGCGACGTCCGGAACGTCCTCGAACGCGCCTCGGCGCGCGAGACCGCTGCCCGGGTCGCCGCCGGCGCCGTCGCCCGCGCGTTCCTCGGCCAGCTCGGAATCGAGGTCTGGTCGTTCACGGCCGAGGTCGGCGGGGTGGCAGTCGACCCGGCCCGCTGCGAGCGGACGCGCGAGGAGGCCGAGGCGAGCCCGCTGCGCTGCCCGGACCCGGAAGCCGAGGCCCGGATGATCGCCCGGATCGACGAGGCGCGGGCGAACGGGGACACGGTCGGGGGCGTGTTCGAGGTCGTCGCCCGGGGCGTGCCGATCGGGCTCGGCAGCTACGTCCACTGGGACCGGCGCCTCGACGCCGCCCTCGCGGCGGCGGTGATGAGCATCAACATCGTCAAGGGGGTCGAGTTCGGGCTCGGCTTCGAGCAGACGCGCCGGTTCGGCTCGACCGTCCACGACATCATCGAGCGCCGGACCGACGAGGGCCGCTGGATCCACCGCACGAACAACGCCGGCGGCCTGACCGGGGGCGTCTCGAACGGCGAGCCGATCGTCGTCCGGGGAGCGGTGAAGCCGATCTCGACCCTCGCCCGGGCCCTCCCCTCGGCCGACCTGGTGACCGGCCAGCCGGTCGACCGGGCGCACTACGAGCGGAGCGACATCAGCGTCGTCCCCGCCGCCGGAGTCGTGGGTGAGGCGATGGTCCTGCTCACCCTGCTCGACTTCGTCCTGGCCAAGTTCGGTGGGGACTCGCTCGACGAGACGCGGGACAACCTCGAGCGCTACCGGGCCCGGATCGCCCGGGCGCCGGAAGCGCCGCGGCCGGGCGGACGGCCGAGCCACGCGCCGGCAGCCGACGAACCGGGCAGCACCCCCGCCGACGACCTGGCCGGCCGGTCGCCCGGAGCGGCCCGGGTTGACGATGACGGGGCCGAGGCCGGCTCGGGCGGGGACGACTGAGGCGACCGATGGAGATCGTTCTCGTCGGCCTCCCTGGCAGCGGCAAGAGCGTCGTCGCCCGCCGGCTGGCCCACCGCCACCGGGCGACGCTGATCGACCTCGACGAGGCGATCGAGACCGAGGCCGGGCGGAGCATCCCCGAGCTGTTCGCCGACGAAGGCGAGGCCGGGTTCCGCGAGCGGGAACGGCAGGCGGTCCTCGCCCTCGGCCCGGCCGACCCGGGACCGGCCGTTCGGCGGGTCGTGGCCACCGGGGGCGGGGCGGTAATCGACCCTCGCAACCGCTGGCAGCTCTACCGCGGCCGGCTGGCGGTCTGGCTCGACGTCCGGCCCGAGGTCGTCGCCCAGCGACTCCGGCGCAGCCCGCACGAGCGCCCGCTCCTCGCCGGCCGGGACCCGGTCGGAGCGATTCGCGGCCTGGCCGCGGCGAGGGAGCGCTTCTACGCTGCCGCCCATCGGGTGAGCGGGGTCAGCGAACTGTCCGCGGTCGTCGCCGCCGTCGAGCGCCTGGTCGAGGCCGGACCGCCGGCCGGGACGGCGCTCCTGCGGGCGCAGACCCCGCTCGGCCGGATCGTGATCGGCGACCGGAGCGCGGCGGGCGAGGTGGCCGAGGCGCTCGCCCGCCTCGAGGCCCGCCGGGCCGTCCTCGTCTCCGAGCCCGGCGCCTGGGCGGCGGCCGGCGAGGCCCTGGCGGCGGACCTGGCCGCGCGCGGGCTGCCGGTCGTCCGGGTGATCCTCCCCCAGGGCGAGGCGGCGAAGCGGCTGTCGGTCGTCGAGGCGGCGGCGCGGGAGCTCGCCCGGCTGCGGGTCGAGCGCGGCGAGCCGCTCGTGGCGATCGGCGGCGGGGCGCTCGGCGACACGGCCGGGTTCCTGGCCGCGACGTACCTGCGCGGCCTGCCCCTGATCCACGTCCCGACCACGCTCGTCGCCCAGATCGACTCGGCAATCGGGGGCAAGACCGGGGTCGACCTGCCCGAGGGCAAGAACCTCGTCGGCGCGTTCCACCAGCCCGAGGCGGTGATCATCGACGTCCGCCTGACCACGACCCTGCCCGAGCGCGAGCGCCGGGCCGCCCTGGGCGAGGCGGTGAAGATGGCCGTGCTCGGTGACGAGCGCCTGTTCGCGCTCCTCGAGGCGGACGGTGAGGCGATCGCGGCCGGTGCGCCGAGCGCGTTCGAGTCGGGCGCCCTGGCCGAGCTCGTCGAGCGGGCGGCCTGGGCGAAGGTCGAGGTCGTGAGCGACGATGAGCGTGAGACCGGGCGAACCGGCGGGCGGATCAGCCTGAACCTCGGCCACTCGCTCGGCCACGCCGTCGAGGCGGCCGGTCGCTACCTCGACCTGCGCCACGGCGAGGCGGTCGCCTACGGGCTGCGCGCCGCGACCGGGATCGGCCTCGAGCTCGGGCTGACGCCCCCGGCGCGGGCGGAGCGGATCCTCGACCTCCTCCGCCGTCTCGGCCTCGGCCAGGGCTCGCTCCCCTACCCCGCCGGGGCGGTGCGCGAGGCGCTCGCGACCGACAAGAAGCACGCCGCCGGGCGCCTGCGCTGGGTCCTCCCGACCGCAACCGGGGTCGTCGTCCGGGCCGATGTGCCCGACGAGCTCGTCGAGCGCGCGATCGAGGGGCTGGTCGGACGACCGGGAGCGGTCCGGCGATGATCCGCGTCCTCGTCCTCCAGGGTCCGAACCTCAACCTGCTCGGCACCCGCGAGCCGGAGATCTACGGCCGCCAGACCCTCGACGAGCTCCACGCCGGGATCGCCCGGCGGGCAGCGGAGCTTGGCCTCGAGGTCGACTTCTTCCAGTCGAACCACGAGGGCGCCCTGATCGACCGGCTCCACCGGCGCGACTTCGACGTCGCGATCGTGAACGCGGGTGGCCTGACCCACACCTCGGTCTCGCTCCGCGACGCCCTGCTCGGGATCGCCCGCCCGTTCGTCGAGGTCCACCTCTCCGATCCGGCGAAGCGCGAGCCGTTTCGCCGGGTGAACTTCCTGAGCGACATCGCCCTCGAGTCGATCGTCGGCCAGGGTGGGCGGGGCTACCACCTGGCGCTCGAGTCGATCGCCCGGCGAGCCCGCGAGGGGACGCTCGGACCGGGGCCGGAGACCGCTCGTGGCTGAGCGACGGAGCCCGCGACCGCCCGGCGACCCGGCGTCCCGGGAGACGCAGGAGACCGAGCTGAGCGAGGCCGTGCCCGAGGAGACCGTCTCGCTCGCCCCGCTCCGGGCCCGGATCGACGAGATCGACCGGGAGATCGTCAGCCTGCTCAACGAGCGCGCCGAGATCGCCCTCGAGATCGGCCGGCGTAAGCAGGCGAGCGGCCGGCGCGCGATCCGCGACCCGCTCCGGGAGCAGCAGGTGATCGAGCAGGTCACCCGCGCCAGCGCCGGCCTCTTCCCCGAGCCCGAGCTCGTCGCGCTCTACCGGACCCTGATCGCGGCCACGCGCAAGGTCCAGGCGCGCGACCGGGCCCGCAAGCGCGAGGGCACGGACAGGGCCGAGTAGCGCCCGGCGGACTCGACGCCGCGCGACGGTCGGGGGATCGTGTTCAGCGAACCGTCGCCGCGCGCAGCCCGGACACGAGCCGGCCGAGGGCGACCAGGTCGCGGCCGTCCGGACCGAGCGCGTCGACGAGCGCCGAGGCGACGATGATCCCGTCGGCGCCGGCCCGGGCGAGGGCCCGGGCGTGGGCCGGGCGACTGACCCCGAAGCCGACCGCGACCGGGACCGGGGAGATCGCCCGGACCTCGCGCACGAGGCGGCCGACGCTCCGGGGCAGCGAGCGCCGGGCGCCGGTGACCCCGACGAGCGAGACGCAGTAGAGGAAGCCGCCGCTGCGGGCCGCGATCCGGGCCCGCCGCTCGGCCGGCGTCGTCGGGGCGACGAGGTAGACGAGCGCCAGCCCGACCTCGCGCGCGACCGGCTCGAAGCGGGCCCCCTCGTCCGGGGTGAGGTCGGCGACGATCATCCCCGACCCGCCTGCCGCGGCAAGCCGCGCCGCGGCCGGACGACCGTCGCCGCCCCCGATCACCTGGTTCGCGTAGCACATCGGCACGAGCGGCAGGTCCGGGCGCGCCGCCGCGATCCGCTCGAGGAGAGCGATCGAGCGCTCGAGCGTCGCCCCGGCCCGGAGCGCCACCGACGCCGCATGCTGGAGGGTCGCGCCGTCGGCCAGCGGGTCGGAGTACGGCAGCCCGATCTCGAGCAGGTCGGCGCCCGCGTCGGCCGCGGCAAGGGCCGCGCGGTAGCTCGTCTCGGCGTCGGGGTAGCCCGCGACGACGTACGGGATGAGCGCCGCGCGGCCGTCGGCCCGGGCCCGGGCGAAGGCGGCGGCGATCCGGCGCGCACCGGGCGTCTCGTTCGTCCCGGCCGGCGCGTCACTGGCCGTGTCGGCGCTCGCGTCCGTCGGCGCGGCGGGTCCGCGGCCGGAGCCGGGCGTCGTCCGGCCGGCGGCGGTCATCGGCCCGTCTCCCGGCGCTCGAGGGTGGCCAGGTCCTTGTCGCCCCGGCCGGAGAGGCCGAGCAGGACGACGGTCTCGGCCGGGTACGGCCGACCCGACCCCTCCACGCCCGCCAGGAGCCGGGGCAGGGCCGCGAAGGCGTGGGCCGTCTCGAGCGCCGGCAGGATCCCCTCGGCGGCCGTGACGGCATGGAGAGCGGCGATCGCCTGCGCGTCGGTGGCGGCCGCGACCTCGAGCCGGCCGGCCGCGAAGAGGGCGGCGATCTGCGGTCCGACGCCCGGGTAGTCGAGCCCGGCCGAGAGCGAGTGGGCCTCGAGGACCTGCCCGTCGCGATCCTGGAGCATCAGCGAGCGGGCTCCGTGGAGGATCCCCGGGCTGCCCCCGGCGAGGGCCGCGGCGTGGCGGCCGGTGGGGATCCCGTCACCGGCGGCCTCGGCGACCGCCAGGCGCACGCCCGGTTCACCGATGAACCGGCTGAGCAGGCCGATCGCGTTCGAGCCTCCGCCGACGCAGGCGAGGACGAGGTCGGGCAGGCGGCCTTCGAGGGCGGCCAGCTGGGCCGCCGCCTCGTCCCCGATCACACGCTGGAGGTCGCGCACGATCGTCGGGTACGGATGGGGGCCCATCGCCGAGCCGAGGACGTAGTGGGTCGTCTCGACGTTCGTCACCCAGTCGCGCATCGCCTCGTTGATCGCGTCCTTGAGCGTCGCGCTGCCGCTCGTGACCGGGCGGACCTCGGCTCCCAGGGCGCGCATCCGCTGCACGTTCGGCGCCTGGCGCTCGATGTCCTCGGCGCCCATGTACACGACGCACGGCAGCCCGAGGAGGGCGCAGGCGGTGGCGGTCGCGACGCCGTGCTGGCCGGCACCGGTCTCGGCGATCACCCGCGACTTGCCCAGCCGACGGGTGAGGAGTGCCTGGCCGAGGGCGTTGTTGATCTTGTGCGCCCCGGTGTGGGCGAGGTCCTCGCGCTTGAGGTACAGGCGCAGCTCCCGTGGCAGGCCGTCCGGCTCGCGTCCGGCGCCCGTGTCGCGGGCGAGCTGGCGGGCGGCGGCGAGCGTCTCGCCGGCCAGCCGGTCGGCGCGGTAGAGCGGGGTCGGGCGGCCGGCATAGCGCGCCAGCAGCTCGCGCAGCTCGGACCAGAAGCGCGGCTCGTGACGGAGCGCCGCGTACGCCCGCTCGAGCTGCTCGAGGGCGGCGATCAGGGTCTCGGGCACGTACCGGCCGCCGAACTCCCGGCCGGTCCCCCAGCGACCCTGGTCGTCGGCCTCGAGGAGGCCGGGGTGGACGGGCGTCGGGCGGAACGGGAGGTGGGGCCGATCGAGGCGAGCGGCACGGGCGCGCTTCGTGAACAGGGCGACCCGGACCGGATCCTTGGCCGGCCGCTGGCCGGGCGCCCGGGGTCGCTCGACGCCCGAGGCGACGTCGACCCCGACCGCCGGGATCGCGCCCAGGGCGGCGGCGACGTTCGCCGGGTCGAGGCCGCCCGCGAGCGCGACCGGGAGCTCGCGCGCGACGGCCGCCGCGAGCGCCTCGGCTGCGCGCCGGCCGGTTCCGCCCGGATGCGGTCCGCCGGCCGTGTCGAGCAGGACCTGCTCGCACGGGCCGGCCGCGAGCCAGGCACGGCCGGTCTCGACCAGCTCGGCGGCGGTCCGGGCGAGGTCGGCCGGCGGCTCGGCCGGCAGGTGGAGCACCTTCCAGGCCGGCCGCGCCAGGCGGCTGGCCAGCTCGATCGGCTCGCGGCCGCTGAGCTGGACGACGTCGGGATCGAGCGCCGCCACGATCGCGGCCAGCTCGTCCGCGGTCCGGTCGGCGGTCACGGCCACGATCCGCGGCCGCCCGGGCCGCGGCGAGGCCGAGCGAGCGAGGCGGGCCAGGGCGACGGCCTCGCGGAGTTCGAGCGCGCGCGGCGTGCCCGGGACGAGGTTGAGGCCGATCGCATCGGCGCCCGCGGCGAGCGCGGCGGCGACGCCGGCTTCGTCGGTCAGGCCGCAGATCTTGACGAACGGCAGGCGAGCGAGCGAGGCCGGGTCGGCCGCGGGCACGCCGGCGGCGACGAACGAGGCAACGGCCGCGGCCGGGTCCGGGGCGCGCATCAACGCCTCGCCGACGAGCGCGGCATCGAAGCCGAGCGCCCGCCAGCCGGCGAGCGTCGCGGGCGCTCGCACGCCCGACTCCGCGACCACGAGCCGATCGTCGGGCACGAGACGACGCAGCCGGGCGGCATGCTCGAGGTCGACCTCGAGGGTCCGCAGGTCGCGATTGTTCAGCCCGATCATCCGGGCCGACGTCCCGAGCGCGCGCTCGAGCTCGCGCTCGTCGTGCGCCTCGACGAGCGGCTCGAGTCCGAGCTCGAACGCCTGCTCGACGAGGCGCGCCAGGCGACGGGCCGGGTGGAGGACGGCGAGGAGGAGGACGAGGTCGGCGCCGGCCGCGCGCAGGAGCGGCAGCTGGCGCTCGTCGACGACGAACTCCTTGGCCAGGACGGGCAGGCTGACCGCCGCCCGGATCGCCTGCAGGTCCGCCACCGAGCCGCCGAACCAGTGCGGTTCGCACAGGACGGAGATCACGGCCGCCCCGCCGGCCGCGTATCCCCGGGCGCGCGCGAGCGGGTCGTCGGCCGGCGGGGCGATCGGCCCGGCCGAGGGGGAGCTGCGCTTCACCTCGGCGATCACGTGCAGGCCCGGGGCGGCGAGCCGGACGGCTGCCGGGCGCGGCGCCGGTGCGGCCGCGGCGGCCCGGGCCAGCTCGGAGAACGAGCGGCCGGCGAGCTCTGCCGCGAGGTCGGCCGTGCGGCGGGCGGCGATCGCGGCGACGACGTCGCGGCCGCCCTGCCCGCGGGCTGCCGTGGCACCTGTCCGGCTGGCGATGGCGGTCATGCGGGCGTCTCCTCGATCGCGGCCCGGCGCCGGTCCGCCTCCTGCTTCTCGGCCCGCAGGCGCTCGAGGAGCGAGCGGGCGGCGCCGGTGTCGATCGTGTCGGCCGCGAGCGCGATCCCCTCCTCGATCGTCGCGACCCGGCCGGCCACGACGAACGCCGCGCCGGCGTTCAGGAGGACGACGTCGCGGCGGGCCCCGTCCTCGCCCTCGAGCAGCGCCTCGACGAGTCGTGCGTTTTCGGCCGGCGTGCCGCCGGCGAGCGCGGAGGTCGGGGCGGCCCGGAGACCGAGGGCGCTGGCGACGACCTCCCGGCGCTCGACGCCGTCCGGCCTGACGTCGTACAGGACGCCCGTGCCGTCGAGCGGCAGCTCGTCGACTCCCGCCCCGTGGACGACGAAGGCGCGCTCGTCGCCGAGCAGGCGGAGGACCTCGGCCAGCTTCGGCGCGGCGACCGGGTCGCCCGAGCCGACGAGCAGGCGGCGGACGCCGGCCGGATTCGTGAGCGGGCCGAGGAGGTTGAACGCGGTCCGGATGCCGATCTCGCGGCGGGTCGGGCCGGCATGGCGCATCGCGGGGTGAAAGCCGGGCGCGAAGAGGAAGGCGAAGCCGATCGTGCGCAGCGCCTCGCCCGCCGACGCCGCGTCGTGGTCGGTCCGGATCCCGAGCGCCTCGAGCGCGTCGGCCGAGCCCGAGGCCGAGGTGATCGCACGGTTGCCGTGCTTGGCGACCGGCACCCCGGCCGCAGCGACGACGAGCGCCGAGGCGGTCGAGATGTTGAACGTCCCGCTTCGGTCGCCGCCGGTGCCGACGGTGTCGATCGCCCCGGGCGGGGCCTCGACCCGGACGACCCGCTGGCGCATCGCGGCGGCGAAGCCGGCCAGCTCCTCGGTCGTCTCGCCGCGCATCCGGAGCGCAACGAGGAGGGCCGCGAGCTGGGACGGGGTCGCCTCGCCGTCCATGACCGCACCCATCGCGGCCCGGGCCTCGGCCAGGGCGAGCGTGCGACCCTCGACGACCGCGGCCAGGGCCTGGCGGACGATCTCGCTCATCGGCCGATCCCTGCCGCCGCCGCGGCGTCGCTCGCCGGAGCGGGCTCGTCACGGGCCGCCGCCGCCGCCCCGCCGTCCGGCACAGGCTCGCCGTCGCCTGGCACGGGCGCTTCGCTCGCCGGCAGCGACTCGGCCAGCCCCCGGGTGGCGAACGAGCCGGACGCGGCGTCGAGCCGCGACGCCTCGCCCTCGCCGGCCAGGCGCAGGAAGTTCGCCAGCAGGTGCGGACCCTCGGGGGTGAGGACCGACTCGGGGTGGAACTGGACGCCCTCGAGGGGCAGCGACTCGTGGCGGATGCCCATGACGACCGCGTCGACCTCGCTCGACGCGGTCACCTGCAGCTCCGGCGGGAGGGTGGCCGGGTCGACGCACAGCGAGTGGTAGCGCGCCGCCTGGAAGCCGGGGCTCATCCCGGCCAGGAGGCCGCGGCCGTCGTGGCTGACCGCCGACGCCTCGCCGTGGACGAGCGTCGGGGCCCGGACGATCGCCGCCCCGAACGCGGCGGCCAGCGCCTGCATGCCGAGGCAGACCCCGAGCAGGGGCAGCCCCCGGCGGGCCGCGACCCGGATCGCCTCGATCGACACGCCGGCCGTCGAGGGATCGCCCGGACCGGGCGAGACGACGATCCCGCGCAGGTCAGCCGCCGGGTCGGTCGCCAGGGCCTCGATCCCCGGTCCGTCGATCGCGTCGTTGCGCAGGACGCGGACGGTCGCCCCGGCCGCCTGGAGCGCCTGGACGAGGTTGAAGGTGAACGAGTCGTAGTTGTCGATGACGAGGATCACCGCTGGCTCTCCCGCGGCGCGGCGCCGTTCGCGGCGGCGAGCTCGATCGCCCGCCGGAGCGCGGCGGCCTTGTGCTCGGTCTCCTCGAACTCGCGTTCGGGGATGCTCCCGGCCACGATCCCGGCACCGGTATGGACGTGGGCCAGGCCGCCCTTGAGGACGGCGCTCCGGATCGTGATCGCGGTGTCGAGGTTGCCGTCGTAGCCGAGGTAACCGACGGCCCCGCCGTAGAGGCCGCGTCGTTCGCCCTCCGCGGCGGCGATCAGCTGCATCGCCCGGACCTTCGGTGCCCCCGAGAGCGTGCCGGCCGGGAAGACGCTGCGCAGCGCGTCGAGCGCGTCCAGACCCGGGGCAAGCCTCGCCTCGACGTGGCTCACGAGGTGGAGGACGTGGCTGTAGCGCTCGACTTCCATGTACTTCGTGACCGCGACCGTGCCCGGCCGGGCGACCCGCCCGAGGTCGTTGCGGCCGAGGTCGACGAGCATGACGTGCTCGGCCCGTTCCTTCGGGTCGCGCTGGAGCTGCTCGGCCAGGAGCGTGTCCTCCTCGGGCGTCGCCCCGCGCGGCCGCGTGCCCGCGATCGGGTGGGTCGTCAGGCGGTCACCCTCGACCTGGAGGAGGAGCTCCGGGCTCGCCCCGACGACCTCGTAGCCCGGCGTCCGGACGAAGAACAGGTACGGGCTCGGGTTCACCCGCCGGAGGGCCCGGTAGAGGGCGATCCCGTCGAGCGCCCGGCCGGTCGCGTCGGGCGGCAGCTCGATCGACTGGCGCCGGGCGAGCACGACCTGGATCGCCTCGCCGGCGGCGATCGCCTCCTTGGCGACCTCGACGGCGTGGATGTACTCGGCGCGACCGAGGCTGGTCTCGACCCGGGTCTCCTCGACCGCCGGGGCGGAGCCGGGAGGCGGGCCCGGGGTCGGGCGTTCCGGGCCCGGGGTCGGCCGTCCCTGGCCCGCCGCCGGCCGTCCCTGGCCCGCCGCCGGCCGTCCCGGGGCCGCCCCGACCAGCTCGGCGGGGCTCGGCCGGGACGTCCGCTCGAGGGCGGCGAAGATCGCCTCCTCGGCGACACGGTAGCGGCCCTCGAGGTCCGGGGCGTCGGTGTGGAGGGAGGCGATCGCGCTCAGGGTGTGGGTCAGGTGGTCGAAGACGAGGACGAGGTCGGTCTCGATGAACGACGCGAGCGGGACGTCGACCGGGTCGCGCTCCGGGAGCGGGACGGTCGGCTCGAAGACCGAGACGGCGTCGTAGGCGAGGGCGCCGACGGCGCCACCGGTGAAGCGGGGCATCGCCTCGGTCGGGGCGACCCGGCGGCGCGGGACGAAGGCCCGGAGCGCGGCGAGCGGGTCGTCGGCCGGGGTGGCCTCGACCGGCAGGTCCGGCTCCCACTCCCGGACGCCGACCGGCCGCGACTGGACCCGGGCGACCCCGTCGCGGACCTCGAGCAGTCGCCGCGGGCCGACGCCGAGGAAGCTGTAGCGCCCGAGCCGCTCACCGCCCTCGACCGATTCGAGCAGGTAGGCCGGCCGGCCGTCGTCGAGGCGCAGGAAGGCGCCGATCGGGGTCTCGAGATCGGCGTCGCGGGTGGCCCGCAGGAGGATCGTGTCGGCGCTGCCGGCCAGGCGCTTCGCCTGGCCGAGACTGAGCGGATCGATGAGCGGCATCTTCCAGTTGCCTCCGGGACCGGCGGTTCGTCGGGCTCGCTGCTCGCGCTGCCGGCCCAAGAATCAGAACGACCTTTCGTCTCCGGGACGAAAGGTCGAAACCCTCCGCGGTGCCACCCTCATTCGGCGATGCCGCACTCACCTGACCGACGGGTCGGGCTCGAGTGTCTCCACCCGGCCGATCGGCGCTGCCCTCTATCGCTGGCGCTCTGCGCCGGAGCCTACTGGTCCGGCGGTTCGCCCGCCGTTCGTTCGGTCCGGAGGCTCCCGGGTCCATTCACCGCCGCCGTCGCCCCGGTTTCCACCAGCCACCGGGTCTCTCTGCCGACGCGTCGACGGGTACTCGTCCCGATCATCGCCCGCTCTTCGTGCTGTGGCCGGCAGTATGGGGTCCCACCTCCGGGCTGTCAAACGCGTCTCCCCGTCCGGCGGGTGGCCGGCGGCGCACAATGGTGCCAAGGAGGCCTGCCCGTGAGCGACTACCGCTTCTTCCGCGACCTGCGCACCGAGGTGACGATCCCCGACCAGGGAATCCTCAGCCGGACGCTCTACAGCGACGATCGACTGAGCGTCACGATCTTCGGCTTCGACACCGGCCAGGAGCTCTCCGAGCACACCTCGACGAAGGCGGCGGTGATCGAGGTCATCGAGGGTCGGGCGAGGGTCGTCCTCGGGCAGGATGAGCACGAGGCCGGGCCGGGATCGTGGATCCACATGCCGGCCGGCCTGCGCCACGCGATCGAGGCGCGGACGCCGGTCATCATGCTCCTGACGCTGCTCAGGGACGGCGCCGGCTGACAGCCGGTCCTCCTCGGCGGCCGGCGGCGCCCCGGATCGAGGAGTCAGGCCCGGAGCCCGGGAAGGACGCGGATGCCGAAGCGCCGGGCGGCCTCACGCACCGTCCGGCCGTCGATCGGGTCGTCGGCGAGGACCGGCCAGTCGCGCTCGCCCGCCTCCCCGAACACGGCGATCCCCACCAGGCGAGAGGCCGGATCGTGGCGCAGGTGATAGCGGATCCCGTCGAAGCCCGCCCCGGCAAGCGCACCGGCCCACGCCTGGGAGCACTCGTAGTCCGACATCGAGCCGAGTTCCGCGGTCACCCCGAACTCGGCGGCGCGTTCGTTCAGCAGGTCGGCCAGGAGGAGCGAGCGTGGAGGGCGCAGGCGCGCGATCCGGCGAGCGGTGACCTCCGCCTCCGGGATCAGCCCGCCGGCGAAGCCGCGAAAGACCTCGATGAACGCGCCGATCGGGCTGTCGGCGAGGTAGCAGGTCCCGGCCGGCGCGGGAAGGTCGAAGCGCTGGCCAAGGTCCGAGTTGAACCACCACGACGGGAAGGCGACAATCCCCGGCCGGCGGCAGTTTCGTGGCGGAGAGGGTGGGATTCGAACCCACGAGGCTTTCGCCCGGCGGTTTTCAAGACCGCTGCCATCAACCACTCGGCCACCTCTCCGCGCCCATCGTCAGGATAGCAGCGGGGACGATGAGGGCGGCAGCGGAGAAGCCCTGCGACCGCCCGGCCGACGATGGGGACCGACGCGGTCGGTGGCGCCGGATCAGACGGGGGGTCACACCCGCGGTCGGTGGCGCCGGGTCAGTCGCGCTGCGTGATCGCGTCCCGTCCCACGTACGGGCGGAGGACCTCGGGCACGACGACCGAGCCGTCCGGCCGCTGGTACGTCTCGAGGATCGCGGCCACGGTCCGGGCCAGGGCGAGCCCCGACCCGTTCAGGGTGTGGACGAGCTCCGGCTTCGCGCCCGGGGCGGGCCGGTAGCGGATCGCCATCCGGCGGGCCTGGTAGTCGCGGAAGTTCGAGCACGAGCTGACCTCAAGCCAGCGCTCGACGCCGGGCGACCAGACCTCGAGGTCGTACTTCTTCGCCTGGACAAAGCCCATCTCGCGGGTCGCCATCAGGAGCACCCGATAGGCGAGCCCGAGACGCTGGAGGAGAACCTCCGCCCGCCCGGTCATCCACTCGAGCGCGGCCGGCGAGTCCTCGGGGCGCTCGAAGAGAACCATCTCGACCTTGTCGAACTGGTGGACCCGGAGGATGCCGCGGGTGTCCTTGCCGGCGGCGCCAGCCTCGCGCCGGAAGCAGGGCGTGTAGGCGGCGTACCGGATCGGCAGCTCGGCCGCCTCGAGGATCTCGTCGCGGTGGAGGTTCGTGACCGGGACCTCGGCGGTCGGGACCAGGTACAGCTCGTCGCGGGTGACGACGTACATCTGGTCTTCCTTGTCCGGGATCTGCCCCGTGCCGCGGGCCGAGGCGGTGTTCACGACCGCCGGCGGCCAGACCTCGGTGAAGCCGTGCTCGCGGGTGTGGACGTCGAGGAACCAGTTGATCAGCGCCCGCTGGAGGGCCGAGCCGGCGCCCTTGTAGACCGGGAAGCCGGAGCCGGTGATCTTCGCCCCGCGCTCGTTGTCGATGATGTCGAGCGCCTCGCCGATCTCCCAGTGCGGTCGGCGGGTCCAGGTCGCCGGGGCGGCCCCGCTCTCGGGCCTGCTGCCCGGCCCGCCCTCGTATGGCTGCTCCCTGGGCAGCAGCTCGCCCCAGGTGCGGACGGTGACGTTCGCCTCCTCGCCGCCGACCGGGACGTCCGGGTCGGCCGGGTTCGGGATCCGCAGCAGGAGCTCCTCGAGCTCGGCCTCGACCGCGGCCAGCTCGGCGTCGATCGCGTCGATCCGCTCGCCGACCGCCGACGAGGCGCGCCGCAGCGCCGCGACCTCGGGCCCGTCGGGAGCGGCGCCGGCGCGGACCGCCTCGCCGATCCGGCGTGAGGCGGCGTTCCGTTCGGCCTTCAGGCGGTCGCCCTCGGCCAGCAGCGCCCGCCGGCGGGCATCGAGGGCAAGCGCGGCATCGACGATCGAGGGGTCCTCGCCCTTGTCGATCGCGCCCTGGCGAATCCGATCGGGTTCCTCGCGCAGTCGGGTGACGCCGACGCTCATTCGTCCTCTCCCTGGCTGACAGGGTCGACGGCCCGACCGGCGACCCCCGGTTCGGCGACAGCCGCAGCCCCGGCGGCCGCAGCCCCGGTCGACGGGGCCTCCGCCGACGGCACCTCCGCCGACGCGGCCCAGCCCGCGGCCTCGCGCAGACGCTCGACGACGAAGCGAGGCTCGAGGCCGGCCAGCAGCCAGCCGGCCCGGGGTCCGTTCGTCCGGCCGAGGAAGGCGAGGTAGATCGCCCCGAACGCACGCCCGGCCGGGATCGCGGCCTCGGTCGCGACCGTGAAGATCCGCCCCTGCCACTCGTCGCCGGTGCCCGGCCGCGAGCGCTCGATCGACAGCGCGAGCGCACCGAGGAAGAGCCGCTGGTCCTCTCCGAGCGCGGCCGCCTCGGCCGGCAGGGCGTCGCGCCGGACGACGATCCGGGCGCGCTCGGGCGCGTACGCCTCGAGCCAGGCCCGGGCGGCCCGGACCCGCTCCTCGAGGAGTTCCTGCTCGCGTGCGGTGAGCGGGCTGCCCTTCTCGGCCGCGACGTGGGCCGCCACGTCGACCCCCGGGATCTGGACGAGCAGGGCGAGGTGGGAGAACTCGGGCCGGAAGGCGGCCGCCTCGGCGACCACGTCGGCCTGCGGGTCGAGGAGCGAGTAGCGGAAGACGTGCTCGTAGCCCGCGGGCAGCTCGCCCTTCACCTCGCGCCCGGCGGTCGCGGCGGCGAGCCGGTCGAACTCGTCGAACAGGCGCGGGATCGCATCCGTCCCGTCCGGATCGAACTCGATCACCTGGTTCGGCCGGGGGCGCAGGAAGAGCAGGCGGAGCTGCTCGGGGGGCACGACCTCGACGATCCGGTGGGCAGCCACGCCCCGCCCCCTTGAGGTCGACATCTTGCGCCCGCCGATGTTCAGGAACTCGTACGGCACGTTCAGTGGCGGTTCGCGCTCGAACACCTCGCGGGCGATCGCATCTGCCCGCTCGCGCGACCCGCCGGCCGTCGAGAGGTCCTTGCCGCACGGCTCGATCGTCACCCCGAAGATGCTCCACTGGGCGGCCCATTCGAGGTTCCAGCCAAGCTTGGCCCGACCGCCGAACGGGCTCGTCCAGCCCGAGGCGCCACAGCCGTGGGCCCAGGTCACGAGGTGCGGCCGGCACTCGTAGAAGACCCGCTCGCCGTCCCAGGCGGTGACGATCGTCGTCCCGACCTTGCCGCACTCCTGGCACACGACCTGGAGCGGATGCCAGTCGGCCGGGTGCTGGACATTCGCCACCCGGCGGTAGATCTGGCGCACCCGCTCGGCCCGCTCGAGGGCCAGGCGGATGTACGGATCGACCGCGCCGGTCGCGTAGACCTCGCTCATCCAGTAGTAGCGATCGGGCCGGATGCCGAGCCCGGCGAACGTGTCGATGAACGCCTGGGCGTGGTGCCGGGCGTAGGACGGGTGGCAGTCGCCGGCCTGGTCGGGGACGTGGGCCAGCGGCCGGCCCATCTCCTGGTCGACCGCGTCGGGGGTCAGGAGGGCCTGGGCGTCCATCGGGTCGAGATCGTCGACCCCGTAGAGCAGGGTCGTCTCGAGCCCGCGGGCGCGGAGGGCGCGGGCGATGACGTCGAGGATGACCGGGCCGCGCAGGCTGCCGACGTGGACGGTCCCCGAGGGGGTCTTCGAGTCGTTGACGACCTGGGGACCCTGGACGGAGGCCGCCAGCTCGTCAGCCCAGTCCATCGCCGGCCTAGCTGATGCTGACGATCGTGTACGTGTAGTCGCCGGCGGGGACGCGGACGACGACCTGGTCGCCCTTCTTCCGGCCGAGGAGCGCTCGACCGACGGGCGATTCGTTCGAGATCCGGCCCTCGTTCGGGCGGGCCTCGGCCGAGCCGACGATCGTGAACCGCTCCTCGCCGTCCGGGCCCTGGACGACGACCGTGGAGCCGATCTGGACGTGATCGCTCGAGTGGTTGTCGTCGATGATCGTGGCGTTCTTGATCAGCGCCTCGAGCGCCTGGATCCGACCTTCGACGAATGCCTGCTCGTTCTTGGCGTCCTCGTACTCGGCGTTCTCGTTCAGGTCACCGTGTTCCTTGGCGTCGTGGATCCGGGCCGCGACCTCGGGGCGGCGGACGTTGACGAGCTCCTCGAGCTCGGCACGGGCGCGCTCGAGGCCCTCCCGGGTCAGGTAGATCGGCTTGCTGTTCACGACGGGTGGGCCCCCGAATCTGCTCGAACGAATGATCGATGGCGACGGGCTGACAGCTGGTCGACCCGTGGCGGCGGACTGGTCGAACCCCGGGTCCCGGGCGGCCTGCGGCCGGGCGAATGTGAAAGAACTCCAGGCCTCCGCCGGCTGGGCGGGCCTGAAGTTCGACCGGCGCGTATCCTAGCCCGCTCGACCCTCGGTGTCAAAGACGAACGGCCCCCGCGAGCCGGCCGAACGGCACGGCCGACTGCCCGGCCGAGCGCCCGGCCGACCGCCCGGCGGACTGCCGAGCCGGCGGCCGCCCCCGAGGCGCCGGTCCCCTACTCCATCAGCCGGAGCAGCCGGCGCCGGATGCGCTGGAGCGAGCCGCGGTCGGGGAAGGCGACGAAGGCCGTGTCGTCGCCGGCGATCGTGCCGGCGACCTCGGGCCAGCGGGCCCGGTCGAGGGCGGCCGCGATCGCGTGGGCCGACCCGGGCAGGGTCCGGATCACGAGCAGGAGACCCGAGTCACGGATCTCGACCGGCAGATCGCGCAGCAGCCGACGCAGGCGGTCCTCGCCGCTCGCCTCGGCTTCGACCAGGCGCGGCGGCAGGGCGTAGGCCTGGACCCCGTCCCGGTTCACCTTGATCAGGCCGAGCTCGGCGACGTCCCGGCTGACCGTCGCCTGGGTCGTCCGGAAGCCGCGCTCGCGGAGCGCGGCCGCGAGCTCCTGCTGGGTCCGGATCGGACGCTGCTCGAGCAGATCGCGGATCGCCCGCTGGCGGAGCTGCTTCATGACCTCCACCCGATCTCCCGCTCAGCGGGCCGCGAGGCTGGCGACCACGACGACCGCGAGGACGAGGCGATAGACGACGAACACGGCCATCGAGTTCGTGCGCAGGTAGCGCAGCAGGACGTGGATCGCCAGGAAGCCGGCGATCGTCGCCGCCAGCAGGCCGGCCACGATCGGGACGAGGTGGTCGCCGGGGCCCGCTCCACCCCCGGCCAGCTTGCGCAGCTCGAACAGCCCGGCCCCGGCGATCACCGGGGTGGCCATCAGGAAGCTGAAGCGGGCCGCGTCGGCGCGGCCGAGGCCGACGAACAGCCCGGCCGAGATCGAGATCCCCGAGCGGCTGATTCCGGGCACGAGGGCGAAGGCCTGGGCGACGCCGATCAGCAGGGCCCGGAACGGGCCGAGGCCGTCGATCTCGAGCAGCTTCGAGCCCCAGCGGTCGGCCAGCCAGAGGATCGCCGCGCCGAGGACGAGCATGAGCGCGACCAGCCCCGGCTGGCGGACGTTCGCCTCGATCCAGTCGTTGAGCAGGAGGCCGGCGATCACGGCCGGGATCGTCGAGATGGCGATGTTCAGCACGAGCTGGCGGTGACGGTCGCCGCGCGTCGAGCGATCCCGGACGAGGGCCAGCCCGGCCGGGACGAGCACGAGCCAGTCGCGCCAGAAGTAGCTCACGAGCGCCGCCAGGGTGCCGAGGTGAAGGACGACGCTGAAGGCGAGCGAATCGAGGAACGGGTCGCTCCAGCCGAGGAGGCTGGGCAGGATGATCAGGTGGCCGGAACTCGAGATCGGCAGGAACTCGGTCAGCCCCTGCACGATCCCCATGATCAGGGCCTGGATCGTCGCGTCCATGGCAGGAGCCCGGCCGCCCGGGACGGCGAAGCCGCCCGGGCCGGCGCCGGCCCTCTCCCTAGCGCACGAAGAGCGGGGCGAGGACGAGGGTGATCGTCGCGATCAGCTTCACGAGTACGTGGAGCGACGGACCGGCCGTGTCCTTGAACGGGTCGCCGACCGTGTCGCCGACGACCGCCGCGGCATGGGCATCGGTCTTCTTGCCGATGACGTTGCCCTGGTCGTCGGTCAGGTGGCCCGATTCGATGAACTTCTTCGCGTTGTCCCAGGCCCCGCCGCCGTTGTTCAGGACCGTTGCCAGCAGGACGCCGGCGATCGTGCCGACCATCAGGAAGCCGGCCACCGCCTGGTAGCCGAGCAGGAGCCCGACGACGATCGGGGTGCCGACCGCGACGAGCCCGGGCAGGACCATCTGGCGCAGGGCGGCGCTGGTCGTGATGTCGACGACCCGGGCATAGTCCGGGCGCTGGGTGTAGTCCATGATCCCGGGCATCTCCCGGAACTGGCGGCGGACCTCGACGATGATCGACTGGGCGGTCGTCCCGACGGCCCGGATCGCGAGCGAGCTGAAGAGGTAGACGAGCATCGCTGCGATCAGGGCGGCGATGAAGACGTTCACGTTGGCCAGGTCGACCGATTCCATGAGCGGCTTCCCCTGGCGGGTGAAGATCAGGTTGATCTTGTCGATGTAGGCCGAGAAGAGGAGGAACGCGGCGAGCGAGGCGGAGGCGATCGCGTAGCCCTTGGTCAGGGCCTTGGTCGTGTTCCCGACCGCGTCGAGGCGGTCGGTGATCTCGCGCGCACCCTTCTCGGAGCGGCTGAACTCGGCGATCCCGCCGGCGTTGTCGGTGATCGGGCCGAACGTGTCCATGGCCAGGATGTACGCGGTCGTCATCAGCATCCCCATCGTCGCCACGGCGGTGCCGAAGATGCCACCCACGTTCCGACCCTCGGCGGTCACGATCCCGGCCCGCTCGCCGAGCCAGTGACTGACAAAGAGGGCGATCCCGATCGTGACCGCGGTCACGAACGTCGTCTCGAACCCGACGGCCATCCCCGAGATGATGTTCGTCGCCGGCCCCGTCTTCGAGGCCTGGGCGATCTCCTTGACCGGGCGCCAGGCACCCGAGGTGTAGTACTGGGTGATGTACACGAAGGCGATGCTCGTGGCCAGGCCGACGAGACCGGCGAAGAAGAAGTAGACCCAGGCCGGGAACCCGTCGGCAGTCGCCTGGCCGCCGGTCTGCATCATCGTCGCGGTCACGAACGCGAGCCCGAGCGCGGACAGGATCGTCGTCACCCAGTAGCCGCGGTTCAGGATGTTCATCGGGTCCTCGTCCTCGCGGCCGCGAATGAAGAACGCGACGGCGATGATCGTGGCGATCAGCCCGAACGAGCGGACGACGAGCGGGAAGAAGATCCAGGCGGCCGGGTTCGGCCAGCCCGCGGCGGTGGCGATCGCGTACACCCCGACGCCGAGGATCATCGCCCCGATGTTCTCGGCCGCGGTCGACTCGAAGAGGTCGGCGCCGCGGCCGGCACAGTCGCCGACGTTGTCGCCGACGAGGTCGGCGACGACGCCCGCGTTGCGCGGGTCGTCCTCGGGGATGCCGGCCTCGACCTTGCCCACGAGGTCCGAGCCGACGTCCGCGGCCTTCGTGTAGATCCCGCCCCCGAGCTGGGCGAAGAGGGCGACGAACGAGGCTCCGAAGCCGAAGCCGACGATCAGGAACGGCGCCTGGGCCGGGTGCTCGAAGCCACCGTACAGGGCGAAGATCGCCCACACCCCGAGGAGCGAGAGGGCGACGACGAGGAAGCCCGAGACGGCACCGCCGCGCATCGCCACCTGGACGGCCTCGACGAGGCTGCGCCGGGCGGCCGCGGCGGTCCGCACGTTCGCCTTGACGCTGATGTACATGCCGATGATCCCCGAGGCCATCGAGCACGCGGCCCCGACGAGGAACGCGACCGCCGTCCGCAGCCCGAGCTCGGCGCCGAAGATGTCCGTATCGGCGACGTCCTTCGTCTCGAGCAGGCCGATCACGATCCCGAGCACGACCGCCGCGACGAGGGCGAGCAGGGCGATCGTCTGGTACTGGCGCCGGATGAACGCGATCGCGCCTTCGAGGATCGTGCCGGCGACGTCCTGCATCGCCTGGGTACCGACATCCCGGGCGAGGACATCCCGGGCCAGGTAGAGCGCGAAGAGGACCGCGGCAAGGCCCGCGATCGGGATGATCAGCTGGAGCGCACTGGCGTCCATCAGGTTCTGGATCTCCTCCTGTCAGGGCGCGAGTTCCGGGACGCGAGGCGCGCCACCGCTCGACTGGGTCCGGGGAAGGTCACGGCTCATCGGCGTCCCCGTTGCATCCGGGAACGGAACCTTTCAGGCCGTCGGCGAGTGTATCAAGCGCCGGTTCAGCGGGTCAAACCCGCTTCCGCGATGGGAGTATGCAGGATCGGCGCCGGCGCCGGTGGCTGGCGCCCGGGCGAGCCGGGGCCGACCGGCGCGGCAACGGGCCCCAGCCCCTATACTGCCGGACTTGTGAGCAAACGACCCCTCGGGTGTCTCTTCGAGGTCGTCGAGACCCTCGTCCTGACCCTCGTCATCTTCCTCGTCATCCAGAACTTCGTCGCCCAGCCGTACCGCGTCCAGCAGCAGTCGATGGAGCACACGCTCGAACCCGACCAGTACGTCCTGGTCGACAAGCTGACGCCCCGCCTCGACGCCTACAAGCGCGGCGACATCATCGTCTTCAACCCGCCCGAGGCGTGGGCCCAGAGCGACGGCACGCCCTACATCAAGCGCGTCATCGGCCTCGGCGGCGAGACGATCGAGATCCGCGACGGGGGCGTCTACGTCGATGGCACGCGTCTCGACGAGCCGTACGTGTACGAGGGTCAGCAGACGATCGTGACCGGCGACCGGGGCCGCTGGGTCGTCCCCCCGGGCGAGTACTTCGTGATGGGCGACCACCGGATGAACTCGGCCGACTCGCGCGTCTTCGGCCCGATCCCGCGCGAGAGCATCGTCGGCCGGGCCTGGCTGCGCTACTGGCCGTTCAGCACGTTCGGCATCCTGCCCACGCCGATCTACGCCGGGGTCCAGCCGGCCGCGCCATGAACCCGGTCCTCGTCGCCACCGCGGTCACGGTGGTCGCCGGGGCGATCGTCGCCGTTTCCGCCCGGGATGCGCGGGCTGCGGTCCTCGGCTTCGGGCTGACCCTGGTCGGGGCCCCGCTGCTTGCCGACCCGGTCCCCGACCCGCTGCCGCTCGCCGCCCGGGTCGTGGCCGCCGTCCTCGCGCTGCAGCTGCTCCGGGTCACCGTTCGGGCCACGACGAGCGCCAGCCGCGGCTCGCTCGTCGGCTGGCCGGTCGAGACGATCGCCGCCGCGGCCGCGTTCGTCGTCGGGGCAGGGCTGGCAGGCGGCCTGGCCGGTGCCGGGTCGCCGCCCGGGGCGGCCGGGGCCGTCGGCGCCGGGTCGTCCGCGATCATCCTCGGCGCCGGCCTCAGCCTCGTCACGCTCGCGGTCACCCCGCTCGTCCAGGGCCGGGACGTGCTCCGGCTCGGGCTTGCGGCCGGCCTGCTCCTCGTCGGCGGGACGGTCCTCGGCGCCGGGCTCGGGGGTCCGCCCGCGCCCCTCGGGCAGCTCGTGATCGCCGGCCTGACCGTCGCCCTCGGCGCGGCCGTCGGAACGCTGTGCGCGAACAGCTATGCCGCCCGGGGCGATCTCGGCCTGGGCGGACCGGGAGCCGGGATCGGCGGGCGGGGCACGCCGCTCCAGGCTCGGCCGCCGGTCGAGGAATGAACGGCCGATGAGCCTCCTCCCGTTCCTGGCCATCACCCTCGGCGCGGCAACGCTGGCCCTCCTTTCGCGGCGCCGGCCCCGCCTGTCGCTCGTGGTCGGCCTGGCCGGGCTCGCCCTGGCGCTGTTCGCGGCACTCGCCATCCGGTCCGGCGAGGCGATCGAGATCGGCGGGGGCACGATCGTCACGACGGCCTACGGGCGCCTGTTCCTCGTTCTCGGAGCGGCCAGCGGCCTCGCGATCTCGGTCATCGGGCTGGCCACGAGCTGGCAGCGGAACGTCCCGGCGGCGACCCTCGCCTCGCTCGGCTGGACCGGCCTCGCCCTCGCCCTGCCCGACCCGCCGAGCGCCCTCGGCGCCACGATCGCCGCCGGCCTGACGGGCATCCTCGTCACCCTCGTCGCCCCGCTCGACGAACGCGGCGTCGAGGTCGGGGCCCGCGAGCTGCGGGCGGTCGCGGTCGGCGGGACCCTGGCCCTGGTCGCGCTGGCCGGCCTCGCCGGCGGGCTCTCGCCGTCCGGCACCGGCGCCGGGACGGTCGGGCTGGCCTACCTCGCGGTCGTCGTTGCGGTCGCCCTCCGCTTCGGGACGATCCCGTTCCATGCCTGGGCCGGACGCCTCTCGCAATCGGCCCCCGGGGCGGTCCTGCCGCTCCTGCAGGCCTGGCTGCCGGCCGGCTTCGCGCTCGTCGCCCTGGCCGCCCTGGGAGGCCCGCCGGGCGCCGCCGGGGCGGTCGACGGGGCGCCCGCCGGCCTCCTCGCCAGGAGCGCCGAGGCGCTCGCGCTCGAGCGCGGACTGGTCGTCGCCCTCGGCGCGATCGGGCTCCTGTTCGGTACCTTCGCGGCCTGGATCCAGGACGACCTCGAGCACCTCGTCGGCTACTCGATCGCCCAGGATGCGGCGTTCGTCATCCTCGCCCTCGCCGCTCCCGGCCCGGAAGCCTGGGCGCCGGCCCGCTCCTGGATCCTCGTCTTCGCCCTGGCCAAGACGGGCCTGGCGGCCTGGGCCCTCGTCCTCGGGACGACGTACGGCTCGCGGCGGATCGATCGCCTCGACGGCTGGGCCCGTCGTTCGCCGGTGCTCGCGATCGCCTTCGTCCTCCTCGTCCTGGCCACGATCGGCTGGCCCGGCTCGACCGCCTGGGCGGCACGGACCGACCTCGTGCACGCCGCGGTCGGCGATCCGCTTCGGACGTTCGTCGTCCTGGCCGGTCTCTCGTCGCTCCTGTACTACGCCCGCCTGGCCGGGATCGGCCTCCGCCGGCCGGCTGACGAGCTCGGCGGACGGACGATCCCGCGCCTGCGCTGGCGGGGTTCGCTCCAGCCCACCCCGGACGCGCCCGACCGGGCCGCGGCGATGACGGACGCGCCGCCGCCGGCCGCGCGCCCTGCCGAGGGGGCCGGCAACCGCGAGACGCCGCTCGCGCCGGACCGGGCGGCCGGCACGAGCGGGACCTGGAAACCGGCGCTTGTGGTTGCCCGCCTGGCCGGCACACTGCGCGGGGCACGCATCCGCGCCGGGGAGCTCGCGGCCCGCTTCGACCGCGAATGGCACGGACGCCGGGCGATGCTCGCGAGCCTGCTCGTCCTCGTCCTCGCCGGAGCGGCCGTGCTCAGCGCCGCCGGCTGGCCGGAGATCCCGGCCGCGGCGGGCGAGCCGCCGCCCGCGGCCACGACCGGGCCGGGTTCGCCCTAGTCGGCCGCAGCGAGCGCCCAGCGGTCGATCTCGCGCTCGTACTCGACGAGCTCCGCCGGGGAGAACCAGAGCGCCAGCTCGGCTGCCGCCGTCTCGACCCCGTCCGAGGCATGGACCAGGTTCTGGGCCGTCTCGAGGGCGAAGTCGCCCCGGATCGTGCCGGGCGCCGCCTCGTGGGGCCGGGTCGCGCCGACCATGGCGCGGACGACGCCGATCGCGTTCGGGCCTTCGAGGGCGAGCGCGATCAGCGGACTCGAGGTGATGAAGTCGACGAGGCCGCCGAAGAACGGCTTCTCGCGGTGGACCGCGTAGTGGCGCTCCGCGAGCGGGCGGTCGACCGCGACGAGCTTGAGCCCGACGATCTTCAGCCCGCGCTCCTCGAACCGGCTGATCAGCCGGCCGACGAGGAGGCGCTGGACGGCATCGGGCTTGATCAGGACGAGCGTTCGTTCGGTCATGTCGTCTCCCCTGGTGGCAGGTCGGGCGCCGTGGGTCGGGCCCGACGGGTCGTCGATGCGCGGCCCGGCCGGGCCGGGGCGCGCGGTCGAACGGGCGGAGTCGGCCGGGTCGGGCCTGGTGCCGATCCCGGCTGCGAGCCGGAGGCCGGGCCGGCGGCCGGGCCGGAAGCCGAGCCGGAGGCCGGGTCCTCGTCGTGGGCGGCGACTGCCCGGGTCGCGGCGGCCCATGCCCGCCGGGCCTCGAGCTCGTGTCCGACGAGCCGGAGGGCGTCACCGCGGACAAGATCGAGCGCCGGGGCGCGGCCAGCGCCGGCGAGCTCGAGCACGGCCGGGGCGAGTCCGGGGTCGAGACGGATGGCGATCGCGAGGTGGATCGCCGCCCGCCCGGCCTCCCCCGCGGCGAGCGCGGCCCGCCCGGCCTCGAGCTCGGCCGCGGGATCGTCGGCCAGGAGATCGTCCAGGGCGACGGCCGCTCCGTCGTCCCACAGGCCCGGCCCGTCGACGGGCGCGGTCCCGGATGCCGGCCCGGCCGTCGGCGTGGGCCCGACCAGGTCCCGGGGTGGCTGAGGCAGGCCCGCTCGAGCCGCGGCCACGGCCGCGCCGGCTGCCGCCCCGGCCGGCGCGCTCGTCGCGCCCGCCTCGAACAGGATCCCCGCCGGCTCACCGGGATCGGACGGATCCGTCGGCCAGGCGGCGGACCGCGGGAGCCCCGCGAAGAGCTCGTCGAGCGGACGGTCGAGCCGTTCGAGGGCCCGGGCTGCGAGTCGCTTCGCTTCGCCCGGCCGGCCGAGCGCCGCGGCGGCCTCGGCGGCGATCACGAAGCCGAGGGCCGCCTCGCCGCCGGCCGCGATGTACGCCTGGGCGGCGACCCCCGCGCCGGGCAGGTCGTCGGTGCGCCAGCGGATCTCGGCCAGGTCGAGCAGGCCGTCGGGATCGAGCTCGACCGTCCCGGCCAGCGTCTCGAGCTCCGCCCGGGCCAGGGCGAGGGCGCCGGTCCGCAGGTGGAGGCGGGCCAGGCGCGCCTCGGTCGGGCGGGCGGACCGAGCAGGGCGGACGCCGGCGGTCGCTCGGGCCATCAGGGCAGCCGCAGGGCGCGCTCGAGCCCGCGGGCCCGGCGGGCAGGGGCGACGACCGCGAGGCGCAGGCGGTCGTCCCGGAAGAGCTCGCCGGCCAGCCTGCGGACATCCTCGGCCTCGACCGCCTCGACCGCCGCGAGCGCCTCGTCGAGCGTGTAGACCCGTTCGTGGAGCGCCTCCTGGCCGCCGATCCACGAGGCAAGGTGGCGGGTCTCCTCCATCCGCAGCTCGAGGCCGCCCGAGACGTACGCCTTTGCCTTCGCCAGCTCGTCGGCCGGGACGAGCGCCTCGCGCAGGCTGGCGACCTCGGTCAGGATCGCCTCGAGGGCCGGCTTCAGCTGGTCGGGGTCGACCCCGGCCGAGACGGCGAGCACCCCGGCATCGGCGTACTCGGTGACCCCCGAGCCGATGTCGTAGGCGAGCGCCTTCTCCTCGCGCACGGCCAGGAACAGCCGGGAGCTCATCCCGTCGCCCAGGATCGTGTTCAGGACGGTCAGGATCCAGCTCCCGGGATCGTCGCGCCGGAGGGCCGGGACGCCGACCGCAAGGTGGGCCTGGGAGGTCGTCCGGGCACCGAGCAGGAAGCGTTCCCCGGCCGGCAGGGCCGGTGCCGGCTCGAACGCGAGGCGCCCGCCGTCGCCGGTCCCGAACGCATCCCCGACAAGATCGAGGACCGCGGCGTGGTCCAGGTCCCCGGCGGCGGCGACGACGACGTTCGCCGGCCGGTAGGCGCGCTGCCAGAACTCGCGGATCGCCGACCCGGGCAGGCGCCGGATCCCCTCCTCGTCGCCGCAGATCTCCCGCCCAAGAGCGGTCGGGCCGAACATCGCGAGCTGGAAGAGGATCTGCGCCCACTCGGCCGGATCGTCGAGGTAAGAGCGGATCTCCTCGATGATCACCGTCCGCTCGTGGTCGATCTCGCGCTCGTCGAGGGTCGGGCGGACGATCAGCTCGGCGAGGACATCCATCGCCCGGGCAGCCTCGCGGCGCGGGACGCGGGCCCAGTAGACGGTCGACTCGCGGTCGGTGGCCGCGTTCAGGCTGCCCCCGACCCCCTCGATCGCCTCCGAGATCGCCCGGGCCGACGGGTAGGCGGCCGTCCCCTTGAACGTGATGTGCTCCATGAAGTGGGCGACGCCGGCCTCGTCGGGCGTCTCCAGGCGCGAACCGGCCAGGACGTACGCGGCGATGGAGACCGAACGGGCCCCGGGCAGGCGGGCGCTGATGACGCGCGGCCCGTCGGGCAGCGCGGTTCGTTCGAACATCGTGGGGATGGTACAGGAAAGCCGGTCGGTCCCCGGGGCCGACCGGCGTTCCCGAAGGCGACGGGGGTCTAGACGATGTAGCCCTGGATCCAGTCCTTGGCGAAGAAGACGACGAAGGCGAGGGCGACCACCCACATCAGCCAGTGGATCTCGCCGAGCTTGCCCCGGACGACCTTGATGAACACCCAGCTCACGAACCCGGCCCCGATCCCGACCGTGATGTCGTAGGTCAGGGGCATCAGGACCATCGTCAGCAGGGCGGGGATCCCCTCCTCGACGTCGGTCACCGGGATGTCCCGGATGATCGTGAACATCAGGTAGCCGACGAGGACGAGGGCCGGCGCGGTCGCGACGCCCGGGATGATCCCCGCGATCGGCGAGAGGAAGATCGCGAGCAGGAACAGGACGCCGGTGACGACCGAGGCGAACCCGGTCCGGCCGCCCTCGGCGACGCCCGCTGCGCTCTCGATGTAGGTCGTGTTCGAGCTGATCCCGGCCGCCCCGCCGGCGACCGCGGCCAGGCTGTCGACGAGCAGGACCCGCCCGATCCCGGGCACGCTGCCGTCCGGGTTCGCCAGGCCCGCCTCGGCGGCGACGCCGGTCACGGTCCCCATCGTGTCGAAGAAGTCGGTCAGCATGATCGAGAAGATCGTCAGCAGGGCGGCCAGCAGGCCGAGCTTGCTGAAGACATCGGCGAGGTCGAACTGGCCGACGGTCGCGAACGACGGGGTGAGGACGAACGTGTCGGGGATCTTCGTTACCCCGGCCAGCAGGGCGAGGACCGTGGTCACGAGGATGCTGATGATCAGCGCCGCCCGGACCTTCATCACGTACAGGGCGATCGTGACAGCGAGGCCGGCGATGAACACGAAGTTCGCCGGCGAGGCGGGGAAGACCGGAACGACCGGGGGAATGCCACCCTCCGGCGAGCGGATGAAGCCGCCGTTCACGAACCCGATGAACAGGATGAAGAGGCCGATCCCGACCCCGATCGCACGCTTCAGGGCGAGCGGGACCGCGTTCATGATCGCCTCGCGGGCGCCGACCAGGACGAGCACGGTGACGAGCAGGCCCTCGAGGACGATCACGCCCATCGCGCCGGCGAGCGTGAGCCCGTTGCCGAGGACGAGGGTGAAGGCGACGACGCCGTTGATCCCGAGCCCGGCGGCGAGGGCGAGCGGGTAGTTGGCCACGACACCCATGGCGATCGTCATGACACCCGCCACGAGGGCCGTCGCGGCCGACGCGGCCGGGACGTCGATCCCCGCTGCCGACAGGATCGACGGGTTCAGGAAGATGATGTAGGCCATGACCATGAACGTGGTCAGGCCTGCCCGCACCTCGGTGGCGATGTCGGTGCCACGTTCACCGAACTTGAAGTACGACGCGATTGCGTCCACGCCGGGCGTCCTCCCTCCATCCTTCGGCGCGCCGGGCCAGGCGGCCCGGGCCGCGCCGCTTGATCGCCGAACCTCGACGGCCCCCTCCGGGCCGACGCCCCCGCAGCCTGCCGGTCCTGGCCCCGTGGCTCGGGACCGGCGGCCCTGCTCCTCTCCCCGGCCCTAGTCCTCTCCCCGGGCCTGCTCCTCCTCGCGGGCGTCGAGACCGAGCAGCTCCATCTGGACGAAGCCGCTCGTGTCGAACTCGAGCTGGCGCGGCGCGAACGGCGCATCGCCGGACGGGGCGAGGGCGGTGAACTCGAGCTCGACCCGCTCGTCGCCCTGGACGAGGGTGTAGACGAGGAGCTGATCGGGCCGGGTCTCGAACTCGAGGTGCTCGAACGAGTCGACGTTCAGGCAGATCGAGAGCGGGGTGAAGTAGCTCGAGACCTCGGGGTGGTCGACCACGATCCGCTCGACCCATCCGGTCCCGTGGGCGACGAGCTCGCGCCCGCGGTGGTAGCGGTAGGAGACGGTCTGCTTGAGGAGCGGGCGCAGGAGGTGGTAGAGGTCGATCCGGCTCGAGACGATGCCGCGGTTGACGAAGAACTTCGCGGGCGGTACGGGCGACACGCGTGCTCCTGTCTGACGGGCGGGCCGAGGCGGGGCTGGCGGAACGGTGGCAGGACGCGGGACCAAGGCTGGCCGGTCGGGACCGACGCGGCCGATGGTACAGCAGGCGCCGCGGCCCGGACAAGGCCCAGCCGAACGCCTCGGCCGCCGATCTCCCCCGGGCGGGGCGCTCCTCGACGGCCGGCTGCGTTGCGCACGCGTATCATCCGGTCGTGCTCCTCGCGCTCGACATCGGCAACACGAACCTGACGACCGGGCTGTTCCGCGCCGGAACGCTCATCGCGAGCCGGCGTGCGGCGACCCGTGCCGGCTCGACCCCGGACGAGCTCGAGGTAGCGCTCGAGGGTCTCCTGCGGCTCGACGGCTGCTCGCTCGCGGACGTGGCCGCGATCGCCCTCGCGTCGGTCGTGCCCGCCCTGACCGGCGCGGTCGAGCAGATCGCCGGGCGCCGCGAGACCCCGATCATCGTCGCCGGGGCGGGCACGGTCCCGATCGCGATCCGGGTCGAGCGCCCGGCCGAGGTCGGCGCGGACCGGCTGGTGAACGCGCTCGCCGCCCAGCGGCTGTACGGCGCGCCGGCGGTCGTGGTCGACTTCGGGACGGCGACGACACTCGACGCGGTCGCCGCCGACGGTGCCTACGTTGGCGGCGCGATCGCGCCCGGGCTCGAGCTCGGCCTCGAGGCGCTCGCGGCCCGGACCGCGAAGCTGCCCCGGATCGAGCTGCGCACCCCCGAGCGGGCGATCGGGCGGGACACCGTGAGCGCGATGCAGGCCGGCACCGTCTTCGGCTACCAGGCGCTCGCCGCCGGCCTCCTGGCCCGGGTCCGGGGCGAGCTGGCCGAGGCTTCCGGGATCGAACCCTCGGCCGTCCGGGCGATCCTCACCGGCGGCCTGTCCGCGGCGCCCTGGGCACGGGCCCTCGGGGAGGTCGATGCGATCGACCCCGAGCTGACCCTGCGCGGCCTGGCGCTCCTCCATGCCGAGCTCGCGGGCGGCGCGCCGCTCGGGACGGTCGCCCGGACTCCCGGAGCCACCCGGTGAGCGGGCGGCTGGCCGGGCGTCTCGTCGCCCTCGGGGTCACCGGCTCGGTCGCGGCCTACAAGGCGGTCGAGCTGCTCCGGCTCCTCCAGGCCGAGGGCGCGGAGACGGTCGTCCTGATGACGCCCTCGGCCACCCGCTTCGTCGGCCCGCTCACGTTCGAGGCGCTCAGCCGGCGCGCCGTCGAGAGCGACGTCCTCGCCCTCCTGCCCGACGGGCGGATCGGCCACATCGTGGTCGCCGACAGCGCGGATGCGATCGTCGTCGCGCCGGCGACCGCCCACTGGCTGGCGGCGATGGCCAACGGGCTGGCCGGCGACACGGTCACCGCGGCCTGCCTGGCCACAAGCGCGCCGGTCGTCGTCGCACCGGCGATGGACGGCGAGATGTACGCCCACCCGGCGACCCGGGCGAACGTCGCCCGCCTGCGCGAGGCGTTCGGCTACACGGTCGTCGACCCCGAGCCGGGTCCGCTCGCCTCCGGCCAGGTCGGCATCGGCCGGCTGGCCGCCCTGCCGGCGATCGTCGACGCCGTCGTCGCCGTCCTCGCCGGGCGGCCGGTCCGCAGCCCCGAGCCGGGGAGCCGGCCGCCGCTCGTGCCCCGGACGACGCTCCCGGACTTCGAGGGCCGCCGGCTCGTCGTCACCGCCGGCGGGACCGCCGAGCCGATCGACCCGGTCCGGTTCATCGGCAACCGCTCGACGGGCCGGATGGGCGTCGCGATCGCCGAGGCGGCCCTCGACCGGGGCGCGAGCGTGACCCTGATCGCGGGCCTGGTCAGCGTGCCCCTGCCCGAGCGGGCGCGGGTCGTCCGGGCCGAGTCGGCCGCCGCGATGCGTGCCGCCCTGCTCGAGACGCTCGTCGGGCCGGACGGCCGGGCCGGCTTCGACGCGCTGGTCATGGCCGCCGCCGTGGCCGACTTCCGCCCGGCCCACCCGGCCGGAACGAAGATCGCCCGGGGCGGCCCGCTCACGCTCGAGCTCGAACCGACGCCCGACCTGCTCGCCGAGATCGGCCGGCTCGCCCGGGGGCTCGACAGCGCCGGCCGGCCGACCGGCCGGCCGCTCGAACCGGCCCCGGTCCTGGTCGGCTTCGCGGCCGAGACCGGCTCGCTCGACCGGGTGCCCGGCAAGCTCCGGGCCAAGGGGCTCGACCTGCTCGTGGCCAACGACGTCACCGAGCCCGGCTCGGGCTTCGGGACCGAGACGAACCGGGTGACCGTCTACGCCCCCGATTCACCGCCCGAGGCCTGGCCGCTGCTCACGAAGCGCGAGGTCGCCGACCGGCTCCTCGACCGGATCGCCCGCCGCCTCGAGGAGCGCGACGCGGCGCGCCGGACGCCACCCACCGTCGCCGCACAGGAGAGCCGCCGATGAGCGCCACGACCCCCGTCCGCCGGCTGACCGTCACCGACGTCGCCAGGATGTTCGCCGACGGCGAGCGGATCGCGATGCTCACGGCCTACGACTACCCGACCGCCCGCCTGGTCGACGAGGCGGGCATCCCGCTCATCCTCGTCGGCGACTCGGTCGGCCAGGTGATCCTGGGCTACGAGTCGACCGTCCGGGTCACGATGGCCGAGATGCTCCATCACACGAAGGCGGTCGTGCGCGGCACGGCGCGGGCGCTCGTCGTCGCCGACATGCCGTTCCTCTCGTACGCCACGCCCGAGGACGCGGTCGCCAACGCCGGGGCATTCCTGCGCGAGGCGGGCGCCCAGGCGGTGAAGATCGAGGGCGGCGTCCGGAGCGCGCGGACGATCGAGACCCTGGTCAAGGCCGGCATCCCGGTCATGGGCCACATCGGGCTGACGCCCCAGGCGATCAACGCGATCGGCCGGGTCCGCGTCCAGGGCCGGACCCGCGAGGCGGCCCGGGCGCTCCTCGGCGACGCCCTCGCCGTCCAGGAGGCGGGCGCCTTCTCGATCGTCCTCGAACTCGTCCCCGAGCAGCTGGCGCGGGCGATCACCGAGCGACTCCGGATCCCCACGATCGGGATCGGCGCCGGACCCGGCTGCAGCGGCCAGGTCCAGGTGATCACCGACCTGCTCGGCTTCTCCGACTACTCGCCCCGGCATGCCCGTCGCTACGCCGACCTGCGGGCGACGATCCTGGCCGCGGTCGGGGCGTACGCGGCTGACGTCGCGGCCGGGACGTTCCCGGGCCCGGAACAGACGGTCCGGATGGACGACGACGTCCTGGCCGAGGTGCTCGGCCGCTCGGCCCTCGACCGGGCGGGCGAGGCCAGGGGGACCGCGGGCGACACCCCCGCCGGCATCCCGCTCGACCGTGACCTGTAGGCCGGCCGCCCGGCCGGCGATCGGGCGAGCGGGCGGGCGGGCGGGCGGGCGACCGACCAGGCGGGGAGACCGCCGGAGGTGAAGCTCGTCCGGACCCGGGCGGAGCTCCGGGCCGCGCTCGCCGGCGCCGCCCGTCCGCTCGGCTTCGTGCCCACGATGGGCTGGCTGCACGAGGGCCATCGTTCGCTCATCGAGCGCTCGCGGGCCGAGAACCGGACGACCGTCGTCTCGATCTTCGTCAACCCGCGCCAGTTCGGTTCGCCCGAGGACCTCGCCCGCTACCCGCGCGACGAGGCCCGGGATCTCGGGATCTGCGCCGCCGAGCGGGTCGACATCGTCTTCGCCCCGCCGGTCGAGGAGGTCTACCCGCCCGGCTTCGACACGACCGTCTCGGTCGGCGCGATCGCCCGTCCCCTCGAGGGGACGGCCCGGCCGGGCCACTTCGACGGCGTGGCGACGGTCGTCGCCGTCCTGTTCGGGCTGGTCGGCGCCGAGCGCGCCTACTTCGGCCAGAAGGACGCCCAGCAGGTGATGGTGATCCGCCGGATGGCCCTCGACCTGGCGATCCCGACCGAGGTGATCAGCTGCCCGACCGTTCGCGAACCGGACGGGCTCGCGCTCAGCTCGCGCAACGTCCGCCTCTCGCCCGAGCAGCGCGCGGCGGCCACCGTCCTCCACCGGGCGCTCCTCGCGGCGCGGGCCCTCCACGAGCGCGGCGAGACCTCCGCCGACGCGCTGCGCGAGGAGATGCGCCGGGTCCTGGCGAGCGAGCCGCTCGCGCGCACCGAGTACGTCAGCTGCGCCGACGCCCGGACGCTGCTCGAGCTCGAGCGGGTCGAGGGTCCGGCCCTCCTCTCGCTCGCGGTCCTGTTCGGGACGGTCCGCCTGATCGACAACGAGCCGCTCGACTGACGGAGCGCGGGACCCCCGAGCGCCTCAGGCGACCGGGCGGGCGACGTCGAGGATCCGGCCGACGTCGAGATGCTCGGCCACGAGGGCCTTGATCAGGGCGATCTTGGCGCGGTCCGAGGCGTGGGTCTTGACCAGCAGATCGTGGACTCCCGAGGCGACGGTGTACGTGTTCTCGCGGACGAGGATCGCGAACAGGTCGGCCCGCCGGATCGCGTCGATCACGGCCGGGCGCGGCCGGTAGCCGTCGGCCAGGACGAGCCCGAGGGCGGCGCGGGCCGGACCGGAGGCCACGTCGGGGCGGGCTCCGGGACCGGCCCTGGAGCGACCGGCCTGCTCGGCGAGCCCGGCCACCTCGGCCGCGGTGGCGCCCCGGGGACGACCCATCAGGTGGGCGGTGGCCAGGGTGAGCAGGACGTCCTCGCGGTCACCGGGCACGATCACGAGCGTCTCGGGGCCGATCCGCTCGAGCACGTGCCGGGGCTCCATCGCCCCGATCGCGACCTGGCCGATGACGAGGTCGAGGTCCGGCCCGGGCCAGACGACCTCGCCCCGGAGACCGTCCGCGATCATCGCCAGGCTCGGGTTGGACAGGATCGGGCGATACGGGAGGACGCCGAGGAGCGGGATCCCGTGCCGGGCCAGGCCACGCTCGAGGATCGTGGCGATCCCGGGCTGGGCGTCGACGTCGACCTTGTTGACGATCGCCCCGGCGACATGGACCCCGTGGGCCGCGAAGTGCGAGGCGTTCAGGACGATCTCGTCGATCGGGCGCCCGACGCCGCCCTCGCTGACGATGATCGCCGGGGCACCGAGCATCGCCGCCACGGTCGCGTTCGAAAGCCCGATCACGGCGCCGACGCCGGCATGGCCGGTCCCCTCGACGAGCAGGACGTCGTGGTCGGCGAAGGCTGCGTGCGCCGAGCGGATCCTGGCCGGCAGGTCCTCGACGACCTCGCCGGCGATGTAGGCCTTGGTGAAGCCGCGCGGGATGTGGACCGGGCTCATCACCGCGAGCGGCTCGGGGAGCCCGAAGATCGTGCGCATCAGGACCGCGTCCTCGTCGGCCGGGACGCCATCCTCGATGATCGTCCGCTGGCCGACCGGCTTCATGAACCCGGTCCGCAGCCGGCGGCGCAGGAAGCCGTCGAGCAGGCCGAGCGAGGTCGTCGTCTTGCCCCGGTTCTGGCCGGTCGCAGCGAGGTAGAGGTGGCGCATCGCGGTGTCGCCGGACGGGGTTGCGGCCTCGGAGCCGGCGGGGCCGGCGCAGCTCAGGCCCGCGTGGCCGTCTTGCGCTCGATCAGCTGGACGGCGTCGCGCAGCCGGGTGAGCGTCTCGGCATCGATCGCATCCGGCTCCAGGTACGGGCCGAGCCGCTCCATGATGTCGGCCACGAGACCGAGGAAGACGCTCGCATCGGCGACGAAGAACTGCGGTTCGTTGTTGTAGCGGACGAGCGTCAGGCGACCCTGGAGGACGCGGCGCTCCTCGATGTGGGCGATCTGGGTCGCGAAGTTGTGGCCCTGGATCCCGTCGGGGTTGTTCAGGAAGTTCAGGGCGTTGTCGATCGCCAGCCCGAACCGGGCCCGCCAGGCGACAAGCCGCTCGTGGACCTCGGAGGGGATGCGGACCTCGGCGACCTCGTCGAAGACCTCCGGGGCGACGGTCAGGAGGCCGACCAGGGTCGTCCCGGCCCGGGCGCCGAGCATCACCTGGAGGCTCCGCTCGAGGGTGAAGACCTCGGAGTCGAAGCGCGGGCTGGTGATCACGTCGGTCAGCAGGTCCTCGACGTTGTCCAGGACCCCCGGCTCGGCGACCGCGTTGGCCAGGTGGAGGATCTCCTCCTTGAACAGGAACTTCTCTTCGTGGTCAAGCATGGGCGCATCCTAGCACCGGGCCGGAACAGGGCCGCCGGCCGGGCTCAGGCGGGTCCGTCGCCCAGCCGGTCGAAGAGGTTGCGGGTCACCTGGCCGACCCGCGGGTCGAGCGGCGTCGGCACGCCCTCGTAGGCCCGCTCGCCGTAGTCGTCGAGCGCCCACGACCACTGGAACGTGCCGGCCGCGAAGACGGTCGCCCCCGACGGGGCGGTGTAGATCGTCGCCGTCTGAACGGGCGGACTGGGCAGGTCGCCGGGCTCACCCGGCGTCGCTCCGATCGCGGCCACCGGGCTGCGGGCGAGGAGGACCGTACCCGCCGGCGCGAGGTCCGGGAAGTAGGTGTCGTACTCCTGGCCGACGAGGTTCGTCAGCCGGTCGCCGTCACGCAGCCCGGTCCCCTCGTACAGCCAGTGGCCGCTGTTGACGACGATCCAGTCGGCCGGTCGGCGGACGACGTGCCCGTACATCTGCCCGACGAGGGCCGCCTCCGGCTCGTTCACCGGCTGCTCGCGCCAGCGGCAGGTGGCCAGGCTCGGCTGCGTCGCGGTGAGCGGGTCCCGGCGGGCCGACTTGTAGCACGTGATCCGCCGCGCCGGACCGTCCGGACCGGCCTCGAGGCGCACCTGCCAGTAGATCTCGTTGGCCGACAGGAAGAGGACGTTCGTGCCGCCATCGACGGCCGCCTGGAGCGCCTCGCGCATCGGACGCGACCAGTACTCGTGGTGGCCGGCGAAGACGACCAGGCGGCGACCGGCGAGCACCTCCGGGTGGAGCTCGAGGTCGACGTCGGCGCAGTACTCGACCTCGCGGGCCTCACGCTCCTGCCAGCGCACGAACTGGTACTCCCAGCGCCGGAGATAGCCCGCCCCGCCATCCTGCTCGTATGGGCGAGCGAGGCTGACCGTGGCGGCCGCCTTCGTCCCGGATGCCGTCACCGGACCGGAGGAGTTGTAGGAGTAGAGGCTCTTGCCGCCCCAGCCGTTGTACGCCTGCCAGGTCAGGGCGGCGCTGACGAACAGGACCGGGGCCGGGGTCCGGGTGCCGGGGGCCGGCGGACGGACGACGAACGGCACCGCCGCAGGCCGATCGCTCGATGCTCCGAGGATCGCGAGGTACATCCCGCTCGGCCAGTCGGCCGGAACGGTCAGCTCGAGGGCAGTGCTCCAGCCGGGTTCGACGAGCCCGGTCAGCGGATCCGGGCTCGGAACTGCGGCATCGGCGCTGGTGCTCGGGTGCACCGCCCGGTCCGCGCGCACGAGGCGCCCGCCGTCCCCGCCGTACCAGCCCAGCCGGTACCAGTCGACCTCGAGCGGGCCGCTCGCCCGGACCTGGAGGGCGAGCCGCTCGCCCGGACCGACCGACGCCCGGTCGAGGTAGCCCTCGAGGCGCGGCGGCCGGCGGACGACGTCCCAGCCCCGGCTGCCCGGCCGGAGGTTCTCGGCTCCGATCGCGGTCCGGGAACCGCTCGCCCGCGGCGCCGGCGAGGCCGGCGGCCCGGCCGGCGAGGCGACCGGCGTCGACGGCGGGACCGGGATCGCCGGGCGTGGTGCCGGGACCGGCAGGCCGAGCAGATCACAGGCCGCGGCGAGCGCCCCGGGCGCGGCGAGCGCGGCCAGCCGCGCGGCGCGGATCAGGAAGGTGCGCCGGTCCATCGAACCGGGCCGTGGGACGATCGTGGCCCCGGGCTCGGCCGGGGCCACGTCGATGCGGCGAACTCGTCGCCAGGCCGGACCTACGGGTAGAGGCCCCGCATCGCGGTCGCGTCGGCGACGCGCTTGACGGCGACGAGGTAGGCCGCGGTCCGCATGTGGACCTGCTCCCGCTGCGCCATCGTGTACGTCTCGTTGAACGCCTTGACCATGATCTCGCGGAGCTTGGCGTTCACGACGTCCTCGCTCCAGTGGTCGCGGTTGAGGTCCTGGACCCACTCGAAGTAGCTGACCGTGACCCCACCGGCGTTGCACAGGATGTCCGGGATCAGGAAGACGCCCCGGCTGAAGAGGATGTCATCCGCCTCGGGCGTCGTCGGCCCGTTCGCCGCCTCGGCCACGATCCGGGCCTTGACGTTCGCCGCGTTGGCGGCCGTGATCTGGTTCTCGAGGGCGGCCGGGATCAGGACGTCACACTCGATCTCGAGGAGCTCCTGGTTCGAGACGTTCGTCGCGCCGGGGAAGCCCTGGACCGTGCCGTGCTCGGCCTTCCAGGCGATCACCCGGTCGATGTCGAGCCCGGCCGGGTTGTGGATCCCGCCGGCCGAGTCGCTCACGGCGAGAACGGTCGAGCCCTGCTCGCGCATCAGGCGGGCCGCGATCGAGCCGGCGTTGCCGAAGCCCTGGACGACGACCGTCGCCTGGTGGAGGTCGATGTCGAGATGGCGGGCCGCCTCGATGACCGTGAACACGACGCCGCGGGCGGTCGCCTCGTTCCGGCCCTCGGAGCCGCCGAGCGAGATCGGCTTGCCGGTCACGACGCCCGGGACGGTGTAGCCCTGGTGCATCGAGTAGGTGTCCATCATCCAGGCCATCACCTGGGCGTTCGTGTTCACGTCCGGCGCCGGGATGTCCCGCTCGGGGCCGATCAGGACGCTGATCTCGGTCGTGAACCGGCGGGTGAGCGCCTCGAGCTCCTTGAGCGAGAGCTTCTTGGGATCGACGATCACACCGCCCTTGCCCCCGCCGTACGGGATGCCGACGACGGCGCACTTCCAGGTCATCCACATCGCGAGGGCCTTGACCTCGTCGAGCGTGACGTCCTGGTGGTAGCGGATACCGCCCTTGGCCGGGCCGCGGCCGAGGTTGTGCTGGACGCGGTAGCCGGTGAAGACCTGGACCGAGCCGTCGTCCATCTTCACCGGGAAGTGGACGGTCAGCTCGCGACGCGGCTCGCGCAGGACCCGGCGCAGGCCGGGATCCAGGTTGAGCCGCTCGGCGGCGAGGTCGAACTGTCGCTGCGCGACCAGCCAGGCGTTGATCGGCGCAGCGACGTGCTCGGTTGTCATGGAGCGGGGTTCCTCCGTATCCAGGCGCGCCCGAGGGATGGGCCGACCCGGTCTGCTGAGCCGTCTCCCGGACGACTCGACGGCACACGGTGCTCGACCGGGGAATCGCGTGGGCGGCACCGCGGAGCTGGAAACTGCCCGCAGTATAGCCACGCCGGGACGGGACCGGCAGGGGCCGGGCGGACTGCCCCGGGGAGACGGATGGCCCGCCGCCGCCGGGACGCTGCGGCCCGGATTTGCCGCCGGCTCAGGCGCCCGGCGCCGACCGTTCGAGGAGGACGACGCCGCCCAGGCAGCCGGGCCCGAGGTGCGGCCCGACCGACGGTCCGACCGGCTGGATCGAGACCCTGGCCGGGTCGATGCCGCCGGGCATCCGCCGGATCAGCTCGGCCCGGAAGGCCTCCACGTCGGGGGCCATCGTGTGCAGGATCGACACCCGCTCGGCCGGCCGCGCCGTGAGCAGCTCGAGGCAGCGCTCGCGGGCCCTGGACCGGGTCCGGACCCGGTCGGCGGTCACGACCAGCCCCTCGCGGACGGTGATGATCGGCTTCACCGACAGCAGCCCGCCGATCGCCGCCTGGGCGCCGCTGATCCGGCCACCCTTCCTCAGGTACTCGAGCGTGTCGAGGGCGACATAGAGGTCGATGTCGTCGCGGCGCTGCTCGATCGCCGACGCGATCTCCGGGGCCGAGCGGCCGGCGGCGGCGAGCTCGGCCGCGAGCAGGGCAAGGAGGCCGACGCCCATCGAGGCGGTGCGGGAATCGACGATCTCGATCTCGCGCCCGGGCAGCATCTCGCGCGCAATCCGGGCGCTCCTGATCGTCCCCGACAGCGTCTCGGCGATGTCGACGCACACGATCGCCTCGGCTCCGGCGGCGAAGCAGGCCTCGAACGCGTCCCGGAAATCACCCGGACTGGCTGCCGCGGTCGTGGGAAAGGGCGCCTCGGGGGCGAGCATCCGCGCCCAGAACTCCTCGGTCGTCAGGTCGACCCCGGCCCGGAACCGCTCCGTGCCGAAGGTGACCTCGAGCGGCACGACCGTGATCCCCGCCGCGCGCGCGTCGGCCGGGGTCAGGTCCGCGGCGGAATCGGTGACGATCGCGACCCGGGCCATGGCTGCCTCCTCGTTCCTGCTCCACCACCCCGGCGCATGATACGGGCGCCGTTCAGCCGCCGCTCGCCGCCGTTCCGGGCGGGCTTCCGGGCTCAGGGGGTGCGGTCGCCACGGTCCCGCCCCGGCTCGACTCCTCGGTGCCGACGACATGCTCGAAGGCGCGCAGCCGGGCGAGCGGCGCGAGCGCGAGGGCGAGGAGGATCCCGGTCGCCGCCAGGAGGCCGTCGATCCCGCGCGCCTCGGCGGCCAGGCCACCGAGGAGGTTGCCTCCGATCTGGCCGAGGGCCAGGAAGACGCTGTACAGGCCCATGATCGCGCCCCGGTCAGCGGGGAACGCCTCGGAGATGTCCGCGAGCAGGCCGAGGGCGGCCGGCGTCGCCCCGGCCAGGACGAAGACCCCGGCCACGAGGATGACCGCGAACCCGAGCTGGACCGGCGGCGGCAGGCCCTGGCTGTGGTTCAGGACCGCAGCGGCGACGACGATCGCTCCGCCGCCGAGGATGCCGTGAAAGATGATCGTCGTCCGGCGCAGGGCCCGGAAGCGGTTGCCCCAGTAGAAGAGACCGGCGAAGAAGACGACGAGGGCGACGCCGAGCCCGAGGCTGACCAGGCTCGGGCTGGCCCGGCCCATGAGCAGCTGGTCGGCGAAGCGGGGGTCGGGAGCCTTGACGAGCTGGAAGACGGTCTGCCCGGTCGCGATTCCGAGCGCGGCGTTGATCGCGATCCAGGTCGGGGCGAGGAGCCAGACGTGCGAGCTGAGGAAGACGGCGAGGTAGCGCTGGAGACCGTAGTGGGTGGGAGGATTCAGCGGCGTCTCGACCGCCGGCTCGGCGACCCCGTAGCGATAGATCAGGTACGAGAGGCCGTACAGGAGCGCGTTCAGGAGGAAGGCGGTTCGCCCGAGGGCCTCGTAGAGCGGGCCGGCGACGACGAGCCCGATCCCCAAACCGGCCAGGGTCGCCCCCTCGAAACGGGCCGCGGCCCGGCCCCGGAGGGCGACGTCGCCGGCGGTGGCGAGGGCGACATAGCCGAGGATCGAGGGGACGCTGGCCGCGGTCGAGGCGCCCTCGAGCAGGCGGGTCCCGCCGAGGAGGAGGAGGTTCGTCGTGGCCCAGGTGAGGACGACCGCGAGCGCGCCGAAGAGCGGGCCCCACTGCATCACCCGGTGGTGGCCGAGACGGTCGGCGAGGGCGCCGAAGGGCGGGGAGAGGACGAGCTCGGCGGCGAAGAAGGCGGCGGTCAGGGCACCGAGGGCGACCGGCGAGACGGCCGGACCGCCGTGGCGGGGCAGCTCGGCGAGGTAGTACACGAGCATCGCCCCGGTCAGGCCGGTGCTGAAGCGGAGGGTGAACGTGCCGACGAGGACGGCGCGCAGCGATCGATCCACGGGCGAAGAGTAGCCGCTCGACTCGGCCGCTCGTACGGCCGCCGGCGCGGCCCTCGCCCAGCCCTCGCCCGGACCGGGCCCGGTCTGGGCCGGCGGCCGCTCCGGGAGCTCCCCGGGCGGCTAGAATCAACCCATGTCCGAGCTTCCCCTCGTTCCCGTGCCGCTCGCCCGCGGCAGCCGCGGCGCGGTCGTCGCGCCCCACCACCTGGCGACCGCGGCCGGGCTGGGCATCCTCCGCGCCGGCGGCTCGGCGGTCGACGCCGCGGTCGCGACGAACGCGGTTCTCGCCGTCGTCGCCCCCGAGGCATGCGGGCTCGGCGGCGACACGTTCTGGCTGATCTGGGACGCCGCAACCGGCCGCCAGCTCGCCCTGAACGGATCCGGCCGGGCCGCCGCCGCGCTCGACGCGGCCAGCCTCCGGGCGCGCGGCCTCGAGCGGCTGCCGAAGCGCGGGCCGCTGACGATCACGGTCCCGGGCGCCGTCCGCTCGTGGGGCGACGCCCACCGCCGGTTCGGACGGCTCGCCCGCGAGGCGATCCTCGCCCCGGCGATCGAGCTGGCGGCCGGGGGGTTCCCGGCCTGGGACGGGTTCATCGAGTCGGTCGAGGTGACCGCCCCGATCGTCGCCGCGGCGCTCGGCGCTGCGTCGGGCTGGGCGGCCGTCTACCGGCCGCATGGTCGGCCGTGGCGTCCCGGCGAGCGGGTCCGCCTGCCCGCCCTGGCGGCGACGCTCGAGCGGCTCGCCGGGGCCGGCTTCGACGACTTCTACGAGGGCGATCTCGCCGAGCGCCAGGCGCGGGGGCTGGCCGCCGCCGGATCGCCGATCAGCCTGGCCGACCTGCGCGAGCACGCCTCGACCTGGGGCGACCCGATCGGGATCGAGTACCGGGGGACCCGGGTGACGACCCATCCGCCGAACAGCCAGGGGCTGACGGCGCTCGAGATCCTCGCCCTGCTCGAGCGCTTCGAACCGCCGGCGGCGGAGCAGTTCGCCGGCGGGCAGGGCGTCGACGCGACCTGGATCCACCTCGGGATCGAAGCCTCGAAGCTGGCGATGGCCGATCGGGACGCGTTCGTCACCGACCCGCTCTTCCGCCCGGTCCCGGTCGAGTGGCTGCTCGACCCGGGGCACATCGACGAGCTCGCCCGGCGGATCGATCCTGCCCGGGCCGCAATCCCGCCGGCCGCGCGCAGCCCGCGGGGCGGCGGGACGATCTACCTCGCCGCGGTCGACGGCGACGGCATGGCCGTCAGCCTGATCGAGTCCAACTACATGGGCTTCGGGTCCGGGGTCGTCGATCCTGCGACCGGGATCGCCTACCAGAACCGGGGGAGCTACTTCAGCCTCGAGCCCGATCACCCGAACGTGCTCGAGCCGCGCAAGCGGACCCTCCACACGCTGATGCCGGGAATGCTCCTGCGCCGGGGCCGGCCGTGGGTCGTCGCCGGCTCGATGGGCGGCGACGCCCAGCCCCAGATCCACGCCCAGCTCGTCTCGGCCCTCGTCGACGGCGGGGTCGATGTCGCGACCGCGGTCGCGGCGCCGCGCTGGTTCGTGGAACCCGAGGACCACTTCGAGCCGCCGCTCGCGGTCCGTGCCGAGCCCCGCTTCCGGCCGGGGGTACTCGAAGCGCTCGAGGCGATCGGCCACCCGCTCACCCGGACCGCGCCCTTCAGCGCCGAGCTCGGACACTGCCACGCGATCGAGCTCGTCGACGGCGGGCCGGCCGAGGGCGGCACGCTCGCCGCGGCCACCGATCCGCGCAGCGCCGGCCTGCCGGCAGTGCTCTGACGGGTGTGACCGTCGAGGCGGCCGGGCCGGCGATCGGGATCGGCCTCGGCGGCACGATCGCCGAGATCGTCGGGCTGGCCCGGGCGGCCGAGGCGGCCGGGTTCGAATCGGCCTGGGTGGCCGAGCTCGAGCGCTCGGCCTTCGTCCAGGCCGCGGCGGTGGCGGCCGGGACGTCGTCGATCCGGGTCGGGACGGCGGTGGCGCTCGCCTTCCCGCGCTCGCCCACGATCACCGCCCTCGAGGCACGGGACCTCGACGAGCTGTCCGGCGGCCGCTTCCTGCTCGGGCTGGGAACCCAGGTCAAGCGCGTCGTCGAGGCCCGCTTCTCGGTCGCCTTCGAGCACCCGGCCGAGAAACTCGCCGAGTACGCGGCCGCGATCCGGGTCGTCTGGGCGGCCGGTCGCGGTGAGCCGGTCACCCACGAGGGCCGCTTCTACCGGATCACGATGCCGGCCTTCCACGGCCCATCCCGGCCCGAGGCCCGGGACGTGCCGATCCTCTTCGCCGCCGTCGGGCCGCTGATGTCGTTCACCGCCGGGACGATCGCCGACGGGCTGATCGGCCACCCGCTGGCCTCGCCGCGCTACCTCTCCGAGGTCGTCCGCCCGGCGGTCGCCGAAGGGCTGTCGGCCGCCGGACGCGCCGCCGACGCCTGCCCGATCAGCGCCTCGCCGCTCGTCGCCCTGGCCGAGGACCCCGATCAGGCCCGGCGCGAGGCAAAGCTGCAGCTCGCGTTCTATGCCACGACCCGGACCTACGCCCCGATCCTCCGCCTCCACGGCCGGGAAGCGGTGATCGGCGAGCTTCGGCGCGCCTTCGTGCGCGGCGACCGGGAGCGGATGATCGGCCTCGTGGACGACGAGCTGTGCGACGCGCTCGCGGTGGCCGGGCGGCCGGACGAGGCGCGGGACCGGCTGGCCGCCTGGCACGGGGTGGCCGACCGGCTCGTCCTCGCCGGGCCATGGTACGGGGTCGAGCCGGGCCGAGGGCGGGAGAACGCGTGGGCGATCATCGACGCGCTCTCGCCGCGCCAGGGCCCGCGTATACTCTCCCCTGCTCCGACCCCGCCGGCCGGCGACCGGGACGCCCCGGCCGGACGATCGGATCGAGCCTGGAGTCGCCCGTGACGTCGAACGTCGGCCAGAACTACCCCTACGCCAGCGAACCGGAGGCGGTCCGCGCGGCGAAGATCGCCGAGCTCGTCGCGAGCCGCGAGGGCCTGGCCGAGAAGCTGGCCGACGAGACGACGCCGCTCGACGAGAACGAGCGCTGGTGGGTCTGGAAGTGCCCGACACCGGGCTGCGCGGGCCTCCTCCACGCCGCCGGCTACGCGCGCGACCGCCACGCGGTCTACGTCGTCTGCGACGGCACCTGCGCGCGCACGTTCCTGCGCTGACCGGGCGGTCGGGCGTGGCCGCCGGCCACGTCGCCCTGGTCGCGGCCCGCCGGCGCCTGCTCGTCGAGGGGGCCGGGATGGCGATCACCGCGGCCGCCTTCGGGGTCGTCTACGGCCTCGCGGCCCGGACCGCCGGCCTCTCCCTGGCCGAGGCGATCGCGATGAGCGTCTTCGTCTTCGCCGGCGCCTCCCAGTTCGCCGCCCTCGGCCTGATCGCCCAGGCCGCGCCGTGGCCGGCGATCATCGTCCTGACCGCGGTCCTCAATGCCCGCCATCTGCTCTACTCCGCGGCACTCCTGCCCTGGCTCCGCCCACGCCCGGTCGCCGAGCGGGCGGTGATCGCCCACCTCCTGACCGACGAGGCGTTTGCCCTCAGCCTTCACCACTTCCAGCGCCTCGGCCGGACCGACGTCGGCGGTTACTGGCTCGCCGCCGGCCTGATCTTCATCCCCTGGAACGTGGCCACGATCGTCGGCCTCCTCGGCGGCCAGGTGATCCCGGACCCGCGCCGGTTCGGGATCGACGTCATCTTCCCGGCCGCGATGGCGGCCCTCGCGGTCCTCCTCGTCCACGGCCGGCGCGACCTCGTGGCGGCCGTCGTGGGCGTCGCCGTGGCGGTCGGCCTCGGGCTCGCCGTCGACCCGGCGCTCGGCGTCCTCGCCGGCGGACTCGGCGGGCCGCTCGTGGCGCTCCTCGTCCCCGGACCACGCCCGGGGTCGCCGGCGACCGCCCTCGCCGAGGAGCTCGACCCCTCGCTTGGAGCGACGCCGTGAGCCTCGGGCTCGTCGTCCTCGCCCTCCTGATGGGCGCCGTGACCTATCCCTCGCGGGCCCTGCCGCTGCTCGCCCCGGGCCTGGAGCGGCTGCCGCCCCGGGCACTCGAGTACCTGCGCCTGGTCGGGCCCGCCGTCCTCGCCGCGCTCGCCGCGGTGAACGTCGCGATCGTCCTCGACCCCGCCCGCCGCCCGTCGTTCCAGGTCGGGATCGAGTGGCTCGCCGTCGCGACCTGCGTCGCCCTCGTCGCCTGGCGTCGGAACCTGTTCGTGGGCGTGATCGCGGCGGCGATCCTCGTCGCCCTCGCCCGCGCCTCGGGCGCCGCCTGAGGTTCAGCTCCCGGGCCGACCGAGCGGCCGGAGCCTCATCCTCCGGGCGGTGGTGCCGATCGGGCGGCCCGGCGCTCGAGCAGGTCGAGCAGGATCGCCGACCAGAGCATCGCCTCGTCGGCCCGGAAGATGCCCAGCCGGCCACGATACGGCCGGAGGCCCGGATCGGCGCCGTCGAGCACCTCCCAGAGCGTCCCGTCGCGCTCGACGAGTCGCTCGTACGCCTCGATCGCCGGCGCCGCGGCCGCCGGATCGACCGACTCGAGGAGGGCGAGGTAGATCGCCCCGAGCGAGGTCCAGATCGCGGTCCCCTGGTAGTCGGGCACGAACAGGCGCTGAACCGGGTCCTCGGCGGCCGGGTCGCGTCGGGCCGTGTAGCGCAGCGGGACCGGCGCGGCCAGGCCGGCGGCCCGGGCGGCGGCGAGCGACCCGGCCAGCCCGAGCTCCGGAGCGACGACGCCGAGCCAGAACGGGAAGACCGTCGCATCGCCGCTGACGAGGTCGCCGTCCCGCTGGTCGACGAAATGGTCGACCCGCCAGAACGCGGCCAGGAACCGCTCGCGCACCCCGGCCGGGACCGGGTCGGGGAACCAGCCCGTCTCGCCCAGGACGGCCGAGAGGAGAACGAGCATCGTGTTGGCGTAGCAGTTCGAGCTCGTCCGGACGGTGTCGCGGTGGGTCGAGAAGCGGCGGTCCGCCCGGACGAGGCCGGTCGCGGGGTCGAGCACCTCGCGCCCGAACCGTTCGACCTCGGGTCCGAGCCAGGCGCGGTGACGGTCGACGAGCCCCGACGCGTCGCTGGCTCGCAGCGCGTACAGGACGAGCGGCAGCGAGTCGACCCCGTACGTGTAGACGTCGCGCGGTCGCCGGCCGGGGAAGATCGTCGTCGTCACCCGGCCCTCGCGCGACCAGGCCTCGAGCGCCCAGGCGAGGCTGGCGGCGACCCGCTCCCGGTACCCGAGCCGGACGAGGGCGGCGCTGCTGAAGCCGAGGTCCCGGGTCCAGAACTGGCGGAAGTGGCCGGCGCTGGCCAGGTAGTGGTCGCCCGTCCAGCAGTGCTCGATGATCGCCCGGCAGACCGTCCGGGCGTCGCCCGGGTAGCGGTGCTGTCCGCACAGCCCGCGCCGGGCGATCCGCAGCCCGCTCGCCAGGTAGGCCGGCAGGATCGCCGGGTCGAGCAGCCGCGTCATCGCCCGGCTGCCTGGCGGCTCAGGCCCGGTGCGGGCGCCAGGAGGCGACGACCGGGTCGCGGGCGACCGCCAGGAGCAGCGCGGCAAGGAGCGCCGTGCGCGGCACGATCGAGTCGATCTCGAGGTACTCGGCCGGCGAGTGGTCGCTGCCGCCGATCGGCCCGAGACCGTCGAGCGTCGGGACGCCGAGCCCGGCCGTCGTGTTCGCGTCCGAGGCGCCCCCGGTCGCCGCGTCGCGGACGCTGAAGCCGAGCCGCCTGGCGAGCGCCTGGGCATGGGCGACGAGACGGTTCGCCCGCTCGGCCTTCTCCATCGGCCAGTGCCGGCTCAGCTCCTCGATCGCGATCCGCGTCTCGGGCACGGTCGGCGACGCCGCGAGCTCGCGGATCGCGGCCTCGGCGGCCAGGAGATGCTCACGGCTCGCTGCCCGGAGGTCGACCTCGAGCGTCGCGCTGTCGGGCACGACGTTCGGGCGCGTGCCGCCCGAGATCACCCCGACGGTGCACGTCACGTCCGGCCAGCGGCCGTTCAGCCCCTCGAGGGCGAGGACCTGGTGGGCGGCCTCGACGATCGCGCTCCGCCCCTTCTCCGGCTCGACGCCGGCATGCGCGGCCCGCCCGGTGATCGCCAGGCGGAGGTCGACGACGCCCTTGCGCGAGGAGACGATGTCGCCGTTCGCCCGGGCGCACTCGAGGACGAAGCAGACGTCGGAGTCGAGGGCGAGCTCGCGGATGATCGGGCTCGAGCTCGGCGAGCCGATCTCCTCGTCCGGGTTGGCGACAAACGTCAGTCGTTCGAAGGGGAACGTCTCCTCCCCCTCACCGGCCTCGTCCTCGCCCAGGGCGAGGAGGGCGAGGAGGGCGTACAGGCCCGACAGCAGCCCGCTCTTCATGTCCGCCACGCCCGGCCCGAACGCCCGCCCGCCGGCGACCCGGAACGGTCGGAGACGGGCCGTCCCCTCCGGGAAGACGGTGTCGAGGTGACCGATCAGGAGCGCCCGCGGCCCGCCCGGCCGGCCCGCGATCTCGCCCACGACCGTGTCGCCCAGGGTCGGGTGCAGGTGATAGGTCACCTCGGCCCCCAGCCGCTCGAGGAACCGGCCGGTCCAGCGCCCGACCTGGTCGACTCCGGCCTTGGTGTAGCTGCCGCAGTCGACGTTCACGAGCGCCGACAGGTCCTCCAGGTAGGCCGGCAGCTCGTCCTCGATGATCGCGTCGAGCTCTTCGAGTTCGTCCGCGCTGACCGCGGCACCGGGAGCGACGAGGGCATCCATTGGTGGCCAGTCTACGGCACCGCCCGGGCCGTCCGACGGCCCGGGCCGCCGGCTCCCGCGCCGGCCTGGAACGGCCGCCGATTCGGACTTGCAGCACCGGGATCGGGGCGTCATCATTCGGCCGAGGTCGCGGCCGCGGGCCGCCCCATGCTGCTCGAAGGAGAGGCCCAACGGTGGAGACGTTCATCGGCATCCTGTTGATCGTCCTCGCGCTGCTCGAGATCATCGGGATCACCTACACCGTGAGCCGGAACCTCAGGCTCGGCAACTGACCGGCGAGCGCGGCGCCCCGCGACCTGACGGCGCGGCGACCTGATCGACAGCCCGACCCGCCGGCGAGCCGGCGTCTTCCGGCGCGCGCTCCGGCGCGAGGCGGCCCGCCTGCGCGATCCGCATCGGATCGCCGCGATCCTCATCTTCATCATCGTCGGGGGCGTCTTCACGGCCGGCCTGATCGCCCGGGGCGAGGCGGCCGGCGCCGACGCCCGGGCCTACTGGGCGGCGGTCCGGATCTGGCTGAACGGGGGCGACCCGTACCACCCGACCGGCCCGTTCCTGCCCTACGTCTACGCCCCCTGGATGCTCCCGCTCTTCGTCCCGTGGGCGCTCCTGCCCTGGGACGTGGCCTGGTTCGCCTGGCGGGGCGGCACGGTCCTGCTCCTGCTCTGGACGATCCACTGGGCCTACGCCCGCCATCCCCTCGCCACGGCCCTCGTCGTCCTGGGCCTCGCCTTCCCGATCGCGGCCAACCTCGACACCGGCAACGTCACGCTCGTGCTGGCATTGCTGTGCTGGGGCGCCCAGTTCGTTGGTCCCCGCCTGGCGGGCCTGCTCTGGGCGCTGGCGACCTGGATGAAGTGGGTGCCGGCGCCGCTCTGGTTCGTGATCGAACCCCGGGCCCGGCTGTGGGGCCTGCTCTGGCTGACCGGCTCCGCGCTGCTCAGCCTGGCAACGCTGCCCCTGACGATCGTCCAGCTCCAGGCGCTCTTCGGGTTCGGGCCGCGGCCGATCCGGGTCGACTATCTCGTCGTCCTGTGGGCGCTCGTGCCCTGGTGGTGGCGCCATCCACGCCCGCTCTGGTGGCTCGTCCCGGCCGCCTGGCCGGGACTCGCCCGGCGCTTCGGCGGCTGGGCCGGCGACTGGTGGCGGCGCTGGCAGAGCGACCCGCTCGGGGCGGCGGCGCTGGCCGGGCGGCGAACCCGGACGAACCTGCGCGCCCTCGTCGGGCTCGACGCCCGGGCAGGCAGCTCAGGCAGCTGAGCCCAGCCGGGCCTGGCGCCCCGGTCAGGCGAGCGAGACGGTCGTGTGCAGCCGGACGAGGCGGCGTTCGGTCGCCCCCGGAGCGGCGAAGCGGAAGAGCGAGCGGTCGAGCGAGTAGATCCCGGTCGAGGCGATCCGGATCCGACCGAGCCGGAACGTGAAGACCGGGTTCTCGGCGTTGCCGGCATAGAGGTGGGGCGTCCCTCCCGCGTCGAGGAGGGCCAGGTTCGCCTCCCCACCGAACACGTCATGGAGGGCAGCAAGCAGGTGGCCGACCGGCTCGTCGTCCCGCCACTCGTCCTCCAGCCAGCGCTGGCCGACCTCCGAGTCGGCGCGGCCGTGGATCCGGCCCTGGCCGCGGTACCGGGTCCGCCACGGCCGGTAGTCGCGCAGGTCGCCGTTGTGGCTGAAGGCGAAGCGGCCGGCCGGGTCGAGGAACGGCTGCGTGTCGGCGAGACCGAGGGTCGAGAGCTTCGAGGGTCGCCGCAGGTGGACGAGGACCGCGCTCAGCTCGATCGCCCCGAGTGCCTCTCGTCCTGGATCGTCGCGGAAGGCGCGCAGGTCACGGTATCGCTCGAGGCGGCCGTCCGGGCCGCGCCAGGCGGCGCCCCAGCCGAAACCGGCGATCCCGTAGCGTTCGAGCCGCTCGGTGAACGGCCAGAGCTCGGCGAGCCGGAACGGCTCCGCGGCGCGGGCGACGAACTGCTCGCACATCGCCGCATGATACCGAGTCGGCGCCGGGAGCGACCGGCCGGCGAACCGCGGACGGCGGACCGGTGCGGTCCGCCGTCAAGCGTCGAGGGTCGTGGGGGCCGCCCGGGCGGCCCGGTTGATCGTCAGGCGGCAACCGGCTCGGCCGGGTCGCCGGAGAGGAACCACTTCCGGAACCAGGGCCGGTTGGCGGCGAAGCCGCTCTCGGCGAGCATCCCGTCGAGGCCGTAATACTTGCCCGCGCCGAGCCCGGCGATCGCCAAGCAGACGACCATGTAGGTCAGGTGCTGGTTCACGATCCCGAACTGGAAGTCCCAGGCGGCGAGGAAGAAGAGGAACATCATCAGCGCGCCCATGACGGCGCTGAAGCGGGTCAGCAGGCCGAGGATCAGGGCGATCCCGATCGCGGTCTCGCCGAACACGACGAGGAAGTTCACGACCGCCATCGCGGCGTCGTTGCCGGCGAGGCTGACCCAGAAGTCGTGGGTCGGGTTGAAGATCGTCCCTTCGGCCGGCTCGCCCGAGACGAACGGCCAGCCCAGGGTGCCGGCGGTCCCGAACTTCAGGAACCCGGCCGCGCTCCAGCCGTTCGGCCCGGCCCCGATGAGCTTCTCGAGGCCGGCCCACAGGAAGATGATCCCCACGGCAACCCGGAGGACCGCGACACCGAGGCGATGAATCGGTGCGGTGATGTGCATCGTCGAACCTTCCCTTCCAGGTGGCGCCCACCGGGGGCGCCTCCGATGTGGCGGCAACGGGCCTGCAGCGTTCCGTCCCGGCCCCTCGTCCAGCTCGCCGATACCGTACCAGCGTCGCGCAACCGGCCGGTCATGGCCGGATGTCACGCGCTCATGTGACCGGCGGCCCGTCGCCGGGGGCCGCCGGTCACCGCCCGGACAGGCCGCCGCGCAGCCCGCGGATCAGCCAGCGATCGGTGGCCGCGAGCGTCGCCTCCGGCCGGACGATCCGGAAGCCGGTCGCCCGAAGGAGCCGCTCGGCGATCGCACGCCGGAGGGCCGCGTCAAGCGGCGCGAGCGGGTCGCGCTCGCCAACGGTCACGATCGCCTCGACCGGCAGGCCGGGCGGAAGCTCGGCGAGGGCACGCTCGAGGAGGGCCCGACCGAGACCCTGGCGACGCCAGGCGGGGGCGACACCGAGGGCCAGCAGGCGCCCCGCCGGTTCCCGGCCCGGCGCCGGGCCGGGATCGACGACCGCAACACCGACGAGCGTCATCCCGAGCACCGCCCCGACCACGACCAGCCCGCCGCCCGCGGCCGCGGCGAGGATCGCCGACCCCTCGACCGGGTCCGCCGGCGCGATCACCTGCGGGGCGAGCGCCAGGCGCTCCAGCGAGCCGCGATCGAGCGGACCGACGGCCGAGGGCGTCCCGGGGCCGGACGTGGTCACCAGCCCGGACGAGCCGCGGCCTCGACCCGCGAGGCTCGCACCGGGATGGGTCGCGCCCTCCTCGAGCGGTGACCACCAGCCCCGGTCGACCGCCTCGCGCAGGAGAGCCGGGACGACGATCGAACGGACGAGCGCCGCCGTCTCGAGGGCCCGGGCCTCGGCGAGGCGCTGGCCGGGGTCGAGCGGCAGCCCGGCGTTCGGCTCGTCGTGGAAGCGCTCCGGCAGCGGCGCCTGGCCGTACCGGCGCGCCTCTTCGGCCCAGCGTGCGCGCCAGGCCGGCGGCGTCGCCTCCGGCGCCTCGGCGTGCGCCCCGGCAAGCCAGGTCAGGGCCCAGGACCGGGGCACGACCCGGTAGACGTCGTAGCCACCCCCGCCGGTCGCGAGCCACGCGCCGCCGGCCCGGCGGTGGGCGACACGATCGACGAGCCGCGCGGCGGCGCCGATCGCGGTCGTCGTCACCCGCAGGTGGGCAAGCGGGTCCCAGGCGTGGCTGTCGGCACCGTGCTGGCTGACGACCAGGTCCGGGCCGAACGCCGCCGCGAGCGGCGGCAGGAGCGACTCGATCGCCGCCAGCCAGGCCTGCTCCCCCGTCAGCGGCTCGAACGGCACGTTGACCACGGTCCCGGCCGCCGCTCCCGCGCCCAGTTCGCTCGCCGCACCGGTGCCCGGGAAGAGGTAGCGACCCGACTCGTGGAACGAGATCGTCATGACCCCCGGATCGGCGGCGTGGATCGCCTGGACGCCGTCGCCGTGGTGGACGTCGAGATCGACGTACAGGACGCGCCATCCGGCCGCCCGGGCCCGGGCGATCGCGAGGGCCGGGTCGTTGTAGATGCAGAAGCCGCTGGCCCGGTCGGCGAGCGCGTGGTGGAGCCCGCCGCCGGGGTGGAAGGCGTGCCTGACCTCACCCCGCAGGATCGCCTCGACCGCCCGCAACGACCCCCCGGCGACACTCGCCGCGGCCTCGTGCATCCCCCGGAAGGGCGGGTTGTCGCCCGGCCCGATCCCCGCCTCGGGCGGCGCGGACGGGTCGGCCGAGAACCGCCGGACGGCGGCGAGGTAGGCACCGGTGTGGATCGCCAGGAGCTCGTCATCGGTGGCCGGCTCGGGCGCGAGACCCGGCCGGGCCCCGAGCGCGGTCAGGAGGTCGATCCCCGGGCCGAAGCGACGAGGCGTGAGCGGATGACCCGGACCGAAGTCGTACGAGCGCGAGCGAGGCCCGTAGACCAGGAGAGGACCGTCGGCCATGGCAGGCAAGGATAGGCCGGCGCCGGCCCCGGCGCGGGGTGACACGTCGGCGAAGGCGTGGCAGGATCGGACGATGCCCGAGCCGATCTCGAACCGCCCGCTCCTCGACAAGCTCGCTGTCCGTCCGGACGCCCGGGTGGCCCTCGTCGGCATCGTCGACCCGGCCTTCCGCGCGCTCCTGGCCGAGCGCACGAAGAACGTCGTCGAGGGGATCCCCGAGCCGACGGTCGACCTCGTCTTCCTGGCCGCGGACTCGCCGGTGGAGCTGGCCGTCCTCGGTCGGCTGCGGCCGACGATCACGCCCGACGGCGCGATCTGGGTCGTGTCGGTCAAGGGTCGCTCGGCGACCCTGCACGACACGGACGTGATCGCCGCGGCCCGGGCGGCCGGCCTCGTCGACAACAAGGTGGTCTCGTTCTCCCCGACCCACACTGCGCTCCGGCTCGTCATCCCGCTCGCCGATCGCCCGGCCACCCGGCGGATGGTCGGCGGGGAGTGAGCGGCGCTCGGCCGGCGTCTCTCGACGGCCTCGTCGGTCAGCTCCTCGGGGCACGAATCGTCGCCACCGAGCCCGCCCGCTGGGGCTTCTCGAACCGGACCGAGCTGGTCACGACCGCCGACGGGCGCCGCTTCGCCGTCGCCCAGCTCGGCGGCGGTCCGCTGGCTCGCCACCGGGTCCGGGTCGCGCGCCTCCTGCCCTCGCTCCTCGACCCGGCCGGGATCCCGACGCCGCGGCTCGTGGCCGTCGAACCGGACGGGCCGACGGTCGTGATCATCACCTCCTTCGTGACCGGGACGCCCGGCCCGGAGCTGCTCGCCGACCCGGCCTCGGCGCTCCGGCTGGCGGGCGAGATGGGCCGCCTCACCCGCCGCCTGCGGACGGTGGCGGCGGAACGGTGCGGACCGCTCGCCTTGGGGCCGGGCACCGGAGCACGGGCCGGCCTGCTCCGGCTTCCGTCCGCCTGGGCCGACCCGCGGCGATTGGCGAGCCTGGCCGGTCGGTGGCTCCACGCGCTCGGTCCCGAGCTGGAGCCGCGGACGGCTGCCGCTCTTGCCGACAGGCTGGCGAACGTGCCGGCGCTGTTCGCCGGGCGGCCGGCTGTCCTCGCCCACGGGGACTGGGCACCGGCAAACGTGATCGTCGACCGCGGCCGGGTCGCCGCCGTCCTCGACTGGGAGTTCGCCCGGCTCGCCGATCCGCTCTTCGACGTCGCCTGGTGGGGCTGGGTCGTCGCCTGGCACCACCCGGAGGTTCACCGGATCGCGTGGCCGGTCTTCCTCGAGGCAGCCGGGGTGGAGCCCGATCCGGCGACGGCCGAGCGCCTGCGCAGCCTCGTCGCGCTCCGGCTCCTCGAGGCCGCCGCGGCGGCCCGGCGGGCCGGGAATCCGGTCGTGGCCGGGGCGTGGACCGAACGCCTGGTGCAGACGGTGGGAGCGGGCGGGGAGGCGCGGGCGCCGCGCTGATCGGGCGCCAACCCGCGCTGCGCCGCTGGTACGCCGGCATCGACCGCGCCGGTGGGGCACCGACGCCGCCCGGGCTCGCGCCGGCGACGGCGGCCGGCGTTGCCCGTGCGCACCGGGATCATCGGCGCGAGGCCGGATGGCGTCCGGTTCGAGGACGCCCGGCACTGGCGCCCCGGGCAAGGTTGGCCAGACTGTGACCTTGGGGGCTCGGTGACTCTCCCGTTCCACCCACGGGACATGGTGAATCGGAGGGTGGTCGATGAAGACGCGCGACCTGTCCGGGACCGGCCGGGCGAGGAGCCTGACTCGTTTCGCGGCCTGGCTGGTGGCGGGATTCCTTGTGCTTGCCTGGCTCGTTCAGCCGGCCGCGGGCGTCGACGGCCCCGGTCCGTCCGGACCGCCGGGCAACAACGGCACGGTCAAGATCCACGAAGGCTCGACCGAGGTGGAACCGATCGTGAGCAACGAACCCCACGTGTGCACGTTCCACCTCCACTTCTTCTTCGCTGACCCGACCCAGGCCGGGTCGTGGGAGATCGCTGGATGGCCGCCGACCGGCGACGGAACGGTCGTCCTGTCCGGGACATACGACACGAGCCCGGCGGGCGAGGACCGCCAGCCCGCGAGCGGCACCTACTCACTCCCGGACGGCCACTACAAGCTGTCCTGGACTGGCGACAATCCGAACAACCCGGAGGTCGAGAAGCACAAGGTGTTCTGGGTCGAGTGTGCTGCGCCGACGCCGACCGTGACGCCGACCCCGACCGCCACGCAGCCGCAGCCGACGCCGACCGTGACGCCGACCCCGACCGCCACGCAGCCGCAGCCGACGCCGACCGTGACGCCGACCCCGACCGCCACGCAGCCGACGCCGACGGTGACGCCGACCCCGACCGCCACGCAGCCGCAGGCGACGCCGACGCCCACCGTGACGCCGACGGTGACGGTGACGCCGACGCCGAGCGGGTCGGTTGAGGCGCTCGTCGGCACCCCGAGGCCGACCGGGGTCGTCCTGCCGGTGACCTCCACCGCCGACCCGGGGGCCGGTCCGGGCAACACAGTTCGGCTCGTGAGCCTGGGGCTGACCGCGCTTGCCGGTCTGGCCGTCACGCTCGGTCTGGCACGGCGTCGCGGTATCGGTCAGCGCTGAGGTACGGGCGCTGGGGGCCCGCCCCGACGCACAGGAGAACGGCCGGTGCCGGCCAGCCCGGCGCCGGCCTTCCGGCGCCCGGGGCCGGCCTTCCGGCGGCCGGGGCCGCGCGGCCTTCGGTCCGGGACGCTCGCCGCCCGGGCGTTACCCCTCGACCCGGAGCGTGCGCTCCACGCCGTCAGGGCCGAGGTCGACGAGGTAGCCGCGGAGGATCCCCATCGACGCCTCCGAGCCGGCGTTGACACACAGCGTGTCGCCGATCCGGCGCTCGCCGCCCGATTCGTGGATGTGGCCGTGGACACCGAGCACGGGTCGGAACGTCTCGATCGCCCGGCGTACCCCGGTCGAGCCGACCGGTCCGCGCAGGACGTCCCCGGCGCTCACGGTCGGGCGCAGATCGGGCGACAGCAGGGGCGCCGTGTCGAGACCGGAGTCGTAGGGCGGGACGTGGGTCATGATCACCGTCCGGCGCGGATCGCGAACTCCCTTCAGGAGCGTCGAGAGACGGTCCAGGAACTCCTCCTCGGGCAGCTCGCGCGGCGTCGACCAGGGCGTCGGCGAGGACCAGCCCATGCTCGCCAGCTGGTGCCAGGGGGTGAGCTCGACGACCTGCTCGTTCACGTTCCGGCAGTACGTCGACTCGGCCAGGAGCGGGTCGATCTCGAACTCGTCGTCGTTGCCCGGCATCAGGTAGACCGGGACGCCGGAGCCCTCGAGCCGCTCGGCGGCCAGGGCCATCCATTCCCGGACGCGGTGGGTGATCCGCTCGCTGAAGTGGCGCTTCACGAGAGCCGGGTCGGCCTCCATCGCCGCCCGCTCCTCGGGCGTGACCCGGACCGCGTAGTAGCCGAGGTCGGCGATCGAGCGCTCGAGGGCGACGAGCTCCTCCTCGGTCCGGGCGACCCGGCGCTGGCCGAGCACGGTCGCCGTCCAGGACTCGCCGCCGTCCTCGCCGCGCACGACCGCGACGAGCGCCTTGCCGGTCAGGTCGCCGGCGATCAGGACGGCGTCGGCCTTGTACACGTTCGCCTTCGTCGCGTTCAGCAACTTGCGCCAGGAGCGCTCGGAGGCGTGGATGTCGGAACAGATGTAGAGACGAAACGGCCTGCTCATCGGCGGGAGTCTACCGATCGCGGCGGGAACGCGACGGCACGGTCCCGACGTGCGGGCCGTACCCGCCGCCGCCACCGGTCTCGATCGTGACCGTCGAGCCGGGTTCGAGACGCAGGGTGCTCTTTGAACGGACCTTGATCCGGCGACCGAGCGGGTCGCGGACGATCAGCCGGGTCGGTGCCCCGTCCTCGCCGCCGGCCGCGCCCCAGGGTCGAAAGCGCGGGTCCGTCTGCTCGCAGTAGAGGACGACCGACTGGGCAGCCGCACGCACTTCGTACGTCCGGCGCAGACCCCGACCTCCGGACCAGCGTCCTCGACCCTCGGATCCGGCGATCAGCTCGGAGCGGACGAGCCGCCAGGGGTACTCGAGCTCGCACACCTCGGCCGACAGGAGCCCGACGTTCGAGAGGTGCGTGTCGACCCCGTCGAGCCCGTCGCCGCCGGGCTCGAGGCGGCCGTCGGGGAAGCGCCGCGGCCCATGGGCGCCGGTCCCCCCGCCCACGACGTCCTGGAGGACGACCGGCCGCCCGGTGCGCGGCGACGGCCCCTCGGCCATGATCGAGAAAAAGCCGACGAAGTGCCCCGCCACCGCCACCTCGGGCCACAGCCGGGCGGCCGCCCTGACGAGCGTGTCGGCCAGCCGCTGGCAGGTGAGGTGGCGGACGCTCACCGCCGCCGGCCGCGTCGGGCGGAGGACGGAGCCCTCGGGGCAGACGATCTCGACCGGGCGGAGCGTGCCGTCGTTGGCCGGGATCGTCGGGTCGCTCACGGCGCGGATGACGTAGGCGATGCAGGCGAGCGTGCTCGCCCAGGGGTTGTTGACCGCGCCCGCTACCTCGCCTGCCGATCCTGACAGGTCGACCGTCAACCGCTCGCCCCGCTTGGCCAGCCGGACGTGGAGTCGGGTCGGCGGCCCGCCCGCGCCGTCGTCGTCGAGGAAGCCCTCGGCCTCGGCCTCCCCGTCGGCGAGCGCGGCGAGCGCTGCCCGGGTCCGCCGCTCGGCATGCGCCTGGGCGGCCCGGAAGGCAGCCCGGAGGGTCGTCGAGCCCCAGCGCCGGCAGAGCTCGAGGAGGCGGCGCTGGCCGACCCGGCAGGCCGCCGCCTGGGCGCGCAGGTCGGCGAGCGTGGCGACCGGGTCGCGCACGTTCGTCCCGATCACGGCCCACAGGTCCTCGACCGGCCCGGCGGCGGTCTCGAGCCGGACCGGCGGCAGGACGAGACCTTCGGCGAAGAGCTGCCGATTGTCCGCACCCTCGGTGCCGGGATTCGGACCGCCGAAGTCGGCCTGGTGGGCGACGGTCCCGACCCAGCCGAGCAGGGCCCCGGCGCGCTCGGCGCCGGCCCCCTCGGCACGCTCGGCGCCGGCCCCCTCGGCACGCTCGGCGCCGGCCCCCTCGGCGCCGTCTGCCGCGGCCGGCTCGAACACGGGCCGCAGGACGTTCACGTCGGGGGTGTGGGCACCGCCGGCGTAGGGATCGTTGGCGATGAACACGTCACCCGGCCGGAGCGTCGACCCGTGCCGCTCGATCGTGGCCTGGACGACGAGTGCCATCGCGCCGAGCTGGGCGGGGATGAACTCGCCCTGGGCGACGAGCCGGCCGTGGCGATCGAAGATCGCGCAGCTGTAGTCGAGCATCTCGCGGATGATCGGGCTGTGGCTCGAGTGGCGGAGCGAGGCACCCATCTCCTCGGCGATCGAACGCAACGCCGCGTCGACGACGGCGAACGTGACCGGGTCGAGCCGCCCGTCGTGTCGGGTCACCGGCGCCCCTCGCGGATGCGCAGCTCGCCCCACTCCCCGACCCGTGCCACCTGGCCGGGCAGGACGAGCGTCGTCGAGTCGAGCTGCTCGACGATGGCCGGACCGGCCAGCCGGTCGCCGGCGCGGAGCGCCTCGCGGCGCCAGGCGCGGACGGGGACCGCCTCCCGGTGGCCCGGCAGGACGACCGGCCGCTCGGTCCGCAGGGCCGCCCGGTCCGGCCGTCCGTCGCGCCGGCCCGGCGCCAGGCGCGCCGGGGGGTGACGGTCGAGCCGTCCGATCACCCGCAACCGGAGCGTCACCGCCTCCACGATCCCGTCCGGGACGCGGTGCCCGTACGCCCGCTCGTGGGCAGCGTGGAAGCCGGCGGCAAGCGCCCGGACGGCAGCGGCCGTCAGGGCCCCGAGCGGCACCTCGAGCTCGTAGCCCTGGCCGACGTAGCGACAGTCGGCGGCGGCGAGGATCTGCCGGCGCTCCGGTCCGATCCCCTCCCGCGCGAGACGGGCGGACAGGCGGCGGGCCTTGCGCCGCCACCAGGCGAGCAGGTCCGCGGGACGGACGGTGTCGAGGCGGGCGACGACCGTCTGGGCGGCATCGAGCCGGAGGTCGCCGGTCACCAGGCCCGCCGCCGAGAGGAGCCCGGGGGCCGGGGGCACGACGACCTCGGCCAAGTCGAGGTCGCGCAGGAGCCGGGCGGCGTGGAGCGGGCCCGCCCCGCCGAAGGCGACGAGGGCGAGGCCGCGCGGGTCCACACCCCGCTCGAGCGACGCCCGCCGGATCGCACCGGCGAGGTGGGCCGTGGCCAGGGCGAGGATCCCCTCGGCCGCGACCGTGACCGGCAGCCCGAGCGGCCCGGCCAGGCGCCCGATCGCGTCCCGGGCGGCGGCCGCGTCGAGCCGCAGCCGGCCGGCGAGCGGGACGGCCGGATCGAGGGTCCCGACCACGACGTGGGCATCGGTCACGGTCGCCTCGCGGCCGCCCCGCCCGTACGCCGCCGGGCCGGGGTCCGAACCGGCACTCTCCGGTCCTACCCGAAGCGCGCCCGCCGGGTCGAGCCGGGCAATGCTGCCGCCGCCGGCGCCGGCCGTGACGATGTCGATCGCCGGCACGACCAGCGGTGCTCCTTCGTGGCGCCGGAGGGCGGTCGTCGCCGGCCGGCCGTCGCGGACGAGGCAGACATCGACGCTCGTGCCGCCCATGTCGAGGGTCAGGATGTCGCGCAGGCCAAGCCGGCCAGCGAGCTCGATCGCCCCGCCCACCCCGCCGGCGGGCCCGGACAGGACGAGCCGGTGAGGCTCGCGGCCGGCCTGGGCCGCGCCCACCAGCCCGCCGCTCGACTCCATGACCAGGAGCGGCGTCCCGATCCCGTACCCCGCCGCGCCGGACGCCGCCCGTTCGAGGTAGCGCTCGAGCACCGGTCGCAGGCCGGCCGCGATCACGGTCGTCGCCGTCCGCGGGTACTCGCGGAACTCGCGTGCGATCCGGCTCGAGAGCGTCACCGGAATGCCCGGCAGGGCTGCCTCGAGAGCGGCCCCCAGCCGTTCCTCGTGACCCGGGTCGAGGAAGCTGAAGAGGAGCGCGACGGCGACCGAGGCGGGGCGGCGGCGGCGCACGGCGGCCACGACCCGCTCGATCTCCGCCTCGTCGAGGGCGACGGTCGTCCGCCCGTCGGCGCCGATCCGCTCGCGCACCTCGATCCGGTCGGCGCGCGCCACGAGCTCGCGCGGCCGGGGCTGGAACAGGTCATACATCTCCGGGCGCATCCCGTCGCGAATCGCGAGCAGGTCCCGGAACCCGGCCGTGACGCACAGCACGACCCGTGCCGAGCGCCCGGTCAGGAGCGCGTTCGTGGCCACGGTCGTGCCGTGGACGAGCCGCCCGACCCGGGCCGGCTCTACGCCCCCCGCGCGGAGCGCCGCGAGCGCGTCGAGCAGCCCGCCGGCCGGGTCGTCCGGTGTCGACGGGACCTTGGCCACGACCGTCCGGCCGGTCTCGTCGAGCGCGACCGCGTCGGTGAACGTGCCGCCCACGTCGATCCCGACCGACCAGCCGCCGCCGACCCGCCCGCCGCGCTCGAGCCGGGCGGGTTCGGGCCCGGCCGGCTCGCGCGCCGGACCGCTGACGGGCGCCCGGTCGCCCGGGCGCCCGTCAGACGCTGGGACCACGACCGCCCCGCTCAGTCGGGCGGGATCTCGTGGTACATCAGGCTCGTGTCGATGCCCCGCGATCGGTTCACCGCCCACTGGATGAGGTAGATCACGATCCCGATCCCGAAGATCAGGAGGGTGAACGTGATCCCGGTCCGGTTCAGGTAGCCGAGGGCGGTCTCCTCGGCGCCCGGGGCGAGCGCACCGGCGACCGCATCGATGATCGGCTTGATCCCCGCGAACCAGTAGAGGGTGACCGCGAAGACGACCCAGATCAGCCCGAGCAGCGGCAGCCAGCGCGAGAACGGCGCGTCGCGGACCAGGTCGGGCCGGGTCCAGCGCACGAGGAGGGCGTTGATCCCGGGCATGATCCAGGTCAGGGCGGCGGCGAGGATGCTGAACCAGAGGGTCGAGACGAGGTTCAGCTTGCCGTCGAGGAGCGGGTCGGCCGACGGGGCGAGCGCGCCCAGCCCGACCGCCTTGAGGACGGGGAAGTTCTGCAGGAGGGCGAACACGCCGGCCAGGACGAGGGCGGCGAAGATCGCGTTGGCCGGGGCGCGCAGCCGCTCGGAGACCTCGCCGAACCACTCGGGCACCTGGCGGTCGAGGCTCCAGGCGAGCTGGACCCGGCTCAGGAAGACGATGTAGACCGGACAGAGCAGGAACGGGAAGAGCGTCACCCCGAGGCTGACGAGGGTCCAGATCGGCCACAGGCCCGGGGCGGCGATCGCGGCCGTCAGGGGCATCGAGTTCGGCTGGCCGAGCGGCAGCGGCGGGTCACTGAAGAAGCCCCAGTAGGCAGCGCCCCAGGCCACCTGGCCGTCGATCCCGAGACGGGCGCTGATGAAGTCGGTGTAGACCGAGTTCATGAACACCCCGATTGCGAGCGCACCGAGGAGCGCGATCAGGATCCCCCGCCGGACGTTGCCCCGGACCTCGCCCGAGATGTAGGCCGAGTACTGGAAGCCGATGTAGTTCAGGAAGACGATCCCGGCGATGAACGAGAAGACGGCCGGGTCGAGGTTGATCCCGTCGGCCTTGAAGCCGTTGTCGATCCCGGCCTTGACGAGCTGGTCGACGGTGATCCCGTCGGCATACCTGGGCAGGTTGGCCGCGAAGTTCTCCGGGGTGATCGCGATCATCCCGACCACGAACATCACCAGCCCGGCGCCGAGGCCGAGGGCGGCCAGCCAGGTGATGATCCGGTGGAAGCGACGGGTCGGCTGGAACACGATCACCGCGATCAGGGCGAGGACGATCAGGGCCGCGATGAAGCCGGGCAGTCCGGTCACGTAGCCGGGCTGCTCGGCGAACCAGCCGTTGGCGTCCTTGAAGAAGCCGATGTCGGTACCGATCCCGATCACCCGGCCGGTGATCTGGAGGTTGCGCACGAAGATCGGGACCTCGAAGGCGATGATCGCGAGCGAGGCAAAGGCGAGGGTCCAGCTCTCGAGCCAGCCGACGAACGGGCCGATCCTGGGCACGATCCGGCTGGTGAACACGTAGTCGCCACCGGAGCGAGGCATGACGCTCGTGAGCGAGGCGAAGATCAGCGCCAGCAGGACGCAGAAGGCCCCGACGATGATCGCGGCCCAGCCGTAGGTCGTGAAGCCGGCGAACGTGCCGATCGGGACGAACGCGAGCGAGTAGAAGACCGGGTACCAGCCGAGGCCCCCGCCGACGAAGGCGGCGGTGTTGAAGAACAGCGCGTTGAGAACGCTGACCTCGCGGACCAACCCGGACGATTGGCGCGTGAAGAGCGTGCGACCCCCAGTTCCGGCGGCCATGCGGCGCCTGCCCTCCTCTCCTGGCGAGACGCCCGCCGGGGACCGCCGGGCGATCGCCGTGCCGTTACCCGCCGCCGCCCCTCCGGGTGGTGGTCGGGGCCCTTCCCTCGAACCCCCGAGGCGGCGCCAGTATACTGACCGCCACCCGCCGCCGGAAGCGTCGACGTGAACCGTTTCCGCCGGCGCCAGGAACGAGAACGAGGATCCCGTGACCAGCCCGGACGCCGTCGCCCAGCCCGAGAGCACGCTCGGTGCAACGTTCGAGGACCCGCTCCAGGAGGCGCTCCGCCTGATCGCGCTCGCCGACCGCCAGGGGCTCCAGGTCCGGCTCATGGGCGGACTCGCCTTCCACGCGCGCGTCCCGGAGTGGACGGCCCGGGTCAGCCGGGCCCGGCGGGACATCGATCTCGCCACCCGGAGCGCCGACCGCAAGGCGTTCGCGGCCCTCCTCGCCAGCGTGGGCTACGTTCCGGACAAGCAGTACAACGCGCTCTACGGGCACAAGCAGCTCTACTTCGTCGATCCGGAGCGCGACCGCCCGGTCGACGTCCTCGTCGACCGGCTCGAGATGTGCCATCGCTTCGAGTTCGCCGATCGTCTCCTCGTCGACCACCCGACCCTGCCCCTCGCCGAGCTGCTCCTCTCGAAGCTCCAGGTCGTGCGGATCAACCGCAAGGACGTCCTCGACGCCTTGATCCTGTTCGCCCGCTTCCCGCTCGCCGAGAACGACCGGGAGGGGATCAGCGTCCCCCGGATCACCGGGCTGACCTCGACCGACTGGGGCTGGTGGCGAACGGTGACCGAGAACCTCGACACGATCCGGCTGTTTCACCAGGTGGAACTGAAGCCGGGCGAGCTCGAGGCAACCGTCCCCCACCCGTTCGACCCGGTCGAGCAGATCACGTCCCTCCGGGCGGCGATCGACGCCGCCCCGAAGTCGACGAAGTGGAAGCTCCGGGCCCGTCTCGGCGACCGCGTACCGTGGTACGAGCTGCCCGAGGAAGTCGGGCACGGGCCGGGTTGAGCCGGCCCGGCCGAGGCGACCGGCCCCGGCGATGCTGATCGAACCGGCCGAGCGGCCCGGCCCGGGCTCGCATCGGGCGACACTCGTGGTCGACGGGCGGCCGCTCGAGACCCTGGCCGACCTGCCCCCGCTCCGTGGCCGCCTCCTGTTCGTCGGGCTCAACCCCTCGCCCGTGAGCGTCGCGGCCGGCCACTACCACCAGGGACGGCTCGGGCGGCGCTTCTGGGAGCGGCTCGTGCGGGCCGGGATCCTCCCCCCGGGGACCACCCCCGAGGCGGCCGACGACGCGCTCGTCGCGGCCGGCCACGGGATCACCGACCTGCACAAGGCGGTCAGCGCCCGGGACGTGGCGAGCGAGACGACCCTCCGGGCCGGGGTCGGCCCGCTCTGGCAGAAGATCGCCCTGTGGCGGCCGGCGGCCGTCGTCTTCATCTACCGGCGGGCGGCCGAGGTCGCCGCCGGGCGGTCGCTCGGCGAGCGCTGGGGTCAGCTCGAGGGGATCGCCCTCGCCGGCCGCCCCTGCTTCCTGATGCCCGGGCCATACGCCCCGCGCGACGAGGTCGACGAGGGCCTCAACCTGCTCCGGAACCTGCTCGCGGCACTCCCGGCCTGAGCAGTCCGGCTGGGTCGGTCGGCGCGGCCGGCGCGGTCGGCGGATCGTCCCGGTGGCGGATGAGCCAGGCCGCGGCGATGAGCGCCGCGAGGGCCGAGGCGGCGCCCCCGAGGCCGATCGCGGCCGGCGTCCCGAGCGTCGAGGCGAGCGATCCGGCGATCAGCCCGCCGATCGGGGTCGAGCCGGCAAAGACGGTCGTGTAGACCGACATCACCCGCCCCCGGAGCGAATCGGGCACGGCCAGCTGGATCGTCGCGTTCGCCGTCGCGGCCATCGCGATCCCGCCCGCCCCGGCCCCGAAGATCGCGACCAGCGCGGCCGGGAACGAGTGGACGAGGGCGAGCACGATCTCGAGCGCGCCCAGGGTGAACGCCCCCAGGAGCAGGACCCGGATCCGGGGCCGGCGCATCGAGGCCACGAGCAGCGCCGCGATCAGCGACCCGACGCCCATCGCGCCCATCAGGAAGCCGAGGCCGGTCGCCCCCACCCCGAGCACGCCCTGGGCGAGAGGCGGAACGAGCACGTTGAAGTTCATGCCGACCGTGGCGACAACCCCGACGACGGAGACCGCGAGCAGGACCGAGGGCGTCCGGCGCACGTAGCGCAGCCCCTCGGCGAGGTTCGCGGCGACATCGCCGGCGCTCCGCGGCCGGGTCATCCGGACCGTCCGCTGGAGCTCGGACTCGCGCATCAGGAGCAGCCCCGCGATCACCGCCAGGTAGCTCAGCCCGTTCAGGGCGAAGCAGGCCGTCACGCCGAAGGCGCCGATCAGCAGGCCGGCCACGGCCGGGCCGACGATCCGGGCCCCGTTGAAGATCGCCGAGTTCAGGCCGACCGCGTTGCCCACGTCCTCGCGCCCGACCATCTCGATCACGAACGACTGTCGGGTGGGCATGTCGATCGCGTTCACCACGCCCAGCCCGGCCCCGAGGACGAGGATGTGCCAGACCTCGACGACGCCGGTGAACGAGAGGAAGGCGAGGGCGAGGGCGAGGACCATCGAGGCGACCTGGGTCCCGACGAGCGTTCGCCGCTTCGGGAGCAGGTCGGCCACGATCCCGCCGAACAGCCCGAGGACGAGGACCGGCAGGAACTGGACGGCGGCGACGATCCCGAGCCAGAACGGGTCGCCGGTCAGGAGCAGGACGAGCCAGGCCTGGGCGATCGACTGCATCCAGGTCCCGATCAGCGAGATGAGCTGGCCGAACCAGAAGAGCCGGAAGTTGCGGTGGCGAAGCGCCCCGCGCCAGTGCGACGGCCCGCCTCGGGGCAGGAACCCGGTCATGCCCGACGGTCCGTCACGGCAGGCTGGCCGTCAAGGCGGATCCGTCCCCCGTCCCCGACGAGCGTGACCCGGCCCCGGTCGGCCCGGTCGGGCGCGACGACCCGGAGCGGCAGATCGCCTGCGGGCACGATCGCGCCGTCGGCCAGCTCGACGAGGGGCGCGGGCAGCCACCCGGCGCCGCCAGGGCCGCAGTAGACCGCCAGGCCGAGCCGCTGGGCGAGGTCGAACGCCCCGCCGGCGTGGCGCGCGTCGACCCGCGTGACGACGATCCCGTCGATCCGGCCGCCGATCGCGCTGGCGGCCTGCTCGATCGCCTCGAGGACGGCCGGCGAGGGATCGCCCGGGTCGACCACGACGAGCTCCCGATGCCCGACGAGGTAGCCCCGTCCGGGCCGGCCCGGGGCGCCGCCCGCGCCCGGGAAGTCGAGTCGGACCAGCCCGGGGGCAACGCGCTCGACCGCGAGCCGGCCGGCTCCCCCCGACGCCGCACGGCGGCCGGGCAGCTCCTGATCGCCGATCTGGTCGAGCCCGTCGAGCCCGTCGAGCGTGCAGGCGGTCGGCAGCCAGAGGTCGAGCTCCTGCGCCTGCATCGCCGCCAGGGCCGCGCCCGGGGTCAGCCAGCGGTGGTCGGCGACCTCGTTCGGGTCGGCGATGACGAGCGCCGACGGCGGGGCCGGGGCGGCGAAGAACCGCGCGTCGAACCGGCGCGGGAAGCCGGCCGGGGTCACCCAGCGCGCGATCGGGACGAGGAGGTCGGTCCGCAGCTCGAGGTCGAGACGCTCGCAGACGTCGGCAAAGCTGACCGTGCCGGCCGCGAGTGCCGCCCGAAGCCGGGCCAGCTCCGCCTCGCCGGCCGGGCCGCGAGGGCAGGCCGGGGAGATCGAGCCCGGAGCGATGCCGCCCTCGGATGCCGGGACGGCCAGGAGGATCCCGACCTCCTCGAAGGCCTCGCGCAGGGCGGCGACATGGAAGGCCAGGGCGACCTCGTCGGCGAGCGCCTCCCCGAGCCGGCGTCGGGCCTCGTCCGGCGGCAGGCGCGAGCGCCGGACGAGACGCGGGTCGGCGTCGCCCGGCTCGACCCGTCCCCCGGGGAAGACGTACGCCCCGGGGGCAAAGGCCATCGTCGCCGGGCGGCGGGTGAGCAGGGCCTCGGGCCCGGCCGGACCGGGCCGGCGCAGGACGATCGTCGCCGCGTCGCGCGGCTGCGCTGCCCTCACACCGACAGGAGGAGGGCCCGGAGCGCCTCCGGTTCGTCGACCGGCTGGCGGCAGGAGAACTCCCGGCAGACGAACGCGGTCGGGCGACCGTGGAGCGCGAACCGGCCCTGGAGGAGCGGGACCGCGCTCGTCGCCGGATCCGGCCCGACGGCCAGGACCTGGTGGGGCCGGAACCCGGTCCGGGCCGGCCCGAGGAGGCGGCGGGTGGCCGGATCGGCCGGGTCGCCCACGACCGCGACCTCGACCCCCCGGGCGAGCAATGCGTCGATCGCCACCAGCCACTGGCCGAAGGCGCCCGGGTGGCGTCCCGCGTCGGCGCCGACACGACCGATCGCCTGCTCGGCAGCCGTCCGGTAGCGGCTCTCGCCGGTCAGCGCGGCGAGACGGAGGAGCACCGTGGCAGCCATCGCGTTGCCCGAGGGGAGGGCGTTGTCCTGGAGCTCCCGAGGGCGGGTGACGAGCGGTTCGTGGTCGTCGGCGGTGTCGTAGAAGCCGCCGTCGGGGGCCGCGAAGTGCTCGAGAACGATCTCCGCCAGGTCCCGGGCGGCGACGAACCAGCGCTCGTCGGCGGTCGCCTCGTAGAGGGCGAGCAGGCCCTCGGCGAGGTGGGTGTGGTCCTCGAGCACGCCTTGGCCGGTCAGCCGGCCGTCCTTCCAGGAGCGCCCGAGCCGTCCGTCGGGCCGGCGCAGGCGGGCCAGGAGGACCTCGGCCGCCCGGGTCGCGGCCGCCCCCCAGCGCCGGCCGCGAGCGGCGAGGACCGGATCCGGCGAGTCGCCGAGGGCCGCGTTCGCGTCGGCAAAGGCGGCCAGCGCCAGCCCGTTCCAGGCCGCCAGGACCTTGTCGTCCCGGGCCGGCTGGGGCCGGGCGCGTCGGCGGGCAAGCAGGACGGCCCGGGTTTCGGCCAGCCGCTCGCGCACGTCGCCCACCCCCAGGCCGAAGCCGGCCGCCAGCTCCTCGTCGGAGGCGACCCGGGCAAGGATCGTGCGGCCCTCCCAGTTGCCGCCCTCGCGGACACCGTACGCGGCTGCGAAGAGGCGGCCGTCGTCCTCACCGAGCGCCTCGAGCACCTCGGCCAGGGTCCACGTGAACGTCGCTCCCTCGACCCCGCCGGTGTCGGCGTCCTGGCTGGCCGCCCAGGCGCCGTCGGGCGTGGCCAGCTCGCGCTCGATGTAGTCGAGCGTGTCGGCGGCGACCTCGAGGTAGCGCGGCGCGCCGGTCAGCAGGTGGGCGTGGAGGTAGACCCGGGCCAGCTGGGCGTTGTCGGAGAGCATCTTCTCGAAGTGGGGCACGAGCCAGGCCGGGTCGGTCGCGTAGCGGTGGAAGCCGCCGCCGAGCTGGTCGTGGATCCCCCCGTCGGCCATCCGCTCGAGCGTCCGACGGGCCATCGCCAGGGCCCGGGCGTCGGGGACAAGCGCCCGGCGGAGGAGAAACTCGATCGTCATCGGCTGGGGGAACTTCGGCGCCCGGCCCCAGCCACCGTTCTCCCGATCGAACGTCGCCTCGAGGTTGGCCACGGCCTCCTCGAGGAGGGCTGGCTCGGGGCGCAGCGGCGGGCTCGAACCCGCCGGCGGTCCGCTCCGGGCCACGAGGGCCTCGACGAGGCGCGAGCCGGACGACTCGATCTCGGCCCGCTGCTCGCGCCAGGCGCGGGCGATCGCGGCCAGCACCTGGCGGAACGCGGGCAGGCCGTGGCGAGGCGTGTCCGGGAAGTAGGTCCCGCCGTAGAACGGCCGGCCGTCGGGGGTGAGGAAGACGCTCATCGGCCAGCCGCCGGAGCCGGTCAACGCCACGACCGCAGCCATGTACACCTGGTCGAGGTCGGGGCGCTCCTCGCGATCGACCTTGATCGGGATGAAGTTCGCGTTCAGCTCGGCCGCGGTCGCCTCGTCCTCGAACGACTCACGCTCCATGACGTGGCACCAGTGACAGGCGGCGTAGCCGATCGAGAGGAAGATCGGCTTGTCCTCGGCCTTTGCCCGCTCGAGCGCCTCCGGCCCCCAGGGGTACCAGTCGACCGGGTTGTGCGCATGCTGGAGGAGATACGGGCTCGTCTCGGCCGCGAGTCGGTTGGCCATGAGGGCATGGTAGCGGTGGCCGTCGCCCGATGCGATCGCGGCAGTACCCTTGCCGGGTGGACGACCTGGCCGGTCTCGGCGGCGCGCTTCGGACGATCGCTCGGGAGTGGCGCGCCTTCGGCGAGCGCCGCTACCGGACGTTCCACGGGATCGGCACGAGCGCCGCCGTCGCCTCGGCCCTGGCCGGGGACGGCCTGACGATCCCGCTCCTCCTCGCCCTCGGCGCCCACCCGGCGATCGCGACCGTGATCGGTGTCCTGCCCTTTGCCTGCTCGGCCGCCCAGCTCCTCGTCCCCGAGCTCCTCCGCCGCTCAGGCGGCAACCTCCGCCTGGTCACGCTCGCGATCCTGGCCCTGGGCGAGACGCGCGGCTTCGTCCTGGCCGCGGTCACGCTCCTGGCCTGGGCGCACATCCTGCCGCCGGCCGCGGCAATCGCGGGGATCGCCCTGGTCATGAGCATCGGGGGCGCCGCAACGACGATCGGGGGCACGAACCTCCTGGGCTGGTACGGGGCGATCCTGCCCGACCCCGAGCGCCGCTTCGTCGCCCCCCGGGTGATGGGGATCACGCTCGGGCTCGGGGCGGTCCTGCTCGTCCCGGTCGCCCTCCTGGTCGAGGCCGGGCTGGCCCTGATCGGCCTGCGGGTGTACGCGATCCTGTTCGCCCTGGCCGGCCTGGCCGGGCTCGCGGAGCTCGCCGCCGTGCGTCGGTTGCCGAATCCCGGACGGGTCCGGGTCGCGGCCCGGGGCGCGAGCCGGGTCCGGTCGCCCGAGCTCGACCGCTTCATCCGGGCGATCACGGTCGCCGCCTTCGGAGCCGGGTTCGGGCCGTACCTCTCGATCTACGCGATCTCCGTGCTCGGCCTGCCGCCCGGCTTCGCGATCCTGCTCGCGGCCCTCGCCTCGGCCGCGTCGCTCGCCAGCTCGACCGTCGTCGGCAGCCTGCTCGCCCGCGGCTCGGCTTCGCGGACGCTGCGGGTCTCGTTCCTCCTGCGTGGCGGCTCGATGATCCTCGGCCTCCTCGCCTTCCCGGCCAACCCGGGTGCCTGGCTCGTCCTCTGCCTCGTCGCGATCCTCGCTGCGGCCGGCGCAGCGGCCGGAACGCTGGCCGCGAACGAACGGCTCCTGCGCCTGACCGCCGGGGCCGACCTGATCGGCGCCCAGGGCCGGTTCGTCGCCGGGACCGCGCTCGGCCTGACCGGCGGCCAGGTCGCGAACGGCCTCCTGCTCGCCCTGCTCCCGCTCGGTTACCCTGCCTTCGCGATCCTGTTCGCCGTGTCCGGCCTGACCCGGTTCGTGATCGCGGCGCGGGTCGAGGTCTCGGCGAGCTGGTCGTCGAGCACGGCCGTCCACCGGATCGATGACCTGCGACCGCCACGATCCGGCTGAGGAGCGGGCATCCCCCGCCCGACCACCCGCCGGGCGGCCGGCGATACCGACGAGGAATGCCGACCAAGGAGGAGCAGATGGACTACGGGCTCATTCTTCCCACGATGCCCCGGGGGGCGACGGCCGAGGGGATCGACGCCGGGGCCGGGACGGCCGCGCGGCTCGGCTGGTCGACCGTCTGGACGACCGACCACGTCCTCGTCGAGCGCGCCTCGGCCGACGAGTACGGGAGGATCTTCGAGGCGATCACGACCCTCGCCTGGATCTCCGGCCGGCATCAGCGCCTGCACCTCGGGACGAGCGTGATCATCGTCGCCCAGCGCAACGCGGTCGTCCTGGCCAAGGAGCTCGCGACGCTCGACGCCCTGAGCGGCGGGCGGCTGATCGCCGGGGTCGGGGTCGGCTGGGACGCGCTCGAGTTCGCCAACCTCGGGATGGCCGACCGGTTCCCCCACCGGGGCGCCTACCTCGAGGAGACGATCGCGCTCTGGCGCCACCTCTGGTCAGGTTCGGACGAACCGTTCGCAGGGCGGTTCCACCAGTTCACCGACTTCGCCTTCGAGCCGCTCCCGGCCCAGGGCGCGGCGTTGCCGATCGTCATCGGCGGACGGGCCGAGCCGGCCCTCCGGCGGGCCGGGCGGCTGGGCGACGGCTACCACGCCAGCTCGGCCGGGCCGGACGCGATCGCAGCGCGGGTGCCGGTTATCCGGGCCGCGGCCGAGGCGGCCGGTCGCCCGATGCCCTGGCTCTCCGCCCGGGTGCGGGTCGACCTCGCCGGGGAGCTGACCGAGGGCTACCGGATCGCGGGCCGGCCGGACGAGATGGCGGCCGAGGTCCGCCGGTTTGCCGACCTCGGCCTCAGGCACCTTGCCTTCAACTTCGGCGAGACGGCTCCCGAGCGGGTCGCGACGGCGATCGAGCGCTTCGACCGGGAGGTCCTGGCGGCGCTCCGCTGAGGGCGTGGACGCGACCGGTCGCGGACGCCACGGCCGGTCGTCGCCCGGCGGAGCTCCGGCCGGCGTGTAGTAGCGCCGGTACTCGCCCGGAGAGAGGCTGCAGTAGCGCCGGAAGACGACGTAGAACTGGTGGAGGTTGGTATAGCCGACGCCATGGGCGACCTCGGCCACGCCCAGATCGGTCGTCAGGAGCAGGCGCTTCGCCTCGGCCAGCCGGACGCTCGTCGCGTACTCCTTGAACCCGACACCGGTCACCTCGCGGAAGAGATGGCGGATCCGCGACGGGCTGAGGTGGACGACCGCGGACAGCTCGGCCAGGGTGACCCGCTCCCGGCGGTGCTCCTCGAGGTAGGCGAGGAGCGGCCGGATCTGCTCGCGCTGTCCGGCTTCGGCCGGGCGGACGACGCCCGTGCTCGGCGAGCCGCGCCGGACGAGGACCGCCAGGGCGCGGCGCAGGTCGGCGTCGAGCAGGTGGCGGTCGGCCGGGTCCCGGCGGCGCCAGACCTCGGCCAGGCCGCGCAGGATTCCGGCCAGATCGGCCGCCCCGGGGCCGCCGCGCGGGATCCGCTCGAACGAGCGGCCGTCAGCCGACCGGAACGGGGCGAGATAGCCGGAGTCGAACGCCCGGCAGCCGGGGGCAGCGATCAGCTCCGGCCGGAACAGGACGAGGAGCAGGTGGAGCCGACGGCCGGGCTCAGGCAGGGCGACGTGGGGCTGGGAATTGTCGACCAGGAAGATGTCGCCTGATTCGATCGGCTCGGCCCGGCGTCCGAACAGGAACCGACCCGCACCGTCGAGGCAGAGGGCGATCTCGAGGTAGTCGTGCCAGTGCATCCGGTCGCCGTCGCCGTCGGTCCGGTACTCGACGACCGCGAGCGGGAACTCGGGATCGAGCGCCTGCTGCCAGAGGAAGAGGGCCACGACCGTGCCCGCTCAGCTCGGGCCGGTCGGACGGCGGCGGGATGCCATGACCGGATCGTGGCCCGGGCCAGCCGGTTTTCGACAGGGCCACATGGCGTGAAACGGGCGACAGGTCAGGCACGGTCAGCCGCTTCTGACAGCAGCACGGCCCGGACCGGCATTGCCCGCGACCCACCGGCGGACCAGAGTCAGGCGTCGAGATCTGCCCCGCATCGAGGGAGGAACGGCGATGGCGCCCTACCCGCACCTGTTCAGCCCGATCCAGCTCGGCCCCCTCGAGTTGCCCAACCGGATCGTCCACGTGCCGACCGACATCAGCTCGTCGCATGCCGACGGCGAGGTGAGCGAGCGCGACCTCCACCACCACGCCGAGATCGCCCGGGGCGGGACCGGCTTCATCATCGTCGGGGCCACGACACCGGACATGAAGAGCGGCCGCCCGACGGTCACCTGCCTCGTGGCCGACGGCGACAACTACATCCCGGGCCTCGCCCGCCTGGCCGAAGCGATGCACCGCTACGGTGCCCGCTGCGCGGTCCAGCTCCAGCACCCCGGTCGTCAGAGTGCGATCCCCCGCTACAACACGCTCGGGGCGAACGACCGGGTCCTGAGCCTGCCCTGGTCGGCCGGCCACGAGATCGTCTACGAGAACGCCGAGGAGAAGGGCAAGCCGGTCCGGGCAGCGACGATCGAGGAGATCCTCGAGCTCGTCGACCTGTTCTCGGAGGCCGCCTGGCGAGTGAAGCAGGCCGGCTTCGACGCAGTTGAGCTCCATGCCGCCCACGGATACCTGCTGTCGGAGTTCATGAGCCCGCTCCTGAATCGGCGAACCGACCGTTTCGGGGGCAGCCTCGAGAACCGGATGCGCTTCCCGCTCGCGATCGTCGACCAGATCCGGCGCAAGTGCGGCCGGAACTTCCCGGTCCTCGTCCGGTACTCGTTCGACGAATGGGTTCCCGGCGGTCGGACCCTCGAGGAAGGGGTCGAGATCGCCCGGATGCTCGAGCAGGCCGGCTGTGCTGCGATCGACATCTCGATGTGCATCCAGGAGAGCCCGGGGGCCGGCTTCGACCCGATGCCGTATCCCCAGGGCTGGACGACGTACGCCGCCGAGGCGGTCAAGCAGGCGGTCCGGATCCCGGTGATCACGAGCCACTCGCTGCGCGACCCCGACTACTGCGAGCAGATCCTGGCCGAGGGAAAGACTGACCTGGTCGGGCTGGCTCGGCAGCTCCTGGCCGACCCGTACTGGCCGGTCAAGGCCCGTCTTGGACGGGACAAGGAAATCCGGCGCTGCATCTCGTGTCTCGGCGGGTGCTGGCAGGAATCGCTCATGGCCAAGAAGGAGATCGCCTGCTCGATCAACGCCGCCTGCGGCAACCCGGCCTACGCCCGGATGAAACGGACCACGAGGCCGGTCCGGGTGGCGGTCGTCGGTGGCGGGCCGGCCGGGATGGAAGCGGCCCGGATCGCCACCGAGCGGGGCCACGCGGTCACCCTGTTCGAGCGGTCGGACGAACTCGGCGGAGCGCTCCTCTACTGCTGTCTCGTTCCGGGCAAGGAGAAGATGCGCTGGTATCTCGACTGGATCCGCGACCAGCTCCTCGAGCTCAGGGTCGATGTCCGGCTCGGCCACTCCCCGAGCCTGGACGAGCTCCGCTCGTTCGAGGTCGTCCTGAACGCCACCGGCGCCCACTCGTTCGTGCCCCCGGTGACCGGTGAAACGGAACGGGTGGTCCCGTTCGAGGAAGCAATGGCCTGCCCGAAGGTGGCCTGCGAGTGCCACCCCGGCGGACGGCGGATGCGCAAGCTCGGAACCCGGGTCGTGCTCTGGGGCGACGGCTACCCGGCGACCGACACGGCCGCCTTCCTGGCCAGCATCGGCAAGCAGGTCACGATCGTGACCGAGAACCGCGAGTTTGCCGCCGAGTGCGAGGTCATCCACCTGTACGTGCTCCGGAAGCGGTTCGCCCAGGGTGACGCGGAGGCACTCCACTCCCGTCCCTACCGCTACCCGGTGAACGTGATCACGAGCACGACCGTGGACCAAATCCGGGACGGTGAGCTCGTCCTCAGGGACCGCGACTTCCGGCGCTCGACGCTCGTGTTCGACGATCTCGTCAGCTGTCACCTGCGGCCGGAGACCGGCCTGTTCGACGAGCTCCGGGCGGCGGGCGTGCCGGTGATCAACGCCGGCGACGCGGTCCGTCCGCGAAACCTGTACTGGGCGGTCAAGGAGGGCTCGGGCTTCGGCCTCGCCGTCGACGAGCACCTGCTGTTCAACCCGAACCATGCGATCCTGAACGAGGTTCCGCTCGACGTCCTCGGCCAGCTGACGCGCGAGCAGGGTCCGGGCTACTCGGCCCGGCAGATGCTCGTCCTGGCCGGGACGGAGGCGGGCAACGGCGCGGGCGCGGCGAGCCGTCGACCCGGCCGATCGGCAGGCCCGCGATGAGGAGCGTGCGTGACCGTCGACCCCGCCCACGACCCCGGCCCCGAGGCCGTCCGGCGACGAGCCGAGGCCGTCGCCGACGCTGCGGCTGAGCCGATCCCGGCCCCCGGCGGGGGCCTGATCAGGGTCGGGACCGCCTCCTGGACCGACCCCACGATGACCGCGGCCGGGGTCTTCTATCCGCCCGGGGTCGACACTGCCGAGGAGCGGCTCGCCTACTACGCCGGCCGGTTCCCGGTCGTCGAGGTCGACGCGACCTACTACGCCCTGCCGGCCCGGCGGACGACGAGCCTGTGGGTCGAGCGCACGCCCCCGGACTTCGTCTTCGACGTCAAGGCCCATGCCCTTCTCACCGGCCAGCCGAGCGAGCCCCGCCGGCTGCCGAAGGCGCTCCGCGAGGCGCTCCCGCCCGAGCTCGCCGCGAAGCCGCGGCTGTACGCCAAGGACCTCCCGGGCGAGGTGCGCGAGGCGGTCTGGGAGGCGTTCCGCGACGCCCTCGAGCCGCTCGCCGCGGCCGGCCAGCTGGGTGCGGTCTTCCTCCAGTATCCGCGCTGGTTCTACGCCTCGGCCGCCAACCGGGACGCGATCGTGGAGGCGGCCGAGCGGCTGTCGCCGCTTCCGGTCGCGGTCGAGTTCCGGAACGCGAGCTGGTTCAATGAGCGGAACCTGGAGCGGACGCTCCGGTTCCTGGCCGACGGGGGGATCACGCTGGTGATCGTCGACGCCCCCCAGGGCCTGCGCAGCAGCGTCCCTCCGATCGTCGCGGTCACCTCCCCGAGGCTGGCCGTCGTCCGCTTCCACGGCCGACGGGCCGAGACCTGGGAGGCGCCCGGCATCCCGCCCGCGGAGCGCTTCCGCTACCTGTACGAGCGCTCGGAGCTCGAGGAGTGGGTGCCCCGGATCCGTCGGGCCGCGGCCGAGGCGCGCGAGACCCACGTCCTGATGAACAACTGCTACGCGAACTACGGCGCGACGAACGCCCTCGAACTGGCCGCCCTCCTCCTCGAGCCGGAGCGGGCGGGCGAAGGAGGCGACTGACCGGCTCGAGCGGAGCGGACGGCCCGCCGGGCCGGCACCGATCGCCTCACAGGGCCGGCAGCTCCTGGTCGCCGCCGAGCGCGCCGGCGAACAGGTCGCCCTGCTCGGCGACCCGAGGGAGGATCGAGCGGATCGTCCAGGAATCGGGGCGCAGGGCCGGGTCGTCGAGCTCGGCCCAGGTGATCGGCGCCGAGACCGGCGCCCCGGCGGCGGGGCGGACGGCGTACGGGGCGACGAGCGTCCGTCCGGGGGCGTTCTGGGTGTAGTCGAGTCGGGCCCGGCCCTCCCGCCCGGCGACCGACCACTCCCAGCTGACGAGGTCGGGCACGATCGATCCGACCGCACGCGACAGGCGCTCGACCCAGCGGGCGGTATCGGCGAACGTGTAGCGCGGGGCGATCGGGATCCAGATGTGGATCCCGCGCCGGCCGGTCAGCTTCGGGTAGCCGGCCAGGCCAAGGTGGTCGAGCGCGGTCCGGAACAGGCGGGCGATGACGAGGCACTCCGCCCAGGTCGTGGTCGTGCCCGGGTCGATGTCGACGAGGGCGTGGGTCGGGTGGACGAGGTCGCCGCATCGGGTCGGCCAGGGATGGATCTCGAAGGCGGCCTGGCTGGCCAGCCAGGCCAGGCTCGGCAGGTCCTCGGCGACGAGGTGCTCGTTCGCCTTCCGGGCGCCCCGGGCCGGCTCGCGCCAGCGGCGCAGCCAGGGCGGGGCGGAGGCGGGGATGTTGCGCTGCCAGAAGCCGGGGCCGAGGGCGCCACTCGGGAAGCGATGGAGGTTGAGCGGTCGATCCTCGAGGTGGGGCAGGAGGGTCGGTCCGATGAGCGCGAAGTAGCGCACGAGATCGCGCTTCGTGAGCGGCGGGTCGTCCGCCCCCGGACGAGGGGGGAAGAGGACCTTGTCCAGGTTCGTCAGCTTCAGCTCGCGGCCGCCGATCTGCCAGCGGCCCTCCCGCCCGAGCCGGTCGAGGGCGGCGATCTCGGCCGGGTCGGCGCCCGCCACGGCAGCCCCGGCCGGCAGCGCGGCGGGGCGGACCGAGGCGACCGGCGGACGCGCCACGGCAGCCGTCCCGGGGGTCCGGACTGCCCGCTCGCGGACGACGGTACGCGGGTCGCGTTCGGGCTCGAGCCCGGCGAACGAGGCCTGGCGGACGAGGCCGTCGCGGGTCCAGTTCGCGAACCGGACGCGGACGACGAGCGAAGGCTCGACCCACCGGACGCGAGTCAGCTCGGACCCGAGCGCGGGCGGCGGCTCGAACGGGGGGCCGGGTCGGGCGAGCGCGTCAAGGCGAAGTCGGAGGGAACGGCGGGTCCGCTCGTCGAATCCGCTCCCGACCCGGCCGGCGTAGCGCAGGCGCCCGTCCTCGTGGAGGCCGAGGAGAAGCGAGCCAAGGTCGGCGTGGCTCCCCGCGCCCGGAAGGTAGCCCCCGACCACGAACTCCTGCTCGGGGCGGGCCTTCAGCTTCAGCCAGTCGGCCGAGCGGCGCCCGGGCAGGTACGGACTCGCCCGCCGCTTCGCCATCACCCCCTCGAGGCCGCGCTCGACGGCCGCCCGGTAGAAGGCGACCCCGTCGGTTTCGACGTGCCCGGCGTAGCGGACGAGCCGATCGTCGCGCAGCACGCCCCGCAGCAGGCGCTTGCGCTCCTCGAGCGGGAGGCGGAGGAGGAGGCGGCGATCGAGGTACAGGAGGTCGAAGACCTGGTAGACAAGGCTCACCCCGTCGGCCCGGTCGTCATCCGCCGTCGCCCTGCCGGGCGACCGACCGGGCGACCGACCGGGCGACCGACCCAGGCGCGACTGGAGGAGCTCGAAGCTGGGCACGCCGTCGGGCCCGAGAGCGACGACCTCGCCGTCGACGATCGCCTCGTCGGCCACGATCCAGTCCGGCCTGCCGAGCAGGTCGGGGAACCAGTCACCTGCGTCCCGGCCGTGGCGGGAGAAGAGTCGAACCCGACCGTGATCGACGATCGCCTCGACCCGGTAGCCGTCCCACTTCAGCTCGAAGAGCCAGTCCGGATCATCGAACGCCTGGTCGCCGAGGGTCGCGAGCATCGGCGGGATGAACCCGGGCGGCCCTGTCGCCAGGGCGCCGGCGAGATCGTCGTCCGGCCCTCCGAGGTGCTCCTCGGCCTCCCCGAGGTGCTCCCCCACCCCATGAGCTGGTCGCCCGGCGGCCTCGTCGACAGAGCCGGGTGCGTCCCGCCGCAGCCCGGGACGGTTGACGCGCCCCGTCGCCACCGACCCGGGGCCCTGTCTCAGGCGCTCCTGCGCCGCCGGACCGGGCGCTCCTCGGCCGGCGCCGCGGCGGCGCGTCGCGATCGGGCCGCGGTTCGTGGCGCCGGACGGGCGTCGGCCACGCTCGCCGGACGGGGACGCCCGGCCCGCGCCGCCTCGACGCTTGCCGCCAGGGCGGCCATCAGGTCGATCACCGCCCCGGCCGGCGCCTCGGCCTCGGGCGCGACCTGGCGGCCCTCGACCTTCGCCGCGATCACGGCCATGAGCGCCTCGCGGTACTCGTCGCGGTACTGGGCGGGGTCGAACTCGGCGGTCATCGCTTCGATCAGCTGCTCGGCCATCGCCCGTTCGGCAGGCCTGACCTCGACCTCGTCGGCGGTCGGGAGATCGAGCTCGTCGAGGGCGCGGATCTCGTCTGGCCAGTGGAGGGTGGTCATCACGAGCGCGTCGCCGAACGGCTCGAGCGCCGCGAGCACCTCGCGCTCGCGGATGACGACCTTGGCGATCGCGCTCAGACCCTTGTCGGCGAGGACCGAGCGAAGGAGCGCGAACGCCTTGCGCCCGATCCTGTCGGGCTCGACGTAGTACGCCTGGCGGACGAACCGGATCGTGCCCGCAGCCGTACCGGCGGCGTGGCCGTCGCGCCGAACGAACTGCTCGATCTCGATCGCCCGGACGGTCCGCAGGGGGACCGCGGCCAGGTCCTCGTCGGTCACGACGACGTACTCGCCCGGCGCCCACTCGAAGCCGCGGACCGTCTCGGTGCGGGGAATGATCTGCTGCTCGACCGGACAGAAGATCTTCATCTGGATCCGGCTCAGGTCGCGGGCGTGGAGCAGGTTGAACGTGATCCCCTTCGACTCGGTTGCCAGGTAGAGTCGGACCGGGATCGTCACCAGGCCGAACTGGATCGCCCCGGTCCACATCGCGCGCGCCACGGCAAGGTCCTCGGCTGCGACCGGCCCTCGTGCCCGGAGGGTCCGGGACGAAGACGATAGCGCACGCCGCAAGAGCCGGCGCAGGCCGCGGCGACGGTCGTCCGCGCGGCCCGGCCTGGCCCGGCCGGGCGCGGCCGCCTCAGCGAGTGACGCGCAGCTCGGTCTCGGCCTCCGCCACCCGGGCGATGATCCCGTCCCGCAGCCGGTCGAGGCCGGCAGCGATCTCCTTCGAGCTCGTTCCGATCGAGGTGAGCGTCGCCTTCAGGCCGCGCACGAGCTCGAGCTGCTCGCGGATCCCGGTCAGGGCGGCGCTGATCGCGCTCGCGTCGACCTCGACCTCGGCCTCGCGCAGGCTGGCCAGGGCGAGCAGGCGGGCGAGCCGGACGGCCGCCTCGAGCGTCGCCGGGTCGGGCGCCTCCGGATCGATCACGGCGTAGACATCCCCGGCCCGGACGTCGAACGGGGCGATCCCGGCCGGGGCATGGGCCGGGCTGAAGACGACGAGCCCGATCGCTGCGCTCCGGTTCGTCTTCGCCTCGCGCAGCTCGTCGCGCATCGCCCGTCCCGAGATCGCGCGATCCTTGGCCTCGACGACGACCTTCAGGTCCGCCCCGTTCGCCAGGGCCGGGTTGATCGTGATCACGAAGTCGCCCTTCTTCGAGCGGATCACGTCCCCCTGGTCGTCGCTCGTCCGGTCGAGCAGGTCGCCCGCCCCGCGGGCCAGCTCGGCGAGCATCGGCTCGAGGAGGTCCTCGAAGTCGGCTCCCTTGGCCGCCGAGCGGGCGCGTTCGCTCGCCCGCGCGCTCGCCGCCGCCTCGATCGCGGCAAGGCGCTCGTTCAGGCGCTCGAACCCCGTGCTCACCTCGTCGCGGAACTGGTGCAGGGGCGACCCGAGCCGGGTCGGGTCAAGGAGCGTCGCGAACTTCGAGGCGTCACCGTCGAAGTAGGTCCCGAGGAGCGCCCCGATCCGCCCGATCGCGCTGTCGCGCTTCGACTCGTCGAACAGCTCGTTGACGAACGTGCGCAGCGCGCCGCGGTCGCCAAGGAACTTCTCGAGCGTCCGGGGCAGGCGCCCGTCGCCGTCGGCGAAGTTCGCCCGGAGGGTCTGCTCGAGGGCGGTCGCCGCCCGCTCGTTGACCAGCTCGGCCTGCCGGACGAGCTTGTCGAACTCGGCCCGGACGACGTCCACGTTGACCGTCACCCCGACGTCCTCGAGGGCGGTGAGGCCGATCCGCAGGGCGCGCTCGACGAGGGCCGGGCGCTCCTCGACCGCCCGCCCGGCGACGAACGCAGCGAGGGCATGGTCGACGAGCACGAGGTGCTCGATCACCAGCCGGTCCCCGTCGACCTCGACCGCCGGCTGGCTGCGGGCCGTCCCCGGCACGCCGCCCTTCGGCGCCCCGTTCGAGCCGGGCTGGTGGAGCTGGATCAGGGAGGCGGGTTCCATGGGCCGAGGATCGCCCCGCCTCGTGACAGCTAGCCTGTCACGACCTCGGGCAGGACCCGGGCGAGTTCGACCAGCCGGCAGAACGCGTTCGCCAGGCGCATCTGCTCGGGAGTCCGGCAGCTGACCCGGAGCAGGTCCGGGCTGCAGACGACGATCGCCAGGCCGCGGGCGCGCGAGACGGCCACGTTCAGGCGGTGGCCGTTGTACAGGAAGTCCATCCCCCGGGGAGCGTCCTCGGGTGAGGAGGTGGCCATCGAGTAGATCGCGACGGCCGCCTCCTGGCCCTGGAACTTGTCGACCGTGCCGACCCGGGCGCGCTCGGCGAGCCGTTCCTCGACCGCCCGGTGGATCTCCGCGACGTGGGCGTTGTACGGGGCGACGACGAGGATCTCGTCGAGGTCGAGCCGCCTCTCACGGCCCTCGCGGTCGACCCACACCCGGCCCCGGAGGCGCGCGATCAGCTCGGCCACGCGGAGCGCCTCGTCGCGCGAACGCGCCTGGTCGAGGGCGTGCTCGACCGGCAGCCAGGCCAGCCCGACCCCGCCCACCCCGCCCGCCGACTCGATCCGGATCCGGCCGGTCGCCGGGTGCGGCCGCAGCTTCCCCTCGTAGAAGATCTCCGAGATGTAGTCATTGAGCGCGGGGTGGAGCCGGAACGTCGTGTCGAGGAGGATCCCGCGCTCGGGAGCGATCGTGGCCGCCTGACCGACGAGGTGCTCGAGGGCGGACGCACCGGCTCCCTCGGGATGCGTCCCCTGCGACACCTGGGGAAGCTGATTCGGGTCGCCGAGGAGGATGATCGAGCGCGCCGCGGCACCCATCGCCACGACGTTCGCGAGCGACATCTGTCCCGCCTCGTCGACGACCAGGACGTCGAGCCGGTCCTCGAGCTCGGGCCGGGCGAACAGCCAGCTCGTCCCGGCCGCGACCTGGAAGCGGCCCTCGGCCAGGCCGTCGCTCACGGTCCGGTTGTCGCTCGTCAGGCTGACCGCGTCGAGGTGCGCTGCGTCAAGCTGGTCGTCGCACTTCTGGATCGCCCGCCAGGCCAGGGGCGGCGTGCCGGGCGGCGGCTGGCGGGCGGCGGCGTCGATCGCCTCGAGCAGGTTCGTGATCGTCCGGTGGGCCTGGGCGGTCACCCCGACCGTCCGGCCGTGGCGGACGAGCTCGACGATCATCCGCGCCCCGGCGGTCGTCTTGCCCGTGCCGGGCGGGCCCTGGATGGCGAGAACCGTCTGGTCGAGATCGAGGACGAGCCGGACGGCGGCGGCCAGCGGGTCCTCGCCGGGACGGACGAGCGGCGTCCCGGGTCGCAGGTCGAAGATCCGCGGCGGGCGGCGCAGGATCAGCTCGCGCACCGCCCGGGCCGGTCCGGGCCCGTCGATCCCGGCCCGGATCACCTGGTCGGCCAGTCGCCCGAGCGCGTCGCGCATCGTCTGCGTGTCGCGCGGCTTGCCTTCGATCAGGGCCCGGGGATGGGGCACCGGGCTCGCCGCGGCGCGCCGGAGGTCGATCGTGCCTTCGAGCTCGTCGAGCCCGACGACGACCCCGGCGCTGCGCTCGGTGGCCGGGTCGACCCAGTCGCTGTCGCCGACCCGGATCCGGAAGTCCTGGGCCGGGTCGAACCGGTAGCGGTGGACGACCGAGCGGCCGCTCGTCCCGATCACCCCGACGTGCTCGAGGCCGGCCAGGGCGGCACTCTCCGCGTACAGTTCCTCGAGCGGGAGGTCGCGCAGGCGGAAGTATTCCCACCAGGCCGGCTTTGCCTCGCGCCGGTGCCAGTCGAGAAGCTGGGCGAGGAGCCAGCGTCCCTGCTCGCGCTCGTCCCGCTCGCCAGGTTCGGCGGGCACCCCCGCGGTCAGCGCCTCGACCCGCCGGCGGGTCTCCGCCTGGGCCTCGCGGATCGCCTCGGGTGGCTCGCCGGGCAGGGGCGCCGGACGGCCGAGGACGACCCCGAACTGCGCCTCGGCCTCGAGGCGTCGCTCCTCGAGCCAGGCCCGCAGGAGCCAGGTCGACAGGCAGTCGTCGCGGTTGTAGGCGGCCAGCTCGTCGAGCAGGCGCTGCTCACCCGTCTTCAGCCAGGTCTCGTACTGGACGACGCTGAACCCGGCATCGGTCACCCCGCCCTCGCGCTCGGCGAGGTAGAACTTCTCGATCTTCTTGATCGAGTACGACTCGACCGAGGCCCGCAGCGCCTGGCGCACGACCTGGTAGAGGTCGACGAACACGCCGCCCCGGAGGAGCTCGTCGACCTCGTCCTCGCGGGTCCCGTGGCGGCTCATCAGGCGCTTTACGGCTGCCGGCTCGTAGGCCGCGTAGTGGTACACGTGCATCCCCGGGTCGCGCCGGCGACGCTCGACGACGAGGTCGATGAACGTCTCGAAGGCCCGCTTCTCGGCCGCTGCGTCATGGCCCCAGAGCGGGTGGTAGACCCCGCTCCCGTCGACCTCCTCGGCCCAGCCGAGGAGGTACTCGAGGCCCGCCTCGCCGACCCACGGATCGGCCTCGATGTCGAAGAAGACGTCGAGCGGCGAGGGGGCCGGAAGCGCCGCCAGACCGACCCCCGGCTGGGACGGGTCGGGCGGGAGGAGCTCGTAGATCAGCCGGCCGGTCCGGCGCCCCTCGAGCTGGAGCCGGGCCTGGTGGCGGAGGCGATCGAGGGGGGCGACGGCCAGGTCCCCGACCGGCGTCCCGGGCGGCGAACCGGCAAGCGCTTCGAGGGTCGCGATCCCGTGCTCGGCGAGCGTCTTCGACCACGTCCGGCGCATCCCGGCCACGAGCGAGAGGTGATCGTCCGCCCGGCGCCGGTCGATGCACATCGGCCACCAGGCGCAGACCCGGCAGTGGTCGACCGGCTCGGGGTACGTGGCGGGCTCCGGGGCGGGGCCGAAGAAGCGCGCCTCGAAGCGCGCCTTTGCCGCCCGGTAGTAGGCCGCGTAGTCGGCGAGGCGGTAGGGATGGGCGGTCCCGTCGCCGGTCACGACGTGGACGAACTCGGGGGCGATCCCCTGGAGACGCGTCAGCCCGTCGGCGTAGACGCACATCTGGAGGATCGCGTTCGCCTTGACCGTCCGGGTGAGCTTCGTGTCGGCGATCTCGTAGCCCCAGGCGCCGAGGCCCGAGGGACGCTCGACCCGGAGGAGGAAGTCGGCATGGCCTCGCCAGCGCCCGTCGAAGAACGTCGCCTGGTAGATCACGTCCCGGCCGGCGCGCATCGCAGCCAGGGTCTCCGCCTCGGCCGCCCGGAGCTGGTCCGGCGTCCGCAGCTCGCCGACCGCGACCTCGTGGATCGAGCGGCCCGCCGCCCGCAGCCGCTCGAGGTAGGCCTGCTCGTGGGCCAGGCCGCGCTCCTGCATCAGCTCGATCTCGGGGTCGAACCGGACCGGCTTCTCCCAGCGTCCCTCGGTGCGCCCGAGCTCGAGGGCGGCGAGATGGTCGCAGTTCAGGTAGCCGACGAGGTCGGTGGCGCTGACGATCAGCGTCCCGTCGATCAGCTGCACGGTCGACCTCCCCCCGGCCCGTTCAGCCCGGCGGCAGGACCCGGCCCGGGTTCAGGATCCCGAGCGGGTCGAGGGCGGTCTTGATCGAGCGCATCACCCGGACCGCCTGGGGGCCAACCTGCTCGAGCAGGTAGTCGCGGCGGACGACACCGATCCCGTGCTCGGCGGTCACCGTTCCGCCGAGGGCGATCGCGGCCCGGTAGAGCTCGGCCCGAGCGGCCTCGGTCGTCGCCTCGGCGGTCGGGTCGTCGCGCTCGAAGACGAAGGTCGGATGGAGGTTCCCGTCACCGGCGTGGCCGAACGTCCCGATCGTCACCCCGTACCGCGCGCCGATCGCCTCGATCGCCCGGAGCATCGCCGGGATCCGGCTGCGCGGGACGCCGACATCCTCCATCCGGGCCACGCCGAGCCGCTCGAGGGCGTGGTAGGCCATCCGCCGGCCCTGGCGCAGCCAGTCGGCCTCGGCGGCGTCGGCGGCCCGGACGACGAGCGTCGCCCCGGCCTGCTCACAGGCCAGCGCGGCCCGGTCGAGCTCGTCGCTCGCACCCGCCCCGGGCAGGTCCGACTCGACCATCAGCATCGCGGCCGCCTCGCGGTCGAGCCCGAGGTGGTGCCAGTCGTCGACGGCCGCGATCGTCACCCGGTCCATCAGCTCGAGCGTGACCGGGCCGAGCCCAGCCGCGGTCATCCCGCTCACGGCCGCCCCGGCCGCCTCGAGCGTGGCGAAGAAGGCGAGCAGGGTCGAGCGCGGCGGCGGCGCCGGGCGAAGCCGAAGGGTCGCCTCGGTGATCAGCCCGAGGGTGCCCTGCGAGCCCACGAAGAGCTGGGTCAGGGCGTAGCCGGCGACGTCCTTGATGTTGCGCCCGCCGGTCCGGACGATGCTCCCGTCGGCCAGGACGACCTCGAGGCCGAGGACCGAGTCCCGGGTCTGGCCGTACTTCACGCAGCACAGGCCGCCCGCGTTCGTGCCCAGGTTGCCCCCGATCGTGCACTGCTCGTAGGAGGCCGGGTCGGGCGGGTAGAAGAGACCGTGACCGGCGACGGCGGCCTTGAGGGTCGCGTTCACGACCCCCGGCTGGACGACCGCGACGAGGTTCTCGCGGTCGATCTCGAGGATCCGGTTCATCCGGGTGAAGGCGATCGTCAGACCGCCCTCGATCCCGGCCGCGCCGCCCGAGAGGCCGGTCCCGGCGCCGCGGGCGACGACCGGCAGGCGGTCCTCGGCGGCGAGCCGGACGAGCTCGGCGACCTCGGCCGTCGTCTCGGGCAGGGCGACCGCGAGGGGCAGGCCGGGGGCCAGGTAGGCCGTCTCGTCGCGGCGATGGGCCTCCCGCTCGAGGGGCTCGACGAGGAGGCGCAGGCCGGGCAGACGGGCCCGGACGCGGTCGACGAAGGCGGGGCCGGGGAGCGGGTCGCTGGTCACGCCGTCCGGCAGTCCAGGCCCGACCGCGTCCTGCTCAGCGCTCACCCGGGCGTCGGCCGACGACCCACCAGGCAACGGGGAAGAGGCCTGCGGCGAGGGCCATCTTGGCCAGGTCCCAGGTCAGGAACGGGGTCAGGCCGTTGGCGATCGTGTCGGCCGGAGACATTCCCGTCGCGGCCATCAGCCAGGGCAGACCGAGGGCGTAGATCCCGACGCTGCCGAGGAGCATCGCGGCCAGCGAGCCGCCGAGGCGGCGATCCCACCCCAGCTCGGCCAGCCGACCGACGATCGCGCTGGCGCCGATGAAGCCGAGCAGGTACCCCCCGGTCGCCCCGAGCACGAGGCGTCCGCCCTCGACCGAGGCGATCACGCCCAGGCCGGCCTTGTGCTCGGCGAAGGCCGGGAAGCCGATCACCCCGATCGCCACGTAGAGCAGGCTGGCGAGCGCCCCGCGCCGGAAGCCGAGAGCGCCGCCGACGAGCAGGACGCCGAACGTCTGACCGGTGAACGGGACCGGGTTGTCGCCGACGCGGAAGCTGACGAGGGCGCACAGGGCGATCAGGAGCGCCCCGGCGAGGACGAGCCCGGCGTGGCGGGCCCGCGCCCCGAGCCGTTCGCCGATCCGGATCGGAACGAGGAAGTCGCCGATCGTGATCCCCCGCTCGTCCGACGGGAGGCGGTTCAGGCGGGAGGTCGCGAGCGTCATCGAGTACTCCACTCAAGGGGGCCGGGGCGTCCTGCCGGCCGCAGGGCGAGTCTACCAGAGGCTCGCCGCGGCCCGGTCGGTCGACGCCTCCCGGCCGGTCGGCCGGTCGGTCGCCCGACCGGCGGGGCCAGGTCCGGGCCGGTACTACTCGAACTGGAGGGCCCGGATGATCGAGATCCGGCTCGCCAGGCGGGCCGGCTGCCAGGCCGCGACCATCGCCACCCCGACGCCCATCAGCCCGGCCACGAGGAGCGTCGCCCACGGGATCTCGAAGCCCGCCTGGCCACCGCCGGCGAGGGCGACCATGACCACGCCGGCGGCGAGGCCGACGGCGCCGCCGACGATCGCGCCGACGAGACCGACAACCCCGGCCTCGACGACGACCATCCGGGCCACCTGGTGGCGGGTCATCCCGGTCGCGCGCAGGATCCCGATCTCGCGCACCCGCTCGACCACGTTCATCGTCAGGGTGTTCACGATGCCCAGCCCGGCCATCACCACGGCCAGGATCGCCAGGGCGTCGAACAGCCCGAAGACGCGCCCGAGCGCGCTCCCGATCGCCCCCTCGACCGCCGCCAGCGTGTTCGGCTCGAGGGCCAGGCTGCGGGCGATCGACTCGAGCGCCGGCCGCGCCGTGGCGGCCTGCCCGGGCGCGAACCGGACGGCGAAGAAGTCCGCCCCCAGGACCCCGAGCCGGGGCGCGTCCGGCCAGCCGACGAGGATCGTCTCGCCGCTTCGACCGGGGAGCGTCCGGGCGGCGATCCCGACCACCCGGAGCGCGGCCGGGCCACCGCTGCCGCCGAGGACCTCGAGCGTGTCACCGAGACGGACCCCCAGCCGGGAAGCGAGCGCCTCGGGCAGGACGACCGCGCCCCCGGCGTCGAGGGCGGCCAGGGCGTCGACCCGGTCGCCGGCGACGAAGCGCAGCCGGCCGTCGGCCAGGAGGTCCGCCCCGACGATCGCCGCCGCGTCGAGCCGCAGGCCGGCGTGGGCCAGCTCGAACGTGGCGACCGGTGTCACCCGTGCCACGCCCTCGACCGCGGCCAGCTCGTCCTGGAGCCCTTCGTCGAGCGCCGCCGGCCGGATCGAGGTGACGACCTCGTCGCCGGGCACGACCTCGTCGAGCCAGGCCGTCGCCGCCTGCCGCGCGTTCAGGGCCAGGGCGCCGATCGCCACGACCATCGCCAGGCCGACCGTCAGCGCGCCGAGGGTCAGCGCCGTCCGGCTCCGATCGCGGACGAGCGCCCCCCGGGTGAGCCGCTCTTCGGCCGGGAAGAGGGCGATGAACGGGAGCCCGGCGATCCTGCCCAGGGGCCCGAGCAGGAACGGGGTCAGGATCGTCCCGACGAGCAGGATCCCGTAGACCGCGAGCGGACGGACGAGACCGGTTTCGGCCTGGCTGCGCGGCCAGGCGACGACCCCGGCGATCGCGACCGCGACGAAGACGACGACCAGCCAGCGCAGCCGCGCCTGCAGGCCGCTGGCCGGGTCGAGCCTCGCCTTGAGCGCCTCGACGGGCGAGATCCGCCCCGCCCGCCAGGCCGGTTCGATCGCCGCGGCGAGGGTGACGAGCAGACCGGTCACGATCGCCAGCCCGACTCCGGCCGGCGTGACGTCGAGACCGGCCAGCGGCACGTCACCGGCCGAGCCGACGGCGGCGGCGCTCCCGAGCGCGATCGCGGCCCCCGCCCCGAGGCCGAGGATCGAGCCGGCGAGCCCGAGCACGGTCGCCTGGAGGAGGATCAGGCCGTTCACCTGGCGCCGGGTCGTGCCCGCGGCGCGCAGCAGGCCGACCTCGCGCACCCGCTCGGCAACGGTCATCGAGAGCGTGTTGAAGATGAGGAACGCCCCGACGAAGAGCGCGATCGCGGCGAGCAGGGCGCTCGTGGCCTGGAAGTCGGCGGCCGAGGCGCGGAGCGATGCGGCGAGGTCGGAGGGGGCCGAGAGGACGTACGGCTGGCGCGTCAGGCGCTGCTCGAGCGCGGCGCTGACGGAAACGACCGATGCGCCCGGCGCGAGCCCGAGATCGGCGCGCGTGGCGCCCTCCTGGCCGAACAGGCGCCTGGCGGTCTCGATCGGGATGATCACGGTTCGCCCGAGCGCCCCGACGATCGGGCCGTCGCCGGCGACGATCCCGACGATCCGGTACGTCACCGGGCCGGCCGCCCCCGAGCCGAGCATCGTCAGCCGGTCCCCCGGGGCGAGGCCGGTCGCCTCGGCCAGGTGCCGGGTGATCAGCACGCTCGGCTCGTCGCTCGTCGCGAGCGGCGCGCCGGCCACGATCGACAGGTCGTGGAGACGGCCGTAGGCTGGCGGGTCGATCCCGAGCACGGTGACCGGGTCCTCGTAGCCGGCCGCCGCCGCGCCCGGCTCGCGCTGGAGGTAGGTCCGCTGCTGGAGTTCGGGCGAGAGGACCGCGACGCCGGGGGTGGTGGCGGTCGCGGCCAGGGTGGCGCTGTCCAGCCCGGCCTCCCCGAGGGCGCTCAGGCGGAGGTCGGCGCGGCCGACGATGTCGCGGACCGTCCGCTCGCTCGAGCGCTCGATCCCGACGTTCGTGATCAGGGTGGCGAACAGGACGCCGACGCCGAGGGCGATCCCGACGATCGTCAGGAGACTGCGCGCCCGGCGCTCGACGAGGCTCCGCCAGGCGAGCGAGGAGAGCCGCCGCATCGCGCCCCCGCCGCTACAGGCCGAGCTGGGCGAGACGCGTGATCAGCGGCGTCGCAGCGTGGTCCTCGCGCCGGCCGAGCTCGATCTCCTCGAGGATCCGCCCGTCCTGGACGACGCACACCCGGTCCGCATAGGCGGCCGCCTTCGCGTCGTGGGTGACGAGGACGATCGTCTGGCCCCGCTCGACGCACGAGCGCCAGAGCGCGTGGAGGATCTCGCCGCCGGTCGTGTAGTCGAGGTTGCCGGTCGGTTCGTCGGCCAGGAGGATCGCCGGCCGGGTGACGAGGGCGCGCGCCACGGCGACCCGCTGCTGCTCGCCGGCCGAGAGCTGGTCGGGGCGGTGGCGCTCCTTGCCGGCCAGGTCGACGAGCTCGATCACCTCGCGGATCCGGGCGGCCGGCTCCCCGCTGCGGGGGTCCTGGCCGGCGATCGTGAACGGGAGGGCGATGTTCTCACGGACGTCGAGGAGCGGGATCAGGTTGAAGAACTGGAAGACGAACCCGGTCTTGTCGCGCCGAAGCCGGGTCGCCGCGTCGTCCGGGAGCCGGCTGACCGTCTCGCCGTCGAGGATCACCTCGCCGCTCGTCGGCCGGTCGAGTCCGCCGAGGAGGTGGAGGAGCGTGCTCTTGCCCGAACCCGACGGCCCCATCAGGGCGACGAACTCGCCGGCCCGCACGCTGAGCGAGACCCCGCGCAGCGCCTCGACGCTCGTGGCGCCGAGGCGGTAGCGCTTCGTGAGCTCGTGGGCCTCGAGGATCGGCCGGGTCGTCGTCGAGCCCGGAACGGCAGTGGTCATCGTGGCGCCGAGTGTACCGCCTCGGCCGGCCCCGGCCGGTGGTCCACCAGCGGGGCGGGGATCACTCCTGCCCGATCGAGGCGCTACGCGCCGAAGAAGAGCGCCGCGACGTCACCGACGATCGACTCGACGAGCCCGAGCGGTGCGGCCGGGGCGGCGACGCGCAGCGTCGCGCCAGGAGGCGGCACCGGGCGAGCGGGAGCCTCGACCGGAGCGGCGGAGGGCGGCTCGGCGAGGCCATCGCCGCGTGTGCCGGGGCGGACCCGAACGGCGTCGCCGGCGGGTTCGGCGGGTGCGGCCGGCGTCGGCTCGGCGGCTGGCGGCGGAGTCGGGGTCGCCTCAGGGGTCGCCTCAGGAGTCGGCGTCGGCGTCGGCGTCGCGGTCGGGGCCGGCTTCGGGGTCGGGGTGGCGGTCGGGGCCGGCTTCGGCGTCGGCGTCGGCGTCGGCTTCGCGGTCGGTTTCGGGGTCGCCGTCGGCTTCGGGGTCGGCGTCGGGGTCGCGGTGCCGCACTTGTCGGCGAAGAGAACCGTCCAGTACTTCTTGCCGCTGGCAGCCTGGTAGGCCCCGATCCCCATCACGTCCCACGAGGCGCCGAGGATGTTCGCCCGGTGGCCGGGCGAGTCCATGAACATCTGCTGGATCGCGGCCGTGGCCGAGTCGTCCGGGTAGGTGTTCCAGCCGATGTTCTCGCCGGCGAGATTGAAGCAGTAGCCCTGGTCCTGCATGTAGTCGAAGACCATCTTCCCGCTGGGCGGGATGCTGTGCGAGAAGTAGTCCCGGTCGCCCATGTCCTGGCTGCGCCAGCGCGCGAAGCCGACAAGGGCCGGATCGTTCTTCAACGGCTTCAGGCCGGCGGCCGCCCGGGCCTGGTTCGTGAGCGTGAACAGCTCGCTCTCCGAGGCCGGCGAGAACGTCCCGGCCTCCCAGCCGAGGACGGCCGAGGGGAGGGCGAGCGTCCCGGCCGCGGTCAGGGCGAGGACGAGAGCGAGGACGAGCGGGCCGCGCCGGGGGCGGGCCGGGCGGGCGGGGGGCGTCGCACCGCGCCGGGTCGAGGTCGCGAGCGCGGGCGCGGCCGTCGCCGCGGGAAGGGTTGCCGTCGGGGCCACGGGCATCGTTCCTGGATACGGTTGATGAACTGGTCCATGGGCAGCCCCGGTGCGGAGCCGCCGCCTGTTCCGTGATCAACCGTAGGTCCTCGAGGCGCCCGAATCCCCCGCGCGAAGGTCCCGCCCGGAGCCTGACCGTAGTACCGAGGGAGGCAGAGGATCGCCGAGGCCGTCCGCCGGATCCGGCCGTCGCCTCGATCGCCCGCCGATCCCGCACCGGGCGTCGGCCGACCCACGAGCGCCACCGACCACTGCCGGCCGACCCGCCACCGACCGGCTATACTCCCGTCGCCCACGTCCACGGCTCTCGCCGAGCCGTCCTGTGACGGAGCCCGTGGTGGCCTTAGCTCAACCGGCAGAGCATCGGATTGTGGCTCCGAAGGTTACGGGTTCGAGCCCCGTAGGCCACCCCAGCCCCTCCCCGCGTCGACCGGACGCATCGTCCTGCTGCCGCCCCGCTGGGCGGCGACCGCCGCTCAGGGCGCCGGGACGACGAGCTTCTGGCCGATCTGCAGCTTCGTCGGGTCGGTGACCTCTGGGTTCGCCGCCCGGAGCGCCTTGAGCGTGACGCCGAGGTGCTTCGCGATCCCGATCAGGGTGTCCCCCTTCTTCACGACGTAGATCGTCGTCGCCGGGGGCGTGGCGGTCGGCGCGGGCTCGACGGTCGGGGGCACCGTCGGCAGGAGCTCGATCGTCGGCTGCGGGGATGGCGTCGGGCTCGGACTCGGCGTCGCCGCGCTGCCGCAGGCGGCCACCGACAGCCCGAGCAGGAGGGCGACCGCGCCGGCCACGGCCGGACGGCCCGCCCGACGAGCGGTTGCGCGGCTCGACGAGCGCCCGAACCCCAGGTGCCTGCGGCCGGGACCGGGCCCGGACTGAACGCGCACGCGCATCACGCCTCCTCGCTCCCCGCGTCGCCTCGAGCCGGCAACCGGTGGCCGGCCCGCTTACGCCTGACGATACGCCACTCGATCCGCCGCGTCATCGCCAACCGGAACGACGAACGACCTGGCCCGAGGGTGACGAACGGCGGCAGGCCCGGATGCTAGGATGGCTCGACCGCGAGACGCGTCGCGTACGGGGCCCGTCCGAGTCCGCTCGCCCGGCCGGATGCAAGGGCCCGCGTTGACCGAACCTGCGGCAGGAGCGGAGAGCGATGGCCACCGTCACGTTCGAGCACGTCACGAAGAAGTACGGCGATGTCGTCGCCGTCGACGATCTCGATCTCGAGATCCGCGACGGGGAGTTCATGGTCCTCGTCGGACCGTCGGGCTGCGGGAAGACGACGAGCCTGCGGATGATCGCCGGGCTCGAGGAGATCACCGAGGGAACCCTGCGGATCGGTGACCGGGTCGTCAACGACGTCGCCCCCAAGGATCGCGACATCGCGATGGTCTTCCAGAGCTACGCCCTCTATCCGCACATGACCGTGCGCGACAACCTCGCCTTCGGCCTGAAGCTGCGCAAGGTCCCCAGGGACCAGATCGAGAAGCGGGTCCAGCAGGCGGCCGCGATCCTCGACCTCGGCGCCTACCTCGACCGCAAGCCGAAGGAACTCTCGGGCGGCCAGCGCCAGCGCGTCGCTCTCGGGCGGGCGATCGTCCGCGAGCCGGCCGTCTTCCTGATGGACGAGCCGCTCTCGAACCTGGACGCGAAGCTGCGGGTCCAGACCCGGGCCGAGATCGCCCGCCTCCACCAGCGCCTCAAGACGACCGTCGTCTACGTCACCCACGACCAGGTCGAGGCGATGACGATGGGCCAGCGGATCGCGGTCATGAGCCAGGCCAAGCTCCAGCAGGTGGGCGTGCCCCAGGAACTCTACGACCACCCGATCAACCAGTTCGTGGCCGGCTTCATCGGCAGCCCGGCGATGAACTTCGTCGAGACGACCGTGACCGGCAGCGGCGAGGCGGCGACGCTCGAGGCGCCCGGGATGAGCATCCCGCTCCCTGCCCGCTTCCGCGCCTCGGTCGGCCCGACCTCGGGGCGGCGGGTGATCGCCGGCTTCCGGCCCGAGCACCTCGACATCGGCGAGCCGGGCCCGAACGTGGCCGCGCTCCCCGCCCGGGCGGACGTCGTCGAGTACCTGGGCAACGAGGAGCTCCTCCACGTCGACATCGGGGGAGCGGACCTCGTGGCCGTCGTCAGCGCCGCCCACCGCGTCCGCCCGGGCGACCAGCTCACGCTCGTCCTCCCGCTCGAGAAGCTCCACCTGTTCGACCCGGAGTCCGGCCTCTCGCTGGCGCGTGACGGCGCGGCGCCGGCCTGACATGTCCCGGGCACCGGGCGCGCCCGGGGACGGCGCCCCGACCGGAGCCGACCCGGCGGCCGGCGAGGACCTGCGCGAGACGGTCGTCGACTCCCGGATCATCCATCGCGGCCGTTACCTGACGTTCCGGATCGACACGGTCGAGCGGGCCGACGGGACGCGCGCGACGCGCGAGATCTGCGGCCACCCGGGGGCGGTCGCGATCGTGGCCCTCGACCCGGACGACCGGGTCCTCCTCGTCCGCCAGTGGCGGACGGCCGCCGGCCGGGCGCTGCTCGAGATCCCGGCCGGAACGCTCGACGTCGATCCGGCCACGGGCGCGATCGAGGACCACGCCCTCGCCGCCCCGCGCGAGCTCGAGGAGGAGACCGGCCAGCGGGCGGGCCGCTGGCGCCACCTGGCGAGCTTCTGGACGGCGCCCGGCTTCGCGACCGAGTTGATGCACCTGTACCTCGCGACCGACCTCCGCCCGGCCCACGGGGACCGGCTCGGGCCCGACGACGACGAGTGGCTCGAGCTCGTTCGGCTCCCCTGGCAGGAGGCGGTCGCGGCGGTCGGCGGCGAGATCGCCGACGCGAAGTCGATCGTCGGCCTGCTCTGGCTCGCCCGACTCAAGGCGGCCGGCGAGGCCTGACCGGCGCGACGTCCGGGCGCGGCATCCCGGCGCGCCGGAACCGGCGCGACGTCCCGGCGCGGCGTCATCGATCCGCCGGCGCCGGTGGGTCAGTCGCCCACGTCCGGCAGGCGGTCGAGGGCGCCGCGGTAGAGCCGGCTGCCCGGGCTGAGCGCGACCGCCAGGCGCAGGTGCGTCCGGGCCTCGCGCAGGCGGCCGAGGCGCTTCAGGCTCTGGCCGAGCCCAAAGTGGGCGTAGTGGGCCGAGGGATCGACCTCGAGCAGGGCGCGGAACGTCTCGGCCGATCGCTCGTGCTGGCCGCTGTTGTAGTAGGCGCGCCCGAGCGCCTCGAGGATCGAGCCCTTGCCCGGCTCGAGACGAGCAGCCCGGGCGAGGACGATCGAGGCCTGGGCATGATGGCGCCCGCGCATCAGCGCCTCGCCGCGCTGGAGGAGGGCATACGCTCCCTCGCGCGACTCGGCCGCCGGGTCGAGCGGGCCGTCGCCACCCCAGCCCTCGGCGGCGTCGGGACCGGGTTCGTCTGGACGATGCTCCATGGGCCAAATCGTCGCACGGAACGCGCTCCCCGTGCCGCGACAGCCCGGCGGCTCAGCCCGGGCGCAGCTCGGGCCCGTCGCGCCAGGCGGCGAGGTCGACCGGGCGCAGGCGCGGGCTCGGGGTCCGGCCGGGGATCCGGCCGCGCTTGGCGATCGGGCGCCCGTCGATCTCCTTGATGTCGGCGGTGAAGTCGATCGGGGCAGCGCCGCTGATGTACGAGCCGACGGCGAACGAATCGACCGGCGCGTCGTGCTCCTTGAAGTACCGGATCCGGTCCGGCGAGAGCCCGCCCGAGACGACGATCTTCACCTCGCGGAAGCCGGCCTGGTCGAGCCGGGCCCGGACCTCGGTCACCAGGTCCGGGGTGACCCGGCCGCGCTCGACGGGCGTGTCGAGGCGGATTCCGTAGAGCTTGTCGCCGAGGGCGTGCGCCACCCGGAGCGCCTCCTCGGCCTCGTCCTTGAACGTGTCGACGAGCACGATCCGCGGCACGTCCGGCTCGAGGTCGCGATCGAAGGCGAGCGCCGCCTCGACCGTGTCGCCGAAGATGAGGACGAGCGAGTGGGGCATCGTGCCGGTCGGGCGCAGCCCCGCCAGGCGCGCCCCGGCCGGGGTCGAGGCGCCGACACAGCCGCCGACGATCGCGGCGTAGTCGAGGACGTCGGTGATGTCGGGATGGACGTGGCGGGCGCCGAAGCTGATCACCGGCTGGGGCGCGGCGGCCTCGACGCATTCGCGGGCCGCGGTCGCCCAGCCGGTCGACTGGGCGAGCATCCCCAGGTAGGCCGTCTCGTACAGGCCGAACTGGCGGTAGCGGGCCCGGATGCGGAGGACGACCTCCTTGGATTCGAACGCGTCGCCGTCATCGAGCGCCTCGACCGTGACGTCGGCCGGGTCGGCGTCGGCCAGGACGTGGGCGAGCAGGTTCTTCGCCTCGTCGATCCCGCACAGGATCCCGGACTCGCGGCTGAAGACCTCCATGACCACGACCGGGTCGAGCCCCTCGCGCTCGAGGATCCGTTCGGCGCGCGCGAAGTAGACGTCGGCTGACTCACCCGACAGGATCTCGTGGGACGGCCGCAGCCGGAGCGAGCCCATCAGCGGCCTCGCCTCCGTCGGACCACGGCGAGGCTCGACGTCGTCACCTGAAGATCTCCTCTCTGCGCTGCCGTCCGGCACCGGCGGACGGCCGGGTTCCATGGCCCGGTCGGCGTCACGGGCCGCCCAGGTCGCCGTCTGCCGGCGCACCCGGCTCCGGGTCCGCCCGATCACCGGCGGGTTTGCCCGCGAGTGTAGCGTACGACCCGCCCTCGCCAGCGAGCGTCCGGCCGGCCGCCCGACGACGACCGACCAGCCCGCCCAGGGCGAGGAAGAGCGAGCCGGCGACGACGACGAGGGCGAGCAGGCCGCCGATCAGCCGCGTTCGTCCCGCGTCCGCCGCCCCGAGCCAGGTGCTCCGGGCCGCCTGCGCCAGGCTGGTCGCCTCCCCGGCGTCGCCAGCCGCGAACGCCGCCCGCGCCGCGGCCAGCTCACCGTCCGGCTCCCGGCCGGCGAGTCCGATCGTCTCGAGCGGATCGTGGGCGCGCGCCGCGAGCGCCTCGGCGGCAGTGATCTCACCGATCGCGGCCAGTTCGGCCTCGACCTCGGCCAGGGCGGCACCCGGGCCGGCCGGTCCCTCGAACGCGTCGCGCACGCGCGCCGGGAGCGCCAGGCCGGCGCTCCGGGCCGCCGCGGCCAGCGGGGCGCGAGCCTCGAGGACCGCGTTCGACTGGGCGAGGAGCTGATCGGCGGTCTCGAACTGCCAGGCGTCCATCGCCCGCCGGACGAGCGGCGAGAGCTCCCAGTCGCCGGCGGCCCGGATCGTCGCCTGGTACGTCCGGCGGGCGGCGGCCCGTTCGTCGAGCAGCGACGCCTCCTCGGGACGGACGACCCAGCTCGCCCAGAGGTCGGCGAACCCGATCCCGGTCCGCTCCTCGAGCAGGTCGAGAAGCCCGCGCCAGTCGGGCGGTCCGCCGGCCCCCGGCTCACGGGGCCGGGCCGGGTCGACCGGCTGGTAGGCCGCCTGGCCTGTCGCTGCCGCCGCCCAGACCGCGTGCAGGCTGCCCGGGCCGGCCCGCTCGCCGATCCGGACCGCGAGCTCGAGCGCGGCCGCGTAGCCGTAATCCTCGACCGCCGGGGGCTCCCGGCCGACCGCACCCCAGGCGTTCAGGGGGATCCGCGCCTGCTCCAGCTTCGCCGTCAGCCGGGCGGGCCGGACGGCGATTCCGAGCGCCCCCGCAGCGTCGGCCGCGTAGTACGAGGCGAACGCCTCGTTCGCCCAGCGGTCGGCCAGCAGGCGCCCGTTGAACCAGGCGTGGGCCGCCTCGTGGAGGACGACGAACGGGTCGGCGTAGTAGGCGACCTGGATGGTCCGCGTCCGGGGGTCGAACAGGCCGGCATAGCCCCCGATCGTCCGGCTGGCGGACTCCTCGACGGTCAGCCCGCCGGGCAGGGGCAGCCCGATCGACGCTCCGAGGACCGGCAGGCCGCGCCGGAACAGCTCGCCGACCCTCGTCGCCCAGGCGGGATCCTCGGCCCAGCGCCGGAGGGTCAGCTCGACCGGGACGTCGCCGACCGTCGTCCGCAGCGTGCTCGAGACGAGCGCGGCGGGACGGTCGGCGCTCAGGTAGGCGTAGAAGTCGAGCGGCCGGGCGAGCGGCCCGGTGCGCAGGAGGGTCGAGCCGTTGGCCGCGGTCGTCGGCGGCGGCAGCGTCCCGGACAGGACCTGGACCGCGTAGCCGGCCGGGAAGACGACGGTCACCGAGCTTCCCGTCGTCCCGTCCGAGGCAAACGCCCAGACGGGAAACGCGACCAGGCTGGGGCCGATCCGGACCTGCCGGGCGGGCGTGCCGCCGGGGTCGGGCAGGTCGAACTGGAGGCGGAGCTTCACGCTCTGGCCGTAGTAGAGGTCGGTCCCGAAGGCGACCGCGAGGAGGGTGTACGTACTCGTCTTCGAGCGGACCCGGACGGACGGCTGCGCGCCGTCGGCGCTGACCCGGAAGCCGGTCGTCCCGGGCAGGACGGCGAGGTAGGCGTCGCGGTAGTAGAAGCGCCGGGTCGTCGTGTCCGGTCGGCGGTTCGTGGCCACCAGGTCGACGATGACGTGGACCCGGGCCTTCTCCGGCTGGACGACGTACCGGGCGTCGCTGACAAGGCTCAGGCCGGACGTCGCGGCCCGGACCGGCGCGGCGCCGAGCGGGAGGCCGGCCGGGAGGCCGAGCGGGACGGCGATCCCGGCCGGCAGGGCCACCTCGGCCGGGAGCAGCCCGCCGGGGGCGGCGAGCAGCCCCGCGGCGAGGGCGAGCGCCGCGAGGAGGCGCGGCCGCATGCGGCTCACGGCTCGATCAGCTCCCCGAGGCGATCGGCGTAGCGCTCGAGCAGGGCGGCCTGGCGGCTCGTCCGCCCGGCGGCGGGCGGCACCCGTCCGTCGTACCAGAGCCAGGCGGCCGAGGCCTCGAGCAGCCGGTCGCAGGTCGCGAGCACCCGCGCCAGGGCGAGGCCGAGCTCGTCGAGCTCGAGTCGGGCGATCGGGATCTCGGCCGTCAGGATCGGGCGCTCGTCGGGCGCGATCGCGAACTTCACGAACGGGAACTCGTCGTTCCAGCGCAGGAGCTTGCGGTACGAGACGCGGAACGAGTCACCGATCGGGGGCGCGAAGTGGACCCACACGATCAGGCCGAGCGACGGATCGAGGATGAGCGTGACGGGGATCCCGAACCGGCGCCGCCCGTCGAGCTCGAGATCCCAGGCGACGACCCGGTCGCGCTCGATCCTGGGCGGCGGGGCGATCCCGAGCTCGGCCAGCCAGCGCTCGACGTCGGTCGCGGACGCGGTGGCGGAGGAGGGCGGATCGGGACGCGGCAGCTCGGCGGCGGACATCACCGGCCAGTCTAGCCCGGGACGGCCCGGCCGACCCCGGCGGCCGACCCCGGCGGCCGACCCCGCTGGCGAAGTCCGGTCCGGCCGGGAGCGCCGGGCCGGGAGTGCCGGGCCAACCCCGGCCGGCCCCTGCTAGCCGGAGACGGCCTCCCGCCGCGCGGGCTCGTCCGCCTCCGGGGCGACCGTGGTGGTCGTGCCGGCGGCCGCCCCGCCCCGCCGCCGGCGAGGAGCGACGTCGCGGCGCTCGACGGTCCCGCCGCTAGGGACGACCCGGCGGGTGAAGTCGACCGCCCGGACCTCACCGCCGATCTTCACGTTGCGCCCGATCCGGACCCCGCGGGGGATCACCGCGCGCTTGCCGACGACGGTGATCCCGGTGTACAGGCGGTTCGGCTCGAGCCGGTTCGGGACGGTCAGGTCGGTCCCCTCACCAACGATCGCGCCCTGCCCGACGGTCACCTCCTTGTCCAGGATCGAGCGGTCGACGACCGCCCCGGCTCGGATCACCGAGTCGAACATGACGATCGAGTCGCGCACGACCGCCCCGACCTCGACCCGGACCCCGGGCGAGAGGACGGAGTTCACGACCGTCCCGTCGATCAGGCAGCCGTGCGAGATCAGGCTCCGGTGGACCTGGGCGGTGGGGCCGATCTTGGCCGGGGCGCGCTCCTCGGAGCGGGTGTGGATCAGCCACTCGCGGTCGTAGAGGTCGAGCTCGGGGACGTCCTCGAGGAGGTCCATGTTGGCCTCCCAGTAGGACTGGATCGTCCCGACATCCTGCCAGTAGCCGTCGAACCGGTAGCCGTAGACGCGCGCCCCGCCCTCGAGCATGGCCGGGATGACGTGGGCTCCGAAGTCGACCCGGTCCTCGCTCAGCCAGCGGCGCAGGGCACGCTTCGAGAAGACGTACACACCCATGCTCGCCAGGTCGCTCCGGGGCTGCTTCGGCTTCTCCTGCCACTCGATCACCCGGCCGCCCTCGTCCAGGGCAAGGATGCCCATCCGGGTCGCGTCGGCGAGGGGCACGCGGCGGACCGCGACGGTCACGTCGGCCCGCTTCCGGCGGTGGGCGGCCACGAACGGCCCGTAGTCCATCTTGTAGATGTGGTCGCCGGCGAGGATGAGGACCACGTCGCCCGGCGAGTGCTCGATCACGTTCATGTTCTGGAGCACCGCATCGGCCGTGCCGCGGTACCACTCGGCGACCTTGCCCCGGGCCAGGTAGGGCTGGAGGAGCCGGACGCCGCCCCGGGTCCGGTCGAGATCCCAGGGTCGCCCAAGACCGATGTGATCGGCCAGCGAGCGGGGCGCGTACTGGGTCAGGACGATCACGTTGTCGATCTCGGAGTTCACGCAGTTGCTGAGCGCGAAGTCGATGATCCGGTACTTGCCACCGAACGGGACCGCCGGCTTGGCGCGCACCGAGGAAAGGATCGACAGTCGCTCGCCCTCGCCTCCGGCGAGGATCACCGCCATCGCTCGCTTCACCAGACCCCTCCTTCGGCCCCCTGGGTCACGTACTCCCGACGCGGGTCGAGGCGCTGCACACGATCGATGCTAGCACGCACCGGCGATGCCTTGATCAACGGATCGTGAACGGTCGGGCGCCCGGCGTAAGCGCCCGGGGCAAGCGCCCGGATCAGACGAACAGGCGGGGATTCACGAACTCGTCGTTGAACTCGACCGCCCAGTGAAGGTGCGGTCCCGTCGTCCGGCCAGTCATCCCGACGTAGGCGATGACGTCGCCCTTCCTGACCGTGTCGCCCGCCCGGACGGTGGGCGGCCGGGTTGCGTTGTCGACGTGGGCGTACCAGGTGACCAGGTTCCGGGAGTGGGCGATGATCACGATCCAGGCCTTGGGGTAGGGGTCGTACGGGTTCGGGCCGGCGAACAGGACGGTCCCGTCGCCGGCGGCCCGGACCGGGCTGTACAGGTCGGCCGCGATGTCGATCCCCTGGTGGAAGTGGGCGCAGCCGCCCCGGGGCGGCTCCCACCCGAAGCCGGTGCAGCCGAACTCCTGGGTGATCGAGCCGGCGAGCGGCCAGCCGAGCGTCCCGTTGTACTCCGAGGGGATGTTCCCCAGCTGGCGCTGGCGGGCGACGAGCGCGTCGATCTTTCGCTTCAGGGCGGCCTGGGCGGCCTGGTCCTGCTCGATCGCCCGGGCCAGGGCGGCCTTGTTGCGGGCGAGCTTGCTGAAGTTCGCCTGCTGGATCGCCAGCCGGCGGGCCGTCTCGGCCTCCAGCCGGGCAAGCTCGTCGCGGGCCGCCTTGAGATCGGCGATCCGGTCGGCGAGCGCCTTGCGCTGGTGGGCCGTCTCGACCCGCAGGGCATCGGTCTGGGCCCGTGTCTCGGTGACCGAGACGTGGAGCGCGGCGAGCGTCTCCTGGTCGTGCGCGATCTGCTCGGCGAGGGCCCGGTCCTGCCGGCCGAAGTCGATCAGGTTTCCGACCTCGGTGAGCACGTCGGCGAACGAGCTGGCCGACAGGATCGTCTCGAGCAGGCTCGTCCGGTCGGCGGCATAGGCGGCCCGCAGCCGGGCGGCGAGGATCGCCTTGCGCTCGGACAGGTCGGCGGCCTTCTCGGCCTCCTGGGCCTCGATCGAGGCGAGCTGGCGGTCGAGGTCGGCAAGCTGGGCGACGAGGTCGAGGTAGTCCGCCTTGACGACCGCGATCCGCTCGCCCAGCCCGGCGATCCGCGAGCGGACCGTGACGAGGTCGGCGTTGATCCCGGCCAGGGCCGCGTTCGTGTCGGCGATCTGGCCCTTCAGGTCGACCTGGAGCGCGTTCAGCTGGGCGATCTGCCGCTTCTGGGCGGCGATCCGGGCCGCCAGTGCCTTCTGGCTGGCGAGCGCATCGGACAGCTCGTCGCCGCTGGCGCGGGGCGCGCCCGACAGGCCGCCGACGAGCGGCAGGAGGACGAGAAGTGCGGTCAGCCCGATCAGGCGGCGGCGGCGAGGCTGCGCCGATCCGGCCGGAGGTCGGCGGTCGGGCTGGGGGCGGCGGATCACTGTGGCGTCGTCATCGTGCGAGCAAGCTCCGTTCGCGCGCCGGGGCGCGGGTGCGGCTACGCCCGCCGGTGAGTCGCCGTCCTGCCGCGGGCACGTGCCTCAGGACGACTCCGGCATGGCGGTCATGATAGCGCGCCGCCGGCGCACCGGGCCAGCCGGGCGGAACCTAGCCTGGGACGAGGATCCCCCACATCGCACCGACGATCAGGAACGGCCCGAACGGGATGTAGCTCCGGAGCGTGACCCGGCGCGTGACGAGCAGGAGGGCGACCACGAGACCCGCCAGGAGGCCTCCGCCGACGACCCCGGCCAGGGTCCGCGGCAGGCCGGCCATGAGCCCGACGCTGACGAGCAGCTTGAGGTCCCCGATCCCGATCGCGCCGGCGCCGAACGGGATCGAGAGGAGGTAGAGGCCGGCCGGCAGGACGAGCGCGACCACGATCGCGCCGGGCAGCCCGCCCGCGACGAGCGGGTTCGCGCCGGCCAGGCCGGCAGCCAGCGCAAGCGGGATGAGGGGCAGGGTGACGAGGTCGGGCAGGAGCCGCTGGTCGAGATCGGTCGCGAGCAGGAGGATCAGGGCCAGGAAGTAGGCCCCGAACAGGCCGAGCGCGACCGGATCGGCGAACCGGCCGGGCAGGGCGGCCATGGCCAGGGCACCGACGGCCGGCACGAGCGCCGTGCGCCAGTCGGGCGCCCGGATCGAGCCGTCCTCGTGTGCCGGCCAGCGGGCCCCGATCCGGTCGGCGACGAGGCCCCAGGCGAACCCGACCAGGCCGAGCACCACGGACGGGCCGGTCGGCTCGATCACCCTCGCCAGCCTCGCCGGACGCTCGGCGTCAACGCCTGGCTCAGGCCGACCGCGCCCCGGCCAGGGCCAGCTCGACGAGCGTGGCGTGCGTCACCCCGGTCGCCCCCCGGGGCGCGAACGGGGTCGGCTTGCGGAAGTAGGCCGTGCCCCCGATGTCGAGGTGAGCCCAGGGCCTGGTCCGGAACTCGCGGATGAACAGGCCGCTCTTGACCAGCGAGGCTTCGGCCGGGCCGGCGTTCTGGAGATCGGCGTACCAGCTCTCCATCTCCGGCACGTAGTCGTCGACGAGCGGGATCTGGGTGTACCGCTCGCCCGCCCGGGTGCCGGCCGCGGCGACCGCCTCGTACCAGTCCTGGGGCGTGCCGAAGGCGCCGGTGACGAGGTTGCCGAACGCCCGCCCGACGGCGCCGGTGAGCGTGGCCACGTCGACCAGGTGGGTCGCCCCGAGCCGCTCGGCATAGGTCAGCGCGTCGCCCAGGATCAGCCGCCCCTCGGCGTCCGTGTTCGTGATCTCGACCCACTTGCCGTTCAGGGCCCGGACGACGTCGCCCGGCCGGGTGGAATGCGGCCCGGGCATGTTCTCGACCGCCGGGGCGACCGCGAGCAGGGGCGTGCCGGGAGCAAGCCGGGCGACGGTCGCGATCGCCGCGATCACGGTTGCCGCCCCGGTCTTGTCCATCTTCATCTCTTCCATCCGCTCGGACGGCTTGATGCTGATCCCGCCCGAGTCGAAGCAGACGCCTTTGCCCACGATCGCCAGGCGCCGGCCGAGCGCGTCGGTCTCGCCCTCGCCACCCGAGCGCAGGACGATCATCCGGGGCGGGTTGTCGCTCCCCCGCCCGACGGCCATGAACATCCCCATCCCGAGCTCGGTCGCCTGCTCGGGACCGAGCACCTCGATCGCCAGGCCGTGACGCTCGGCGATCGAGCGGGCCTCCTCGGCCAGGACGGCCGGACTGACGTCGTTCGAGGCCCGGTTGGCGAGCGTGCGGGCCGTGTTCGCCCCCTCGCCGATGATCTGCCCTCGCCGGGCGGCCGCCTCGAGCGCCGTCCGCTCGGTCCCGGGGGCGACGATGATCACCTCGTCGAGCCGCGGCGGGGCGCCCTCGACCGTCTCGCGGTAGATCGTCCCGGGCTCGTAGCCGCCCTCGACCAGGCCGCGGGCGACGATCCCGGCCACGGTCGCCGCATCGCCGGCGGACGAGTCGGGCAGGTCGCCGAGCCAGAAGGCGAGGCGGCGGACGGTCCGCCCGCCGAGCCGGCGGACGGCCGCCGCGGCGAGATGGTGGACGACCTCGCGGTCGACCCCGTCCCGGTCCCCGGCCGACACGGCCACGACGCGCCCGACCGGCAGCCCGCCCGGGGCGGCGAGGGCCGTCGCGTAGCGCTTCGGGCGCAGCTCACCGAACGCGGCCAGGGCACGCAGCTCGCCCCCGCTCCGGCGGTCGAGCTCGTCGAGCGGCCCGCCGAAGGCAGGCTCCCCGACGATCGGGACAACAAGGACGTCGGCCGCGACATCCCAGGGCTGGTCGGTGACGACTCGGAATTCCATCGCGCGTGGTTCCTCCCGGCGGCCGGCTCAGGGCCGCCGTTGCTGGCGGGAAGGGGGGAGTCGAACCAGTCTACCGCGCGCGCCGGCTTGCGACCGCCTCCGGCCGCACCCGCGCCGGGTCGCAGGACGGGCGCGGTTCACGGGGCGGGCGCAGCTCATGGGACGGGCGCGGCTCATGCGACGGGCACGGCTCACGGGGCGGGCGCGGCAGGTGATCCGGACGACGGGACGGGCCCCGATGGCGCCCGGATCGACCCCGTGAGCGCCTCGACCGCGGCACTCAGGGTCCCCCGCGCGAGCTCGATCGTGATCACGGCCTGGTTCAGTCCGCCCCGGGCGATGTCGGCCATGATCACGACCAGGCCGCGCGTGTCGGGCGGCAGACGCTCCTGGGCCGCCCGCTCGGCCGCCGCCGCGTCGCGGACCTCCTGGGTGACCGTCCCCTTCGAGGCCCGGAGGGCGCGGTAGAGGCGGGCCAGGGCGAGATCGAGGTCGCGATTGCGCTCCAGCCACTGGTCGAGGACCGTCACGTCGGCCGTGTTGGCGAGCACGTCACGGAGCGCCTGGGCCTCGTCGAGCGCGGCCGTCGCGGCGGCCAGATCGGTCAGGGCCGGGCTGTACGAGCCGCGGCTGCCGGCCCGCGCCGACTCGGCGGCGTACCGGTCATGGTCGGCCAGGAGCGCAGCCAGGCGGGCCGCGGCGGCGCTCCCGGCGGTCAGCGTGGCCCACGATCCGCGCAGCCCGGCAGTGCTCTCGAGCGCGGCCAGGATCGCGTCGTGCTGCGCCCGGACCTCGGGCCCCAGTCGGCCCTCGATCCCCGGTCCGACCCCCGGCAGGGCGGCCAGGCGCGCCCGCAGGGCGGCGGCCTCGACCTCGATCGAGCCGGCCAGGGTCGAGCCGGCCTGGACCGTGGTCGCCAGGCCGTCGAGGTTCCGGTCGACGAGCATCGCCAGGGCGACCCGGCCGAGCCGGCCGAGCTCGGTGACCTCGGCCGACAGCCGGCCCAGGTCGTCGAGGGCGGCCGCCAGGCCGGGCCGGATCGCCTCGTCGGCGGCCCAGGTGAGCTCGGCCCGGGCGGCCGTTCCGGGCGGGGAGAGGCCGGCGACGAGACCGGCCGAGCCGAGGGCGAGCAGCGCGGCGCAGGCGAGCCAGGCGAGGGCGAGGGCAGAACGGCGCAGACGGGCGATCACCGGCCCCCCCACCTCAGGTCGCGGGCTCCTGCTCGCGCTTCGGGCGGCGGAGGTAGCCCAGCTGGCCCTCCATCGCCCGGGGCGGGAAGCCGAACTCGCGCTCGATCGCATCGAGCGGCCCGACGTTGTCCAGGCCGAGCTGGCGGAGCTGGTCGACGGCGACCGGGAACGGGAGCCCGAGCCGCTCGGCGGTCCGGGCCACGAGCCCGATCAGGGGGACCGGCAGGGGGACGATCGCCCGCCGCGCACCGAGGGCGGTGACGACCTCGCGGGTGATCTCGCGGTACGTCCAGACCCGCGGGCCGCCGAGCTCGTACGTCCGTCCGATCGTCTCCGGCCGCTCGATCGAGAGCCGGATGACCCGGGCCAGGTCGGCCACGGCCAGGGGCTGGAAGCGGGCCGTGCCGTCGCCGGGCACCGGCACGACCCCGGGCGCGCGGCGGACGAGGTCGGCAATGATGTTGAAGAAGCCGTCCCGCTCGCCCCACAGGAGCGAGGGCTTCAGGATCGTCCAGTCGAGGCCGCTGGCCGCGACCAGCCGCTCGGCCCGGGCCTTCGAGCTCGCGAACTGGAGTCGCGGGTCGTCCTCGATGCCGAGGCCGCCGAGGTGGACGAACCGGCGCACGCCGGCGGTCGCCGCCGCCTCGAGAACGTTCCGGGTGCCCTCGGTGTTGATCCGTCGCAGGTCCGCCCCGCCGTTCCGGTCGCGCGGGATCGCGACGAGGTGGACGATCGCCTCGACCCCGGCCAGGGCCGCCGGCAGCGTCTCCGGCCGGGTGACGTCGCCCCGGCGGAGCTCGACGGCGTCCCGGGCTCCGGGCCCGAGACGGCGCAGGACGAGCTCCCCGGCCCGGTCGGAACGGACGAGGGCGACGACCCGGTGACGGCCGGCGATCAGCTCGGGCAGGACGTGGCTGCCGACGAATCCGCTCGGGCCGGTGACGAGAACGATCGGCAAGACGCTCGGCTCCCCTGCTCGGCTGGCCTGGCTGACGAGGTCAGCGTAGCATCCGGCCATGGATCGACACTCGGAAGCGCGCGAGCGGGCCGGCGAGTCGGGCGCGCCCGAGACCGATCGGCCGGGCGCGCTCGAGGTTCGGGCGATCCGACGCCTCGTCGAGGCGATGCCGAAGGCGGAGCTCCACCTCCACCTCGACGGCTCGCTCCGGCCGGCGACGGCCCTCGAGCTGGCCCGGACGCGCGGCATCGATGCCCCGCGTGACTTCCGGACGATGTTCGCGGCCCTCGTCGGGCCCGACCGCTGCGCCTCCCAGGCCGAGCTCCTGCGCGCCTTCGACCTCCCGGTCCTCCTGCTCCAGGACGCCGAGGCGCTCGAGCGGGTCGCCTTCGAGCTGGTCGAGGCGAAGGCCGCCGACGAGGTGCACTACGCCGAGATCCGCTGGGCGCCCGCCCTCCACACGGCGCGCGGGCTCGACCTCGGGGCCGGGATCGCAGCCGTCCTCCGCGGCGTCCGGGCGGCCGCGGCCGGGACGGGCACGACGACCCGGCTGATCTGCACCGCCCTCCGCTCCCACGATCCGGCCCTGAACGTGACCGTGGCCGAGACTGCGGCCCGGTTCCGCGACCAGGGCCTGACCGGCTTCGACCTGGCCGGACCCGAGGAGGCGTACCCCGACCCGCTCGCCCACCGCCGTGCGTTCGAGGCGGCCCGCGCCGGCGGCCTGCGGATCACCCTCCACGCCGGCGAGTGGGGCGGGGCGACCCAGGTCCGGCGCGCCCTCGCCCTCGAGCCCGAGCGGATCGCCCACGGCCCCGGCGCGGTCGACGACGACGACCTGTGCGCCGAGCTGATCGCGCGGGGGATCACCCTCGACCTCTGCCCGACGAGCAACGTCCAGGCCGGGATCGTATCCAGCCTGGCCGGCCACCCGCTCGCCCGGCTCCACCGCCGGGGCGTGCCGGTCACCCTGTCGACCGACGACCCGACCGTCTCGGACGTCACCCTCTCCGAGGAGTACCTGCGCGCCGTCGTCGAGATCGGGCTGAGCCTGCCCGAGCTGTGGGCGATCGATCGCCACGCCCTCGAGGCTGCCTTCGCCGACGAGGCGACGCTGGCCCCGCTTCGGGCCGCGTTCGCCCGGTGGGGGGCGGGAATCCCGGACCTCGCCCCGACCGCCTGAGTCGCCCAGGCGGCTTCGCGCCCGGCATCAGGAGCGCGCCAGCCGGTCGAGGGCCGCGGCCAGCTCGGCCGCGTCGGCGGCCACGGCGTCCGGGCGCTGCGAGGCCGGGAGCGCCTCGAGCTGGGCCCGGGTCGTCACCCCGGTCAGCATCAGGACGCTCCTCGCCCCGACCGCGTGGGCCGCGGCCAGGTCGGTCAGCAGCCCGTCGCCGATCATCACCGCCTCGGCCGCCCGCCGGCCGACGGCCCGGGCCGCCTCCTCGAGCAGGAACGGCGCGGGCTTGCCGATCGAGACCGGGGTGACACCGGTCGTCGTCTCGAGGGCGGCCACGATCGCTCCCGCGCCGGGGCGGAGGCCGCGCTCGGAGGGGTAGACCGGGTCGCGGTTCGTGGCCACGAACCGGGCACCGGCCCGGATGACGTCGGCGGCGAAGGCGAGCGTCCGGTAGGTCAGGGCGGGGTCAAGCCCAACGACGACGGCGTCCGGCCGACCGGCCAGCTCGAACGGGTCGCTCGGCGCACCGGCACCGGCACCGGGACCGGCTTCGTCGGCCCCGCCGACCGGTCCCTCGGCGGCGGCCTCGGCCTCGCGCCGGGCGAGCTCCTCGGCCGCCTCGCGGGCGTCGACGACGGCGAGGCCGACGTCCTCGAGCTCGCGCCGCAGCCCTCGCCCGCCGAGAACGAGGACACGCCGGACCGGCGGCTCGTGCTCGGCCAGGTAGAGCGCGGTGGCGCGGGCCGAGCTGACGACCCGGTCGGCCGCGACCGGTGCCCCCATCGCGCCCAGGCGGGCGACGTAGTCGGCCCGGTAGTGCATCGAGTTGTTCGTCACGTAGACGACCTCGTCGCCCTTCGCGACGCGTGCGGCAAGGACCGCGGCCACACCGGGGACCGGCTCGCGGCCGCGATAGACGACGCCGTCGAGATCGACGAGCAGGAGCATCCCGCCGATCGTAGCCGACCGGGCGGCGAGGCGCGGCCGGGGGCGCGAGGGCGGGAAGTGTGCGACGATCGCCCGGCCATGGTCACCGCGCACGACCCGCTCCGGGGGATCGACCGCCTGCTCGTCGACGGCACGAACCTGCTCCACGCCCTCCGGCGCGGCCCCGAGCCGGCCCCGGCGGCGACGCTCGTCGGGCGCCTCCGGGCCCTGATCCCGCCCGGCGTCCGGATCGAGATCGTGTTCGACGGTCCGCCCGATCCCGGCTCGGGCAACGTCCGGGTCGCCTCGGGCGTGACGGTCCGCTACAGCGGCCGCCAGAGCGCCGATGCGCTCCTCGCCCAGCTCGTCGGCGATGCGGCGCCCCGGGCGATCGAGGCCGCGGCGACGACGCTCGTCGTGACCGACGACCACGATCTCGCCCGCGAGCTCCGGCGCCGGGGCGCGATCACGGCCCGCACGGCCTGGCTCCTCCACCGGCTCGAGCGCGCCTCGCTCGCGGCCCCCTCCGCCGGACGGGCCCACGCTCCCCGACCGGCCGGCGGGGCAGGTGCCGTGCGAGCCGGGAGTCCGACGTCGGCGCCGGTCGCCGGAACCAGCGCTCCAGGCGACGGCGACGAGCCCGAGGCACGACGCTGGCAGCCCGGCCGGGGGGCGACGACGAAGCACGGCAACCCGCGCCGCCGGGCGCGTCGCGTCCGTCCGGGCGCCGGGCGCTAGAATGCGGCCGTGACCGACCTCCTGGACCAGCTCAACAGCGTCTGGAGCCAGCTCCTCGAGCTGACCGCGCACCTCGTCATCCCCGACTGGGGCGGCCTGATCAACCTCCTCCCGGTCCTCGTCCTGGTCGGCGTCGTCGGTCCGGTCCTGACCCTCGTCGTCCTCGCCTGGCTGGTCTACGTCGTCCGCGCCCCGCGCCCGAAGGTCACCCTGGTCGAGGGGCCCGAGCGGGTCTCGATCGGCCCCGACGGGCAGCCGGACGTGCCGCGTGGCCTCCCCTACTGCCGACGCGACCTGCTCGTCTTCGCCTCGGGGATGACCCGCTGCCCGGAGTGTGGCGATCCGCTCGCGGTCATCTGCCCGATGTGCGGCCTTGGCCGCGAGGCGGCCACCGACACCTGCGGGAACTGCGGCCTCGTCCTGCGCCTGGCCCCCCGAGCCCGCGTCCTGCGTCCCGCCGGCCCGCCCCCCGGCGGCGCCGCGGTCGCCTGATCGCGGCCGCCTGGATCGCCCACGGCATCCTCGCCACGAGCTTCGCGGCCGGCGCGGGCGCCCACGCCGGCCCCGTCGGCCGGCGATCGGCTACGCCGGCGAGCCTCGACCCTCGGCATCGGAACTGCGGCGAAGGTCAGGGCCCGGTGAGCTCAGGACCCGTGCCATGACCTCATCGAGGCCTGCCCTGGCGACGGCGACCACGGTGTCGGCCGCGCCGTAGTACAGCAGGAGCTCCGCCGTGGCCGGATCCAGGGTCCAGCCCGTGGGGAACACGACCTGGTGGACGTCTCCGCTCAGCTCGTAGCCTTCACGTGGGCCGAAGACCCAGTCCTCGCCGCGCCGAAGCACGATCGTCGGGTCGTGGAGGTCGAGAAGGGCGAGCCCCGCCCGATAGATCGCGCCGGCCGCGGTCAACCTGACGCCGTGGTACATGACGAGCCAGCCGTCGGGGGTCTCGAGCGGGGGCGGCCCGAGACCGATCTTCCCGGCGTCCCACCAGCTTCCCTCGCGAGCCTCGAGCAGGAGAGCATGGTCACCCCAGTGGCGCAGGTCGGGTGAGAAGGAGAGCCACATGTGGGCGCCACCCCGCATCGGCGTGGGCCGGTGGATCATCGCCCACCGACCGCCGAAGCGGCGCGGAAAGAGCGCCGCGTCCTTGTCCTCGGGAGGCATGACCGGGCCGAGCCGTCGGACCTCGCGGAAGTCCCGGGTGAGCGCCAGTGAGACGAGTGGACCGCGTCGACTGTAGGCCGTGTACGCGATCGCCCATTCCCCGCGCTCGGGCAGCCACGTCAGCCGGGGATCCTCGCAGCCCCAGATCTCCTCGGGGTGCGCGCCGCCATCGGGGCTCAGCAGCGGCGTCGGGTCGAATGTCCAGCCCGAGATACCGTCGGCACTCCGTGCCACGTGCAGCACGGAGCTGCCGTGCATCCCCTCGACGCGCACGAGGAGCACCGTCTCGTCCGCCAGGCGGGCGGCCCCTGGATTGAAGACAGTGTTGGCGGGATACGGCAGGTCCTCGGCGGTCAGGATCGGGTTGGTCGGTTCGCGGCGAAAGAGCCGCTCGTCCGGCATCCGGGTCATCGAGATGAGACGGCAGCGACGCCGCCGGCCACGGACGACGCACCGCCGGCCACCCCCCGGAGACGACGGATCGCCGCGCGGGCGGCGAGCCATGCCAGGGTCGATTCCGCCCCCTGGTTCTCGTTGACCCCCCGCGGCGTGAGGCCGTCGTGGCAGGCGCCGCGCTCCGGATCGGCCACCCGGGCCCCGGTGTCGTTGGCGCCGAGAAACCAGCCGTAGCACAGCTCGGCCGCCTCCCGGTAGCGGCCCTCTCCGGTCGTCTCATAGGCGGCTGCCGCCGCATGAAGCAGCGTCGCGGCCTCGATCGGCTGCTGGTCGAACTGCGCCCGCGCACCGTCGCGGGGCCACCACCCAAGGTTGCCGACCGGCGAGAGGTGCCCCTCCGGTGCCGTCTGGACGCCGATCAGCCAGTCGAGGACGCGGAGCCCCGTGCGCACCATCGCCGGATGCCCGAGGCGCGCGCCCGCGACGATGAGCGCGTGCGCCGGCAGGCCGTTCTCGTACGTGAGTGCGGCGTCCGGATACGGCCACTCGGGGCTCGGGCCGCGGCTGTCGAACGTCCACCACAGGTCGTGCGCCACGCTCCGGTACGTCGCCGACGTTTCGCGGCCGAGCCCCGCACGCGTCCCCGCTTCACACGCCAGCAGCACGGCGGCGCGGGGCCGCAGCCCCGCGAGAGAGCTCGCCATCGGCAGCGCCTGGCGGAAGAGGCTGTCCGCCGCCTCCGCGAACGTCGCGGACGGCGCGCCGGCGATCGAATCGGCGAGAGCGACGAGCGCCCGGGCGTTCGCGTCCTCCGATCCGGCCGAGTCGAGCCACTGGCCGTCGATCCGGCGCAGGTTGCGGAACCGGCGAGTTGCCGGATTGAAGGCCTCGATCAGGAACCGGAGGGAGCGCCACGCGCTCGCCTCGATCGGCTGCCAGCCGACCTCGCGCTGCTGGGCGATGTCGACGACGAGCGCCCGGGCGACATCGTCCGTGCAGTAGCCGTGGCCCGGATCGGGCCGCCGGCCGATCGCGTGCTGGAGGATGCCGACCTCGTCGGACAGCGCGTCGAGATGCTCTCGGCGGACCGGGTAGAGTCGTGCGAGCTCAGCCATCGATGGCGCCCATCTGCGCCATCCGCAGCCCCCCGGTCGGCGTCGGGAGCCCGAAGACGGGCCCGCGCCTGGCCGCAGGACCGGCTACCACCCGGTCGAAGACGCGACGGTAGGCGGCCCCGACCTCCGACCAGATCATCTGTCGGCCGTGGGCATATGCCCGGCGCCCGATCGCAGTCCGGAGGTCGCGGTTGCCGAGAAGCTTGATCAGCGCCTGCGCCATGCCGTCCGTCGAGCCCGCCGGCACGATCAGGCCCCGGCCGTCGGCCAGGATCTCCACCGCGTACGCGTACGGCGTCGAGACGGCGGGTTTGCCGGCCCCCATCGCGTACGACAGGGTCCCGGAGACGATCTGGTCGAGGTTCGGGTACGGCGTGACGAAAACGTCCGCCGCCTCGAGCCAGCGGGCCAGCTCCACCTTGCCGACGAAGCGATCCACGAACTGCACGTGTTCGCTCATCCCGAGCTCGTGCGCTCGCGCCACCAGGCGATGTCGATATGCCTCGCCCTCGGACCGGATCAGCTCGGGGTGCGTCGCCCCGAGCACGACGTAGTGCGCGGACGGGATCGCCCGAACGACTGCCGGCATGGCGTCGATCGCCAGCTCGTACCCCTTGCCGGGCCCGAGGAGCCCGAAGCTCAGAAGGACGCGCCGGTCCTCCAGGCCGAGCGAGGGCTTCACCGTGTCCGGTTCGACGAGGGGCAGGTCCGGCACGCCGTGCGGGATCATCTCGATCTGCTCCGGATCGATGTCGTAGGCGTGGGCGAGAAGCGCGACCGCGGAGGTCGACATCACGACCGTCGCGGCGGCGGCCCCGACGAGCTCACTCAGGATCCGCCGCTGCGACGGCGTCGGGCGCCGGAGGACGGTGTGGAGCGTGGCGACCGCCGGCACCTCGAGGGCGCGAACGAAGTCGAGGACCTGTCCGCCATCCTCTCCGCCCCAGATCCCGAACTCGTGCTGGATCGAGACGAGGTCGACGCACCGACCGAGGGCACGAGCCGTCGCGAGGTAGTCCCCGGGAACGTCACGGCGAATCCGGTGGTGGACCTCGCCCGGATACGGATCGCGCTGGTCGGGCGGATCCAGGGCGACGATCTCGCGCAGACCGGTCACGCTGGCCAGGTCGTGGGTGAACGTGGCGATCCCGCATCGGCGGGGCGGGTAGGTCGAAACGAACGCGGTCCTGATGATGGGACAACTCCAGACCCGAACGCCGTCGGGGATCACCGAGCACGGAGGGCAGGCGATTCAGTGCACGAGCGCGGGAGTCGCGGTCCGTCGAAGCCCGAATCAGGAACCCTGCCAGGGCGCTTCACGGTGCGCCCCATTCACCTGCCTGTCAAACGACCGAGGATCCGAACGGCGTCGCGGCACCTGGGAGGGCACGCCGGCCCGCGGCCGCAGCGCCGGGCCTTCCCGGCTCCCCCCGCCCCGGCGTCCCGTCCCGGTCGGGCCCCGCGGAGGGTGACGAACGGCCGCGAACAGGGCACCATGCAGGCTGCATGCAGCTGTTCATGGACCGGCTCTCGAGGTCGTCATGTCGCTCGTCCTCAACTCGCTGAGCAAGCGCTTCGGCGCCATCCAGGCCCTCGACGGGATCAGCTTCACGGTCGAACCGGGCCAGGTCTTCGGCTTCCTCGGGGCCAACGGCGCGGGCAAGACGACGACGATGCGGATCGTGCTCGACATCCTCCGGCCGGACAGCGGGACCGTGACCTGGCGCGGGCGCCCGGCCCATGAGCTGCCACGCCGGACGTGGGGCTACCTGCCCGAGGAGCGCGGCCTCTACCCCCGGATGAAGGTGCTCGACCAGCTCGTCTTCTTCGCCGCGCTCTACGGCGTCCCGGCCGCCGAGGCGACCCGTCGCGTCCGCGACTGGCTGGCCCGGTTTCGGATCCCCGAGTACGCCGACCGCCGGGCGGAGGAGCTCTCGAGGGGCAACCAGCAGAAGATCCAGTTCATTGCCGCCATCCTCCACGATCCCGACGTCCTGCTCATGGACGAGCCGTTCGTCGGGCTCGACCCGGTCAACGTCGCGCTGCTCAAGGAGGCGTTCATCGAGCTGCGCGACCTGGGCAAGACGCTCGTCCTGTCCACCCACCAGATGGAGATGGTCGAGGAGCTGTGCGAGTCGATCGTGATCATCGACCGCGGCCGGATCGTCGTCAGCGGCCCGGTCGGTGAGGTGAAGCGGGCGAGCGGGCGGCGGGTCGTCCGTCTCGGCGTGGCCGGCGATCCGGCCCTCGCCTGGCTGGCCGACCTCGATGGCGTCCGGGTCATCCGGTCCGGCCGGGACTACACGGAGCTCTACGTCGAGGCCGGCCGCGATCCGGGGTCGATCCTCCGTGCCGCCCTCGCCCGGGGCGAGGAAGTCACCCGGTTCGAGATCGCCGACCCCTCGATCGAGCAGATCTTCATCGAGCGCGTGGGGGCCGCGCCACGCGAGGAGACGACCCTCGCCGCGGCCCCCGGACCGACCCCGGTATCGGAGGGGCGGTGAGCCCGGTGCCGGTCGCGCTGCGCAACATCCTCGTCGTCGCCCGGCGCGAGTACCTCTGGCGACTGCGCAGCCGCTCGTTCCAGCTCGCGACCCTCGTCCTCGTCGTCGTCGCCGCCGGGGTCGCCCTGTCGCCGATCCTGCTCCGATTCGTGAACGAGCGGATCGCCCCGGTCGACCGGCTCGGGATCTACGTCGACGAGGCCGCGCCGACGGTCGACGTCGTCACCGCCCTCGACCGGCTGCTCAACGTTCCCGATCCGGGCGCCGTGGTCGCGGCGGGCGGCACCGGCGTCGGTGCCGGGGCGGCGAGACGCTCGTTCATCGTCGTCGCGGTCGACGATCTCGAGGCCGGCCGGGCCGACGTCGTGGCCGGCCGCCTGGCCGGGGTCCTCGCCCTCGAGCGCACCCCGGACGGCGACCTCGGATTCGTCCTCTACTCGAGGTACCTGCCCTTCGACCGCCGGACCCAGCAGATCCAGCAGGCGGCCGGGACGCTCACGATCCAGGACCGGCTGGCCCGGGTCGGCATCCCGCCCGGCAACCAGGCGCTCCTGTTCGCCCCTGCCCCGTTCGAGACACGACCGGCCGGCCCGACCGACGCGCGGACCGGGTCGAGCGAGCAGCTGATCGGCGGCACGGTCCTCGGCTTCGCGCTCACGATCCTGATCTTCATGGCGATCGTGCTCTACGGGCAGTGGGTGGCGATGAGCGTGGCCGAGGAGAAGAGCAGCCGGGTGATGGAGATCGTCCTCGCCGCGGCCCGGCCGACCGAGCTGATGAGCGGCAAGGTGGTCGGAGTCGGGGCACTCGGGCTGACCCAGTACGTCCTCGTCGTCGCCGCCGCCCTCGTCGCGATCGTCTTCCAGGACCGGATCGCGGCCGCGCTCCTCGGCGGCGGGGGCTCGATCGACCTCCCGTCGGGCCTGTCGATCCCGCTCCTGGCCGCCTTCGGCGTCTTCTTCGTGCTTGGCTTCGGACTGTACGCGACGCTCTACGCCGGGGTCGCCTCGCTCGTCAGTCGCCAGGAGGACGTGAACCAGGCGATCGGACCGCTGATGATCGTGGCCACCCTGGGCTACCTCATCGCGAGCTACGCCAGCTCGGGCGTCATCCCGATCGACTCCCCGCTCGTGGTCATCCTCTCGCTCGTCCCGTTCCTCAGCCCGTACATCATGCTCAGCCGGCTCGCGCTCGGCCAGGTGGCGCCATGGGAGCCGGTGCTCGCGGTCGTCCTCCTGATCCTGTCGGTGGGTGGCGCGCTGTGGGTCGCCGGTCGACTCTACGCCGCCGGCGTCCTGCTCTACGGCCAGCGACCCGGACTGCGCAGCCTCGTCCGCGCCGTCCGGGCGCGCTGAGCGGCGAGCGGGCCGGGGGCAGCCCGCCCGGGGGCAGCCCGCGGGGCCCGCCCGGAGGTCGTCCGGGGGCTCGCAGTGACGCCGGCGTGCGACGGCCGGATCGCAACATATAGCGGTGCAGGCGGAACTCGGACCACAACATCTTGTGGTTTGGACCTTGACGAGCGGCGGCGTCGGGGGTATCGTTCGGGGACCCGAGCAAGGCAGGGATGATCGTGGCCAACGGGGATCAGGCGCGGCAGCCGGGCCTGCCGCAGGGCCCACATCGCCCACATCGGAGGAGTCGGGGGGAAGCCCCCGGAAAGGTCGAAGGAGAACGAACGATGGCTCGAGCCGCCAGCGATGCAGTCCCGACCACTCGCCCGGCGGCGAAGGCGACCGGGCAGCAGACCGCCGCACCGGCCGACACCGGCGATCGCTTTCCCCGACCGCACGCCGGGCCGTACGGCGCCAGCTTCGACGGACGGCTGGCCGACGGCACGCCCGTGCGCGGGCTGACGTTCGAGCGCCGCTGGACGCGCCCGGGCGTCCACCCGTACGACGAGATCACCTGGGAATACCGGACCGCGAACATCGCCAACGAGGCGGGCAAGACGGTCTTCGAGCAGAAGGACGTCGAGGTCCCCAGCTTCTGGAGCCAGCTGGCGACGAATGTCGTCGTCAGCAAGTACTTCCGCGGCCACATCGGGACCCCGGAGCGCGAGCACAGCGTCCGCCAGCTGATCGACCGGGTCGTCACCACGATCGCCGCCTGGGCGGAGACCCAGCACTACTTCGCGACCGACGAGGACCTGGCCGCCTTCCAGGCCGAGCTGACCCACCTGATCGTCCACCAGAAGATGAGCTTCAACTCGCCGGTCTGGTTCAACGTCGGGATCGAGCAGAAGCCGCAGTGCTCGGCCTGCATGCCGTATCGCTCGCTCGTGTCCACGCCTGACGGGATGATCCCGATCGGCCAGCTCGTCGAAGAGGGAGCCGTCGGTCGCGAGGTCTACGATGCGAATGGCGTCACCCGCATCGTCGCCGTGAAGAACAACGGGCAGAAGCCGGTCCGCCGTATCCGCCTGCGGAACGGCAACTTCGTCGAGGCCACGCCGGACCATGTCGTGAAGGCGGTTCGGCGGCGCCGCACCCAGCCCGAATGGCTGCGCGTGGACCAGCTCGAGGTCGGGATGCGAATGCACCTGCACCCGCATCGAGCGAAGGTGGCGGCGCGCGCGCTCGTGCCGGCCGGGGTCGGGGCGCTGGCGGGCGATCTCACCGACTTCGAACCGGTCGATCACGAGACCGCCGTCCTGCGTGCCGAGGCTGCACTCGCCGGATGGCTCCAGGCCGACGGCTTCGTCGGGCAATACGAGTCGGGCACGAACCGTTCGTTGACGATCGAGTTCCAGGTCGCCAACGACGACGAGTACCGGTGGGTGATGGACAACCTGGACGTTGCCTTGCCGCACGTCCACGTCAAGGTTCGAGACGCCGACACCAGGGAGACGCGCGTCCAGCGCATCCGGGTCTACGGTGAGGTCATTCGGGAATTCGTGGAGCGATGGGGTCTCCTGGAGCGCGGTACCGAGATCCGGGTCCCGGCGCGCCTGTGGACCGCCTCCTACGACGAGATCACAGCCTACCTGCGGAGCATCTTCCAGGCTGACGGCTATGTCACCGTCCGTCGCGACAAGGGCAACGAGAACGCCAGGATCGGCTTCGCCGTGATCAGCGAGCGCTGGACCGAAGATGTCCAGCTGCTGCTGAATGTGATCGGCATCTACTCACGCCGCGTGCGCAAGCACGAGCCCCGGACCGACCGCCACGACCTCCACGAGGTCGCAATCGCGGTCGGCAGCGAACGTGCCCGCTTTGCCGAGCTCGTCGGCTTCGTCGGGCGCGACAAGCAGGCCCGCCTCCTCGAATCGCTCGGCCTTCGCGACCCCAGGACCGTGCCCAGCGTCCGCGAGGAGGAGATCGTCGCGATCGAGGATGTCGGGGTCGAGGAAGTGTTCGACATCCAGACCGAGTCCGGCGAGTACCTGTCCAACAATGTGGCGGTCCACAACTGCTTCATCAACTCGGTCCAGGACTCGATGTCCTCGATCATGGACCTGGCCAAGACCGAGGCGATGCTCTTCAAGTTCGGCTCCGGGGCCGGTTCGAACCTCTCCCCGATCCGCTCGAGCAAGGAGAAGATGTCGGGCGGCGGCACCGCGTCCGGGCCGGTCAGCTTCATGAAGGGCTTCGACGCCTTCGCCGGCGTGGTGAAATCCGGGGGCAAGACCCGGCGCGCCGCGAAGATGGTCATCCTCGATGTCGATCACCCCGACATCATCGAGTTCATCGACTCGAAGGCGAAGGAGGAGCGCAAGGCCTGGGCCCTGATCGAGGCCGGCTATGACCCCTCGTTCACCGGTGAGGCCTACGGCTCGGTCTTCTTCCAGAACGCGAACCACTCCGTCCGGGTGACCGACGAGTTCATGAAGGCGGTCGTCGAGGACCGCGAGTGGACGACCCACGCCGTGACCACCCACGAGCCGATGGACACGTACCGGGCGCGGGACATCTTCCACCGGATGGCGGAAGCGGCCTGGCTGTGCGGCGACCCCGGGATCCAGTACGACACGACGATCAACGACTGGCACACCTGCGCCAACACCGACCGGATCTACGCCAGCAACCCGTGCTCGGAGTACATGTTCCTGAACGACACCGCCTGCAACCTCGCCAGCCTGAACCTGATGAAGTTCGTGCGCGAGGACGGCGAGTTCGACGTCGAGGCCTACCAGTACGCCGCCCGGCTGACGATCACCGCCCAGGAGGTCCTGGTCGACAACGCCGGCTACCCGACCCCGAAGATCGAGGAGAACTCGCACCGCTTCCGCCCGCTCGGCCTCGGCTACGCCAACCTCGGCGCCCTGCTGATGAGCCGCGGGCTGGCCTACGACTCCGACGAGGGCCGGCACTTCGCCGCCGCCCTGACCGCCCTGATGACCGGTTCGGCCTACCGCCAGTCGGCCGTCATCGCCCGGGACCACGGCGGCCCGTTCCTCGACTACGAGATCAACGAGGAGCCGTTCCTGCGGGTGATCGGCAAGCATCGCGACGCGGCCTACCGGATCCCCGCCAACAGTGTCTCGCCCGGGATGGTCGAGGCAGTCCGCCGGACGTGGGACGAGACACTCGAGCTCGGCCGCCGGCACGGCTACCGGAACGCCCAGGTCACCGTCCTCGCCCCGACCGGCACGATCGCGTTCATGATGGACTGCGACACGACCGGGATCGAGCCCGACATCGCCCTCGTCAAGTACAAGAAGCTCGTCGGTGAAGGCTTCCTCAAGATCGTCAACAACACCGTTCCGGCGGCTCTGCGCAAGCTCGGCTACACGCCCGAGCAGACCGAGGAGATCGTCCGCTACATCAACGAGCGCGAGACGATCGAGGGCGCGCCCGGCCTGAAGCCCGAGCACCTGCCGGTCTTCGACTGCGCCTTCAAGCCGGTGAACGGCCAGCGCTCGATCCACTACATGGGCCACGTCCGGATGATGGCCGCGGTCCAGCCGTTCCTCTCGGGCGCGATCAGCAAGACCGTGAACATGCCCGAGAGCGCGACGCCCGAGGAGATCGAACAGGTCTACCTCGAAGGCTGGAAGCTCGGTCTCAAGGCGATCGCGATCTACCGCGACGGGAGCAAGCGCAGCCAGCCGCTCTCAACCGGCAAGAAGAAGGACGGCGAGGTCGCCGAGTCGGAGACGATCGCGGAGCTGCGCCGCCAGCTCGCCCAGGCCCAGGCGGAGGCCCTCAAGCCGCACCGTCGCCGCCTGCCGGCCGAGCGCCAGGCGATCACCCACAAGTTCGAGATCGCCGGCCACGAGGGTTACATCACGGTCGGGCTCTACCCCGACGGCCAGCCGGGCGAGGTGTTCATCCGGATGGCCAAGGAGGGGTCGACGGTCGCGGGCCTGATGGACTCGTTCGCGATCTCGGTCAGCGTCGCCCTCCAGTACGGCGTGCCGCTTCGGGACCTGGTGAACAAGTTCGCCCACGTCCGGTTCGAGCCGTCGGGCTTCACCGGCAACCCGGAGATCCCGATCGCGAAGTCGATCGTCGACTACATCTTCCGCTGGCTTGGCTCGCGCTTCCTCTCCGCCGAGGACAAGGCGGCGATCGGGCTGATCGACCGCTCGGCGGTCGTCGGCGAGGCGCCCAGCCCGTTCGGCGAGACGGCCCTCGAGCCGAAGGCCGAGGAGGGGCCGTCCGCGATCGACGAGGCGATCAGCGCTCCGCCGGCCGCGAAGCCGTCCGGGACCGAGCCGCCGGCCGGAACACCGCCGGCGACGGCGGTTGCCGCCGAGCCTGCTCCGACGGCCGGCCTCCCGGTCGTCGAGACGGCCCACGCCAACGGCAACGGCAAGGCGCTCGGCGCGGCGCGCGGAGCGATCACCGGCAGCCTCGGCGCCGGCGTCAAGGTCGGCTTCCAGGTCCAGGCCGACGCCCCCGCCTGCCCCGAGTGCGGCTCGATCATGGTCCGCAACGGCAGCTGCTACAAGTGCCTGAACTGCGGCAGCACGAGCGGCTGCAGCTGAGCGAGCACCTGCAACTCGATCCCGGAACGCCGGGCCCGGGCGACCCTCCCGTTCAGCGGGTCGTGTCGCTCGGGTCCGGGGCAGGCTCGTCCGCGTCCTCGTCGGCCAGCAGGCGATAGAGCCGGCGCCGGGTCTCGGCCAGGATCTGCTTCGCCTGGGCGACGTGCTCGGGCGAGCCGACCTGGGCCACCTGCATCGTCGCGGCGCCGAGCTGGAAGACCAGGTCGCGGAGCTCGAGGCGGGCGTCCGTCCCCTCCATCTCCCACGGCGCGCCGGACTCCCCGGCCCGGCTCGTCGCCTGCTCCCGGCCGGCCTCGGTCAGGCTGAAGACCCGTCGCCCGTCGCGCTCCTCGACCCGCACGAGGCCCTCGTCCTCGAGCTGCTGGAGCGTCGGGTAGACCGAGCCGGCGCTCGGGCGCCACATGCCGCCGCTGCGCGCCTCGAGCTCACCCATGATCTGGTAGCCGTGCATCGGTTCCTCGGCCAGCAGGGCGAGGATTGCGCTCCGGACGTCGCCCCGGCGGACCATCGGTCCGCGCCCGGCGAAGCCCGGGAACGGCCCCATCGGGAATCCGCGCCGGTGGCCGTGACCGAAGCCCATCCCACGGTGCCCTCGTGGCCCGCAGTGCCGGCCGGGCCCGCCGATCTTCTCGAACATGTTCGTGACTCCTGTACTCACGCCATCGCGTGTGCTGTCACGATATATCGCTCTAGCGCGGATGTCAACGGGCCGCTGCTCGGCGAACGGGACGATTGGATACCCCGTGGGAGTATGGCGATCCGCCGCGAGAGGGGTAGGATTCGGACCAAGGAGTGTTGCCCGGCATGACGGATCAGCACCGCACGCAGAGAGCCTCTCTGGATCGGAGCGTTCGGGCGGACACGCGTTCGTCCACGCTGCCGAAGACCGCGGATGCGACACGCGGCTCGAGCAACCTCGCCACGATCCCCCGTGCGGGGAACATCAGCAGCGACACGCGGGCGGGCCTGGCCGGGTGACCGGCGGCGGCGCTGCCGCACGGTCACGGTGCCAATCAGTTCCGCCGACCCACGCTCGACCAGGCGTGGGTCGACGTCTGTCCGGAACACCCATCGGCTCTCGACGGCGAGCGTCCGGGGCGCTACCGTGTGCCCGAGGAGGTGGGCGATGTCAGCAGGTCATTCGCCCGAGGAGGCGATCGGGACCGTGACCCACTATTTCACGCATCTCGGGGTCGCGGCGGTCAGCCTCACGGCACCCCTGAAGGTCGGCGACCGGATCCACATCCAGGGCCACACGACCGATCTCGTCCAGGAGGTCAGGTCGATGGAGGTCGATCACGCCCCGGTCAGCGAGGCGGCTCCCGGTGACGACGTGGCGCTCAAGGTGGACGACCACGTCCGGGAACACGACCGGGTCTACCGCGAAGCCTAGAACCGCTGCTCGTACAGCTGGCGGGTGAGGGCGGCCTGGCCGACGTGCTCGCGGCTGTGCTCGAGCGCATGAAGGAGCCACCAGGCCCCCGGGTGGGTCCGTCCGGGCCGGCTGATCGGGGCGCCGACGGTGGTCGCCGTGACCCGGTCGAGGAGCAGGTCGATCTCGGGCTCCTGCTGGTCGATCAGCGCCAGGAGCACGTCCGGGCCGGCCACCTCGATCCGGAACTGCGCCTCGCGGTCCCGGATGACCTCGACGTCCGCGGCCGTCGCGACCAGGAAGCGCTCGGCATCGAGGCTGTGGGCGACGAGGACGGCGATCGAGTTCGTCTCCCGGCCCGGGCGCCAGCCGAGAGCGTCTGCATCGAGGCCGGCGACGATCCCGCGCAGTGCGTCATGGCCTTCGTGGAGGATCTGTCGGACCGTCCTCCGCAGCACATCGAGATCGACCTGGTCCATCGTCTCACCTCCGGTTTCGCCCGGAGCCCCACGGAAATCCGGCGCGCTGGCCGCGATCGTACCTGACCGAGGCGCCCAGCCGTGGGCCACCCGTGATTCGTCCGGATGGCACTGGTACGGGCCGGCGGGACGCGCTTCAATGTGATCGAACCATCGGGGAGGAAGGGAAGGCAACCCGCCCGGAGCGGGGGCGCGGCACCGGCCGCAGCTTCGGCGGGTATCCGATGGTCGAGAGAGGTTGCGATGGAGTTCGCGATTGAGATGGGGGTCTGGGGTGCCGTCCTCCTGATCGTCGGCGCCCTCGTCATCGGCGTCGCCGCCCAGTTCATCGGTGACGTCAGGAAGAACTATCACTGGATCATCGTCGCGGTCGCGGCCCTGATCGGGGGGCTGTTCGCCAGCGAGTTCATCGTCGACTGGCGGACGTTCGAGCCGGTCTGGGATGGCCTCGCGCTCATCCCGGCCCTGATCGGCGGCCTGGTCGTCGGGGTCGTCGTGGACGTGATCGCCCGCTACGCGACGGGCGGCTCGTATACCGCTCCGACCTCCTGAGGGTCGACCGCGGCCCGGCCGGGAGACCGGTCGGACCAACATCCTGATCCAGACCCGAGGTCCATCGCCGACGGCGGTGGACCTCGCTCGTTACAGTCGGCACCACGATCCCGTCGGTATGCGAGAGTGAGGGCGGCGCCGGAAGCTGGCGTACGCGCCGCAGACCGGCACGTTCGCCGCTCGCAGGGCGCGGCCGCCGATCGTGGTGGCGACGCCGGCGCCGGGCCGGCGGCCGGCGATCAGAGGAGGAAGCATGGATCCGCAACCGAGTCCGGTCGACGAGCCGGTCGACCCCGCGCCCGAGCCCGCGGTCGAGCCGGCGGTCGAGCCGGCGGTCGAACCCGGCCAGCTCGCCGCCGGTGAACCCGGACCGGACGCGCCCGCGCCAGGCGCGACGATCGGATCGGCCGGATCGGCCGGATCGGCCGGATCGGCCGGGATGGCCCGGCCCGAAGGCTCGGCCGGGAGCGGATCCCGGCGTCCCCCGGCCCGCCGGGCGGTCGGCTACCTCGCGGCCGCGGCCGGCGGCGCCCTGGTCGTCGTCGCCCTCGTCGCGGCGCTCGTCGTCGTGGCCGTACCGGGCGGCAGGCCGGCCGCCTCGGCCGCGCCAGTCCCGACGTTCGGGATGGTCGGGGCGACGGTCGGCGTGGCCGGGGCCCCGGTCACGATCGAGATCTGGGCCGACTTCCAGTGCCCCTACTGCGGCCTGTTCAGCCACGGGATCGAGCCCACGATCCTCCGCGAGTACGCCGCGACCGGCGCTGCCGAGGTCCGCTTCCGCGACTTCGCCTTCCTCGGCCAGGAGTCGATCGACGCCGCGGTCGGGGCGCGCTGTGCCGGTCGCGAGGGCAGGTTCTGGCTGTACCACGACCTCCTCTACGCCTCACAGCGCGGGGAGAACCAGGGAGCGTTCGGGCGCAACACGCTCGTCGCCCTGGCGGAGTTCGCCGGCCTGGGCAAGGAGGCCTTCACGGCCTGCCTGGACGATCCGGCCGTCGCGGACGAGGTGGCCGCCGAAACCGCCGAGGGGCGCGCGCTCGGGATCGAGTCGACGCCGACGCTCCGGATCGTCGGGCCGGGTGCGACCCGGATCATCAAGGGCGTCTCGACCCCGGGCGCGATCGCCGAGGCGATCGCCGCCGCGGCGGCGCCCTCGTCGAGCCCGGGGGCCGAGTCATCTGCGTCACCCGTCCCGGGCTCGGCCGCACCGTGATCGGCGTCCGGCCGGTCCGCTGGCTGTCGCGGACGATCGCCCGGCTCGACAGCCCCGGCGCCCGCCTCGCGGACCTGCTCCTCCGCCCGGTCTATGCCGTCTACACCCGCCGGCTCCGGCGCGAGGTGATGGCCGCGCCGCGCCCCGGCCACGTGGCGGTGATCATGGACGGCAACCGCCGCTGGGCCCTCCACCAGGGCTACGAGGACATCGGGATCGGTCACCGGCGGGGCGCCGAGAAGGCGCTCGAGCTGATCGACTGGTGCGCCGAGCTCGGGATCCGCGAGGTGACCCTGTGGGCCCTCTCGCTCGAGAACCTCGCCCGGCCGGCCGGCGAGGTCGACACGATCGCCGACGTGGCCGCCGATGCGCTGGCCGCGATGGCCCAGGGGCGACGCCGGACGAAGGTGCCGATCCGGCTCAAGGTGATCGGCCGCCGGGACCCGCTCCCCGACCGCCTGCGCGAGGCGGTCGCCGCCTCGGCCAGCCTCTCCAAGGCCGAGGGCGGGCTCGAGGTGACGGTCGCGCTCGCCTACAGCGGCCGGGACGAACTCGTCGAGGCAGCCCGGGCAGCGGTCCGCGATCTCGTCGCCGCCGGCGCGACCGCCGCCGAGCTGCCTGAGCGGATCACGGCCGATGCGCTCGCCGCGCACCTCTACACGCGCGGCAGCTCCGACCCGGACCTGATCATCCGCACCAGCGGCGAGGTCCGCCTCTCCGGCTTCCTGCCCTGGCAGAGCGTCTACAGTGAGTACTACTTCTGCGACGCCTACTGGCCTGCCTTCCGGGAGATCGACTTCCTGCGCGCGATCCGGACCTACCAGCAGCGGACTCGCCGCTTCGGCCAGTAGGCCCGCGGCCCGGCCGGCGCCTCGGCCCCCGGACCGGCCCGCTTCGGCCAGCAGGCCCGCGCCTCGGCCCCCGGCCCGGCCGGCGGCCCGTCCACCCCCTCACCGGCACGGGCGGTGGTGTATCGTCGCCTCATGAAGGGCGATCGGGTGGAAGCCGTGGTCGACACCGGCCAGGGCGTCCAGACATTCGAGATCGTGGCCACGAAGGCCGGCCGCCGGATCGAGGTGACGACCTCCCGGGGCGTCGTCGAGGTCAGCGAGGTGACCCGGACCGGCCAGGTCGTGCGCACCGGGCGGTTCATGGCCAGCCGGCTGATCGCGCTCGTCGAGCACCCCGCGCTCGAGGGCGACGGGTCGGTCGACGTGACGACCCGCCGCCGGATCCGCCCGCCGGACCCCGCCTGAGCGGTGGCCGATCGATCGATGCGCTTCGGCGCCGCGTTCTGGCTGAACCGGACGACCTGGCCCGCCCTGCGCGAGGCGGTCGTGGCGGCCGAGCGGGCCGGGTTCGACTCGATCTGGGTCGACGACCACCTGCTGACCGACGAGGGGCCGTGGGACGATCCGAAGTTCGAGGGCTGGACGACCCTCGCCGCGCTCGCGCCGCTGACCGGGCGGGCGACGCTCGGCCTGCTCGTCGGGGCGAACACCCTGCGCAACCCGGGCCTGACGGCGAAGATCGTCACGACCCTCGACCATGTCAGCGGCGGCCGGGCGATCCTCGGCCTCGGAGCCGGCTGGTTCCGGCGCGAGCACGAAGCCTTCGGCTTCGACTTCGGGGCGAGCATGGGCGAACGGCTCGACCGGCTCGAGGAGTCGATCGGCCTCATCCGGCGCCTGCTCGCCGGCGAACGGTTCAGCCACGCCGGCCGGTTCTACGCCTTCGACGATGCGCTCGTCTCGCCCCGACCGCTCCAGGAGCGGCTGCCGATCCTGATCGGCGGATCGGGCCGGACGAAGACGCTCCGGACCGTCGCCCGCCACGCCGACATCTGGAACGCGTACGGCACACCGGCGGCGATCGCCGAGGCCGACGCCGTCCTCCGCGAGCACTGCGCCGCCGTCGGGCGCGACGAGCGCGCGATCGAGCGCTCGGTGACCCAGAACGTCGTCATCCGCGCGTCGCGTGCGGCGGCCGAGGCCGCCTACGAGCTCGTCCGAGCGACGCACCACCCCCAGCCCGACGAGGACCTGCTCGATGCCGGAGGGACGGTCGAGGAGGTGGCCGGGGTGCTCCGAGAGTACGCCGAGGTCGGGGTCGGCCACTCGATCTGGATCTTCCGAGACCCGTTCGACCTCGAGACGATCTCCCACCTGGCCGAGGTGAGGCGCCGGCTGACGGGCTGAACGGGGGTCGGGCGTCGCCCCGGGGCCGCCCGGCCGCCCGGTCGCCCGCCACCCGATCCTGACGCCTCGCGCGTCGCCGGCATAAGCTTGCCGGCAGGACCGGACGCTCCGTGCGACCGGCGAAGCGAGGAGGTCTGCCGTGCCAGGTGCTGCCGAACTGTTGAAGACCGTCGGGCTGCTCGCGGACGGACCCGTTCGCTGGGGGGCCCAGGTCCGCAGCCGACAGCCCGGCCTGTTCCTCGTCGAATTCCCCGAACCACTCCCCCAGGCCCCGGTCGATGCCTCGATCTGCGGGCTGTGGATCGAGCGCGTGCCGACCCTCCGCCTCGACGGCGAACGACCCGACGGCCGGCAGCTCGCCCGCCGGCTGGCGGGATTCTGGATCCCCTCCCAGACGGTCCTGTACGTGGGCACGACAGCCCGGGCGCTCGGACCGCGGGTCGGGGCGCTGTACGCGACCGAACTCGGCTCGCGCCGGCCGCATTCGGGCGGACACTGGCTGAAGGTGCTCCGGGGGCTCGACCAGGCCCGGATCTGGTGGGCCGAGACCGACGCGGTCGAAGAGTACGAGGACGCGCTCCTGGCCGCGTTTGCCGCGGCGGTCCCGCCGGCCGAGGCGGCCGCGCTCCACGATCCGTCGGTCGTGCTCCCGTTCGCGAACCTCGAATCGCCGACCGGGGCGCGCAAGGAGCATGGCATCACCGGCTCGCTCCTCGCGGCCGAGGAGCCGGCACCGACGATGGTCCGTCGCTCGGTCGGTGCGGCGATCGCCGGCGCGGCCGCCGGGAGCCGGGCGGCCGCCGGCACGACGAAGGTTCGGGCAGGCGGGAGCGACCGCCCGACCGGCCGGACCGGCCCGGCGCGGGCGGCGGCAGGGACCGACACCCGGACCGCGAGGCCCCGGACCCGGGCGGCCGCGGCGCGCCATGCCGCCGAGACCGGCAGCGCGATCCTCGGCCAGCCGGCCCGCCGGACGCGGGGCACCAGCCTCGCCCAGGAGCCCCCGAAGCCGGCGCCGACGTACCTCTCGCCGGCCGGGGTCGAGCGGCTCGAGGCCGAGCTGGCCGAGCTGCGCGACGTCCAGCGCCCGGCGGTCGTGGCCCGGATCAAGGCGGCCCGGGAGCTCGGCGACCTGCGCGAGAACGCGGACTACGAGGCGGCCCGCCGCGAGCAGTCGTTCATCGAGGGCCGGATCCAGGCGATCGAGGCGATCCTGCGCACGGCCCACGTCGTCGACGAGGCGACCGCCCACGAGGTGATCGTCGGCTCGACGGTCGTGCTCGAAACGGCCGGCGACCGGCTCGAGTACTCGATCGTCGGCTCGAGCGAGGCGAATCCGGCCGAGGGTCGGGTGTCGTACGTCTCGCCCCTCGGTCGGGCACTGATCGGCCGGCGCGCCGGCGACGACGTCGTCGTCCGGACGCCCTCCGGGGAACGGCATTTCCGGATCGTCGAGGTCCGCTAGGCGGGCCGGGTGCGGGGCGGGCGCCGGGCGGCTGCAGGGCGCGCGCGGGCCGGGCGCGGGACGGGGGCCGGGCGCGGGCCGACGCTGGGCGGGCGCGCGCGGGGCGGGCGCGGGACGGCTGCCGGGCGGGCGCGGCGGGCCCCGGGCCGCCCTTGATCGGGCCGGGTCCGACTTTCGGCTATGCTGGGTCCAGCTGCGGCCTGTCGGCCGCGGACCTCAGGAGCAACGCTTGACCTTCGACCAGCTCGGCCTGTCGGCCGACATCCTCGCGGCCGTGGCCGACGAGGGCTACACCGAACCTACCCCGATCCAGGCCGAGGCGATCCCCCACGTCCTCGCCGGACGGGACGTCCTCGCCGCCGCCCAGACCGGCACCGGCAAGACGGCCGCCTTCGTCCTGCCGATCCTCGAGCGCCTCCGCCACCAGGCGAACGCGAGCTTCTCGCCGGCCCGCCACCCGGTCCGGGCGCTGATCCTCACCCCGACCCGCGAGCTGGCGATGCAGATCGCCGAGAGCGTCAAGGCCTACGGCCGGCACGTCCCGCTCCGCTCGGCGCTCGTCTACGGCGGCGTCCCGATCGACCCCCAGACAAAGGAGCTGCGGGCGGGGGTCGAGATCCTCGTCGCCACCCCGGGGCGCCTGCTCGACCACGTCGGTGCCCGTTCGGTCAACCTCGGCCAGGTCGAGGTCCTCGTCCTCGACGAGGCGGACCGGATGCTCGACATGGGGTTCCTGCCCGACATCCGGCGGATCCTCGCCCTCCTCCCTCCGCGCCGACAGAACCTGCTCTTCAGCGCCACCTTCTCGGACGACATCAGGCGCCTGGCCGGCGATCTCCTCAACCAGCCGGTCGTCGTCGAGGTCGCCCCGCGCGACACCCCGACCGAGCTCGTCCACCAGCTCGTCTACCCGGTCGACCGCGATCGCAAGGAGGCGCTCCTGGCCCACCTGATCCGCAAGGACAACCTTCGCCAGGTCCTCGTCTTCACCCGGACCAAGCTCGCCGCGAGCCGCCTGGCGGCGGTCCTCCAGCGCGAGGGGATCGAGACGGCGGCGATCCACAGCGATCGACCCCAGGCCGAACGGACGCGCGCCCTGGACGCCTTCCGCCAGGGCGAGATCCGGGTCCTCGTGGGGACCGACGTCGCCGCCCGCGGGCTCGACATCGACGGCCTGCCCCACGTCGTCAACTTCGAGCTCCCGTTCGAACCGCAGGACTACATCCACCGGATCGGCCGGACCGGCCGGGCCGGGGCCGAGGGCCAGGCGATCTCGCTCGTGTGCGTCGACGAGGTCGACCTGCTGCGGTCGATCCAGCGGATGCTCCGGACGGCGATCCCGTGGACCGTCGAGGACGGGTTCGTCCCGGACCGGAACGCCGAACCGCGACCCCTGCGCGGCCACCGGCCCGCACCGGGCCGGCGCCATCAGCCGACGGCGCGCAAGGCCGGTCCGCGGGAGCGCCACGGGGTCGGGCGCGCCCGCTGAGGCTCACGCCCCGGCGCGCCGGATCGGGGCCTCGGGGACCCGCGTCGGGTGCAGCCCGGCGGCCGCCACGGCCCGGGCAAAGTCGACCGCATCGGCCGGGGCACAGGCGCCCGGATCGTTGTTGAAGTAGACATACGCGTCCGCCTCCGGCCCCCAGCCCCGGGCGAGGGTCGCGGCCCAGGCGGCGAGCTCGTCCGGGGCGTACGCCGGCCAGGGGCGGCCCCGTCCCTCGTGGAAGCGCAGGTACGTCCAGTCGGCCGTCCGCCACTCTGGGGTCAGCGGGCCCGCCCGGTCGGCGAGGCAGAGCGCCGCCCCGTGCCGCGCGAGGACGGCCCGGACCTCCTCGACGAACCAGCTCTCGTCGCGGAACTCGACCGCCACCCGGACGCCGGCCGGGAACCGCGCCAGGGCCGCCTCGAGGCGGTCCGGATCGACCGCAAAGCGGGGCGGCAGCTGGACCAGGATCGGGCCGAGCTTCGGGCCGAGACGGCCGGCCCGCGCGAGGAACAGCTCGACCGCCGCGGCCGGCTCGCGCAGCCGTCGAAGGTGGGTCAGGTACCGGCTCATCTTCAGGGCCCAGGTGAAGTCGGCCGGGGTCCGACGCGCCCACTCCTCGAACGTCGCTTCCTCCGGCAGCCGGTAGAAGGTGCGATTCGCCTCGACCGTCGCGAAAGCCGCCGCGTAGTACTCGAGCCAACCCGACGCGGGCAGTCCGGGCGGGTAGAATCTGCCCCGCCAGTCGCGGTACTGCCAGCCCGAGGTTCCGATCAGGACCGGCATCGTTCTCAACTCCCGGGTCCGGCGCTGCCGGCGAGGACGAACGGCCGCACAGGGCGCCATCGGGGTCCATGATGGCATCCCGATGTTCGCCCGGCGCGGGGCAGGATGGGTGTCGGCCATGGGCCGTTTCGCCCTAGCGCGACGGGCGGTGGGGCGTCGATGATGTGCTGGGCGATCTGCCCGGATGAGAAGGCGATGCTCACGCGACGCAGCCATCCGCATCTTGTCGTCGTTGCCGACCTCGGCCCGGTCCGCCTCAGGGTCGCCGCCCTGCTCGGCGGCCGGCTGGGGAAGGTGACAACCTATCGAACGGCCGACCTCGACCCGACCTCGGACGGCGAGCGGCCGGAGAACATCGTGCCCGGCCTGATCGCCGCCCTCCGGGCCGCCGTGCCGGCCGGTGAGCGGGTCGACCTGGTCGGGCTCGGGGTTGCCGCGAATGTTGACGCCCGTGGTCGAATCGCCGGGCCGCGGCCACCCGGCGTCCCGGAGGGGCCGGTTCTGCGCGAGACGCTCGAGTCGGCCCTGGGCGCCCCGGTCCTTGTCGACCGGAGTGCCAGCCTCGCGGCGCTCGGCGAAGCCCGCCAGGGCGCGGCCCGGGGAGCGCGCGACGTCGTGCTCCTCGTTCTCGACTCCGAGATCAGCCTCGGGATCGTCGCCGACGGGCGGATCGTGCGGGGCGCCCACGGCGGGGCGGGCGCGGCCGGACGTCTCCTCCTGCCGGCCCATCGCGGGGTGACCGGTCGCGACACCGAGGCGCGGGTACCGCGGATCGGGGCCGGCCTGACCGATGCCCCGACCGGCTACGTCCGGCTCGACGACCTCGTCGGTGGAACCGGCCTGACGGCAATCTTCACCGACGGAACCCGGCCGCTCGAGCTTCGCCCCGAGGTCGCCGACCGGCGCGGCAAGGCCGCGGCGCGCCAGGCGATCGAGGGCTGGGCGCTCCTCGTGGCCGAGCTCGCGGCGCTCATCGACCCGGAGGTCGTCGTCCTCGGCGGCAGCCTGATCACGACCGCACCGGGCCTGGCCGAGCCGCTCCGCCGGCGGGTCGCGGATCTCCTCCCGCCCGAGGCCGGGATCCCCGCCCCGGAGATCCGGCTCGGTCGACTCGGGCCCCGGGCAGCCCTGATCGGGGCCGCGATCGCAGCACGCCTGGCGCGCAACACCGGCCTCCTCCGGGCGCCCGCGCCGGCCCCGGCTGTCCTGCCCGGCGCGTCCGCCGACCCTCGCACGCGCTAGACTCGACCTCCCCAGCCGAACGGAGGTCGACGATGCCCAAGCTCGTGCCCAGCCTGCCCGGACTCACCGACAGCGACGCGCCCTATTCCCAGCTCGTCGAGGCGAACGGCTTCGTCTTTCTCGCCGGCCAGGTCGGCGAGGCACCGGGCAGCCATGGCGCGGTGCCCGGCGGGATCGAGGCCGAGACAGCCCAGATGCTCGACAACGTCGGGCGCCTCCTCCACGCGGTCGGGCTCGACTACCGCGACGTCGTCCGGACGACGGTCTACCTGCGCGACTTCGACGACTTCGCCGCGATGAGCGCGGTCTACCGGCGCTACTTCCCGAGCGAACCTCCGACCCGGGCCACGGTCGGGGTGACCCGCCTGGCCGCGGACTACCGGGTCGAGATCGAGGTGATCGCGGCCCGCTGATCGACCGCACATCGCCGGTCGGGACAGTCGGGCGCCCGGCGATCGGCCCCGGGCACGCCCCGGGCGGTCGGCCCCGGCGATCGGCGCCGGGCTCGGGCGGCACGCCCCGGGCGATCAGCGCCGGGCGATCGGTCTCGAGGCGGCAGCCGCCGAGCGCGGGGCCATCGGTCCCGGTTGACCTAGGAAGGATGGGTCATGGCCCGGCCTGGCCGGGCCGGGCATCCTCGGGCAAACAGCCGGAGGACCAATGCCCGTCTCCTTGCTCCGAGCGGCCCGCCGCGGGCCCGCCCTCGTCGCCGTCCTGGCGACCATGCTCATCCTCGGGGGCAGCCCGCTCGCCGTCCACGCCGAGGAGTCGCCGGCGCCCGGGACGACGCCTCCTCCGGGCCCGCTCGTTCCCCCGCCGCCCGCCCCGCCGGCGCCCGCCCCGGCCGGGCCGTCCTTCGTCTCCGGCCCGATCCCGGTCGGGGAAACGATCACGCTCTACGGTCGCGGCTACGGCCACGGCGTCGGCCTGTCCCAGTGGGGAGCGCGCGGCCGGGCCCTGGCCGGCCAGGACGCCCCGACGATCCTGGCCCACTACTACCCCTCGACGACCCTCCAGGCGGTCGATCCGGCGACCCCGGTCCGGGTCCTGCTCGTCTCGAACTTCGCGCCTCGTCCGGACCGCCCGGCCCGGGTCGTCGGCCTGAACGGGCCGTGGACGATCGACGGCGTCGAGGCTCCCTTCCCCGCCGGCGCCAGCCTCGTCGTCGTCCCCGGCCCGACCGGCTGGCAGGCGACCGTCCTCGCCCCGGACGGGACGTCCCCGTGGTCCGCCCCGGTCAGCGGCGCGCTCGTGATCCGGCCGGTCGGCCCCGAGTCCCGGCTCCAGGTCGGCTTCAAGGCCGGCCCGGCGAACGTCTACCGCGGCACGATCCGGCTGCTCCTCGGGAGCCGGGTGAGTGCAGTCAACGAGCTCGGCCTCGACGACTACCTGCTCGGCGTCGTCCCCTCCGAGATGCCCGATCGCTGGCCGGTCGAGGCGCTCAAGGCCCAGGCAATCACCGCCCGGACGTACGCCCTCCGTCACCTCCGCCCGGCGACGATCGCCTGGGACGTCTACGACGACACCCGCTCGCAGGTCTACCGGGGCGTCCTCGTCGAGCGCCCGACGGTCAGCCAGGCGGTCCTCGCCACGAGCGGCCAGGTCCTGATGGCCGGCTCGAGCGTGGCGAACACACCGTTCCATTCGGCCGACGGCGGGGCGACCGAGAACAACGAGTTCGTCTGGACCCGGGCCGACGGGACGGCCGTCAACCGGCCCGTCGCCGAGCTGCGCGGCTCGCCGGACCGGGCCCCCGACGGGACGCCGTACGACGCCGCCTCACCCTCTTCGAGCTGGCAGACGGCGAGCTACTCGATCGACGCCTTCTCCGCGATCATGGCCGCCAGCCCGCGGACGGCGGTTGGGCGGGTGACCGCGATCGCCTTTGACCGCCGGGGCGTCTCGGGCCGGGCCGTGGCCGTGACCCTCTACGGCAGCGACGGGGTGAAGACCGTGTCGGGGACGATCTTCCGGATCGTCTTCAACGCGAACCGCCCGAAGGGCGATCCGGGCCTCCGGAGCACGCTGATCGATCTCGCCCCGATCCCCTGAGGGGCGGTCGGGCCTGTTGCGCCTGGCGCGCCGCAATACGCTTGATTCGTTCCAGTCCTTGACTCGCTCAAGACAACCTGCCAGAGTCGTCCGGTGCGTGCCCCCCTCGTCGCCGCGACGGCCGTCCCATCCCCGACCGGGGAGGGATCCGCGCTTGCTGCCCGAGCGCCGCGAGCGGAGGAGCGCCTGCGCGCCGCCGGCCTGCGGGTGACGGCCCTCCGGGTGGCGATCCTCGAGGGGCTCGACGCGACGCACAGCCATCCGGACGTCGGCTCGCTCGTCGAGGACGCCCGCCGGCGGCTCGGGGTCGTCTCGACCCAGGCCGTCTATGACGCGCTCGCCAGCCTGACCGCCGCCGGCCTCGTCCGGCGGATCGAGCCGGCCGGGAGCCCGGCCCGCTTCGAGGCGCGGTCCGGGGACAACCACCACCACGTCGTCTGCCGACAGTGCGGCACGGCCGCCGACGTCGACTGCGTCGTGGGCGCCGCCCCCTGCCTGGAGCCGTCGACCAGCGCAGGGTTCGTGATCGACGAAGCGGAGGTCACCTTCTGGGGTCTCTGCCCGACCTGCCAGCCTGCCACCTGAAGACCGAATGGAGCGCCGCGCGATGACCGACCGACGACCCCCGATCACGACCACCGACGCGGGGATTCCCGCCCCGAGCGACGAGTTCTCGCTCTCGGTCGGCCCGGACGGTCCGCTCCTGCTCCAGGACCACTACCTGATCCAGAAGATGGCCCAGTTCAACCGCGAGCGGGTCCCCGAGCGGGTCGTCCACGCCAAGGGCGGCGGCGCCCACGGCTTCTTCGAGGTGAGCGAGGACGTCACGCCCTGGACGAAGGCGCACTTCCTCGGCCGGCGTGGACGCCGGACGCCGGTCTTCGTCCGCTTCTCGACCGTCGCGGGCGAACTCGGCTCGGCGGACACGGTCCGCGACCCGCGCGGCTTCGCGGTCAAGTTCTACACCGACGAGGGCAACTACGACCTCGTCGGCAACAACACCCCGGTCTTCTTCGTCCGCGACCCGAGCAAGTTCCAGGACTTCATCCATTCCCAGAAGCGGATGCCTGACACGAACCGGCGCTCGAACAACGCCCAGTGGGACTTCTGGACGCTCTCGCCCGAGTCGGCCCACCAGGTGACGATCCTGATGTCCGATCGCGGCACGCCCCGGACCTGGCGAAACATGAACGGCTACGGCAGCCACACGTTCATGTGGGTGAACGCGGCCGGCGAGAAGTCCTGGGTGAAGTACCACTGGAAGACCGAGCAGGGGATCGCCAACTTCAGCGCCGCCGAGGCGCAGGCGATGACCGCCGAGGACCCCGACTTCCACCTGCGCGACCTGTGGCAGGCGATCGAACGGGGCGACCACCCCTCCTGGCGGCTCGAGATGCAGATCATGCCCTTCGAGGCGGCGGCCGACTACCGGTTCAACCCGTTCGACCTGACCAAGGTCTGGCCCCACGAGGACTACCCGCCGATCACGATCGGGCGGATGGTCCTCGATCGGAACCCCGGGAACTACTTCGCCGAGGTCGAGCAGGCGGCGTTCGAGCCGGCAAACATGGTCCCCGGGATCGGGCCGAGCCCGGACAGGATGCTTCTCGGCCGGCTCTTCAGCTACCCGGACACGCACCGCTACCGGATCGGGACGAACTACCAGCAGCTCCCGATCAACGCCCCGCAGGCCCCCGTCCACAGCTACAACAAGGACGGCGCGATGCGCTATCGGCACAGCGGGGCCCAGCCGGTCTACGCCCCGAACAGCTTCGGCGGCCCGCAGGCCGACCCGGAGCGGTACGGTGAACCGGCCGGCTGGGAGGTCGCCGGCGAGATCGTCCGGAGCGCCGCCACCCTCCACCGCGAGGACGACGACTTCGGGCAGGCAGGGACGCTGTGGAGGACGGTCCTCGACGCCCCCGGGCGCGACCACCTCGTGGACAACGTCGTCGGTCACCTGCGCGACGGAGTCACCTCTCCGGTCCTCGAGCGCGCGCTCGAGTACTGGCGCCGGGTCGACGCCGATCTCGGCGCCCGGGTTGCCGCCGGCCTCGGCCGGGGCAGCTGAACGCCGGCTCGCCGGAGCGCTGAGCGGATCCGCTCAGCCGAGCAGGCCACGGGCGATCCCGAGGCCGAAGGCGAGGATGATCAGGTTGCCGAGCAGGCGCGCGCCAAGCTGGAGTTCGGCCGGCAGCCGCTCGTGGAACAGCGACCCGCCGAGGGCGAGGAGGCTCTGCCAGGAGAGCGAGGCGAGGAACGCCCCGGCCACGAAAGCCAGCTTCCCGGCTGGATCGCTGCCGATCGTCGGGAGGCCGAGGATGAGCGCGCTGAAGTAGACGACGGTCATCGGGTTGACGATCGTCAGGCCGAGGATCTTCAGGAACGTCCGGCGCGGCGAGGGAGGGAGCTCGCGCAACGAGCGCTGGCCGCGGTACGTGCGTCCGAGGAGGACGAGGCCGCGCCCGGCGATCGCGACGAGCACGAGGGCCGAGACGACCCGGACCTCGAACGCGAGCGACTCGATCAGCCGGGCGACGACCGTCCCGGCGAGCGCGGCAACGAGCGCGTACAGCCCGTCCGCGGTTGCGGCCCCGGCACCGGCGGCGAGGCCGGCAGCCAGGCCGCGACGGAGGGCGATCTCGATGATCAGGACCGCGATCGCCCCGACCGGGACCGCGATCCCGTAGCCGGCCAGGACCCCGGCCAGGAACGACGAGACGAGCGGCGGCACCGGACCACGACCCTCCCGCGCCTGCCGTTCGTGACCGGGATCGGGTCGTCGGCCTAGCCGCGGAGGGCGGCGGGCCGGCCGAGGAAGTCGATCCAGAGTTCCGGCCGCTCGAGCCGGAGGGCGAGGTGGCGGGCGAAGACCGGGCCGCCGAGGACGAGCGTCGGGCCGGCCGCGCGCAGGAGCTCGACGAGCCGCCCGTCGGTGACGAGGGGCACGCCCTCGAGCGGGGCGAGGGCGACCGAGCCGGGCGGAGGCGCACCATCGACCCAGGCGACGGTCAGGTCGCCGACCGCGACGCTCGTGCAGCAGCGGCTGGCGTAGAAGCCGATCGCCAGCGTCCGCCCGCGGCCGAGGGCACCGAGCCGGCCGCGCAGCTCCGGGGCGAGCCCGATCGTCACGACCGAGCGCGGGATCGGCTCGCCCGGCCGGGCGGCGGGAGCTGGTGACGACGGGGCGGCCATGGCGATACGGTAGCCCGGATCTTCCGTAACGCTCCGCACAGCGGTCGCCCCGGCCTACCCGGACAGGGGCATGAACCCCGCCAGGATCGCGACCAGCGCCCGGCGGTACGCCTCGCCCTCGAAGTCGAGGAGCGGGTGCGGGTCGAGCAGGTGCTCCTCGGTCCGGCCGTCGCGGCGGAGGTAGACCGCCGGGTAGACGGCGCCGGTCCCGTCCGACTCGAGGGCGACCGCGACCGCGTCCGGTCCGCCCTCGTCGAGGAAGTAGGCCAGCGGCTCGATCCCCTCGTCGACGAGCCCGACCGTCGGGTCGGCGCTCACGACCCGGGCGAGATACGAGCGCTGGTGCCACAGCTCGGGGCCGCGGGTCAGCTCGTCGAGCAGGAACGGGACGAGGTCCGCCGGCCGGAGCGCCGGGCGTGGCGGATCGATCCCGAAGTGGAGACGGGCGACCCGTCGGGCGAGGACGCGGGCGTTGTAGCGCGCCCCCTGGACCGCGCCCGAGTTGGACGGGATGCCGTGCTTCTTCAGGCCGGCCGAACCCTGCCCGATCGTCCCGGCGAAGTAGATGCCCGGCACCGTCGCGCTCTCCCAGAAGGCGGTCTGGGCCGGCAGGCGGCTCTGGCCGAACGTCGCCACGCCGAGCTCGGGCAGATCGAGCAGCGGGGCCACGAAGCCGGTCGCGGCGATCACCTCATCGACCTCGAACGTCCGTCCCGGCCCGCCGTCGGACGGCCGCGTCCGGACCCGGTACAGCTCGCCCGCGCGCTCGACCGACTCGATCGAGGCGTCGAGGACGGCCACGCCCCCGCCGAGGGCGTGGTCCTCGTAGGGCTGGACGTAGCGGGCCCGGATCCCGACCAGGGAGTGGGTGTTCACCGACAGCCGGGCTGGGCTGGGCGAGGCGATGATGATCTGGCGCGCCCAGGGCAGCATCCCGGTTGCCAGTTCGAAACCCGAGTTCTGCTTGCCGATGATGAACACCCGACGGTCGGCATACGTCTCGACCGGGCGGGTGTCGGCGTAGTGCGGAACGAGCTCCATCCCCGGCGTCGCCGGGCGCCAGGGCTCGGCAACCCCGACGGCGAAGATCGCGACCCGGCAGCGGTACGTGCCGTCGGTCGTCTCGAGCACGAACCGGTCCGGCTCCCCCGGCGGGCCGGCTTCCCGCCCGGTCCCGGTCCAGCGACAGCCGTAGCGCGCCCGGATCCCCGTCCGCTCGGCAAACGCGACGAGGCCCGCCTCCATCTCGGGGCGCGAGGGAAAGTAGGAGCTGCCGTCCATGAACTCGGGCACGATCGCGCGGTGCTCGTCCTCGTCGGCGATCAGGCTGTTCCAGTCGTAGCGCTCGTAGGCCCGCGTGCGACGAACCGCGGGGGCATACGGCTTCGTCCACGACAGGAGCCGCTGGAAGAACGGCCAGCGACGGAACATCCCGCCCGGACCCGGGTCGGCCGAGAGCAGGGCGTGCTCCACGCCGAGTCGGCGGAGCGAGTAGCTGGTCTGCAGTCCGCCGGGCCCGGTGCCCACGACCACGACCGGATACTCGCCGGGCGGAAACGGCCGGCTCGTCGGCCGGCTCGTCGGCTCGCTCATCGCCGGTCAGCTCCGCCAGCGGTTTGCGTCGCGCAACCGGCGTGCCTGGGCCTGGAGCATCCGGAACATCACCCGCGGGTGGTCGACCAGGAAGCCCTCGACCTCCGGTCCGGCAAGCACGAGGCAGCGCGTCGGGCGGAGCGCCACGACGTCGGCCACGGGCGGACCGCCGAGCAGGATCGACACCTCCCCGAAGAAGTCGCCCCGGGCCAGCGTCGCTCGCTGCTGCCCATCGACGACGACGGCGCATTCGCCGTCGAGGATGACGTAGAACCCGGAGCCGCTCAGCCCCTGGCGGAGGATCCGCTCGCCCTCCGGGAACCAGGCCTCTTCGAGCCGGTGCGCGACGGCCTGGAGCTGCGGGCCGCTCAGGTCGCCGAAGAGCGTGAAGCCAGCGAGCGTGTCGGCGATCTCGCCGCGAGTGACCATGGGACGCCTCTGCTCCTTCGCGGCGCCGCCCGCCGGCCATGGATCCCGTGGCCCGGTCGGAGGGTGAGGCGCATGCCGGATCGATCGTTATCCTGTGCTGTATACACCGAACGGCCGGCCGCCGACAATAGCGAGGCTCATCGCCTCGACCGGCGGGGCGAGCTGGCGACCTGGTCGGCCGGGCCCGACGAAGCAGCCACGGAGGCGACGGCACGATGACCCTCAGCCGCGACCAGAAGGTCGAGCTCCTGCAGACGGTGGACCTGTTCACCGGACTCGACCCTGACGCTCTCGGTCGGGTCGCCGAGGCGGCCCACGAGGTGAGCTACCCGGCCGGACGCTGGATCGTTCGCCAGGGCGAGGTCGGCACCGGCTTCTTCCTGCTCCTCGCCGGCCGGGCCCGGGTCGTGCGCGACGACGAGCAGCTCGCCGAGCTCGGGCCGGGCGACTTCTTCGGCGAGCTGTCGCTCCTCGATCAGCAGCCGCGGATCGCGAACGTCGTCACGACCGAGACGACCGAGTGCCTGGCGATCGCCTCCTGGGACTTCGACGCCCTGCTCGAATCCCAGCCCGCGCTCACGCTCGCCCTCCTGCGCGGCGTCGCCCGCCGCCTGCGCTCGGCGGACGTCCACCACAGGCCTTGATCGGCCGACGAAGAGCGGCCGCGGGCCGGCGGGCGGCGGCGGGCCGGCGGGTGGCGGCGGGCCGGCGGGCGGCGGCGGCGGGCGGCGGCGGCGGGCCGGCCCCGAGTTCGGGTCGGGCGGCCGCGGGCCGACCCCAACCCCGGGCCAACCGGCCGGCATCGATCGTGACCTGACGCCGGGCATGGAGCGAGTCCGCCGCTACCTCCGGACGTTCACCGGCTTCGAGCCGGAGGCGCGCCTCTTCCTCGTCACCGCCCTCCTGGCGGGCGGGGCGATCAGCATCTACTGGATCGACTTCAACCTCTACCTCGCCGCGCTGGGCATGTCCCCCTCGACGATCGGGCTGGTCGCCACGGTCGGCTCGCTCTCGTCGGCCCTGATCGCCTTTCCCGCCAGCTGGCTCTCCGACCGGATCGGCCGGCGGTGGGTCCTGATCGCGGGTCTCGCATTCATGACCCTCGCCTTCGGGGGCTTCGTCCTCGTCTCGTCCCCGCTCGCGATCGCCGCCCTCGTGGCGGTCTTTGCCGGCGGCCAGCAGATCTTCTTCGTCGTCCAGACCCCGTTCCTTGCCGAGCGCAGCCGGCGCGAGCACCGCAGCGAGCTGTTCGCGGTCGTGTTCGCGATCGAGAACGTGACGAACGTGGTGGCTGCGATCGTCGGCGGCCTGATCGCCCAGGCGATCGCGACCGCGGGCGGCTTCGCCCCGGGCGGGCCGGAGCCGTTTCGGGCGCTCCTGCTCCTGATGATGGGGGTGATGGCGGTCGCGTTGATCAGCCTCTTCCGGCTGCGCGACGACCGCCCCGTGGAGGCCCGGCCCGACGGCGAGCGGGCGCTCCCGCGTGGCCGAGCCGCCGCTGCGGCCGCGGGGCACCGGGTGACCGCCCGGGCAGGACACCAGCCGGGTCGTCCCCGGTACACGGACAGGGATCGGCGGATCTTCATCCGGCTCCTCGTGCCGGGCTTCCTGATCTCCCTCGGGGCCGGCCAGGTGATCCCCTTTCTGAACCTGTTCATCGAGCGCAAGTTCGGGCTCGACATCGCCTCGCTGAACGCGGTCTTCGCGGTCACCTCGCTCGGGACCGTGCTCGCGATCCTGCTCCAGCCAGCGCTCGCCCGTCGGCTGGGCAAGGTCGCCTCGGTCGTGCTGGTCCAGGGCGCGAGCATCCCGTTCCTGCTCGTGCTCGGCTTCTCGCCGATCCTCTGGACGGTGATCGTGGCCATGGCCGTGCGGAACTCGCTGATGAACGCCGGCAACCCGGTCGCGAACGCGTTCGCCATGGAACAGGTTCGGCCGGAGCAGCGGGCGACCCTCTCGGCGGCCCAGAGCGTCCTCTGGTCGCTCGGCTGGGTGATCGCCGGGCCGTGGTACTCGCTCCTCCAGGCGCGGCTCGGCTTCGAAGCCGGCTACGCGGTGAACTTCGCCACGATCATCGTCCTGTATACGCTCGGCACGGCCCTCTTCTGGGCCTGGTTCCGCGACGCCGAGCGACCCACTGCGACTGGCGGCAATCACGCCGGCGCGACCACGGCCCCGGGTCCGGGCGCGGGCGTGGGCCCGAGCGCGGGCGCGGGCGCGAGCGCGAGCGTGGGTCCGGGCGTGAGCGTGAGCGCGGGCACGGGCATGGGCGTGAGCGCGGGCGTGAGCGCGGGCGTGAGCGCGGGCGTGGGTCCGGGCGCCGACGCAGCCCCGGACGCGAGCGCGGGCACGGGTCGAGGTCCAGGTTGATCGGCGCGAATACCGGCTCGGCCGCCGACGCGGGAGCGGGCGCATCGTTCTCTCGTTATTGCTCGACTGGGGGTCACTACGCGGAGGCTCGGCCGGACGAAGCGGGCGGCATCCCGAAAACGCCCAAAACCCTCTTCGACAACCCTCTTCAACGCCCGGCCAGCAACGCTTCAGCGAGAGAATCCGGGCCCCGACCGCGACTCCGAGCCAACAGTCGCTCCCCGGGCGGCGCGGAAACCCGGATAGTGCTCGCGGGCCGGACAATAGCGAGGAACGTGGCGCCCCCGAGACCCCGTCGGCTGCGGGCGCAGGTGCGGCGACCGCCCGCATCGTCACCGACGAGGCCGAGCGCCGCGAGCTGCTCGTTCACGTGGCGCGCAACTGGGGCCGCACCGACATCGACGCGATGGTCGCCTGGAGCCCCCTGATCGAGATCACGATCTCCGGCTACCCGATCAGCGCCTGACGGCCAGACCCGCCCGCACATCGCCCGGTCCGGCCGTGCCCGGCCGTGCCCGGCCGCACTAACGTTGCCGGCGACGGTCACTCTCCGGCCGCCGAGGCTCCAGCCGCCGAGGCCCCAGCCACCGGGGCCCCGCCCCGCCGATCCACCGATCCGCCGGCCATCGGCGGGTAGACCACGAGGCGGTCGCCGTCGCGGAGCGGGGTGCCCCTGGCTGCCGGCGCCCCGTTCACCACGTAGATGCAGTGGACCGGCGACGCGCCGAGAGCAGGCAGGACGCCATCGACGGTCGTGCCGGCCGGCAACTCGAGGCGGCCGTGGCCCTCCGGCAGCCAGGCGGCCAGCGAACCCTTCAGGGTCAGGTCGACCCGGACCGACCCCTTCCCTGCGGGCTCGTCCGGCCGGTCGACGGGTGCTCCGTTCACCATCCCGCCGGGGCGCCGTACTGGGCCTCGACGAGGTGGACGATCCCCAGCCGCTCGAGCCGCTCGCGGGGCACGAGCAGGTTCACCTGGACGAAGCCGGGCAGGCGACCGATCTCGATCGCACCGGAGATCGTGGCCCGGTTCTTCACCTCGTCGACCGTCATCCCGAGCAGCCCGGCCGCCCGTCCGACGCCGTTGTCCACGGCGGCGTTGATGAACGGCCCGGAGCCGAGGACCTGGATCGGCAGGACCGGCCCTTCGAGCCGGGTCCGGTTCGCCTCCGCGAGCGCCTTCGCCCGGGCGACCTCCCCGGCGCTGAACGGCCGGGCGAGGAACGGCAGGTCCTCGGCCGGCGGCAGGAGGATCGGGCCGTCGAGGGCGAGCCCCTTGATCACCTCGACCCGGACGACGAGGCGGGCGCCGATGTCGGTCGTGTGCACCGCCACCTCGCCGTCGCCGATCATGGCGTGGACGTCGCCGGCGTAGATGCCGGCCCCGTCGACCTTGACCGGCACGATCACGATGCTCCCCTCGCGGACCGAGTCGATGTCCATGTGGACGTCGGTCCGGGCCTCGAGCTGCTCCTCGGTGACCGCGAACTCGTGCTCGGCGCCGACGAGGAAGGCCCCGAAGTCGCCGCAGTTGTGCGAGCTGGGCAGGTCGACGGCGGGGATCGAGCCGAGGTTGCCGGCCGAGATCCGGCAGCGGGTCATCACCCCGACCAGGTCCGCCTTCGCCAGGGCGACGATCGGGTGCTGGCGGCTGTGCTCGGTCAGCCCGACCCAGGCGCGACCGTCGCGCCCGATCTCCCGGGCCCGCTCGGGCGTCACGGTGACGGCGATCTCCTTCGGGTCGTCGAAGACCATCGTGTAGCCCTCGACCATGTGGAACGGGATCACCTCCGAGTGGCAGGTGCTGCACTTGACGGCCCCCTCGCCGAGGCCGTCGAGATACGTGTCGGGGTAGAGGAAGTGGCGGCCAGCGTCGCGGCAGGTCGGGCAGATCCCGGCCACGAACGGATCGCTGATGTAGCGCCCATCCCAGCCGGCGTGGGTGCCCGAGGTCGTCGCCCGCGAGACCTGCTCGAGCTTCTCGACGTGGAGCGCAACGGCGTCCCCGACCCTGGCGCCCTCGACCGCGACCGGCAGGGTGACCTCGTGACCGCTCCGGATCGCGGGGGTGATCATCGGTCCCCAGCAGCCGGGGACGGTCAGGTACTCGATCCGACCACCGTCGCGCACCGGGCCGAGCATCTCGTTGCTCGGGCCGACGATGTCGGTGTAGCGATCGACGACCACCCGATCGAGCGCGGTCGTCGCCAGGGTCTGGACCATCTCGTTCCCGTCCTTCCTGATGCCCGGTCGGCGGGGTCGGCTCGGCGGGGACCTGCCTTCGTCGCCCGCCCCGTTGCCGGGCTGGGCCGTCGTCAGCCGAACGAGTCCATGATCGCGACTGCCGCGCGCCGGTCAAGGGCCATCCAGGCCGAACGTCGCCGGCGCGGCGGCGGCCGCCGAGGTCGGGCGACGGTCCGCGCACCTCGCCCCGAGCGGCTATGCTGGACGGCGATGACGGCCGAGACGACGCCCCCGAGGCCCCCGGAGTCCGCGCCAGCCGGCGCGACGACCGCCGGCGCGGGCGCCGCGGGCGGCGCGGGCGCAGCTGCAGGAGTGGCGGGCACAGCGGGCGGCGCAGGCGCGATCCGGCCGCGGATGCCACGCAACCCCGGCCGCCACGAGCTGGGAATGAAGGCCACCCTCCTGTTCCCCGATCGCGAGATCGTCGAGCGTTACTACGTGCCGCTCATCTACACCGCCTGCCGGACCTGCTACAGCGAGCTCGAGCCCGACGAGATCTTCCGCCGCGCGGTCGCCGGCGAGATCGCCACCGAGAAGCAGCAGAAGCTGATCGCGGGGGTGATCGAGTCCGGTCACGGGAGCACGATCGAGCACATCGTGTTCACGTTCGGGATCAGCGGTGTCAGCCGGACGCTCAGCCATCAGCTCGTCCGCCATCGGGCCGGGGTCGCCTTCGACCAGCAGAGCCAGCGCTACGTGAAGTACAAGGGTGCCTCGACGATGATGCCCGCCAGCATCGCCGAGGCCGACCCGGCCCTCCGCGAGCGGTACGAGCAGCAGGTCGCCGGCGCCCTCGAGCTGTACGGTGAGCTGGTCGAGGCCGGAATCCCCGGCGAGGACGCGCGGTTCGTCTTCCCGAACGCGACCCGCACGAACCTGGTGATGACGACGAACCTGCGCGCCCTGATCCACATGTCCGGGCTCCGCCTGTGCACGATGGCCCAGTGGGAGATCCGCCGGCTCTTCCAGCTGATCCGCCACGAGGTCTTCACCGTCAGCCCGTTCCTGGGCAGCTTCCTCGCCCCGAAGTGCGTCCCGCTCGGCTACTGCGACGAGATGAACAACCGCGACGGCCACTGCCCGATCCGCCCGCACAAGGACGTCGTCCTCGCCGCCTGGTCCGAGAAGGCGCGGGCGAGCCGCCCGGGCGCGCCGCGACCGGCCTCCGGGCCCGAGCCTGCGGGTCGCTGAGCGGCCGGCGAGCGCCGATGGCCATCCGTCTCCAGTTCGACCGGATCCCGCCCGGCACCGAGATCGGGCCGCACCGCCACGGGGTCGAGACGGTCGTCTACCTCGCCGCCGGCGAGATCGTCTTCGAGCACGGCGAGGCGCTTGCTCGCCGGACGGTCGTGCGGGCCGGCGACGTCCTGTACGAGGCCCCGGCCGAGTACCACCTCGTGCGCAACGAGGGTACGGTCGACGCCCTCGCCCTCCTCGCCGCCACGGACCCTGATCCGCGCCGGCCGGGCGAGATCCTGCGCCGCTGGGAGGACGAGGCCGAGCCGGTCCGCCGACGCGACCAGGCACCGATCGTCGAGGCGGACGGGATCCGCCGCCGCCTGCTCGTCGAACCCGGCGACTTCGGGACGCTCACGTTCACCGTCAGCGAGGTCGAGATCGACCCGGGCGGCGCCGACGACTGGCACCGTCATCCGGGCTCCGAGCATGCCCTCGTTGTCTTCGAGGGCCGCGGAATCATCAGCGTGGGAACCACGGCCGAGACGCTCGAGCCGCTCAAGGGGATCCGGATCGAGCCCGGGCTCGCCCACCGGGTCGAGAACACGGGCCGGACGCTCCTGCGCTACTACGTCTGCGGCACCCCGGCCACCGATCGCCTGCTCGACCGCCAGCCGGTCGACGCGCCGCCGCGCCGTCTCGACGCCTGAGCGGTCACCGCTTCAGCTCCCGGCGGCGAGGTCCGCCACGAGGCGCCGGATGATCCGGACGAAGCGCGGCCCCGCCGCGGCGCCGGCAGCGAGCACCTCCTCGTGGCTGAGCGGGGCGCCGCTGTAGCCGGCCCCGGCGTTCGTCACGAGCGAGACCCCGCACAGCTCGAGGCCCGCCCAGCGCGCCGCGATCGCCTCGAGCACGGTCGACATCCCGACCGCGTCGCCGCCGAGGCCGCGCAGCATCCGGACCTCGGCCGGTGTCTCGTAGGCCGGCCCGAGCAGGCCGACGTAGACGCCCGAGGCGAGCTCGACGCCTTCGGCCCGGGCTGCCGCCCGGAGGCGGTCGCGCAGGCGCGGGCTCCAGGCGTTCGTCAGGTCCGGGAACCGGGGGCCGAGCTCGTCGGCGTTCGGCCCCAGGAGCGGCGTGCGCCCGGTCAGGTTGATGTGGTCCTCGATGGCCATCAGCGTCCCCGGTCCGAAGGCCGGGTTCAGCCCGCCGGCCGCGTTCGAGAGGACGATCACCGACGCGCCGAGCCGGCCCATCAGGAGGACCGGCTGGACGACGAGGCCGGGATCGTTGCCCTCGTACAGGTGGAACCGGCCCTGGAGGAGGGCGACCGGGGTCCCGTCGAGCCGGCCGAGGATCAGGCGGCCGGCATGACCGGGAGCCGTCGCCGTCGGCCAGCCGGGCAGCTCGGAGAACGGGATCGAGACCGGCTCGGTGACCTCGTCGGCGAGGCCGCCGAGCCCGGAGCCGAGGACGATCCCGACCGCGGGCCGGAGCCCGGTCCGCGCCCGAACGGCCGCCTCGAGGGCGGCCAGGCGGGCCGGCTGATCGGCGGGCGCGATCGGCCGGCGAGGGTCGACGGGCTGGGCGTTCACGGTGCTGCCCCCGCTGCAGGAGGTTGCGGGATCGGTCGGTCGGTCGGCCGGCGTCAGGTCTTCGGACCCGCCCGGAGTGGCCGGACCGACCGGGGGCTGACGCTTCGATCGCCCGGCGGATCGACCGGCACCGGGATGCCGGCGCCCCGTCGGGCGATCACCCGCCTCGGGGGCGGGCAACAAAGCGCCCGGAGCGACCGTTCGAGCGAAGAGGCCGTTGATGCGATCTCGGACTTCTTCGGTTCTGGCGGCCCCTCCGGGCAAGACGAACGATACGGCGCGCCCGAGGGCGGGTCAACGCGGTTATCCACGAACTCGCGACGCGCGCCGCCGGCCCGTCCACGAGTTCGAGGCCGCTGTGGACAACCTGTGGACGCGGGCCTCGCCGGCGGCTGACCGGGCCGGCCGGGAACGGGACAGGCCTGCCTCAGCCGCCGATCGCAAACATCTCGACCCGCGGCAGCCCGCTCGTCTCCCGGGAGCGGAGCTCCGAGTAGCGGTCGTCGCGCCGGTGCCAGACCCGCTCGATCACGGCCCGGATCTCGTCGTCGGACCGGCCCGACCGCAGGAGCACCTTCAGGTCCTCGCCCCGGGCCGCGAACAGGCAGGTGTAGAGCGTGCCGTCGGCCGAGAGTCGGGCCCGGGTGCAGTCGCCGCAGAACGGCTGGCTGACCGACCCGATCAGCCCGATCTCGCCGCCACCGTCGCGATAGCGCCAGCGGTTGGCGACCTCGCCCCGGTAGCTGGCCGGGACGCGCTCGAGCGGCAGCTGGGCATCGATCAGGGCGACCAGCTCGGCGGCCGGCACGACCTCGTCGAGCCGCCAGCCGTTGCTCTGGCCGACGTCCATGTACTCGATGAAGCGCAGGATCAGGCCGTTCTCGCGGGCCCAGCGGGCCATCGGCAGGACGCTCGACTCGTTCATCCCGCGCCGGACGACCATGTTGATCTTGATCGGGGCCAGGCCCGCCGCCGCCGCCGCGGCGATCCCGTCGAGGACGCGCGAGACCGGGAAGTCGACCCCGTTCATCGCCCGGAAGACCGCGTCGTCGAGCGAGTCGAGGCTGACCGTCACCCGCTGCAGGCCCGCCTCGCGCAGCCGGCCGGCGAGGGCCCGGAGGCCGGCTCCGTTCGTGGTCAGGGTCAGGTCGAGCGGCCGTCCGTCGGGCCGGCGCAGCTCGGCCAGCATCGCGATCAGCGCCGGCAGGTCGTGGCGCACGAGCGGCTCGCCGCCGGTGATCCGCAGCTTCTCGACACCCAGCCCGGTGAACAGGCGGGCGAGCCGGGCGATCTCCTCGAAGGTAAGGACCATCGATCGCGGCAGGAACGCGTAGTCCCGTCCGAAGATCTCCCTGGGCATGCAGTAGACGCAGCGGAAGTTGCACCGGTCGGTGACCGAGATGCGGAGATCGCGCAGCGGCCGGCCGAGGGTGTCGACGGTCACCGGGGCGGAAGGGTCGGCCGGCAGGAGCGGCGGAACGGCAGGATCGGGCGCGGTCACGAGGGTATCGTACCCGGCCGACCCCGAATCGGTGCGCCGGTACCACTGGCGCCGGTTTGTGGTACCTCTTGCGCCCTCCACCGCACCGCTCCCGTCTCCTAGGATGCATCCACAGCCCGATCAGGCTGCCCGACGACGACCCGGAGGGGAGCTGTACGCGATGGCCACGACCGATACCCGACCCGGCTTCCGGCTCCCCTGGAGCGCGGGCCACCAGCCGGCCCCGGACCCGGCACCCTCAGTCGAACCCGAGTCACGGGCCGCCAGTGCGACCGGCGGCGACTCGGCGACCAGGCAGCGCCTCGCGGAGCTCGAGGCAGCCACCGAGCGGGCGGTCCCCGCGAGCCTCGATCGAGCCTCGATCGAGCACGACGGCCGAGCGCCGGAGGCCACGATGAGACCCGCCCTGGACGAGCCCCAGCCGGCCGCCGCGACGCTCCCCGAGGCGGGCGGCGACGTCCCGGCCGCGGCAACCCGTCGGCCGACGAAGTTCCTGGCCGAGCTGACGAAGGCGATGCAGCTTGCCGCCCAGGCCGCACGGGACGAGACCCTGGCCCAGTACCGGACCGCGGCGACCTCGTTCATCGAGCAGCTTCACGCCCGCTCGTCCGAGCAGGCGGCCGAGTACCGCCGGCGGGCCGACGAGGACCTGGCCGCGATCCGCGAGTGGTCGAAGGCGGAGATCGCCCGCATCCGCGAGGAGACCGAGCGCCGGGTCGGTGACCGCAAGTCCGGGCTCGAGGAGGAGCTTGCCGCTCACGCGGCCCGGATCGAGCTTGCGATCGAGCGCGTCCAGGCCCGGGTGACGGCGTACGAGCGCGAGATGGACGCCTTCTTCGAGCGCCTCCAGTCGCTCGACGATCCGACCACGTTCGCGGCCCTTGCCGCCAGCCTGCCCGAGCCGCCCCCGTTCGAGGTCGATCTCGCGAGCGACGAGCTGGTCATCCCGGCCGGGCCCGAGGCGCTCCCCGACGTCACGCAGCCGGCCTCGGTCGAGCCCGAGGCTGCCCTGACCGCCGCCGCGGTCGAGCCGGAGTCCGCGGCCGAGCCGGCCGGGCCGGCCGAGCCGGAATCCGCGACCGAGCCGGAATCTGCGACCGAGGCCGGGCCGGGTCCCGAGACCGGTCCCCTGCCGACCCTGGCCGGCGAGGTCCAGCCCGATCCGGTCGCGAGTCCGCCCACCGGTCGTCGCTCGACCGACTTCGAAGCCTTCCAGGCGCGGATCGCCGCCCTCGGCCTGAGCCCTGACTTCGCCGCGGCCGAGGCCGAGCTGGCCGCCGAGACCGCGCTCGACCAGGAGGCTCCCGCCGCTCCGGGTCCGAGCGAGGAGGAGGCCGGTGTCCCCGTCCTCGGCGACGAGGCGCTCGCGGCCCGCCTGGCGAGCCTCGTCCCGGGCGAGCCAGACGCCTACCTGCCGGCGCCGCGCTCGACGGCCACGACGACCCGGGTCGTCGTCGCCGGCCTGGCCAGTGTCGCCAGCATCGCGAGCTTCAAGCGCCACCTGGCCCGCGTGCCGGGGGTCCAGTCGGTCGGGGTCTCGTCCGGCCCGGACGGCGAGTTCGTCTTCAGCGTGGTCCACGGCGAGGAGGTCGCGATCGGCGACGCCATCCCCGCCCTGCCCGGCTTCGGGGCGCGCGTCACGAGCACCGCCGAGGGGGTCGTCCATGTCGCGGCCCGCGATCCCGAGACCGGGTCATGAGCCGACCCGCAATCGCGATCGTCCTCCCGCCCGACGAGTTCGGCCCGGTCAGCGCCGAGCTCGCCGAGGCCGGCCTGACCGCGCTCGAGATCCACGGCCCGGCCGACCTCGAGGCCGCCCTCTCCAGCCGGCGCGACATCGCCCTCGCGATCATCGACGGCGAGAGCGACCTCGACCGTTCGCTCGAGATGTACGAGATCCTCCACGAGGGCGGACGCGACGTCCCGGCCCTGATCGTCGTCTCGCCGCGCGCCCTCGACCGCCTGGCGAACGCACCGGTCGCGCCCTCCCTGCACGACGAATACATCACCCGGCCGTACTCGGCCGAGTCGCTCCGCTGGCGGGTCGAGGCGATGCTCATCCGGGCCCAGACCGTCGACGACGGGAGCGGGCCGATCATCCAGGGCGGACCGATCGAGGCCGGCGACTGGGCCCGCCGGGCGACGACCGTCGTCGTCTTCAACCCGAAGGGCGGGGTGGGCAAGACGACCGTGGCGGTCAACCTCGCCGCGGCGCTCCAGGTCCGCCGCAACCAGCGCGTCCTCCTGATCGACGCCGACACGGTGACCGGTCACGTCGCCTCCTCCCTCGGGCTCGACCAGGTCCGCTCGGTCGTCGACAGCTGGCGCGACGAGGCCGTCGACGGGATGCGTGAAGGCCTGCTCGAGATCGCCTCCGCGCACGGCAGCGGGGTCCAGGTGGTGACCCTGACGAGCACCCCCCTCCACACCGAGGTCCTTGTCCCGGAGCGCGTGCTCGAGGCGATCGGCGCCGTCAGGCGCAGCTTCGACTTCATCATCATCGACACCCATCCCTCGTACGGACCGCTCAACCTGTCGCTCTTCGACCATGCCGACCGGATCCTCGTCCCGGTCACCCCGGACCTGCCCGCGCTCCGGGCGGCCGTCCAGTTCCGCGACGTGGCGGCCGAACTCGGCATCCAGAACCGGATCTCGATGATCGTCAACCGCGCCAACAGCGGTGTCTCGGTGGCCGACATCGAGCGCACGGTCGGCATCCCCGCCCTCGCCCAGATCCGCTCGGCCGGGATGCTCTTCGTCCGGGCAGCGAACGAGGGCCGGTCGGTCGTCGAGCGCTTCCCGCGCGAGAAGGTGACCGAGGACTTCGACCGCCTCGCCGATCGGCTCCTGCCCTCGGCACCGGAGAGCGCGACCAGGTCGCGACCGGTCGTGCGCGGCCTGTTCGGCCGGCGCGAGGTTCCGGCCGGGGCCTGACCCCCGAGGGTCAGCGCGACTTGTCGCTCCAGCTGACGCCGCCCAGCGGCTGGCCCGGCAGGGGCTCGATCCGGGTCCGGGTCCGCTTGTCGATCTGCTCGACGCCGCGCAGGTAGAAGCGGTTGACGAGGATCGTGTCGATCGCGGGGTCGTTCACCTGGCGCTCGCCGAGCAGGGCGACCGCGTCGGTCACCGGGACGAACATCTCGGTCCCGCGCTCGAGGAGCCGATCGGGATCCGAGCCCGGGTAGAGGAAGACGGTCCCGATCACCCGGAACGGCGGGACCTCGAGGGCGACATCGTAGGGCACCTTGTGGACCCGGAAGGCAGCCTTCTCCTCCTCGGTCAGGGGCGGCAGGGTTCCCTCGCCGGCGAGGACGATGATCAGGTCGTAGGGGTCGACCTGGCGCAGGCCGGGGACCGGGGTGAACGGCTCCGAGCCGTCGACCGGAGCCCATCGGACGTCGTGAATCGGGATCGGCTCACGCCGGTTCAGGGCATCCGAGAGCCGCCCCTCGATCTCCATGAACCCGACCAGGTGCCATTCCTCGGTCAGGCCGTCGAAGGCGACCGGGCTGCGCCGGCCGCCCGAGTCGGTGCCCGGTGCCGCGGCCGGCGGCTGCTCCTCCTTCCGTCCACGTCGAAAGAGGAACGGCACGCGGTCACTCCTCCTCGGCCGCGCCGGAGTGCTCGCGGATGACGTCGACGACCGCGGCGTCGGCGAGCGTCGTCGTGTCGCCCAGGACCCGCCCCTCGGCGATGTCGCGCAGCAGGCGGCGCATGATCTTGCCCGAGCGCGTCTTGGGCAGGTCCGGGACGAACATCAGGAACTTCGGGCGGGCGATCGGGCCGATGACGTAGGCGACGTGCTCGCGCAGCTGGAGGGCGAGCGCGTCCGACGGCTCCTGGCCGGCCTTGAGGATGACGAAGGCGAAGATCGCCTGGCCGGTCACCTCGTCGCTCTTGCCCACGACCGCCGCCTCGGCCACCGAGCGGTGGTCGACGAGCGCCGACTCGACCTCGATCGTGCTGATCCGGTGGCCGGCCACGTTCATCACGTCGTCGACCCGCCCGAGCAGCCAGAGGTAGCCGTCCTCGTCGCGCTTCGCCCCGTCGCCGGCGAAGTACATCCCCGGGAACCGGCTCCAGTACGTCTGGCGATAGCGCTCCGGATCGCCGTGGATGCCGCGCAGCATTGCCGGCCAGGGACGGGTCAGGACGAGATACCCTCCCCCGCCCCGGGGCACGGAGCGACCCTCCGCGTCGACGACGTCGGCCGCGATGCCGGGGAACGGGAACGTGGCACTGCCCGGCTTCGTCGTCGTCACGCCCGGCAGGGGGGTGATCAGGATCATCCCGGTCTCGGTCTGCCACCAGGTATCGACGATCGGTGCCTTCCCGCCGCCGATGTACGTGTGGTACCAGAGCCAGGCCTCCGGGTTGATCGGCTCGCCGACCGTGCCCAGGACGCGCAGCGAGGAGAGGTCGTGCTTGGCGGGGTACGACTCGCCCTGCTTCATGAACGCCCGGATCGCGGTCGGGGCGCAGTACAGGATCGAGACCCGGTAGTCCTCGACGATCTGCCACCAGCGGTCCCAGTCGGGGGTGTCGGGGGCGCCTTCGTACATCACCCCGGTCGTCGCGTTCGCCAGGGGGCCGTAGACGATGTAGCTGTGCCCGGTCACCCAGCCGATGTCGGCAGCGCACCAGTAGACGTCGTCGGGCTTGATGTCGAAGATCATCTCGTGGGTGTAGCTCGTGCCGAGCAGGTAGCCCGCGCTGGTGTGGATGATCCCCTTCGGCCTGGCGGTCGTGCCCGAGGTGTAGAGCAGGTAGAGGAGCTGCTCGGATTCGACCGGCACCGGCGGGCAGTGCTCGGACTGGCGGTTGACGGTCTCGCCCCACCAGTGGTCCCGGCCCTCGACCATGTGGCAGCCGTCGCGGAGCCGGTTGACGACGAGGACGTGCTCGATCGAGGGCGTGTCGGTCAGCGCCTCGTCGGCATGATGCTTGAGCCCGACCTTCTTCCCGCGCCGCCAGCCGCCGTCGGCCGTGATCAGGACCCTCGCCCGGGCGTCGTTGATCCGGCCCGCCAGGGCCTCGGCGCTGAACCCGCCGAAGACGACCGTGTGGGCCGCCCCGAGCCGGGCGCAGGCAAGCATCGCGATCGGCAGCTCGGGGATCATCGGCAGGTAGATCGCGACGACGTCGCCCTTGCGCACGCCGAGTTCCTTGAGCGCGTTCGCCGCCTTGCTCACCTCGCGCTGAAGGTCGGCGTAGGTGATCGTCCGGGTGTCGCCGGGCTCCCCGATCCAGTGGTAGGCGACCTTGTCGCCGAGGCCCCGCTCGACGTGGCGGTCGACGCAGTTGTAGGCGACGTTCAGCTCGCCCCCGACGAACCACTTCGCGAACGGCAGGTTCCACTCGAGCGTCGTGCGAAACGGGGTGTACCAGGTGATCCGCTCGCGACCGAGCTTCTCCCAGAAGGCGACGTAGTCGCGCTCGGCCTCCTCGTACAGCTCGGCGGTCGCGTTCGCCTGGGCGGCGAAGGCCGGATCGGGCGGGAACGTCCGGCTCTCGAGCATCAGGTTCTCGATCTCGGGACGGGACGGGACGGGATCCACGCTCACCTGACCTCCTCTGCCTGGGACTGACTCGCCGGCCATTCTACGCGGCCCGCTAGCCGGCGGCGCCGTCCCCGGCCGGGCCGCTCTCACCGGCCGGGCCGCTCTCACCAGCCGGGCCGCCGTCCTCGCCGGGCGGCAGGTCGGCCGCCGACGCCGGTCCACCCGGGTCCCGGACGAGGACGACCCGCTGCGGCCGGGGCAGCTCGATCCCGTGCTCGCGGAAGGCGACGAGCAGCCGCTTGCGCAGTTCGCCGCTCGCCGCCCAGCGGTCGGAGGCCCGGACCGTGCCGAGGATCTTCAGGGTGATCCCGTACTCGCCGATCGCCTCGACCCGCTCGACCCGGGGCGGTTCGAGAAGCCGCCGCTTCCAGGTCGCCTCGCCGGCCATCTCCCGCCCGACCGCGTCGACGACCGCGCTCGCCCGGTCGAGGTCGGTCCCGTGGGCGACCGTGACGTCGAGGTTGATCCGGGCCCAGACCCGGGTCAGGTTCGAGGCGACCCGGATCTCGCCGTTCGGGACGATGTGGACGACCCCGTCGAGGTCGCGCAGCGTCGTGCGCCGGAGGCCGATGTCCTCGACCGTGCCGGAGACGCCGCCGACCGTGACGACGTCGCCGATCGAGTACCAGTTCTCGATCACGATCAGGGCCCCGTTCACCAGGTCACGGATCACGTCCTGGAAGGCGAAGGCGAGCGCCGCGCCGAGGAGGCCGAGCCCGGCCAGCGCCGGCAGCAGGTCGAGCGTGTCGAAGACGAGGAAGGTGGCCGCGACGACGACGACGAGCCGGAGGACGCGGGTGCCGAGCGCCTCGAGCGTGTCGACCCGCTTCTTCAGCTCGACCGCCGAGAGCTCCTGGGTCGTGTTGTCGGTCGCCTGCCGGCTGAGCGTGCGCTCGACAAGCCGGTGGGTCAGGACCCGCCCGAGCCTGAGGACGAGGTACGCCCCGACGATGATCAGGACGACGACCGGCCCGTGGGCGGCCAGCCAGTCCCCGACGTCGGCCAGCGTCCGCCCGTTCACCTTCGGCATCTGCCTAGCCTACCGCGGACCGGGGACCGGCCGCCGGGCCGGCGGCGAACGCCTCGATCGCCGCTGCCACGAGGGCGGGATGGGTGATCGGGGCGCCGTGACCGACCCCGGGCAGGGTGATCCGCTCGACCGAGGCGGCCGCCGGCAGGTGCGCCTCGAGCCCCTCGGCCAGCTCGACGTACAGGGGATGGCTGGCCGATCCGACGGCGAGCGCGACCGGGCAGGCGATCCGGGCCAGCCCGGCGGGATCGAGGCCGAGGAGGGCCCCGTCGGCGACGGCCGACGCCCCTGCCGCGCGGGCCCGGGCCAGGGCGGCCGGCGAGAGCCGGGCGAACGCCTCGGGCCCGATCACGAGCTCGAGGAACGTCTCGGCCGCCGCCGCCGGCCCGCCTCTCGCCTGCGCCTCGGCCGTCCGGCGCCCGAGCTCGGCCAGGAGTGCCCGCAGGCGCGGCCCGCCGACCGGGGCGTAGGGCGGTTCGTAGGCCCAGATCCCGGTCACCAGCTCCGGCCGACGGGCGGCCAGCTCGAGCGCCACGCAGCCACCGTAGCTGTGCCCGACGACGAGCGCCGGCCCGACGGCCGCGGCGGCGATCACGGCCGCGGCATCCTCGACGTGGACGGCGACGTCGATCGGGACGGGCGCCGCGGAGGCGGGCAGGCGGCTCCGGCCGCTGGCGCGCCGGTCGATGGCGAGGACGGTGAACGATCGCGCCAGCAGCTCGGCGAGGGGCCGGAGCTGGTCCGACGAGGAGAGCGTGGCGTGGAGCAGGACGAGCGGCGGACCGCTCCCCAGCCGCCGCCAGGCGATCGCGGCCCCCGGCCGGTCGAGCCGCCGCCAGCCCTGCTCGTCGGGTGCGCCGGCAGGGCGGGCGGGCGCGCCGGTCGGCGCAGATCCTCCGGGCCGGCCGGGCGCGCCGGTTTCGTGGTCCGGCGCGGGCTCCTCGGCCGGGCGCGCGGCGCGGGCCGCCGGATCGAACGGTTCACGGTCAGTCATCCCTGCCCTCCCCGAGCATCGTGCGCACCTCGCGTCGGAGCAGCTTGCCGCCGGCCGAGCGGGGGAGCGCGCCGACGAGCCGGAACGCGACCGGAACCTTGTACCCTGCCAGCCGGGCACGACAGAACCCGGCCAGCTCGACCGGGTCGATCGAGGCGCCGGGCCGGGCGACGACCGCGGCGACCGGCACCGAACCCCAGCGCGCGTCCGGGCGACCGACGACCGCGGCGTCCTCGATCCCGGGGTGAGCGCGCAGGACCGCCTCCACCTCGGCCGGGTAGACGTTCTCGCCGCCCGAGACGAGCAGATCGTCACGCCGGTCGACGACCGCCAGGTGGCCGGCCTCGTCGATCGAACCGAGATCGCCGGTCCGGAGCCAGCCGTCGACCAGCACGGCGGCCGTCTCGACCGGTCGCCCGTCGTAGCCGGCAAAGACGACCGGGCCCCGGACGAGGATCTCGCCGATCTCGCCGATCTCAGCGCTCTCGCCGACTCGGCCCGGCCGGGCGTCCCGGTCGGCCACCCGGATCGCGATCTCGACCCCCGCCAGCGGCCGTCCGGCGGATTCCGGACGGAGGGCCGCCTCTCCGGTCGGCAGGGCCGTCACCCCGGAGGCCGTCTCGGTCAGCCCGTACGTCGGGACGACCGGCCAGCCTCGCCCCGTGGCCTCGAGGACGAGCGGCGCCGGGGTGGGGCCGCCGCCGAGGAGGACCGCCCGGAGCGTCTCCGGCACCGGCCGCCCCTCGTGCGTCTCGAGCACCGCCCGGAGCATCGTCGGCACGAGCGAGAGGTGGCTGACCTCGTCCTCGACGAGGGCCCGGGCGACGGCGGCGGGGTCGAACCGGCGCTGGACGAAGACCGGCACGCCCCAGCGCGCCGCCCGGTCCACGATCGCCAGGCCCCCGACGTGGTAGAGCGGCAGGCAGGCGAGCCAGCGGTCGGCCGGACGCGGCCCGAGGAAGGCCGCCCAGGCGGCGGCGCTCGCCCGGTGGTTGGCGTGCCTGAGGACCGCTCCCTTCGGGCGACCGGTCGTGCCCGAGGTGAAGACGATCGTGGCCGCGGCGGCCAGGTCGACGAGGGCGCGCAGCCGGGCGGCCGCCGGCTCGCCGGGCCGGGAGCCGAGGCGCTCGAGCTCGTCGACCGGGGCCACGATCGGCCCGGGCCCGGGCCGTCGATCGGTGCCCGGCGCACGGTCGGGCGTCGCCGTGCCCGGCGCACGGTCGGGCATCGCCGTGCCCGGCGCACGGTCGGGCGTCGCCGCGCCGGCCGCGGCGGCCGCTGCCCGGGCGAGGGCGGCCGTCGTCTCGTCGGACACGAGGAGGCGCGCGCCCACTTCGGCCAGCTGCGGCCCGAGCTCGGCCGCGGTCGCCCGCCGGTTGAGCGGCACGAGCACCGCGCCAAGCCGGCGAACGGCATGGACGAGGGCGACGAACGGGGCCCCGTCGGCCAGGAGCGCCGCGACCCGGTCGCCGGCGCGCAGCCCGGACCCGTCGAGGCCGACGGCCAGCCGTTCCGCCGTATCGGCCAGCTCGGCGAACGTCCAGCGCGCCCCTGCGTCGTCGACGACCGCCAGGCGGTCCGGGGCGGTCCGCGCGACCTCGAGCAGCCAGTCGGGGACGAAGCGGTCCGAGCCGGCTGCCGGCTCGCCGGTCGCGGCGGCGACCAGCGCCCGCCCGGCGACCGGTCCGGGCCCGTCCCCCACGCCACCGGTTCGCCGTCGGCTCATTCCGCCACCGCCGAGGCGTACCGCTCGATCGCCGCCGCGTCGAGCGTGACGCCCAGGCCCGGCCCGGCCGGGACCGCCAGCCGTCCATCGACCACCTGCGGCCCGTCGACGAGGAGGTCGGAGACGAGGAGCTCCGCCGTCCCGAGCCCGTGGGTGCGGTCGGGGCCGGGGAGCGCGGCCGCCAGGTGGAGCGCGCTGGCGAGCCCGATCCCCGTCTCGAACATCGTCGACACGATCACGCCGACAGCGCGGGCGACGGCATGATCGGCGATCTGGAGCGCGACGCCCGGTCCGCCGACCCGGGCCGGCTTCACGACCAGGAAATCGACGGCGCCCTCGTCGACCAGGCGGGCGGCGGCCGGCGGACCGGTCACCGACTCGTCGGCCGCGATCGGCAGCGGCGAGCTGCGTCGGACCCGGCCGAGCGCACCGGCCCCCAGGCGCTGGGCGACCGGCTGCTCGACGTACTCGAGCTCGAGCCCGGCGAGGGCGCGCAGGGCACGGATCGCCTGCGCCTCGGCCCAGGCCCCGTTCGCGTCGAGGCGGAGCCGGACCCCAGACCCGATCGCCGAGCGGACCGCCGCGACCCGCGCGACGAGCTCGTCGAGCGTGCGCTCGCCCCCGACCTTGAGCTTCAGGCAGCGGTAGCCGGTGGCGACGAGCGCCTCGGCCTCCCGGGCAGCCGCCTCGGCTGTGACGGCAGAGACGAGCCCGTTGACCTCGACCTCGGCGCGCCGCCCCGGTCCGAGGAGGTCGCGAACCGGACGCCCGGTTGCCCGGCCGCGGAGGTCGAGCACGGCCGCCTCGGCCCCGGCCCGGACGGCCCGGCCGACGGCCGCCTGCATCGACGGCGGGCCGTCGGCGACGAGGGCGACGACCGGATCCCGCTCGACCCTCCGGGCGAGGCTGGCCAGCCGGCGCACGGTCGCCCGCCCGTCGTCGGGATCGAGCCCGGCAAGCGCAACGACGAGCGCCGACGCGAGCGGGGCATCGAGGACCGGCCCGCCGTCGAGGGCGATCTCGCCGACACCCTCGAGGCCGTCCCCGGCGCTGACCCGGACGAGGCCGAGCCGGCGCGCGCTCCAGCCCCGGCCGGCGGCGATCACCGGCGTCCGGAACGGGACGGAGACGAAGCGGAGCTCGACCCGGCGGATCTGGATCGCTCCGGCGGCTCGCGGCCGAGCAGGGCTCATCGGCGGCTCATCGGCGGCTCATCGGCGGCTCATCGCGGCTCAGGTCCGGGCGCCGAGGGCGAGCCCGGCCGCGAACAGGAGCGCGAAGACGAGGGACAGCCGGGCCGTGCCGCGCAGGACCGGGTTGAGGCGACGCGGGTCGCCACCGGCCGCCGCCTCGAGCACGACGCCGACGAGCGGCCGGGCGAGGGGCAACGACGCGAGCGGCAGGAGGACCGTCGGCGACGTCCAGCCGCCGACGACAAGCAGGAAGGGCACGGCGCAGGCCAGGGCGAGCAGGGCGAGGTACTCGCCCGCCGTCGCCCGGGGGCCGATCCGGACCGCCAGGGTGCGCTTGCCGGCGCGCCGGTCGGGGCCGATGTCGCGCAGGTTGTTCACGACCAGGATCGCGGTCACGAGCGCCCCGACCGGGACCGAGGCGGCGAAGGCGAGCGGCTCCCAGGACCCGGTCTGGAGGTAGGCCGTGCCGGCCACGGCGACCGGGCCGAAGAAGGCGAAGACGAAGACCTCGCCCAGGCCGTGGTAGCCGTAGGGCCACGGACCGCCGGTATAGGCGACGGCACACGCGACCGCGACGACCCCGAGGACGAGGATGACCGGCCCTCCGACCGCGACGAGGACGAGCCCGGCCAGCCCGGCCAGGGCGAGCACGAGCACCGTCCCGGCGACCAGCTCGCGCTCGGAGAGCAGGCCGAGCGCCGCTGCCCGGGGCGGCCCGAGCCGGTCGGCCGCGTCGGCCCCGGCCCGGAAGTCGAACAGGTCGTTGGCCAGGTTGGCCGCCACCTGGAGGAGGAGGGCGACGGCGAGCGCGGCGAGGGCCGGGACCGGCCGGAGCCCGAGCTCCCCGGTCGAGTTCGGGGCCACGGCCGCGGCGGCGGCTCGGCCCAGGCCGAGCGCCACGCCCAGCCCGACGGCCACCGGCCCGACAGCGGCCGGCAGGGTCGCGGGCCGGATCGCCAGCCGCCAGGCGTGGAGCCGGGAGGGCCGGGCCGTCCTCATCACCTGCTCGTCGGTCACGGCCGGCGCGGGAAGCGGGAGAAGTCCGGGGCGCGCTTCTCGAGGAACGCCCGGCTCCCCTCGTGGGCCTCCTCGGTCAGGTAGAAGAGCATCGTCGCGTCGCCGGCGAGCTCCTGGAGCCCGGCCAGCCCGTCCGTGTCGGCGTTGAAGGCACGCTTCAGGAGCCGGATCGCGGTCGGGCTCTTGGCCAGGATCTCGTCCGCCCAGCGGATCCCCTCCGCCTCGAGCTCGGCGAGCGGGACGACCGCGTTCACCAGGCCCATCTCGAGCGCCTGCCGGGCGCTGTACTGGCGGCAGAGGTACCAGATCTCGCGGGCCCGCTTCTGGCCGACCGTTCGCGCCAGGAGGCCGACACCGTAGCCCGCGTCGAACGAACCGACCTTCGGACCGGTCTGGCCGAAGACGGCGTTCTCGGAGGCGATCGACAGGTCGCACACGAGGTGGAGGACGTGCCCCCCGCCGATCGCGTAGCCGTTGACGAGCGCGATCACCGGGATCGGCAGGGAACGGATCAGGCGCTGGAGGTCGAGCACGTTCAGCCGGGCGACCCCCTCGCTGTCGAGGTACCCGCCGGCGCTCTTGTAGCGCTGGTCGCCGCCCGAGCAGAACGCCGCGTCGCCGGCGCCGGTGAGAAGCGCGACACCGATCGAGGGATCGTCGCGGATGTCGCGGAAGGCCTCGATCAGCTCGCTCACGGTCTGCGGGCGAAAGGCGTTGCGCACCTCCGGGCGGTTGATCGTCACCCTGGCGATCCCGGTCCCGGAGTGCTCGTAGATGATGTCGCTGAAGTCGCGGACCCTCGTCCAGGTGGCGGTCATCGTGGTCGTCTCCTCATCGGTGTCGGGGCTGCAGGTGCGCCGGGCGGGACCGCGCCGGCGGGCGGTCGGCGTCCGGGGCCCGGCCGGCGTCCGGGGCCCGGCCGGCGTCCGGGGCTCGGCCGGCGTCCGCTCCGGGAGGTCGATCCAGGAAGTCGACGACCAGCCGGCGGAAGAGCGCCGGACGCTCGAGATGGGGTGCGTGACCGGCCCTCTCGACGACCGCCAGCCGGGCATCCGGGATCGCCGCCGCGATCGCCCTCGCCCGCTCCAGGCCGGCCGGATCGAGGCGACCGGCGATGATCAGGGTCGGCACCCGGATCTCGCCGAGCCGGTCGTGGAGCGGAGCCATCGTCCCCTGCCCTGCCCCGCGCAGGCTGGCCGCCAGCCCGGCCGGCAGGTTGCCGAGGCGTCGTCGGCGCAGGTTCGCCCGGGTCGACGCGGGGAGGGCCGCCTGGCTCGCGAACAGCGGCTGGGCGAGCCAGGCATCGAGGAAGGCGGCGATCCCCTCCCCCTCCAGGAACCGGGCGAGCGCCTCGTCGCGCGCCTGCCGCCGGGCGCGCTCGGCGGCATCGAGGATCCCGGCCGAGGGGCTCTCGAGAATGAGGCGCTCGACGACCCCGGGCGCGTCGAGGACGAGGCGCAGGGCGACCCGAGCCCCCATGGAATACCCGACCACGGCGGCCGGCACGGCATCGAGAACGCCGAGCAGGGTCGCCAGGTCGGCGGCGATCCGCTCGAGCCCGCCGCGGGCCGGGTCGGCCGGCGCCTCCGAGCGCCCGTGGCCGGGCAGGTCGACAGCGATCGTGCGGTGCCCGCGGCGGAGGACGGGCAGAAAGCGCGCCCAGTCGGAGCCGCGCCCGGTGAAGCCGTGGAGGAGGAGGATCGGCGGGCCGTCGCCGCCGGTCTGCAGGACGTAGCGCAGCCCGTCGATGACGAGCGAGCTCATCGGGCGGTCCTCCCCGACCGCGTCTCGAGCACGTCGAGCGACGGGCGCGACTCGAGGGCCGCTCCGACGGCGGCCTGGCAGGAGCGATGGAGCTCGACGTTCCGGCGTCGCTCGGTCCGCAGCTCGAGGACCTGCACCCCCGGCCGGGCGAGCGAGTCACGCACGGCGGGGCCGAGTTCACCCGGAGCCAGGAGCCGGTGCTCGCCCCCGAGGGCGGTCACGATCGGTCCGAATCCGATCCCGTGGGGCGTCCCGAACAGCTCCTCGAAGTGCTCGGGGAGCCCGACCCCGGGCTGCTCGACCGCCGCCTGGGGGAGGAACGAGAAGATCCCGCCACCGTCGTTGTTGACCAGGACGATCGTGGCCCGGATCCCGTTCAGCCGGGCGCCGACGAGCGCGTTCAGGTCGTGGATGAACGAGACGTCGCCCACGACGAGCACGAGCGGCGCGTCGGTGGCGGCCCCGAGCGCGGCCGAGACGACCCCGTCGATCCCGTTCGCGCCGCGGTTGGCCAGGCAGCGGACGGCCGCCGTGCCGCCGGCGAGGAACGCGTCGAGGTCGCGCACCGGCATGCTGTTGCCCGCGTAGAGGATCGCCCCGTCGGGCAGCACCCCCTCGAGCTCGCTGAAGGCCGCGCCCTCGAACGGCTCGTCGAGCCCGGCCAGCCAGGTCCGGATCGCCTCGTCGGCAGCCCGGTCGGCGGCCAGCCAGTCGTCGAGCCAGGCGCCGGGTTGGCCGGGGCGCAGCTCGAGGCGATCGGCCAGGGCGGCCGCCAGCCAGGCCGGATCCGCGTGCGCGATCGTCGCGGGCAGGAGCGTCGGCTCGGTCCAGCCGCCGTCGTCGACGACGACCTGGGGCGCTCGCTGCTCGCGGACCATCTCGAGGAGGGCCTTCGACGTGGGTGTGCCGCCGAACCGGACGACGAGATCGGCCGGGTGGGCGTCCCGGAAGGCCGGGCAGCGGACGATCGCGTCGTGGCGGGCGACGACGTGCGACCGGTCGTGCGGCCCAAGCCGGACGTTGGCCAGCGCGTCGGCCAGGATCGGGGCGCCGATCGCGCCCGCCAGCCGGGCGACTGCCCCGGCGAACCCGGGCAGGTCGAGCGGCCCGCACACGATCAGCGGCCGCCTCGAGGCCGCCAGGCGCTCGACCAGCTCGTCGAGCGCGGGTTCGTCGAGGACCCGCCGTCCCGGTGCGAGGCGGACGTACGGGGGCGTCGCGGCGGCGGGCGGGACGTCCGCCGCCGGCCGGAGGTCGCCGTCGGGGACGAGCGGCTCGCGGTAGGGCAGGTTCAGCTGGACCGGCCCGGCCGGGGCCTCGAGCGCGGTCGCGACGGCCCGGGCGACGACGCCGCGAAGGTGGGCGAGGGCAGCGCCGGCCGCGCTGGCCGGGGCGGCGGCGGCCGGGGCGCCGGGGGCGGCGGCGGCCGGGGCGGCCGGGGCCGGGCCTGCCTCGGGAACGGGCAGCTCAGCAAACCACTTGGCGAACCGGCCGTACAGGTGGTCCTGGTCGATCGTCTGCGGAGCGCCCCGGTCGCGCAGCTCGGGCGGCCGGTCGGCGGTCAGGACGATGAGCGGGACCCGGCCCTGCCGCGCCTCGACGACCGCCGGGGCGATGTTCACGACCGCCGTCCCGGACGTGCCGAGGATCGCGCTTGGCCGGCGGGTCGCCTTTGCGATGCCGAGGGCGAGGTACGCCCCGGCACGCTCGTCGAGATGGCGCCAGGTCCGGATCGCCGGCTCCACCTGGAGGGCGAGGGCGAGCGGCGTCGAGCGGGAGCCGGGGCAGATGACGACATCGCGGACGCCGGCCCGGACGAGTTCCTCGACGACAGCCCGGAGCGGGGCGGCCGGAGTGGGGCGCGGCGCGGCTGCCGGCGCGACGGCCGGAATCGGGCCCGGCCCGGCTGCCGGCGAAACGGCCAGAGTGGGGTCCGGCCCGGCTGCCGGCGCGACCACCCGAGTGCGGCCCCGTCCGCTCACCGCTCGAGCCCCCCGAGCGCCGAGGCGAGCGCCTCGAGCTTCATCTCCGACTCGGCCCACTCGCGGTCGGGATCCGAGTCCGCGACGATCCCGCACCCGGCGAACAGGCTCACCCGGTCGCCCTCGACTACGCCGGACCGGATGGCGACGACAAACTCGCCGTCGTCGTGGCGGTCGAGCCAGCCGAGCGGCCCGGCATACCAGCCCCGGTCGAGACGCTCCTCGGCCGCGATCAGCTCGAGGGCCAGCTCGCGCGGGGCCCCGCCCACGGCCGGCGTGGGGTGGAGCTGCTCGACGAGCGACAGGACGCCTGCCTGCTGGCGGAGACGGCCGCGCACCTCGGTCGCGAGGTGCTGGACGTGGCGGAGCGTGACGACGGCCGGGTCAGGGGCGACCTCGAGCTCCTCGGCCAGCGGGGCGAGCGTCCGGCGCAGCATCGCGACCACGACCTCGTGCTCCTCGCGATCCTTGGCACTCGCCAGCAGCTCGGCCGCCAGGCGCTCGTCCTCGGCCGGGTCGGTGCCGCGACCGATCGAGCCGGCGAGGGCGATCGTCCGGAACGCGCGCCCTTCGACCCGCACCAGTCGCTCGGGCGTTGCCCCCAGGAACGTCCGCCCGTGGCGGGTGACCGCGAAGATCGTCGATTCGCGAGCGGTCACCTCGAGCCGCCGAAGCGCGAGCGAAAGATCGACCGGCGCCGGAGCAACAAGATCGACCTGTCGGGCAAGGACGACCTTGTCCGCCCGACCCCGCCCGACGGCGCCGGCCAGCCGACCGACCGATGCGTGCCACTCGTCCGGTCCTGGACGGAGGCCGGCGACGCGCAGCGGCGCCGGAACACGCAGCGTATCGGGCGCACCGCGATCCGGGTCGGCAGCCGGGATCGTCGGACCAGCGGCGAGCCGGGCCGTCCGCTCGACCGCTGCCCAGGAGTCAGCCAGCTCGCCGGTCGCCGTAGGACCGTCGGCCTCGAGCCCGTCACTCGGAACGACGACGTTCGCCGTCAGCCAGGCTGCCCCGCCGTCGATCGTCACGAGCAGCGAGGGGAGCACCAGCCGGTCCCGCTCGAACCCCCGCCAGGCGGGAGCACGGGACGGCTCGGGGCGGAACCCGAACCCGCCGACGAGGAGCGGCCCCGTCCCCCGTGATCGGGTGCCGGTCGCCCTGGCTGCGAGGTCGACGACGGACGCCCCGTCGAGCAGGGCACGCCAGGCCAGGGCGGCCTGCTCGAAGCGGCCCGGGCCGGCGACCTGGATCGCCCAGGCCGCGCCGATCGCGACGAGGGCAAAGCCGGCGCCCGGCTGAAACCAGAGAACGGGCTCCCCCTCGGCCGTCTCCGTCCCGGCCCTGCCGGGCCTGGCTGTCGGGGTGTCCGCCGGTCTCGGGCGAGCTCCCCCGGCCGCGATCGCGTCGGCCGCCGGTCCGGTCCAGCCCCCGCCGCGGCCTGTGTCCCGACCCTGGTCCCCGTCCCGGCCCCGGTCCCCGTCCCGGCCCCGGTCTCGGTCCCAGCCCCGGTCTCCGTCCCGGCCCTGGTCTCCGTCCCGGCCGCGGTCGGCGACGATGCGCGCCGCGCCGAACAGGGCGATCGGGTCATGCCAGGGGACGGGCAGGGTGACCGAGACGAGCGTCCGGCGACCGCGACCGCTCGCCGCGTCGACGAGCGGCCGGAGCGCTCGCTCGAGCTCGACCGCCGACGATCCGGCGACCGAAGGGACGTCGCCGACCTGGAGCGTCATCGGGGCGGCAGGGATGCAATCCGCTCGTCGGGCACGCCGACGCTGCGCAGGAGGAGCGCGCGGAGGGTGGGATAGGCGTCCTCGAGTCGGCCGGGCTGGTCCGTGAGCAGCCAGCGCACGACGATCTCGTGGAGCGCCCCGAACCAGGCCGCCCCGGCGACCCGCGTATCGAGCGGCGGGATCAGGCCGGCCCCGACGGCCTCGTCGAGGTAGCGGGCGATCAGGCCGGCGAAGCGCTCGTGCAGCCGGTCGATCTGGCGACGGAACGGCCGACCGGCGCCGGGGGCGTCGATCAGCAGAAGGTGGGCCATCGAGCGGTGGCCGGCGAAGGTCCCAAGGACGACCCGGAGGGCCGCATCCGCCTGGGCGACCGGGTCGACCTCCTCGGCCACCGCCCGCTCGACCTTGGCCACGAGCCGGTCGGCGGTCGTCTCCATCAGCTCGAGGAAGATCGCCTCCTTGGTCGGGAAGTGGAAGTAGACCCCACCCTTCGACGTGTCCGCCTGTCGGGCGATCTCGTCCATCGCCGCCTCGCGGTAACCGAGCCGGGCGAACACGTTGAAGGCGGCATCGAGGATCCGCTCGCGCCGGCGTCGACCCCGCGCCCCGGCCAGACCCACCGCCTCGTCCCCGGGGGTGGCGCCGCGGGCCGATGCGTCCTGGTCGGCGATCGTGCCGCGCGCCGATGTGCTCTGCGAGCTCACCGATCCGTCCTCCGTGCTCGCCCGGCGGGGCACATCCAGATGGCCGGCCTGCCCGGGCCGTTCGATCTCGCCCATCACCCTCGCCATCGAACCTTGACGCCCAGCCAACCAACCGACTGGTCGGTCGGTTTGCTCTCGATCAGGCTACCACGCGTCCGCCTGGTCCGCCTCCGCCTGGTCCGCGTCCGCCTGGTCCGCCTCCACGTCGCTGGCCACCTGCGTTCCTGGCAGAGGAACGGTCGACAGCCACCTTCCGACTCCGCGCGCGTTCACCGGCGGATCGTGAAGGTTGTTCTGCCCAGCGCACCAAACCGGCTCTGCCAGGCGTCGGTCAGCTCGGTCGGTCCGGCGCGACCCGCCCTCGTCGACCGGGTCGCGCATCCTCTGCGGAATTGTTCCCCCGGGGGAGTCGCGGCACAGCGGCTTTGTCCTTCACCGAAGAACGACCAGCACCTGGAGGGGGTAATTCCGGGAGGCCGGGGTCGATCGCGTCGCTTTGTCCCGCACCGAAGAACGGCTCCGCGTCGAAGGCCCGGGGCCGGGCCGCCGTTGCGGAAAGGCGGCGCCCGGGGCCGCCGGTGCAGAAGCCCGGCCAGCCGGGCCGGGCCGGGGCTACCGGGGCGGCCCCGATCCGGGCCCGGCACACCCGGACCCGCCGAGCCTACGCCAGCGTGCCGTTCAGTCGGGCCGAGATCGTGGCCGCTGCCTCGCGGGCGACGGCGGCGAGCTCGGGCAGGCGGCGCGGGGTCAGGCGGAACGCCGGGCCCCAGATGTCGACCGCGGCGATCACCGACCCGCGCGCGTCGACGACCGGCGCCGCGACCGCGTTCAGCCCGACCTCGAACTCGCCCAGGGCGGTGGCGTAGCCACGGCGCCGGACCCGGGCGAGCTCCTCGAGGAGCGGCTCGAGCTCGACGATCGTGCGCTCGGTGTGGCGGATCAGGCCGCGCCGGACGATCCGCAGCACCTCGCGCTCGGCGAGCGCCGCGAGCAGCACCTTGCCGCTGGCCACGCAGTGGAGCGGCGTCGAGCGCCCCGTCCAGTCGGCCACCGCGATCAGGTTCGGGCCGTCCGCCTGGGCGACCGTCAGCGACTCGTCTCCGCTGAGCACGGCCAGGCTGACCGTCTCGCGCGTCAGGCGGGCGACCCGCTCGAGCTCGGGCATCGCGATCCCGCGCAGGTCGAGCGTCCGTTCGGCCTGCTCGGCGAGGCGGATGACGACGAGCCCGAGCCGGTACTTGCCCGATTCGCCGTCCTGCTCCACGAGCCCCCGCCGCTCGAGCGTCGCCAGCAGGCGCGAAGCGGTCGACTTGTGGAGACCGAGCCGGCGCGCCAGCTCGGTCACCCCGGCTTCGCCCTGGCTCTCGCCGAGCGCAAGCAGGAGCGCCGCGGCGCGGTCAACGGAGCGGACCGCGTTGCCGTCGAGGACCATCGGACGCCCTGATGCTCAGCCGTCGGTGGCGGCCGGAACGACGGCTTCGCCGTGACGCGGCACCTGGCCGTGGGCCCGGCCTTCGAGCGCCGCATCGAGCGACTCGGCGAAGATCGTGACGATCCGGTCGACGTCGTCGCCGCCGGCGTGCGCCTCGCACACGAACCACGGCTCGCGCGAGTCCGGCTCGGGCATCGCGCCCCGGGCGTGCATCCCCACCGCGACCGCGTCGTACAGCTCGTGGTCCGTGTCGGCCCACTGGCGGTACTCGGTCGGCGCCTTCTCGGTGAACATCACCCCGAACATCGAGGGGTGGCCGGTGAACACGTGGGGCAGCCCGCGCCGGTCGATCACCTCGGCCAGGCCGGCCTGGATCCGCTCACCGGTCGCCCGGATCGTCTCGAGTGCGTTCGTGTCGCGCAGGATCTCGAGCGTCCTCGTCGCGGCCGCTGCGGCCACCCGGTTGCCGGCGTACGTGCCGCCGTGGCTCACCTTGTCCGGCAGGACGCTCATCGCCTCTTCCGTGCCGGCGAACGCGGCGGCCGGGTAGCCGTTGCCCATCGCCTTGGCGTAGGTAGCGAGATCCGGCGTGATCCCGAAGTACTCGGCCGCCCCGCCCCGGGCGAACCGGAAGCCGGTCTTCACCTCGTCGAAGATCAGGAGGGCGCCGAACTCCCGGGTGAGCGCCCGGATCGCCTCGTGGAACCCGGGCTGGGGGAGGATCCCCTGGGCATTGCCCAGGACAGGCTCGATGATGATCGCCGCGATGTCGTCCCCCTCGCGCTCGAAGATCCGGCGCAGGACGTCGAGCGCGTTGTAGCGGGCCGGGATGATCGTCTTCGTGACGACCTCGGGAATGCCCCGTCCCCAGGCGAGCGCGACCGGGTTCTCGTCGGAGCCGAGCTCGGCCATCTGGTTCGGGTTCGGGGTGACGCTCACGAGCGCATAGTCGTGGACGCCGTGGTACTGGCCCTCGAACTTGACGATCTTCGTCCGCCCGGTCGCGGCCCGGGCGACGCGCATCGCGTGCATCGTCGCCTCGGTGCCCGAGACCGTCATCCGCGCCTTCGCCGGCCAGCCGTTCAGCTCGCACAGGAGCTCCATCGCCCGGACCTCGTCCTCCGAGGTGAGCGAGAAGCTGACGCCGCGGCGCATCCGCTCGTTGACGTAGTCGTCGACCCGTTCGTCGGCGTGGCCGAGGATGACCGGGCCGTAGCCCATCCGGAGGTCGATGTACTCGTTGCCGTCGAGGTCCCAGACATGCGAGCCCTTGCCCCGGTCGACGTAGATCGTGTCCTCGCCCCAGGCCCGGAAGTTCGAGTTCGTCCCGCCGGGCAGGGTCCGCTTCGCCCGCGCGTACATCGCGCTCTGGACGGTGCGCTTCAGGGTCGGCGTCGGGCGGGCGGCGGGTTCGGTGGCCATGATTCCTCCGGCAGGCCCCGTCGGACGCCGGGCACGCCTGCGCGCCGAGGCGCCCGGAGTGCGGCTGTCGCAACGGCGACCGTTCGTGTTGCGCTGGTCGGGACGGGGGTGCGGGCATCTTCCCACACCGGCACGTCCCGCGTCAACACGATATTCGCACGAATAGCTATGCTATGCAACGAAATACGCGCCCGATGCTCCGCTGCTCTCCGCGATGCGCGCAGTCCAGCGAGCCGCGAGGGAGCCGCGCCGGAGCCGCGAAGGAACCACAACGGGCCGTGCGGGAACCGCGAAGGAACCGCGAAGGAACCGCGCGGGAGACGCGATCAGCCGCTCGGAGATGACCCGATGATCAGCCTGCAACCCGGGACGGACCGGCCGGAGACGCCGCGATGAGCCGCTCGGACGAGCCGATCAGCTACTGGCTCGCCGGTGTCCGCCCGGAGCCCGAGCCGCCGCTGCGCGGCCGGACGACGGCCGACGTGGCGATCATCGGCGGCGGGTTCACCGGCCTCTGGACGGCGATCCGGCTGCTCGAGACGCAGCCGGACCTGCGGGTCGTCGTGCTCGAGATGGAGACGGTCGGCTTCGGGGCGAGCGGGCGGAACGGCGGGTTCTGCGAGGCGAGCCTGACCCACGGCCTGGCGAACGGCCTCCGCCACTTCCCCGATGAGCTCGAGATCCTCGAGCGCGAAGGGGTCGAGAACCTGCGCGCGCTCGTCGAGTTCACCCGGGCGAACGGGATCGAGTGCGACCTCGAGCCGACCGGGATGCTGACCGTCGCCGACCGGCCGCACCAGGTCGACGAGTTCCGGGCCTGGGCGGAGGAGTCGGCCCGCCACGGCGAGCCCCTCGAGTTCCTCGACCGCGAGGCGGTCCAGGCTGCCGTCCACTCGCCGCTCTGGCAGGCCGGCCTGCGCGGCTCGCCCGAGCGGACCGTCCTCCTCGACCCGGCGAAGCTGTGCCGGGGCCTGAAGCGGGTCGGGCTCGAGCGCGGGGCGCGGATCCACGAGCAGACCCGGGTCACCGGCGTGGCCCGGGTGCCCGGCGGCGTCATCGTCCGGGCGAGCGACGGGGAGGTCCGGGCCGGCCACGTCGTCGTCGCCACCTCGGCCTACTCGGGCTGGCTGCGCCGGCTCTCGGCCCTCTTCGTCCCGGTCTACGACTACGTCCTCGTCTCCGAGCCCCTGACGCCCGGGCAGCGGGCCTCGGTCGGCTGGCACGGGCGCGAGGGGATGTCCGACGCGAACAACCAGTTCCACTACTTCCGGCTGACCGCCGACGACCGGATCCTGTGGGGCGGCTACGACGCCGTCTACCACTTCGGCAACGGGGTCGGCCCGCGCTTCGACCGCCGGCCGGCGACGTTCGCCAGGCTCGAGGCGCACTTCCGGGCCGCCTTCCCGCAGCTCGCCGACCTGCGCTTCCCGTATCGCTGGGGCGGGGCGATCGACACGACGAGCCGATTCACGGTTACCTTCGGCCAGGCGCTCGGCGGGCGGCTGACGTACGCCCTGGGCTACACCGGCCTCGGGGTCGGGGCGAGCCGCTGGGCGGCCGGGATCGTCCGGGACTTCATCCTCCGGCCCGACTCGGACCTGCTCGGGCTCCGCTTCGTCCGGACCCGGCCGTTCCCCTTCCCGCCCGAGCCGCTGCGCTACCTCGCCGTCCAGGCGGTCCGCCACGAGCTCGACCGGGCCGACCGCAACGAGGGCCGCCGGAGCCTCTTCCTCCGGACGCTGGACGCGCTCGGGATCGGCTTCGACAGCTAGCGTCTGAAGCAGGGGACGCCGCCGACGGGGGCACGGACGAGCGCGGACGGGCGCGGACGGGCGCGAACGAGGGCCCACAGGCGCGAACGGCCGGTCCGCCCTCAGCGCGTGACGGTCACCTTGCGCAGGGCCCGTGGCACGTCGGGCGAGCGACCCTCGGCGAGAGCGAGATGGAGCGCGACGAGCTGACCGGCGACGGCGAAGGCGATCGGCGTCAGCGGCTCGGCCAGGCCGGTCCCGAGGTGGACGTGGGCGTCGGCAGCCGCCTCGAGCCCGGCCCGGTCGACCGGCCCGTCGGAGATGACCGTCACCCGGGCCCCGAGCTCCCGGGCGCGGGCGGCCACGGCCAGGACGGTCGGCGCGGTCGGGCCGGGGGCGGCGATCACGAGAACGTCGAAGCCGGGCTCGACGACGGCGACCGGTCCGTGCAGGAAGTCCGAGGCGCCGTAGTCCTGGGCCGAGAGGTAGCTCGTCTCCTGGATCTTCAGGGCCACCTCGGACGCGGTGGCGCGGTTGTAGCCGCGGCCGATGACGACGCACCGGTCGCGGCCCTTCAGGCGGGCGCCGAGCGCCGCCAGCTCGGGCTCGAGGGCGAGGACTCGTTCGACCGCCTCCGGGAGACGGGCTAGGTCGGCCGGTTCGAGCCCGCCCGGCCGCCCGCGCTCGCCCGACGGCCCGGCCCGCCGGCCGAGGACACTGCCGAGGAGCGCGACCGTGGCCAGGGCCGCGGTGTACGTCTTCGTCGCAGGCACGCTCCGCTCCGGACCGGCCGGGGTGACGAGGCCGTGGTCGGCGACCTCGAGGAGGGGTGCATCGGGCGCGTTCGTGATCGCCACGACCGGCGCGCCCTCGGCCCGTGCCGCGGCCGCCACGGCCCGGATGTCCTCCGCCGCCCCGGACTGGGAGATCGCCAGGAGCGCCGCATCGGGCAGGGCCGGGGTCGCGCCGTAGGCGGTCACGATCGAGGGCGTGAGGTCCGCGACGAGGAGGCCGGCCTGGAGCGCCAGGACGTACGAGGCATACCGGGCCACGTGGTCCGAGCTGCCCCGACCGGAGGTCACGACGGTCCGGATGCCGCGCGCCGCGAACGTCCCGGCGACCGCCTCGACCGGGCCGCCGAGCGCCTCGAGCGTCCGGGCCAGGACGACCGGCTGCTCCCCGATCTCCTGGCGCATCAGGGTCGTCATCGGCTGCCCGTGCCGCTCATCGGTCGTGCGGACCGCTCATCGGCCGCCCGTGCCCCGCCCTCAAGCCGGCACGGCCAGCCAGCCCGGCAGCTCGCGGGCGAGCGTGGCCAGGGGCAGCGAACCGTGACCGAGAACCGCGTCGTGGAACGCCCGCAGGTCGAACCGGGTGCCGTCACGGGCGGCGAGCTCGCGCCGGAGGCGCTCGATCTCGCGCTGGCCGACCTTGTACGTCAGCGCCTGGGCCGGCCAGGTGATGTAGCGATCGGTCTCGATCACCGCGTTCGTCCGGGTCAGGCCGGCCGAGAGGAGGAGGTCGATCGACTGCTGGCGGCTCCAGCGCAGGGCGTGCATCCCGGTGTCGACGACGAGCCGCGCCGCCCGCCAGGCCTGGGCGTCGAGCATCGCGAACCGCTCGGCCTCGGTCCGATAGAGACCCATCTCGTCGGCCAGCCGCTCGCTGTAGAGACCCCAGCCCTCGGCATACGCGCCGCCGATCAGCCGCGAGCCAAGGCGTCGGAAGGCGGGCAGCTCGGGGTGCTCCATCTCGAGTGCGATCTGGAAGTGGTGCCCGGGCGCCGCCTCGTGGTAGGTTGTCGAGGCGAGCGCGCTGTACGTTCGCGATCCGAGGTCGTACGTGTTCACGTAGTACGTCCCGGGCCGCGAGCCGTCGGCATTGGGCGGGTAGTAGTAGGCGAACGGGGCGTCGGCCTCCTTGTACGGCTCGACCGGGCGCACCTCGCAGCCGGACCGGGGGAGACGGCCGAACCAGCGCGGGGCAGCCGCGAGGGCCCGCCCGATGTCCTCGAGCGCCCGCTCGACGAGGTCGTCGGGGGTGCGTGGCAGGTTGTCCGGGTCGGCGGCCAGGGCGGCCCGGTAGCCGACCGTATCGTCACCGAACCCCTCGGCCCGGGCGATCGTGCGCCGCTCGTGCTCGATCGCCTCGAGCTCCTCGAGCCCGATCCGGTGGACCTCCTGGGGGTCCAGCGGCAGCGTCGTCCAGGCCCGGATCTGGGTCCGGTAGAGCGCATCGCCCTGCGGGGCCGCCCAGAGGCCGGGCTCCTCGCGGCTGGCCGGCAGGTAGACCGCCCGGAGCGCTGCGAGGTACGAGGCGTCGGCGGGCCGGACGACGTCGCGGACGAGCTCGAGGATCCGCTCGCGGTCGGACCCGGACGCGACCTGGGCGCCGGTCACGATCGGCGACTGCTCGACCGGCAGCTCGAGGAGCCGCTCGACCTGGCCGATCGTGCGCTCGGTCACGATCCGGGGCTGGGTCAGTCCGGTCGCGGCGGCCTCGTGGAGGAGACCCTCGATCGCCGCCATGTAGGCCGGATAGGCCTGCAGGCGGGCGACGAACCGCTCGAGCCGCTCGGGCGTGTCAGCCCGCTGGAAGCGGGTCAGCTGGGGCAGGAGCGTCTGCGGGCCGGCCATCTGGTCGACCGCCTTGAACAGGTCCATCCGCTGGTCGTTCTGCTCGATCCCGAGCTCGCACACGACCCGGATCATGTCGCGGGTGATCCGCTCCTCGACGCTCAGGCCCGCGTCCGGGATCCCCAGGGCCGCGCCGAGGGTCGTCTCGTGGAGGGCGCGCAGCCGCGCCCGCCCCTCCGGACCCGGGTCGTCGAGCCGGTCGTCGAACCGCTCGTCGCCATAGAGCGTCGCGGTCGTCGGGTCGAGCTCGAGGAGCGCGTCCCAGAAGCGATCGGCGAGTTCGTTGACGGCGGATGGGCGGGCGGATGAGGTCGCGTTCGGCTCGGTCCCGGTCACGAGGGTTCCCCCTGGCTGCTGCGCCGCTGCAGCGCGGTCGCGGGTCGTCGACGGCAGTCGTCGGCGTTCACGACCAGCCTACCAAGTCCGGGCCCGGGGGCGCGGACACTCCTGCCCCGCCGGCGGCCCGGTCACTCGAACAGGCCGAGCTGGTCGCCCGCCCGATCGGCCGCCGGGTCGAGGCCGAGGAACGGCTCGAGGTCAGCGAGCGCGGGCGCCTCGCGGGCGGCGAACGTGCGCAGGTGGTTCCACTTCAGGATGTGCCAGTTCGCCTCCTCGAAGGCGGCCCGCAGGAGGGGCGAGCGATCGAGCTTGTAGCGGATCAGTCCGGTCCGCTCGGGGGCGACGACCAGGAAGCGGACGATCTGGTCGCCGGCGGGGATCCTCCGGTGCCGACGGAGCACGGTCTCGGACAGGAGGGCCGTCCACTCGACCTCGAACAGGAACGCCGCCCGGCCCCGGACGTACCAGATGCAGTCGACCTGCTCGAGCTCCTCGGCCGGGGCCCGGGCGATCAGGGGCAGGTAGGCGCGCTGCTCGCGGGCGTCCAGCCAGGCGGCCAGGGGCCGACCCCGGACGCGATGCTCCTGCTCTCGCCGGCCGATCCAGACCGACATCCCGAGCCGGTGGCCGAGGTCGGCGAGGAGGGCGATCAGCTCCGAGTGCTCCGCCGAGCGACGGGCGAGATCGTCCCCGGTGTGGAGGGCGCCCGGTGTGCTCGCCCGGCTCCGGTAGCTCTCGAGGCAGGCGCGCACGAGCGCCTCGTCGGGCAGGTCGGGGCCCCCGAAGAGGCGGGCGATCCGCTCGAAGAAGGTCGCCTCGGACAGCCCGCCCGAGGTGGACAGGAGGCTGTAGACGGCCCACTCGACCCGGTCGGCGAGGGGGACGGCGGCCGCGGCCTGGTCCTCGGCGGAGCGGAGCCACCAGCGACCGGGCTCGACCTCGAGCAGGCGCCGGTGGTCGGGTCGAGTGAGCTCGCTCCGGATCAGGCCGAGCAGCGTCTCGACCTGGTCGGCGCTCGAGAGGATCGCGGCGACGGCGGCGTCGGGCAGCCGGGCGCGCCGCCGGGCGGCGGCCAGGACTCCTTCACCGAGCGGCCCGGGACCGGGCTCGCGGGCTGCGCCAGGTTCGCTCGCCCCGCCTTCGCTCGCCCCGGGGTTGCGGGCCGCCCCGGGCTCGCCCACCCCGCCGGCGCCCGGCCCACCGGCGCCCGGCTCGAGGCCGTCGGTCCCGCCGCCCGGCTCGGGCCCGACGAGCCGACGGAGCTGCCCGGCCCGGTCGAGCCCGACGAGGATCTCGCCCAGGAGCTGCTCGTAGCGGGCTGGCTCACCGCGGGCCTGGAGGACTGCGACCGTCGTCTCGGTCACCGTCCGGGCCAGGTCGGCCGCCGTGAACGGGTGCCGGTCGAACCGCTCCGGCGGCGCGAACAGGCCTCGTCCCGGAACGAGATCGGGATCCCCGGCGCCGCCGGGCAGGGGCGGCAGGCCGACGTTCGCCCGGGTCCGCGGCCCGTCGGGCAGGATCGCCCCGGGCGGGGCCAGCTCGACCGTGCTCGCGGCCTCCTCGCCGGGTTCCGCCAGGTCCGCCGCGACGAGCCGGTAGCCCGCCCCGACCCCGCCGAGGACGGCCGCCACGAGCGCCTCCGGGCCGCCCTCCGACTCGACGAGCAGGATCGCCCGGCTGTCGGGGCCGAGCAGCTCGCGGGCGCCGGCCAGGCTGCGCCGGAGCGAGGCCGCCTGCCAGTCCCAGGGCACCCGGCTCTTCGGGCCGAAGAGCGCCTCGAGCGGCAGGAGCCCGGCCGCCTCGCGACCGAGGACCCAGCACGTCGCGAGGTAGGTGTACGAGAGCCGCTCCTGGTTCGGCCGGAGCGGGGTCTGGCCGAGGATCAGCCTGACCCGCGGCTGGCCGGGCTGGCGCCGAAGTGCGGCCGCCTCGAGGGCCAGGACCCGGAACGTGGACGGACCGGCGATCCGCACGACAGCGGTCGCGGCCCCCTCGCCGAGGCTCCGGACGTCCTCCCCGAAACGGGCCTGGACGGGGCCCGGCGCGCTCCCCTCGAGGCGCTGGACGAACCCGCGCACGAGGCGATAGCCGTCCTCGAAGGCGAGCCACGGGTTTCGCTCGCGCCACTGGCTGCTCGTCGGGGGCCGAAGCCGACCGCCGACGATCCGGACGCCGGCCACCCGGCCCGGGAACCCGTTCAGGCGACTGGCCGGCAGGAGCGCATGGAGGAGGGCGAGGCGAAGCGCGGCCTGGACCGGCGCGGCGCGCAGGTCCGTCTCGATCCGGACCAGGATCCCTTCGAGCCCGAGCAGCTGGCGCGGGGTATGCAGCTCGAGCAGCTGGTCGACGAGCGCCTGGTCGCCGTCGGGCACGGGGAACCGGTCATGGAGCGCCTGCCAGGCCGGGCCGCGCGCCTCGACCGCTGCGGCGCGCTCGACGTCCGTGGCATCGACCGGCTCATGGCGCTGGTCGCCGCCGCCAACCTGGTCCCGACAGGCGAGGCAGCGGTAGTGCTTGCGCACGAGTCTCGCACCGTCGTCGGCCGCCTGGCGGTCGGCCGGCGCCTCCCAGATGAACTCGTCGGCGACGACGACCCGTCCGCAGCGCGGGCAGCGGGTCGTGAACAGCTCGCCGATCGAGACCTTCAGGCTCGACTGCTGGCGCGGTGAGGCGGCGATCGCCTGGAACGCCGCGTCGAGGTGGCGGACGTCGGGCGGCCGGAGGACGACCTCGGCCAGAAGCCGGGTGAGCGGGTTCGATTCGATCGTGATCGCCCGGCGCTGGCGATCGATCGCCGCCCTGGCGATCCACCCCCCGCGCCCGGCGAGATCGAGGACGACGTCGCCGGGCCGGCTGGCAGCCTCGATCCAGGTTGCGACCTGGTCGGGTGCCGGGGGCGGGGCGATCCGCTCGAAGGCGGGCAGCGAGAACCCCGGCTCCGAGCGCAGGACAAGATCGCGACCGGTCATCGCGGGCATTGTGCCAGACCAGGGCGCCGCCCCCCGGGGCCCACCTGTCGGACCCCCGGTCGCCTGCCCGGCGGGCCTGCCGGCGCCCGCCCGTCGGGCCTGCCGGTCGCGTGCCCGTGGGGCCTGCCGGTCGCCTGCCCGTCGGGCCTGCCGGTCGCCTGCCCGTCGGGCCTGCCGGTCGCCTGCCCGTCGGGCCTGCCGGCGCCGTCGTCCCGCCCCGGCCGCTCCCGCCCCGGCCGCTCCCACCCCGGCCGCTCCCGCCCCGGCCGGGCCGGGGGCCCGCTCGGCGTCCGGCTTCCCTCGCCAATGCTCGTGGGGGGAGCGCTACGCGGATGCTCGGGCCAGCCAGGGGGGCCAGGGGTCCTCGGCGACCGTCAATCCGGCCCGGAAGACTCGTCAATGCGCGCGAGGAGCGCATTGACGATGACCCGGGCCCGGTTTCGTGGTTCCGCGGGCGCGGCCGACCGGTCGCGCCCTGCGTTGTGCTCTGGGGGCGGGCAATAACGAGGGTTGCGGTCGCCGCACCGATCGACGGTCCGTCGGCCGGACCTCGGGGCGCCTGCTGGGGGCTCCTGTGCGAGCGCTGCGGCGGGGTTCGGCCGGCGCCCGCCCGAGCTGCGCCCGCCCGAGCCGAGCCCGCCCGGGCGGGCTCGAGCGGCCTACGGCTCCTCGAGCTCGTCGGGCTCCTCTTCGAATGCCTCCTCGCTCGTCACCTCGGAGGGCAGGACGCGATCGAGGTCCTCGATCCCCTCGTCCTCCTCGTCCTCCTCGAGCTCCTCCTCGAGCTCCATCTCCTCGCGGATCAGGGTGCCCTTCGTGTACGGGCGCAGGTCGGTCGACTTGGCGGCGGTGGGGAACGAGACGCGACCGTAGTTGCGCGGGTCCTGGAAGATCTCGCGGATGATGATCCGGACGTCCTTGGCCCCGAGCGAGGTGACCCCGGCGGCGTACTTGTTGCCGTCCGCGATCAGCTTCAGGAGGCGGGCCGCGACGCGGGGCTCGACGACGCCGATCCGGACGCCGTTGCTGATCGCGATCAGGCGATTGCCCTCGGGGACGAGCTCGACGGAGTCGCCCGGGTTCACCTGGGCGAGGGCGTGGTAGTCGGCCAGGTCGGTGAGCATCGCGAAGCCGGTCTTGCCGGTCTCCTCGACGAAGATGCTGACCGGGGCCTTGCTCCCCTCCTTGGCCGGCACGGTCTTCTCGCCGGCATCGACGAGGAGGATCTTCAGGCGGTCGATGTTCCGCTCGGCGATCCGGTTCGTCGGGTCGAGGGCGAGCGCGGCCTGGTAGTGCTCGCGGGCGAGGGCGAGCTCGCCGAGCTCCCAGTAGGCCTTGGCCAGGCGGTTCTCGGCCTCGGCATCGGGACCGAGCTCGAGGATCCGCCGGTTCGTCTCGGCCGCCTCGGCCCAGCGGGCCTGGCTTGCCTGGGCGATCGCCTGCTCGGCCAGCTGGCGCTTCATCCGGGTCGTGTTCGCCGCGCTCGGCTTCGTCGTCTCGAGTTCCGGGAAGGTCACGTGAGGATCGTCCTTTCGGGTGCGCCGGAGAGCCGTTCGACGCAGGTCGGCACGCCGGCCGTCAACATCGGGGCATCGCTTTCTAGCATCGCCGGGCGATGCTGTCAACGCGCCGGGTCCCGGCCGCCGGGGACCACACGGCCGGCCGGCCGTGGTTCAGCCTCGGAGCATCAGGTTCCAGGCCACCACGACGACCCCGAGAACGATCAGCAGGGCGACCTGCCAGGCCCAGCGCGGGTCGCGTCGGACGGCCGGCCCGGCGCCCCGGAACGCGTCCCACAGGAAGAGGGCGAGGGTCAGGAGGGCCGGGCCGAGGAGCCTCGGGAACGCCGCCGCGCGGAGCAGACCGGCCGCGATCGCGATCGCCAGGGCGTAGCCGAGCGCGGCCGTGGCCGCCGGGCGCAGGCGGCCCAGGTGGAAGGCCGCGAACCGGTAGCCGAGCAGGAACGCGACGAACCCGTCGGCCAGGGCGAGGACGACGAGCGAGTGCTCCGGCAGCGCGGCTGCGCCCGGAGCCCCCGCCGGCGCCGGCTCGACGAGACCCCCCGGGACGAGGGCCGCGACGCCGGTGAAGGCGAGGAAGGCGGCGAGCAGGCCGAGGGCGAGCAGGATCGCCCGGTCGACCGGGGTGGGGCCCTTGGCCCGGCCGAGGACGCGGATCTCGATCCGCAGGCAGGCATCGATCAGCAGCCCCGCCCCCAGGACGGCGGGCACGAGCAGGAGGCCGGGCGGGACGAGGCGGAGCACCCCGAGCCCGGCGAGCGCGACCACCGCGGGGGTGACGAGCGACTCGACCGGGACCCCCTCGGAGAGCGTCTCGCCGAGGACCTGGAGCGTGCCGACGAGCATGAGCGCGAGAAGCAGCCCGGCGACCGCCCAGGCGGCCGGGCCGTCGACGAGCCGAGAGAGGGCGACGACGGTCGTCGCCAGGATGACGAGCTCGCGCCGTGCCTGGGCCTGGCGCTCGCTCACGTCACCCGTTCCGGCTTCGCCGCCAGCCAGGCGAGCAGGTCGGCCCGGGAGCGGGTGTTCAGGACGTTCGACGGCCCGAGCCAGGCCCGCCGGGCCTGGGCGACCGCCCAGCGGACGGAGCCGAGCTCCTCGGTCCGGTGGGCGTCCGAGTTGATCACCAGGATGCAGCCCGCGGCGGCAGCAGCTCGCGCCCGCTCGTCGGACAGGTCGAGCCGGTGGTCGGAGCCGTTCATCTCGAGCGCCGTCCCGGTCCGGGCCGCCTCGACGAAGACGGCCTCCCAATCGAGGTCGAGGTCCTCGCGCTCCTGGATCATCCGCCCGGCCGGGTGACCGATGACGTCGACATGTGGATTGCGAATCGCGCCCAGGACCCGCCCGGTCAGCTGCTCGCGCGGCTGCCTCCGCCCGACGTGGAGCGAGGCGACGACGAGATCGAAGCGGGCGAGGACGTCGTCCTCGAGGTCGAGCCGGCCGTCGGCGCGGATCTCGAGCTCGCAGCCGTGGAGCAGCCGGAACCCCGCGGCAGGCGTCCCGGGCGGCGCCGTCCCGTCGGCCTCCTCGCGGGCGAATCGCTCGTTCAGCCGCTCGACGACCAGGCGCTGCGCCTCGAAGCGCTCCGCGCTCAGGCCGCGCGCGATCGCCAGGGAGACCGTGTGGTCGGTGAGAACGAGGTACTCGTAGCCGCGCCGGCGGGCCGCCTCGGCCATCGCCTCGATGTCGTGGACGCCGTCGGACCAGTCGGAATGGCTGTGGCAGTCGCCGCGCAGGTCCTCGAGCCGGACGAGCTCCGGCAGGCGGCCGGCGAGGGCGGCCTCGATCTCGCCCCGGTCCTCGCGCAGCTCGGGCTCGATGAACGGCAGGCCGAGGAAGCCGTACGCCTCGGCCTCGGTCGGGAACGTGCGCAGCTCGGCGGCCTGACCGATGAGCGGCTCGCCGTCCGGGCCGAGGCGCAGGTAGCCTTTCTCGGACAGGCTCCAGCCGCGGTCGCGGGCCAGGCTGCGCAGGTGGACGTTGTGCTCCTTCGAGCCGGTGAAGTGGATCAGGTACGTCCCGGCCTCCCCGGGCGGCATGATCATCAGGTCCACCTGGGGCCCGTCGCGCAGCTGGATCGACGCCTTGTGGGTGCCCGCGTTGATCACCTGGGCCACGCCCGGCAGGGCGGTGAAGCGGCTGATCAGCCCGACCGGATCGTCGGTCTCGGCGAGCAGGTCGAGGTCGCCGATCGTCTCGCGCCGGCGGCGGAACGAGCCGGCCGCGACGAGCTGGCGCAGCCCCGGGCTGTCCCGGAGCGCCGCCGTCAGCTCCTCGACGAACCGCTCCGCGGTCCCCAGGAGCATCCGGCGCTGGCGCGACTCGAGCCGCGCGATCCCCTCCAGGATCGACTGCTCGCTCTTCTCCGAGAGCCCGCGGACCGTGCGCAGGCGACCGGCCTCGGCCGCCCGGCGAAGCTCCTCGAGGCTCTCGATGCCGAGCGTCTCGTACAGGATCTTGACCGTCTTCGGGCCGACGCCCGGGACGTCGAGGAGCTGGAGCAGCCCCTGGGGGACCTCCGCCCGGAGGCGGTCGTAGAAACCGAGCCGGCCGGTCCGGACGATCTCGTCGATCTTCTCGCTGATCGCCTGGCCGACCCCCGGGATCTTCGGCGGCCGCCCCTCGCGGTAGGCCCGGGCGACCTCGAGCGGGCTGTGGGCGATCGCGTCGGCGGCGCGGTGGTAGGCGACCGTCTTGAACACGAGCTCGCCCTTGACCTCGAGCATGTCGCCGATCTCGTGGAAGATCCGCGCCAGCTCGTCGTTCGTGGGCAGCGGCGGCGGCTCGGCGGCGGGCGGCTCGGCGGGCGACGGCGCGGCGGTCACGCCGTCGGTGGGCGGGGCGTCGCTGGGCGGGTGCTCGGTGGCCATGCTGGAACGATGGTAGAGGCGCGCGCCGCTCGCTGCGCGCCGGCGGGCGGGCTGACCGGGGGACGAGTCGGGCCGCGCGCGCGGCGCGATGCCCGGGCCCAGGCCACGCGCCCGGCGCGACGCCCGGGCCTAGGCCGCGACGACCCGGTCGCGGCCCGCCCGCTTCGCCCGGTAGAGCGCCCGGTCGGCCTGGGCGACGATCTCGGCGATCGGCTCGTCGGAACCGGAGGCGACCGCGACCCCGACCGAGACGCTCACCGGCCCGACCCCGTCGGCCGAGAGGTCGAGGGCCCGGACGGCGCCCCGGACGCGCTCCCCGACCTCGACCGCCACGCCCGGCGCCGGGTTGCGGAGCAGGACGACGAACTCCTCGCCGCCGTAGCGGGCGGGGACGTCGTCGTCCCGGACGGCCGACGCGATCGCCCCGGCGACCTCGCGCAGGACCCGGTCGCCGACCGCGTGGCCGTACTGGTCGTTCAGCGCCTTGAACCGGTCGATGTCGATCATCAGGATGCCGACCGCGTCGTCCGCCCGCCGGCGCCGGCCGACGAGACCGCAGACCTCGTCGAAGTAGCGCCGGTTCGGCAGCCCGGTGAGCGCGTCGGTCGTGGCGCGCACCTCGGCCGCCCGGTGCGAGTCGGCCCGGGCGAGCGCGGCCGACGCCTCGCCCGCGGCAGCGGCCAGGAGCCGGCCCGCCGCGGCCGGCCACGGATCGTCGGTTCGGCGCGAGATGACGATCGCCCCGATCACGCCGGTCGCGGTCTCGAGCGGCTCGACGAGCGTGTTCCGCAGCCCGTAGGCGACGCGCACCCGCCGGGCGAGCCGGTCCGCCACCCGCCGGGCGACCTCGGACCGACCGACCTCGCCATCACCGCGCCCACCGGCCTGGCCACCGATTCGCGCCAGCCGGACGACGCGCCGGTCCTCGGCCACGATCGCCTCGGTCGCCTCGTCGCCCCCGCCGACCGGCACCCGGCCCGGCCCGACGGCGACCGGATCGTCGAGATCGGAGATCGGCAGGATCGTCGTCGAGGTCGGCGCGCCGCCCCGGGTCGTGACCAGCGTCGCCTCGAGCAGCCCGGTCTTCGGCCGCAGGCGGACGACGACCACGTGGTCCGCCCCGGTCGCCTCGCCGAGCTCCTCGACGATCGCCTCGACGATCGCGTCCGGCGAGATCGAGCGCGACAGGCCCTGGAGGATCCGGGCGAAGCTCTCGACCTCGCCCCGCCGGCGCAGTTCGAGCGCCTCGACCGCCCGGCGGTGGACGAGGGCCGCCCCGGCCGCGACGACGACGAGCAGGAGGACGATCGGGCGCAGGAACGCGGAGCCGCCCGCGACCAGGTCGAGCAGGGCGATCGAGGCGAGGGCGGCGAACGAACCGACGAGGAGCCGCCACGCCCGCCGGATGCGCTGTTCCTGCGGGTCGCCGGGGTGCCGTGCGGGTGACTCCGGGGCGGTCACGTCGCCCACAGCATGAGCCGCCGGCGAGGTTGCGTCCAGCCGTCGCGGGTAGTACCTGTGGCTGCCGGCGGGCGGTACTTCCGTACTAGGAGGCGCTGGCTGCGGCGTCCCGGCGGGCGGGCTGGCGCACGACGTCGGCCCCGCGACCCCCGGCGGCCTTGACCCGGTAGAGCGCCCGGTCGGCGGCCGCGATCAGCTCGTGCGCCGTCCGGCCGTCGCGCGGGAACGTGGCGACCCCGATCGAGAGCCCGATCGGCAGCGGTCCCCGGTCCCCGGACTGGAACGGGCGCGCCCGGCAGGCCTCGAGGATCCGGTCGGCGGCGTGCTGCGCCGCGGCAGCGTCGGTGTCGGGCAGGATGACCGCGAACTCGTCGCCTCCGTAGCGAGCCGGGACATCCGACCCACGGAGGGTCGACCGGATCAGCTCGGCCGCCCAGGCCAGGACCCGGTCGCCGAACAGGTGGCCGAACGTGTCGTTGACGAGCTTGAAGTCGTCGAGATCGATCATCAGCACGCTCAGCGGCGAGCGCGAGCGGCGGGCCCGGATCGTCTCCTCGCCCAGCCGCTCGTGGAGGAAGCGGTGGTTGTAGAAGCCGGTCAGCTGGTCGCGGTCGGCGAGGCGGCGGGCCTCCTGGTAGAGCCGGGCGTTCTCGAGCGCGATCGCCGCCTCGTTGGCCATCGTCTGGACGAGCTCCAGCTTGACCATCTCGGGCGCCAGGTGGGTGCCGCCGGTGATCTCGGCGAGGCCGAACGTTTCACCCTTGGCCACGAGCGGCAGCATGACGACCGAGTGGTGACCCGTCCGGCGCAGGAGACCGGTCTCGGCCGGGTCGGCCTCCGGATCATCGATGTCGATGATGCTCGGCGACTGCTCGACGAGGACCCGGCGGGTCTCGGGGAATTCGGACAGCGGGTAGGCCGGGGTAATCCGCGCCGCCGCCTCGGCCGGGTAGGTGCCGAGGGTCACGACCTGGTCATTCTCGCGATCCCAGGCGCTGACGAAGCAGTCGACGGCACCCACGGCCTGGACGATGTGGCGGGCGAAGACCTCCGCCACTTGGCGGGGATCGAGGCTGTGGGCAAGCTCGGCGCTCATGTCCAGGAGCCGGCGGAGATCGGCTGCCAGCCGTCGGCTGTGGGCCAGCTGGCGGGCCGACTCGAGCGCCGTCGCGGCCTGGTCGGCGAGGATCGCGAGGAGCCGGAGATCCTCCTCGTCGAACTGGTCGAGGCCGAGCTTGGAGAGGGTGATCACCCCGATCACCTGCTCGTCGTAGCGGATCGGGACGACGAGGAGCGACTCGTCGACGTCGTCCGTGCCGGGGATCGTCGCGCCCCGCGGGTCGGCCGAGGCGTCGCGCACCAGGAGCGGCTCGCCGTGCTCGGCGACCCAGCCCGTGAACCCGTACCCGAGCTTCGTGCGCAGGACGTCGAAGTCGACCGTGTCGAGCCCCTCGAGCGTCCCCTCGAAGGCGATCGGGATGACGTCGTCGGGTGGCTCGATCAGGTAGACCCGGGCGTTGTGGTAGTCGAGGATCCGGTGCGTCTCCTCGACGATCGCCCGGCCGACCGATTCGACCGTGTTTTCGCGGTTCATCCGGGCCGAGGCCGCCTGGAGGACGGCGAGCTGGGCCGCCCGGGCCTCGGTCCGCTCGAACAGCTCGGCGTTGTGGATCGCGATCGAGGCGTGGGTCGCGACAGCAGCGATGAAGTCGCTGTCCGCGGCCGTCCAGTGGCGGGGAGCGAACGAGACGGCCGAGAGCGCGCCGATCACGGTCCCGTGGTGGACGAGGGGCACGGTGATGTCGGCACCGACCTCGATCGCGCCCGCGTAGCAGTCGTGGCCGTCGTGGCCGTCCTCGGCGGTGTGGCGATCGCCGCCGGTGCGCTCGAGCCCGGCGTTGTCGCGGGCCCACGGCTGGCCGCTCCGGACGATCTCCTCGAACCAGGCGTCGTCGCGCCGGAAGACCGGCAGCCGCGCCGCCAGCTCGTCGGGGATGCCGGCCCAGGCGGCGACGACCAGCTCGTCGCCGCGGAGGACCCGGATCGTGGTCACGTCGGTGCGCAGGGCGTGGTTCAGCTCGGCCACGATCGTGCGGAAGATCTCCGCCCGGTCGAACGTCCGGGTCAG
>Ga0334722_10000029_pt1 | contig 213521 bp, 190 predicted proteins | sample C3_bottom_MG_FD_207210 | JGI IMG/M metagenome (GOLD analysis project Ga0334722, IMG submission 207210) | Sediment microbial communities from Yellowstone Lake, YNP, Wyoming, USA - C3_bottom | ecosystem: Environmental > Aquatic > Freshwater > Lake > Sediment | place: USA: Wyoming | collected... | reverse complement strand
TAGGTGCCGGCGATGCCGGCGCCGGTGAGCGCCTGGAACAGCGAAGCCGACCACACCCCTTGGGCGAACAGCGCAAAACCGAGCGTGCCGCAGGCGCACAGCAGGCTCGACAGGAAATACACGCGGCGCGCGTCGACCCGGTCGGTGAGCCCGGAGAGCACCGGCACCGACGCCATGTAGCCGGCGAAGAACATGCCGGAGATCAGCCCCGCCGCGGAGTTGCTCGCACCCCATTCCTGCTGCAACTGCGGCAGCAGGGTCGGGTAGATCGCATAGCACAGCATGCTCGACACATGCGCTGCGCAGACCCAGGCGATGAGGCCGGGGGTGGTGTCGGTAATTTTCTTAAGCGCCAAGACGTATCCCGATGATGACAGACCAGGTCCCGCCCCGGCCTGGGATCACTTGTGCTTGAATTTCGGCTTGCGCTTCTCGACGAAAGCGCCCATGCCTTCCTTCTGGTCTTCGGTGGCGAACAGCGAATGGAACATGCGCCGCTCGAACAGGATGCCTTCGTTGAGCGTGCCCTCGTAGGCGCGGTTGACCGATTCCTTCGCCGCCATCACCGAGGGCAGCGAGTATTCGCAGATCTGGTTGGCCGCGGCCAGCGCTTCGTCGAGCAGCTTGTCCGCCGGCACCACGCGCGACACCAGTCCGGCGCGCTCGGCCTCGGCCGCGTCCATCATGCGCGCGGTCAGCACCAGATCCATGGCCTTGGCTTTGGACACCGCGCGCGGCAGGCGTTGCGTGCCCCCCGCCCCGGGGATGATGCCGAGCTTGATCTCGGGCTGGCCGAATTTCGCCGTGTCCGCGGCGATGGTGAAATCGCACATCATCGACAGCTCGCAGCCGCCGCCGAGCGCGAATCCGGCGACCGCCGCGATCACCGGCTTTCTCACCGAGCGGATGCGCTCCCAGTTGCGCGTGATGTACTCGCTCTTGTACACATCCATGTAGCTCCAGTCCTTCATCGCGCCGATGTCGGCGCCCGCGGCGAACGCCCGGTCGCTGCCGGTGATCACCATGCAGCCGATGTTGTCGTCGGCGTCGAATTTCGCCAGCGCGTCGCCCAGCTCGTCCATCAGCGCGTCGTTGAGCGCGTTCAGCGCCTTCGGCCGGTTCAGCGTGATCAGGCCGACGCGGCCGCGGGTTTCAACCAGGATGTTTTCGTAGGACATTTCAGAGCCTCATGGTGAAAATTGAAAATTGTGGAATACGTGACGAATTGAATCGCCTCCCTTGTTACGTAGCTGCAATATTTGCGCGGACGAAAAACCCGTCCGCGCGGATCGTTGATTGCGCACGGATAAAAAGCGTATCCGTTCGCAATCGACGATCTTGTGTAAAACCCCCACGCCGCGTTCGGGGTTAACCATAACCGCGATTTTTGTACGGATACGCTTTTCATCCGTATAAAAATCGCGGTTGGCGCGCGCAGCGCGCAATTCCGCTCCTCGCATGCGACGCCAGTTAAAACAGCGTACAAAAGCCTTTATTTCAGCGCCTGCACCATGCCGCGCGCGGCGGCAGAGAGCAGCATCAAGTCCATGCCGGCGATCGGCAGGGTGTAGCCTTTGCGGATATAGGGCTTCATGCCCTCGGCGGTGGCGGCGAAAATCGCCAGCTTCATGCCCGCCGCGGCGCAAGCGCGGCGCACCGTCTCCATCGCCTGCTCGACCTCGGGGTGGTTCACCTGCCCCAGCAAGCCCATGCTGCCCGACAGATCGTAGGGCCCGATCATCAGCGCATCCACCCCGGGGACGCGCACGATGGCGTCGATATCGTTCACCGCGTCGATGTGCTCGACCTGCAGCATGACGATGACATTGTCGTTGGCGCCCGCCACGTATTCCTGGAAATCCAGGCCGTAGCCCTGGGCGCGCACGATGCCCACGCCGCGGCTGCCGCGCGGCGGGTATTTGCAGTAGCGCACGATGCGCTCGGCATCGGCGGCGGTGTTCACCTGCGGCACGATCACGCCGGCCGCGCCAATGTCCAGCGCCTTCTTGATCACCGCTTCTTCGCCCTCGGGCACGCGCACCAGGCAGGGACAGCGCGCCGCCTGCAGCAGACCCTGCGCCGCGAGCGGATCGAGCGGCGCGTGCTCGGTGTCGATGCACAGCCAGTCGAAGCCGGCGCGCGAAAACAGCTCGGCCACTTCCGCGCAGGGCAGCGCGATGATGCTGCCGAGCAGGGTCTCGCCCGCGCGCAGGCGCGCGGCAAAGGCAGCGTTGACTTCGGCGATCGAGGGATGGCTCATGTTGAAAGGCTCTGCGTGATCAGGGGTGCGTCTTCAGCCGCCGACTTTCTTGTTTTTCCAGGCGGACAGAGGCAGCACTTCCGACATGGACAGGCGCTGGCGCCCCGGTTCCTCCTCGGTCAGAGCCACGGTTTCACGCATGGTCGCGAGACTTCTGCGCGTGAGGTTCTGGTAGGTGCGCGTCGCATCGAGTTTCCACGCCATCTCTGCGGCGCTCAATTCGCGCATCACTTTCGCCGGGATACCCGCCACCAGCGTGCGCGGCGGCACGTTCATCCCGGCCTTGACGAAGGCCATCGCGGCGACGAAGGCCGACTCGCCCACCACCGCGTTGTCGTTGATGACGGCGCCCATGCCGATCAATGCGTTGCGGCAGATGCGCGCGCTGTGAATGATGGCGCCGTGGCCGATGTGGCCGTCCTGCTCGATCACCGTGTCCGATTCAGGAAAACCATGCACGATGCAGCCATCCTGGATATTGGCGCCGGCTTCGATCACCAGGCGCCCGAAATCGCCGCGCAGGCTGGCCGAGGGCCCGATGTACACGCCGGCGCCGACGTGCACGTCGCCGATCAGCACCGCGCTCGGATGCACGTAGGCGTCGGGGTGAACGACGGGCGTCAGACCGTCGATGGAATAGACCTTGACCATGGGTGGGCAGCCGGCGCAAAGCGCTCATTTTACTGCTGTTGGTGTATGCTCAGGAATCTCAATTTTGCGCGCCGCCGCACCGCAATCATCCCGGGAAATCGAATGCATAGAACAGCGCAACAACTGGCCGAAGCCGCCGCCGCCGCGATGCACACGCGCGACCGCGCGTCGCTCGCCCTGGGCATGAAACTGCTCGCCGTGGGCCCCGGCTCGGCGCGCATGCAGATGGCGGTGCGCGAAGACATGGCGAACGTGCACAACACCTGCCACGGCGGATTCATTTTCACGCTCGCCGACTCCACCTTCGCCTACGCCTGCAACAGCCACAACAAGAACGCGGTGGCGGTCACCTGCGTGATCGAGTACGTACGCCCGGCCTTCCTCGGCGACCTGCTCACGGCCACCGGCGTGGAGCAGGCGCTGCAAGGGCGCAACGGCGTATACGATATCCGCGTCGAGAACCAGAACGGCGAGCCGGTGGCGCTGTTTCGCGGCAAATCGACCCAGGTCAAGGGCGAAGTGACCGACCTGAACAAGTGATCGCGCGCTAGCGCAGGCCATGCCGGCCTGCAGACCCACGCCCGGCTAATCGCCGTCCATCTCCGCGCGCAGCCGCCGCGCCATCGCGCGCGCGTAATAGCGCGGCGCAAGCCGGCTCACCCACCAAGCGAGTTTCGCCATGCGCCCGGGCAGCAATAAATGCTTGCCGCATTGCGCCGCATGCAGAATTTCCGCAGCGACATCTTCCGCCTGGGCACGCACGCCGACGATCTGCTGCGCGTGGCGCGCAGGCGCGCCGTCGCCGCCAAGCGCGTTGCGGTCGATGCCGGTGGCGATGAAAGACGGGCACACCATCAGCACGCCGACCCCGTCGTCGGCAAGCTCCGAGCGCAGGCTGTCGAAAAATCCGTGCAGCGCGTGTTTCGCCGCGGCGTAGCCGGTGCGCGCGATCAGCGGCGCGAAGCCGGCGACGCTGGAGATGACGATGACGAGGCCGCGCGAAGCGAGCAACACGTCCAGCGCGGCCCGGGTGCAGTGGACCGAACCGAAGAAATTCACTTCCATCACCTGGCGGATCACCGCCGGATCGGTGCGCCGGTAGGCGCTGCGATGGCTGATGCCGGCGTTGTTGATCAGCACGTCGATCTGGCCCCAACTGCGCATCACCTCGCCCATCGCGCGCACGCAGGCGGCCGCGTCGGTCACGTCGCACGCCAGGCCCAGCGCCTGCCGACCTTCGGCGCGCAGTTCGGCGGCAAGCGCCTCGACCCCGGCGGCGTCGCGATCCAGCGCGGCGATGCGCGCGCCGGCGTCGGCGAATGCGCCTGCCAGCGCCCGCCCCAGGCCGCCGGCCGCGCCGGTGATCACCACCACTTTGCCGGCAAAATCGCGCCGCGTCACGGTTTGGCGCGGCGTGCGCGCGCCGCGAGGTAGAACTCGAACACCTCGGCCGAAGTCTTCCGCGGTGTATAGCCGAACGCATCCTTCAGCCTGCGGTTATCTAGCACCGGTCGATAGCGCAGAAAATTCACCTGCTCCGGCCCGTACTGCGTCAGCCCCAGGGGTTTGAGCAAGGCGAGCGCCGTCTGCAGCAGCCGCGCCGGCAGGACCACGCAGCGCTTGCCCAGGCGCGCGGCGATCTCGTGTATGCCGAGGGCGCCGTCACCGGCCAGGTTGTATACGCCGGCCTTGTCCGAGTACACGGCTGCCAGCATGCAGTCGACCACGTCCTGGTCCCAGACAAACACGAACGGGCTTTCGGATCCGCGGATGGCGATCAGGCGCGGCTTGTCGAACAGATCGGTGATCTGGTTGCGCACGGTTTCGCCCAGGATGGTGCCGATGCGAAACACCACCTGCGCAAGCTGCGGCGCGCGCTCGCGGTAATCGGCGAGCATTTCCTCGACCAGGTGTTTGTGCCAGGAATAGGCGAACTCCAGATTGCCGCGCGGCGGCCAGTCCTCCGTTATCCAGGCCGGATTGTCGGCGTGATAACCGTAAGCAGCGCCGCTGGAGGAGACGATGATCTTTCGGGATCCGGCGGCGACACAGGCCTTGAGCAGGTTTTCCGTCCCGATCACGTCGACCGAGTATTCGAATTCGCGCTTGCTCCCCCTGCCCGGCGTCACGATCGATGCCAGGTGCACCACGGTGTCGATCGCATGCCGCTCGAGCATCGCCTCAAGCCCGGGCGCGCGAATGTCGGCAGTTTCATAGATGACGCCCGTCAGGCGCGCGTCGCGCGGCGTTTCGCGCACATCCATCGCCACCAGCGCCGCCGGCCGGCGCGTCTGCGCCGCGAGCGCAACAACGAGTTGGCGGCCGAGGTAACCGGCCGCGCCCGTCACCAGTACGCGCGGGGTGGGCACTACCTTCCCTTCGGTTCCTGGTGCATGTCCTTGAAATGGACCAGGCCCGGCGCCCACATGTGTTTCACCGGATTCACATCCACGTGGATCACGGCGCAGCGGCCGCTGGCGCGGCAGCGCTCCAGCGCAGGCTTCAATTCCTTGGGATCGGACACGCGCTCGCCGTGCGCGCCCATGCTGATGGCGAGCTTGTCGAATTCGATTTCGCCCAGTTCGGTGCCGATGTTCTCGCCCGGATCCAGGTGCTTCTGCAACAGAGTCTTGATCGGCCTCAAGGTGAAAGACTGGTTGATTTTCACCATGCCCCAGGCCTTGTCGCACAGCACCAGATAGACGACCTTGAGCTGGTTTCTCACCGCGGTCTCGATTTCCTGCGGATGAAAGCCCATCGCCCCGTCGCCGATGATGCACACCACCTGACGCTCGGGGAACGCCACCGCGGCGCCCAGCGCCTGCGCCACGCCCGCGCCCAGCATGCCGAACTTGAACGTCGACAACAGCGTATTCGGCACGCGCATCTGGTGATAGAAGCTGGCCCAGATGGTGGTGTTGCCGCCGTCGGCCACGAGGATCGCATCGTCGGGGAAAAATTCGCGGCACACGCTGGCGACATGCGCCGGGTTCATCGGCGAAGAGCGATCCGCGAGCGCTCTATCCCACCCTTCGCGGTCGCTGCGCCGGGTCTCGCTGTAGCGCGCGATGTTCTTCCGCCGCGCCTCGGTGCGGATTTCACCCTTCCGCGCTTCCAGCCGCAGGACCAGCGCCGCAAGAAACAGCTTGGCGTCGCCGAGTATCGCGAGATCCGCGGGCTTGTTCATGCCCAGCATCTCGCCGTCGGCATCGACCTGGATCATTTTCTGCCGCGACGGATGGCGCCAGTAGGGCGCCTTGCCCCACCAGTCGGTCTCGCCGAAGCGCGTGCCCAGCGCGAGCACCAGATCGGCATCGTTGCGCGCCGCGTGGTTCAGCTTGACGTGGATCATCGGCAGCGCGAGTTCGGAGGTTTCGGGCAGCACGCCGCGCGCCGACCAACTGGTGGTCACCGGTGCGCACAGAAGTTCCGCGACCTGGCGCAACTCCGCATAGGCGGCTGCATGGATGATGCCGCTGCCGGCGTGGATCAGGGGCTGCGCCGCGGCGATCAGCATGTCGGCGGCGCGCTCCACCAGTTCGGGCGCGGGCATGGTCGGGGTGGTCCGCCGGTACTGATGCGGCGCCCAGAACGCCGGCTCGGCTTTCACCTTGGTGTTCATGATGTTCTCGGGCACGTCGATATGCACCACACCCGGCCTGCCCTCCCAGGACTTGCGCAAGGCCATGCGCACCAGTTCGGGAATCCGCTCGAACGAGGAAATGACGCAGCTCCATTTCGCCATCTTGCCGATCACGCCGGACTGGTCGAAACACTGGTAACTGCCGCCGCGGTCGGGATAGGCGATCCCCGGTCGGCGGCAGGCGGTGACCACCAGCACGCGGTTGCCCTCGGCCTGCTCCACGGCAATGCCGGGCAGCGCATTGGCGACGCCCGGGCCGTTCGACGCCATGCAGACGCCGAGCTTGCCGCTGAGCCGGGCATAGGCGCCGGCCATGTGCACCGCGCTGGTCTCGTGGCGCGGCGTGACCAGATCGATGCCGTGGGTGCGCAGGCTGGCATAGAAGCCGAAATACGTGCCGTCGATGATGCCGAACACTTTCTGCACGCCCTCGGCCTGCAGCATGTTTACAATGACTTCGCCACCGCTGATTTCGGCCATGCCCGCTCCTGCTTGTTATCCGACTGGCAATGGTACCGTGGATTGGGCAGACACTGGCGGCGCGCCTTGCGCGGCGACCGTCCGGTTCCTGCCGCCGCGCTTGGCCTCGTACAGCGCCGCATCCGCGCTGCGCAGCAAAGACTCCCAGTCCGACCCGTTGACGCCATAGGCCGCGACCCCCGCGCTGACCGTGAGCGGAATCGAAAGCGGCCCCGCCTCGATCGGTTTCTCGCCCACGGCGAGGCGCACGCGCTCCGTGCCCGCCAAGGCGGCCGGCACGTCGGCACCCGGCATCAGCAGGGCGAATTCCTCGCCGCCGTAACGGCCAAGCACATCGTGACCGCGCAGGCTCTCGCGCAGCGTATCGGCCACCCGGCGCAATACCTGATCGCCGACCTGGTGACCATAGGTGTCGTTCACGTCCTTGAAATGATCCAGGTCGAAAATCGCCAGGGCGAGCCCGGTCTTTTCGCGTGTGCAGCGCGACAGTTCGCGCTCGTACTCGAGCATGAAGGCGCGCCGGTTGAGCGTCTCGGTCAATGGATCGATCATGGCCAGCCGCGCAAGGTCGGCCCGCAAGTTCTCGATCTCGATCCACATCACGCCCAAAGTCGACAACACCCCGAATACGCCGAACAGCAGAATGCTTGCGAACTGGACGAAATCGGGCCCGAGGAGATCCGCATGCGCGCCCCACTGGGTGGCCAGTCCCGCACGCACCAGCATGGTCAGGCCGATGCCGCCCAAGCAAGCCGCGGTGAAGAACTTCGCCCGCCGGTTCGTCCTGGGAGGGGCGATCAGCGCCAACACCGGCTGCACCACCAGTAACGCCATCGCCAGGGAAAGAATCACGATGCGGATGGGCATACCCGACTGCAAATAGGTCGCATACGAGAGCAGCAGCATCGACGCTGCAACCACGCTCCAGCCGAATACGCTCGCTCCCTGCACTCGCCCCGGGCTGACGCTGCGCAGAACGAACAGGAATGACACGAGGATTAGTGCATTGGCCAGGATGACGGAAACAAGATCGGGCAGGACGCCGCGCAGCGCAATTCCGGTCATGCCCGCGGCGAGCGTCAGCATCCCATAACCCCAACTGGTCACGGCATGCGAACCCGGGATGCGAAACGGGAGTAAAAGACAGACAAACCCGAGACAGGCGTACAGGATCACCAGGACGATGAGCAAAGTGCGCAAATCAAGTTGCATGCAGGCCCCTGCGGCTTCGAACACGTCGCTGTGGATTCCGGGAACTGGGCACCCCGGTCGACAGGCTGCGGTCAGTATGCGCCCAGGAGCGCGATCAACCCTCTGCATTTTGTCAAACTTCCCGCCGGATAGCCGTGGCCGGCCAGGCCGTCTCGGCCACCATCCGAGACCAACGCCCGCGTTTCAGTATAATCCGGCGAGTCCATCTGTTCACGCGCCGCGGCGGACCCGGTCCGCACAGTCGCAATTTCGGGAATCCCTTGATGTCCACACACCGCAAGAACGTAGTCCGCTTCGACCTGCCGGTGAATCCGGCTTTTGACGAGCGCCTGGCGCACGAGTCCGATATCGATCTCACGGTTTGCGCGCGCAGCGGCGCGGAGACCGCGGGATGGGCGGCGCTGGAACGCGCGCATGTCTATCACGTGTCCGCGGCCAAGGACGAGCTGCCGCGAACATGGTTCGTCGGCGCCGAACTGCTCGCGCGCTGTCCCGCGCTGCTGTGCGTTTCCTCCGCCGGCGCCGGTTACGACACGGTGGACGTCGCCGCCTGCACCCGGGCCGGGGTCGCGGTAGTGAACCAGGCGGGCGGCAACGCCAACTCGGTCGCCGAACTCGCCTTGGGCCTGATGCTTGCGCTGTCGCGGCGGATCATCGAAATCGACCGGCGCCTGAGGCAGGAGCGCGGCTTCTCGCGCGAGGATGTCATGGGGCGCGAACTCGGCGGCAAGGTCCTGGGCATAGTCGGCATCGGCCACGTCGGCACCCGCGCTGCGGCTCTGGCGCGGGCGTTCGGCATGACCGTGCTGGCGACAGACCCTTACCTGACCGAGGAGGAGATCGCCAGGCGCGGCGCCGCGTCCGTGTCGCTGGAAGATCTGCTGGCGCGCGCCGACATCGTTTCGCTGCATTGCCCGCGCGCGAAGGACACCCTGGGCATGATAGACGCGCGCGCCTTGCAGCGGATGAAGCGCGGGGCGCTATTCATCACAACGGCGCGCGGCGGCATCCACGACGAGGCGGCCTTGCATGCCGCGCTGCTGTCCGGCCATATCGCGGGCGCCGGGCTGGACGTCTGGGAACAGGAACCCCCGCCGCTGGACCATCCTCTGCTCAAACTCGATAGCGTGATCGCGAGTTTCCATACTGCCGGGGTGACGCATGAAGCGCGGCGCAATATGGCGGCGATCGCCGCCGAACAGATCGTGGGCGTGCTCAAGGGCGGGCGAGCGCCGCGCTTGATCAATCCCGAGGTGTGGCCCGCATATGCTGCGCGCTTTGCAGCATTGCTGGGTGCGCCAGTGCAGGTGCTGGACTCGGAATAGCGAATTGTAGCCACCCGACGGCGGTGCCCTGCCGTCATCCTCAAGGAGATCGTCGATGGTTAAGACTGGAAACGCGGGTCGCACGGCAATGGGTTGGTGGCGCAAGTGGATGGCACTCGGCTGTGTGCTATTCGGCATTATTCCGGCGACCGGTGCCGCGGCCTATCCGGAGCAGCCGATCAGCATGATCATCGCCTACGCCCCGGGCGGAGGCACCGACCTGGTCGCGCGCGCGATTGCACCGTACATCGAGAAATACCTCGGCGACGGCGCGAGGATACTCGTGGTAAACCGCCCGGGCGCCAGCGGCGAAATCGGTTTCGCCGCGCTCGCCAACGCCGCCCCGGACGGCTATACGATAGGGTTCGTCAACACGCCCAGCCTGCTCACCGTGCCGATCGAGCGCAAGACCGCATTTACCTGGCAGAGCTACGATCTTCTGGGCAATCTGGTGGACGACCCGGACAATTTTTCCGTGCATTCAGACAGCCCGTTCAAGAACCTCGCCGACCTGGCCGCCTACGCCAAGGCGAATCCGGGCGCCGTCAGCGTAGGAACCACGGGCGCGGGCTCGGACGACCACCTCGCGATGCTGCTGTTCGAAAAATACGCCGGCGTGAAAATGAACCACATCCCGTTCAAAGGCGCGGCCGACGTGCGCACCGCGCTCGCCGGCAAGCAGATCGTGGTCGCCGCGATCAACGTCGGCGAAGCGCTGCAATACGCCAAGGGCGGCACGCCGATGCGCAATCTGGGCCAGATGAGCCTGACGCGCACGACGCTCGCGCCCGATCTGCCCACGTTCAAGGAGCAGGGCTATAACATCGAACTCGCCTCGCTGCGCGGCATGGCGGCGCCCAACGGCCTGCCTCCCGCCATCCGCGAACGTCTGGTCAAAGCGGTGGAGCGCGCGGCCAACGACCCTCTGTTCCAGGCCCAGGCAGCGAAGTTCTTCGCCCCGCTGCGCTACCTGCCGCCGCCGAAATACGAGATCGAACTGCGCGAGGCCGATAAGCAGTTCCGCCAGCTGTGGAAGGAAATTCCCTGGGTGGACAAGTAAGTTCGCTGCGCCTTCGTTCGCCCACAGGGAGCACACCCGGATGAATATCTCCGCCGAAAGCATTCGGCTACAGATCTCGGCCATACTCACCGCCTGGGGCATGGATGCGGATCTGGTTCGATCCACCACCGAAGTGATGGTCGAGACCGATCTCGCCGGCATCGACTCCCACGGCATTCAGATGCTGATGCTATACGAGGAGTTGCGCTCCGCCGGCCGGCTCAACCTTCAGGCGCATCCCGCAGTCGTGCGCGAAGGACCGGTCACCGCGCTGGTGGACGCGGATGCCGGGCTGGGCCATCCGGCCGGGGTCATGGGGATGGAACTGGCAATCAAGAAGGCGCAGTCCATGGGCGTCGGCGTCGTCTCGGTATTCAACTCCCACCATTTCGGTGCGGCCGGCTACTACGCGGCGATGGCGGCGAACCAAGGCCTGATCGGGCTGGTCACCAGTTCCGCGCGCACCATCTGCGTCGTGCCCACGCGCGCTGCGGTGCCGGTGCTGGGCACCAACCCCATCGCATTCGCCGCCCCGGCGCGGCGCAACCGGCCTTTCGTCCTCGATATCGCCACCAGCACGGTCGCCGCCAACAAGGTCAAGGTCTACGAGCTGAACCATAAGCCGCTGCCGCCCGGTTGGGTGCAGGACGAACACGGCGCACCCGTGACCGATGCCGCACTGGCGCGCGAAACCATATTCAAACGCGAGGGCGGCGGGCTGACGCCTATCGGCGGCACCGCGGAAATGCGCGGCCACAAGGGCTACGGCCTGGGCGTGCTGGCGCAAATCCTTTCTGCCACGCTCTCAGGCGGTTCCTTCGGCCCGATCCGGGTGAAGACACAAGGCGCGGACGAGCCGGACAACGTCGGGCATTTTTTCCTGGCCCTCGATCCGAAGATGTTCCGGCCCGAAGGGGCCTTCGAAGATGACCTGGATGCGGTCATCGACGTGCTGCACCAGACGCCCCCTGCCGACCCGGCTCTACCCGTCCTGGTGGCCGGCGATCCTGAGGCCGAAGAACGGGAACTGCGCCTGCGTGTAGGGATTCCGCTGCCGCAAACCCTGGCGGACAAGATCCGCGCCATCTGCCAGCGCTGTGGCGTGCCCTTCGTGCTCGAGCCGATCAGCGGCCAGCCTTGCGCATAAGCCGATGCGCGCTCACCTGAAACCAGGCCGAGCGCGCCTCGCGCCGCTTTAATTCCGCCCGGCCTGCTCCAGCATGCGGTAGATCTCGGTGTGGTCGGCCGCACCGCTCAATTTCGCTTCCGCAGCGGCCCAGGACCCGAGCAGGACTTCGCCCAGCAGCGTCTGCGTACCCAGGCTTTTCGCCAGATCGGTGGCGATGTTGATGTCCTTCTTCATCAATCCCAGGCTGAAGCCCGAATTGAACGAGCCCGGAACGATGAACTGCATCAGCTTGTTCTCGGTGCTGTTGTTCTTGCCGGTCGACGCATTCAGCACCGCGACGATCTTGTCCGGCGCGATGCCGAAATCGGCGCCCACCTTCAGCGCCTCGCAGGCCGCGAGCAGGCCCGCCGCCGAGACGTAGTTGTTGAGCGCCTTCATCGCATGCCCCGAGCCCAGCATCCCGGTTTCGATGACCGACTTGCCCATGGTGAGAAACAACGGCTTTACCCGGGCAATGACCGCCGGGTCGCCTCCGGCCATGATCGCGAGCGATCCGTCGACGGCGCGTTTCACTCCGCCCGAAACGGGCGCGTCGATCAGGTCCACGCCCGCCGTCTTGAGCCGCGGCCCGAGTTCGCGCGTCACCGAAGGACTGGAGGAACTCATGTCGATGACGATGGCACCCGGCTTCAGCTGCGCTGCGAGCCCGCCGCTCTCGCCGTACAGAACCTTCTTCACCACGGCGCTGTCCGGCAGCATCAGGATCACGACGGCGCACGCTCGCCCGACGTCGGCCAGGCTTTTCGCCGCCACGACGCCGCTCACCGCGCACAGCGGCTGCAGCGCGGCGGGCGACGCGTCATAGGCATGCACCGGATAGCCGTGGGTGGCGATCCGCGTCGCCATCGGCAGGCCCATCTTGCCGATGCCGATGAAGCCGACTGCGTATTTCCCTTCGCCGGAGCTCATTTCTTGCTGTCGATCTCGGCGAAGACTTCTTTCGCCGCGCGCATCGCATCGATCCCCGCGGGTACGCCGCAATAGATCGCAGCCTGCAGGAATACTTCGCGGATCTCGGTCCGGGTGATGCCGTTGTTCAGCGCACCGAGCACATGCAGCTTGATTTCGTGCGGCCGGTTCAGCGCGGTCAGCCAGGCGAGATTGAGGAAGCTGCGCGTCCTGCGGTCGAGTTCCGGCCGGGTCCACACCGCGCCCCAGCAATACTCCGTCACCAGGTCCTGCATCGGCTTGCTGAATTCATCCGGGGCCTTCACCGACTTGTCGACATATTCCGCCCCCAACACGGCCCGTCTGACCGCCAGCCCTTCGTCGTAGCGTTTCTGATCCATGGTCTGCTCCTTTGGTAAATGAATGGTCAAAGCGGGATCCCGCCTGCTATTGATGCGCGGCGTCCGGGCCGAGCAAGGCGGCGCGGAATCGATTCTTCAGCAACGAGCCGTCGCGCGGCGGCAGCACCAGCGGCAGCTTCTCGGAGTCGATCTTGACCTGCGCGAACACGGCGCCTTCCCCGGCGTACATGCGCTTTTTCAGCCGCGACAGTTCCGCCGGCGTGCGCACCATGAGCGTATGCGCAATGCCCGCGGCCTTGGCCATCCCGGCGAGGTCTACGCCGTGGCCGGTATGCGTTTCCTGCTGGCCGGTCTCGCCATAGCGCTCGTTGTCGAGGACCACGATGCTCAGATTGCGCGGCGCCTGCACGGCAATGGTGGCCAGCGCGCCCAGCCCCATGAGCATCTCGCCGTCCCCGGTGATCACCAGCACATTCTTTTTCGGCTGCGCCAGCGCGAGGCCGAGGCCGACCATCGCCGCCCCGCCCATCGCGCCCCACAGCGGAAAGTTCAGCTCATGATCGCCCGCATTGGTGGTGTCCCAGGTGGGCGCGCCCAGGCCGCTGACGACCAGGGAATCGCCGCGGTTCTGCAGCAGTTCCTTCACGACTTCACGACGGCGCAGTCGTTTGCCTATTTGTTTGCTCATTGGGGCACGCTCCGGGTGAGTTTTCTGAAGTCCTTGGCGCCGGACACGCGTTGGCCGATCAGCAGCGCCACCGGGCGATAGGTGTTGAAGGCGAGGCGCATCGTCGAAGACACCATTTCGGTAACCTCATCGGCGCTGTCGGCGCGCTTGACGATCACGCCCATGGCTTCGAACACGGCCTGCGTCGCATTGCCCATGGGTATCTGCGCCGGGTTGAATTCGCCATGATCGCCGCGCATGGTGACCAGCATCAGCAGCGGAAACTGGCAGGCGATCGACAGGGTAAGCATATTGACGCAATTGCCCACACCGCTGCTTTGCATCAGCAGCACGCCTTTCTCGCCGCCGAGCCAGGCCCCGGCAAGCAGCGCCACGCCCTCTTCTTCGGTGGTGAGCCTGACCACGCGCATGGATTTGTCTTTTTCGCACAGTTTGATCAGACGCGCATGCCCCGCGTCTGGAACGATCGCCACCTGGCGCACGCCGGCGGACTTCAGGAGCGCGTGGACCTCATCGGGCCAAGCGGATTCGGCAGATTTTTTCATTTGGATTCCATGAATGGGCGAGGAACAACGAGCACGGATCATACAATAATCCGGCAGCGCTCGACAGCGCGGCCGCGGATTCATGCGTCCCCTTCCTCCAGTGGGGTAAAATCGCGCATGCCTACCGCCACGCGCTGTCGAAACCATGAATAAGCCTGCCGGCGCGCCCGCCGCGCACCTCACCAACTTCATCCGCAACGCCATCGACGCGGACTTGGGCAACGGCAAGTATGCCGCGCGTACCTGGGGCGGCGGGCCCGGCCTGGCCGCAGCGCACGCCGGCGCGCCGCGCGATCCCGCGAAAATCCGCACGCGCTTTCCGCCCGAGCCCAACGGCTACCTGCACTTCGGCCACGCCAAGTCGATCTGCCTCAATTTCGGCCTCGCGCGCGACTACGGCGGCGTGTGCCACATGCGCTTCGACGACACCAATCCGGAAAAGGAAGAGCAGGAATACGTCGATTCTATACTCGAAGCGGTGCGCTGGCTGGGCTTCGACTGGAACGCGAACGGCACCGAGCACCTGTACCACGCAAGCGACTATTTCGACGCTATGTACCAGGCGGCGGAATACCTGATCGCTTCCGGCCACGCCTACGTCGACGAGCAAAGCGCCGAGGAACTGCGCGCTACCCGCGGCACGCTGACCGAGCACGGCCAGAACAGCCCGTGGCGCGACCGCCCTGCCGCGGGATCGCTCGCCCGCCTGCGTGAAATGCGCTCGGGCAAACATGCGGACGGCAGCATGGTGCTGCGCGCGAAGATCGACATGAGTTCGCCCAATATCAACCTGCGCGACCCGGCGATCTACCGCATCAGGACCGCGACCCACCACCGCACCGGCGACACCTGGTGTATCTATCCGATGTACGCCTACGCCCATCCGATCGAGGACGCGCTGGAGCAGATCACGCATTCCATCTGCACCCTGGAATTCGAGGACCAGCGCCCGTTCTACGACTGGCTGCTCGCGCGCCTGGCCGAGGGCGGCCTGCTCGCGCGGCCGCTGCCGCAGCAGCTCGAGTTCGCGCGGCTCAATCTCACCTATGCCGTCCTGTCCAAACGCAAGCTGATCCAGCTGGTCGAGGAAAAGCACGTCGCGGGCTGGGACGATCCGCGCCTGCCGACCCTGGTCGCGGCGCGCCGGCGCGGTTACACGCCCGAGGGTTTTCACCTGTTTGCCGAACGCATCGGCGTATCCAAGTCCGATTCCTGGATCGACTACAGCGTGCTCGAGGAATGCATGCGCGAGCACCTGAACGAGGTCGCCGAGCGGCGCATCGCCGTGCTCGATCCGCTCAAGCTCGTCATCGACAATTATCCCGAGGGCGCGGACGAGGAATGCCTCGCGCCCAACCACCCGCAGAAACCGGAGCTCGGAAAACGCCCGGTGCCGTTCTCGCGCGAACTTTGGATCGAGCGCGAGGATTTCATGGAAACCCCGGCCAAGGGCTATTTCCGGCTGTATCCGGGAAACAAGGTGCGGCTGCGCTATGGTTTCGTGATCGAATGCACCGGCTGCGACAAGGATGCTGCGGGCAGGGTCACCGCCGTGCACTGCAATTACTACGCCGACAGCAAATCAGGCACCCCCGGCTCCGATACCTACAAAGTCAAAGGCAATATCCACTGGGTTTCGGCGAAGCACGCATGCGAGTGCGAAGTGCGTCTGTACGATCGATTGTTCAAGGTCCCCCACCCCGGTGCGGGCGAGCGCGATTTCCTGCTCGATATCAATCCCGAGGCGAAGAAGACGATCAGTGCACAAGTCGAACCGGCTTTGCGGCAGGTACAGCCGGAGGAGCGCTTCCAGTTCGAGCGGCACGGGTATTTCGTGGCCGATCGCGTCGACTCGAAACCCGGCGTGCCGGTATTCAACCGCACCGTGACGCTGAAGGATGCATGGCAGAAGTAGGAGCGCGCTTGCAGACTAGAGTGTCATCGTATTAGGAGAAACACATGAAAGCCGTCGGACTCTACCGCTACCTTCCCATCGACGATCCCGAGTCCTTCCTCGACATCGAGATCGACACGCCCAGCGCCGGCGGGCGAGATCTGCTGGTCGAAGTGAAGGCGATTTCGGTGAATCCGGTCGACACCAAGCGGCGCGCGCCCAAGGACCTGGTCGAAAAGACGCCGCGGGTGCTCGGCTGGGACGTCGCCGGCACAGTCAAGGCGGTCGGGCCGGAGGTGTCGCTGTTCAAGCCCGGCGATGCGGTGTATTACGCCGGCAGCATCGTGCGACCCGGCGGCAACAGCGAATTCCACCTGGTCGACGAGCGCATCGTCGGCCGCAAACCCGCGAACCTCGGTTTCGCCGAAGCCGCGGCGCTGCCGCTCACGACCATCACCGCCTGGGAAGGCATGTTCGACCGCATGGGCATCTCCCGGACCGGCGCGCATGCAGGCAAGTCGCTGCTGATTATTGCCGGCGCAGGCGGCGTGGGATCGATCGCGATCCAGCTGGCGAAAAAACTGGCCGGGCTTACCGTCGTCGCCACCGCCTCGCGGCCGGAATCGGTGGCCTGGGTGCGCGCCCTGGGCGCGGATCACGTGATCGATCACAACAAGGATCTGGCGCCGCAACTCGAGGCGCTGGGCATGAAAGAGGTCGATTACATTTTCTGCCTCAACAACACCGATCGCTGGTTCCCCGCGTTCGCCCCCATCATCAAGCCGCTGGGAAACATCTGCGCCATTGTTTCGGCGCTAAAACCGGTCGACCTGACGCCGCTGATGGGCAAGAGCGTGGGGCTCGCCTGGGAATTCATGTTCACCCGCTCCAGTTTCAAGACCCCGGACATGATCGAGCAGCACAATCTGCTCAACGCGACGGCGGCGCTGATTGAAGCGGGCACGCTCAAGACGACGCTCACCACCCATCTCGGAAAAATCAGCGCCGCCAACCTGAAGCGCGCGCACAAGCTGCTCGAGGGCGGGCATACCCTGGGCAAGATCGTACTCGAGGGATTTTGACCCGGGCTAAAACCCTGGTCGAGTCGCGCTACGCCTGGGCGCGGCTATGCGCCGCGCTCGCGCTGATGACCATAGGCGGCTCGGGCATGTACGCAATCACGGTCGTGCTGCCGCGCGTGCAGGCGGATTTCGGCGTAAGCCGCTCGGACGCGTCCCTGCCCTACACCTTCACCATGATCGGCTTCGGCCTGGGCGGCATCCTGATGGGGCGCCTGTCCGACCGCTATGGCGTGATGGTTCCCGTCATCATCGGCGCGTTCGGACTCTCCGCTGGCTTTATCGCCGCCGGCAGCGCCGGCAGCCTGTGGCAGTTCAACCTGGCGCAGGGGCTCCTGATCGGCTTGCTCGGCACCTCAGCCACATTTGCGCCGCTGGTGGCGGACATTTCGCTGTGGTTCACGCGCCGCCGCGGCATCGCCGTCGCGATCTGCATCAGCGGCAACTATCTCGCCGGCGCCGTGTGGCCGCCGCTGATGCAGCATTTCATCGACAGCGCCGGCTGGCGCCAGACCTATATCGGGATCGGGGTATTTTGCCTCGCGGCAATGCTGCCGCTGGCCCTGGTTCTGCGCCGACGTCCGCCGGTTCCGGAACTGCCTGCGGCGGGTTCGGTGGCCAACGTCGCCGGCTCTGTGGGCAAGCTCGGGCTCGCGCCGAACACTTTGCTGATGCTGCTTTGCGTAGCCGGCGTCGCCTGCTGCGTGGCCATGTCCATGCCGCAGGTGCACATCGTCGCCTACTGCGGCGATCTGGGCTTTGGCCCGGCGCGCGGCGCGCAGATGCTCTCGCTCATGCTCGGTTTCGGCATCGTCAGCCGGCTCACCTTCGGCTGGATCTCGGACCACATCGGCGGATTGCGCACGCTGCTCCTCGGATCCACGCTGCAATGCATCGCGCTGCTCATGTTCCTGCCGTTCACCGGGCTGGTGTCGCTCTACCTGGTGTCGGCGATGTTCGGATTGTTCCAGGGCGGCATCGTGCCCGCCTACGCCCTCATCGTGCGCGAGCACTTCACACCGCGCGAAGCCGGGGCGCGCGTGGGCACTGTGTTGATGGCGACTTTGTTCGGTATGGCGCTGGGCGGCTGGATGTCGGGCGCGATATTCGATCTCACCGGCTCCTACCGCGCCGCTTTCGTCAATGGCATCGCCTGGAATCTGCTCAACATCGGGATCGTGGCGGCGCTGCTCTACCGTTTGCAGACACGCGCCGCGGTTGCCGGCGAGACCGGCACGGCGTTGCGCCGCTCAGCCTAGCCGGCTGAGAACGCCGGGCGCTTCCTCGGGTAGGTTCCAGGTGTCGCGCAGCACGTCCAGCAGCGCGCGGATCGCAGGGTCGTCCTTGCGCGCCAGCGGGTAAATAAACCAGAGCGTAGTTTCCAGCCGCACGTCGCGCCACAGGCATATCTGGCCGGCGGTTTCCTTTTCCAGCGCCAAGTCCTCGCGGATCAGGGACAATCCAACCCCGGACACGACCAGATTGGCAATCACCGACTCCTGGTCCGCTTCCACCACCCTGGTCGGCTCTATGCCGTGCTTGTCGAACAGCGCGCGCACCAGCTTGTGGTGAGTGCTGATCGACGGCGTGATGATCCACGGTTGCTGCGCGATTTCGCTCCAGTCGGCATCGACCACGCGCCGTTTCCAGGCGGCCGGCGCGGCCACGCGATAGGTGCTTGACCGCAGCCGCAATGCGGCGACGCCGGGATGTTCGATTTCACCGTAGTAGAAGCTTGCGTCCAGTTCCCCGTCGCGCACCTGCGCAAACGCGGCGCCGGTGACTTCCTGGTGCAATTCGACTTGAAGCAAGGGATGGCGCGCAATCGTCATATTCAGGAACTCGCCGACGCGGATGAAGCCCGGGTCCGAGGTCGTGCCCACGCGCACCTTCCCGGTAACCTCGCCTTTCAGCGCCTTCGCCACGTTGCGCAAGGCCTGGGCGGCGGACAGCACCCTCTCCGCATCGGTGAGCAGGCGCGAGCCGGCCGAGGTCAGGACCATGCCGCTGGAAGTCCGCTCGAACAATACCAGGTCGAGTTCGTCCTCCAGCGCCTTGATTTGCGCGCTGACCGCGGGTTGGCTGACGTGCAGCTTCTCCGCCGCCCGGGTCAGATGCCCCGCCTCGGCGACGGCGACAAAGCTGCGCAACTGGTAAAGCTCCATGTCAGATTCGACCTTTCGATGAAAAAAGCAGCCCGGTTCAGGCTAATTTGTTGCGCTGCATCATAGGATTACCCACAGTATAACCTAAAGCGATGGCCGCTATCCGAACATGCGATTGGAAATCCGGGGCTTACGCCCTTAATATCTTAAGCATCAAGCGCGATATTCGTGCTTAATCAACCGGATTTTGAAGGAAACTACCATGAGACTTTACGCCCCCCTGTACGAAGGTGACAGTATCGTACGCCCCGACGCGGCGTTTGGCGAGCCCGCCGTCAAAGTTTTCAGATCACCCGCCCCCGCACAAGATTTTGTGCGCAGCAATATCCAGGTGGAAGCTGCGAACGAAACCGCGCTCGACATTCACGAGATCGCGCGCCTCGCACGTCAGCAGCGCAGCATCGAACTCGCCCGCATCATCAAAGGCGTGTTCGCGCGCATCGGCGATTGGCTCGATCGCATCGAAACGTCTGAGCGCGACAATTTCTTCGCCGCGTCGGAGAACCTGGCCGACCTGGAGCAGCGCCAGCGTCATTTCGAACGCACCGGCATGGCCCACTACTGAGCAGGGATCGGGCAAGTCGCAAATTTAATCGGAAATTGAGGCAACTATCATGCGCCGTAGCACACCTGTCGGTCCCGGTACCTTCACTCAACTGGACCACCTTCACTTCAGCGAAAGCGAACGCCAGCGCGTCGCCGGCTATATCCACGACGGCGAAGTCCTCGCCGAGTTGATGTTCGGCGCACTGTCTGGAATCCGCGCCGGCGTCGAACTCGCCGAACGCGGCATCAAAGCGATATTGCCAAGTCACGTCAAGCATTGAGATCCGGTTAAGGGGTGGGGGCGTTCCCGCTCCTGCCTGGCTAGTCTTGAGGGGCCGTTTCGGGATTGCCGAAACGGCCCTAATTATTTTGTCCGGCCGGGGCTAAAAAATACGCGGCAGCGTGCCGCCGATGGAATCGGTCAGCAGCGCGTCGGCAATGTCGTCGAAAGGCGTCGGCTCGGCGTTCACGATGACCACCCGCGCGCCGGCGGATTTCGCCTCGGACACGGCTCCGGCGATCGGGTAGACCTGCAGGCTGGTGCCGATCGCAATGAAGCAGTCGGCCTCCGCCGCCGCGCGCATCGCACGTTCGATCACTTCGGGCACCAGGTTCTGGCCGAATGAAATGGTGTCGCTCTTCAGGATGCCGCCGCAGAGCTTGCACGGGGGATCGTCCTCGCCGGTCAGAAGGCGCACCAGGGTCTCCTGCATCGGCCCCTTCCAGCCGCAACTCATGCATACCACCTTGAGCACCGTGCCATGCACCTCGATCACGCGCTCGGGTGAATTCCCCGCCTTCTGGTGCAGGCCGTCGATATTCTGCGTGATCAGCGCATGCAGCTTGCCGCGCCGCTCCAGCCCGACGATGGCCTCGTGGCCCGCGTTTGGCTGCGCCTCCCACGCCGGATGCACCAGCCGCGCCTGCCAGGCCTTCTTGCGGATGTCGGCATCGGCCATGTAGTAGCGGATATTGGACAGCTTCTCCGCCTCCGGATCCCGCGTCCACACGCCTTGCGGCCCGCGAAAATCCGGGATTCCCGATTCGGTGGAAATACCTGCGCCGGTGAGGATCACGACGCGCTTCGCCTCGGCCACCCAAGCGCGCACCTTGTCGATCAATGCCCCGGCCTGGTCCATGCGCCGCCCCCGTTGTTGCAGTGTGCGAGACGGGAATTCTAGCATCGCCTCCCGCAGCACCGCCTCGCCCTCAGGCGTTACATTTGTTTGCACTTTCGCCGTGAACCATCACGCCGACCGGGCGTTCTCACAGTTATCGGATCAGGCGCGACGGGAATAGGGATTCGCGTAGCGCCCCAGTCAACACAGGCGGTGCACATGAAAACGCGCATTCGAAACATTTTCCCGCGGTGGTTCGCGCTGCTCGCGGCAATTATGCTGGCGTTTGCGCAGGGCGGCGCCCACGCCCAGGGCACAGACGCGTTTTCGCAGCAGGAGTTGGACCAGATGCTCGCTCCGATCGCGCTCTACCCGGATCCGCTGCTGTCGCAGATCCTGATGGCGGCAACCTATCCGTCCGAAGTCGCCGAAGCGGCGCGCTGGTCCCGGGCCCGCCCCGGTCTTTCCGGCGACGACGCGGTGCGCGCAGCCGAGGGCGAGGACTGGGATGCCCGCGTGAGATCGCTGCTCGCATTCCCGCAAGTGCTCGAGCACATGGATGAGAACCCGCAGTGGACGCAAACCCTGGGCGATGCATTCCTCGCCCAGCAGGCACAGTTGATGGATACGGTGCAGGCCCTGCGGCGCCGCGCTGCGGCCGCAGGGAACCTGCTCTCGGATGATCGCCTGCGCGTGATCGACAGCGGTTCGGGCCTGATGCTGGAGCCGCTCGATCCCCGGATCGTTTATGTGCCCTATTACGACCCGCTGGTGGCTTATGGGACGTGGTGGTGGCCCGCCTATCCACCGGTCTATCTGCGGCCACGGTCGGCGTATTTTGCGCGGCCGGGCTACGCGAGAGCCATCTACTGGGGACCGCCGGTCAGCGTTTCGGCGGGGTTCTTCTTCGGCGCGTTCGACTGGCCCCGGCGCCAGCTGCGGGTAGTGCGGCACGACAACCACTATTACCGCCATGATCGCGTCGCAATCCGGCCAATAGCCCCGAATCGCGCGCCCCGCGCATGGCCCCACGAAGCGGAAAACCACGCGGGCATCGTCCAGGGCGGGGCCGCGACAACGCAGCAATTCGGCACGCCAGGCGCGCCACAGAACCAGCACAGTCGCATCGGGATAAGCCGCCCGGAGGAACGCATGGACCGGCGCGCCGTCGTCCCGCCGCAGGTACCGCCGGACGCACGTTTCGATGGCCGCCGCGATACCCGCGTCCGCGCGCTACCCACAGCGCCCGCACCAGTCATACAAGCCGCACCGGCAGTCCCGCCGCAGGTACGGCCAGAAGCGCGTTTCGATGGCCGCCGCCATACTCGCATCGGCGCGCAACCCGCGGCGCCCGCACCCGTTGTACCACCCGCGCCAATAGTGCAAACCGCACCAGCCGCGCGTCTCGCGTCCACTCCGCGGCCTGCGCCTCCTGCAGCAGCAGCGCCGCCCGCTCAAGCAGGGCACGCCAGGCCAGCCGAGCATGCGCCGCGGGCAAAGCATGAAGAGCAGCGGGCGGGCGGATCGGCCAGGGACAGCCGCGACTCCCTGGCTGCAGCGCGCCCGGGTGCCGGTGCGAATCCGGGCGCACGCCCGCCGGGCGGACACTAGCATCAGCGCAACGGCGCGCGTCTGCCGCTGATACCAAGCGTACGCGCGGGTTCAGCATGTACGCCGAACAAGGAGTATGAAAGCCGGCGGGAGCGCGAAATACCCGCGCGCACGAATGTTGCATTGCACCATAAATAGGCATATAGTTCCGCCCCTCACATAGCCTGATAGGGGGTAGTCATGCCCTCAAGCGCCCACCCCGGCAACGAAAGCAAGAGCAAGTCCTCGCTGTCGGTACTGACCCTTGCCGCCCTCGGCGTCGTCTACGGCGACATCGGCACCAGCCCGCTGTATGCGTTCAAGGAAGCGTTCAGCGGCACGCACGGCCTGCCTCTCACCGAAGCGAACGTGCTTGCCGTGCTGTCGATGATGTTCTGGTCGATCACGCTGATCGTCTCCCTGAAATACGTCACCATCATGCTGCGCTTCGACAATGGTGGCGAAGGCGGCATACTCGCGCTGCTCGCGCTCGCCTCCCGTCTGACGCGGCAGCATCCACGCCTAAGTTGGACGGTGGCGATGCTCGGTATATTCGGCGCGTCGCTGTTCTATGGCGACGCCGTGATCACCCCCGCGATCTCGGTACTCTCCGCCGTCGAGGGATTGTCGGTGGCCACGCCCGCGTTCGAGCGCTGGGTCGTGCCCATCACGATCGCGATCCTGGTCGGTTTGTTTGCCATTCAGAGCCGTGGCACGGGCGCCCTGGGCAATCTGTTTGGCCGCATTACCGTGCTGTGGTTCATCGCCCTCGCCGCACTCGGCGCGGTGTCGATCGCGCAGACACCGGCCGTGCTCGCAGCGCTCGATCCCAGGCACGCCCTGGGCTTTGCCTGGCATTCGCCCGGGCTCACCTTTCTCGTGCTCGGTGCGGTGTTCCTCGCCCTGACCGGCGCGGAGGCGCTGTACGCGGACATGGGCCATTTCGGCGCCACGCCCGTCCGGCTGGCGTGGTTCAGCCTGGTGTTTCCTGCGCTGATGATCAACTACTTCGGCCAGGGTGCGCTTGCGCTGCGCGATCCCGCGGCGATGAAGAACCCGTTCTATTTGCTCGCGCCTCAGGAACTGCTGATCCCTCTGGTAGTGCTTGCAACCATAGCGACCATCATCGCCTCGCAAGCAACGATTTCCGGCGCGTTTTCGGTTACCCAACAGGCAACACGCCTGGGCTATCTCCCGCGCGTGCCCACCCTGCACACCTCCGAGACCGAACGCGGGCAGATCTACATCCCGCAGGTAAACTGGGCCATGCTGGTGCTGGTGATCCTGCTGGTGCTGGCGTTCAAGACTTCAAGCGCGATCGCGGCGGCCTACGGAATCGCGGTATCGGGGACCATGGTGCTCACCACCGCGCTGGTCGCGATCGTCGCGTTCTCGCTGCAAAAGAGACCGAATCCGCTGTTCCTTGCGGTGCTCGCGCTGATCGGCTTGGTTGAACTCGTGTTCTTCGCCGCAAATGTGACCAAGATCGCCGATGGCGGCTGGTTTCCGCTCGTTTGCGGTCTGGCGCTTTTCATCCTGCTGACCACCTGGAAGCGCGCCGAGACCCTGCTCACGTCGCACGAGAAAAGCAGGCGGGTGCCGCTGGACGCCTTCCCGACCCTGTGCAGCGCCGATATTCCGCGCGTGCCGGGCACTGCCGTGTATCTTTCGCCGGACCCGAGCTCCGTGCCGACGGCGCTGATGCACAACCTCAAGCACAACAAGGTGCTGCACCAGCGCATCGTGTTCCTCACCATCGGCAACGAGGAGGTGCCGCGCGTGTCGGACTTCGAACGCACCGAGGTGCGCGTGATCGAGCGCGGCCATGTCTATCAGGCAACGCTGCACTACGGCTTCATGGAGGAACCCGATGTACCGAAAGGGCTGAAGCTGCTCGAACGCCACGGATTGAAGTTCGAAGCGCTGGAGACGACCTTCTTCCTTGGCAAAGCCACCCTCGCGCGTGCAGCCAAACCGGGACTGTTCACCTGGCGCCGGGAGTTGTTCCGCTGGATGCAGCGCAACAGCCCCGCCACCGCGGAGTATTTCAAATTGCTTCCCGATCGGGTGATCGAACTGGGCACCCGGGTTACGCTGTAGTAGAACGGCGCCGGCGATACGGCGCCTTCACTGCGCCTTGATGCCGGCCTGCTTCACTACCTTGCCCCAGGTTTCGTACTCGCTTTCCATGTAGCGCCCGAGTTCTGCCGACGAACTCGGGCTGGGTTCCAGCCCCTGCTTGTGCAGCAGTTCCACCGCCGCCGGGTCGTTTAGCGCCTTCACCAGTTCCCGGTTGAGCCGATCGACGATGTCTTTCGGCGTTTTCGCCGGCGCGAGGTAGGCATACCAGTTCATCGCCTCGAAACCGGGGTAGCCCGACTCGGCCACCGTGGGCACATCGGGCAGCAGTGCCGCCCGTTTCGGCCCGGTGGTGGCGATAGCGCGTATTTTCCCTGCTTTCACCTGCCCACCGGAGGACACAGGGGTGGCAAAGATAGAAGTGACCTGGCCGCCCAGCATGCCCTGCATCGCCGGACCTCCGCCCTTGTAGGGCACATGCACGATGTCGATGTTCGCACGTATTTTCAGCAACTCGCCCGCCAGGTGGCCGGCGCCGAGGATGCCGGAGGAGCCGAAGGTGACCGTGCCCGGTTTTTCCTTGGCCAGCTTCACGAAATCGCCCAGGGTCTGCGCCGGCAACGACGCCTGCACCACCAGCACGTTGGAAAACACCACCGCCATGGTGATCGGCGCGAAGTCGCGCAGCGGAGCGTAGCCCAGATTGGTGATCACATGCGGCGCCACCGCGAGCGAACCTACGCTGCCGAGCAGAATCGTATAGCCATCGGGTGCCGCATGCGCGACCGCGTCGGTCGCGATATTGCCGCCGGCGCCCGCCTTGTTCTCGACCAGCACCTGCTGGCCCAGGCTGTCGCTGAGGCTTTTCGCGAGTATCCGCGCCACCGCGTCGGTGCCGCCACCCGGTGCGAAGCCGACAACCATGGTGACGGGGCGGTTCGGGTAGCCGCCTTGCGCCTGGACGCCGCCAGCCATGACCAGCGCGATTGCGGCAATGCATACGTTTCTCATGTCTTCTCCTTTTGTATTCCCGCCGGGAGACGGAAAGGCCAAGCCGCCCGGTGCGGGCTGTTCTTCTGCGACTGCGCAATCTACCCCAAGCGCGCAAGCGAGGCAATGTCGGTGCGGATGGCGCGCCGAACTTGACTTCGACCCCGGCCGCATCTATACATTAACTGCAGTCTTGAAGGAGGCAGATCGACTGAAAAGTGACTTCTGATTCCAACCATCACCGGGGGTCTACCCCGTACGCGCCGTAACTACGGCAACGGCACTTCCAAAATGGGTGCCCACAAGCCCCGCGTCAAGCGGGGCTTCCTTTTTCGGTGCCCCGCGTCATGCGGGGCTTCCTTTTCCGGCTGTCACCGTGGTCGGCCAGGCCTAGTTCCGCTGTATCGCGTGCTCGCGCGTCTCATGGAAAGCGAGTTCGGGCCAGCGCTCCTGCGTGAGCTCCAGATTGACCCGGTTGGGCGCGAGATAGGTCAGATTGCCGGCGGCGTCGCGCGCGATGTTGTGCGCCAGCGTCTTCTCGAATTCAGCCAGCATGCGTTTGTCCTCGCCCGTAACCCAGCGCGCGCAGGTGACCGCCGTGCCCTCGAATACCGCATCGACCCCGTATTCGTTTTGCAGCCGGCTCGCGACCACCTCGAACTGCAGCACCCCCACCGCGCCGAGGATCAGATCCCCGCCCGCCACAGGTTTGTATACCTGCACCGCGCCTTCCTCGCCGAGCTGCTGCAGGCCCTTATAGAGCTGCTTCACCTTGATCGGATTGCGGATGCGCACCGAACGGAAGAAGTCCGGAGCAAAATAGGGAATGCCGGTGAACGACAGCGCTTCGCCCTCGGAGAAACTGTCGCCGATCTGCATCTGGCCGTGGTTGGGCAGGCCGACGATGTCGCCGGCGTAAGCCTCTTCGACCTGTTCGCGGCTCGAGGCCATGAAGGTCACCACGTTGTTCACCTTGATTTCCCGGTCGAGCCGCAGGTGCCTGATTTTCATGCCGCGCTCGAAGCGCCCCGAGCACACGCGCAGGAACGCGATGCGGTCGCGGTGTGCCGGGTCCATATTGGCCTGGATCTTGAAAACAAAGCCGGAAAACCTGGACTCTCCCGGCGCGACTACGCGCACGGTGGCGTCGCGCTCGCGCGGCGCCGGCGCCCAGTCGATCAGCGCACCCAGGATCTCGCGCACGCCGAAGTTGTTGATGGCGGAGCCGAAGAACACCGGGGTCTGCGTGCCATCGAGGAAGGCGGCGAGGTCGAACGGATGCAAGGCGCTGCGCACCAGCGCAACCTCGTTCTTCAGTTGCTCGATCTCGCGCGGAAACATCTCGGCCAGCCGCGGATTGTCAATGCCCGCAATGGCCTCGAATTTCTGGTCAGCGTGGTCCTCGCCCGCGGTGAACAGCAGGATCTCGTCGCGCAGCAAGTGGTATACGCCGCGAAAGGACTTGCCCATGCCTATGGGCCAGGTCACCGGCGCGCACTGGATCTTGAGCACGGACTCCACTTCTTCCACCAGGGCCACTGGATCGCGGGTCTCGCGATCCATCTTGTTCATGAAGGTAAGGATCGGGGTGTCGCGCATGCGGCACACCTTGAGCAGCTTGATCGTCTGCTCTTCCACGCCCTTGGCCGCATCGATCACCATCAGCGCGGAATCGACGGCGGTGAGCACGCGGTAGGTGTCCTCGGAAAAATCCTGGTGGCCCGGGGTGTCGAGCAGATTGACCACACAGCCGCGGTGTTCGAACTGCATCACCGAACTCGCCACTGAAATGCCGCGCTGCTTCTCGATTTCCATCCAGTCCGAGGTCGCGTGGCGGCGGCTTTTGCGCGCCTTGACCGTGCCCGCGAGGTGGATGGCCCCGGAAAAGAGCAGCAGTTTTTCGGTCAGAGTGGTCTTGCCCGCGTCGGGGTGGGCGATGATGCCGAAGGTCCGGCGGCGCGCCATTTCGCGCGCAATCCGCTCCGCCGGCGCGCGGTCCGCGTCGTCGCTTGGGGGTGTGATTTGCTCTGCAGCGGCGGCCATGGGCACAGGGTGGCGAAAAGGGCGGCAGTCTACCGTCTGGCGCGGCGGAAGTCCATTGTTTTGTCTGAGGTAAATAGGGCGCCGGGCCTGATCCAGGCGCGCATATCCGGCACCGGTCAATTGAAGTTTAGGAGCGCCGGCCGGATAATCAACGGCAAATAAAGGAGAACCTGGCAATGCGCCTCTTATCGACCGCGGTACTGATGCTCGCGCTAGGCTGCGCCGGACTCGCGCTCGCGCCCGCGACGGGGTACGCGCAATCGCCTCACACGCACCAGCACAGCTTCTCCGGCGCCGGGCATTGGGCGCAGGTGTTCGACGACCCCGAACGCGACACCTGGCAGAAGCCGCATCAGGTGATTGAGGCCCTGGCGCTCAAGCCTGATGCCGCGGTGGCCGACATAGGAGCGGGCACCGGCTACTTCGCCGTGCGTCTGGCGCATTTTGTGCCCCAAGGCCGGGTGTATGCCGTCGATATCGAGCCGGACATGGTGCAGTATCTGGCCAGTCGCGCCAAGCGCGAGGGCCTGCAAAACCTGACCGCCGTGGCTGGCGCACCGGAGGACGCGCGCCTGCCGGGCAAGGTGGACCTGGTGCTCATGGTCGACACCTATCACCACATCGAGCAGCGCGAGCGCTATTTCCGCAAGCTGGCGCAGTCGCTCAAACCCGGAGGGCGCGTTGCCATTATCGATTTCAACGCCCAATCCACGATGGGACCGCCGCCGGGCGCGCGCATCGCGGCGACGCAAGTTGCCGCCGAGATGTCCCAGGCCGGTTACCGGCTTGCGGGCGAGCATCAATTCCTGCCCAATCAATACTTCCTTACCTTCCAGACCGGGAAACCGTAGCGAATTTCATTTTTCCACGGCCCGGCATAGGCGCTTGCCATGGGAACCGTCCTTTCGCTCGATTTCAAACTCCCAAGGCACCGGTCGAGCGTTTGGTCGCGACAAACCGACGCAATGAACTGACGCGCCAGACCCAAAGCGTTTTCCGTTATGCTTGCCGGTATGCCACGCCTGCTACGCAATACCCTGCTCTCGGCGCGCGATCTTATCGTCACCGCCGGACCGTTCGCGCTGATCGCTCTCGTCCTGCTTGCGGGCGCCTACGTACTGCTCGATCCCGCTCCGCCCAAGCGCGTGGTGCTCGCGACCGGACCGGAGCAAAGCGACTACGCCGACTTCGGCAAGCGCTACGCGGCCGAACTCAAGCGCTACGGCATCGAAGTCGTGCTCAAACCCACTCAAGGGTCGTCGGAGAACCGGCGCGCGCTGCGCGATGCCGCGCAAACCGTGGACCTCGGTTTCGTGCGCGGCGGCTCGAGCGACGCCGAGCGCGCCGTCGACGAGGAACAAGCCGGCGTGCCGCTGGTGTCGCTAGGCAGCCTTTACCTTGATCCGGTGTGGCTGTTCTACCGCAGCGCAGCAGCGACACCCCTGAACCGCGAAGCGACATTGACGCAACTGGCGGATTTGCGCGGCTGGCGCGTCAACGTGGGGGCGAAGGGCAGCGGCGTGACCGGTCTGTTCAGCAAGCTGCTGCATGCCAATGGCATAGAGCGCGACAGCTTCAAAGGCAGCCGCCTGGAGCAAACACCCGCAGTGGTGGCCCTGCTCGCGGGCGAAGTCGACGCCATCGTGTTCGCCGCGGCGCCGGAAGCGCTGATGGTGCAGATGCTGCTGCAAACCCCCGGTGTGAAGCTGTTCGAATTCACCCAGGCCGAGGCCTACGCGCGCCGCTTTCCCTACTTGCGCGCAGCGGAATTGCCGCGCGGCGTGGTCAACCTGGCGCGCGACCTGCCCGCGCACGATCTGCCGCTCATCGCCGCCACCACCGAACTGGCCGCGCGCGCCGGCACCCATCCGGCGCTGCTGCAGCTGTTCGTGCAGGCGGCGCACAAGATACACGGCGGCAACGGCTGGCTCGCCCGCGCCGGGCAGTTCCCGTCGCCGCAGAACACCGAGCTGCCGCTGGCCAAGGAAGCCGAGCGTTACTACCGGAACGGCCCGCCACTGCTGCAGCGCTACCTGCCGTTCTGGCTGGCGAACCTGATCGAGCGCATGTGGGTGGTGCTGGTGTCCATCATCGCCGTGCTGATTCCGCTCGCGCGCGTGGTGCCGCCGCTATACGAGTTCCGCATCCGCTCGCGCGTTTTCCGCTGGTACCGGCAACTGCGCGACATCGAGGATGCGCTGCGCACGAAAACCGCTACGCCGGCGGCGCTGCTGGACGAATTGAACAAGCTCGAAGCCAAGGCGCAGCACGTCAAAGTGCCTTTGTCCTACACCGACCAGCTGTACTCCCTGCGCAGCCACATCCAGTTGGTGCGCGAGCAGCTAGGCTCCACGGACTGAGGTGTTGTTGCAGAGTTTCCATCTTGCGCGGACGAAAAACCGTCCGCGCGGATCGTTGATTGCGCACGGATGAAAAGCCATCCATGCGCAATCGACGATCTTGTTTGAAAACCCACGCTATCCTTGCTTTTTACCATAACCGCGTTTTCTGTACGGATGCGCTTTTTATCCGTACAGAAAACGCGGTTGGCGCGCGCAGCGCGCAATGATCGCGTGCCAATATAGATATACTTCGAGCGGCGGCGGCAGGACTTGTATTAACCCCATGGACCGCCTCAACCGCCCAGGGTCTTGGGCAGCCACAGAGACAGCATCGGAAAAGCGCACAGCAGGAACAGGCGCACGATGTCCACCGCGATGAACGGAAACGTGCCGCGGTAGATGCGCGTCAGCGGGATGTCGGTCGCGATCGAGTTGATGACGAACACGTTCATCCCCACCGGCGGACAGATCATGCCGAAAGTGACGGCCATCACGATAATGACGCCGAACCAGACCGGATCGAAGCCGAGCTGCATCATCGCCGGAAACACGATGGGCACGGTGAGCAGGATCATAGCCAGTTCGTCCATCACCGCGCCGAGTATCAGGTATCCGACCATGATCAGCGCCAGCACGCCGTAGGCGCCCACCGGCAGGTGCACCAGAAATGCGATCGAATTCTGCGTGAACTGGGTGATGGTGAGAAAGTAGCCGAACAAGTAGGCGCCGAGCACGATGGTCAGGATCGCCGCCGAGACGCGCAGCGAGCCGATCAGCGTTTCCTTGATCTGGTGCACTCTAAGCTGTCCGCGCACGAGGCCGATCGCCAGCGCGCCCATCGCGCCGACGCCGGCCGCCTCGGTGGCGGTGAACACGCCGAGATACATCCCGCCGAGAACCACCAGGAACAGCAGCAGCGTGGCCCAGAGGTTCTGCAGCGTGGCAAACCGCTCGGCCCAGCTGTGCACCGGCCCGCGCGGCATGGTCGCCGGATAGCGCCAGCCGAGAAACACGATCACCAGCGAATAGAATATCATCGCCATGATTCCCGGCACCACTCCGGCGAAAAACAACTGGGTGATGTCGGTCTCGGTCATGATGCCGTACAACACAAAAATCACCGATGGCGGAATCATGATGCCCAGCGTACCGCCCGCGGCGATCAGGCCCGCGGACAGCCCGGGGTCGTAGCCAGCTTTGCGCATTTCGGGCAAAGCCACCTGCGACATGGTGGCCGCGGTCGCCACCGAAGAACCGTTGATCGCGGCAAACCCGCCGCAGGCGGTGATGGTCGCCAGCGCGAGCCCGCCGCGCCGGTGGCCCAGCCAGGCAGTGCCCGCGGCGAACAACTCACGACTCATGCCGGCGCCAGCCGAGAACGCTCCCATGAGTATGAACATCGGAATGATGGACAGGTTGTAGTCCGAGAGCACCGACATCGGTACCTGGCCGAGCAGCTTGAGCGCCGGGCCCATGCCGGAGAGCGCGGCGAAGCCGAGGATACCGGAGAGCCCCATGGCAACGCCGATCGGCACGCGCAGCGCCATCAGCAGAAACATCAGGCTGAAGCCGAGCAGTGCGACCAGGTCCCTATCCATCCTGACGCTCCGCCCCCGCGCCGCGAGGCGTGCGGCTGGCAAACAACACCAGCATGCGTTTGGCGGCGAGTATCGCCGCGGCCACCGCGCCCACTGCGGCGATGGCATAGAAATAGTGCAGCGGAATGCGCAGGTCGCTGGTCGCTTCGCTGCCCATGTTGCCCACCATGCTGATGATCATCCAGGCCATGGGCGCCAACAGCAACAGCGTCACGCCGGTGGCGATGAGGTCGATGCGCCGCCGCCACGCGCTGCCGGAATGCTCCCAGACGATGTCGACGCAGATGTGGCTGCCGCGATAGGTGGCGATGGCGATGCCCCACATGATGGCGATGGCCTGGAACTGCTTGGACAAATCGAACCAGTCGGGAATCTGGGTATCGAACAGATAACGGACGCACACGTTCGAGAAGGTCAGCACCGCGACCAGCAGCAAAAAGAACGCGGCGACGCTTTCCGTAACGGCAAGAATCTTGTCGAGCATGGCGTAACCTCCGGTAGGCAGGCGGGGCCGGGAATGGCGCGCTGCCGGCGCTCCCCCGGCGAGCGCGCGCGGGGGTGCCGGCGGACCGGTCGGTTTAGTACGCGGCTTTGTAAGTCTCCAAGGCCTTGTGGAAGGAGTCCAGGGCCTGCTTGGTATCGATCCCCGAACTGTTCGGCGTTTTCAGCCACGCATCGGTCAGCGGTGCCGCGGCCTTGCGCCAGGCAACGCGCTGGCTGTCGGTCAACTTGACGATGGTGTGGCCGGGCGTTTTCGCCAGCTTGTCCTGGCCCGAATCCTCGTCGTTGCCCCAGTCCGCTCCGACCTTGGCCGCCCAGGCGTTGCTGCAGTGGTCGTCGATTACTTTCTTCTGGGACGAAGACAGCTTGCGGTAGGTGTCCTTGTTCATGGTCCAGGCGAAGGTGGCCGCATACAGCCGCATGTCGGTGTGGTACTTGACCACTTTGTCGATGCCGAAGGTGATGATCGAATGCCAGGGGAAGGTGATTGCGTCGGCCACGCCTTTCTCCAGCGCGTCGCGCGATTCGGGCGCCGATACCTGGACGTTGGTACCGCCGAGCAGGGTGACGAACTGCGCCATGGTGCCGTGGGCAGGCCGAATTTTCATGCCCTTGATCTGTTCCGGATCGGTGATCGGCTTCTTCGAGTGTATCGTGCCGATATGTATATGCGCGAGGCAGAAGTGCACGTCTTTCATTTCCTTCTCGGCATAGGAGGCGCGATACCAGGCATCCAGGGCTTTCGACCCGGCGCCGGGATTGGAGAACTGGAACGGCAGTTCGCTCACGCCGAATATCGGGAAGCGGTCCGCCTGATATCCCGGGTTGGCCCAGGTGATGTCGGCGATGCCGTCGCGCGCCATGTCGTAGTGATTGGCCGCCTTGCCCAGCTGCTGCGCGGGATAGATCGTGACTTTGATCGAACCCTTGGACGCGGCTTCCACGGACTTCGCCCAGGGTTCGAAACCGAGCTTCGCCAGCGGATGCTGCGCCGGCAGCCAGTGGGCGAACTTGAGTTCGATCGGCTTGTCCTGCGCACCCGCCAACGGGGCGGCAAGCGCCAGCGCGATGCTGATTGCGGTGCCGGCAAGCATGCCGCGCGAATGTGGTTTCGTCATGAACTTATCTCCTTAGGGTCCCGCTGTTTACGAGGTGGGTCCGGTCTTGGCGCCGGATGTCCGGGGTCGGGATGCCATTATAATGATTCATGAACAAAACGGCGAACCTCCACGGCGACCGGCCGGTGCACCAATCCACGGTCCCGCTGCGCACACCCCTGTTCCGCGGCGAGCGGCGCTTGCGCATCGCCCTGGTCGGCATGCCGAACGCCGGCAAGAGTACGCTGTTCAATGCGGTGTCCAGCACCGCGCCGCGCACCGGCAGGCTGGCCGGCACGCATCGCGCCTACGGCGAATGCACGGTGCAGATCGGCTTCGACGAGGCGAGCCTGATCGAACTGCCCAGCGTAAGCGCCTTGCACCACCTGGGCGAGGACGATCTGCCGGCGTTGAAATATTTGCTGTGGGGAGACGAGCGTCCGCCCATATCTTTGCACGAACCCGGCGGACCTCCGGCGCCGTTTGCGCCGCCCGACCTGATCGTGCAGGTGGTCGACGCCACGCGCCTGGAGAACCATCTGGAGCTCACGCTGGAATTGTCCCAGCTCGGCCGGCCTATGGTGATCGCGCTGAACATGATGGACGAGGCCTGGGAAAAAGGCCTGCACATCAACGTCAAGACCCTGGAAAAACTCCTCGGCATGCCGGTGGTGCCCACCGTGGCGCTGATGGGGCAGGGCATTTCGCAACTGTTCGCCACCGCAGTGGCTGCGGTGCGCGACGCCGCCTGCCCGCTGCCGCAGCCGGCCAGCAAGCACATCTGCGACAGTCTCCAGCCCCTGAGCCAGGCGCTGAACCGTCCGGAGATACACGCGGCATTCCGTGCGCCGCATGGGCTGCTGCTAATGCAGGTCGCGGTGGGTGATCCCTATTTCCTCGACGAACTGAACCAGCACTTCCCGCAACTGCTGCCGCAACTGCGGCAATTGCGCGCCGAGGCCGCAGTCAAGCTGCCGCGGCCGCTGGAAGAGGAGCTGCACGCCGACCGCCATCACCGCGCCGCCACACTGTTCGAAGCCAGCGCACGCATGGGCGCCGCGCACGAAGGCCGCGGCTGGCGCTACTGGCTGGATGAACTGTTCCTGCATCCGCAGTGGGGCCTGATCGGCAGCCTGGCGGTGTTTGCCGCGGTGCTGTTCATGGTATTCGAGGTCAGCGCCTGGCTCGATTCCATCAGCTCGGCGCGCCTGGTCGACGCACTCGCCGGCTGGCAGCCGGCCTCCACCGGCGGCGTCATCGGCCGCGCGGTGGCCGACGGCCTGATCGGGCTGGTCGGCATCGTCGTGCCCTATATGCTGCCTTTGGTGCTCCTGCTGGTGGCGCTGGAGGAAGCGGGCGTGATGCAGCGCATCGCCTTCGTCGTCGACCGCGGTTTCCACCAGATCGGACTGCACGGCGGCGTCGCCGTGCCATTTCTCACCGGCCTGGGCTGCAATGTTCCCGCAATTTCGGCCGCGGCCAAGGTCACCAGCGGCCGCGAACGAGTGATCGCCTCGGTGCTGATCACCTTCGTTCCCTGTTCGGCACGCTCGGCCATCATTCTTGCGCTGGCCGGCAAATACCTGGGGGGCAGCGGCGTGTTCGCCATCTTCGCGCTGACCATAGCCGTGGTCGCGCTGATGGGTCGCCTCCTGGCGCGCGACCGGCGCGCATTCGGCCCGGGGCAGGTGCAGGAAATCCCGCCCTACGCGCTGCCGCGCGCCCGCTCCATGCTGTCGGAAACCTGGGCGCGGACCGAGGACATCGTCACCATCGTCACCCCGCTGCTCGTCGGTGGCAGCGTGGTGCTGGCCTTGCTGCACCACGTGGGCGCCGATACCATGATCAACGCCCTGCTTACCCCGGTGACCGCGTGGTGGCTGGGACTGCCGGTGGTGCTGGGCGTGCCCATCCTGTTCGGGGTGCTGAGGAAGGAACTGTCCCTGCTGATGATTTATCAGGCGCTGGGTACGTTCGACGTCGGCACACGCCTGGACTGGGTGCAGATCACCACCTTCCTGCTGTTCCTGACCTTCTACATTCCCTGCATTTCCACGTTTGCCGTGATGCTGAAGACCATAGGCCGCAAGGAAGCGCTGGTTTCGGTGGCGCTGTCGGTAGGCGTGGCGCTGCTGGTAAGCGGCGCGGTGCGCCTGCTGCTGGAGGGAGCGCGGCTGCTCCCGGCCTAGCCCCGGAACCAGGTGTGGCGCGCGGCGCGCCCCGATTCAACCGCTCGCCGATTCGCGGTTACGTTTATACTCTCCACAAGAGCGCCGAAAGGCGCCCATTTGCCTCCCATCCGCAAGCATCATGACGCTCCCCGACCCGAAACCGGCCTTCTCCCTTGTGGGGCAGATGCTGCGCACGCCCGAAGAAATCACGCGCGTGCTCAACTCGCTGGTGATGCGGGGCGAGCCCCTCGTTTCCGATCTGGGCGGGGGCAAGCTGCTGTTCCGCTCGCGCCTGCGCTTTGTCGATCCGGCGCAGGTGTACATCATCATCGAACTCAGCGCGGATGAGGCCGCCAACAAGGCTCTGCTGGCCCGGCCGCGCGCGACGTTTCACGCCGAGCCCGGCGGCTGGCGCGTCGAATTCGCCGCAGGCGATCCGCAGCCGACCAGCGCGCATGAAGGCGCTCCGGGAATCCGGCTGCGCTTTCCCGAGCTCGTCGCCGGCCACCGGCGCCGGGAAAACGAACGCGCAGAGGCCTCGCCGCAAAAAGAGCTGCGCTGCGTTGTCGACGAGGCCGGCGTAATGCCCTTTGACGGCACCATGGCAAACGTGAGCAAGGGCGGCATCGGCTTTCTGCAGTACGATCCGGCGATCAGCCTCGAGCCGGGCACTGTGCTCAAGGGCTGCCGCATCGAAAGCCCCTCCAGGGAATCGATCGTGGTCGACATGGAGGTGCGCTATTCACAGCTGGAAACGCTTGCCGACGGCAGGCAGGTGCAAAGTTCGGGCTGCCGTTTCGTGAATCTTTCGCCCGAAGATATTGCGCGCGTCGAAGCGCTGTTCGGCCTGAAATCATCATGAACCGAATTCTCGACGGGCATTCAAGAATCGATAAATCGCCACAGCGCACAATCCATTAACAGGAGATCAAACATGGGTTCTCACAACAAGGTTGCCATCGTCACCGGAGCCGGCACCGGCATCGGCAAGAGCGCCGCGCTAGCGCTGCTGGCAAACGGCTATCGGGTGGGGCTGGTCGGGCGGCGCAAGGCACTGCTCGAGAAGACCGCGGCGGACGCGGCGGCGCCGCCGGCTGATACCCTGATCCTGCCGGCAGACGTGGGCAATCCGGAATCCGTGAAAGCGCTGTTCGCAAAAGTGCGCGACGCCTGGGGCAGGCTGGACCTGTTGTTCAACAACGCCGGCATGGGCGCGCCGGCGATCCCGATGGAAGACCTGGGTTTCGACCAGTGGAAAGCGGTGGTCGACGTCAACCTCAACGGCATGTTCCTGTGTTCGCAGGAAGCGATCAAAATCATGAAAAGCCAGGACCCGCGCGGCGGACGCATTATCAACAACGGCTCGATCTCGGCCCACGCGCCGCGGCCCAATTCCGCGCCCTATACCGCCACCAAGCACGCGGTGACCGGCCTCACCAAGTGCATCTCGCTCGATTGTCGGAAATACGACATCGCCTGCGGCCAGATCGACATCGGCAACGCCGCGACCGAGATGACCGAGCGCATGAAGAACGGCGTGGCGCAGGCAAACGGCTCGACCGCGGTCGAGCCGCGCATGGACGTAGCGCATGTCGGCAGCGCGGTGCTCTACATGGCAAACCTGCCGCTGGATGCGAACGTGCAGTTCATGACCATCATGGCGACGAAGATGCCCTTCGTCGGCCGCGGCTAGCGGCACCGGATCCGGCGCGCCAGTATCGGCCCGATCAGGGCGGCGCGGGGCGCGGCGCTCGATCCAGGTAGCGCCAAAGCAGCGCGAGCGAACCGCCGGACACGATGTGCCAGATGCCCCACAGGCCTGCCACGGCGACCATCGCCAGGTCAGAATTGAACTGCGCGGCGATGATGCCGAGCGCGAGGCCGGAATTCTGCATTCCGCCTTCGATGATCACCGCGCGCCGGTCCGCGACCGTCAAACGCGCCAGCACCGACGCGCCGTAGCCCAGCGCCAGGCCGAGCGCGTTGTGCCCGATCACAATGGGCAGCGTGCGCGAGATTTCGACCAGAAACAGTTTCCACTGGGCCGCAACCGCGCCGACGATGAACAGCAGCAGCGCCGCCACGGCGAACCGGCCCAGGGGCAGGCGCAGGCGCACGGCCAGTTGCGGCGCACGATGCGTGGTGATCAAGGCCGCGCTCATCGGCAATGCGAGCAGCAACACCAGGCTGACGACGAGTTCGCGCGGGTCGACCGCGATCGCGCGCGCCCAGGCGGCGGTGCGCGGGTTGGCGGCAATCATCAGACTGAAGTTGAGCGGCGTGAACACCAGCGCGAGCACGTTCGACACCGCGGAAATGGAAAGCGACAACGCGAGGTTGCCGCGCCCGAAATAGGTGACCACGTTCGACAGCGCGCCGCCGGGGCAGGCCGCCACCAGCATCATCGCCGCCATGGTTGCGGCCGGCAGGTCGAGAAGCAATGTGACGACCAGGGTGGCCGCCGGCAGCAGCACAAACTGCGCCACCAGGCCGGCGCCCACCGCCAGCGGATGGCGCGCCACGTAACGGAAGTCGTCGGCGCGCAGTTCCAGCGACACCGCGTAGACCATGATCGCCAGCACGGTCATCAGGATAATCTGCTGCATACCCCCTCCTCCGTCCGCGGCGACCCGGATCGCTGGCATCGTTCGACCTGTGACGACACCTCGAACTGCGCCATCCGCACTTGGATAAGAACAAACCCTTTCTGCTGCCGCTTTTATCAATAACCGGGTTTTCTGTACGGATGCGCTTCTTATCCGTACAGAAAACCCGGTTGGCGCGCAGAGCGCGTAATGGCCGCTCTGGGCATGCGACGGAAATTAAGACGCCCTATTCTTCTACTTCAGCGGCTTGTAGCGTATGCGCTTCGGCTTGGCCGCCTCCTCGCCCAGGCGCTTCACTTTGTCCGCTTTCCTGTACGAACAAGAGGGCTACGCCCCCTTGTCCCCCTAGGGGACTTCCTTCGGGGCGTATATCCCCCAAGTCAGTCTGGTTCTGCTTACTTCAGCGGCTTGTAGCGTATGCGTTTCGGCTTCGCGGCTTCCTCGCCCAGGCGCTTCACTTTGTCCGCTTCATATTCTTGGTAGTTGCCGTTGAAGAAGCTTACCTTGGAATCGCCCTCGAAAGCGAGGATGTGGCTGGCGATGCGGTCGAGGAACCAGCGGTCGTGGGTGATCACCAGCACACTGCCGGCGAATTCCAGCAGCGCGTCTTCCAGCGCGCGCAGGGTCTCCACGTCGAGGTCGTTGGAGGGTTCGTCCAGCAGCAGCACGTTGCCGCCGGCGATCAGTGTCTTGGCAAGGTGCAGCCGTCCGCGCTCGCCGCCGGAAAGATTGCCGACTTTCTTGCCCTGGTCGGTACCCTTGAAATTGAAGCGGCCGAGATAGGCGCGCGAGGGCATTTCAAATTTGCCGACATTGAGCATGTCTGCGCCCGCCGCGACATATTCGAATACTGTCTTGTCCCCCTGCAGGTCGTCGCGCGACTGGTCCACATAGGCCATTTTCACCGTCGGGCCGATGACCACTTCGCCCTTGCCCGGCTGCTCCTTGCCCGTGATCATGCGAAACAGCGTGGACTTGCCCGCCCCGTTGGGGCCGATGATGCCGACGATGGCGCCGGCCGGGACCTGGAACGAAAGATCGTCGATCAGCAGGCGCTCGCCGTAGCCTTTGCTCACGCCCTTGAATTCGATCACCGCGTCGCCCAGGCGATCGGCCACCGGGATGAAGATCTCCTGCGTCTCGTTGCGCTTCTGGTAATCGTAGGAAGAGAGCTCGTCGAAGCGCGCCAGGCGCGCCTTGCTTTTCGCCTGGCGCGCCTTGGGGTTCTGGCGCACCCATTCCAGCTCGTGCTTGATGGTCTTCTGGCGCGCCGATTCGGTCGCCTCTTCCTGTTCGAGGCGCGCTTCCTTCTGCGCCAGCCAGGAACTGTAATTGCCCTCCCACGGAATGCCGTAGCCGCGGTCGAGCTCGAGGATCCATTGCGCCGCGTTGTCCAGGAAATAGCGGTCGTGGGTCACCGCCACCACGGTGCCGGGAAATTTCTGCAGGAACTGCTCCAGCCACTCGACGCTCTCGGCATCGAGGTGGTTGGTCGGCTCGTCGAGCAGTAGCAGGTCGGGCTTGGACAGCAACAGCCGACACAGCGACACGCGGCGCTTCTCGCCGCCGGAGAGCGGACCGATTTTCGCCTCCCAGGGCGGCAGGCGCAGCGCGTCGGCGGCGATCTCTAGCTGGTGCTCGACGTTGTCGCCGGCGGAGGCGGCAATGATCGCCTCCAGGTCAGCCTGCTCGGACGCGAGCTTGTCGAAATCGGCGTCGGGCTCGGCGTAGGCGGCGTAGACCTCGTCCAGGCGTTTTTTCGCGCCGAACACCTCGCCCAGCCCCTCCTCCACCGCCTCGCGCACGCTCATCGAAGCGTCGAGCTGCGGCTCCTGCGGCAGATAGCCGATACGCATATTCGGCTTGGCGACGACTTCACCGTCGTAATCCTTGTCCACGCCCGCCATGATGTTAAGCAGGGTGGACTTGCCCGAGCCGTTCAGTCCGAGCACGCCGATTTTGGCGCCGGCAAAAAAATTGAGCGAGATGTTCTTCAGGATGAAACGCTTGGGCGGCACGACCTTGCCGACCCGGCGCATGGTGTAGACGTATTGGGCCATGGGTGCTTTCTATGCAAATTGGTGAGCGATAGTGTGGAACTGGCGCTCCGAGTCCAGTATTCTACGTGCTTCACTCCATTCGGTGCGAGATCATCCGCCATGTTTGACGCGATGCGCAGAGCCGGCCACGCCAGCCATGAACCCGGCTGCGCAAAAGCGCGCGCGTGCCGGGTGAATTAGTCCGCGGCCTCTGCTTGTGGAATTCTTCGGAAAACGCAGCCTGTTCTATGCGCTGTCGCGCGCGCCGTGGTGGCTGAGTCTGCTGATCGCCGCGGCGCTGTTCATGCTGGTGCGCCAGTTCATGCCCGACTACGCCGCCTTGGCGGCGACCTTGCCGTTTCTCGGCATCGCGGGGTACGCCGGCTGGCGCCAGTTCCGCGTATTGAGTCCGAAGCGCGCTGCTGAAGCCCTGGCGGATCTGCGCGCCCTGTCCTGGCAGGAATTTGCGGCAATGATGGAGGCCGCGTTCCGCAGCGAAGGATATACGGTCGTGTCACTCGGCCGTGGCGTTGCCGACTTCCGATTGAGCAAAGGCGGACGCGTCGCGTTGGCGAGTTGCAGGCGCTGGAAGGTAGCGCAGACGGGAATCGAAGCGCTGCGCGAGCTGTCCCTGGCAAAAGAGCAAGCGGACGCCGAGGAGTGCATCTATGTGGCCGCAGGCGATTTGAGCCAGAACGCGCGACAGTTCGCTGCGGAAAACAACATACGCCTGCTGTGCGATGCCGAGCTGGCGCAATTTATTGCGCCAGCCAAGCCTGGAAAACGGAACCAGCGGCAGTGACGACGCCATGACAAGGATTGATTTGACCGGACGCCTCCTGGTTGCGCTGCAGTTCGCCCTGATAGGCTGGCTGGTCTGGCCGCTGACGCCGCAAGCATGGTCGCCGGCTGCGCTGGCGCTGCTCGCCTGCGCAGGCGGCCTCGGCGCATGGACGATCCTCCACAACCGCCCCGGAAACTTCAACATCCGCCCGGAACCCAAGGCGTCGGCGCGGCTGGTAACCAGCGGTCCGTACCGGTATATGCGCAATCCCATGTATTCCGCCGTGCTGCTGTTCGCGGCCGCCGAGGTCATTGCCTATGGCGACCTGTGGAAGATTGCATGCTGGATTGCGCTGGCCCTGGTGCTGCTCGCCAAGGCGCTGCTGGAAGAGCGCGGCCTGCGCGCGCTGTTCCCCGCTTACGCGGCCTACGCGCAGCGGGTGCGCCGATTCATCCCTGGCGTGTTCTGAGCGCGACCAGACCGGAGCCGCGAAAACTGCACCGCGGCGGTTGCGGGTAGAATGCCCGCTCTGCGCCCTTGACCGTCCATTTCGCGCCGGCCGGCAAGCGTTGCGCGCAGCCGTTCATCCACCAGGAGGTTTCATGTCCAAGCTTCTACCACGCTTCGCACGACTCGCATTCACGCTTGCCGCTTTCACCCTTGCCAGCGCCGCCGGCGCGCAGGGCTACCCATCGAAGCCGATCCGCATCGTCGTGCCGTTTGCCGCGGGCGGCACCTCCGACATCCTGGCGCGTTTCATCGGGCCGAAACTTACCGAGGCCTGGGGCCAGCCGGTGATCGTCGAAAACAGGACCGGGGCCAACGGCAATGTCGCGGCCGAGTACGTCTCCAGGTCAGCGCCGGACGGCTACACGATGATGCTCGGCGACATCGGCGCGCTGTCGATCGCACCCAGCGTGTACCCGACGCTCCCCTTCGATCCGGTAAAAGACTTCAGCCCGATTGTCATGGTGTCCTACTCGCCGCATATCCTGGCAGTGCATCCTTCGGTGCCCGTATCTAACGTGCAGGAATTGATCGCCTACGCCAAAGCGCGGCCGGGTCAGCTCAATTTCGCCGTATCGGGCACCGGCGGTGCGCCACACTTGGCCGGCATCGAGTTCCAGCAACGCACCGGCGTGCAATGGACCTACATTCCCTACAAAGGCGGCTCGCAAGCCGTGCTCGACGTGGTGGCCGGACAGGCCAATATCCTGTTCAACGGCATGCTCGCGACCTACGGACAGGTAAAGAACGGCAAACTGAAAGCGCTGGCGGTCTCCAGCGCCAAGCGCGTTCCTGCGGCCCCCGATCTGCCCACGGTTGCCGAGCAGGGGCTGCCCGGCTTCGAAACCGGGTCCTGGCAGGGCATAGTGGCGGCCCCCGGGACGCCGCGCGACATCGTGGTCAAGCTGAACGCCGAGCTCACGCGCATCCTCAACACGCAGGATATGAAGGACAAGCTGGCGGCGCAGGGAACGGAAGTGCGCACCGACACCCCGGAAGCGTTTGTGGCCTTTATCCGCAACGAAAAAGCGCGTTGGTCCAAGGTCGTGAAAGAGTCCGGCGCGAAATTCGACTGAGCCACCGTACCGCTTGAGTCAGAACAGGAGAAAGGGGGCGGACCGCCGGGCGCGCGACCGCCCCCTTTCCGCATCCTGCGCTGCGGCGCAGACTTGGATCGTGCGGTGCACTTAACCAGAGGCCGCCTGGCCTGATCAGGCTCCCCGGCTCAGATTGAAAATCGGCAGGGGCAGGTTGAATCCGCGCACAACGGCCTCGCGCTCTTCCGAAAAACGTACCCGGCCATCATCTGCGGCGGCATCGCGTACTGCCTGCGAAACGACTATCGAAAGCCGGTCTGCGACGCCGCACAGCCGCGCCGCCAGATTCACCGTCTTCCCCACTATGGTGTAATCCAGATGCTCGGTGGAGCCCAGATTGCCGATCATCGCCTCACCTTTGTGGATGCCCATCCCGAGTTGGTGTATTTTTGCGGCACTTTCCTGCAGCCTTGCGTTCGCGAAATCCAGGATGTCGAGCGCGCACAGGCAGCTTTTCAGCGCCATGTCCGCCCCGTCGAACACGGCCATCATGCCGTCGCCGGAAAACTTGTCGACATAGCCCCCATGCCTGTAGACGAGATTCACCTGGGCAGCGAGATGCTCACTCAAGGCGCGAAACAAGGTCTCCAGATCGAGTCTCTGACTCAGCTCCGTAAAACCGCGCACATCGGTGAACAACACGCAGACTTCATGCCGTTCCGGGGCAGGCAGTTTGCCCGTCGTTGCGTAGACCCGGGCGATCTGTTCGGTGCGCGGACACACATAGCGGTGCAAGGACAGGCCCATGAGCTCAACTTGCCTGAGATACGCCGTCTTCTGCAGCAGGCTGTTCAACCTCGCGCGCAGTATCGCCGGCTGGATCGGCTTGTGGATGAAATCGTCGCCGCCCGCCTCCAGCGCGTACTGCAGCGCCATCGTCTCGTCCAGCGACGTAATAAAGATGATCGGCGTACTGCGATACTGATCCAGCGACCGAATCGCGCGGCAAAGGTCGATACCGTTAGTGCCGCCAAGATTGATGTCGAGCAGGAAACCGTCGATCTCCCGCGCCGTCGCCAGGCGCATCGCCTCCTCAGCGCAGTCGGCTTCCAGGATCCGCACGCCGTTTTCATGCAGAAAGCCCTGCACGAGCTTGCGGATCGTCGCCAAATCATCCACGACCAGTATGTTTTTGTCTGCGAGCGCTTGATACATTGATGAGCCGTCAGTAACCGTTCAGGCCGGTATGATGATGCCGGCGCGCGAAACCGGCAAGAGCACAATCGATAGAAATCGGGAATGAAAGCCGGGAATCCCCTTCGGGCTCACTCCCCCTTGGGTAGGGTTGTAGGGGTTGTAAGTGGACACAGGGAAAGCTTATGGTTACGCTAGGAACATGTAGCCGGAATACCGGCGGATAAACACCGCGACGGAATTGGCATAGCGCCATATCCGCTTGGTATTGTACGTACCGGGTGAGGCCGCCATCAACCACAATCACGGATGCCCAGAATGACCAACGTTCATGAGCTGACTAGCATAGGTGACGCGGAAAACGCCGTCGCGGCGCAGGCCAGACTTCGCGTCATCGTTGGGATTCCGGTCATATTAGCCGGAATGCTGGCCCTTTTGCACATAGGAGTCCGCAGCGACCTGGTCGGGTCTGTCGGGTTTGTTCACATTAGCTACATCGTCTCAATGCTTTTCCTGGCGTCGCGTTCGCGGCCCTTCTCCGCCAAACAGATCGCTATTGCAACGGCCGTTCTGGATCCCTTGCTTTTGTCGGCCTGGCTTCCGATGATGGGTGAAGTCGGAGGACTGTACGTCGGATTCTACCTGTTCACCATTCTCGGCTTCGGATTTCGCACCGGCCCACGCTTGATGCTGGTTTGTCAAATAACTTCGATCGTCGGTTTTTTCGTGGTGATGCTGATCGAGCCATTCTGGCGGCAGCATCAGATAGTCTGGTTTTCCTTTGTGATCACCCTCGTCCTGGTCCCGTTTTATGCCGGCGTTCTGATACGGAAACTGCATGAAGCACGCGCGCATGCAGAGCGCGAAAGCCAGGCGAAGTCACAATTGCTCGCGAAAGTCAGCCATGAATTGCGCACACCTTTGTCCGGTATCGTTGCCGCGGCCCAGTTGCTTTCCGCTGAAGCCGAGGACAGCCGAGTGATTAACCGGGCCGAAACCATCATGGGCCTGTCGAGAGACCTACTGCGCGAGATCAACGACCTGCTGGATCAGGCAAAATACGAGGCCCGCGCGATGGTACTGGATTCCACGCTGTTCGAGTTGCGCGACCAGATGGAACGCCTGCGACTAGTTTTGGAACCGGCCGCGATCAAGAAGAATCTGGACTTCGTAATCGACGTGGACTCGCGCGTCAAGGACCGCATCCAGGGCGATTCGCACTACCTCACCAAGGTCTTGATGAATCTGGCGGGCAATGCGGTTAAATTCACCGACACTGGCAAGGTCGAGGTCGCCGCCAGACTGCTCGACGAAAAGGACGATCAGTACCGGATACGATTCAGCGTCGCCGATACGGGTATCGGAATTCCAAAAGAATTGCATGACAGAATATTCGAGCCCTTTTTCCAGGCCGACAGCGGAACGGCGCGCAAGTACGGTGGCACCGGTCTGGGCATGACGATTGCCAAAGAGATCGTGAATCTGATGGGAGGGCAAATCCATGTGGACAGCTCACCTGGCGCTGGTAGCCACTTCCATTTCGATCTCGACTTCCATCGGGTCAAGGCACGCCAGAATTTTACCGACACGATGGCAGTGCCTACCGTGTATGGTAAGCGCATTCTTATCGTCGACGACAACACGACCATTCTGACGCTGATCAAGGAGATGCTGCTGCGCGATCGTCATGAGGTCATGACCGCTCACAATGGGACCGAAGCCCTGGAGGTACTGAACGCGCGCGAGTTCGACCTGATCTTTCTTGACTTCAACATGGGAGACATAGACGGCGCCAAAGTCCTCCAGCTCTACCGCTTTGGCAGATTGCAGACTGCGCCGGTGTTCTTCCTGACCGCCGATGCGACGCCGGCGACAGCCGCGAGGCTGCGCGGCATCGGCGCTGCGGGCGTTCTATACAAACCAATCACCGCCGATGGCCTGCGGCAGGCCATAGTCCAAGCCTGTGGCGCCAGTCAGAGCCACCTTGCGGCATCCGCGGGAACTCCGGCGCAGACGGCGCCTGCCATCGCTGCACCGTCGCAACCGCCTCTGGCGACGATACCGACGCAGTATATCGATCACACAGTGTTGGACGGGCTTCGGTCGATGAGCGAGCGCCCCGAATTTCTGGCTGACGTGGTAAGCAGCGCGATAGACGACATCGAGCGTAATGTCCGCGCGCTGATACAAGCCCTGACTGCCCAGGATTCCGAACGCGTGCGCGATACGGCGCACGCCCTGAAGGGGGTGTGCGCGAGCATAGGAGCAACCCGGCTTGCGAACATAGCAAACCGACTGATGCGAGCAACCGCAGAGGAATTGACCCACTCTGCGGGGCGCGTGAAGGCCGATGTCATCGAAACAAACCGGCAGAGCATCGCAGCTCTGCGCAGCTCACTGCCGGACAGGGCGGGTACGGTCAACGGCTAACAGCTGGCTGCGCAGTGCGTTGCAGCCGGATCAGCATATCCATGACCTTGAGATCTGCGTCGGATAGATTCATCGCTGCCTGTACCCACTCCTCGACCACGGTCAGCAGTTCACGATAGTCGAGCGGCGCCATGCGCTGCCGAGCCCGTTGCAGCATGAGACGCGCATTGCGATGCTTACTGTGGTTGACGATAAACCGGTGCACGGCCAGGGCACCCTCCCCTTTCGCGCAGATTTCATCGACGACCCCTTTTTCCTTCAATTCGGCTGCGGAATATATACGCCCATCGACCATCATGCGTTCGGCCTCGTACACGCCTACCCGGCGCGCCAGCAGGCTCATGCCTCCGGTGCAGGGAAACAGCCCGAACAGGATTTCGGGAAAACCGAATTCACTGTGTTCTTCCGCGATCAAATAGTCCGCGCTCAGCGCCGCTTCGAATCCCCCCCCCAGCGCCCTGCCTTGTACCAGCGCAATCGTCGTTGCCTGATTGTTCAGATTCGTTGCCCACGCGTATAGGATATCCAGGCACAGCCGTGAATACCGGAACAGGCCCTCCCGATCCTTGCGCTCGATGCAGGAGCGGAAATGCCTCAGATCGCCTCCGAGGCTGAAGTAATCGGGGTGTCCGGACCTGAGTACCATGTAGTCTACTGGTGCCAGTTCACCTTCCCAGTACCAGTGCGCGGCGTTCTCCCCAACCGCGTCTAGCACTTCGCGCATACCGTGCAGCAAGGGCTCGGAGAAATTCTGGCACTCCCCTCCCGATGCCCGCGCCATCGTAGCCCATAGCACATTGGACGATCCCCGCTCGAGTTCCACTGCGATATGCGGTGAAACAACAGGCTGCGTCGGCGCAAGACGAAAATCTAAAGCTCCCATGGTTCTCCCCTTTTGTTAGTCAGCTGGACAACACCGGATTGGATGGGCGCTTCGCCGGCATTTCCCGGTGCTTCGAAATGACCAGCGCCACATTGGTACCACCGAAACCAGACGAAAATGACATCGCGTGCTCGATTTGCCGATCGAACACCGGGGTGTTGGCAACATGATTCAGGCCGCACTCGGGGTCGATATTGTCCAGATGTGCCGTAGCGGGAAGGAAGGACTCAGTCATCGCGACGACAGTGATCACCAGTTCCAGCGCGCTGGTTGCACCCAGAAGGTGACCATGGAGGGATTTTGTCGAACTGACGGGCAAGGCCTGCGCCGCCTCGCCGAATGCAAGGTGGATGGCTTTCGCTTCGATGGCATCCCCGCCCCGGGTCGCAGTGGCGTGCGCATTCAGGTACCCGATATCCGCCGGCGTCAATCCGGCGTCATCGAGTGCCAGCCGCATGGCGGTCGTTTCTCCCTGCGATTGAGGTGCTGCAATGTGATAGGCATCGGAGGCGACACCGTACCCAGATAATGAGGCATAGCAGGAAACGCCGCGCCTCTTTGCATGCTCGGCCGATTCGATCACGACGAAAGCGGCGCCCTCGCCGAGCACCAAGCCCGCCCGATCTGTTGCAAACGGTCTGCAACTGCGCCCTACGTCAAGTCCGTCCGGCACTGCGAGTGCTCGGGTTGCGTCGAAGACCCAGAACACGCCGGGCGTAAGCGGCGCCTCGGCGCCACCGGCCACCGCAACATCCAAATATCCGTCGCGTACGGCTCGCAGCGCCTCGCCGATGGCGGTGCCGGAGGAGGCGCACGCGGTGCTGTGGGTCATCACCGGACCCAGTATCTTGTGACGTATCGAGATCTGGGCGGCGCCGGCGTTGTGCATCATCGCCATCACCGTAAACGGCCGCGCGTTCTTGTGCTCGATCAATATCTGCTCGTACCCGGATTGCTCGGTCTCCGCCCCACCTCTGACCGTACCGTAAAATAGGCCGGCTCGTTGCTTGTAGTCCGAAAAATCTCCGAGTCCCGCGTCGGCAATCGCCTGTCTCGAAGCAACAATGGCCATTTGCTGGCAACGGTCGAGAAAAGGCAGTTCGAGTTTCGTGAATTCACCCGCAAAAGAGCGCGGAACCACACCCCCGGGGAATTTCTTTTGCAACCACTTCGGTTCACACAGACGGATTCCTGATCGCCCGGTCGAAAGATGGGACACCAACTCCATTGGGTCACACCCAATAGGTGATACAACACCCAGACCGGTAATTACGACGTCACGCTTCATCACCATAGGGGATCCTCGTTTAATATCCGCCGCGCCTAAGCGGGCGCCGCAAGATTCCTGGAGATGACGGCAGCCACTTCGCCCAGGGTCGGATTCGGCGGAAGCGCCAGGTCGCTGAGGCTGACCCCCAGTTCGGTCTCCAGGTCGAGCATGATCTCCAGGATATGCATGGAGTCGGCCCCGAGGTCGCGCAGGTGCGCATCCGCTGCAAGCTGGCTGGGCTCGAGTCCGAAGCGCTCGACCAAGCTGGCCCGGATTTTGTTGAGAATATCGGCATCGTCCATGATTAGCTTTCTCGGTTTCGGAAAAATTGAAAGGGCCCGGTCGTACCGGCATCTACTACTTTTTTTGACTTGTCACTGTGACATATTTCTCATTTTGGCATAACAATTTTTTTCTGACCATTGGCCGGCAAGAAACGGGAAGCGCAGGAAATGTCCGGCAGCCGGAAAGGCTGTGTCGCAGGAAATTGAAATGCGCGCCGGACGACGGCGGTCAGCGCGTCCGGCGCGATACTTGACTAATTTGCTGGTATTTTGGGGGGCGCCCCGTCGTGCGTTGTTACCAACGCTCAGACAAACTGGACCGAGATGGCGCCCAGCGGTCCAAAATCGGCGCGCAGGGTGTCGCCCTTCGCCGCCCACACCGGGCGGGTAAAGGATCCGGCCAGCACCACATGTCCGGGCTCGAGCGTGGTGCCGAACGTGCCCACCTTGTTGGCGAGCCAGGCGATGCCCATCGCTGGATGGCCTAGCACGCCGGCGGCCACGCCGGTTTCCTCGATCTCCGAGTTGCGGCACAGCAGGCCGCTGACCCAGCGCAGATCCACGTCCATCGGCCCCACCGGGCGCCCGCCCATGACGATCCCAGCAGCGGCGCCGTTGTCGGAAACCGTGTCGAAGATCTTGCGCGGATTCTGCACGCGCGCGTCGATGATCTCGATCGCCGGGACCACGTACTCGGTCGCGCGCAGCACGTCCACCAATTCGACCCCCGGGCCCTTCAGCGGTTTGCCGAGCACGAACGCAAGTTCGATTTCGACGCGCGGCACGATGAAGCGCTCGAACGGAACCTTCGCACCGTCGGCGATGAACATATAGTCCATCAGATGGCCGTAGTCCGGTTCGTCGATCTGGGACGACTGTTGCATCGCCTTGGAGGTGAGCCCGACCTTGTGGCCGCGTACCCTATGGCCGGCGGCGACCTTGGCCCGAGTCACCTGGCTCTGGATCGCGTACGCGTCCTCGATGGTGATGCCGGGGAAAGTCTTGGACAGTTGCACCGCGGGCTTGCGCTCGGCTTCGGCGGTGAGCAGAATCTTGGCGGCTTTGCTGCGATCGGCTTTGGAAAGCATGGTCTGTGGTTCCTAGAGTTGGATGGTCGGTTGCCCGACGGCAAGCAGCAATCTACACGAATCCAACCGGATCAATCTGCCCGAATACCTGCGGACGAGATGACAGCGCTCCAGCGCTTGGTTTCCGCGTCTACACGCCTGCGCGTGTCTTCAGGATTGAGCGCTGTCACTTCCATCCCCATGTTCCTCAGAGCATTGCGCACCTCGGCATCCTGAAGCGCTCGCGCCACTTCGCGATGCAGGATGCCTACCACATCGTCTGGCGTGCGTGCCGGCACCGCGAGCAGTATGCCGAATTCGGCCGAGAAATCAGAGTAACCGGATTCTGCAATCGTCGGGACGTCAGGCGCTAGCGCCGACCGCTTCAATCCAGACACCGCTAGCGCCTTCAATTTTCCGGCCTTTAACAGCGGCAGTACCGCCGTAGTCGCCAAAACGCCGACGGGCACTTCGCCTGCGACGACCGCAGTGACTGCCGGCGCATTCCCTTTGTACGGCACGTGCAGCATCTTCACCCCCGCCCGCTGCAGGAGCGCCTCGGTCGCCAAATGCGCGGCGCTACCGGCGCCGCCCGATGCGTAGGCAAACGATGTTCGCCTCGCGAGCACGAAAAAATCCTGAACGTTCTTGGCCTCAAGGCTCGGATGGGCGACCACCATCTGTTCGAACGTCGCCAGCAAAGATACAAGCTTGAGATCCTTCTGCGGCTCATAGTGTATTTCGCGAAACAGGCTGGGATTGGCGGTGAGGGTTGTATCGACGGTGAGCAATACGGTATGACCGTCAGGCTCCGCCTTGGCCACCGCGGCATTGCCGATGTTGCCGCTGGCACCCGGGCGATTTTCGACCACGACGCTTTGCTTCATGCTGGCGGCCAGGCGTCCCGAGATCAGACGCGCGGCCACGTCTGTCGGACCGCCCGGCGGATACGGAACGACTATTCTCACAAGCCTTGAAGGGTAGGATTGTGCCGACGCCATCAGCGCGAAACCCGCCAGGCCGGCTGCCGCAAGCAAGTGTTTTACAGCGTTCATCGCGTTGGCTCGCACCCTTCACCCCTCGGCTCACATTGCAAGAACGCCGACGGTAGCAGAACGCCGCTGCAGAGAGAAATTCCTTATCCGATTCTGGACATTCCCGCTGGGAATACCCGGTCGCGCTACTTCCGCTCCAGGCGCGGCAATCGCGACACCTGCAACCGCGCCATGATCGCCGCCATTTCTTCCTGGGCCAGCGCGCTGAAGGCGTCTGTGAGCCTATCGCCCGGGCCTTGCCGCCTGACCACCGCATAGTCCAAGGGGACCGCCGGCTCGAAACGCCGAATCGCGAGAGCCGATTTGAACGCGAACGCAATCAGGGGATGCACGATCGAAGCACCGATTCCGCTTGCAACCATGTGGCAGGCCAAAACCGTGCTGCCGGCCTGCAACTGCAGGCTGCGCCGCACCCGGCGCTCTCCAAAAAGCGTGTCGATGCGGTGTCTGAGCAAGGCGTCGGGCGCGACCGAGATGAACGCTTCGCCTTCCAGATCCTCCGCCCTTATCTTGCGCGCATTCGCGAGACGATGGCCTTTTGGCAGGACGCACACCGCGTCCACGGACGCGAGCTTGATGACGTTGAGCACGTCGTTCTGCAGAGGCAAAGTAACGAGTCCGACGTCGTAATGACCAATTGCGACGCCATCCTCGACTTCTTTGCGCCCGACGACATCGGCGACGCAGCGGATCCGGGGATATTGACCGATGAAACGCTTGATCGTCCTCGGGACGAGGCCGTAGCCCAGGGCCGGCATCGCCGCGATTCGAATAGCGCCTCCGTTCAGCGCGCCGATATCCTGGGTCTTCGCGCGCAGGTCGTCGATCGCACACAGTATTCGATCCACATCCGCATAGATCGTCCTGCCTTCCGGGGTCATGACCAGCCGCCCGTGCAACCTGTCGAAGATGTGCACGCTCAGTTCGGCTTCGAGCTGGGTCACCAGCTTGCTTGCAGCCGATTGGGTCATGTGCAGCAGTTGCGCCGCCCCGCTCGTGGTCCCTGTCTGCACCAGCGCCCGCAATGCCTGCATCTGTCGAATCTTCATGGCGGCTTTCGCTATTCCGATTAAGCATTCCTGGCTGCGATAAATTCATTATCGCCCATTTGCGCTTGTTTGGTAGCATCGAAACCTCCAACCGAACCGCGGCTTGAAGGTGTTTATGACAAGGCAAACGATCCGCTCTTCCGTCGGGAAAACGCCGCATCGCGGGCGGTGTTAGCCAGTGACCCGCATCTATCTCGGCTTTCATCAAGGCATCCTTGGCCTGCGCTTCGGCGATGGCAATCTTGCGGCGCTGAGACAACTCGGAGAGGTGAGCCTGAATCGAACAGACCGGCCGCTGTCGCCGGCGGCGCTGCAGCAGGCGGCCGGTGATTGCGACGTCGTCCTCGCCGATCGGCTCACAGGGGCCGATGCGGCGTTCTTCGACAACGCGCCGCGCCTGATCGCCTTCGTGCGCGCGGTCGTCGACACCAGCGGCGTGGATATCGACGCCGCGTCGCGCAACGGAATTCTCGTCGCATCCACCGCAGCCACTTTCGTCCCGGGAGTGACCGAGTGGATCGTGGGACAGATGATCAATCTCGCACGGGGCACGTTTGATTTCGTGCGCCTGTACCGCGCGGGAACCATTCCCGATCTGGCGACAGGCCCGCGCGGCCGCCAGTTGGCCGGACGCACCGCGGGCATACTGGGCTTGGGCAGGATAGGGAACCGTCTCGCCGGCGTTCTTCAAGCCCTCGAAATGCGCGTCCTGGGCTGCGATCCTCATGCAACGGACGCGCCCCAGGGCGTAGAGCGCGTAGACTTCGAGCGGCTCCTGCGCGAAGCGGACTTCGTAATTTGTCTGGCAAAGCACACTGAGGAGACCGACCGGTTGATGAATGCCGCCGCGTTCGCACGCATGCAGCGCTCGGCATTTTTCATCAACGCCTCACGCGGCGGACTTGTGGACGAAGCCGCGCTTGCGGCTGCCCTTGCCGAGGGCGCGATCGCGGGTGCCGCCCTGGACGTGGGCAGCGGCCCAGGCGATACGCCCCCGCTTGGCCTGGGCGGCATGGAGAATGTCATAGCCACCCCCCATGTCGCACCCAGCATAGACGCGAGCCATGCCCAGGGCCGGCTGGCGGTCGAGTCGGTCGCGAGCATTCTGCGGGGTGAAGTTCCGGCGGGGGCGATCAACCCCGAGGCAGCAAGGCGAATCCTGCTGCCAGGCATAACCAGACGGAACGCTTGAGGTGCGAGCCCTGACGGCTGACATCGCGCCGCCGGATCCGCGGCCGCTGCAGCCACGGTCAAGGCCGCCCGCCGGCGCCTGTGATTGCCACAGCCACATTTTCGGGCCCGATTCCCGATTTCCTTACGCACCCGAGCGCAGCTATACACCGCACGAAACGCCGCTAGAAGCCTACCTTGGCATGCTAGACGCAATCGGCATCGATCGGGGTATCTTGATTCAGGGAAGCGCCTACGGCACCGACAATTCGGTGCTGCTGGACGCATTGCGCAGAACTCCCGAGCGCATTCGCGGCGTTGCGGTCCTCGACGAAACGGCCAGCCGCCGCGACATGAGCAGCATGACGGATGCGGGCGTGCGCGGCCTGCGATTCAACCACCTGTTTCGCAACGGGCAGCTGGCGTTCAAGGGCGGCGCCGGAATCGACCAGTTCAGACTGCTTGAAAGTGCGATGGCGGACCTCGGCTGGCACGCTCAACTGTGGCTTGACTGCAAAGACCTGCCCGCGCTGTGGCCTAGCATCCGGAATTCGCCCGTGACTATCGTGATCGACCACATGGGACGCGTCGATGCGAGCCTCGGCATCGCGTATCCAGGCTTCGAATTCATGCGACGCTTGCTGGGGGACGGGCGCATCTGGGTAAAGCTGTCGGCCCCCTATCGCGCGGGAGGCAGCGCTCCGCGCTATCCAGAAGCTAAGCCGTTTCACGAAGCCTTGCTCGCAGCGAATCCGGACCAATGTCTGTGGGGTCTCAACTGGCCGCACGTCTCGTGGACGGGCCCCATGCCCAACGACGGCGCCCTGCTCGATCTGCTAGAAGACTGGACACCACGCGCCGAAACGCGCCATAGGATACTGGTGGACAACCCGGAGAAGCTCTTTGCATTCGGGTAAGGGCTGATTTTCGGCCGATGCGTCGGTTCATAACATGATGACTCCCCCTAGCCGCTGATGCGGCAGGCTACTCTGCCATCGCTTGTTGCAGCACCGCGCATTCCTTGAAAATCCGCGCGCTGCAGGATCCGCAGACGGCGCGATCGAGGCGTGCAAACACAGCGCCGATCGCTTGGTGCTTGCCAGAAAAACAATTTTCGCGGCCGATGTGGTTTATGTGCCCGCTGCGTTCGAGCATGTCGTGCACGGACTGGCCAAGGCCGCAAAAGTAAAGCCGGCCACCCATCTTCGCGCGCCGCTCGGCCTCGTACGCCAGCAATTCAACCCCGGCCACGTCCGCGAAATTGATGCCCTCCGACATCAGCAGCAGGTGCTTCTGCCCCGGCCTCGTTTCGCGCAGGCGATCGAAATGCGCGGCTACATGATCCACCGCCCCAAAATAGATCGGGCCTTCCAAGCGCAGGATCTTGACCTGGGGACATTCGGCGCCCCCCAGCCCCGCCGCAACCATCTTGCGCGACTCATGGTTAGCATCCGGCACCAGGCTGCGCAGACTCGGGCGCGAAGTGCGGTGGAGATAGACCGCAAGCGAAAGTGCGACGCCGACCAGAATCGCGAACTCGAGTTCCAGCAGCAGCGTTGCCGCGAACGTAAGTGCTAGAACGGCCGTTTCCGGACGGCTAGCGCGCACGATGGTGCGGATGCTGCCTGCGTCTATCAGTCCCCATGCGACCAGAAAAAGAATCGCCGCCATGCTGGCGATCGGCAGATAGGCCATGAGCGGAGCCACGCCGATCAGGATCACGACCAGAAAGAGCGCGGATGAGGCCGCGGCGAGCGGCGTGCGCGCCCCGGCCTCGAAGTTCAGGCCCGAGCGGTTGAAAGAGGCGCTCACGGGATAGCCGGAAAAGAAACTGGCGGCGATGTTGGACAAACCCTGCCCTATGAATTCCTGGTTACCGTCGATGCGCTGCCCGGATTTGAGTGCGATTGCGCGTCCTATCGATACCGCCTCGGTGAGGCCGAGCAGGGTGACGGCAACGGCGATGGAAAGCAGCTTTCTCAGATCCTCGAGTTGAAAATGAGGGGACGAAAGGGGCGGCAGGGCGCCCGGAAGCGCCCCCAAGGTGCGGATTCCGGTGTATTCCGCGCCCAGGGTCCGATTGAGCGCAAAAGCGAGGGCGGAGCCTGCCAGCATGGCCGCAATCATGTAAGGCACCCGCGGCAGGTAACGCCGCGCGAGGACGCCGGTCGCAAGCGTCGTTGCGGCAACCAAGAGCACGAAGGGCTGAATGTTCTGGATCTGAAGCGCAAACGCCTCCAGCGATCGCAGGAAAGACAGATTGCGCGGCGTGTCCACGCCGAAGAAATTGCGCAATTGCGCGCCGAAAATAAGCATGCCGGCCCCGGCGGTGAATCCAACCACCACGGTGTGCGAGATAAAATTGACCAGCGTGCCTAGCCGCAAGACTCCGAGCACGAGCATCATGACGCCGGACATGAACGCAAGCGTGAGCACGAGTTGCACGTAATGCGCCGAGCCGGGTTCCGCAATCGTGCTCACGGTTGCAAACACGACCAGGGACACCGCATTGGTCGGCCCGGAAACCGAGTGCAGCGAAGATCCCCACAGTGCAGCGACGATGGTCGGCACCATCGCGCAGTAAAGACCGTATTCGACCGGCATGCCGGCTAGCGTGGCAAACGCCACGCCCTGGGGCAGGACGACGACGGCGCCGATGAGGCCCGCCAACATGTCCGCGCGCAGGCTGGCGCGGCCAACGCGAGGCCACCAAGAAAGGAAAGGAAGCAGGCGAAATAGCAAAACCCGGGAAGGCGACCACATGGTCAAAGCCGTATTGCCCGGGATCAAACCTTGCGCATTGAGGCGACGCCTCGGCGACCCAGGCGCAACAGCGTCGGCGAGGCCAGCACGACGATCCCGGTCACAAGCATCCCCGCCGTGATCGGCCTCTGAAGTATCTCCATCCACTCCCCCTGCACCAGGTACAAGGATTGCAGGAAGGAGCGCTCGAGAATAGGCCCCAGCGCCAGCGCCAGCACCAGGATGGCTGGTTCGAAGCGCAGCTTGCGCAGCAGGTAGGCAGCGACCCCGCTGATGAGCAACACCCAGATATCGAGCATGCTGTTCGATATGGCGTAGGTTCCCACCAGGCACAGCAGTGCGACGATACTCGCGATGAGATGCATCGGCAGGCGCAGCAGGGAGACGAACACCCCGATCAGCGGCAGGTTCAGAACGAGCAGCATAAAGTTGCCCACGTACATGCTCGACACCACCCCCCAGAACACCTCGGGGTTGTTGACCATCATCAGCGGCCCGGTCTGCACGCCGTGTATGAGCAGGGCCGTGAGCAGCATGGCCGAAGCCGGCGCGAAGGGAATGCCCAGGGTCAGCAGCGGGATGAATGCACCTTGCGCCGCGCCGTTATTTGCCGCCTCGGGTCCTGCCACGCCTTCGATGGCGCCCTTGCCGAATTGGTCCGGGTGTTTGGACAACTTGCGTTCCAGCGCGTATGAAGCAAAGGTGGCGATCATCGCGGTCGGGCCGGGCACCAGCCCGAACAGAAAGCCCATGACTGAACCTCGGGTGATTGGCGGCCAGGATCTCTGCCAGTCCTCCTTCGTCGGGAGAAGTTCGCGCACACGTACGCTGATCGGCGCCTCGGTCTTCAGTTTTTGCTCGGCCATGGCCAGCAGTTCGGCCACGCCGAACATGCCCATCGCGATCGGGACCAGGTCGATACCCTGCGACATTTTGAGAAAGCCGAAGGTGAAGCGGCTGGTCCCCGACATGGGCTCCATGCCGATGGTGCTCAATGCCAAGCCTGCTGCAACCATCACGACGGCACGCGACAAGGACGAGTCGGTGAGGCGGGACAGGATCATCAATCCCATCAGGCACAGCGCAAAGTACTCGGGCGGCCCGAACGTCAGAGCGGCTTTGGAAAGCAGGGGGCCGACGAAGGCCAGGCCGACGACGCCGACGGTTCCGGCCGCGAAAGAACCGATTGCCGCGACGAACAGCGCCGGTCCGGCTCGGCCTCGCCGCGCCATCTCGTAGCCATCGAGCGTGGTGACCACCGATGAGACTTCGCCCGGGACTTTGAGCAGGATGGCGGTGGTCGAGCCGCCGTACATGGAGCCGTAGTAGATTCCCGCGAGCATGATCAATGCGCCAGCGGGTGTAAGCGCGTAAGTGGCGGGCAGCAGCAGCGCCATGGCCCCCACCGGGCCGATGCCCGGCAGCACCCCGACGACGGTGCCGATCAGGACGCCGATAAAGCAGGCGGCGAGATTGCGCCATTCGAACGCGACGGAAAAGCCGAACAGAATTCCGTCGATCGCATTCATCTCAGAAGCCCCACGAAGGCGTTGGAAACTGAACGCCCAGGAGCGTCTGGAACAGCAGCACGGCGGCGGCGGTCGTTATGGCCGCCACGGCCAGCCGGCGCCATACCCCGAGCATGCCGAACACCTGCAGCGTGACTACCTGCAACAGCAGGGAGGGCAGGATGAAGCCGACGCGAGGCAGCAGCAATAGGAACGCGGCCAGAGCGGCCACGAGCACGGCGGGCCGCGCCGCATCGGTGAGCAAATCGAATCCAACCGGGTTGCGTTCGACGATCGCCAGAACGAGGCACGCAATCGATGCCGCGCTCATCAAAGCCCCGACGAGCAGCGGAAACACGCCCGGGCCCGGTTCAGCCAGCGTTCCGCGAGGCAGCGCGAGGGAGAAGTATATCTGGCCTCCGCCGATCACCAGGAACAGGACGGCGGCAGCCAGGCCCGCCGTTCGCTGGTTCATTTCTTGCCCAGGCCGAGCTCTTTCAGAATCTCTGCATTGGCCCGGTAGGACGCCCAGAGTTCCTGACGGAAGGCTTCCGGTTCCTTGGTGTCGAGAACGAATCCGCGCGACTTGACGCCGGCCGAGAACGCGGGATCCGCGAGTGCCGCCTTCGCCGCCTGATAGAGCTTGTCGCGGATGTCCTTCGGCAGCCCCTTGGGTCCGATCAGCGGGTAGTAGACGCCAAGCGTTACGTCGTACCCAAGCTCGCGGAAGGTCGGCGCCTCGGGATAGCTCGGGTTGCGCTTTTCCTCGAACGTGGCCAGCACCCGCGCCGTCCCGGCGGCGGTGTGCGGCAGGATCTCCGGCGGATGCACCACCAGCGCCTCGACGTGGCCGCCAAGCATCGACGGAATGGATTCCGCGCCGCTGAGATAGGGGACATGGGCGAAGCGGGTCCCCGCCTTGGTGTTCAGGGTAGCCAGCGTCAGGTGCCCCATCGAACCGTTGCCGGGAGAGCCGACGCGGATCTTGCCCGGGTTGGCGCGTATGAAGTCGAATGCTTCTTTCATCGTTTTCCACGGCGTCTTGGCGTGCACCGAAAACATAATAGGCAAATTGGCCGCCTTGATGATGGGCTCGTAGTCGTCGGGCGTGTTGTAGGGCAGATCCTGGCGATGCGGCTGCACCGTGAGCGTCGCCACGGCGGAGAGCGCAATCGTGTACCCGTCAGGCCGCGCCTGGACCACTTCCGCGGTGCCTATCGTCCCCTGCCCGCCGGGCCGGTTGGTCACTATCACCGGTTGCCCGAGTTGCGCTTTCATGGCGTCGGCCAGCAAGCGCGCGATGATGTCCGCTCCGCCCCCCGGCGCGTAGGGAACCACCATGGTCACAGGGCGCGACGGATAGGGCTGGGCGGCGGCCGGCACGGCGAAGCCGAGGACGAGCGCGCACAGGGTGGCTAGTTTGAGTAGGCTGCTGGTTCGCATACGAGTGTCTCCTTTATGTCTTGTTTGTTGAAGCGATGGACCGCGGTCGTATTCTTCCTGATGAATTCCCAGTCGTAGACGACGCCAAGGCCCGGCCCTGCAGGCACCGGCACGTATCCGCCCGGCTCGACGGCATCCAGGCCATCGGAGTAGCCGCAGGCGTAGACCGGGGGCGAAATGAAATTCCCGACCTTGGGCCCGACAAGGCCCAACTCGTAGTAGTTGGTGTTGCGGATGGCGGACATGCACGCGCGCTGGGCCGGGCCGCAGCCGTGCAGTTCCACGTCGAGCCCGAAGGCCTCGGACAGATGGGCGATTTTCATCGCGCCGGTGATGCCGAGGTCGAACTCCGGATCCGCCCTGACGAAGTCCGTGGCTTCGGCGGCGATCCAGTCGGCCTTGGGTTCGAGCCCGCGCACATGCTCGGTGATCAACAACGGTGTCCTGATCATCTGGCGCAGTTTCCTGTGCACCGCCTGCGAAGTGCCGCAGTCGCGCAACGGATCCTCGTACCAGAAGAATCCCATGTCGTCGCAGGCTCTGCCCACGCGTAGCGCATCGGCGAAAGTGCGCAAATCCCCGCCGGGATCGACCATCAGATCAAGCTTCCCGCCGAATGCCCGGCCGAGCGCGCGCGCCGTCGCGACGGTCTCCTTCGCGTCGCCGTCCGACCAGCCGCGAAACTTGAAGCCGCGAAAGCCGAGGGCGGCGCATTGTTCCGCAAACCCGAGGACGCGCTCCGGATCCGATAGGCCGCCGTTGCGGTCGCCGTGCATCGCACTCGCATAGACCGGCAGCCGCGTCCGATAGCCGCCGAGCAGCGTGGATACCGAGGTGTTCAGACGCTTGCCGAGCAGATCCCAGAGACAGATGTCGATCGGCCCCACGCCCACATGGGCGACCGCCTGCAGCGCACGCTTGAAATCGTCGTAGATCAGCTCGCGCTGATTGGCGTCGCGGCCGAGGAGATTGGGCGCCAGGCGCAGAACCTGGGCGAGATTGATCTTCCTTCCGGCCATCTGCGCCGCGTACTCGCCGCGAGCGCCATCTTCCGTGTCGATGGCGATGATCCAGTTGCTCATTGCCGTCGTGGCGCCCGGCGCGTACACCCGGGCGAACCCTTCCGCGTCGACGCCAAGATCCGCGACAGGATACGAAAACTCGGTCACTTCGACGCGAACGATCTTAGCCATGGTCAGGCGAGCCCCTCGCGCAGCGTCTTGACTCCGGCGCTCGCCGCACTCGCCAGCAGCCTCGCGTCATTTGAAACCGTGATGAACCGGTACCCCATCTGCGCCATTTTCACCGCGTAAGCGCCGCTGCCGGTGTGGATGCCGGGAATCTTGCCGTGACGCTGCGCCGCGGCCACGACTTTCTCGAAGGCTTCGACCAGGCGCGGGTCAGTCGGCTCGAACGACGGTTTCATCCCGAATGCCAGCGCCAGGTCTGCAGGGCCGACATAGACCGCGTCCAGCCCCGGGGTGGACAGGATGGCGTCCAGATTCTGCATCGCCTCGGAGGTCTCGATCATCCCGATGGTAATAATTTCGGCGTCCGCATGATCCGCATAGTCCGACCCAGCATAGAGCATGACCCGGTTTGGCCCGTAGCTGCGCTCGCCAGTCGGCGGGTAACGGCAGTAGCTCACGAACCTCTCCGCGTCCTCGCGGGTGTTGACGAGAGGGCAAACGACTCCGTACGCTCCTGCATCGAGGCACTTCATCACGATCGATGGTTCCAGCCACGGTATCCGCACCAGCGGAACGACGTTGGTCGTCGAGATCGCCTGGAAGCAGTGGAATGCGGTCTGAAAGTCCTGCATGCCATGCTGTATGTCGACCGTGAGCGAGTCGTACCCCTGGTGCGCCATCACTTCGGCCGAAAAACTGCTGGGAATTGACAACCAGCCGTTGACCACGACTTTCCGGCTTTGCCAGATCGACTTGAGCAAGTTCTTTCTCATGGTTTCCTCTCCGGTATGCGCGAAGGTTAGCTGCGCGTAGTTGCTTCGAACAGTTCATTTTTTGACTTCGAGAATTTCATATTGGCATACCCTCCGCCCGGGCCAGGGCGAATCCCGGGCCGCCTGATGACTGGTGGTATCATCGCGAGCAGTCTCATAGCATCGGTTACTTCCCGCACGGCCAGCACACGCATCACGCCGCGATTCCCGCCATCCTATACACGGAGCAATCATGATTTTCGACCTGCGCATCTACACATTCAAACCCGGCATGCAGAACGCCTGGCTCGCCATGTATGAAAAGCACGCCTATCCGGTCCAGCTGCGCTACCTGGGCAAGCCGGTGGCGTTCACCACCACCGAGGTCGGGCCGCTCAACCAGGTGGTCCATCTCTGGGCCTACGCCGACCAGGCCGAGCGCGAGAAGAAACGCAACGAGATGCAGCAGGATCCGCAGTGGCAGGCCTATATCAAGATGAACAACGAAGCGGGCTATATGGAGCACATGGAAAACCGCATACTGCGCTCCACGCCGTTCTCTCCGTTGTAGGCGCCTGGCGCGGCTGCGCGCCCGGTGGTTTTCCAGTCTGTTGCACCGTTCAATTTTCCATTGGAGTGATTGCATGCCTAATATCGGTTTTCGCATCCTGCCCATGCCGGCGCGTCCGGCCAGGAAACTCGTCAAGGCGCTCGCGGCGATGGTGACCGCGCACCTTTCGGACAACATGAACCGCCTGGTCGCCGGCGGCTCCGCGCTGCAGCCCATGCATCGCGGCGGCAAGCTCTGCGGCCCGGCGCTCACGGTCAAAGTCGCCCCAGGCGACAACCTCATGGTGCACAAAGCGATTGACATTGCCGCGCCGGGTGACGTCATCGTGGTCGACGCCGGCGGAGTCGTCACAACCGCCATCATCGGCGACATCATGACCAGTCTCGCCGAGAAGCGCGGACTGGCCGGCATGGTCATCTACGGCGCGATCCGCGATTCAGCGGAGATCGGCGCCAGGCGCTTTCCCGTCTATGCCTGCGGCGTCACCCATCGCGGCCCGTACAAGAACGGGCCGGGCGAAATCAACGTGCCGATCGCGCTCGATGGCATGGTGATCCAGCCGGGGGACGTCATCGTCGGCGACGAGGACGGCGTGGTCGCGGTGCCGCTGGCGCACGCCGAGGAAGTGCTCGCGCTGGCGCGCGCGCAACTCGCCAAGGAGACGGCGACGCTCAAAGCCATCGCCAGCGGCAAGGTCGACCGCCGCTGGGTGGACCAACTGCTGCGGCAGAATGGCTGCGACTTCTGAACCCACCCAATACCTTACGGAGCAGACATGGAATTGCCAGTCAACGAATTCAAGCGCGGCATCAAAGCGGGCAAGCCGCAAATCGGGCTATGGTCCAGCCTGTCGTCCCATTACAGCGTGGAGGTCATCGCCGGCTCCGGTTTCGACTGGCTGCTGCTCGACACCGAGCATTCGCCCAACGATCTGGAGAACGTGGTGACCCAGTTGCAGGCGGCCGCGGCCTACCCGACCACGAGTATCGTGCGCCCGGCATGGAACGACATGGTGCTGATCAAACGCTTCCTCGATGCCGGCGTTCAGACCCTGCTGATCCCCTACGTGCAGACACCCGAGGAAGCCGCCAGCGCCGTCGCCTACACGCGCTACCCGCTGCGCGGCGTACGCGGCGTGGCCGGCACCACGCGCGCCACGCGCTTCGGCCGGGTCAAGGATTACTTCAAGCGCGCCGAAGAAGAGCTGTGCGTGCTGGTGCAGGTGGAGACGCAGCTGGGGCTGGACAACCTGGAGGCAATCGCCAACACCGACGGCGTGGACGGCGTGTTCATCGGTCCGGCCGACTTGTCCGCAGGACTCGGACATTTGGGAAATATCCCGCACCCCGAAGTGCAGAAGGCGATCGACAATGCGATAGCGCGCATCCGCAAAGCAGGCAAGGCCCCCGGCATCCTCGCTCCGGTTGAAGCCGACGCGCGCCGCTACCTCGACCTGGGATGCCTGTTCGTCGCCGTCGGCGCCGACGTGGGCCTGCTCGCGCGCGAATCCGAAAAGCTCCGCGCCAAGTTCAAATAATGAAGGAGATTGAAGTCCTGTCGGTCGCACCGTTCTACCTGCCATCGTATGAAACGATGGAGCGCGATTTCACGGTGCACAAGCTGTGGCAGGCCAAGGATCGCGCCGCGCTCATCGCCGCTGTCGGCGGCCGCGTGCGCGCGATCCAGAGCGGCAGCGGCTACGGCGCCGATGCCAAACTGATGGACGCCCTGCCAAAGCTGGAGATCATTTCCTGCTTTGGCGTTGGGGTGGACGCCGTCGACCTGGATGCGGCCCGGCAGCGCGGCGTGATCGTCACCAACACACCCGATGTGCTGAACGAATGCGTCGCCGACCTCGCCCTGAGTCTGACCCTCGCGACACTACGCCGCACCAGCGCAGGCGACCGCTACGTGCGCGCCGGCAACTGGCTCAAAGGCGAGTTTCCGCTGACGCAGAAAGTAGGCGGCAAGACCATGGGCATCCTCGGCTACGGCCGCATCGGCAAAGCCATCGCCAGGCGCGCCGAAGCCTTCGGCATGCGCATCGTCTACCACGGCCGCAAGCCGCAGGCTGGCGTTGCGCACCAGTACTACGCCAACCTGACCGAAATGGCGCGCGACTGCAACGTGCTGATGGTGATCTGCCCCGGTGGCGCCGCAACGCGGCATCTCGTCAACGCCGAGGTGCTGAAAGCCCTGGGGCCAGAGGGCACACTGATCAGTGTAGCGCGCGGCTCGGTGGTGGATGAACAGGCGCTGGTCAAGGCGCTTGCCGACGGCAGTCTGGGTGCGGCGGGCCTGGATGTGTTCGAGTCGGAGCCCAAAGTACCGGAGGCGCTGTTTGCCCTGGACCAGGTGGTGCTGCTACCGCACCTCGGCAGCGCCACGCACGACACGCGCAAAGCCATGGGCGATCTCACCGTGGACAATCTGCGTGCGCATTTTGCCGGCCAGCCCGCGCTGACTCCCGTATTCACCAACCAAAGGAAGACATGATGAACAAACTCAAAGCGCGTCTGAAATCGGGCAAGGCTTGCGTGAACGCCTGGCTCGCCATCCCGTCCGGCTTCTCGGCCGAGGTGATGGCGCAATGCGGCTGGGACAGCGTGACCGTCGACATTCAGCACGGCGTGCAGGACTATCAGTCGATGGTGCAGTGCTTCCAGGCGATGGACCGGCACCCCGTGACGCCGCTGGTGCGGGTTCCCTGGAACGAGCCCGGCATCATCGGCAAAGTTTTGGACGGCGGCGCCTGGGGCGTGATCTGTCCCATGGTCAACACGCAGGCCGAATCCAGGGCGCTGGTGAGCTATTGCCTTTATCCGCCCAAGGGCAAGCGCAGCAACGGCCCGATCCGCGCCGCGGCCTACGGCGAGGCGAGCCCCTACCAATCGATCGCCAATGACGAAGTGCTGGTGATCCCGATGATCGAGACGCAGGAGGCGATCGACAATATCGACGCCATTCTGGACGTGCCCGGCATCAGCGGCATCTATATCGGCCCGAGCGACCTCGGCCTCTCGCTCGGCTTGAAGCCGATGCTCGATCGCGAGGAGCCGGAGATTTTCAAGATCTACGAAAAACTGGTGGCCGCCACCGCCAGGCGCGGACAGTTCGCCGGCATCCATAACGCCACCGGCACCTATTCGGCGCGCATGATAGCCATGGGCTTCCGCTTGGTCACCATCGCCAACGACAGCGGGCTGATGGCGCGGGCGGCGCGCGAGCAGATCGCCATCACCCGCAAAGAAGCGGGTGAAGTGGCGAAGTAGATCTACCAAGCGATGGACCGGGCGGTGTAAGCCCGCAATCGACCCTGAGGAGAAAAACGCATGGCGAAATTCAAGATCATCACGGCGGCGGGCGCGGCAGTCGCCGCCGCGGGCGGTGGTTACGGCTACGAGATGGAGGCGCTCGAGGGCGTGGACGTAACGATCGTCGAAGGCCCGGTCGGCAACGAGGACGCCTTTATCGCAGCCGCCGTGGATGCGGATGCGATTTACGCCAGGGGCGGCATGCTCATCACCAAGAAGATCATCGACAGCCTCGCGCGCTGCCGGGTGATCACGCTCGGCAGCGTCGGCGTCGACCAGGTCGACGTGGCAGCCGCCACCGCGCGCGGCATTCCAGTGACCAACTGCCCCGACACCTTCATCGAGGAGGTGGCCGATCACGCCATGGCGCTGCTGCTCGCGGGACATCGCCGCGTGATCGAACAGGATCGCATGGTGCGCGAGGGCCGGTGGAAGGAAGGACGCCCGGCGCTGCTGCAAATCCCGCGGTTAACGGGCCAGACGCTGGGCTTCATCGCGTTCGGCCACGTCGCGCGCGCCGTCGCCCTCCGCGCCAAGCCGTTCGGCCTGCGCCTGCTGGCCTACGATCCGTACATCGAAGAGATGGTGATGCACGAACACGGCGTGCTGCCGGCGACGCTCTCCGAGGTGCTGCAGCAATCCGATTTCATCTCGATGCATGCGCCCGCCACACCCGAGGCGCGCGGCATGCTCAAGGAAAAGCATTTCGCGCAAATGAAGAAGGGCGCGATCTTCATCAACACCGGCCGCGGGCCGACGGTGGACGAAACGGCGCTGATCAAGGCCTTGCAGGAGGGCCGGATCGCCCACGCCGCGCTCGACGTGCTGGAACAGGAGCCGCCCAGCCCCGACAATCCGCTGCTCGGCATGGGCAATGTCACACTCAGCCCGCACAACGCGTCAGCCACCGCCCGCTTCGACCCGGCGCGCAAACGCCGGGTCGGGCAGGAACTCGCGCTGGCGCTCGCCGGAAAATGGCCGATGAGCTGCGTCAATCCGGCCGTGCTGGCGAAGTCCGGCCTCGAACGCTGGCAGCCCGTTTCGATGCAACGCGGGCCCAACAGCTGAATCGACTGCAGCCGATGAGGCGCCGTCATCGGCTGCCACATCGGATCGGCGTGGGTTAGGCGCGACCGTTTCGCGCTACGCGTGAGGACTGGTTCTGCTCAACGGCGGGGCCGGATCTGAATGGTGCGAATCGCGCCGCAGCCGGGGAACTGGTGTCCCTATTGCTTCTCGGGGCTGCCCTGCGTCAATCCAACCTGATGTTGGCGGTCTTGGCGACTTTGCCCCATTTCTCGATCTCGGCGCGGATGTGCGCCCCGAACTGTGCAGGCGTCGAGGACGCCACATCCAGCCCCTGCAATGCGAACTTGTCGCGTACTTCCGGCTGGGCTAGCGTTTTCACCAGCGCATCGGAAAGTCTTGCGATCATGGCTGGCGGGGTTCCCGCGGGCACCAGCACGCCCTGCCAGCCGCTCGCGTCGTAGCCTTTCAGTCCGGCCTCGTCGAACGTGGGCGTATCGGGCAGCGCGGCAAGGCGCGTCTTGCCGCTGACGGCGATGGCTTTCACGCGTCCGGATTTCACGTACGCCATGGTCACGGGGGGCGCGTCGATGAGCAGCTGGATCTGGCCGCCGAGGAGATCGGTCGCCGCGGGGCCGCTGGCCTTGTAGGGCACGACCAGCATGTCTATGCCCGCTTGCGCCTTGAGCATTTCGGTGGCGAAATGCAGCAGCGAACCGCTGCCGGCGACGCCGGCGGCGATTTTGCCGGGATTCGCCTTGGCATAGGCAATGAACTCCTGCAGCGTGTTGGCGGGCACCGAGGGATGGATCACCGCCAGCACCGCGTTGGTCGAGGTAATGCCGACCGCCGTGAAATCCTTCAACGCATCGTAGGGCAGCTTCGGGTACACGACCGGATAGATGCCCATGGTGCCGGTATTACCGAGAAAGATGGTGTAGCCGTCGTTGGGCTGCTTGGCCGCATACTCGGCCCCGACAATGCCGCCGGCGCCGCCCTTGTTGTCGATCACCACCGGCTGGCCGAGGAATTCGGCGAGCTTCGGTTGTATCGTGCGCGCGATGAAATCGAGATTGCCGCCGGGCGGGAAAGGCACGATGAACTTGATCGGCCGGCTGGGGTAGGGCTGCGCCAGCGCGCCCGCGGCATAGGCCAGGCCGGCCACAAGCACGAGCGCGCGCATCAGGGTTCGCAACCATGCCAGGGAATACGCCTCAAGGCGGGAGGCCGAAGGCCGGGACCACCCGAAGCGGCGGAGATTCCCTGCGGGGCGCGTCCTCCCGTGTTCCCTTGACCTCTGCGCCGTGACAGGGTCATTGCTCCAGCCGGTAAAGGTTTGCATGCGAACCCTCCTCTTCAAAGTTTGTTTTGACTTCAAACTGAGCGTGCCAGACGGTGCGTCCGTACCTATTCTAACTCCAACCGCCACAGGGCTATCGAGCGGGCAGGCTATCCGATCGTTGCTTGAACCATTTCATGACGCCACCACCGTTGGAGTAGTATTATTCGTTGTCCGCGAGAGGAGAGCCGGCGTCAGATCGGTTCCCGATTAATATTTTCCCAAGGAGACGAGCATGCAAGCAAAATCAGCCCTGATATCGGCCGCGTTGGCGGTTGCAGTATGTGTTCCTGTCGCAGCAACGGCGCAGCAAGTAACTCTGATGACCGGCCCCCAGGGCGGGGTGTGGGTGCCGCTCGGCGGCTCGCTCAAAGGCATGTGGGAGAAAGCGATCCCCGGCTTGCAGGTGCAGATGCAGCCCGGCGCCGGCATCGCCAACGTGCGCGGCGTCGACGAAGGCAAGGCGCAGATCGGCTTCGGCAACACCATTACCACCGTGGACGGGCTCGCCGGCCGGCCACCCTACCCGAAGCAAGTGACCAAGGTGTGCCAGGTCGCCAACCTCTATCCGCAGTATTACCAGATGGTGGTGCCGGTCGATGCGAAAATCAACAGCGTCGCAGACCTCAAAGGCAAGACGCTGGTGACCCAGCCGAAAGGCAATTCCTCGGAAATCATCAACGTGCACATGCTGCAGGTCCACGGCATGAACTACCAGTCGCTCGCGAAAGTGAATTTCCTCGCCTCCTACACAGATGCCGTGTCGCTGGTGAAGGACGGCCACGCCCAGGTATTCACGCTGGGAACGACGGTGCCCGCATCGTCGGTGATGGATCTCGCGAGCGCGCGCGACATCAAACTGCTCGGCATCGACGCCAAGATCCTGGCCGATATGAAGAAGATCAATCCGGGTTACTCCAAGCTCACCATCAAGGCCGGCACCTATCCGAAACAGGACAAGGACGTCGACGTAATCGGCTACGCCACGCACATCATCGCCGCCTGCGATCTGCCCGAGGACATGGTCTACAAGATGGTGAAGGCGATGGCGGCCAACGTGGCCGACATGTCGGCATCGAACAAGGCGATCGCCGGCCTGACGCCGAAAATCATGGCCGAGGACGTCGGCGTGCCTTTGCACAAGGGCGCGGCCAAGTTCTACAAGGAAGTGGGAGCGCTCTGAGACCACGCGCCCTGCATTCCGCGGTATCGTCGCGGGGCGGCCTTGGCCGCCCCGTTTTTGCAATTGAAGTCGGCAGCGCGTAGAGGAACCACTAATGTCTGAAGTACTGCCCGTCATAACCGACGAGGTCCCCGCAACACCGCCCGAGACCAGATGGCTCAAGTGGACCGTATCGGCCATCGCCGTGGTGATGTCGCTGTACCACATGTATGTCGCCGCTTTCGGCCCACCCGAAGAGCTGATTTTCCGCGGCACCCACCTGCTGTTCGCGCTCACACTGGTGTTCCTGCTGTATCCGCTCAAGCCCGGCGGCGGCCCGAGGTGGCGCGCGATCGACGCGGCCGTGCTGATCGCCTCGTGGGCGTTCATCCTGCACATCTTCGTCAACTACGAATACACCATCAACCGCATTATCTACATCGACGACCTGACCACCATGGACAAGGTCTATGCGGTGTTCGCGGTGCTGATCGTGCTCGAAGCGACGCGGCGCGTGCTCGGCTGGGCGCTGCCGATCACCGCCTTCGTGTTCCTGCTCTACGCGGCGCTCTTGACCAACGTGAAGCCGCAGGTGCTGATGGAACAGCTGTATCTCTCCACCGAGGGCATTTTCGGCTCGACCCTGGGCGTATCGGCCTCCTACGTGATGCTGTTCGTGCTGTTCGGCGCGTTCATGGAAAAGAGCGGCACCGGCAAGCTGTTCATGGACTTCGCGCTTGCCATCACCGGCCATACCGCCGGCGGCCCGGGCAAGGTCTCGGTGATCAGTTCGAGCCTGTTCGGCACGGTATCGGGCAGCGCGGTGGCCAACGTCATGGTGGACGGACCGATGACGATTCCGCTGATGAAACGAACCGGCTTCCGGCCGCCGTTCGCCGCGGCGGTGGAGGCGGTCGCCTCCACCGGGGGGCAGATCATGCCGCCGGTGATGGGCGCGGCCGCGTTCGTGATGGCCGAGTTCCAGGGGGTGAGCTACTTCCAAGTCACGATGTGGGCGGCCATCCCGGCGTTCCTGTATTACGTCGCGGTGTTCTTCGCCGTGCATTTCGAAGCCAAGCGCGTGGGCCTGCTGGGCGTGCCCAAGTCGGAATTGCCGCGCCTCGGCGCGGTGATGCGCGCGCGCGGACACCTGTTCGTGCCCATTTTCGTCGTTTTCGTAGGGCTGATCGCGGGCTACAGCGCGCCCCTGTGCGCCCTGGTCGGCACCCTCGCCTGCCTGCCGATGGCGCTCATGCGCAAGCTTACGCGCGAGGACATCAGCTGGAAGTCGGTCCTCGAAGCGCTCGAGGAGGGGGCGAGGAACACGCTGTCGGTAGCCATGGCCTGCGCCTGCGCCGGCATCGTGATCGGCTGCGTCACCATCACCGGCATGGGCATCAGTTTCACCCAGCTGGTGCTGGCGCTGGCGCAGAACATGCTGCTCTTGGCGCTGGTGCTGACCGCGATCGCGGGCATCGTGCTCGGCATGGGCATGCCGACCACCCCGGCCTACATCGTCATGGTCGCGCTGCTGGTGCCGGCGCTGATCAAGCTCGGCGCGATCGCGCCGGCTGCGCACATGTTCGCCTTCTATTTTGCGATTCTCTCGGCGATCACGCCGCCGGTAGCGCTCGCGGTGTTCGCCGCGGCCAGCCTGGCCAAGACCGACCTCTGGAAAGCCGGCTGGGAAGCCGTGCGCATCGGCTCCGCCGGCTTCATCGTGCCGTTCATGTTCATCTACGAGCCCTCGCTGCTGATGATCGGCGACTGGCAGAGCATCGCCTCCTCGTTCGTCACCGCCACCATCGGCACCGTGCTTCTGGCCGCCGGCCTGTTCGGCTATCTGCTGCGAACGGCCCTGCTTTGGGAGCGCGTGCTGCTCGTCGTCGCGGCGTTTCTGCTGATCAAACCCGGCTGGATCACCGACCTGATCGGGCTCGCGCTGCTGGCGGTGGTGCTTGCCAGCCAAATTCTGGTCAAAGCCAAAGAGATACGCCATGAAACCGCCTGAAGTCCTCGTCATCGGCTCCGGCGTCATGGGTCGGGGAATAGCCAAGAGCTTTGCCGCAGCCGGAATTTCCTGCGCCATTTACTCGCGCAATGCGGCCAAGGTCAGTGGCGTCGACCCGCGCGTCGCCTTGCTCGATACACTACCGCAGGAAGCGCCCGTGCTGGTCATCGAGTCGGTGCCGGAGGAAATGGCGCTGAAATTTGCCTGCTACGCCGCGATCGAATCGGCTTACGCGGGCGGGCCGGTGCTCGCCTCCAATACTTCCGGCATCGACCTGGAAGCGCTGGCGCAGCCGCTCAAGTATCCCAAGCGCTTTATCGGCATGCATTACTTCATGCCCGCGGACGTGAACACCATGGTCGAGGTGGCGCCGGTTAAGGCGACCGATCCTGCTGCCGTGGATACGGCAGTGCGATTGCTCGAGGCCGCCGGCCGGAACCTAGTGCGCCTGAAACGCGCGCTGCCCGGCTTGCTGATCAACCGGCTGCAGCATGCCATCCTGCACGAGGCCTACTACCTGATCGACCAGGGCGTGGCGACCGCGGAGGAAATCGACCGCTGCGCGCGCGAGATGCTGGCGCCGCGCATGTGCATCACCGGGCTGATCGAGCAAAAGGACATCAGCGGCCTCGACACCCATGCGCTGGCGCAGCGCGCGCTGGTGCCGGTGCTGCACCACGGCGACAAGCCCGGCCGCGCGCTGCAGGATCTGTACGACGCCGGACACCTGGGCATCAAGACCGGCAAGGGCTTCTATGACTGGAGCGGCAAGAACCCCGATCAGGTCAAGGCAGAAGCCGGTCGCAAACTGACCGAGTTGCTGGCGTATCTGAGTCAGCAGCGCTAGACGCCAGGGTCGGCAGCGGTATCCCAGCGGAATTATTGCCAAACGTGTAGTCTCGCAGTCCAAGGCGGGTAACGGGCCCAAGGGCATTTGTCGGCGGATATTGCCGTATCATTTGCGGAATCTTCGATCATGAACGCAGCGCCAGTAATTCCTCAGTCAATTCTTCCGGGCGACGCCGCGGCACGCAAACCCTTGGTGCTGGTGGTCGAGGATGAACGCACGCAGCGCATGATATTGCGCGCCGCGCTGGAACGCGACGGGTTCGAGGTGGAGGAGGCCGTCGATGGTCTGGACGGGCTGCGCGCCTACGACAGCATTCGGCCCGACATCGTCCTGATGGACGTGCGCATGCCCGGGATGGACGGCTTCGCGGCTTGCGCCGCCCTGCGCCGGCGGGCGGAGCGGCTGCCTATCCTGATGCTGACGATATTGAACGACATCGAGTCGATCAACCGCGCCTACGAGGCCGGAGCGACCGACTTTATCACCAAACCCGTCGCGTGGCCGGTGCTCGGACATCGGCTGCGCTATATGCTGCGCGCCAGCAAGGCCTTCAACGAACTCGCACGGAGCGAAATCGAGCTGTTGCGTCGCGTCGCCGAAAGAACGTCGGAACTCAATGCCGCGAACGCCGAACTGGAGGCGTTCTCCTATTCGGTGTCCCACGACCTGCGCGCGCCGCTGCGGGCCGTCCGCGGTTTCACCGCCATGCTGCAGAGCGGGAGACAGGCGCTGAATGCCGGCGAACACGAACTTCTCGACAATATTCTCAGCCACACAAAGCGGATGTCGGCGATGATCGACGATCTGCTGCGTCTGTCGCGCGTCTCGCGCGGCAATGGCCTGTCGCGCGAAATAGCGGACCTTGGGTCACTGGTGGCGCAGACCGTCAGCGATCTGCGCGCCGATTATCCGCGGGCCGCAATCAAAGTCTCCCCGCTTCCCAGCGCCAATTGCGATGCCGGACTGATGCAGCAGGTATTCGACAATCTGATCGAAAACGCGCTGAAGTATTCTGCGAAAAAGGAAACGCCGGAGATCGAGATCGGGATGTATCAATCCCGGACGGAAAGCGTCGTTTTCGTGCGCGACAACGGCATCGGCTTCGACCCGGCTCAGGCGCAGGCGCTGTTTGGCGTGTTCCGGCGCTTCCACGCCGAGAGCGACTTCCCCGGAACGGGGGTGGGGCTTGCGATCGTCAAGCGCATCATCGAACGCCACGGCGGCCGCGTATGGGCCCAAAGCGCGCCCGGCGCCGGCGCGACTTTCTTTTTCACGCTGGGTGACGCGGCGCAGATAGCGAAACCGGTGGACTAGAAAAGCGTCATATCCGGGAGGCTGCCCTTCTTTCCCGCACCCGGCGCTTCAGGCGCGTCGCCTATTTGGCGGCCACAAGCGGCGTCGCAGATGCAGCCGGCTTGCCTTCACCTGACGCACGCACTTTTTGCAGCCCCGCGCGGATAGCGGACTCCACCGTCTCCAGGCTGTTGTTGAGCGCGAGGCTCTTTGCGTAGACCTTCTTCTCCTCGACATTGGCCAGGCGGCTGATGAGCACGCGCTGCGCCTGCGGCGAACCCGCGCCATGCATGGATTCGGTCAGATAGGCGACGGCGCCGCGCCCCATGGTCAGGTTCTCGATCAGGCGCAGCATGCGCACGCGTTCGTAGGTGCTCATGCCGTCCGCGCCGGCGAGGTACTTCTTCAGCATTCCGGCGGTCTGCGGATTCAGCCAGTCCTTGGCCGAGGGCAGGGTGACCATGAGGCCGCCGGCGATGTCCTGCAGGATGCGCGCGATTTCATAAGGCATGCGGGTCACGTTCTGCTTGCACACGTTGGCGAGCAGCGCATCGACGAAGAAATTGCCCGCGGGCAGCTTCTTGCCGTTGGCGGAGCAGGCGATGCCGCAGGCGAACAGCGTCTCGTTGAGATGGTTCATCTCGACGATCTTGTCCTTGATATGCGACGCCTTGGCGACGCCGTTGTATTCGGCGATGGCGGCGGCGGCGCCGATGGCCACGTCGCCGTTGCCGACTTTGCACCCGCCGTAGCTCTGGCGGTGATAGCTCGCGAACAAATCGACCAGCAGCCCGGCAAACTCGGTCTCGCCGTTCATGAATATCATGTCGTCGGGCACGAACACGTCATCGAACACCATCAGCGCTTCCTGGCCACCGTAGGTCGGGCTGCCCGAATCGATGTCCGAGGCCTCGCCGCCGCCGAGCTTGCGCTCGTCGCAGGACTGCCGCCCGTAGATGTAGGTGATGCCGTCGGAATCAGACGGCAGCGCGCAGGCGATGGCGTAGTCCTTTTCGTCGGCTTTTAGCGATTGGGTGGGCATGACCAGCACCATGTGCGAATTTATAGACCCGGTCTGATGCGCCTTGGCGCCGCGGATGACGACACCGCCAGAGCGCCGTTCGACCACGCGCAGAAACAGGTCGCGGTCGCGCTGCTCGGCCGGGCGCTTCGCGCGGTCGCCCTTGACGTCGGTCATGGCGCCGTCGACGATCCAGTCGTTCCGCTCCATGGCGACGGCGAACTTCCTGAAGCGCGCGTGGTAGCCGGTGCCGAGCTTCTGGTCCATGTCGAAGGTGGTGGCGAACATCGCATTCAGGGCGTCCAGGCCGACGCAGCGCTGAAAACAGGTGCCGCAACGCTGCCCGAGGAGGCGCTGCATGCGCACCTTGTTGATCAGATCGTCGGTGCTCTGATGCAGATGACAGAAGCGGTTGATGGTCTCACCGGTCAGCGCGGACTTGGCGGTCATGAGGGGCTTGTGCTCGGGGTCCTGCGCCAACTCGTAGGTAAGCGCGACGGTATTCATCGAAGTCCTGATGTACGGATGCTCAAGCGGTTTGTCCAGCAGTTGCCCATCCAGATAAACCTTCAGCGGCTTGCGCTTGGCGAGGCTGTCGCGGTATTGCTCGGCGTTCATCATGGCCATGGTCGTCTCTCCGGGAAGGAACTGTTGATATGATAGTGCGCGGTGCCAAGCGCAGCTCGCAGATCTTGGCGGTCAGTTTACGCTTCGACCTACCCAGGCCATTTGACCTGCGACAATATGCTGCCCCGGGCGCCCGATTAGACTCTTGCTTGCGCCAAGTTTGATATACCCCGCCAATTCAAAGGAATAGCGCGTGCAACTACTCTCCCGGCTGCGCATTTTCTGCGCCCGTTGGCTAAGCTCCGGACCAGGGGCTGAGTTGACGCCCAAGCGTGAGCGCCCGTGCTGACGCGAACCCGATGGCCCGCGGTATGGGCCGCCATCGCCGCCGGCATCGTCGCCGCCGCCTACGTAGGCAAGCTGCCTCCGGCCATTCCGCTGCTGCGCGAGGAATTCCAGCTGTCGCTGATTGCGGCCGGCTGGGTCAATTCGACGTTCAACACGCTTGCGGTCACGACCGCAGTATTCTTCGGCGCGCTCGCCGGCCGCTACGGCGCGCTGCGCTGCTGCGCTGCCGGACTGCTTGCCTTGATGCTGGGCGGCTTGCTCGGCGCGGCGGCGAACAGCGAGGCCGCACTGCTCGCTTCGCGCGTGGTCGAGGGCGCGGGGTTCATCGTCATCGCGGTGTCGGCGCCGGCCTTGATCACAGCCGTCAGCGCGCCGCGGGAGCGCAACCTGACCCTGGGCTTGTGGAGCATCTACCTGCCCTTCGGCGTCAGCCTGACCATGCTGCTGAGTCCGCTGCTGCTCGGCTCCCTGGGCTGGCGCGGCCTGTGGCTGGTGATCGTGCTGCTTACACTCGCGTGCCTCGCTGCGCTCATGCGATCGCGCGGCGCCTACGGCGTCGCACGCGGAGGCGCCGCGCACAGCTTGTCCAGCATGGTCCAGGCGCTGCGCCAGCCCGGGCCCTGGTGGCTGGCGCTGGGCTTCGGCTGCTACGCCTTGATGTTCTATGCCTTGATGGTCTGGCTGCCGACCTTCCTCACGCAGGAGCGCGGCGCCTCGGTCACCGCTGCGGCGCTCCTGACCGCTTTGGCCGTCGCCGTCAATCTGGGCGGCAACCTGCTCGGCACCTGGCTGGTGCATCGGGCTGCGCCGCGCGGCCATGTGATCAGCCTCGCCTTCCTCGTCACAGCGGTGTGCTCCTACGGCATATTCTCTTCCGCCCTGCCCGATGCACTGCGCGCGACTTTGTGCATGCTGTTCATGTTCGCCGGCGGAACCATCCCAGCCGCGGTGCTTTCGGGATCGCAGATCTACGCGCGTAATGCAGGCGAGGTCGGCAGCATCCAGGGATTGATCGTGCAACTGGCGCAGGCGGGCCCGTTCTTCGGCCCGCCCCTGATCGCAGCGGTGGTGTCGGCCAGCGGCAGCTGGAACGCGGCGATGTGGGTGCTGCTCGCCGCCGCCGCCCTGGGCACGCTGTTCGGCCAGCTTGCCGCGCGCACCGAGCGCGCGCTCATCCGGCCCGCGGCCGCCTGAAAACCCGCGTTTGCCCGCGCCTAGGCCGGCTTGGCCTGCGCCAGTTTGGTCCGGTCGAGCATGGTCATGGCCGAGGTGATCAGCGTCGCCATGTCGCCCATGTTGGCCGGAACGATGAGGGTGTTGTTGGTCTTGGCCAGATAGGCGAAGGCGTTGACATACTGCTCGGCGACTTTCAGGTTGGCCGCCTGCTGCCCGCCTTCCCTGGCGAGCGATTCCGCCACTGCGGTCACCGCGGCGGCGGTCGCCTCGGCGATCAGCCGGATCGAAGTGGCATCGCCCTGCGCCTTGTTGATCACCGCGGCCTTGGCGCCCTCGGACTTGAGTATGGCGGCCTGCTTTTCGCCCTCGGCGATGTTGATCTCCTGCTGCTTCTGGCCTTCGGACTTGGCGATCAGCGCGCGCTTCTCGCGCTCGGCCGTGATCTGCGCCTGCATCGCACGCAGGATGGTCTCCGGCGGGGTGATGTTCTTGATCTCGTAGCGCAGCACTTTCACGCCCCAGGAGCGGCCGGCCTCGTCCAGCACCGACACCACCTGGCGGTTCATTTCGTCGCGGCTCTCGAAGGTCTTGTCCAGTTCCATCTTGCCGATCTCGCTCCGGAGCGCGGTCTGCGCGAGCTGGGTGATGGCGGCGATGTAGTTGGACGAACCGTACGACGCAAGGCGCGGGTCGGTCACCTGGAAGTAGATGACGCCGTCCACGGAGAGCTGGGTGTTGTCGCGGCTGATGCACACCTGCTCGGGCACATCCAGCGGCACTTCCTTCAAGGAGTGGGTGTAGGCGACGCGGTCGACGAACGGCACGATCACGTTCAGCCCGGGCTGCAGGATGGCGTGGAATTTGCCCAGGCGCTCGATCACCCAGGCACTCTGCTGCGGCACCACGCGCACGCCCTCGATGACGAATACGATCGCCACCGCGAGAATGAAAAACGGGATAGTGAAGCCGCGCGTCTGATCGAACTGGGAGACGACGATGGTGGCGATCAGTACGGCGATAAATTTCGGGAACATGGGTATTCTCCCTTGCCATTCGTTTAAGGACTGTGATATTCGGGGGGCGTGCACCGGTTCCTGCATGGCGGCACCTCAGGGCTTGCTCTTTGCTACCTTGAGCGTATTGCCGTCCACGGCGCGGATGAACAGCACCTGGCCGTGATCGAGCTCGCGTTCGCCTTCGACCTCGGCATCCCACTGCGTGTTGCGATACTTTACCCGCGCCACGCCCTGCTCGCGGCTGATCCAGGCATCGAAGGCAACCGCCTGCCCCACGTCCAGCGACGCCATGTCGGGCTGCTGCATCACCTTGCGCTGCCGCCGCACCCAAAATACGCCGGCGACCGCCACTATCGCGGCGCACAAAGCCTCGACCCAGAACCCCAGGCCGAACCAGGCCGTGGCCGAACCGGCGAAGGCCGCGATGCCCAGAACCAGCAGAAAAAACGTGCCCGTGACCAGCTCGGCAATCACCAGCACGAATCCGGCAGCGAGCCAGATCAGATAGGTTTCCATGATGTTCCAGGGCAAGACGGTTAGGTGCATCATAGCTCAATATTGCACCCCCCGGCGCCGCATCGCGGCAGGCGCGCGGGCCTGGAAGCGATCGCCAGTCGCGCTATAATTGCCGCTACGCGGCGATTATGGCGGCCGCGGTCCGCTCACGACGAAGGGAAAGGTGTGCACGCAAAACCCGCTGAAATACTGAGCGTCGAGCAGGAGGAGCTGCGCGGCATTTCGCGCACCGTCGCCGAAATCGAGTGGCTGCTGCTGATCCTGGTGCTGCTCTACCAGGTGTTCGACGGGCCGCTCACCGCGGACCAGGCGGCGATTTCGGCGGGGCTGTTTTTTTACACCGCGTTCATCCTGAGCTTTCGCTACACCAATTTCTACAAGACCGAATCGCGCTGGAAAATCGCCATCGAAACCTTCGTGATGGTGATCTTCATCACCTGGGTGCTCTGGTATACGGGCAAACTCGCGAGCCCTCTGGTCAACGCCTACCTGCTGGTCATCATCACCAGCGCGCTGGCGCTGGGCAAGCTCACCACCATGTTGGAAATGGCGCTGATCGGCGCCTGCTTCGTACTGCTTGGAGAAAACTCCCCGTCCGGGCAGATTCTTTCGCTCGCCTATATTGGCGGCCTGGTGGCGCAATTGGCGCCGATGCTGCTCGTCGCCTATATCACCACCATGTTTTCCGCCGACATCCGTTTCGGCCTGAACCGGGCCCGGCTACTGGCTGAAACCGACGATCTCACCGGCATCTACAACATGCGCGGCTTCGCCATCGTCGCCGACCGGCTGTTCAACCAGGCGGTGCGCTACAACCGCCCCGCCAGCGTGCTTATGATCGATTCGGACAACCTCAAGGCGGTAAACGACCTCCACGGCCACGAGGCCGGGAACCAGCTGCTGAAACTGGTGGCGAATTGCATCGAGACCGAGCTGCGCCACACCGACGTGCTGGCGCGCTTTGGCGGTGACGAATTCGTGGCTTTGCTGCCGGAGGCGCCGGCGGCCAGGGCGCTGGAGGTCGCGCAGCGCATTCTCAAGGCGGTGGCGACCACGCCGCTGGAGTTCCAGGGCAAGCGCATCGACACCAGCGTCAGCATCGGCCTCGCGAGCTATCCCGACGACGGCCGCAGCGTCGATGCCCTCCAGGGGCGCGCCGATCGCGCCATGTACCTCGCCAAGGAGCAGGGCCGCAATCAGGTCGTGAAATTCACCGCCTGACCGCTGCCGGGCACGCACCGGCGTCAGTCGGGCCCGCCCGGTTCCGCCGCGAGCCGGCGGATGGCGCAGATGGTGTCGATGTCGGACTCGACGTAGGCCTGCTTGGCAAAACTGCTGTAGAACTCTTCCAGCGGCGCCGCCCCGCCGTCGCGCAGGGTCTCATAATCGAAACGAACGAACAGCTGACCGGGTTCGGGTTCCTCTATGGTCATCACCAGAGAGGCGGCGGGAGAGTCTCCCGCCGCCTCGATCTCGTAGCGCACCTGGCTCATCGGACTGAAGCGCACGCGGTCGCGCAAGCCGAGGCTGCCGAAATGCAGCACGCGCGCGAGCGTGTTGTCGCGGCGTTCGACAATTTCGAAGCGGTCCAGCGCCAGCACGAACAGCAGCGGATTCTCGGCGCGCAGCACCAGGCCGCGCCATAGCTGCTCGCGCGACAGCGGATCGATCAGCGGATTGAGCGGATCGTTGATCTGGATCAGATGACTGAACTGCATGCTCCGTTTATATCACTTTCGGCGCGCCGCAGATCCCCGCCCCGTTTTCCGTTTCTCGCGCTGCGGAAAGCCTGTAAAATTACTGCTTTCCACGTATCGGCAAACCGTGCCCACCTTCCAGGACATTATCCTCAGACTGCAGTCCTATTGGGACCGGCAGGGCTGCGCCCTGTTGCAGCCCTACGACATGGAAGTCGGCGCCGGCACCTCGCACACCGCCACCTTCCTGCGCGCGCTCGGCCCCGAGCCCTGGCGCGCCGCCTACGTCCAGCCTTCGCGCCGCCCCAAGGACGGGCGCTACGGCGACAATCCCAACCGCCTGCAGCATTATTATCAGTTTCAGGTGGTGCTCAAGCCCTCGCCGCCGGAAATACTCGAACTCTACCTCGGCTCGCTCGAAGCGCTGGGCATCGATCCCAAGGCGCATGACATCCGCTTCGTCGAGGACGACTGGGAGAATCCGACCCTGGGCGCGTGGGGCCTGGGCTGGGAAGTGTGGCTGAACGGCATGGAAGTGACGCAGTTCACCTATTTCCAGCAGGTGGGCGGCATCAACTGCAAACCGATCACCGGGGAAATCACCTACGGCATCGAACGCCTGGCAATGTACCTGCAGGACGCGAAGAACGTGTTCGACCTGGTGTGGACCCCGGGCGTGACTTACCGCGACGTCTACCACCAGAACGAGGTCGAACAATCGACCTACAACTTCGAGCAGTCCAATACCGAAATGCTGTTCCGCCATTTTTCCGATTACGAGGCCGAGGCGAAACGCCTGGTGCAGGCGCAGCTCGCGCTGCCCGGCTACGAGATGGTGCTCAAGGCGGCGCACACCTTCAATCTGCTCGATGCGCGCGGCGCGATTTCGGTCACCGAGCGCGCCGCCTATATCGGGCGCATCCGCAATCTTGCGCGCAGTGTGTCGCAGTCCTATTTCGATTCCCGCCTGCGCCAGAATTTCCCCATGTGCCGGCCGGCGCAGCTGGCGAGCCTCGGAATCGACCTTGCCGCGCTGAAAGCCGACCTGGTTGAAAGGGAAACGCGCAATGAGCGCTAGCCTGCTGGTCGAGCTGTTCACCGAGGAGTTGCCGCCCAAGGCGCTGAAAGCCCTGGGCGACGCTTTCGCGCGGGGGGTCGCGTCGGGTCTTGCGCAGCGCGGCCTGCTCGACCAAGGCCATGAAACCAAGGCGTATTGCACGCCGCGCCGGCTGGCAGTTCATATTTCGGCCGTGCTTGCGCGCTCGCTCGACCGGGAGCAGACCAAGAAGCTGATGCCGGCGAAAGTCGCTTTCGATCCCGCGGGAAACCCGGCGCCGGCCCTCGCAAAGCGCCTGGAAAAAGAGGGCTATGCCGCGGGCGTCGATATGACCGGGCTGATTGAGCGTCGCAGCGAAGGCGGCGCGGTGTACGTATTCCTGCACCAGGTCGTGCCGGGCATGCAGCTGGCCGGCGCCCTGCAGGCCAGCCTCGAGGAAGCGATCACGCGGCTGCCCATACCCAAGGTAATGAGCTATCAACTCGCGGACGGAACCACGACCGTGCAGTTCGTGCGCCCGGTTCACGGGCTGCTCGCCCTGCACGGCGCCGATGTGGTGCCCGTCTCCATCCTCGGCCTCCATGCCGGCCGCATCACCCATGGCCATCGCTTCCAGGGCGTGCCGGACATTTCCGTGGCGGCGGCGGACGCCTACGAAGAAGCGCTCGCCGCCCACGGGCAGGTGATCGCCAGGTTCGATGCGCGCCGCACCGAAACCGAGAGGCAGCTGCTCGCCAAGGCCGGGGCACTGGGTGCTTCGCTCGGCCCGGAGCAGGACGTCGCGCCTTTGCTCGACGAAGTCACCGCGCTGGTCGAATTTCCGACCGTCTACGCCGGGGAGTTCGACCCCGAATTTCTCGCCGTGCCGCAGGAGTGCCTGGTGCTCACCATGCGCACCAACCAGAAATACTTCCCGCTGTTCGACGCCGCCGGGAAACTGATCAACCGTTTCCTCATCGTCAGCAACATGCAGTTCGACGACCCGAAGAATATCGTCGAAGGCAACAATCGCGTCGTGCGCCCGCGCCTCGCCGACGCGCGCTTCTTTTTCGAGACCGACAAGAAACAGCGCCTGGAGACCCGCGTGCCGCAGTTGGGCGCCATCGTCTATCACAACAAACTCGGCAGCGCGCTGGAGCGCACCGAGCGCGTGCAGCTGCTGGCGGGAAAAACCGCCCGCGCGATCGGCGCCGATCCGGTGCTGGCCGAACGCGCCGCCTGGCTGGCCAAGGCCGACCTCGTGACCAGCATGGTCGGCGAGTTTCCGGAACTGCAGGGCATCATGGGAGGCTACTACGCCCGCGCCGACGGCGAACATGCCCAGGTGGCCGAAGCGCTGCGCGATCAATACCGGATCCGCTACGACGGCGAGGAAGCGCCCGAGAACCTGATCAGCATGAGCCTGTTCATCGCCGATCGCGTCGAGACCCTGGTCGGCATCTGGGGCGTCGGGCTCAAGCCGAGTGGCGACAAGGATCCGTTCGGCCTGCGCCGTGCCGCCCTCGGCCTGATCAATGCCTTCGAACTGCTGGGAGCGACGGCCCGGGTACGGAACCAAACATTCACGCTGCGGCTGGACGAGTTGCTGCGACAGGCTGCCGCGCTGTTCAAACCAGGCGTTCTCGACCAGGGCGCACCTGCCGCGATCATGGAATTCGCCTACGAGCGCTACCGCAACCAGTTGGTCCCGGACTTCGAGCGCAACGCGGTCGACGCGGTGATCGCCTTGCAGCCGCCGCTGCATGAGGTAGTGCAGCGGGTGCGTGCAGTGATCGAATTCGGGACACTGCCCGAAGCCGACGCGCTCGCCGCGGCCAACAAACGCATCGGCAATATCCTGAAGAAGGCCGTCTGGAGCGCGTCTCCAGCCGATGCCTCGCTGTATGCCGAACCTGCCGAGAAGGCGCTCGCCACGGTGATGGACAGCATCCGCCCCGACGCGCAGCGGCGCTTTGCCGCCAACGACTATGCCGGTACGCTGAAGCTGCTGTCACAGATGCGACAAGCGGTGGACGTATTTTTCGATCAGGTGATGGTCATGGCCGAGGACCCGCAGCTGCAAAAGAACCGGATCGCGCTGCTGCGCGATCTGCACGGTTTGATGAACATGGTCGCCGACATCTCCAAACTTGCCGCATGAACCGCGTACACGTGAGAATTGCGCCATGACGACCCGCCCGATGAAACTCGTAGTGCTCGACCGCGACGGCGTGATCAACCTCGATAGCGACCAATACATCAAGAGCCCGGAGGAATGGAAGCCGATCCCGGGCAGCCTGGAGGCGATCGCGCGCCTCACGCAGGCCGGGTTTCGCGTCGTGGTCGCTACAAACCAATCCGGACTAGGACGCGGCCTGTTCGACATGGCCACGCTCAACGCGATGCACGACAAAATGCACAAAGCGGTGAACCAGCTAGGCGGGCGCATCGATGCGGTGTTCTTCTGTCCGCACGCGCAGGACGCGGGCTGCGACTGCCGCAAGCCGAAGCCGGGCATGCTGCGCGAGATCGCGGCGCGCTTCGGCCTCGCGCTCACCGGGGTGCCGGTGATCGGCGACTCCCTGCGCGACCTGCAGGCGGCGAGCGCAGCCGGCGCCCGGCCGGTCCTGGTGCTGACCGGCAAGGGCGAACAGACCCTCAAATCCGGCGGCCTGCCCGAAGGCACCGAAATCCACCGTGACCTGGCCGCTGCCGCCCTGGCGCTCGCCGCATGATGTATCTGCGCGCATTCGTCTATTACCTGCTCCTGGTCGTCATCGTCGTGCCCTATTGGGTGATGATCATGTGCGTGGCCTGGCTGCCGCGCATTCCGCGCTGGAGGGTCATCGCCGGCTGGCCGCGCCTCGCCGCCTGGCTCGCGATCTACGTGCTCGGCATCCGCTACGAAGTGCGCGGGCGGGAGAACATTCCGGCCGAGCCGGTGGTGATTCTGTCCAAGCACTCCTCCGCCTGGGAGACCCTCGCCTACTCCGGGATTTTTCCGCCCCACGTCTATGTGATGAAGCGCGAGCTGATGTGGCTGCCCTTCCTCGGCTGGGGACTGGCGCTGTTCAATCCCATATTCATCGACCGCGCCGACCGCAAGAACGCGATGCGGCGCACGGTCGAGATCGGCAAGGAGCGATTCGCGCAGGGTTTCAACATCATGATGTTCCCGGAAGGCACACGCATCGCGGTCGGCAGGCGCGGCAAGTACAAGCTCGGCGGCGCAGTCATCGCAGTCCAGACCGGCGCGCGCGTGCTGCCGGTGGCGCACAACGCGGGGCTGCTGTGGCCGCGCAATTCGTTTCTGAAGCACCCGGGGAAGGTAACCGTGGTGATCGGCAAGCCGATAGACAGCGCCGGCCAAACGCCCGAGCAACTGATGCGCAAAGTCGAGGACTGGATCGAAAGCCAGGTGGAGATCCTGGTGCACGCCGAGCGCCCTGATGCAGCTTGAGTTGCCGCTCGCGGTCGCGCCGGCGGCGCCGCCCGCAGGTACGCTGCGTTACATCCAGCTCGGCAGCGAGATCGTGGGCTACCGCTTCCGCCGCGCGCGCCGCCGCTCTATCGGCATTGCGATCGACGACGATGGCCTGCGCGTGGCCGCGCCGGGGCACGCGCCGATCGCCGAGGTCGAGGCCTTCATGCGCGAGAAAGCCCATTGGGTGTTGAAAAAACTATCCGAGAGGCGCAATTCACCCAAACCGCCGGTGGTCGACTGGGCGGACGGCGCGATGATCGCCCTTCTGGGGGCTCCGGTAACCATCGCGCTCGTACCCGGCCGGCGCGACATCAGGCTGGAAAACAGCCGCCTCGGAATCGGCCTCGCGCCGCGCGGCGAACCGGCGGCGTTGAGAAAGCGCGGCATCGCATGGATCAAGGAGCACGCGCGCACGCTGTTTGGCGAGCGCCTGGCGCTATACGCAGCCCGTCTGGGGGTGCCGACACCGGCGCTGGCGCTGTCCAATGCGCGCAAGCAGTGGGGGCTGTGCCGCGAGGACGGACGGGTGCGCCTCAACTGGCGCCTGATCCACCTGCCGCTGCACCTGGTCGATTACGTGGTCGCGCACGAACTGGCGCATCTGCGGGAAATGAATCACTCGGCGCGCTTCTGGGCCGTGGTCGGCGCGCTTTATCCCGATTACCGGCAGGCGCGCAGCGAACTGCGCCACTGCAACCACCGACTGCCCATTTTATAGGAGGGGAATCATGAGAATTCTGCATACGATGCTGCGCGTGGGAAACATGGAGCGTTCGGTGAAGTTCTACACCGAGGTCATGGGCATGAAGCTGTTGCGCACCACCGACCGGCCGGAACAGAAATATTCGCTGGCGTTCGTCGGCTACGGAGCCGAGGAGGCGCAGGCGGTGATCGAGCTTACCTACAACTACGGCGTCGACAGCTACGACCTGGGGAACGCGTTCGGGCACCTCGCGATTGAAGTTCCGGACGCCTATAAAGCCTGCGAAACGGTCAAAGCCAAGGGCGGCGTGGTGAACCGCGAAGCAGGGCCGGTCAAAGGCGGCAGCACCGTGATCGCCTTCGTGCAGGATCCGGACGGCTATAAGATCGAGCTGATCGAGCACAAGTAGTCACCGGGGCAGGCCGGCATTCAGCGCAAAAACGCGGTGGGCGACCCTGCAGTTCCGGCCACGGGCGCGTTGGTGAATATCAATGCGCCGTCAATTTATCTTTGCCGGCCAGATAATTGCTGATCGCGACAAAATCGGCCACGGCGAGGTTTTCCGCGCGCAGGCCGGGCGCTATCGCGAGCGCGGCGTAGTCGCCGGCCTCGAGCAGCCCGGCGAGGGAATTGCGCAAGGTCTTGCGCCGCTGCGCGAAAGCGCGCCGCACCACCTGCGCCAGGCCGACCTCGCTTGCCGCCGTCAACTGCGCCTGCGGCCGCGGGCACATGCGCACCACCGCCGAATGCACCCGCGGCGGCGGTGAAAAAGCGTCGGGGCCTACCTCGAACAGCAGCTCCATATCGAAACGGTACTGCAGCATCACCGACAAGCGGCCATAGTCACCGCCGCCGGGGCGGGCCACCATGCGCTCGACCACCTCTTTTTGCAGCATGAAATGCAGGTCGCGTATGCGTTCGGCGTAGCGCGCCAGGTGAAACAGCAGCGGCGTGGAAATATTGTAGGGCAGGTTTCCGACCACGCGCAGCTCGCGCGGCAGCAGGGAAAAATCGAACTCGAGCACGTCGCCCGCATGCACCGAAACGCGCGCCGGCGGGTAAGCAAGCCGCAGGCGCGCGATGATGTCGCGGTCGATCTCGATCACGTGCAGGTGGCGCAGCACCGCAGTCAGCGGCGTGGTGAGCGCCCCCAGCCCGGGGCCGATCTCCACCATGGGATCCTCCGCCTGCGGCCGGATCGCGGCGACGATGCCGGCGATCACCGCCTGGTCGGTCAGAAAATGCTGACCAAACCGTTTTCGCGGGACGTGTTTCATCCAGCGAAGAGAGGCCTAGAGCCGGGTGGCATGCACCATCTCCAGCGCCATTTCAATCGCCGCAACCAAACTGCCCGGATCGGCCTTGCCGCTGCCGGCCAGTTCCAGCGCCGTGCCATGATCGACCGAAGTGCGCACGATAGGCAAGCCGAGCGTGACGTTGACCCCCTTGCCGAAACTTGCGTACTTGAGCACCGGCAGCCCCTGGTCGTGGAACATCGCCAGCACGCAGTCGCCGCGCGCGAGCACCTGCGGCGTGAACAGCGTGTCGGCGGGAAAAGGTCCGTCCAGATGCATGCCCGCCTGGCGCAGCCGGTCCAGTACCGGGGAGATGACCTCGATTTCCTCGCGGCCCAGATGGCCGCCCTCGCCCGCGTGCGGGTTCAGACCGGCCACCAGAATACGCGGTTCGGTCATGCCAAAACGCTGCTGCAGCGCGCGATGCAGAATCCGCAGCGTCTGCTCCAGGCTTACACGCGTGATCGCGCCGGCCACGTTGGCCAGCGCCAGGTGCGTGGTGGCGAGCGCCACCCGCAATCCGCCTCCGACCAGCATCATCACCACGCGCGGCGTGGACGTCGCCGCCGCGAGAAATTCGGTATGCCCGGTAAACGCAACACCGGCGTCATTGATCACGCCCTTGTGCACCGGCGCGGTGACCATGGCGGCGAATGTGCCGTCGACGCAGCCGCCGACGGCGCGCGCCAGCATGTCCAGCACGTAGCGGCTGTTGGCCGGGTCCAGCCTGCCCGCGGTCACCGTCGCGGCCAGCGGCACATGCAGCACCTCGAGTTCGCCGGGCGCGGGCGCGAGCGCCGGGTCGTAGGAACGCAGGCGCAGGGCCAGGCCCAGCCGGGCGGCACGCGCGGCGAGCAGTTCCTGGTCCGCAAGGATCACCGCGCGGCACGGCGGTCGCAGCGCCGCCAGCGCGAGACAAATGTCGGGACCGATACCGGCGGGCTCGCCCGAAGTTACCGCGATCACAGGCAGCGCTGTCATGTTGAGCCTGGCCGGGCGGCAAGCGGGGTAGCAGGCGCCCTGGTGTACGGGGTCATGCCGAATCTCCCGCTGCGCGCGGACTCAGCCTTCGTCCGAACGATATTCCACGAAGGCGCGATCGCGCAGCTGGCGCAGCCACTCCTGGTAAGCCTCGTCGGCTTTGCGCTCGCGCAGTATCAGGCGCGCCTCCTGCCGCTTGCGTTCACCGGACACGTCGGTCTTGCGCCGCTCCAGCACTTGCACCAGGTGCCAGCCGAAAGGAGACGCGAAGGGCTCGCTCAGCTGGCCTACCTTCAGGCCGTTCATTACGCGCTCGAATTCCGGCACGGTGTCCCCGGGAAAGATCCAGCCGAGATCACCGCCCTTGATCGAGGATCCGTCGTCGGAATTGAGCTTCGCCAGTTCACTGAAATCCGTGCCGCTGACTATGCGTTCACGCAGATTCCCGAGTTTGCGCCGGGCATCGGCCTCGGACACGATTTCGCTGGTCTTTACCAATATGTGCCGCACATGGGTTTCCTCGACGATGGCCGGCAGGCCGCCCCCGCGGCGCTCGATCAGCTTGATCAAATGGAACCCGGCCGGGCTGCGGATGATGCCGCTCACCTCGCCCGGCTTCAGAGCGTCCAGGGCCTGGGCGTAAAGGTCCGGCAACCGGTCGCGCGAGCGCCAGCCCATGGCCCCGCCTTGCAGGGCGTCCGGCGCGTCGGAAAAACCGGCGGCGAGTTTGGAAAACTCGGCGCCGCCGCGCAGCTGCTCAAGCACCTGCTCGGCCCGGGCACGCTGCTGCGCCACCACCTCGGGGCTGGCCTGGTCGGGCAGTCGCAGCATGATGTGGCTGAGGTTGAATTCCGTCGCCACGCCCGGCGCCGTGGCCTGCTGACTCAGAAAATAGTCGATTTCGTTGTCGGTGACCACAATGCGGTTGTCGACCTCGCGTTCGCGCAGGCGCGACAGCAGGATCTCATTGCGGATTTCCTCGCGGAATTTGTCAAATTGAATCCCGTCGCGTTCCAGGGCCTGGCGGAACTGGGTCAGCGACATCTTGTTGCCCTCGGCAACGCGCGCGACGGTCCGATCCAGCTGCAGATCATCCACGCGCAGCGCGGTTTCCTTCGCCAGCTGGAGTTGCAGCCGGTCCGTGATAACGCGCTCCAGCACCTGCTTTTGCAGCAGTTCCGCCGGGGGCAGCGAGGTGCCCTGCTGGCGCAGTTGCTGCGTAATCACCTTTACCCGCTCCGCGAGTTCGCCGCTGGTGATCACCTCGCTGTTGACCACGGCGACGATGCGGTCCACCAGCACCACGGAGCCGGGCGCTTTCTGCGCCCAGGCGCCGCCGGCGCCGAGCATCAGCGCCGCGATCGCAAGCAACGCAGGCGCCTTCGAAATCAAGAATCGCATATGGGTTTTACTCGTAAAAATCGAACGGTAGAGAATCCGGACTGGTGCGGTTGAGGCGGTCGTAGCCGGGGATGTTGCGCTTCAAGGTTTCCAGCGGATTGGACCCGATGCGCGAGAACCCGTTCAATTCAAGCTGAATGAACAACGCGCTGGTCGAGTTCCCGGTGGCCGCGGCAAAGCGCTGCAGCACGACACGGCCTATCCAGCAGCCTCCATTATATTCGAAACCGCCCAGGGCCTCGACCAGGCGGTTGTCGCGCATGGAATAGTTGTAACGGCCCACGCCGTACCACCCGCCGCGCAGCGGCCACTGCGCCGAGACGTCGATCTGGTTCAGCGCGTCGCGGGTAAAGCGATAGCCGAGATTGAGCACCTTGGCCGTCTCGGGCTGATAGCGCGCGCCCACGCCCAGGCGCTGGAAGAAATTCCGATGCGGGTTGTACTGCATCGCACTGTCCAGCGTCCAGTTGCGGGAAATGCGTCCGCTCAGCGCGGCCAGGAAATCCGAGGTCTTGTCGGTGCGTGCCGGGGTAACGTTGTCCAGGGCCACGTGCTGATTCTGGAAATAGAGCCGCTGGGCGACTGTCGCCTTGATCAATTCCATGCCGCTGGCCGGCGACAGTATGCGTGTGGTCGCTGCCAGGGTCAGCTGGTTGGCGTCGGCGATGCGGTCGCTGCCGTTGAACAGGTTCTCGGAAAAGATTTGCGCGGAATTGAAATCGGCCAAGCCGGTGTCGAACAGCGGAATCTTGCTCTGGTCGCGCACCGGCACATACAGGTAATACAGGCGCGGCTCCAGCGTCTGGCGATACGCCCGCCCGTTGAAGTCGGTGTCACGCTCGAAGGTCAGGCCGCTGTCCAGACTCGCGACCGGCATCGCCCTGCGGATCGTGTCCGGCGTGCCGGCGGGGTTGCGCTCCAGGCTGTAGCCGGTGGAATGAAATCCCAGTTTGGGCGTGAGATAGGCACCCGGCCGTATCAGCGGCAGGCTGGCGCTGGGATAGAGCATCAGACGGCTGCCGACCACGCTGGTGGGATGATAGAACCTGACATACTCGCTCGCCAGGGCGAGGTCCACGCCGCCCGCGTACTGCCGCGCCGCATTCAGCGTGAACTGCGGCAGGCGGCCATAGGGCTCGACGATCGGGCTGGCCGGATCCTGCAGCGTCTGGAAACTCTGTGCCCGGGCGGTGGCGGTCCACCAACCGCCGAGGTAGGTCAGCATGCCGTCGCGCGGCAGGATGGATTGCGAAGTGATGTTGATGCGGCTCGACAGGTCGCGGAAATAATTGTCGTCGGAAACCTTGTTGAGATTCAGGTAGCCGCTCAGGTTGCTGCTGAATTTCTGATTGTGCACGATGGTGGCGGCGTAGCGGTCGATGTTCCGCACCCGGTCGTTGGCCATGTGCTCGAAACGGGCATCGCCGTTGTAGCCGCTATCGAGATAGCGGAACTGCGCGGAAAGCTGCAGCCCGCGCTTGGAGAGTTCGCGCGGCGCAAGGGTCAGATCCCGATTGGGCGCGAGGTTGATGTAGAACGGCGTACTCACTTCCACGCCGCTCTTGCCGCTGCTGCCTATGGTCGGCGGCAGGAAACCGGTCTTGCGCTGGTTGTGCAGCGCGAAATCCACCCAGGGGACATAAACGATAGGCGTGTCCATGAACACCAGCTTGCCCCCGCGCGCCACGCCCAGGTCACGCGTCATGTCCAGGTCCAGCTTGCCGACCTGCAGATACCAGTCTTCCTGGCCGGCCTTGCAGGTGGTGAAAGTCGCGTTTTCCAGGTGATACCGGTCCTTGCTTTCGAACTTGATGACATCGGCCTTGCCGCGCGCGCGCACCGGGGCGTAGCCCGCGCGGCTTTGCAGCGCAAACTCATAATCCGCATGGTCGAACTGGCCGACGTTGTCATGCATGCGCAGACGCAGCCCGGTGCCGCTCATGCGGTCGCCGCCGCGGGTCAGGCGCACATCGCCGCTGGCCTCGACCTCGTCGCTGGCATAGAGATAGCGCAGGCGATCGGCCTGGACGCTGACCTCCCCCTGACGCAGTTCGGCGTTGCCGCTGGCGCTGGTTTCCTGATTGGCGTAGCCCTCCATCCGGTCCGCGCTGATCGTTACCGGCAACGCCGCGTCGACCGCCCGGCCGCCCGGCGGCCTAAGCCGCGGCTCCTGCGCCTGCGCTGCCGCAGCGCAGAAAAGCAGGGCCAAAACAGGCGCTAACTGGCGCATCGGCGGCTTCACGGTGATTAAGGGAAGGAGGTGTTTTTTGAATGCTAAAATCGCACACTTTCGCATTAATGGCAATCGGAAATCATTTTGGCGCGGACACTGGCGTTAGAGGCATGGCTCAAGGGCCTTTTTCCTGCGGAAAAATGGGCGATCGAACCCGCGTCGGCGGACGCCAGCTTTCGCCGCTATTTCCGCGTCAGCTTGCCCGACCGCGGCGAGAGCCGCATCGTCATGGACGCGCCGCCCGGGCAGGAGGACTGCCGGCCCTTCATCCGGGTCGCGGAACTGTTGCGCCGGGCCGGCCTCAACGCGCCCGCGGTGCTGGCGCAGGACCTGGCGCAAGGGTTTCTGCTGCTCACCGACCTCGGCGCCACGACCTATCTGGCAGCACTGCAGCAGGACGACAGCGGCGCGGATGCGCTGTTCCGCGACGCCGTCGATGCGCTCATCACCTGGCAGCTCGCCAGCCGGCCGGGCGTGCTGCCGCCGTATGACGCGGCGCTGCTGCGGCGCGAACTCGATCTGTTTCCCGATTGGTACATCGCGCGGCACCTGGACCTCACGCTCACGCCGCGGCAGAGCCAGTCGCTGGAGCAGGTGTTTGCCCTGATCCTGGCAAGCAATCTGGCGCAGCCCGCGGTGTACGTGCATCGCGACTACATGCCGCGCAACCTCATGCTCTCGGCGCCCAACCCCGGCATCCTCGATTTCCAGGACGCCGTGCACGGGCCGGTCAGCTACGATCTGGCGTCGCTGGTCCGCGACGCGTTCATCAGCTGGGAAGAAGAGCGCGCGCTCGACTGGATCGTGCGCTATTGGGATCAGGCGCGCCGCGCCGGCCTCCCGGTCGGCTCCGATTTCGGTGACTTCTACCGCGATCTGGAATGGATGGGCCTGCAGCGCCACCTGAAAGTGCTGGGTATTTTTGCGCGCATCCGGCACCGTGACGGCAAGCCGGGCTACATCGAGGACGCGCCGCGCTTTCTCGGCTACATCCGCGCCGTCACCCGGCGCTACAACGCGCTCGCCCCGCTGGCGCATTTTCTCGACGAGATCGAGAACCAACAGGCCGCGCGGGGCCACCCATGAAAGCGATGATCCTCGCCGCCGGGCGCGGCGTCAGAATGCGCCCGCTCACCGACACCCTGCCGAAACCGCTGCTGGCCGTGGGCGGCAAGCCGCTGATCGTGTGGCAGCTGGAAAAGCTGGCGCGGGCCGGTGTCACCGAGACCGTGATCAATCACGCCCACCTCGGGCCTATGATCGAAGCGGAGCTTGGCGACGGCTCGCGCTTCGGCCTCGCCATCCGCTACTCGCCCGAGCAGGAAGCCCTGGAGACGGCCGGCGGCCTCGCCCGCGCGCTGCCCCTGCTCGGAGCGGAGCCGTTTCTCGCGATCAACGCCGACATCTACTGCGACTACGATTTCGCCGCGCTCGCCGCCCTGGATCTGCGCGACAAGCTCGCGCATCTGGTACTGGTGGACAATCCGCCGCAGCATCCGCGCGGGGACTTCGCCCTGGAAGGGGGGCTGGTGCGCGAATCAGGCGCAGACCCGCTCACCTTCAGCGGCATCGGCGTGTATGCGCCGCGGCTGTTCGGCGGCATTCCGCGCAATGCCAAGGTCGCGCTCGCCCCGCTGCTGCGCAAGGCGATGGCTGCGGGCCGGGTATCGGGCGAGCATTTCCGCGGCCGCTGGCACGACATCGGCACCGCGGAAAGGCTGCAGACACTGGACGCGGAGCTGCGCCGCGGCGGCCCCTGAAGTCCGAGCGCCCTGATGCCGCGAACAGCGCCGCGGCTGAGACGGTACAATTGATTTGATCCGCGCAGACGCGCGACCCTAACCCAGTCGGGCTTTATGACAGACATCACCCCCTACGCCGGGCGCCGCGCCGCGCTGCTCGCACAGATGCAAAACGGCATCGCCATCGTGCCCACTGCGCCCGAGCGCGTGCGCAGTCGCGACAGCGAATACCCGTACCGCTACGACAGCTATTTCTATTACCTCTGCGGTTTTCAGGAGCCGGAAGCGGTGCTGGTGCTGATCGCCGGTGCGGCGCCGCAAAGCCTGCTTTTCTGCCGCGAGAAAGACCTCGAGCGCGAAACCTGGACCGGCGTCCGCTGCGGCCCGGAGGCGGCGCGGGAAGCGTTCGGCGTCGACGCCGCCTACCCCATAGCCCAGCTCGACGAAAAGCTGCCGCTGCTGATGGCCGACCAGCCGGCGCTGCATTACGCGCCCGGCACGGATGCGGACTGGGACGCGCGTGTGATGCGCTGGCTGAATCAGGTGCGCGCGCAGAGCCGCACCGGCGTCGCCGCGCCGCAGCGCATCCACGACGTGCGCGCGCCGCTGGACGAAATGCGCTTGATCAAAGACCGGCACGAGCTCGCCCTGATGCGCCGCGCGGCCGGCATCTCGGCCAAGGCGCACATACGCGCCATGCGCGCCACCCGGCCGGGGAAGACGGAATACGAGATCGAGGCCGAACTGCAGTACGAATTCCGCCGCAGCGGCGCGCAGTTTCCCGCCTACTGGCCGATCGTCGCCGGCGGCGCCAATGCCTGCGTGCTGCACTACTGCGACAACCAGGCGCGGTTGGACGATGGCGCGCTGCTGCTGATCGACGCCGGCTGCGAACTCGACGGTTACGCTTCCGACATCACCCGCACGTATCCGATAAACGGTAAATTCAGCGGCGCGCAGAAAGACGTGTATGAACTGGTGCTCGCGGCCCAGGCCGCCGCCATCGCCGCAACCCGGCCCGGCGCCGCGTGGGACGCGCCGCACGAGGCGGCGGTGCGCGTGCTGGCGCAGGGCATGATCGATTTCGGCCTGGTCCGGGGCAGCCTGGACCAAGTGCTCGAGACCGGCAGCTACAAGCGCTTCTACATGCACCGCACCGGGCACTGGCTGGGGCTGGACGTGCACGATGCGGGAGAATACAAGATCGACGGCAAGTGGCGGCCGCTCGTCGCCGGCATGACGCTCACGGTAGAGCCCGGCTGCTATATCCGGGCGGCCGCGGACGTGCCCGAGGCCTATTGGGACATCGGCGTGCGCATCGAGGACGACGTGCTCGTCACCGCGGACGGCTGCGAACTGATCACCGTTGAAACACCGAAGAGCGTCGCCGACATTGAAGCCCTGGTGGGCAGGGACTGACGCGATGCGTCGCGTTTCGCCATGGCCGCTGAAGCACTAGACATCCTGATCGCGGGCGGCGGTCCGGTCGGGGCTGCGCTCGCGCTCGCGCTCGAGGGCAGCGGCCATTCGGTGCTGCTGACTGAGGCGCGGAGCGCCGAATCCAGCGGCGCGCGCGGTGCCGGGCCCGGTGGAGCGCCCGGCACAGCACCGCGGGATGCGCGCGCGATCGCGCTGTCCTATGCCAGCCGCCTGGTCCTGGAGCGCCTGCACGCGTGGTCGGGGATACCCGTCACCCCGATAGCGACCATCCATATTTCCCAGCGCGGCGGCTTCGGCCGCACCCTGATCCGCGCTGAAGATTTGGAACTGCCCGCGCTCGGCTATGTCGCCAACTACGACGATCTGCAGAACAGCCTGCTCGCCGTGCCCTGCTCGGCCAGGCGCTGGTTCGGCGCACGGCTTACCGGTTTCGACGGCAGCACCGCCGTGGTGCAGACACAGGAAGGCGAGCGCAGCTTCGCGCCGCGCCTGACGGTATTCGCCGACGGCGCGCGCCTCGCCGATGATCGCACCGCGCCGGCCTACAGCAAGGACTATCGCCAGACTGCGCTCATCGCCTGGGTGCGGACCGCGCAGGCGCACCGCGGCAGGGCCTGGGAACGTTTCACGCCGGAGGGGCCTTTGGCGCTGCTGCCGCACGGCGCCGGCTACGCGCTGGTGTGGACCGCCGGCCCGGATCGCGCCGCGCGCCTCGCCGCCCTCGACACGGCGGCGTTTCTCGCCGAGTTGCAGGCGTCTTTCGGCGATCGTCTGGGCGCATTCGTCGAAGCGGGCGAACGCAGCGCGTTCCCGCTGGCGCTGCGCTACCGGCGCGAGGAAACGCGGCCGCACAGCCTCGCCGTGGGCAACGCGGCGCAGACCCTGCATCCGGTCGCCGGCCAGGGGTTCAATCTGGGCCTGCGCGACGCCTGGGAACTCGCCCTGCTCGCGCGTGAAGCGCCCGATCCCGGCAGCGACAGTTTCATCGGCGGCTTTCGCCGCGCGCGCGCGCTGGACCGCCGCGCCGGCATCGGGTTCACCGACGGCCTGGTGGGCCTGTTTTCCAATTCCGATCCGCTGCTCAGCCTCGGCCGCGGCGCCGGACTGCTGGCCCTCGACCTGCTGCCTTTCGCCCGCCGCTTCATCGCGCGGCGCATGATCTTCGGCGCACGTGCATTACCGTAGAGCGCCTAACGGAATTACGGTTAGGCGCATGAGTCAGGGGAGCACGAGGGGACCTGTCCCCTCGTATTGTTTTGCACTCTTAGACAGAGCGCAAGGCGAAGTTAAAGTAATACCTTCAATGTGTGACCAAATCGATTTTTCTTCGGCGGCGATTGGGTATAGAATTGCCTCCCCTTCCGCAAAAAACCAGCTAACAACGCCATGAGAATCGGACCTCACGTGCTGCGCAACAATCTGTTCGTTGCGCCGATGGCCGGGGTCACGGACAGGCCGTTTCGCCAGTTGTGCAAGAAATTCGGCGCGGGCATGGCGGTGTCCGAAATGGTGGCGTCCAATTCGCTCCTCTGGGGCAGCGAAAAGACCAGGCGCCGCGCCAACCACCAAGGCGAGCCCGATCCCATTTCCGTTCAGATCGCCGGCGCCGACCCGCAGATGATGGCCGACGCCGCAAGCTACAACGTCGGCGAGGGCGCGCAGATCATCGACATCAACATGGGCTGCCCGGCGAAGAAAATCTGCAACGTGATGGCCGGCTCGGCGCTGCTCAAGGATGAACTGCTGGTCGGCCGCATTCTCGAGGCCGTGGTCAAAGCGGTGGACGTGCCGGTGACGCTGAAATTCCGCACCGGCTGGGACCAGAACAACAAGAACGCGCTGACGGTCGCGCGTATCGCCGAGCAGAGCGGCATCCAGCTGCTCGCGATCCACGGGCGCACGCGCGCCTGCGGCTACACCGGCCACGCCGAATACGACACCATCGCCGCAGTCAAGCGCGCCACGCGCCTGCCGGTGATCGCAAACGGCGACATCACCACGCCGCAGAAAGCCAGGCAGGTGCTCGACTACACCCGCGCCGACGGCCTCATGATCGGCCGCGCGGCGCAGGGGCGGCCGTGGATTTTCCGCGAGATCGAGTATTACCTCAAGACCGGGGTGCAGCTGCCCCCGCCGCTCGTGACCGAAATCCACCAGGTGCTGGTCACGCACCTGCACGATCTTTACGCGTTCTACGGCACGGATACCGGCGTCAAGATCGCGCGCAAGCATATTTCCTGGTACACCAAGGGACTGGCCGGTTCGGCCAGCTTCCGCCACGCGATGAATCAATTGCAGGGCGTTGAGGAGCAACTCGCCGCGGTGAACCGGTTTTTCGAACAGCAGGCGCAACAATTCGAACACCTGCGCTATGAGGAGGAGTTGGCAGCATGACACCGCGCGCCAGTGAAATCGGAGAATGCGTACGCAAGTCCCTGGAAAAATATTTCAAGGACCTCGACGGCGAGCGGCCGCGCGCCGTCCACGAAATGGTGCTGAAGAACGTCGAAAAGCCGATGATAGAGGTCGTGCTGCACTATGCCGAGGGCAACCAGACGACGGCAGCCAAGTGGCTCGGCATCAATCGCAACACGCTGCGCAAGAAAATCGAACAGCTGAAAATTAAAATGTAATACCGGGCGCCGGCCGCCACCACCCGGCGCCTGCCCTGAACGCACATCACGCATCCTCTCCTGATCCTATCCCGGGTTCCATCATGAGCATCCGCGTCAAGCAGGCCCTCATCAGCGTTTCCGACAAGACCGGCGTGGTCGAGCTCGCGCGGGCGCTGGCCGAGATGCAGGTCTCCATACTCTCCACCGGCGGCACGGCCAAGCTGCTGGCGCAGAACGGCATCGCCGTAACCGAGGTCGCCGAGTACACCGGCTATCCGGAAATGCTCGACGGACGCCTCAAGACCCTGCACCCGATGATCCACGGCGGGCTGCTGGCGAGACGCGATGTGCCCGCGCACATGGAGGCGATCAAGGATGCCGGCATAGAGCCGATCGACCTGGTGGTGGTCAACCTCTACCCTTTCAGCGAAGCCATCGCCAAGCCCGGCTGCACGCTCGCCGACGCGATCGAGAACATCGACATCGGCGGGCCCACCATGCTGCGCTCTGCCGCCAAGAACCAGGGCGGCGTCGCCGTGCTGGTCGATCCCGCCGACTACCCTTCCCTGCTCGAAGAATTGCGGGCCAGCGGCGGAACGGTGAGCGCCGCCACGCGATTCGAGTTGGCGAAAAAAGTGTTCACCCATACCGCCGCCTACGACGGCGCGATCAGCAATTATCTGACCGGTCTCGATGCCGAACACAAGAGCCGGGACTATCCGCAGCGCTTGACGCTGCAGTTCGCCAAAGTGCAGGAAATGCGCTACGGCGAGAACCCGCACCAGAGCGCGGCGTTCTATCGCGACATGGAGCCGGCCGCGGGCAGTCTCGCCAGCTACACCCAACTGCAGGGCAAAGAACTTTCCTACAACAACATCGGTGACTCCGACGCGGCCTGGGAATGCGTGAAGACCTTCCCCGAGCCCGCCTGCGTCATCGTCAAACACGCCAATCCCTGCGGCGTCGCCATCGGCGACAATGTGCTCGAGGCCTACCAGCGCGCGTTCCAGACCGACCCCACCTCCGCCTTCGGCGGCATCATCGCGTTCAACCGGCCGGTCGATGCGCCAACTGCCGAAGCCGTGGCCAAGCAGTTCGTCGAGGTGCTGATCGCGCCCGGCTACGACGCCGCGGCGAAGCAGGTGCTCGCATCCAAGGTCAATGTGCGCGTCCTCACCGTGCCCCTGGCCGCGGGCGCTAACCGCTACGACTTCAAGCGCGTCGGCGGCGGCCTGCTCGCGCAGACCCCCGATACCAAGAACGTGCTGACCGCCGAACTGCGCGTGGTCAGCCGGAAACAACCCAGTGAAAGCGAATTGCGCGACCTGCTGTTCGCCTGGCGCGTGGCCAAGTTCGTCAAGTCCAACGCCATTGTATTTTGCGGCAGCGGCCATACCCTGGGCGTGGGCGCGGGACAGATGAGCCGCGTCGACAGCGCGCGCATTGCCGCGATCAAGGCGAAGAACGCCGGCCTGTCGCTCGCCGGCTCGTTCGTGGCTTCGGACGCGTTCTTTCCGTTTCGTGACGGCGTCGACGTCGTCGCCGAGGCCGGCGCCAAAGCCATCATCCAGCCCGGCGGCAGCGTGCGCGACGAGGAAGTCGTCGCCGCGGCGGACGAGCGCGGCCTGGTGATGGTCTACACCGGCCACCGCCACTTCAGGCACTGATGAAACTGCTTGTGATCGGTTCGGGCGGCCGCGAGCACGCCCTGGCGTGGAAGCTGGCGCAGGGGCCGCGCGTGCAGAAGATTTATGTGGCCCCGGGCAACGCCGGCACGGCGCTGGAGCCGGGCGTGGAAAACGTTCCCATCAGCGACATCGGCGAACTGGCCGAGTTCGCCCAGAAGAATTCAATTCATCTCACCGTAGTCGGCCCCGAGGCGCCGCTCGCCGCGGGCGTGGTCGATCTGTTCCGCTCGAAAGGGCTGAAGATCTTCGGGCCGACGCAGGCCGCCGCACAGTTGGAGAGTTCCAAGGATTTCGCCAAGCGCTTCATGCAGCGCCACCGCATCCCCACCGCGGCCTATGCCACCTTCAGCGACGCGGGCTCTGCCCACGCCTATCTCGACGCGCAGGGCGCGCCCATCGTGATCAAGGCCGACGGCCTGGCCGCGGGCAAGGGCGTGGTGGTGGCGATGACGGCGCAAGAAGCGCATGCGGCGGTCGACCTGATGCTGGTGGACAACAAAATGGGCGATGCCGGCGCGCGCGTGGTGATCGAGGAGTACCTTGCCGGCGAAGAGGCGAGCTTCATCGTCATGAGCGACGGCGAACATGTGCTCGCGCTCGCCACCAGCCAGGACCACAAGCGCCTGCAGGACGGCGACGCCGGCCCCAACACCGGCGGCATGGGCGCCTATTCGCCCGCGCCGGTGGTGACCCCAAGACTGCACGCGCAAGTGATGCGCGAAATCATCCTGCCCACCATCCAGGGCATGGCCGCCGACGGCATCCCCTACAGCGGCTTTCTCTACGCCGGCCTGATGATAGACGCCAAGGGCGGGGTGAAGACGCTGGAGTTCAACTGCCGCATGGGCGATCCGGAAACCCAGCCCATCCTGCTGCGCCTGAAGTCCGACCTGTTCGAACTGTTCGAGTGCGCCTGCGCCGGCACGCTGGATCAAGCCGAGACCGACTGGGACCGGCGCACCGCCCTGGGCGTGGTGCTCGCTGCCGCCAACTATCCGGACACGCCGAGGAAGGGCGCGGTCATCACCGGGCTTACCCGGCACACGGAACGCACCGAGGATTGCATGGTGTTCCACGCCGGCACGGCGCTGGACGGCGACAAGGTGCTGGTCAGCGGCGGCCGGGTGTTGTGCGTCACGGCCCTGGGCGACAGCGTCAAAATGGCGCAGCGCCGCGCCTATCAGGCGGCCGAAGGCATTCATTTCGACGGCATGCAGTTTCGCCGCGACATCGGCCATCGCGCCATAGCCGCAAAAAAACAATAAGTGCCGGCGTCGCGCTGCTATAAGACGACGACTTTAGTACGCATGCAAGCAGCAGATTTGCGCGCTGCGCGCGCCAACCGCGTTTTGCGTACGGACGAAAAGCACATCCGTACACAAAACACGGTTCTGGTTAACACCAAACAGGGCGTAGGGGTCTTATGCAAGATCGCCGATTGTGCGCGGATGTGCTTTTCATCCGTGCACAATCGGTGATCCGCGCGGACGGTTTCTTGTCCGCGCAAATCGAAACGCCGCCACAACGGAAAGTGCGATTTTGCTCACCACGTATAGCCATGGCCTGATGCGAACAGAAGCGCCTTGCCTCCGCACCGTGCTGCTAGAATCCGCGTTTCTTCGCGCCCACCGGTAAGCCATGAACACTTCCGCAGTCAAAGACTATCTGCTCGCTCTGCAACAGCGCATCGTCGCGTCGCTCGAGGAACTCGATGGCATGCCGTTCCGCGAGGACCGCTGGGACCGCCCCCAGGGCGGGGGCGGCATCAGCCGCCTGATCGAAGAAGGCAGGCTGTTCGAGCGCGGCGGGGTGAATTTCTCCCACGTGCAGGGCACCGGCCTGCCGCCCTCGGCCAGCGCCTCGCGTCCGGAACTGGCCGGTCGCGCCTGGGAGGCGATGGGGGTGTCGCTGGTGCTGCATCCGCGCAACCCGTACTGCCCCACGGCGCACATGAACGTGCGCTTTTTCGTGGCGACGAAACAGGACGCCGCGCCCGTGTGGTGGTTCGGCGGCGGCATGGATCTGACGCCCTACTACGGCTACACCGAGGATGCCGAACACTTCCACCGCAACTGCAAGCTCGCCCTGGACCCTTTCGGCGCCAGCCATCACCCGCGATTCAAGGCCTGGTGCGACCGTTACTTCTTCCTCAAGCACCGGAACGAGCCGCGCGGCGTCGGCGGCATTTTCTTCGACGACTTCAACCAGCCCGACTTCGACACCTGCTTCGCGCTGACCATGAGCGTGGGCGATCGGTTCATCGACGCCTATCGGCCTATCCTCCTGCGGCGCAAGGACATCGCCTACGGCGAGCGCGAGCGCGACTTCCAGGCCTACCGCCGCGGGCGCTACGTCGAATTCAATCTGGTGTACGACCGCGGCACGCTGTTCGGGCTGCAGTCCGGCGGCCGCACCGAGGCGATCCTGATGTCGCTGCCGCCGGTGGTTAAATGGCGCTACGACTGGAAACCCGAGCCGGGCAGCGCCGAGGCAAAGTTATACAGCGATTTTCTTGTCGCCAAGGACTGGGTCTGATCGCAATTCTGGCAGCGCAACTGCGGCCTCGCCCGGGGTTCTGGCGCGTTAATTTCCGTGCGGAAATTCGGGCGAAGACAGGTTGATCGCGGAATCGACGAAATGGAACGACAGCGTCGGGGGTTTCCATCCCGGCGCCGACCGCAGCACCTTGGTCACGGAACCGTTCAGCTGTACCGCGACCATGTATTCCTTCGGCATGGTCCGGTCCCAGCGCGGGAGGATCTGCTTGATGTATTCGAGTTCGTGATCTTCCCTGACGATGATCCCCATGGTTTCGAGCAGGCTTAGTTTGGGCCAGTGGTCGCCACCCGGTCGGCCGTAGGTGACGATGTCCAGGAATCTTACGAAATCCGGATAGAACGGGTCGGACGCGTCGATTACCTTGCCGTTCGAATAGATGCCGTCCATGAGGTAAGTCACTTTGAAATTGCGCGGCGCCTTTTTTGCCCATTGGTAGAGGGCCGCGTTCAATGCCGTGGATACGCACAGCTCCAGATGCCCCCCCACGATATAGACGTGGGACGGGGCGATATCAAAGCTTATTTCCCCGGCATCCGAATAGACCCAATAGCTGGGGGAGCAATCCTCGGTGAAATAGAACTCCTCCGGCGTGTCGTCCTGCAAATAGACGACCGGAATCTTCCTGCCCTTGGCAAAGCGCACCGCTTCGTCGATGCCGCGTTTGGTGGAAAACCGGGCGTCGTAGGTCGAGGTCGCATGAACCACGATCATGACCGAATCGCCCTGCAGCTTGACCTGGGCGGGTTCCGTAAACTTGTGCGGCGGACATGCCGACCAGGACAGGCTGGAATACAGCGATACCAAGACTATGAGAAACGCGCGCATGTGCATGTTCACCGATGGGCGGGCCGGTCGATCACAAGGGCAGGGTTGGCGCTGACGCGCCAGCATATCGGGGCCGCAGCGCCGCAAGCAAGCGCGCGAACCCGGAAAACAATTCGTCATCGGGCCAGCGCTCGAGCGGCAACGGCAGCTTGCGCCGCCAGTTCGGATGCTCACTGGTGGTGCCCGGAAGGTTCACCTGCTCGCGCACGCCGAGCACGTCCTCCGGCTGCACCACCATTACCCGTGCGGCGCTGCGCGCGAGGAATGCGTGCAGCGCCAGCATCAGTGCCGGCGTCATTTCGGGCAGCAATGCCGGGTCCGTGCCGGCGCCCTCCGGCAGCAGCCCTTCGCGCTCGAGGGCGAGCAGCAGCCGCGTTCGGTCCTGCGCGCGCCCGAGCACCCACGCCTGGCGCATTTCCTCCGTCGGGAACAGCCCGAGTTCCTGGCGCAGCGCGAGGTCGCGCCCCTCCCAGTAAGCGGCAAGCGTGGGCAGGTCGTGCGTCGCGGCCGTGACCAGCGCGTCCGCCGGGTATTCGGCCGGGCGTTTGAAATCGCCCGATTGCTGCCGTTCGAACAGCAACACACGGTAGGAAAGAATGCCGGTTCGCGCGAGTGTCGCGCGGACATAGTCCGGCACCGTACCGAGGTCTTCGCCGATGACCATGCAGCGGTTGCGATGACTCTCCAGGGCGACGATACCCACCAGATCCTCGAACGGGTAGTGCACATAGCCGCCATCGCGCGGCGCGCCGCCCTGCGGCACCCAGAACAGCCGCGCCAGCGCCATGACGTGGTCAATGCGCAGCGCACCGGCATGGCGCATGTTGGCCCGCAAGGTGTCGACGAACGGCGCATAAGCCGCGGCGCGCAGCCGCTCCGGCACCAGCGGCGGCAAGCCCCAGTCCTGGCCATGCAGGTTGAAATCGTCGGGCGGGGCGCCGACGCTTGCGGCGATGGCGTACAGGTCCTGGTTCGCCCACGCCTCCGCGCCGCCACGGTCTACGGAAACCGCCAGGTCCTGGTACAGGCCGACGCCCAGCCCGAGCCGCCGGCCGCAGCGGGCGATCGCCTCCAACTGAAGCTCGGCCTGCCATTGCAGGTACTCGTAGAACTCGACGCGCGCGGCGCTGGATTCGGCGAAGCGCAAGACCACCGGCGACGCCGGGTCGCGGTAGGCTTCCGGCCAGACCGGCCAACCCCAGACCTGCGGGTCCTGTCGATGAAAATGTTCCTGCAGCGCCTCGAACAGGGCATGTTGCCTGAGTGCCGGGGCGTGCGCGGCGGCGTAGTCGCGGAACGCCTGCGCTCGCGCCGTGCCGCGCTCGAGGTGGCGCTCGCGGAAATGCGCGTAGCAGCGTTCCAGCACCGGCAGCTTGAGCGCCGCGACGCCGGCATAATCCACCAGTTCGGCCTCGCGCAGCAACTTCAGGCGCGCCTGGAACTCGGGCGCACGCGTCAGCGCGCACACCTCGTCGCAGTCGCCGAAATCCGCCACCGCCTCGGCGTCGATATAGAGCACATTGACGAAGCAGCGCGACGAGGGGCTGTAGGGGCTGGCGTGCTCCGGGTTGTGCGGGTACAGCGCGTGCAGCGGATTGACCCCGACGATGTCCGCGCCGCGCGCGCCCCATTGCGCGAGCAGCGTTGCCAGATCGGTGAAATCGCCCATGCCCCAGTTGCGCTCCGAGCGCACCGCGTAGAGCTGCACCGCCGCACCCCAGACGCGGCCGCCGTTGTCGACGGCGGGTGGGCGGTAGCAACGCAGCGGAACGACGATGAATGCCGCTTCGCACAGCGCGACGCCGTCGCGCAGGATCGCGAGGCGATGGTAGCCGCACGGGACGACCGCCGCCAGCACGACCTCGCGCGCGACGAAGCGCTCGCCGTTCAGTTCGGCGGTTTCGGCGAGGTTCACCATGGCGCGGTCAAACTCGCCTTCGTGGCGTGCGGCGTTCTCCTCGGTGAGCCTCCAGGCGAGCGCCGCTCGCGCGTCCGCTTCGGGTAGATTCAGGCGCACGCGCCATGGCGTGGCCTGTTCCTGCACCACGATCACGGGCGGCAGCAGGCGGCGCAGGCGCGCGCGCTCGGCTGCGGCGATCGCGTCTTCGACTTCCGCCTGCGCGCCTGCGCCCTCACCGAGCGCGCCCAGCAGCGCGTGCAGGCTGGCGTCGGGAACGACGTGGTGCTGCCCCCAGATATCCCAGTAATCCGGGTCGATCGCATGAATCCGGCCCAGGCGCTCCAGTGCCTCACGCGGGTTCATGCGGCCGCCCCGGTTCTGCCGTTTCGAGCGCGTTCAGTTGCTGCAGCAGCGCCAGCGAGCGGCCTTTGAGATCGTAGTCCATGCCGCAGTCGAAAATCCCGTCGGCCGCCAGGCCATCCTCGAACGCCGTGTCCAGCAGCACGCACCAGCGCGAACCCGCGTGATCCGGCAGTTTGAACGGGAGCGCTTCGTGGTGCGCGTTGAACAGCAGCAGGAAATTCTGGTCGCGCACCGGGCGGCCGCGCTCATCGGTTTCGGTCAACGCCTCGCCGGCAAGGTACACGCCGAGGCAGCGCGCGTAGTGCTTGTTCCACTCATCATCGGTCATTTCGCCGCCTTCGGGCCGCAGCCAGACGATGTCCTTGACGCCCATGCCACGCAGCGGATGTCCCTTGTAGAAATCCCGCCGACGAAACACCGGGTGCGCGCGGCGCAGCGCGATGACCCGCTGCGCGAACGCCAGCAGCTTGCGCTTGTCGTCGTCGAGCGCCCAGCCGATCCAGGAGGTTTCGTCGTCCTGGCAGTAGGCGTTGTTGTTGCCGCGCTGGCTGCGGCCCAGCTCGTCTCCGGCGAGCAGCATCGGCACACCCTGCGACAGCAGCAGCGTGGCCAGCAGATTGCGCTGCTGGCGCGCGCGCAGAGCGCGCACCGCCGGGTCGCCCGTGGGGCCTTCCACGCCGCAATTCCAGGATACGTTGTTGTCGTGGCCGTCGCGGTTGCCCTCCTGATTCTTCTCGTTGTGCTTGTCGTTGTAGGAGACCAGATCGGCGAGGGTGAATCCGTCGTGCGCGCAAATGTAATTGATGCTGGCGTGCGGCCGGCGCCCGCCGCGCCCGTACAGATCGCTCGAGCCGGTGATGCGCTGGGCGAATTCTCCGATAAGGCCGCCGTCGCCCTTCCAGTAAGCGCGCATGGTGTCGCGGTACTTGTCGTTCCATTCGGACCAGCCGACCGGAAAATTGCCCACCTGATATCCGCCCTCCCCCAAATCCCAGGGCTCGGCGATGAGCTTCACCGCGTTGAGCACCGGATCCTGCCGCAGGATGTCGAAAAACGCGCCGAGGCGGTCCACCTCATGCAGTTCGCGCGCCAGCGCCGAGGCGAGATCGAAGCGGAATCCGTCGACGTGCATTTCCGTGACCCAGTAGCGCAGCGAGTCCATGATCATCTGCAGCACGCGCGGATGCACCATGTTCAGCGTATTGCCGCAGCCGGTGTAGTCGACGTAAAGACGCCGGTCCTCCGGCATCAGCCGGTAGTAGGCGAGATTGTCGAAGCCGCGAAACGAAAGCGTCGGGCCGAGCTGGTTGCCCTCGGCGGTGTGGTTGTAGACCACGTCGAGGATGACCTCCAGGCCGGCCGAGTGCAGGGTCTTCACCATGGTCTTGAATTCGGCCACTTTGCCCGAGGCCGAATAGTGCGCCTCGGGTGCGAAATAGCCGATGGTGTTGTAGCCCCAGTAGTTGGTTAGGCCGCGCTCGACCAGATAACGGTCGTCGACGAAGGCATGCACCGGCATCAGTTCGACCGTGGTGATGCCGAGCCGCTTGAAGTATTCGATCGCCGGCGTGCTGGCCAGCCCGGCGTAAGTTCCGCGCATCGCCGGCGGAACGTCCGGATGGCGCATGGTGAACCCGCGCACGTGCGTCTCGTAAATGATCATGTCGTTCCAGGGCACCCGCGGGCTGCGGTCCTCGCCCCAGGTGAATGCCTGGTCGATCACCTTGCATTTGGGCATGCCGCGCGCGCTGTCGCGGCGGTCGAACGACAGGTCTTCGCGCTTGCTGCCGACGGTGTAGCCGAACAGCGCGTCGCTCCAGCGCACCTGGCCGTCGATGTGCCGCGCATAGGGGTCGAGCAACAGCTTGTTCGGGTTGAAGCGATGCCCTTCCTCGGGTTTATACGGCCCATGGACGCGATAGCCGTAGAGCATGCCCGGGCGCGCCTCCGGCAGATAGCAATGCCAGACCAGATCGGTCTGCTCGCGCAACTCGATGCGCTGCAGTTCGCGCCGGCCTTCGTCGTCGAAGATACATAGCTCGACCTTCTCCGCGTGCTCGGAGAACAGCGCAAAATTGACGCCCTCGCCATCCCAGGTCGCCCCGCGCGGATAGGGACGGCCGGGCCAAACGACATTGGTGGGGTTCATGTCATGCCTCCGCCTCCGCTCCGGAGTCACGATGCATGCGTTGGCACTGTCGGCGTCCGGCGGCAATCGCGGCCGGTCGCATCCCCGCTGCGCGGGGCCCCTGCTTCCTGCTCATGCCGCCACCTCCGAACCATTGTCTTGGTTCGAACCTAGGCACAGTCGGCGTCCGGCGGCAATCGCGGCCGGTCGCATCCCCGCTACGCGGGGCCCCTGCTTCCTGCTCATGCCGCCGCCGCACTCTTGAACATGAGGGTCGCAAGCGGCGGCAGGGTGATCGCGAGCGAGTGCAAGCGCCCGTGCGCCGCGACCGGCGCGGCCTCGACGCCGCCGAGGTTACCGACACCGCTGCCACCGTAGAGCGTCGCATCGCTGTTGGCGATCTCGCGCCAATAGCCGCCCGTCGGCACCCCGACGATGTAGTTGCTGCGCGGCACCGGCGTGAAATTGCACACCACCAGCACCGGCGCGCCGCCGCCGCGCGGCCAGCGCAGGAAGCTGAGCACGCTTTGTTCGCTGTCGTTGCAGTCCACCCATTCGAAGCCGGGCTGATCGAAGTCGACCTGGTAGAGCGCGGGCTCCGCGCGGTAGAGCCGGTTGAGGTCGGCCACCCAGCGCCGCAGGCCTTGATGCTCGGGAAACTGCAACACGTGCCACTCCAGGCTTTCCTCGTGCGTCCATTCGCGCCGCTGGCCGAATTCGCCGCCCATGAACAGGAGTTTCTTCCCCGGGTGCCCCCACATATAGCCGAACAGCAGGCGCAGATTGGCGAATTGCTGCCACGCGTCGCCCGGCATCTTCCCGATCAGCGCGCCTTTGCCGTGCACCACTTCGTCGTGCGACAGCGGCAGCACGAAGTTTTCGAAAAATGCATACCAGATGGAAAACGTGAGCTGGTCGTGGTGATACTTGCGGTGGACCGGATCCTGGCTCATATACTTGAGCGTGTCGTGCATCCAGCCCATGTTCCACTTGATGCCGAAGCCGAGGCCGCCCAGGTACACCGGCCGCGACACCATCGGCCAGGAGGTCGACTCCTCGGCCATCATCTGCACGTCGGGATGATCGCGATACACCGCCTGGTTGAGCGCGCGCAGGAACTCCACCGCCTCGATATTCTCTCTGCCGCCGTAGCGGTTGGGCACCCACTCCCCCTCCTTGCGCGCGTAGTCCAGGTAGAGCATGGAGGCGACGCCGTCCACCCGCAGCCCGTCGACGTGGTAGCGGTCCAGCCAGTAAAGAGCGCTCGAGATCAGAAAGCCGCGCACTTCGTTGCGGCCGTAGTTGAATATCTGGCTGGTCCATTCCGGGTGGAATCCCTGCCTCGGGTCCGCATGTTCGTACAGAGCCGTGCCGTCGAAGTAGGCCAGCCCGTGTTCATCGGCGGGAAAATGCGAAGGCACCCAATCGAGGATGACGCCGATGCCGTGCTGGTGCAGGGTATCGACCAGGAACATGAAATCTTCCGGACTGCCGTAGCGCGCGGTCGGCGCGAAATAGCCCGTGGTCTGGTAGCCCCAGGAGCCGTAAAACGGGTGCTCGGTAACGGGCATCAGCTCGACATGCGTGAACCCCATCTCGCGCACGTACTCGGCCAGCGGCCGCGCGATTTCGCGGTAGCTCAAGGAACGGTTGGCGTCCTCGGGCATGCGCCGCCATGAGCCGAGGTGCATTTCGTAGATGGCCATCGGCGCATCGAGCGCGTTGGCCGCGCGGCGCGATGCCATCCACTGCGCATCGTTCCACGCATATTCGAGGCGCCAGGCGCGCGAACCGGTTCGCGGCGGCGCTTCGGCGAAGAACGCGAACGGGTCGGCCTTCTCCACCCGGTAGCCGCCGACGCGGGATTCGATGGAATACTTGTACGCCTGCCCGTGCACCGCGCCCGGCACGAATCCTTCCCATATCCCCGAGCCGTCCCCGCGCACCCGCAGCGGCTGCGCGCCCGAGTTCCAGCCGTTCCAATCGCCGATCACCGCTACGCGCTCGGCGTTGGGCGCCCACACGCAAAAATGCGCCCCGGCGATACCCTCGCGTTCGGCCAGTTGGCAGCCGAATTTCTCGTACAGGCGGGCGTGGGTGCCTTCCTTGAACAGATAGACGTCGTGCTCGGTCAACAACATGTTTCTCCTGTCGGTGCGTCGCTCGCGCCAGCGCGATACTCCTTGGCGCGAATTTCACGAGGCGGACAATCCGCGGCGCCAGAACGGCCTTGCTATCCTTGGTGCGCTTCGCGGCTGTCCGTCGGCGCTTCGTCGCGCTGGCTCATGCCGTAGTCGCGCAGAACCTGCGCCACGCGCAGGCGATAGTCGGCGAACACGCCGCCGCGCCCGCGCGCCTGCGCCAGGCGATGGCCCTCGAACTGGCGCCACTGTTTCACCGCCTCCTCGTCGCGCCAATAGGATAGCGACAGCACCTTGCCTTCGTTGCTGAGGCTGGCGAAACGCTCGATCGAAATAAAACCATCCTGCCGCTCCAGCTCCGAGCGCAGCGCCGCGGCGAGGTCCAGGTATTCCTGCTTGCGCCCGGGCGCCGGAATCACTTCGAAAATGACGGCGATCATGCAGGGTTCACTGCAATCGCAGCGTCGCGTCGGCGCTGGCGCGGTAATGCCGGTTGGCGTCCTCGGCCCTGCCGATTTGGTCCAGGAGTTGCGCCAGCGCGATATGCGCGCTGCGGCTGGGCCCTTCGGACAGGCTCGCCTCAAGGTAACTCTGCGCCTTGCCCCACAATTCCAGCCGCAGGCACAGGCGCCCCAGCGTCAGCAGCAGGGCGCGCTCGCGCGGCCGCAACTTCAGCCATTTTTCCGCGCGCTCGATCTGCGCCAGGATATCGGAACCCAGGCACTCGCCGTAGAGCAATATCAGTTCTTCGCTCCATTGCGCTTCCAGCGCGGCCTCGAGAATCTCGTGCGCGCGGCGGCAGTCGCCGCAGTCGATGAACAGCCGCGCCGCGGTGCGCGCGACGCGCGCGTCGAGCCGGTCGTCGGTATGCTGCCAGCACTCGGCGAGCCCCGCCGCGTTCCCGGCCTGCTGGCGCAGCGCCTCGATCTGCGCGGTGATCCGCAGCTGCGCCGCCGCCACTTCGGCCAGAGCGCCGCGCTTGCCCAGAGCCGCGGCCAGACGGCGCACCTCGTTCCAGTGGCCCAGCCGCCGGTGCGCTTTGAGCAGCATGCGCTGCGTAGCGATGCGTTTGCCCCCGCTCGCGGACAGCTCGCCCAACACGGCCAGCGCGTCGTCGTAGCGGCGCTCATCGAGCAGCAGGCTCGCCTGCACCGCCAGCCGCGCCTGGCGCGCGTCGGCATCGTAGCTCTCGGCGCGCGCAATCCACTGGTCGCGCCGCTCGAGTTCGCGCAGTTCCCCCGCGGCGCGCGCCGCGATCAGCGCACTCAAGGCCGGCGCCTCGCCGAGCGCATAGGCCTCGCCGGCGGATTTTTCCGCGCGCGCATAGCGCCCCTCGAACATCGCCTGCAACGCGGCGAGCAGCGCAGCGCGCCCTTTGGCGTCGCGCCGGCGCAGACGGAAATTGCGCACATGCGACGGCAGGCGCAGCGTGTGCGTGACCAGCCGCAACAGCAGGTACCCCAGCGTAAAGCCGGCGAGCCCGAGCAGGATCGCAAAATTGAGCGAGAGCTCGGCGCGGTAAGGCGGGAACACGAGGATCGCGTAGCCGTCATTCAGATGCGCGGCGAGCGATAACCCCACCGCAAGCGCAAATACCGCCAGCACCCACATCAGGCCGCGCATCGCTAGGATCCTGGCGCCGCGTTCACCGCTGGGCCTTTTCGCGCGACACCTTGAAATTGCGCACCGCCGTCAGACTGTCGGCTATGGTCGGCAGTTCGACGCTGATGCTGCTCGCCGCCAGCTGCTTCAGGCTCGCGAGCGCCGCGGCGGTCGTCTTGGCGCGCGTATCGTAATAGCGCGTCATCCACGTCCTGGCGGTCTCCAGGTCGGAGCGGAACCGCTCCGGGTCGCGCGCGAGCAGCGCCTGCCTGGCATCGAGCAGGCGCAGTTGCAGATTCTGGCGCAGGAAGTAGGACTGCGTCGGCGACAGCAGCGCCGCATCGGGCTGGTCCATGATGCGGATGCGCACCAGTTGCATCATTTCGCTCCAGGCCTCGGCCAGTACCCGCGCCCAGACGCCGTTTCCGCCCGCCGGCCCGGCTTGCTTGGGCGCCGCTTGCGCGCGCTCCTCGAAATGCAGCGGCAGCGTATCGACGCCGGCGATCAGCTGGTCCAGGCGCAGGGCCATGCCCGTAACGTCCAGGCTGGGCGCCGCTTTGAGGTGTTCGATGTCGCGGTTGAGCACGCGTCGCAGGGGGATGAACTGCGGCCGGTCCGAGCGCGCCAGGCGTCCCTCGGCCGTGCGCAGCGCCAGCAACGCCGCCTGCACATTCCCGGTGAGTTGCAGCTGTTGCGATGCCAAGGTGAGCATCTGTTCGATTTCGGCCAGCGCCCATTCGTCGCGGCTGCGCGAAAGCTCCTGGTACAAAGCCTCCAGCGCGACTTGCTGGCTCTGCGATTCGGCGATCTTGTTCTCCAGCACGCCGAGCTTGCCCTGCGCCTCGCGCGTTCCCTCCAGCGCCTCCTTCGCCAACACGCGGCTTTCCGCGGCCGCGCCATCGCTCGCGCGCAGGCGCTGGCCCAGTTCCTCGCGGATGGCGTCGATGCGGGCGCGGGTGTCGTACCACTGCCAGCCGATCACCGCGATCGCAGCGAGCAGCGCCAGGGTCACCGGCATGCGCCAGCCGACCGCCGCCGGCTCGCGTTCGCTGCGGCCGCTGGGCTCTTCCGTCGGCGCCGCCGCTATCGGCTCCGCGGCGGGGTTGGCGGACTCGGCATGGTTTTCGGTCATGGGCATGGCGCAGGGAATGCGGATATCACACTTTAGCAAAAAAAACGGTCAGCCCCGCGACCAGGCCTTCGTCGCCCGGGCCGGTCAGCACCACGGTCCGCACGCCCAGCGCGCGCGCCGCGGCCGCGATGCGTTCGTGCGGCACGAACAAAGGCGTGCCCGCCAGGCATTCCCGGCCAGCATCGCCCAGCAGGTCGCGCAGATTCGCCAGGCCCTCGCTCGAGGTCACGGTGAACGCGGCCAGTTCGCGCCGCTGGCACAAGGCGAGCAGCGGCGCGGGGTCGGCATCGGGACGAGCGCGGCGATAGCACGCGGCGTATTCGACCGCGGCGCCGCGCGCCGCCAGCGTGTCGCCCAGCAGTTCGCGCCCGCCGTCGCCGCGAAAAATCACCACGCGTTTGCCCGCCAACTCCTTCAGTTCGGGCAGATCGAGCAGGGCTTCGCTGTCGAAACGCTCGCTCGGCGCGATCACCTCGGCAAAGCCGTGGCGCTGCAGCGCGCGCGCGCTGCCGCGGCCGACGGTGGCGACACGCAAGCCCGCCGGCCAGTCGCGCCGGGCGCGCACCAGGGCAAGCGCCTTGTCCACCGCATTCGAACTGATGAAAATGGCCAGGTCGAAGCGGTCCAGGCGACCGATCAGCGCAAGCACCGGCTGCAAGTCCTGGGCATCCAGAATTTCCAGCGCCGGGAACAGCACCGGTTCCCCGCCCGCGGCGCGTATCAGCGCGGCCATATGCGCCGCCTGCCCCGGGGGCCGCGTCACCACGACGCGGCGCCCGGCAAGGGCGGGCACGTTCATAGCAGTGCAGCGAGGATGCGGTCGGCGCCTTGCGCGCGCAATTCGCCGGCGAGACGCGCGCCGAGTTCCTCCGGATCCGTGCAGGGCCCGGAAACCTCCGCCCTGACCATGCTCTTTCCGTCCGGATTCGCCACCAGCCCGCGCAGCTCAAGGGTCGACCCGGTGACGCTGGCGTAGGCAGCGAGCGGCAACTGGCAGCTGCCGCCGAGTGCCCGGCTTACCGCGCGTTCGGCGCGCACCGCAAGCTCGGTCGCGCGGTGATTAAGCGGGGAGAGACAGGCAGCGATATCGCCGCGCTCGGCGCGATACTCGATGGCGAGCGCGCCCTGCCCTGCGGCGGGCAAGCTTTGCTCAACCGTCAGCTCCGAGCGGATACGCGAGCCCAGGCCCAGACGTTTCAGGCCGGCCGCGGCGAGGATGATCGCATCGTGATCGCCGCGGTCCAGCTTGGCAAGGCGTGTGTCAAGATTGCCGCGCAAACTCGTCACCACCAGCTGCGGATAGCGGCTGCGCAACTGCGCCTCGCGCCGCAGGCTGGAGGTGCCCACCACGGCGCCCGCCGGCAAATCATCCAGTGCGGCGAATTTGTTGGACACGAAGGCATCGCGCGGATCTTCGCGCTCCATGATCGCGCCCAGGGCGAAACCGGCTGGCAATTCCATCGGCACGTCCTTGGCCGAGTGTACGGCCAGATCGGCGCGGCCTTCGGCCAGGGCGAGCTCGAGTTCCTTCACGAACAGGCCCTTGCCGCCTATCTTGGCGAGGGACGTGTCGAGGATTTCGTCGCCGCGCGTAGACAGGGCGAGGAGTTCGACCCGGCAATCCGGATACAGGCCGCGCAAACGGTCGCGCACATGCTCGGCCTGCCACAGCGCGAGGCGGCTCTGGCGCGTGGCGATAACGATACGATCAGGATGGCTCAAGACTGGACTTTTGCTAGGACCGCACCCTTGGTGCCGATACTTGCGATTCTAGCATGCCCCGCGACGCGCCCAGAACGCCTGATTTGCGGGAACTTTTTTCCGGTGCCCCGTTCGGCACCGCCGTGCGCAAGCCTCAGCCGGCGACAAGTTCTTTCACCAGCGGCCACTGACGCCGGCTCACCGGAAGTTTCTCCGCACAACCGTCGAGCAACACCACCCAGCCCTGCTCGCCCTCCTCCACTTCGGCTTTTTCGAAGCCGCGGATGCGCGATTTCGCCACCAGGCAGTTGCGGTGGATGCGCACGAAGGCCTCGGCAAATTCCTCCTCCAGGTGGCTCAGGGATTCCTCCAGCAGGTACTCGCGCTCGGCGGTGCGGATGGTGACGTATTTCGATTCCGCCTTGAGATAAAGAATATCCGCCACCGGCACCAAGGTGATGCGCCCGCGCTCGGGCACGGGCAAATGCCGGCGCGGCGCGCTCTCCAGCCCGCGCAGCGCCTCGCCGCTCGGCGCGGCGAGATCGCGCGCGCGCGATAGCGCGGCCAGCAGGCGCGCCCGGCGCACCGGCTTCAGCAGATAGTCCAGCGCATGCAGTTCGAACGCCTTGACCGCATACTCATCGTAGGCAGTGACAAAAATGATCGCCGGCGGCGACGCAAGCAGCTGCGCGTGGCGCGCCAGCTCGATGCCGCTCATCTGCGGCATGCGTATGTCCACCAGCGCCAGGTCCGCGCTGACGGTGGCGAGCAGTTCCAGCGCCTCGCGGCCGTTGCCGGCTTCCCCGACCACTTTCGCCGGCACCATCGGCGCGCAATCGGCGATCAACTCCTTCAGGCGCGCGCGCGCCGGCGCCTCATCGTCGACCAGGACCACTTTCAGCGCGTTGCCCATTCCTGCCTCCGGCAAGGCGGCGCGATGCGAGCCCGACACTGCTCGCGGGCGATGCGCAGGCGCAGCGCGATATCCTGATCGGGCAAATCAGGCGGGGAGTCGGACGGTGCGTTTTGATCTATACTTGGCACGGATAAAATATTGAAAACGTAAATCAAATGGCGCGCTTGCGCCGGGCTGTTTCGATTCTGACTGCATTCAGCGCAATGAGCAAGAACACACACAAGAAACCACAGCCTCGCGCCACCTGGTCGGGGCGTTTTGCCGAGCCGGTGGCCGAGAGGGTGCAACGCTATACCGCCTCGGTGGCGTTCGACAAGCGCCTGGCCGAACACGACGTCCGCGGCTCGCTCGCGCACGCGCGCATGCTCGCCGCCTGCGCCGTGATTTCCCGGCGCGACCTCGCCGCGATCGAATCCGGCATGCGCACCATCCTGGCGGAACTGCAAAGCGGCAAGTTCAAGTGGTCGCTCGAAGCCGAGGACGTGCACCTCAACATCGAACGGCGCCTGACCGCGCTCGTGGGCGACGCCGGCAAGCGCCTGCACACGGCGCGCTCACGCAACGACCAGGTGGCGACCGATGTGCGCCTGTGGCTGCGCGATGCGATCGATGCGATCGATGCGCAGCTGGTCGCGCTGCAGACCAGCCTCGTCGACCAGGCCGAGCGCCACGCGGGCACGGTAATGCCCGGCTTTACCCACATGCAGGTGGCGCAGCCGGTGACCTTCGGCCACCACCTGATGGCCTATTTCGAGATGTTCGCGCGCGACCGCGAACGATTTGCCGACTGCCGCAAGCGCGTGAACCGCCTGCCGCTGGGCGCGGCCGCGCTCGCCGGAACTTCGTATCCGATCGATCGTGCCATGGTGGCGAAAGAACTGGGGTTCGACGGCGTCTGCGCCAATTCGCTCGATGCGGTGTCGGACCGCGATTTCGCCATCGAATTCTGCGCTTCGGCCGCCCTTGTGATGACCCACGTCTCGCGGCTGTCGGAGGAACTGGTGCTGTGGATGAGCCCGCGCTACGGCTTCATCCGCCTGCCCGACCGTTTCTGCACCGGCTCCTCGATCATGCCGCAGAAGAAGAACCCGGACGTGCCTGAACTCGCGCGCGGCAAGACCGGCCGCGTCGCCGGCCACCTGATGGCGCTGCTGATGCTGATGAAAGCGCAGCCGCTCGCCTACAACAAAGACAACCAGGAGGACAAGGAGCCGTTGTTCGACAGCGTCGATACGGTCATCGACACGCTGGCGATTTTCAGCGACATGGTGGCAGGCATCGAGGTCGACGCGGACGCGATGCGCGCGGCGGCGCTCGAAGGTCATGCGACCGCGACCGATCTGGCGGACTACCTGGCGAAGAAAGGCCTGCCGTTTCGCGATGCGCATGAAGCGGTGGCGCGCGCGGTGCGCGCGGCGGACGCGCGCGGCTGCGATCTTGCGGGGCTCGGCCTCGCGGAATTGCGCCGGTTTTCGCCTCTCATCGGCGCCGAGGTGTTCAAGGTGCTGACCCTCGAGGGTTCGCTCGCCAGCCGCGACCATGTCGGCGGCACCGCTCCGCGGCGCGTGCGCGCCGCGGTAAAGCAGGCGCGCAGGCGCCTGGCCCGATAACCCGCCGCAAGACGGTAGTTGCAGCGGCCCGATCTAGCACAGCGTGAGGGGTGATACCCATCACGTCGATTCAGCCAGTTGGCGGCAATGGAGAAAATCGGCAAATACCAGGTCGTGAGAAAGCTGGGCGCAGGCGCAACCAGCGAGGTGTATCTTTGCCACGATCCGTTCGCCAGCCGCGAGGTCGCAATCAAGGTGGTGTTTCCGGACTCGATCGCCGACGACGAGAACCGCAACCTGTTCCGCAAGCTGTTCATCACCGAAGCCTCGCTCGCGGGCAAGCTCGCGCATCCGCACATCGTGCAGATCTACGATGCGGTGATAGACGAAGGCATCAGCTACGTGGTGATGGAATACGTGGACGGCGGCACGCTCGAGCCGCACTGTAACCCCGAGGCCCTGCTTCCGGTAAGCAAGATCGTGGAAATCATCTTCAAGTGTACCCGGGCCCTGGATTTCGCCAACCAGGCAGGGGTCATCCACCGCGACATCAAGCCGGCCAACATCCTGCTGCACGGCGATACTGACATCAAGATTTCCGACTTCGGCTCGGCGCTGATCACCACCAGCATGGTGACCCAGGTGAGCGGCATCGGATCGCCCGCCTATATGTCGCCGCAGCAGATCAAGGAGCACCCGCTCACGCTTCAGACCGACATCTATTCGCTCGGCGTGGTGATGTACCAGCTGCTCGCCGGACAACTGCCGTTCCAGGCGAGCAACAACTTCAGCATGATGTACCAGATCACCAATGTCGCGCCGCAGCCACCATCCAGCCTGAGGCCGAGCATCCCGCAGTCGGTGGACCGCATCGTGCACAAGGCGATGCAGAAGGAACTGGAGCAGCGCTACCAGAACTGGGATGAATTCTCCGACGACCTGTCCGCGGTGATCAGCGACACGCAGGCGGCGCAGAGGACGGAGGATTTTGCCGACAGCGAGAAATTCAATATTCTGCGCGATCTGCCGTTCTTCGCGCATTTCAGCGACGCCGAGTTGTGGGAAGTAATGCGTATCAGCAGCTGGGAATACTGCAAGCCGGGCAAGGCGCTGATGTTCGAGGGGCAGAAGGGGGATTTCTTCTGCCTGCTCGCCTCGGGCGAAGTCAAGGTGATCAAGCAGGGCAAGCTGCTCAACATACTCAACGCGGGCGAATGTTTCGGCGAGATGGCCTACGTCTCCAAGGAGGCCGGCAGCGTGCGCAGCGCCGACGTCGTGACCCTGAGCGATGCGCGCCTCATCACCATACACAACGAAGACCTGGACCAGGCTTCGGACATCTGCCGCCACAAGTTCGACCGCGCCTTCATGGCGATCCTGGTCGAGCGCCTGTCGCTGGCCAATACGCGCCTCATCGGCGTCTGAGGGACGCACTGCGCGGTCCGCCGCGCACGCGTTGCCGGACCGTACTCTTCTAGCCGGACCGCCGCTGCCGCACTGCGGCGGCCAGGCGCTCGAGCACGGCCGTCGTCGCGTCCCAGCCTATGCACCCATCGGTAACGCTCTGGCCATAGCGAAGCCTGTCCCGGCCTTCGGTGATCGCCTGATTACCCTCGATGAGATGGCTCTCGATCATCACGCCGCAGACGGCGTGAGAGCCGCCGGCGACCTGATCCGCGACGCAAGCCGCCACCTCGGGCTGCTTGCGAAAATCCTTGCCGCTGTTGCCGTGGCTGCAGTCGACGATCATGCGCGGCGCCAAACCGGCCCTGCGCAAGGCGTCTGCCGCGCTGCTCACGCTCGCCGCATCGTAATTCGGCCCCTGGTCCGATCCGCGCAGTATCAAGTGGCCGTTGGAATTCCCGGTGGTCGATACGATGATCGCCCTGCCGTCCAGCGAAATCGATGGAAACGTGTGCGGCTGCGCGGCGACAAGAATCGCGTCGACCGCGGTCTGCACGCTGCCGTCGGTGGCGTTCTTGAAGCCTACCGGGGCCGACAGCGCCGACGCCATCTGCCGGTGCAGCGGGCTCTCCACCGTACGCGCGCCGATTGCGCCCCAGCTGAGCAATTCGGCGTAGTACTGCGGCGTCACCAGGTCGAGGATTTCGGATGCCGCCGGCACGCCCATTCGAGCGCACTCGAGCAGGATGCGGCGCGCGCTACGCAGGCCCGCGCCGATATCGCCGCGTCCGTCGAGGTCAGGGTCGTAAATCAGCCCCTTCCATCCCATGCGGGTCCGGGGCTTCTCGAAATAAACGCGCATGACCAAGAACAGCGCATCGGCCACGCCGGGCGAAAAATCACGCAGCCGCCGGGCATATTCGATCGCGGACTCGGGCTCGTGGATCGAACACGGGCCGACGATCGCGAGCAAGCGGTCATCTTCACCGCGCAGGATCGCCTGCACCGCAGCGCGCGCGCTCGCGATATGCGCAGATTCGGCTTCGCCTACCGGCAGGCCTAGGTGCAACTCACGCGGCGTGGGCAACAAGTCTTCGCGCGCAATATGGAGGTCGGAGATTTTCGCGGGCATGGTATTTCTGCGCACCAACTATCGCGCCAGCATCACTGCGGGGATGAGTCCAAGGCGGCGCGCGCGGATCTCGATGCGGATCGCGATCTGGCCTTTTTCGGTAAGCCTGGCGATAGGCATGGGGTGCTCCGGCAGTCCGATAACGGAGCCAGTGTAGCACCCCGCTTACCAGGTAAGCGACCAAGGGCGAGTCTAATGTTGATCTCGGAACGCGACCGCTTTCCGGTTGTGGCGAATCGGCCAACTGCGGTCATCGAAGCTGCGATTCTGGAGCCACGCTGACCGACCGCTTCCTGGCCAATTGCGGACCCGCATCCGGGCACACATGATCAGCGTCGAACCGAAGAAGACTCGCTTTCACTTCTCTTATCGGGGTCGATTTTGCGTTAGGTCAAGCCGCACTCGTTCGAACGCCTTAATAATAGGCTGACAGCACCGTTCGCCTTCGGCTCGTCTTCGGCTAACTCAGTGGAGCATCGTCGTGAAAATAATACTACTCGCCCTCGTTTCGCTCAGCCTGTTGCAGCCTTTGCCCATCCTCGCCGCGGACAGGTCGTTCGGCCACTTCGCCGGAAACGCGGACTCGCTGCGCCCGCCCGTCGTGCCGGCCGATGCGAAGGAAAGGAAAAGCGATGCCCAGAACAGGTCCAGGTATTCAGACAGCGCGGAGTGGCTGGCTTACCGCCAGCAGCAAAACACGACCGTCCAGGCCAACTCGTTGGTCGAAGTCGATGTCTTCCGCGGCGAAGACCACAACGGAAACTACAAGTATTACGGAGCCAAGGATCTCAAGGAGTTGACCATCCTGAACGCCGAGTTCGCCGCCCTGCGCCGCATCATGACGGAACACGACACCTTCAAGGCGGTGCAAAAAACCAGCGGCAAGATCAGCGCCATCACCGAAAACACCTTGCCCGAGCGCTATTACCAGGGGCAGTACTCCGTCTCCAGCCTCAGCGATTACATCAAGCTGCGCAAGGAAAAGAAAATCGGCAATTACCACACCCTCGCCTGGGTGGAGAAGGTCCAGTCCGAGCATGGCATGGTGTACACCCGCCGGGTCGCACAAGCCGGCAACGTCTTCATCCGCACCCGCACCCTGGTCTCCAAGGGGTACGACGGCAGCCTGCCCGCGACGGATACGACGATGAATTACATCCTCGCCAAGCTCGGCGGCGAGGCTTTCGCGCCGTCGCAGGAGCCGGCGCCCGTCGCCAGGTTGGAGGCAAAGGAGCCGGAGGCGACCCACCGGCCGGAACTCGTGGTCGCCCCGACGCCGGATGGCACGATGGGGACGACTGCGCTCATCCCCGCGACCGACCAGTTGCCGGCACGCGTGCTCCTGAAAGGGGGACAACCGAATTCCAGCGTGGTCTTCCACCTGCGCCGCGACGGCGGCCTGTTGAAGGCACAAGGCAAGCAGGACCGCTACGAGCTTCCCGTCCGGGTGGATGCGCAAGGCAACGCCGAGGTGCAATTCGCCTACACTGGGGGGCCGCTCACCTCCTCCGCGGAGTATGAGTTGATCGCCATGAACGAAGGGAAGAAGGCGACCGCAAGAATCGTCGTCGGTCTCGGCCTCGACTTTGAGCGGATTCGTGCCATCCAGGGCCAGAGCTACGCTTCGCACATCTTCGCCTTCTCCCTCGGCGTCAAGAGCCGGTTCCACCCCCGCCTCGACCTCACCACATACCTCTACTATGCCGAGCAATCGAAGGTTTGGGGGGATCGCACGCTCGGCGTCCATATCACTCCGGAGTGGCTGAATCGCGGTGCGGGCGACGACATTGCCTACGACTGGACCACCGAGATCAAGCCGCTGCCTGGAGGCAACGGCTTGGTCGCCACCGACAGCGCCAAGGTGGCCAAGCAGCCTTACTACGAAGGGATGAAGTACAGCTACCCTGCGGTGAAGCTGGAGTCCAGCGGCAAACACGTCTACAAAGTGGCCGGAACTCCTGTCGTCATTGAGCCGGACGGCGTCGTCGTGGGCGGTCGGAACGGCGAACCCGCGATGAACAACCAGCCGCTCCTGGTTATGACGGTGGACGCGGATCCGGACAACTACTTCAAGATGCTCGCCTGTTCGCTGGATGCCCAGGACGGCATCCAATGGCTGATCTGGGAAGGCGCTAAATCGATCCCTGCGGCAGGCAAAGTATTCGACGGGGTGCAAACCGGTGCCGGAATCCTGTGCAAGCTGACGCAGGGTGACTACGAAAACGCGTTCTATGATTTCTCCAATTTCGCCGGCGGCAAAGCGCTCGACAAACTCGGCCTGCGTCTCAAGGAGCATCCGGAGAAATATTCACAAAATGTTCACACTGCCTACAAGCGGGCGCAAACCGCATACGATGGGCTGATGGCGAAAAAGAACCGGGACGAACGCGATCGTCTCATCCAAAAGAGCCTGGAAAAATATGCGCTCGCCCCATCGTCAAGGAGAGCGGAAGACGACGTCGACCCTTCTGCGCCGGCACCTGTGATCCGGGACAGCCGCACCGCTGGCGGAAAGACCCCGGCAACGTCGGGCAATATCGGCGGTGCGCAATCCAATGTCACCGGTGATGCGAAGAACCCTGGCAAGGAGTTCGATAGATCCCTGGAAGAGGCAGGAAAGGCGGCGCAGGACATAGGAAAGGATCTGCGCGAGTTAGGCAAGGGCTTGCTCAATATCCTCAAGTGACGGCATAGCACTCCATCAGAGCCGGTTTACCGGTGGCGGTGGCGTCAGCTTGTTTCACCAACGAGATGCATGAGAAAGCGCCGGTGGCGAGGGCGATCTGATCCACCAGGTCAATACATCCGAGGATCCGTGTGAAGCCGCGGCGCATCGCGCCAGTGCGCGGGGAGGGAACACTGGAGCATCCTGAACCGGTTTGCCTGCGCCGGATTCGTATGCTGAAAAACCTTTTTGGCAGATCGATGTATGCGGCGGCCCATGACCGCTCCGAGGCGACTCCGGACATGCAGGCGTTAGCAACACAGGTAGCCGCTGTGGGCAGACTGCCGACGTCGGGTATCTCTCCCGAAAACCGGATCAATCGGCCAAGCTGAAATGCAGAGTCGCCACGTCGATTGTCACATCGACGGCATGCGGATCAAGCCAATACGGGTTGCGCCTCAGGCGCCCAACAGTTTCTGCAGCTCGCCCGACTGGTACATCTCGCCCATGATGTCGGAGCCGCCGACAAATTCGCCCTTGACGTAAAGCTGGGGGATGGTCGGCCAGTTGGCGTAGGTCTTGATGCCCTGGCGTATCTCGGGATTGGTCAACACATCCACCGTGAATACTTCCTTCGCCCCGCAGGCATTGAGCATGGCTATCGCGTTGGCGGAAAAACCGCACTGCGGCGACTGCGGTGTGCCTTTCATGTAAAGCACGACCGGATGGCCCGAAACCTGCTCTTTGATCAGTTCTTGCGTGTTCATTACGACTCCTGTTTGCGAATACTTGAGTAATTTCCTCGGGTTTGCATTCTACCGGCCAGACGCCCCCTGGTCAACAGGGTTCAGGGCCGCTCACGGCCTATTTCAAATCGGAAAAATCATGCAGGTGGTGGTGGCGTGGGCCAGCAGCTTGCCCCGCGCATCGTAGAGATTGCCTTCGGCCGTGGCGGCGCGATTGCCCGGATGGATCACCCGCCCCTCGGCGCGCACGCGCCCGGTCTGGTCGGTCATGGCGCGCACGAAATTGATTTTGAATTCCAGCGTGGTATAGGCTTGCCCCGCGGGCAGAGCGGTGTGCACCGCGCAGCCCATGCAGGAATCGAGCAGCGTGGCCGCATAACCGCCATGCACGCTGCTGATGGGATTATAAAAAGCGAATTCGGGCACGCCTTCGAACACCGCGCGGCCGTGCTCGACTTCGGTCAATTCGAACTTGAGCGCGGCGGTGATCGGCGCCGGCGGGAACCGGCCTTCGAGTATGCCGCGCATGAATTCCAGGCCGCTCAGGTGTTTCACCTGGTCTAGCGGCGTCACGCCGTGGGGCAGAGTTTTGCGCGTGTTGCGTGGTGCGCTTGCAGAGGTCATGGCTATCCTTGCCTTTCCGAAATTGATGGCGGGGTCTAAATTGCGGCGTTTTCAGGGTCGGCCGGCGCCCGCACGCCGCCGCTCACGCGCGCAATCCCCGCCAGATCGGGCCAGGATTGTACCTCCCCGTAGCCTTCGGCTTCGAGCAGCGCGCGACACGCCTCGGCCTGATCGTAGCCATGCTCGAGGAGCAGCCACGCGCCCGGATTCAGATGCGCCGGCGCTGATGCGACGATGGCGCGGATGCAATCCAGGCCGTCCGCGCCGCCCACGAGCGCGCGCTGCGGTTCGAAGCGCACGTCGCCCAGCTCCAGGTGCGCATCCCCGGCGGCGACGTAGGGCGGATTGGAGACGATCAGGTCGAAACGCTCCGCCTGCAGCGCGCCGAACCAGTCGCCGCAAAAGAATCTCACGCTGACAGCGTGCTGTTTCGCGTTGGCGCGGGCGACCGAGAGCGCGGCATAGTCCAGTTCCACCGCGGTCAGCCGCGCCCGCGGCCGCGCCTTCGCCAGCGCGACGGCGATCGCGCCGCTGCCGGTCCCGAGGTCGAGCACGCGCGCAGCCGCATTCTCCGGGATGCGCGCCAGCGCGAGTTCCACCAGCAGTTCGGTTTCGGGTCGCGGGATCAGCACCGCGCGCGTGACCTGGAATTCGAGGCCGTAGAATTCGCGCTTGCCCAGAATGTAGGCGATCGGCTCGCCCCGGAGGCGGCGCTCGACCAGGGCGGAAAAAGCCTGTTCGGCCTCAGGCCCCGGCGCTTCGTCTGCATGCGCGATCAGCCAGGCGCGCGGTTTTTCCAGCACCCGTTCGAGGAGCATGCGCGCTTCCAGCGGCGGCAGGCCGCTCTGCGCCAGGAGTTGCGCTATGGTTATCACGTCCGGGTGGTCACGCTGTCAGCCCGGGGTTCAGGCCGCCGCGCCCTCGCCCAGGGCGGCAAGCTGCTCGGCCTGGTGCTCGGCAACCAGCGCCCCGGTCAGTTCGGACAAGTCGCCGTCCATGATGGCCTGGATCTTGTACAGCGTCAGGTTGATGCGGTGGTCGGTGATGCGGCCCTGCGGAAAGTTGTAGGTGCGGATGCGCTCGGAACGGTCGCCGCTGCCGATCAGGCTCTTGCGCGTTGCCGCCTGCTTCGCTGCCGCCTCCCGCAGCTGCTTGTCCTTGATGCGCGCCGCCAGCACCGACATGGCCTGCGCCTTGTTCTTGTGCTGCGAACGCCCGTCCTGGCACTCGACCACGATGCCGGTGGGCAGATGCGTGATGCGCACGGCCGAATCGGTCTTGTTGATGTGCTGCCCGCCGGCACCGGAGGCGCGGAAGGTGTCGACGCGGATTTCCGCCGGATTGATCACCACGTCGTTGATCTCGTCGGCTTCCGGCATCACCGCGACGGTGCAGGCCGAGGTATGGATCCGCCCCTGGGTCTCGGTCGCCGGCACGCGCTGCACCCGGTGGCCGCCGGATTCGAACTTGAGCTTGGAAAAAACCCCCTGGCCGATGATCTTGGCGATCACCTCCTTGAAGCCGCCGATCTCCGACGGGCTCTCCGATATGACCTCCACCTGCCAGCGGTTGCGTTCGGCAAAGCGCGTGTACATGCGGAACAGGTCGCCCGCGAACAGCGCGGACTCGTCGCCGCCGGTGCCGGCACGGATTTCGAGGAAGGTGTTGCGTTCGTCGTCCGGGTCGCGCGGCAGCAGCAGCTTCTGCAGCTCGACCTCGAGCGCCGCCATGCGCTCCCGCGCCTCGCGGATTTCGACCTCGGCAAAGGTCTTCATCTGCGGATCGGCGAGCATGTCCTGTGCCGTGTGCGCGTCGGCTTCCGCCTGCTTGAACGACTGGTACAGTTCCACCACCGGGGTGATCTCGGCGTGTTCGCGCGTGAGCTTGCGGTAGCTGTCCATGTCGCGCACCACGTCCTCGCTGGACAACAGCCGGGTCAGTTCGCCCAGGCGGCGCACAAGCTGCTCCAGCTTCGAGGCAATAGAGGACTTCATGGAAAGGAACGCAGCAGCGCGGCCAGCTAGCGCGGGCTGCGGATCTGGTACAGGCGGGACACCAGCTCGGTGAGCCGGGTCCGCTCTTCGGCGGACGCTTCGTTGAGCGCCTGGGTGGGCGCATGCATCAGTTTGTTGGTGAGCCCGTGCGACAACGCCTCCAAGACCAGCTTCGGATCGTCGCCGCGCGCGAGCAGTTTCAGCGCGCGCTGCACTTCCTCGCCGCGCGCTTCTTCCGCATGGCTGCGCAGGGCGCGTATCGTCGGCACCAGGTCGCGCGCCGACATCCAGTGCAGAAAACCGCCGACGTTGGTTTCGATGATGGCCTCGGCCTGCGCCACCGCCGACTGGCGCGCATCGGCGCCGGTCTTGACCATCTGGCCCAGGTCGTCCACGGTGTAGAGGAATACGTCGTCCATGCCCGCGACCTCGGGCTCGATGTCGCGCGGCACCGCCAGGTCCACCATGAACATGGGCCGGTGGCGGCGCGCCTTGATTGCCCGCTCCACCGTCCCCTTGCCGAGGATCGGGAGCGAACTCGCGGTGCAGGACACCACGATATCGTATTCGTGCAGTTTGTCCGACAGGTCGCGCAGCTCGATCGCCTGGCCGTTGAAGCGGTGCGCCAGCGCGCGCGCCCGCTCCAGCGTTCGGCTGGCCACGGTAATGGCGCGCGGCTGCTGCGCGGCGAAATGGGTGGCGCAGAGTTCGATCATCTCGCCCGCGCCGATGAACAGGATTTTCTGCTCTTTCAGGCTCGGGAAAATACGCGCGGCGAGCTTGACCGAGGCTGCCGCCATCGACACCACATTGGCGCCGATCTGGGTGTTGGTGCGCACCTCCTTCGCCACCGCGAACGAGCGCTGGAACAATTTGTGCAGCAGGGTTCCCAAGGTGCCGGCCGATTCGGCCTGGCGCACCGCTTCCTTCATCTGGCCCAGGATCTGCGGCTCGCCCAGCACCATGGATTCCAGGCCCGAAGCCACGCGAAACGCATGGCGCACCGCCTGTTCCTTGGGCAGGGTGTAGAGGTAGGGCTTCAACTCCTGCGGCTTCATGCGCTGGTATTCCGCCAGCCAGTGCAGGGCTTCCTGCGGCTCGGTCGAAGAACAATACAGTTCGGTGCGATTGCAGGTGGAAAGAATCGCGGCCTCGCCCACCGGCTTGGCCTGGGTCAGTTCGCGCAGCGCCGCCTGCAGTTTTTCGGCGTGAAACACCATCTGCTCGCGGATCGCGAGCGGAGCGGTGTTGTGGTTCAAGCCGAGGGCATAAAGCTGCATGTCGTTTCCGCTGGTTCGGGCAGCGAAATTGGGGGGCGCTCGCGTGGCGGCATCCCTTCCAATTCCGGATTGGCTAATTATAAGCCAAGTCAATGGCTTAGTCTTTGCTTGCGTTTGATCTGGATCAAGCGGCTAGAATACCCGGAACGAAAAGCTGAGACTGCCATGGCCCGCGAGAATCCCCCCCCGAATTACTTCGTCAACCAGCAATCGGTGGCGCCCTATCACCCGGCGAACCATGTCGGCACCACCAATTATCGCCTGATCGGCCCCGAGACCGTGGGCGCGGCCAAGCTCGAACTGGTGCTGGGCGTGATCGAAAAAGGCAAGGGCGCGCTGCCGCACCGCCATCCCGGCATCGAACAGGTCTGCTACATGCTCGAGGGCCGCGCGCTGGCCGAAGTGGACGGCCAGACGCGCGAACTCGGGCCCGGCGACTGCTGTTTTTTCCCGGCCGACATGCGCCATACGTTCACCGTGACCAGCGACACGCCGGCACGGGTGCTGGTAATCTATGCCCCGCCTTACGGTGAAGCACCCGCGAACACGATAAAAGGCTAAGGCAAATTGGACTTTGGGCAATATTAAGTTTTCGACTGTCTGGGAGGACATATGAAAATGGTTTTGCGTCTGGCGATGTTGTTGCTTTCTTCCGTCCTCGCCTGCGCCGCCCAGGCGCAATATCCGAGCAAGCCGGTGAGGATCGTGGTGCCTTTCGCCGCGGGCAGCGCCACCGACAGCATCGCCCGCGTGGTCGCGCAGGCGCTGATGGAGCGCCTCGGCCAACCGGTGATTGTCGACCCGAAGCCGGGCGCGAGCGGCCAGATCGCCGCCGAGTACGTGGCCAAGGCGGCCCCGGACGGCTACACCCTGTTCATGACCACCAACACCAGCCACTCGGCCAATCCGGCCATGTTCAAGAAGCTGCCCTACGATCCGATCAAGGATTTCTCGCCCATCCTGCTGGTGGGCGAGGTGCCCTTCGCGCTGGTGGTCAATAATGCCGTGCCGGTCAAGACCACGGCCGAACTGATCGCCTACGCCAAGGCCAATCCGGGCAAGCTGTCGTTTCCCTACGCATCGAGCACGGCCCAGGTCGCGGGCGAGACCATGCGCGTGATGTCGGGCATCGATGCCGTGGCGGTGGCCTACAAGTCCAGCCCGCAGGCAGCGACCGACCTGATCAGCGGGCAGACCCAGTTCTATTTCATCGATTTCGGCACCGGACTGCCGCACATCAAGAACGGCAGAATACGCGCGCTCGCCGCGACGAACAAACGTACCGCGCTGCTGCCCGGCCTGCCGGCGATGAGCGAAACCCTGCCCGGCTTCGCCCTCACCTCCTGGAACGGCGTGCTGGCGCCGGCAGGAACACCGAAAGAAATCGTCCTCCGGCTCAACGCCGATCTGCGCGCGGTGCTCACCCGCCCCGAAGTGCGCGAGCGCCTGAACAATATCGGGCTGGAAGTGATGGGCACCGGCACGCCCGAGGAATTCGGCGGCTTCCTGCAGGTCGAACTCGACAAGTGGGCGAAGTGGGTGAAGGACGCCGGCATCAAACCCGAGTAAATTTCATCGCTCGAGAATCGACGATGGGCGACGGTTTAGATCGCGGTCCGTAGTCGCCAAGCTGCGATGTTGCGCGGACGAGAAACCGTCCGCGCGGATCGCCGATTGCGCACGGATGAAAAGCACATCCGTGCGCAATCGGCGATCTTGGATAAAAGCCACCCCAAACCACTCTTGCTTTTATTCATAACCGTGTTTTCTGTGCGGATACGCTTTTCATCCGCACAGAAAACACGGTTGGCGCGCGCAGCGCGCAGGGTCCTTGGTGATTTGCGCGAGTGCCGAAAACACTGTAGACAACTACGATTCGGCGGCAGCCACAGCCCGTATAGCCGCCTGCGCAATGCCCTGCGCATCGACGCCGAAAAAACCCCGCAGCGCGGCGCGCGTGTCGCTGCGGCCGAAGCCGTCGGTGCCCAGGGTCAGATACTTGCCCGGCACCCAGGCGCGGACCAGATCGGGCACGGCGCGCACATAGTCGCTGGCCGCGATCACCGGGCCGGAACCGCCGGCCAGGCATTGCTCCAGCCAGCTCTGCCGCGCTTGCCCGGGATGCTCGCGGTTCCACTGCTCGCATGCGATGCCGTCGCGGCGCAGCTCGGTGAAGCTGGTGACGCTCCAGACGTCCGCGGCAATATCGTATTCCTGCTCCAGGATCTCGGCCGCGGCGAGCGCTTCGCGCAGGATGGTGCCCGCGCCGAGGAGCCGGACCCGCGGAAGTTTCTTCCCGCCCGCCGCCTTGGCGCCGGCGCCCGCCAGCTTTGAGGGCCGCAGCAGGTAGATTCCGCGTCGGATCCCTTCCTCCGCGCCTGCCGGCAAGGGCGGCTGCGCGTAGTTCTCGTTCATCACGGTGACGTAGTAGAACACGTCCTCCTGCTCGGCGAGCAGGCGCCGCATGCCGTCCTGCAGGATCACGGCCAGTTCATAGCCGAAGCAGGGATCGTAGGCGACGCAGTTCTGAATCGTGGAGGCGAGGAGGTGGCTGGTGCCGTCCTGATGCTGCAGGCCTTCGCCGGCAAGCGTGGTGCGCCCGGCGGTCGCGCCGATCAGGAAGCCGCGCGAGCGCGAGTCGGCCGCGGCCCAGATCAGGTCGCCGACGCGCTGAAACCCGAACATCGAATAGAAGGCATAGAACGGCAGCATCGGCGTGCCGTGCGTGCTGTAGCTGGTCGCCGCGGCGATCCACGAGGACAGCGCTCCGGCCTCGTTGATGCCTTCTTCCAGAATCTGGCCGTCCTTCGCCTCCTTGTAGTACAGCAGCTCGTCGTGGTCCTCGGGCTCGTACAGTTGGCCCAGCGCGGAATAGATGCCGACCTGGCGGAACAGCGTCTGCATGCCGAACGTGCGCGCCTCGTCGGCGACGATGGGCACGATGCGCTTGCCGAGCGCCGGGTCCTTCAGCAACTGCGCCAGAATCTGCACGAACGCCATGGTGGTGGACTGCTCGCGCGCGTTCGAGCCCTCCAGGATCTTGGCGAACTGCGCCAGCGCCGGCACCTCCAGTTTCGGCGCAATCCGGGAGCGCGCGGGCAAGTAGCCGCCCAGCGCCTGGCGGCGCGCATGCAGGTATTTCATTTCCGGCGTGTCCGCCGCCGGCTTGAAAAAGCGCACCTGCTCGATGTCCTCGTCCGACAGCGGCAGGGAAAAGCGCTCGCGAAACGCGCGCAGCGCTTCGAGGTCGAGCTTCTTCTGCTGGTGCGTGCTCATTTTTCCCTGGCCCCAGTGGCCCATGCCGTAACCCTTCTTGGTCTGGGCGAGGATCACCGTGGGCTGGCCGCTGTGGTGCATGGCGGTGTGATAGGCGGCATAGATCTTTACCGGGTCGTGGCCGCCGCGGCGCAGGCGGTCGATATCGTCGTCGGACATGTGCGCGACCAGCGCCTGCAGTTCGGGATACTTGTTGAAAAAATGCTCGCGGTTGAAGCGGCCGTCGGTGGCCGCGTAGGTCTGGAATTCGCCGTCCACGGTTTCGTGCAGCCGCTGCAGCAGCGTCCCGTCGTCGTCGCGCGCAAACAGGGCGTCCCAGTCCGAACCCCAGAGGAGTTTCACCACGTTCCAGCCGGCGCCGGCGTACAAGCCTTCGAGTTCCTGGATCACCGAACCGTTGCCGCGCACCGGGCCGTCCAGCCGCTGCAGATTGCAGTTGACCACCACGATCAGATTGTCCAAGCCCTCGCGCGCGGCGAGCGACAGGCCCGCGAGCGACTCGGGCTCGTCCATTTCGCCGTCACCGACGAAAGCCCAGACCTTGCGGCCGGCGGTATCGAGTATGCCGCGGCCGGCGAGGTATTTCATAAAGCGCGCTTGGTAGATCGCCTGGATCGGCCCCAGGCCCATGGAGCCGGTCGGAAACTGCCAGAAATCGGGCATCAGCCAGGGATGGGGGTAGGAGGACAGGCCCGGGCCCTGATGAGCCGGCGCGGAGCCGGCGCCGGCCGGGTGCGCATCCCCGGCTACAACGCCGGTCTCGCGCCGGTAATGCCCGAGTTGCGCTTCGCTCAGACGGCCTTCGAGAAACGCGCGCGCATAGACGCCGGTCGCCGAGTGCGGCTGGAAATAGACCAGATCCCCGCCGGCTGCGCCGATTTTCTCTCCGGCCGGGCCGGCGCGGAAGCAATGATTGAAACCGACCTCGAACAGATCCGCCGCCGAGGCGTAGCTGGCGATGTGGCCGCCCAGTTCCGGATACGCGCGGTTGGCGCGCACCACCATCGCCAGCGCGTTCCAGCGCACGATGGACGACAGGCGCAGCTCGACCTCCAGATTGCCGGGAAACTGCGGCTGGTCGGCGAGGCCGACGCTGTTGCGGTAGGGCGTGTTCAATACCGGCGGCAGTTGCACCCGGCGTTTGCGCGCATGATCGAGCAGCCGGCGCAACAGATAGGTCGCACGCTCGCGGCCTTCGGCCTCGACCAGGGCATCGAACGCTTCCAGCCATTCGCGCGTCTCGCGCGGATCGGAATCCTTGGGATTGACGCGCCAGAACGCGGAGGAGCCGAGATCGGACAGGTCGGTCATGATGAAATCCTTAAAAACCATTGCAAAATAGAGGGTACTGCAGATGCTAGCGCAGAATCCGGCAGCCGGGGGCGGCAGCCGGTCAAAGTTCCGCCCAACCCCCATTTACAGCCGCTGCCATTCGCACTAGACTGAATTTTGCAAAATTCGATGAAATTCGGCAAATCACCACGACGACCTCAAACAGCAACGACACCAACCAGGAGATCGGGCCATGCAGAAATCGCTGTATATCGATGCCAACAAGTGCACAGGCTGCCTGCAATGCGAGATGGCGTGTTCCTACGAGAACTACGGTGTGTTCAATATTTCCAAGTCGCGCATCAAAGTATTCAACTTCGAACACGCCGGGCGCAAGGTGCCTTACACCTGCACCCAGTGCGCCGAAGCCTGGTGTCTGCATGCCTGTCCGGTGGACGCGATCAAGATCGACGCGCTGACTGGCGCCAAGGTCGTGAACGACGCCACCTGCGTCGGCTGCAAGGTCTGCACCATCGCCTGCCCGTTCGGCACGATCAATTACGTCGTCGAGACCGGCAAAGTGCAGAAGTGCGACCTGTGCGGCGGCGACCCGGCCTGTGCCAGCGCCTGCCCGACAGCCGCCATCACCTATGTCGATGCGAACTGGACCGGCCTGGACAAGATGCAGCAGTGGGCCGGCAAGACCGACACTCAACCGCGTGCCAACGGATAAGAGGAGAGAACCATGGGATGGACACGGAAAGTTCTGCGCGTTGATCTGACCAAGGGCACGTGCAAGTCGGAAGCGCTCAACATGAAATGGGCGCAGGAATATCTGGGCCAGCGCGGCCTCGCGACCAAGTACTTCGTTGAAGAGGTGGATCCCAAAGTCGATCCGCTCTCGCCCGCCAACAAACTGATCATGGCCACCGGGCCGCTGACCGGCACGCCTGCCTCGACCGGCGGCCGCTATTCGGTCATCACCAAGGGCGCGCTGACCGGCGCCATCGCCTGCTCCAACTCGGGCGGCTATTTCGGCGCGGAAATGAAGTTCGCCGGCTGGGACATGGTGATCTTCGAAGGCAAGTCGCCCAAGCCGGTCTACCTCTCGATCGAGGACGACAAGGCCGAGCTGCGCGACGCCGCCCACCTGTGGGGCCAGACCGTGTGGAAGACCGAGGAAATCATCAAGAAAACGCACCAGGACCCGCAGGTGCGCGTATGCAGCATAGGCCGCGCCGGGGAAAATGGCGTGATGTATGCCTGCATCGTCAACGATCTGCATCGCGCTGCCGGGCGCTCGGGCGTCGGCACGGTGATGGGCTCGAAGAACCTGAAGGCGGTCGCCATCCGCGGCACCAAGGGCGCCGGCCCGATCAAGGACGCCAAGGCCTTCATGAAAGCGGCGGCCGCGGCGAAAAAAGTGCTCGCCGACAATGCGGTCACCGGACAGGGCCTGCCCACCTACGGCACCCAGGTGCTGATGAACGTGATCAACGAAATGGGAGGCCTGCCCACGCGCAATCACCGCGACGTGCAGTTCGAGGACGCGCGCAAGATTTCCGCCGAGGCGATGCGCGAAAAACGGCCCACCGACGGCAAGGCGCAACTGGTGACCAACGCCGCCTGCTTCGGCTGCACCATCGCCTGCGGGCGCATCTCCAAGATGGACGAAGGCCACTTCAGCGTGGCCAACAAACCGGAATACTGGGGCGCCTCCGGCGGCCTGGAATACGAGGCCGCCTGGGCGCTGGGCGCGGCCAATGGCGTCGGCGACCTGGAAGCGCTGCAATACGCCAACCTGATTTGCAACGAAGACGGCTACGACCCGATCACTTTCGGCGCCACCGTCGGCGCGGCGATGGAGCTGTATGAGATGGGCATCCTGACCAAGGAGCAGATCGGCATGGACGCGCCGTTCGGCTCGGCCCAGGCGCTGGTCAAGCTGGCCGAGATGACGGCCAAGGGCGAGGGCTTCGGCAAGGAGCTGGGTCTGGGCTCGGCGCGGCTGTGCGCCAAGTACGGCAAACCCGAACTCTCCATGGGCGTGAAGAAGCAGGAGTTCCCGGCCTATGATTCGCGCGGCATCCAGGGCATGGGGCTCGCCTACGCCACCTCCAACCGCGGCGCCTGCCATCTGCGCGGCTACACTGTCGCCTCCGAGGTGTTTGGCATTCCGGTGAAGACCGACCCGCTGGTGACCGAAGGCAAGGCCGATCTGGTCAAGGCGTTCCAGGATGCGACCTCGGTGTTCGATTCCGCCGGCGTGTGCGTATTCACCACCTTCGCCTGGACGATGGCCGATTTGCAGCCGCAGTTGGACGCGGCCTGCGAAGGCGGCTGGTCGATGGAAAAGCTGGCGCTGGTGGGCGAGCGCATCTGGAACATGGAGCGCCAGTTCAACAACGCCGCCGGCTTCACCGCCAAGGACGACGACCTGCCGCCGCGGCTGAAAACCGAAGCGGCCAAGACCGGCCCGGCCAAGGGCCTGGTGAGCGGCATCGACAAAATGCGGCCGGAGTATTACAAGGCGCGCGGCTGGGATGAAAAAGGGGTGCCCACCAAGGAAACCCTGTCGCGTCTCGGGCTCTGAGTCGTCCCTGCACGCCAGGGTGCCCGGCTGCGCCGGCCCTTGGCGTTTTCATTTGAGGAAGCCTCCATGAAACATGTGATCATCGGTAACGGCCCGGCCGGCGTGGTCGCGGCGGAAGCGCTGCGCAAGCTCGATGCGAACGCGGATATCGTGCTGGTCGGCGACGAAAACGAACCGCCTTATTCGCGCATGGCGATTCCCTACCTGCTCACCGGCAGTATCGGCGAGCAGGGTACGCACCTGCGCAAGGACGCGGGGCACTACGCGCGCCTCGACATCCGCCTGATCGTCGCCCGCGCCGAAAAGGTCGACAGCAAGACGCGCAGCGTGACGCTTTCGACCCAGGAAAAACTCGCCTATGACCGCCTGCTGATCGCGACCGGCTCGCACCCCCTGCGCCCCAAGATTCCGGGTATGGATTCCCCCAACGTGCATACCTGCTGGACCCTGGCCGACGCGCGCGAGATCGCGGCCAAGGCGAAGCCCGGCGCGCGCGTGGTGCAGTTGGGCGCCGGCTTCATCGGCTCCATCATCCTGCAGGCGCTGGCCGAGCGCGGCGTAAAACTGAGCGTGGTGGAAATGGGCGACCGCATGGTGCCGCGCATGATGACGGAGAAGGCCGGCGATCTGATCCGCCTGTGGGTGGAGAAAAAGGGCGTCGCGGTTCACGTCAACGCCCGCGCCGAAGCCATCACGGCAGCCGGCAGCGGCGCGATGCAAGTCAAACTCTCCAACGGGAAATCCATCGAATGCGATTTGCTCATTGCGGCCGCCGGTGTGCGCCCGAATATCGCTTTCCTCGAGGGCAGCGGCGTCAAGGTCGGCGACGGCATCCTGGTCAACGATCGCATGCAGACCAGCGTGGCGGAAATCTACGCCGCCGGCGATGTCACCGAGGCCGCGGGTTTTCATTCCGGCCGGCCGCAGCTCAACGCGATCCAGCCCAACGCGGCGGACCAGGCGCGGATCGCGGCAAGCAACATGTCGGGCGGCCAGACGGCGACGCAGGGCAGCCTGGCGATCAACGTGCTCGATACGCTGGGCCTGATTTCGACCTCGTTCGGACTGTGGCAGGGTGCCGAGGGCGGCGACGGCGTGGAGCTGGTGGACGAGGCGGGCTTCCACTATCTGTCGCTGCAGTTCAAGGGCGACGTGCTGGTCGGCGCCACCAGCATAGGCTGGACCGACCACGTGGGCGCGCTGCGCGGACTGATCCAGGGCCGCGTGCGGCTGGGGGAATGGAAAGCGAAGCTGCTCGCCGATCCGACGCAGTTCATGATGGCCTATCTGGGCGCAGCCCAGAAAGCCGCATGAAGGTCACGCTCAAGCTCTACGCCGCGCTCTCCGACTACCTGCCAGACGAAGCGCGCAAGACCAACGCGCTGGAACTCGAACTCGCCGCCGGCACCACGCCGGCGCAGGTCATAGAAAGCCAGAACCTGCCGCTCAAACTGTGTCACCTCGTGCTCATCGACGGGATATTCATTCCGCCCGCGGCGCGCGCGGCGCGCGCGCTCGCCGCGGGCGAAACGCTGGCGATCTGGCCGCCGATCGCAGGCGGTTAGCGCGCCTGTCGATGAAGCTGCCGCCGCGCTTCGAGATGACCATCACGCGGGCGGATTTCCGCCGCCTGCTGCCGGCAGCCGTCGACCATGTCGCATTCATCGAGGAGGACCGCGCCTTCAGCTACACCGAGGGCGGGCGCGGCTGGCGCATAGGTTTCGCGCCTTTGCCGTTGCTGCGGCTGGGCCTGATCCGGATCGAGCGCCACCAGATCGATTTCAGCTTCACCGGCTACTCGGCGCAAGCGGTCGAGGATTTCATGGCGCGGTTCGAAATGTATTTCCGGCGCGGCGGCGGCTGAGAACCCGCCGCGCGCTCTGCCAATTCCAATCCAGAGGTCAGCAATATGAATCTAGAACTCACGCTCCACGAAACCCGCGTAATCGGCTGCCTGGTCGAAAAGCAGATCACCACGCCGGAGCAGTACCCCCTGTCCCTCAACGCCCTCACCAACGCCTGCAACCAGAAAAGCAACCGCGACCCGGTGCTCGACCTGGATGAAGCCACGGTGCAACAACTCGTCGATCAACTGATCAAGAAGCGCCTGGCAAGCGAGCAAAGCGGCTACGGCAACCGCGTACCCAAGTTCCAGCACCTGTTCTGCAATACCAACTTCGGCACCCTGAAGTTCTCGCCGCAGGAGCTGGCCGTCGTGTGCGAACTCTTCCTGCGCGGGGCGCAGACGCCCGGGGAATTGCGCAGCCGCGCCAGCCGCATGTGCCGGTTTGCCGATGTCACGGAAATCGAGGCCGTGCTCAACGGGCTGGCCGCGCGCGAGGACGGCCCCTTCGTGATGCGCCTCGCACGCGAGCCGGGCAGGCGCGAATCGCGCTACGCCCATTTGTTCAGCGGCGAGCCGGCCTGCGCAGAGCAGGGCGAAACCCGCAGCAGTGCCCCCGACCGCCCGGAGCCTGCGGGCGACGCAGACGAACGCTGGGCGCAACTGGAATGGCGGGTAACGGAGCTCGAAACCGCGGTGGCGGAATTGCGGCAGGCCCTCAAGCGCCCGGCAGGAAGCTGAGGCGACGCCCGGCGCCGCGCCGGCTCACCACCAGCGCGGCGGCTGGCTTTCCACGGGCTGGATCAGGTCGGCGTCAGCGCCCGCGTCCTTCGCGCCGTCTGCGGCCTGCGCTTTCAACGCCTGCCTCAGGGCCGACTCGAGGCGTTCTTTCCCGTCCCCCCTGAACTCGCGGAACGTAAGCCCGATCTTGAACGCATCGAGCTTGGACGAGTGGATGGCGTAGCTCATCTCGGCAGCAGCGGTCACAACCTTGCGCGCCGCGCCGGCATACGCTGGCGGCATCGCCAGCACCACCGTGACTTCGCCTTCCTGAAACACGTTGTAGTCGACGATCATCGACAGCCCGGACATGCCGATGTCGTGGGTCCTCCCGTGAAACATGGGCCGGGCCGGCCGGTCCCCGCGCTGCGGGTAGATCATGACCAGCCGGAGCTTGAGGCGAACCCTGGGGCCGTCGCGCCTGTCCGCGTCTTCCCACTGGCTCATCGCCATCAGCGGTCCTTCCGGCGCCGGCCACGCGATGCGCATCGCATCGCGTCCAAACCGCACGCGAGCGGCGCAACCCACCCGGTTTCACTCCAACAGGCGCCTGTAAGCGTCGAAACCTTGGACATGAGCGGATTATTCGTCAAGGCGTGGTTTCTCGACTGTGAACTATTGCGCAGCCTGACGAAGATATAGCCGGCCGGCAGCAGCGATTCGCGCATCCCGCAAGCATCAATGTTCAACCTTGAGCGCGACCAGCAGGCGCGACACCATGTTGTAGGCGGCGACGGTCGCGACGAGCTCGACGATGCCTGTTGCGTCGAAGTGCGGTCGCAGGCGCTCGATCAGCGCATCCGGCACCACGATGTCGCGCGTCATCGCATCGGTCAATTCGAGCACCAGCCGCTCGAGCGGCGAAAACACCGCCGCCAAAGGCCGCTCGCGCACGGCCGCAATTTTCTCCGCGCCGACACCGGCGCGCTCGGCGTGGGGAACATGGGCGTCGAACTCGAACAGCGCGCCGTTGAGCACGGCCACGCGCAGGATCATCAATTCGCGCAGGTCGGCCGGCACGCCGGTCTGGTTGCGCACCGCGGTGAGCATGCGCTCCCAGCCCGATGCGATCGGACCGCTGTTCAGCAGCACCTGATACAGCACGGAGACGCGCCCGCGCTCCGCCAGGATACGGCTCTCGACTTCGGCCAGTTCCGGGCGCGTGCCGGGCTGCACCAGGGGCACGCGAATCTCGTGCTTACTCATGTAGTGGTCCTCGATCTTGATCCGGTGATGAAGCTGCGCGATTCAGTCGCAGCGCGCGGTCATGCCGCCGTCGACGACGATCTCGGTGCCGGTGATGAAGCGCGCCTCGTCCGAGGCGAGGAACAGCGCGGCGTTCGCCGTATCGCGTCCGTCGCCCATGAAACCCAGCGGGATGCGCGCTTGGCGCTGGCGCAGCAGCGCCTCGACGTCGCCGCCGCTGCGTTGCTTGGCGAGCCGCGCTTCGACCATGGGCGTGTGCAGCTGCCCGGGGACCACGGTGTTGACGCGTATGCCCTTGGCCGCGTACTGCACCGCGACGACGCGCGAAAACTGGATCACGCCGGCCTTGGTCGCAGCATAGGCCACCTGTGCCGCGCCGGTCCAGCGCAGGCCCGACGCCGAGGCCACGTTGACGATGGCACCGCCGCCCTGCTTCTCCATCACCGGCAGCACATGCTTGCAGGCGAGGAACACGCTTTTCAGGTTGAAGTCGACCTGCGCATCCCAGACTTCTTCCGCCATTTCGACCGGCCCGCCGGGCGCCGAGCCGCCGACGTTGTTGACCAGCACGTCGATCCGCCCCCAGGCGGCGACGCAGGCCGCGGCCATGGCCGCGACCGATTTCGCATCGGTGACATCGCACTGTCGCGCGATGATCTCGCCACCGGCCTGCTGCACCCGCGCCACCGTCTCCTGCATGCGCTCCGGATCGCGGTCCACGGCGAAGATGCGCGCCCCTTCATCGGCGAAGCGCACCGCCACCGCGCGCCCGTTGCCCCAGCCGGGGCCCACGCAGCCTGCGCCGGTCACCAGGACCACCTTGTTTTCGAGCCGAGGTTGCATGCATGTTCTCCAAATCGATGGGCCGAAGGGGGCTGACTCCCTGTCGCGTACAGGCGGATCAGCGAAACTTCCGATCCGGGCTAGTGTAGCGCCGTTCGATTGCGGCCGTAATCGAGTAAGCTCACACCAATAGGAGAAATCAGGAAAGGTGAGTTGCGCGATGATCCCATTGTGGAAAAACCAGACATGCTGACGCTGAACCTCGGCCCGATCGCTGCGCCGATCGGCCTGTTTCTGATCGCGCTGGCGCTGCTGGTCGCGGCAGGGGTGGGCCGCGCGGTCGGGCGCGGCCAGAAGACGGTCATAGGCTATACCTTGACCGACATGCTGATCGCCGCGGCGCTCGCGGCACGCGTCGCCTTCGTCGTCACCTGGTTCGACACCTACCGCAGCGCGCCCTGGTCCATGCTCGATATCCGTGACGGCGGTTTCACCCCGTGGGCCGGCATCGCGGCAGCCTTGCTGGTCGCTCTCTGGCAGGGCTGGCGCAACGCAGCGCTGCGCAAGCCGCTGAGCCTGGGTCTGGCGGCAGGCGCCCTCACCTGGGCCGGCATATTCGGCGCGCTATCCATCATGAGCAATACGTCTTTGCCCACGACGCCACTGACCACGCTTGCCGGCGAACCGGCGGATCTCGCCAAGCTGGCTGGCGGCAAACCCATCGTGGTCAATCTGTGGGCCACCTGGTGCCCGCCCTGCCGCCAGGAAATGCCCCTGCTCGCGGCCGCGCAGGAGAAACATCCGGAAGTGCGCTTCGTCTTTGCCGATCAGGGTGAAGATGCGACGACGGTCCAGCGCTATCTCGCCGCCGCCGGACTGACTGTGTCCAACGTTCTGCTCGATCCCGGCGCCAAAATGGGTCACGAGGTCGGCTCTGCGGGCTTGCCCACCACGCTGTTCTACGACGCCGACGGACGGCTGAGCGATACCCACGTGGGTTTGTTGACTGCGGGCTCGCTCGCCAGCAAATTGAGCCGGCTGCGGCCCCGCTCCCAAGACATGAAGTAGATCACCGCATCCGTCCTATTTCCGCTTCGCCCGAACGGCTTGGAGTTCCTTCTCCTGCAGGTCAGCGGCGTTCTTCTTGCTGGTCTGGTTCGCTGTTGCTTCCTCCAGCCGCTTTTTAGCCTGGCTGAGTTCCTCCGTCAGCCGCGCAATCGCCGCTTGATTCGCTGTTACAGCCTGGCTACTGCGATCACGTTCGATCTGTGCTTGAGTCAATTCCTTCTCCTTCTTACTTACCAGCGCCTGGGCCCCGGCGTAGTCTTTCTGCTTGCCCTCGTCCTCCCTGTTGACGTCCAGCTCCCCTTTTCGCGCCGTAACCGCCTTTCTCGCATCCTCAAGCTCTCTTTGGATCTGGCCGAACTGCTGCTGCGCGTCCGCTTGCACCTTCGTCAGGTCCGGTAGCTGTCCTTTGATTCGATCTAGGTCTGCCTGCTTTTGTACGACTTCGGCCTGTACTCGATTGTATTCTTCGTTGGCAAAAGCCAATTCCCTGTCCGCCTTGTCTTTCCGCACCCTCGCCTGAGCTTCGCTGAACAGACTGACAAGTTCCTCGGGAGAGTTGTTCCCCACTCCCTGCCTGACCTCAAGGCCACCTGAAGGTCCGACGACGAGAGTCGCAATATTTACCGAGTCTGAAACATAAGTCCGGATCGAGTTAAAGGTACAGGAATCGGCATAGGATTCGAGTTCTGTATAGACCTGCTTGAAGCCCTTGTTGCCGAGACTATCGCGAAGGTTCGCTGCGTAGTCCTTCATGCCCGCCAACACCAATTGCTTCACTTTCGAAACCGAAGGGGAGAAGAAAAACGCACTACGGTAATTGTCTTGCAGCCCATCGTTTGCGGTATTCACGCCGCCGTACAAAGCGACTATTGCCGAGTTCGCGCCGCCGAGCCCAAGCAAAGTCGTACCCAGTTGCTTTATGACGTTCCAGTTTTGCTGCTCGAAGTTGAAAAATCTCTCTCGCTCTGCCAACAGCTGAAACCACCGACGACAATAGGCGTCGACTAGCGCAATTCCTTCCTCCTGGTAATTCTGGATTAAATTCCGCGGCCGATGCTTGAGGCAAGCTTCGCCCGCGTCCGTCTTGAGTTTGCCGTTAGCGTCAAAGCAATCACCGTAACTGGTCTGAGCGAGCAGCAATGCACGATAGTAATCGGTGACCGGTATCATCGATGCCGAGGCAGATACTGCGGCACCAGTAGTATGGCTCTCCAGTGGCGCCGCATCGTGCAGTACCTCAGGGTTGACGAGCGTAAGTTCCTGCTTGCTGGAATCGTCTTGTTTCAGTGTCCGCAATATTCCGCAGCCGGTCAAGAGTATGACCATAAAGATACCCACAACTACAATTCGCATTTTCGCCTCCCCCTATTAACCGAATCGACCCTCTCCCGATGTCCCGGCCACTTGCAGGACCTAACCGGGTCAGAGTCGCCACATTCTCGAAACACTGAATTCAAATTAAAAAAGATCCGTTTCCGGCCCGTCTTATTTGGAACTGCCTCATATATCCCGCAAGGCCGTCTGCGGCATGGCCAGCGCGTCTGCCGCTTCGAACACGCTTTTCGCCACCTCGTATCCGAGCGCGCGGTAGCACTCGAACTGCTCTTCGTCGTAGAACTGGTCCATCGTGCTCTCGTGCGGAAAATCCGGATGCAGCGTCTGGTAGCGGTCGACATACACGGAGTCGCCCGTGGAGCTTGTCGACGCTTTCAAGTAGATGATTCGTCCTTCCACCGTGTCGGTATAGCGGATTCGGCCAATCGCATGATGCCGCAGCCCGCCGCCTATGGCGTCCAAGTCCTTTTTGTCGAATTCAATTGCGATGCCCATATCGATCTGAACCAGGCGGCACACGGTCGCCAAACCCTCAAACTGATACGCCCGATCGGCCTCCGCATCGATTGCGATGATCAGGCGCGTGCGGCGGCGGAGTAATTCGTACACTCCGAGGTTGTCCATGTGGCCGCCATCGCTGAGATTGATGTAATTGTCGGTCGTGTCGAGCGTCGACAATAATTCCTTGAACAACAGCCATCGGCCCGGGATCTTGAGCCAGGCCAGCGGCCCCAGTAAGTTCACGAGCCGCGGATTGATCAGCCAGTAACACAGCCTTACGTTCAGCATGGTCAGGACGAAAACGAGCGGCCGCAGCGTCGCATTGCCCATATTCGGCGCAAATGCCGCCCCCGAAATCGCCATTGCCGTACCGAGGTTAAGCCACGGGTCATACGTCTCCAGCGTACTGGTCTTGCAGAAGCCCGTGGCATCGCTGCCCGAAGAATCCCGCGTAAAAAAGAAGGAATCCGCAGTGCGGCCCGGCCGGCGCATTTTCTCGCCCGCCTTCTCCTTCTCCGGCTTGGTAACGTTCAGTGCGGCGTTGACGATATGGTAGGGCATCGACGCCGACGCGCTCCCGGAGGCAAGCGGTTGGATGTCGTTGTGCGCAGGCGGGACCGAATCGGGCCCGGATCTCATCAGATAGGCCTTGCTCAAACGATCGCGGTAAAAGCCATGGAGCGAATAGTCGTTTACATTGACGAACCAACCGAACGCAAATACGACGAGGCCGGCGACGATGTACCACCCGGCAACGCCCCGGTCCAGGGAAACGGATAGCCATTGCTCGGCCAATCCCGCAATAACCGGCTGCACCTGTGCGCCAAGGCCGTTCATCGCCGTCTCCATCAGTCCGTCGCCCGGATAGAACGCCCATTTTGCGAGAATGATGAACAACAGCCACACCAGCAGCGGTCCGAGTATGCCAAGCACGAGCAGCCTGATTGATTTCTTCTCGGCTCCGACCATCGCCACATCCTTCGCGACGAAGAAGCCGAAAACCGTGGTCCCGAGCACCACTAACCATCCGACTGCGTCGCGCCCGGCGTGAAATACCCGGGTCCAGGTGTCCGAGCTCCACGAGCCCAGTTCGTGGTAGAACTGAACCACGTAGGGCTGAGCCTCGACAAACGTAGTCAACAGCACCAGCCCCAGGTAAAACCCGAGACCGCGCGTCAGGCCGTTCCGTTCCCACCAGCTGTCGCACACGGATGACCAGAATCCGGAAACGCGCTTGGCAACCGGATAGGCGATGAAGGCTGCGGCCAGAATCAAAACCAGCCACGTGGTGAAATAGAAGTCCCGGAACATCAATTCGATTGCGGGATAACCCTGCAGCACCAGCGTATAGATGCCGGCGGTGCCGAGGATGAACGGCAGAACGAGGATAAAATTGAGGCACAGGCCGCGCAGAAACAGCGCGGGCATCCGCAGCCTGTCGAGGATGCCGTGCGGCGCGAGATAGTTGCTGTATTCGCGCAAATGCTTGAAGCGCTGGTTTTCCACCTCGCCGATTTGGTGTTGGAACGGAAAGCCCGTCTGACCGGTCGAGTAAAGAGACGAGAGGCAGCAGCCGATATATCCGCCACCCGAAACCGTGGAAAGGTAATCCAGTTTCCGGAATATCCCGACGCTATCGAGTATCTGCAGCGCGCCGAGACTGAACGTGGCTGAACGGATCCCGCCGCCGGAGAGCGACAGCCCTGCCAGGCCCGGGTGCTTGAATGTTTCCGGTTTTTCTTCCACCACCCTTCGCCAAGCCTCGTCCCATTGACGCTGCTCTTCCAATACCTCCTTTAGCACCCCTTTCGGGTTATCGAAGTCCGGCAGAGCGCCGCCGGGGCCCTGCTCAGGAGCAGATCGGGATTCCCCGGCCTCGGGGGGCATGCCTGCCCCGCGGCGCGCGTTGATCGCCTCCAGTTCCTTCTCGAACACCGGCGAAAAGTCTCCGGCCCGGCCGCGCCAGAGATCGATGAATTTCCTGGCAGCTGCCGATGATCTTGCCCCGGCAGCCGCCAAGCCCGACTTTAGCTCGGTGAACCATACCTCCGGTGTCGATTGCGTTCCAGAAAGACCTTTCTCTTCCATCGCCGCCCCCCCTCCTGCGTACGGTATCCGATCGATGCGCGCTCTGCCAATTACGCCAGCGCCGATTCGACCAGCCGCGCCTCTTCCTCCCGGCGCGCGATCAGCCCGCCCACGCCTTTGCCTTCCCACAGCCGCTTCATCGCGCGCAACTGCGCCGCGATCGCGGCGAGGTCGCCCGCGGCGACTGCATCGCGGATGGCGCGCATTTCGCGCCTGCGGTCATCGGGGGAGTCATCCAGCATCGAGGCGCCGCGGTTGTACACCAGGGACACCAGCGCGCCGCGCGCGTCCTCGGGCAGCGCGTCCACGCCCGGAAATGCCTGCGCCGTGCGCAGTTCGTAGAGCGGCAGGGTGCGGGTGTCGAACACCGCCATGGCCGCGTTGCGGGAAACGCGCAGGTCGGCGAGGTCGCCGATGCGGTTGCGGGCGCGCTGCGCGCGCAGGCCGACCACGGCTTTGAGGCGCTCGCGCGCGTCCGGCTTGATACGCTCGCCCCAGTCGGATTCGAACTGGTCCACCGTCACGTAGCCCAGGTCGTAGCCGAAGCCGATGGTGACGCCCGACTTCTCGCCAGGCCACTCGGGTGTGGAACTGAAGCCCTCCGCCTCGAGAATGAGATCCCGGGCCGCTTTCGATATGGGCATACGCCTCCCTGAACGTATTCCAATCTAGACGCCCATCAGATACTTATACCCGCTGCGCTGTCAAGATCAATTCCTTGCTGCGAAGCACCATTCGCGCGCGAGACCCCCAACGAAAAACGCATTGTCGCTGCGCTTCAGCGCCTCTGTTCCAGTACAGCTCGCGCGTGAACGGCACCGCGGCACGCTTGACGCCGCGTTGACCAGCGGCCAATGCCAATAGGGCGCAGAACCGGTAGCGACGCGGGTTTCCAGCTTGTTTGCTGAGAAAGACGCTTAAGCCCTCAGTATTGGAGCGCGCTCGCGGTATAGTACCCAATGCACTATAATCAGTACCGTAACCAGTACTGACAGGAGCCAGCTATGAACACCCTTACCGTTGCCGAACTCAAGCGCCGCGGCATGGCCGCGATCGAGGATGGCCTGCGCCGCGGCCCGGTGCACATCGTCAAGCGCAACCAGCCGGCGGCAGTGGTGCTGTCCGAGGACGACTATCAACGACTGGCGCACGGCAAGGTCGTGGCGACTAGCGGCCTGACTGCCATGCAGTGGCTGCTGTCGCAGCCTGCCGCCGGCAAGCGCGGCAAAGCGAAGATCGACGCCGAACTCAAGGCCGGTCGCGACTGGTGATCGCGTTCTTTGACGCGAGCGCCCTGATCTACCTGATCGAGGCCAAGGAGCCGTTTGCCGGCAAGGTGCGCAAGGAACTGGCGGCGGTCGCAAAGAAGCACCCCGATATCGGAGCGGCAGTAAGCCGGCTGACCTGGCTCGAGTGCCGGGTGGGGCCGATGAAAGCCGACGACAGCGCGACCCTGGCCGCGTTCGATGCGTTCTTCGCCCGGCCCGATCTGGTCTGGGTGGAACTGACCAGAGACGTGGTTGAGTTGGCAGCGGCAATCCGCGCCAGGCACGGCCTCAGGACGCCGGATGCGCTGCAGGCGGCCAGTTGTTTACAGCTCGGTGCGAATCACGTGTTTCTGAGCGGGGACAGCGCATTCAAGCGCGTGCGCGGACTGAACGTGAAGGTGCTGACGTGAGACTGACGCCGAAGCGGGAGCGCTTTGCCGCCGGATGTGCCTCGGTCGGGCAGCGCGACTGGCCCACATGGCCTCTGTGCGCTGATCGCCGCGGCAGCACGCTCCAATTCAGGAGGCGCGCGCAGTCACGCTTAGTTTAACTTTCGTCGTCTTTTGCAGCGCGCTCACGATGTCGAAAAAATTCTCCGTTAAGCCGCCAGCCTCATCTCGGCGGCGACGATGTCCCACACCACCTCTACGCGCTGGTCGTTGCGGCGCTCGATCAGGCCGAGTTCAATGAGGCGCGTCACGTCGGTATGCACGTTCTTGTAGTGGCGCGCGAGGCGCCGCGCAAGTTCGTTGATCGACAGCGGACCGTCGCGCTTCAACTGTTCGAGCAGCGTCCAGCGCGCGGGCGTGAGGTTCTTCAGCAGCGTCGGCAGACTCTCGAAGGTGAGCCGCACCCGCGCCGCCTGCACACCGCCCTTCTCCGCCTGCCGCCAGGCGTGTTCGAAACGGTCCAGCGCTTCTTCTACGCTACCGACCGAAACCTGAATCTTCTGAACCTTCTCAACCTTCTGAACCTTCTTCATCTTCACCTCCGTACCTTCTCATGTCCGCTTCGAAATCGCGCCGTAGTTTGGCCAGGGACACAAAACGATAAACCATCTCCTTGCCGCGAACATGACGGTGATCGCCCTTGCCCGTCTCGTTGTCGTAGCGCACCAGACACTTCCCACCCCGACCGAAATAGAGCCGGTACTTGAGCGCTTGCGGGCGATCGGGTGTTGCTCGCGGCAACTGCCAAATGACCAGTTCGACGATTGAGCCGTCGTCGCGCACGATCTTTTCGTCCAGCACCAGGACAGCTCTTCTGGCTGATGTTGCCATATGGCTTAATATACCATAAGCGGCGAGGCGCGGCCAAGATGAAGAGAAATTGCGCCCAACCCACTTCTTCCCCACCGTTTCTTCCATTCGAAGTCCGAATCCGGCCAGACAACGGCGCCTGCACGGCGCAAAGTGCCGCCGGGATGCACGCTTTGAACCCTCAACCCGCATCCCCAAGGGGAACGACGATGCACGCTTCAAGTGAACCAGCAATCCTGAATTTCGGCACCCCGGTGGTGCTTATCAGCACCACCAATGAAGACGGCACGCCCAACCTCGCGCCGATGCCCTCCGCGTTCTGGCTCGGCTGGCGCTGCATGCTCGGGCTCGCGGCGGAATCCAAGACCGCGCAGAACCTGCTGCGCACGCGTGAATGCGTGCTGAATCTGCCCTCGGCGGACCAGGCCGGGGACGTGAACCGCCTCGCGTTGACCACCGGATCGAACCCGGTGCCGCGGGGCAAGCTCGCGCGCGGCTACCGCCACGTCGGCGACAAGTTCGGCATCGCCGGCTTCACGCCAATGGCTTCCGCAACGGTGGCCGCGCCGCGGGTGAACTGCATGCCTCCGCGCTGGCGCAGATCCCCGAAGCGATGTATCGCAGTCCCGACGTCGACCGGGCGCGGGCGGCGGTGAGATAAGACGGTGCAGGCAATCCAGATTCATCGTCCCGCGGGTTGGGAACAGGCCCGCGAGCCAATAACGACGCGGGTTTCCAGGCTGTTTGCGCAGTCCAATTGAAGCCGCCGACCTCGTTCGGCGCGACACTTCGAATTGGACGAACGCCACCTCCGCATGCACCACGCGCCGGCCCACGAAAAAGCGAGGGAGTAAACTAGCGCTCACCCCATATATGCCAAACGACCATGAACACTGCAAAACTCAAGCGACTGAAGGCCGCCGGCTGGAAAGCCGGCGGCGCCGGGGATTTTCTGCAACTGAGCGATGAAGAAGCCATGCTGGTCGAACTGAAGCTCATGCTGACCGACGCCATCAAGGCATCCCGCCAAAAGCGCGGCCTGTCGCAGACCGACCTCGCCAGGAAAATGGGCTCCAGCCAGTCACGCATCGCCAAGATCGAGGCGGGCGATCCCTCCGTATCGCTCGATCTGATCATGCGCGCGTTTTTCGCGACCGGCGCCACCCGACGGGAGTTGCAGCGCGCGTTTGGAGCGGGGGAAAAGTTGGCTGCGTAGGGAATTGGGTCTCTGAGACCTAGATGCTTCCTTTGCTACTCGTCATCCCGTGTTTTCCAAATGGCCGTCGCCAGATCGCGGCCCACACTCTCCTTAATCGTGGCCGATGGGTTCTTACGCACATATTCGTCATACAGTCGATCCAGTTCCTCCTTTTCGATATTCACAGTGCAGCGCTGCGTCGGGCATCCGGAAGCCCCGGACCCCAAAGAGATATGCAGACTCTTCTCAAAAGGCGGTTTCAAGGAGAGATTCATGGATGCTGTTGTTACTGACGCGTCCGGCGGTAACCTGATGTCCGAACGACATATCACGGAATAAAATCTCCCCAGCGACATTTGCGAATGCCATTCACCTGAGTTCGAGAGAGCAAATGCCACCTCGCACGATTTTGGAATCGCCAAGGTTTGGACGGTGAGAAACATATCCTTTGCAATCCCCGGGCCTTTGTTTGCCAGAACAAAATCTACGTTCATTTTGATGACTTGACCGGAGATCTTTGCCGGGCCTATTGCGAACATGACGAATACGTTTGGCTGCGGCCGTCTTCCGAACATGCCCGCCAAAACATCGTGTGGAGTAGTTTCAAAATTGGAGCCCGCCCTGATGTAATAGTGCTTGTTCGAGACCGCCATATGCGGAACGGCATCACTTTTTGGAATAAGGGATGCCACAAACCCTTTTTCCGCGACTGACCTTGAGACAATTGCATGGTGCCTCACAGAAGGGTGGGGTGGAATAGTGCATCCAGATACCGCGTTTTCAAGCCAACTAACAAAACGCTGCGGGTCGTGTATAGGATATTTTGTATGCGCCACGTCGGCAAAATTCTTTTCACTTGAACAGTCCACGCCCCAAATGATAATGCCGCCCTCGGAATTTCCGAAACCCGAGATTGCCTTACTAAGATTGTTCCTATCATGATCATGCAATTTGTTTCCAACTCCTCCATCCGAGGATCGCTTGAAATCCAGGAACAACTCCTCGGATTGTCTTGCCGCGATAAATTCATCTAATGCAAGCTCGCCTTTGGCGATGAAGGTGTTAAACAAATCTTGGGCTCGGCTCATCGGAGTCTCTCAATATTAGTGACCTAAACGGGATGGAGTCGCTCTATTGTCGAAACACCGACATCAGACAAAAGGAATTCGTCTCCGACCCTTTCTGTTGCTTTCTGTTCTTTCTGTTGCTTTCTGTTGGTGGCGAAGGGCAGCGAGAGCGCGGCCAGCGCCCGCAATGGACAATTCATCTGACGACCATAGGCGCACATTTTTGAAATGCGCAGAAAACATGGCAATGAATCGGACGCGCAAGACTGTAGGGCAAGCCGTTCGACCACCGTAACAACTCGCGCCATAGTTTTTGGGTACGCTCGGCCGCTGCGGTGCGAGCACTAACCTAAAGCGCCCGTTTGACAGTGCCGACTATGGAACATGTGGGTGTTCATGGAACATTCCATCTGGCCATCTCTCCCACGGCCCTTCAGTTTTGATCTCCTTCAGGTCGCTGCCGACCCAACCGAACGAAGTACCAAGAAGAGACTTGACCACATGGTTTTCGCGACGTAGCTCGAGTAAGTTAAATCCCCGAAGACTATCGTCAGGTCTGGCTTTGGCCGGTTTCGTTAAGGTTGTTGCGCAACTGCGTACCATTCTGAGACCATCCCCACTACGGTATTCGATGTCATGTTTATGTATGTGACCATGAAGGAATAACGCTGTCTTTGCTCGCTTCCGAAAAAAGGTTTCGAAGTTCTCAGTATTCGAAACCGCGCTATCCTCTCCAGCAGAGATAGGACAGTGATGGGCTAATCCGATCACGACTGGCGGGGAATCCTCTCCATAGGAACCCACAATGGCCCCCAGTTCATCACCGATCAGAGTCAACGCATCTGAGTCCACCCGCCGATCAGGCAGCGCGAACGCACTCGCCGGTTGCGCGGTATTGATACCGTAGAACATTACTCCGAGGTGACGATAACGTGTCTCCACCCACGCCAAATTCTGGTCGTTGGCATCCAGCGAAAGAAACGGGCATGTGCAAATCTCCGAGAGAAATTGTCGAAACGGAGCGTAAGCATAACGAATTATGTCCTCCTGTTGATCGCCGACCACCGTAATCGATAGCTTTCCCGTTCTCTTATTCGGACGAATCTTCAGTCTGGAAGCAGCAGCGAGAGATAGGTTTACATCATGATTGCCAGGAACGTACAGAATCCTGCTAGTCGGCAGAGGCCCCATTTCCATGCGCTCGCAAAAATATGCGATCCAATTGCGCGCTGATTCGTATTCCCCCGGACGGCCACACTCAGCGACGTCTCCAGTGAACGCGATAAAAGATGGTGGAGCATCACGCCAATACTCCAGTATACGATCAGCACACCTACTGCTTTCCAATCTGAGGGCCTTATCGTCAAAGCCGCCTGCCTGTACATCTGAAATATGTACGATTCGAAGCGGGTCATCATAGCCAATATGGAACTGACTATCGATCCTTTCATTGTCTGCGATCATGCTAGTCAGTGCCCTCACAGCAAAGTCGAGTTGGCCATTTCCAGCAGGATCAATATCTCGCCAATGAAGAAAGGTACGGCAACTCGGGTGTTGCCATGCATCATTGATTTCGGTGGAATTCGTGTTATCCCACTGGCCGCTCAGAATCGCTATGGGAAGTTCATCACCTAAGTATTTGATCGCGTCCGAGATCGTGAAATCTGGCCATTCTTCGTCTAAGACCGCGTCAACAATTGCTCCAGCGTATCGAGTTCGGCGAGCCTTAACAGCCAACTCGTTAGGATGCAACACAAAATCCATTTCTATCTCAAAACCCGGCACGAGTTCCGAAACAGCTTTTTCAAGGCGCTTGTACCCCTTCTTGCGTTCGACGTGCCGATCGTCAACGACAATAACTCGATATTTCACGATCGCTCCTTTATAAAGGCGGAGTGGCGCGGGATCTTGACGGTTACATACGCAAGCACACCACCAGGCCCGTTTTCTGCAATGTCGATTTCTATAGAACCACCCGCCCGTTCCATGCCAGAGATGTTTACCGTCTGCTTTAAGCCAATCTCGCGGTTGGCACTTGAATTTACGGTCGTCAACATCGCGTAGTCTTCGGATACTTCGAGCCTCCACCAGAGATGTGCTTCCGGTTCCCTGGCATCCATTATTGCGGTGGATTCTTTCCATGGATCTCTGATTCTTCGTGTCGCATGAAAAACATTGCCGAGAACTTCCTCCAACACAAGCTGGACATAGGAATCACAATACAGCCAGAGTTTTGAGATCTGAGGATTCCTAGAGCACGCGATGCTCGGGAGCACAATTCCGCCATCTTCATCCGTGCGCCATCGTTTGATGGCATCGCTATTGCGTGGCACAGTGGCTTTTCTTCCAATTGTCTCGGGCCACCTATTTCGAACAGATCTAACAATCTTGCCAATCAGCCGGTTATCGATTTCATCTATGCCGTCATAGTGTTGGAAAAACTGTTCGCCAACACGACTTATCAGTCCTGGAACGCCACTATCACCGTACAAAACTCTCGCAAGCCGCATGGCCGTTCCTCGAATATCGTCAACAATTCCGCTCCTAGGCTCGCTAGTCGAGCGCCCAACGGAGACATATTGCTCAAGGCGTCCCATATGTTTGACGAGCTCGCAGAGATCCACTTCAGGTACTTTTGCAATGAGTTCAGCTCGCACTTTCCGCATAATCTGTTCGACGAATTGCATGTCGTTTAGGACAGCAGCTGCGTCGGCAAAAGTCTTCCCGCTAATCGCCGTTGGTCCTACGTTCGAGAGATCGACTAACCGTTCCCGCATCTTCGTGGTATGGGTAGAAACGGAACCCGGGCGCATTGGATTTCGATAGAACTCCAAGAAGCTGCGAACGACTTCACGGTGGCATCCGTCTCCCCCGAGCATTATGTAATTGTGCTGCTCGATCTCGCCGGCGTCATGCGCAAGTTTGTACGACTCACCCGTGAGGAAGGCGTAGCGCGAGCGCAGAATATTCAGGGCTAAGATCGCGTCGAGATTACCAATGCGCCGCGTCGGCAGGTGCTCCGTTCTACACGCAGTCCAGATTACCCGAAGGACATTATGATCAGCAAGGGTTATGCACAGGCCAGCAAGCGCCATCGCCTGGGTAGAAATCGGGACACTCCAAAGCAATTTGAGCAATTTCATGAATCGCTCCCGTTTTTGAGGGAGAGTCAATTCGTCCAAGAAGAGAAGCAACTGGGCAGTGATCATTTCAATTGCCGCATCCGGGTCCGCAGATTCAATAGACTCGGCTTTCTTAATCGTCGTATCGGCGCGCGTCGTTAAGCGTGTAAGCTCCAACAGAATCGAAGTGGCGGAAGTCGAATCCGGTAGGAAGATATCTTTTTCGGTACGGCTACCGTCCAGTTTGACGTCAACGCCAAAGGTCACCTTAAGTGGGGGCGACAGGCGCATAGGAGGCAATCCTCCGCGATGCCATTGACTTTCGACTTCACGCGTCTTCCATAGACTCACCCATTCTGCTAAGCGCACCTGCTGGCGATCTGAATCCAGCCGACGGGCATACGTCTGGACTATCGCGAGAGCCTGACACAAAGGACAGTCTCGCCCGTTTCCTAGTGTGGGTACGTCCCATCGCCAGAAGCGCCTATGTCTCTCAAAGTATTTGTCAAGTACGGGTTCTTGCGCAGGGAGTCCGGTCCGGTCAAGCAATGCCAAGGTGTAAACCGTCTTCGCATTGAGCCCCTGAAGAAACTGTGACAACTCTCGCAAATGTTTGCCGCTAACGGCACCATCATCAAGGACGACTGCTGACCACTCACCCCACCCCCGAGAACTCACCAACTTCTCAATTTCATATGCAACCAAATGCGACGCCAGAAGCGGCGATACGGTGTGAACACCGAGAAACTTTACAGGTATCATCCCACCTTGAGGCAGAACATCGGCAAATCCCGACTCCTGTCTAATTCGATTGAGCATGGAGTCCGTGACCGGATGTGATGGATAGATAAGGAATTGAGCACGAGCAGGGCGCTCGCGGCGCGGAGAGAAAAAAAACCCGAACTGATCCCTAATCCACCCATATAGAGGCCCAAGCTCCAGGAACGAAAAGTGAAATGCAAGTCTAGTATTTATCGTTAGAAGGTCATGGTGGCTACCGTATTTCCAGTGACCGGTCTTAAGAACGCCAAGCCGCTGAAAATCGTTGTACGTTTCCTCGGGTGTCCTGCCATAAAAGGGGGCCTTGAAATTTACGCGATCATCTTTTCCCCTCCGGTAGCGCAAAATTGATATTGATTGTTCACCGAGTGGCGCAATATATGGCGAATTGGGAATTCGGCGCCACGGGCGCTCACTATCGGTTCCCGCTGGCGATGGAGGCAGGTCTGCGGAGACTGGAAGTTCCGAGACCCAAAGCATTGCGGCAAGTAACGCGCGCCCCTCTACTCCCTGCCAGTCACGATGGATCATCATATGAATGGCTTCACCTTCGCTTGGCTCGACCAGTTGGTTAACCGTTTCGGCTGTTACCGCTACGCTGCCTACCACTAGAACTGAAGTGCTGGTTTTCCCTGCATTGCCAAACGTACCAACTAGCGCATCCTTTACCAGCGATGCGACTAGGTCGTCCGCGCCAACTGCCTCATGGTCTGGAAACAAGGCAAGACATCGACGCAAAGCGCGCCGGCACGCGCGGTAACGGACCGGGTCCGCTAGTGCTTGGGGAAAATCCAGGTAGCGCTGTAGAAGAACTTCACTTTTATCCGACTCAGACCATAGGACCGCGCGGTTGAAGAATATGCTTGCCTGTTCTGCAACTGAACTCCAGAAGATTTCGGAATCCATTTGGCGCAGTAGCACGGCCAAGCTGCCGATCCAGAATAGGGGAAGGTCTTGCGGATCTGGAACACATGCAAAGTTGCGTGCCTTCTCATCCGATGGAATAAACATCCTTTGGTTCAGGGATGTGCTTACGCAGGATACGGTCCAATGATCAGACACTAGGTACAGATCAAGTCTTGCTTCGCTATGAACATTGACATTTAGCAGCAGTTCACGAAATGTTAACGTTTGGAACGGGGTCAGATCGGCGAGAATGAAGGTGCGAACTGGCCTCTTGGGGCGATCATGAGGGTTACCCGCAACTAGCGTTAGCCATTTGGAAATATCTTGCTTGCTCGTCAGACGAGGCGGGCGCAGCACAATCACTAGCGGCGCATCGGAAGGAAGCTCGTCGGAAGACGGAGGCAAACAATTGGGCTCCGTCCGTCGATCATAGAATTCAATGGACTCGGCCGGATCAAACACTGCTTTCGATCTCAACGCGTCACGAATCGCGCGGAGCGTGTGATCATCCGCTTCTACCCAGGCCGCTCGGCATGCTGTAGCGACGTTGGTGTGATTTGGTTGAATGCTAAAGGCATATGCCGTCCCAGAAACAGGGACCAATCCCGCGTATTCCGGAGACGTCGCGCTATCGCGAATGTCTTTGCGGCTATAACTCAGGTTCCATGGCAATGGGCCACCTACCCAACAACCATTCTGGGTGTAGAGGCGGCAATGATCGCCGCCAACAGACAGCAGGTGTCCAAGGTGTTGAAGGCCTGTAACTGCGGTTCGACTGGCATCATGCCGTGGATGACGCGATAGTGCATCGCGAAACAAACGATATGCAATCGATTCAAGTGGGTTCCGTGACAGTTTTGCCTGTCGTAGATCATTCGCGACATGAACGTCATCTGGCGCTTTCCAGTCGGCAATACGAGACGTTAGGCCGATGCCGACATCGCAAACGAATAAATCGAGCCATTCGGCATATGGATTTGGACTGAATTGGGCTTGCCCGTATGTGCTCATACCCCTTTCAAATAATTCAACCCAGTCCTTAGCGTCCGCCTCGATAGGAGGCTTTGCTTCACAAATTCTTGCGTATACACCGACGTAGGTACGAACGTGTTCGAGGTGGGAGTGTTCAGCTACATTTAGAAGTAGTTCATAAAGCAGCTTTCGGAGTTTCTGAAACAGCATATCTCGAGCAAATGGTTCTCCTCCAAACGCGCTTTCGATTGCTCGGTCGTGCGCCTCCCTCAGAAGCTCCTCCACCTTATGTTGGAGCCCAGATTGGTTCTCTTGAAATTCATCAACTCTGAGGAGTCTGGCGAAAATGCAATCTACATTCTTGTAATGCGTCGCCTCAAGCTGTGTGGACAGTCGAAGTCTCAGGTCAAGAACATCTTGTGGCGTCTTAGTTGTCTTTCCTTCACAGCGAAACTGGCCAAATTCGGCAAACGCAGTCAGAAACCCTTGTTGCGCAAGAAATTTGAGAAATATGCGATGACCTTCTGTGCTGAATTTTTCGCTTGTGCTTCCAAGATTCCAAACTACTTGGCGGGGATCTAGCTGGGACTCGGCGATGACTAGCCCGAGACACAGTAGGGGTTGCGGATCCGCCCATTCGACCTCGTGAAAATCAATGACACAGTTTGTGGCTCCTCCTTTAAGGTGTCTCTGCAGCAAACCGAGAATTGCTAGTCCCTCATTCTCACAGAGAATTTTCGGAACTTTCCACTTACACGTTCTCCCAATTGCTGTGGGTCGATTACTCACGGGAACCGCGCTGCGTTGCCTAGCAGCCATAGCCACCCCCATCTTGCTTTGAATAGTTCGGTATACTTTTATCCCCCAAACGTATACCTCGTCCCCGTCGAACTGAGCAGCACCTTCCCCGGCATTTCCTGTTTCGCCACTTCGTAGAACGTCGTCCCCGTGCAGTGCATCGGGATCAGGTAGTCGGGGTTGAGTTCCTTCAACGCCGCCACGGTGCCACGCACGTATTCCGGCGGCATGGGCATCAGGTGGAAGCCGCCGAGGATGGCGTGCACTTTGCTGATGCCCGATACTTTCATGGCTCCGCGCACGGAGTTGACGATGCCGCGGTGCCCGCAGGAGGTCATGACCACGAGGCCCTTGCCTTTGACGTTGAAGCAGGTGGCCTGTTCGTGCTGGAAATCATCGGGCACGATGGTCACATTGCGTTTCTCGACGGGCAGGCCCTCGGGCGCGCAGCCGACGCCGTCCTTGATGCCGACTTTCATGCGCGAGGGCTGCGCCGGCTTCTCGAACGACACCAGCGGCAGAAATCCGGTGGTGAAGCCGTGGTCGGCGAACAGCGACGGCTTTTCTGCGAACAACACTTGCAGTCCGGCATCCGCGATCGCTTTGCGGTCCAGCGCGCCGAAGTTGCTCGGCGCGTTGACCGGGCCGGTCTCGCGGCTGCAGAAGCACTCTTCGCCGCCGAGGTAGAACGGCAGTCCGGGCTTGAGCTTCTTCTTGTGCGCGGCGAGGAATCCCACCATGCCGCCGAAATGATCGTAATGGCCGTGGGTGAGCAGCAGGGCGTCGAGTTTCGCCAGATCGATGCCGAGCAGATCAAGGTTGTTGTTGAGCGTGTCGCCGGTGAAGCCGAAATCGATCAGCATCTGCCGCGTCTCGGCGCCGCGCGCCGACTCCAGGTGCAGCGACAGGCCCCATTCGTTCTGCAGCGTGCGCGGCAGATCCGACGACGGCGGGCGCGCAAGGCGCTGCACCCCCACCTCGCCGAACTTGCCCGAGGGCAGGAACAGGTGGTGATACGAGTCGGTCACCACGCCCACCGACAGCCGGTCCACTTCGGGCAGCGCGCCCGAGAGCGCCTGCGCCGAGGCGACGCGAATGTTGGAAAATACGCCGCCGGCCAGGCCCAAGCCGCCGGCGCCCATCGCGGCCAGCAGTCTGCGGCGCGCGGGGCTGCCCAGGTAGTCGCTCATCGTCGTCTCCTCCCGTAAACGCGAATCGGATGCCATGCCGCATTGCGCGGCCCGACTAGCATACGCCGGTTCGGTGCGCGCAGATATCCGTCCAAACCACTATTAGCAAGCCGTCTATTCCGCTATTAGGCCATCGTCTAATTGCCGCTTGTCGCAGCGGCCTACTGCAGCGTCGACGCCGCCCCGCAGCATTTCTTGAATTTCTTGCCGCTGCCGCAGGGACAGGGATCGTTTCTTCCCGGCTTCGGCCCCTCGCGCCGGAAGGTCGAGGCGAGCAGGCTCTCGTGCTGCTCCCGTCTGAGCGGAAGCCAGAAACGGTAGGTCGCGGCCACCGATCGGGCGAGCTGCGCCGTCAGCGCCTCGCGCTGGGTCGGCGACTGCGTCAGCGCTTCTTCGGCCTCGGTGAGTTCATCGGCGCCCAAAAGGTGTATCGGGCGCAACGCTTCCCGGGCGGAGGGGTCGTCGAAGAGAGGCTGCCAGTCGCCCCGGCACAGCGCGATTCCCTGCATGAAGCCGTGCGCCCACATTTCGCCTTCGACGTACTCGCGCGGGTCGCCCTCGTACACCATGCTGTCGAGCAGCGGGTCGAAGGCATCGGCGTCGTACTGGAGCGTCCAGATGATGCCGTTCATGTGGCGCATCACCAGTTCCAGTATCCGCTGCGCCTGCTCCGCGGACCGGTAATCGGGCGCGTCGTCTTCGCTCGGGCCCCAGACGCCGGGCAGCCACTGGCTGGGCAGAAGGGTCGCGGGTCCGATCACGATAGCGGTGAGATAGCCGTCCAGCGTGTCGAGCAGCATCGTCTCGTCGGACACGGCTGCGGACAGCAGGAATTGCTGCAGTTCGTCCAGTTCCTCGTCGGACAGGGGAGTCGATAGTTTCGCGATCATCGGTTCAGCTCATCGAACGCTGCTGGGTGATGATTGTACGGCCGGGAACCGCATCCAGCCTAGCGTACGGCGCGATCCCCGCACGCTTCGGCGCGGAATAGGACGCAGAGCGTTGATCGTTCTCGACACCCATGCGCTGATTTACGACGCGCTGACTCCCGCCGGGTGGCGCCGGCCTTTTTTGTTCGCACGGATGGCCGTTTACACGGACCGTCCAGACATGTACACTTAATCTGTACACAACGGGATCGCGCCATGTCCGACACTCTAAAAACCGAAGTCAACGTCACCGAACTCCGCCAGAACCTTCCGGCTTACCTGGCCGAGGTGCAGAAGGGCAAGGAGATCGAGGTCACCTCGCGCGGAAAGGTGATCGCCCGCATCGTAGCCGGCGGCGATCCCCACCAGGAGGCACGTGAGCGCCTGCTCGCGATCCGCAAGCACTGCACCGTCGGCGATGTGGTCAGCCCGACCGGCGCGGAGTGGGACGCAGAGCGTTGATCGTTCTCGACACCCATGCGCTGATTTACGACGCGCTGACTCCCGCCCGGCTGTCGGCCCGCGCCCGCAAAGCCATCGCTCTCGCTTTCACCGAACGGGAACTCGCCTGCAGCGACATCAGCTTATGGGAGATTGCAATGCTCATCGCACGCAAGCGGCTCAACCCCGTGATGGACGCGCGGCAGTTCTTGCATGACCTGATCGCGGCGCGGCATATCCGCGTGCTGCCGATTACGGCAGAGATCGCCGTGCTGTCCCAGTCCGACATGTTTTCCCATGGCGATCCGGCGGACCGGCTGATCGCAGCCACTGCCCGCCTCCACCGGGCGCCGTTGATTACATCCGACGCGGAGCTGCGCAAGCTGAAGGAAGTCGCCACGATCTGGTAAGCCGGCCCATCTCCACCGGCGCTGACAGGTCGAAGAACCAATAACGACGCGGAGTTTCAGCGGCGGCGGGGCTCGCGACCGTCGCGTCCGGCGACGCTATCAGGCGCACCGCCGCTCGTCCAAGCTACCTTGCTTCGGCGATTTGCTTGAGCGTGAAGGTGTAGCTCACCTTGTCGAGCGGCTTGTGGCAGGCAAGGCACTCCGCCTGGTTCACGCCGGACCGATGCTGCTTGTCGGTGGTGAATACGGCATAGTTCCAGTCGGCGTTGCGCAACATCGCGGGAAGGTCATTACCCCAGCCTGCGTCGCGCGCCATCGCCGTGTAGAACAGCAGCTTGTCGGCGGCGTAGAAGCCGTCGCCGCCCGTTACCGGCTTGCCCGAGCCATCGAGCTTCGCCGCGTACACTTCGGCGAACAGCACCGAGCCGTCGGGCAGCGGCTGGCCCGCCTTCGCCGCCGCCACCGCGGCCTTGTTCGCGTAGTAGTAGCGCACTTGCTTGGTCGCCGGAAAGTCTATCGTGTGGTACTTGACGAACGTGTCCTTGTAGCCTTCGGGGAAGCTGACGCGGGTCTGCGCCACATTCGGCAGGAAATTGGACTTGGCGCCCGTCGCGGCGCCCGCCTGCGCGGCAAAGTAGGCGGCGACGTTGGCCATGTCCTCGGCGCTGAGCTGGGCCGCGATCGCGTTCATGAGCGGGTTCTTGCGCGTGCCTTCCTTGAGCGCCTTCAGCTGCGCCTCGAGATAGCCCGCCCGCTGCGCGGCGAGATTGGGGATGGCATCGCTCACGCTCACCCCGTTTGCGCCGTGGCAGGCCGCGCACACCGTGGCGGCCTTGGCCCTGCCGGCTTCAATATCCGCGGCTTGCGCGACCGGCGCGACGGCCAGGACCAGGGACCATGCGAGCATTCTGTTCACGGGTTTCTCCTTTAGACGTTGGCGCGGCGGCGCGCGCTGTTCTCCGCGTGGGAGCTAACACGCTGTGCGGCCGTATTATTCCGGGCAGGGTCTGCGCGCCCGGCAGACGCCGTCCCCAAAACGCGCAGCCCCGCGATAATCGCGGGGCTGCGCCGGAACACCACATAGCTGTGGCCTAATAGTGTCACGTCACCGTGACGTATGCCGGCCTGTCCTTGCCGGCTTCAGGGTCGGGCTGTCGGAAGTTTCATCGATAGGTCTGCCTCCATTCAGGGCTCTTCAATGCAGCCGGGCGCTTATCGCCCGCTTCGTCACTCTGGTCAAGGCACCTTTCAAACCTCGGGTCAATGTGGTCACCGCCCGTCCGCATCAGGTACACCCGGCTAAGGGGCGCGCACAACAGCGGAGGTCTTGGGCAATAACCTGTCGGTAGCTCTATGCTCGAAAGGTACCTTGACCGGAATAGCGAAGTTATTTCAGTTAACGGCAGCCCTGCGCAAAAGTGAACGCTTGAGTGGATGTTCGCACTGCAGCCCACCGGAGGCAGGAAATCGATCGGCGGGCCGGGTTGAGGCGCTCCCCGGAAAAGCCCATGGCTTGACTGCGGCGCGCGCCAGGCGGATGCTTGCGTAACGCGAGGCGAGGCCTGTCGATCTGCCGTTTCGGCGTTTCCGCCTCGCTCCCCGATTCCCAATCCGCAAAGCCGGCTCCCCATGCACATCGACCGCGACATCAAGCTCGACTTCAGGGACGTTCTGATCCGGCCGAAGCGCTCGGCCCTGCCCTCGCGCGCGGAAGTCGACATCACGCGCGAATTCGTCTTCAAGCATTCGGGCAAGCGCTATCGCGGCGTCCCGGTCATCGCGGCGAACATGGATACGGTCGGCACCTTCGACATGGCGCGCGCGCTCGCGCCCTTCGGCCTCGCGACCGCGCTGCACAAGCACTATGGCGGCGACGAGCTCGTCGCCTTCTTCAAGGCGCTCAAGCCGAAATCGAACGCGTTTTATTCGCTCGGCATCACCCAGAACGATCTGGACAAGTTCGAGAGCGTGATGCAGCTCGCCGGCAATGCGATCCAGTACGTCTGCATCGACGTCGCCAACGGCTATTCGGAAACCTTCGTCAAATTCGTCGCCGAGTTTCGCCGCGCCTACCCCAAGCTCACGCTGATGGCCGGCAACGTCGTCACCGGCGAGATGACCGAGGAGCTGATCCTGTCCGGCGTCGACATCGTCAAGGTCGGCATCGGCCCGGGCTCGGTGTGCACCACACGCACCATGACCGGCGTCGGCTACCCGCAGTTGTCCGCCGTGATCGAATGCGCCGATGCCGCGCACGGACTGGGCGGGCGCATCTGTTCCGACGGCGGCTGCACTTCGCCGGGCGACATCGCCAAGGCCTTCGGCGGCGGCGCGGACTTCGTGATGCTGGGCGGCATGCTCGCCGGCCACGACGAGTGCGCGGGCGAGGTGGTCGAACAGGACGGCGGGCGCTTCAAGCGCTTCTACGGCATGAGTTCGCGCACCGCGATGCAAAAGTACGCGGGCGGCGTCGCGCACTACCGCGCCTCGGAGGGCAAGGAAGTGCTGGTGCCCTATCGCGGCCCAGTGAAGGAAACGCTGCAGGACATCCTCGGCGGCCTGCGCTCCGCCTGCACCTACGTGGGCGCGCGCACGCTGAAGGAACTCACCAAGCGCACAACCTTCGTGCGAGTGAGCATGGAGTCGAACGAACGTTACGGCGAAAATTGAGCAGCGGACCCGGTCCGGCCAGTCCTGACCGGGGATGATGAATTCTGAAGGAAGAAAAATGGCCCGGAAAAAGCGCGCGAAACCCAACGGCGAAGTTCTGTCCGACGCGAAGGAACTGGCCAGGATCGAGCAGTATTGGCACCTGGCGGGCCGCTCCAAGCCGCGCAAACCGCCGAAGAAGTACAAATACGTCGAGGAGCTTGCCCACCTGCAGGTCGAACTGATCAAGCTGCAGGAATGGGTCCGCCTGCACGGCCTGAAGGTCGCCGTGATTTTCGAGGGCCGCGACGCCGCCGGCAAGGGCGGCGTCATCAAGCGCATCGCCGAGAGCCTCAACCCCAGGGTGTGCCGGATCGTCGCGCTCGGAACGCCGACCGAACGCGAGCGCGAGCAGTGGTATTTCCAGCGCTACGTTCCGCATCTGCCCGCGGCGGGAGAAATCGTGCTGTTCGACCGCAGCTGGTACAACCGCGCGGGCGTCGAGCACGTCATGGGTTTTTGCACCGAGGCTGAATACAGGGAATTCCTGCGCGCCTGCCCGCTGTTCGAAGAGATGCTGGTGCGTTCCGGCATCTACCTCATCAAGTATTGGTTCTCGGTGAACGACGAGGAGCAGGAGAAGCGCTTCCAGGAACGCATCCACAATCCGACCAAGCGCTGGAAGCTCAGTCCGATGGACATCGAGTCGCGCAAGCACTGGAGCGAGTATTCCAAAGCCAAGGACGTGATGTTTGCCGCCACGGACCGCAAAGCAAGCCCCTGGTATACGGTGAATGCCGACAACAAGAAACAGGCGCGCCTCAACTGCATTGCCCACTTGCTGCAGCAGATTCCCTACGAAAACATGACGCCGGTCGAGATCGAGGTGCCGCCGCGGCAGGGCGACATCGGCTACAAGCGCCCGAAGCTGTCGAGCCAGCGCTTCGTTCCCAAGGTGTACTGAGGCAGGAGGGCGGGGGCGAATTTCCCCTCACCCCTGCCCTCCCCACCTCGCGCCAAAGTCGCTCGGATTCGGCAGGCGCGCGACCGTACGCAGGTACGGTCGTGTGTCCCGCCTCATCCCCGCAAGCGGGGAGAGGGGGTATTCGTGGCGAGCAGGTCACATGTCTGGCACATCACCGCGTAGGAGCGGCCATTGCGCGCTCCGCGCGCCAACCGTGTCTTCTGCACGGATGAAAAACATATCCGTGCAGAAGACACGGTTATGGGTAAAAACAAAGGCTGCTTGGGGTGGGTCTTATCCAAGATCGTCGATTGTGCGCGGATACGCTTTTCATCCGCGCACAATCGGCGATCCGCGCGGACGAGACGCCGGCCGCGCAAAGAATGGCAACGCTGCAACTACCGGAGGCGCGGTTCAAGTCGCCACGTACAGAATTCGGCGGGCGCACGACCGTACGCGGGCAGGGTCGCGGCATCGCCTCGCCCTTCCTTGCGGCAGGGCGAGGACCGGCTATTTAAGCCAGCAAGGCGCGGAAGCTGCGGTTGACTTCGGCGCTGTGATGGCGCGCAGCCTTGTTGCTCGGCGCGAGCGGCTCGCTGTAGAAGAATTCCGGCAGCTCGTCGTCGGCTTCGGTGAAACCCGCCTGCTGGTTGAACTCCCACTCCATTTTCAGCGCCTCCAGCCCCAGGGTCTGCAGGAAGTCCGCCGGCAGGCTGGTGCCGTGCGCGTCGTTCAGCGCGGTGACGATGAGTTCCGAGCTGACGCTGGTCACCGAGCGCCCGAAAATGCACAGGCCGATGGAATCGACGGCGGCGCACGCCGTCTGGATGCCGAGGCTGGCTTCGACCAGTTGCGCGGTGGTCTTGTCCTTGCAGTCGAACACCGGCAGGTTGCCCGCGGTGTGGTCCGCGCCCTGCGCAGTGAACATCATGGAAATGCCGGTCACTTCGATCACGCGCGGGTCGTAGGCGCTGATGCTCTGCTTCTTGATCACCGGAATGCGGGTGACCTTGTAGTGCGCGCCGGCGCGCGCCGCGCCCTGCGCGAAAATGCGGCCGCGCTCGTTGCCCTGGCGGATGTCATCCAGCGCCTGGTGCATGAAGGCTTCGTCGCCGAACTTGCCCAGGCCCGCTTCCATCAGCACGGCCAGCGTGGCGCCGGCTTCGATGGTGTCGATGCCGAGGTCGTTGGCGACGGCGTTGACCCGGGCCACCTGGTCCGGGTGGGTGAGGCCGCAGTTGCTGCCCATCAGCCCGAGCGTCTCGTATTCCAGCGGCGACACCAGTTCCTTGCCGTTCTCGTCGACATAGACGTTGCTGCATTCGATCATGCAGCCCGGCATGCAGGCGTGCGAGATCTGCCCACCGCGGCTCTTGTTCAGCTCGCGCACATAGTCGCCGCCCAGCATCAGCGGGCCTTCCGACGCTTCGACCAGTCGGCCGGCGCTGAAATTGCGCACCGGCAGGCCGCCGATGCGGTTGGTGATGTCGCCCATCATCGCGGTGCCGGTGGTCTTGAAGGTGTTGATCGCCGGCTCTTTGGCGAGGCGCGCGCCGTATTCGCGGATCGCGCCCATGACTTTCTTGCGGTCGTGGAAGGTCGGCATCTTGTGCACGTCGATGACGATGGCCTTGACCTTCTTCGAACCCAGGACGGCGCCGACGCCGCCGCGCGCGGAAAGCCGCGTCGGCCGCCCGTCGGTATCGGTAAAGGCGATGCCCGCCATCAGGCCCAGGTACTCGCCCACCGGGCCGCACAGCGCGAAGGCGATCTTCTTGCCGTATTTCTCGAACAGCAGCTCGGCGGCCTCGTTGTTGCCCTTGCCCATGTAGGGCTCCGCGCTGTCGTAGGTAATGGCGCCTTCTTTGGTGATGCGGATCACGACCCATTCTTTCGACGCGCCATAGAGCGTAAAACCGGCGGTCTCGAGCTGGCCGAGCGCGAAACCGAAGGTGCCGCCCGAGTTGGCTTCCTTGATGCCGCCCGTCAACGGGCTCTTGCAGCCGACGCTCAAGCGGTTGGCATTGGAGAAATTCGTCCCCGCGAACGGCCCGGCCGAGAAAATCAGCGGATTTTCCGGCGACAGCGGGTCGACCTTGGCCACGCCGAGCTTGAGCAGGGTCTTGGCGATGAAATGCCGGCCGGCGCGGATGATGTCCTCGCCGTGCAGTTCGTCGGTCCTGACCGAGCGGTCGCCGAGATTGATGTGCAGGTACTTGCGCATGTCGATGTCACCCTGTGTGGATTGAATATTCGGATAGCGATACAGCGGCAATTCTACCCTTTTCACCCCGGCCCCGCCCCGTCCAGGACGGTCGCCGACCCTGATGTCGGCGTGGACTTTAGGCGTGGGGTGCGGTTCTCAGAGCTTCTTGCGAAACGCCTTGCCGATCAAGTCCAGCGCTTCCGGGCTGTCCCATTCCTTGGCGCCCCGGACCTTTTTCACCACGCGTCCCTGGGCGTCGACCAGGACGGTCAGCGGGATGGTATCGGCGCCCAGCATGGCTTCGAGCAACAGCTTCCTGTCGTGATAGTTGTCGAACGTGACTCTTGCCTGCCTGAGGAATGCGGCGGCCGCGTTCGCGTGGTCGTCGGTCGAAACGCCGATGATATTGAACTGCTTGCCGTTGAAACGGCGCGACAGCCGCTCCAGCGACCCCATTTCCGCGCGGCAAGGGCCGCACCAACTGGCCCAGACATTGATGATCAACGGCTTGCCGCGCAGTTCGGACAGCGTCCGGTAATCCCCGGCAAAGCCGTACAGCGGCGTATCGCGCAGCATGCCGCCTTCATCGACTTCGCCCGGCATTTTGGCGAACGCGGTGGCGGAGCTCGCCAGCATGCAGAACAGGATCAGGAAGATTGTTTTCATTTAAGGCCGCGGCGATCACACCCGGATGCGCCGCTCCATGCGGAGAGGTCCACAGCGGGATCCTGCCGTGTTAGAGGTGTATTTTCTCACATTAGCCCGGCGCCGTGACGCCGTCGCGCGGCATTCCGGGAAATGCACGCCGCCGGCCAACCGGCTACACTTGCCCCCGGCCGCGAACGCTTCAACCCAGGGCAGGCGATGATTAGCGCGACACGAGAATTTCAGGTGATGGTGAAACCGATAGGCGCGGTGTGCAACCTCGACTGTCGCTATTGCTACTACCTGCAGAAAAAAGATCTTTATCCCGACGCCGGGCCGTTGCGCATGGCCGACGACTTGCTGGAACGCTACATTGTCCAGCACATCGAGGCCAGCCCGACCGAAGCTATCCTGTTTTCCTGGCACGGCGGCGAACCCACGGTATTGGGGCTGGATTATTTCCGCCGCATCGTCGAACTGCAGCGCAAGCACCGGCCGCCCGGGCGCAGCATTCTCAACGGCATCCAGACCAACGGCACCTTGCTCGACGCAGCCTGGTGCCGCTTTCTCGAGGAGGAGCAATTCTTCGTCGGCCTCAGCATGGACGGGCCGCGGGAGCTGCACGACCGCTACCGCGTCGACAAGCAGCAAAGGGCGACGCACAAGAGCGTGCTGCAGGCATTCCAGCTGCTGCAGCGCCACCGCATCCATTGCGACGTGCTGTGCGTGGTGCACAATCAGAACGCGCGCCAGCCGGCGGTCGTCTATCGCTATTTCAAGGACATCGGGGTCAAGTTCCTGCAGTTCCTGCCCCTGGTGGCGCGCGGCGCCGAGGGCGGCGTCAGCGCGGAAAGCGTTACACCCGAAGCCTACGGGACTTTCCTGTGCGCCATCTTCGACGAATGGGTGCGGCAGGATGTCGGCAAGGTCAATATCCAGAACTTCGACGAGGCGACCCGGCCCTTCCTCGGGATGGAGCACGCGCTGTGCGTGTCCGGCCCGGTCTGCGGCAATATCGTGGTGCTCGAGCATAACGGCGACGTGTATACCTGCGATCACTTCGTCGACCCCGCGCACCGCCTGGGGAATATCCGCGAAACGCCCCTGGCCGAATTGCTGCAGACCCCGGCGCTGCTCGAATTCGGCCGCGACAAGCGCGATCGCCTGCCGCGCTTTTGCCGCGAGTGCGCGGTGCTGTCCCTGTGCAACGGCGGCTGCCCCAAGGACCGGCTGGCCCGGACGCCCGAGGGCGAAGCAGGACTGAACGCCCTGTGCGGCGGTCTGAAGGCGTTCTATACCCACAGCCGCCCCACCCTGCAAAAGCTGGCGTGGCACCGGCGCTCGGGCGAGCCGATAGAAAATTTCATGCGCACACTGAAGTCCGGTGTCGCGGCGCCAGCGCCCGCAGCCAGCCGCAACGACCCCTGCCCCTGCGGCAGCGGCAAGAAATACAAGAAATGCTGCCTGTCGAATTGAGACGCCCGACAGCGCGCAATTCAGCCCGGCTTTTCCGCGGAAACCCTCACGGCGCCGCGACCACGCCGTCCTGAACGAGTTTGTCTATTTCGGCGTCGGCGTAGCCGCAGGCGCGCAGCACACTACGCGTATCCGCGCCTATGGCCTTGCGCCCCGCCCAGCGGATCTTGCCGGGGGTGCGGTAAAAATGCGGGGCGATGCCGGGAATGCGCAGCTTGCCCAGATCCGGATCGTCGAGAGTCGCAATGCTCTCGCGCGCGACGACATGAGGATCCTGGAAGAACTGCTCGATGTCATTGATCGGCCCGGCGGCGACGTCGCATTCATGCAGAATCCTGAGCGCCTGCTCTTGCGTGCGCTGGATCATCCACTGCGCGACGATGTCGTCGATCTCCTGCGCGCGCAGGGCGCGCAGGACATTGGTCGCAAGCGTGGGGTCGTCCGCCAGATCGTCGCGCCCGATCGCGCGAAACAGACGCCGCGCCGTGGCGTCGGTGGTCGAGGACACCACGACCCAGCGCGCGTCGGCGGTAGGATAGGCGTTCCTCGGAACGCTGCTCTTGGAGCGATTGCCCCGCCGCTGCATGACCTCTCCGGTCTGGTCGTAATTGACCACCATGTTGCCCATCAGCGACATCAGCGATTCGTACAGATTGAGCTCTATTTCCTGCCCGCGGCCGGAACGCGTGCGCTCGTTGACTGCGGCGAGCACCGTATAGCAGCCGACCAGCGCCGTTACGCAATCGGCAACCGGGAAGGCGGGCAGGGACGGCGGGCCGTCCGGCTGGCCGTTGGTAAACACGAAACCGCTGAACGCCTCGGCCAGCGTGCCGAAACCGGGGTAATCCCGGTAAGGCCCGCTGCGGCCGTAGCCGCTGATATGCAGCAGAATCAAGCCCGGATTTTCGGCGGAGAGTTTGGCGTAGTCCAGGCCCCAGGCCTCCATCTTTCCGGGGCGGTAGTTCTCGACCATGATGTCGGCGTCGCGCGCCAGGCGCGCCAGTATTTTCGCGCCTTCGGGCTTGGTCAGATCGATCGCCACCAGCTGCTTGTTGCGCGAAACCACTTTCCACCACAGCCCGACGCCGTCTTTGACCGTGCCGAGCCGACGCACGTCGTCGCCGCGCGGCGGCTCGATCTTGATCACCTCGGCGCCGAGATCGCCGAGATTCGCGCCTATCATCGGTCCGGCGAATATGGTGCCCAGGTCGAGTACGCGCAAGTTGGTCAGCGGGCCGGTACGCGGCGTCATGTTTTGTTTTTCCAATGCATCCGCCTCGAGTGTCATTCAGTCTGTCGCAAATTGATTCCGGCTTGTTTCCTGCATTGAGTATTGCGTAACTCCATGACGGTTTCGGGAACGGTCACCCCCTCACCCCAGCCCTCTCCCCCGGAACGGGGGAGAGGGAGAAAACTCCCTCTCCCGCCTAGGCGGGAGAGGGTCGGGGTGAGGGTGGGCTGTCACGCAACCGTGCAATTCTCAATAATGCGCTGCGGTTCTGTGAATTCGAAGCGCGCTTATTCATCCCAGCGCGCTTCGGCCACCGCATTGCGCGCGCAGATGCGGCCGAACGCGAAGCATTCGCCGATGTTGCCCGTGCCCTGATACAGGTAGCTGTAGATCGATCCGAGTTCGCCCGCGCTGTAGAGCCGCGCGATGGGCGTGCTGTCCGGCCGCACGATCTGCCCGCGCTCGTTGCGCCGCGGCCCGCCTTGGGTGTTGAGCATGGACGGGGAAAGTTCGATCGCATAAAACGGCGCCTGGCGCAGCGGAATCAGCATTTTGCTGCGGCCGAAATCCAGGTCCTTGCCGCTGGCGCAGTGCTCGTTCCAGCGCCCGACGCAGGCTTCGAGCGCGGGCGGATTCAATCCGACGGCCTCGGCCAGGGCCGCGAGGCTCCCGGCGCGCTTGATCCAGCCGCGCGCCAGCTCGGCGGAGTTGTCCTCGCTCCAGTCATAGCGCTCGATGATCCGCCCCCAGCCCATGACCGGTTTCTTGTCGTAAAGCGGGCCGGCGGTGAATAGCGCGTGATCGAATACCATGAACATCGGACAGGGCGCGGGCGACGGCACCCAGCGGCCGTTCTTCTTGATTTTGCCGTGCAGGGTCCTGAGCTTTTCGTCGGTGAAGCGCTGCGCGTCGGGGCCGACCACGACCATGCCGCCGGCCTGCTCGTGGCCGAAATGCAGCGGCGTCATCGAAAACGTGGTCTTGTATTCGGGCACTTTCAGCGCCATCGACGGGCCGGCGTAGTTGTTCATGTGCCACAGGTCGGCCCCCACGGTCAGACCCATCGTGACGCCGTCGCCCTCGTTGTAAGGCGTGCCCGAGGTGTAGCAATAGGGCAGGCCGGGCAGGTAGTTGCGGATCATCTCCTGGTTGTTCTCGAAGCCGCCGCAGGTGAGCACGACGGCCTTGCGCGCTTTGATGGTGATCGGCTTGCCGTTGTGCTCGGCGCGGATGCCGAGGATTTCCCTGGTCACGCCGTCCTGGATCAGCGCCCGCCCCGGCGCTTCGTAGAGGATGTCGATCGCCCGCTGCTTCACCGCGCGCTCGAAGAAGTTCCACGTATTGGAATAGCCCAGGATGTCGCCGTGATGAAACTTGTGCACGCAATCCGAGCCGGGGAGCTCGGGAAACTCGACGCCCGCGGGCGGGAACTGGTGCTCCTGCGGGTCGCCGCCTATGCTCGCGAGCCAGTCGTTGTTCCGGCTCAACTCTTCGGCCCACACCCGCACCATTTCCCGCGGGACCTTGAACGGACCGCTCATCGCTTCAAGGTAGGTGATGGCCTGGTCCACGTCGGACACGTTGAGATAGCCCTGCGCGGCCACGCGGGTGTTGCCGCCCTCCTCGCCCTCGGGCGCTTTCTCCAGCATCAGCACCGAGGCGCCCAGGTCGTGTGCCGTGATCGCGGTGGCCGCACCCGCGCCGCCGAAACCGACCACCACCACGTCCGCCTCCCTGTCCCATTTTTCGGGTAGCCACGGCTGTCGCACGATCATCGTCTCCGGGTTCGCAATCAGGGTTCGAATGCCTTGCCGTTGCGCGCTGCGCAGCGCATTGACAAGGCGTCGCGCGCTAGATTAGCATCATTCGCAGTTCAAATAAATCATTCGCTTAGCGAATTACAGATCGTATCCGCCGACCGCGGGCGCAGCGGCATGCGACCCGTGGTTTCTGCCGGATTCGCAGCACGCCGGCATCGATCACCGCGATTCGGCACAGCGAAAATTTCATCCTCGAGGAGCTTATGTCCGATACCGATAGCGTCAAACCGGAAACGAACGGCACGTCCCTGCTGCAGGCACGCTACGGCGCCGCTGCCGCGCCGGCTGCGGGCAAACTCAACGACGCGCTGCGCGGGCTGCTCGCACACCGGACGGTGCGCGCGTTTCGTCCCGACGCCCTGCCGCCCGGCACGCTCGAAACACTGGTGGCGGCGGCGCAATCGGCGCCGAGTTCGTCCAATCTGCAGCTCTGGAGCGTGATCGCGGTCGAGGACGCCGGCCGCAAGGCGGCGTTGGCGCAAGTGGCGGGCGGACAGGCGCACGTGGAACAGGCGCCGCTGTTCCTCGCATGGATCGCCGACCTGTCGCGCGCGGACCGCGTCGCCGCGGCGCGCGGCCGCAACATGGAAGGCTGCGCGTATCTGGAATCCTTCGTGGTCGCCGCCATCGACGCCGGGCTCGCGGCGCAGAACGCCGCGGTCGCCGCCGAATCGCTGGGGCTGGGCACCTGCTATGTCGGCGCGCTGCGCAACGACCCGGAGCGCGTCGCAGCCGAACTCGGCCTGCCGCCGCGGGCGATGGCGCTATTCGGTATGTGCGTCGGCCGCGAGGACCCGGCGCGCCGCTCCGAAATCAAGCCGCGCCTGCCGCAGCAGGCAGTGGTCTTCCGTGAACGCTACACGCCGCACCCGGCCGAGACCGATTTGATCGAAACCTACGACGCAACGCTGGCCGCGTTTTCGCGCGCTCAGGGCATGGGCGACATCAACTGGACCGGCCGGCTGCTCGCGCGCATGGGCAGCATCAAAGGACTCAACGGGCGCGAGCGCATGCGCGCAATGATGCAGGCGCTAGGCTTCGAATTGCGCTAGTGTCCCGTTCCGGAAATATCTTGCAAAAGTCCGCCAGTTCGGCGCCATGCTTTGTCGCGCTCCTCGCCGGGTGCCCAACCCTGTCTCGTCGCGCTTCGCGCCTGGCGCCGAACGCGGCGAACGTTCACGACTGGATCACTTCGAGTAAGCAACATTGGCAAGCTATTTCCGGAACGGGACACTAGCCGGGTGTTGAATAAGGGGGCGACGCCCCCTTATATATCCCCCAAGTCAGGGCTATTGAAAAACGCTTCCCTCTGAGAGAGCGTCATGATGAAGTGTGCTTCCGTGTCCGGGAAGCGTATTTCAACAGCCCGCTGGCGGCATCAGCAACCGCCGCATCCGAAGCGTCCGCAGACCGGGCAGCGCCGGTCATCGAACGGCAGCGCCTTATAGCGGGGCAACACGGGCTGCGGACGCTTTGCGATTTCGACGTTCGCCCACTGCCCTACGCCCCGCGATTGACGTGCGATGGTTTTATGTTCTGAGTCCATGCTGCAATTTATCCTAAGCTCGCCAAAATGTCTGTACGACGCCGTACACTACTCTCACACAGTGCGCGCGGGCAAGTTCAAATAGGCTAGCCGCGCGCCTTCGTCCGCTGCTCGATCGCCTCGTGGCGCGCGAGCGTGCCCCGGCAGCGCTCGACCACCGGAATATCGACCATTTTGCCATCGACCTGGATCGCGCCCTGGCTGCCTCCGGCGGCGGCCTCGAACGCCGCGACCACCTTGCGCGCCTGCGCGACTTCCTCCGGCGACGGCCGGAATTCGGCATTCAGAATTTCGATCTGCGACGGATGGATCACCGATGCGCCCATGAAGCCCAAGCGCCGCGAGCGGCGCGCGGTGGCGCGGAACGCGTCCAGGTCCTTGAAATCCGCGACCGTGCCGATGAAGCCCAGCGGCAGCACACCGGCGGCGCGCGCGGCGATCACGATCTGCTGTTTCGGATAGAACAGGCCTTCGGCTTCGGGCACCATGCCCACCGACAGCGCGAAATCCTCGGCGCCCAGCGTCAAAGCGATGACGCGCGAATGCGAGGCCGCGATCTCCTGCGCGCGAAAGAACGCCGCGGCGCTCTCGATCATGGTCACGAGCTTGGTGTGCCCCTGCGGCAGGCCGCGCTCGGCTTCGAGTTCGTCCAGCACCTCGGCCACCAGGTGCACGTGGTCCGCGCTCTCCGTCTTCGGCAGCATCAGCGCGCAGATCTCGCGGCTCACCACCGCCTCCAGATCGCGCAGGCACAGCCGCCAGGGCCGGTTGATGCGCACCACCACGTCGGCGCCTGCGCGGGCGACTTTCGGCGCCGCGGCCGCGACGAGCGTCCTTGCGCGCTCCTTGTCCTTGGGCAGGATGCTGTCCTCCAGATCCAGGATGATCACATCGGCGCCGCGCGTGTGCGCGCTGTCGACGAACTTGTCCACGTTCACCGGCACGAACATCATCGAACGCCAGATCGGCAGTTTTTTGTTCTCGGTCATTGCAGTTCCTTCGTTTCAGTTGGGTCTCAACCGACCCTCGCGGGTCAGATAATCTTTCGCCGGCTCAAATCCTGCTGCGCGGCGCCGTCCACGCCGAGGCGGGCGAGCACTTCGGCGGTATGTTCGCCCAGCTCGGGTGCGGCACGGCGCAGCACGCCCGGCGAGGCGGACAGGCGCGGCACCACGGCGTGCATCGGTATCGTGCCCATGTCCTTGTCCGGCAGGTCCACCACGATGCCCCGCGCCTTGACGTGCGGATCGGCGATGAACTGGTCGATGTCGTACACCGGCGCCGCGGTGATTTCGTTCCTTTCGAAAAACGCCATGCCTTCTGCGAGCGTGTGCGCCGCAATGAAGGCGCGGATCGGCGCCTCGCTCGCCTCGGCGTTGGCCACGCGATCGGCGTTGGTGCGAAACCGCGGATCGACGATCATCTCGGGCACGCCCAGCGCCTTGTAGAGGCGATCGACCATCGCCTGCATCGACGCCGACATCGAGATCCAGCGCCCGTCCTTGGTCGGGAACACGTTGCGCGGGCAGGCGGTGTTGGAGCGGCTGCCGGTGCGCGGCTTGATCTTCTGCGTCAACTGGTAGATCGCGGCCTCGGGACCCAGCACCGAGAACATCGGATCGAGCAGCGGCAGGTCGATCACCTGGCCGCCGCCTCCGGCATTGCGATGCCACAACGCGGTCATCACGGCGAAGGCGCCATAGAGCCCGGCGATCATGTCGGCGAGCGCCAGGGGCGGCAGCACCGGCTCGCGGTCCTCGAAGCCGTTTCTTGCGGCAAAGCCCGACATGCCTTCGACCAGCGTGCCAAAGCCGGGCCGGAACTTGTAGGGCCCGTCTTGCCCCCAGCCGGAAATGCGCACCACCACCATGCCCGGATTGCGCGCGAGCAGCACCTCCGGTCCGAATCCCATTTTCTCCAGCGTGCCGGGGCGGAAGTTTTCGATCAGCACGTCGGCCTTTTCTGCGAGCCGCAGCAACAGCGCCTTGCCCTCGGCCTCGCGCAGGTTGAGCGTGACGCTTTTCTTGTTGCGCGCATACACCTTCCAGTAGGCGCTGACGCCTTCGACGCGCCAGTCGCGCAAGGGGTCGCCCTTGCCCGGCTCTTCGATTTTGATCACCTCGGCGCCGAAGTCGGCGAGCTGCAGGCTCAACATGTTGCCCGCCACGAGGCGGGTGAGATCCAGAACGACGACGCCGTCCAGGGGACATTTCGCATCCGGCTGAAACGCCATCATGATAAATCGCTTCCTTCCGCGGGGAACAGCACGCAGCTTGCTTCCGGGATGCCCACCCAGACTTCACCGCTGTTGAACGACAGGTCCGACTCGATGCGCAGCGCGGTTCCGCCCACATCCGCCAGATACAAAGTACGCGCGCCGAGATAGCTGCGGCCGGTGATCCGCGCCTGCACCAGGTTCTGGCCGTCGCCGGCGGGGCGCGCGGCATGAAGATCGAGACGTTCGGGACGCAGCGCCACCAGCACCGCGGTGTCCGCGGCGAAAGTCTTCCCGGAGAGCGCCATGAGCCGCTGTCCGCCCGGCAATTCCACGGCATAGCGCCCGCCATCCGCCGTACCGCGGATGTGGCCCTTGAGGAAATTGCTGCTGCCGATGAAATCGGCGACGAAGGGATCGGCGGGATGATCGTAGATTTCCTGGGGGGTGCCGAGCTGGCTGACGCGGCCGCGGTTCATCACCGCGATGCGATCGGAGAGCGCCAGCGCCTCGGACTGGTCGTGGGTCACGTACACCGTGGTCAGCCCGACCTGGCGCGTGACCTGGGAGAGCCAGACGCGCGAGCGCTCCCGCAGTCGTGCATCCAGATTCGACAGCGGCTCATCGAGCAGCAGCACCTGCGGCCGGTACACCAGCGTTCGCGCCAGCGCGACGCGCTGCTGCTGGCCGCCGGAGAGCTGATGCGGATAGCGGTCGGCGAAGTCGTCCATCTCGACCAGCTTGAGCGCCTCTTTCACGCGCGCCGCACGCGCAGCCGTCGCCACGCGCCGCAGCTTCAGCGGGAACTCGCAATTCCCCGCCACGGTCATGTGCGGCCACAGCGCATAGGACTGGAACACCAGGCCGCAGCTGCGCTGCTCGGGCGGCAGGTTGCGCCCGCTCGCCGCGTCGAAATACAGTTCCCCTCCGACGCGCACGCTGCCCGCGTGGGGCACATCCAGCCCTGCGAGCGCCGCCAGCGTCGTGGACTTGCCGCAGCCGCTGGGGCCGAGCAGGGTCAGGAACTCCCCGTCCGCAATGGACAGGTTCAGGCCAACCACCGCCGTCACGTCGCCGTAGCGGCAGGTCAAGCCTTCGATCACCACATCAGCCATAGACACGTACTCCGAACAGGAATCGCACGCCATACACGAAAGCGAAAGTCAGCAGCACCTGCAGCATGGCGAGCGCCGCCACCGGGCCGGCGTCGCCCTGGATCCAGAAGGAGAGCAGCGTCGTGCCGATCACCTCGCTGCCCGGCGCGAACAGGAACACCGCGGTCGCATAGTCCTTGAAGAAACAGATGAACAGCACGGCGAAGGCCGAGACCAGCGCCGGCTTCAAGAGGCGCAGCGAAATCGCCCAGGAGGTGGTCCACCAGTCGGCGCCAGCGGTGCGCGCGGCGCGGTCCAGTTCCGGGTGGATCTGCAGCAGCGCCGGCGCGACGGCGCCCAGGCCCGTCGGCAGATAGCGCATGGTGAACGCGAGCACCAGGATCGCGATGGTGTTGTGCAGCCCGCCGAGAAACGGGAACACGATCATCGCCCAGAGGAAACCGAGCCCCACCACCAGTCCCGGCACCGCGCGCGGATACAGGGCGACGAATTCCAGCGTGCGCGCATAGCGAAACGGCGAGCGCTGGCTGATGATCGCCACCAGCGCCACCAACAGCGTCGCCAGCGCGCCACCGAACAGCGCGATGCCGATGGAGTTCAGGATCGAACGCACATAGGTCGGGTAGGACACGATCATTTTCAGATGCGCCACGGTCCACACCTCCCACACCGGCACCAGCGGCGTGAGAAAGCTCGTCACCGCGCGCAATGCGAGTCCCGCCAGAGGCGCCAGCACGCCCAGGATCACATAGACCGCCAGCAGCAGGGCCAGGGGCCAGCGCAGCCAGCCCATGGGGAAGCGGCGCGGCCGCGACGCCTTGCCTTTCACCGTCACGAAACGTCCGATGTTGGACAGCAACCTGCCCTGCAGCCACACCAGCAGGGTGACGATTCCCAGCAGCGCCACCGCCGCCGCGCCCACCATGCCGTAGTCGGGGGTCGACGCCCCTATGCCTTCGTCGTAGAGAAACGTGGACAGGAAGTGGATGCCCACCGGCCCGCCGAAAATCAAGGGCACCGAGAGCAACTCGAGCGCGATGGTGAAATTGAGCATGGCGCTGTAGACCAGCGCCGGGCGCATCAGCGGCAGCGTGATCGACCATAGAGTGCGCAGCGACCCCGCCCCCGAGACGCGCGCCGCGTCCTCCAGCGCGGGATCGGCCATGCGCGTGGAATTGAGGCAATAGAGGAAAGTCAGCGGCGCCTCGCAGATCGCCGCCACCACGGCCATGCCGCCCAGGGTGTACAGGTTCCACGGGGTCTGGCCCGTCGCCGCCTGCACGCCGAGGGTCAGGTAGCCCGAGGGCCCGTACATGATGGAAAAGCCGAAGGCCATCACCAGTTGCGACAGGTACAGCGGCCACAGCAGCAGCTCGCCGATGAATTTCCCGCCCGGAATGTCGGTGCGGCCCACGGCGATCGCGGCGCCCGCGCCGATCAGCATGGCGAGCAGCGTCGTCATGAACGCGAAGACCATCGAGTTGCCCACCGCCTCGCGCAAGGTCTGGCTGGAAAACAGCCGGACATAGTTGTCCGCGGTGAACACGCCGATGCCGTCGTACAGCGGCGCTCGCATCAGCGATTGCAGGATCACCGGCACCAGCGGCGCGAACACCAGCACCAGGGTGAACAGCGCCGTCGACCATTGAAGCACCGTCCCGCGATCCACCGGCCAGCGGGGCGCGATCCCGGAGGCGGGCGCAGCGGTTGTCATAGCGGGACCAATATCGGGGAGGTATCTAAGAAACTGTCATCCCGAGTCCCCTGAGGGGGCTCTGGATGACAGCATTGAATTTACCGGAACTGCCTCACATTCCGAAGGCTTTTTTCCAGCGCGCCTGCATCGCCGGGCCGTTGGTCACCATGTTCTGGTCGTACTCCACCAGCACCGCCTTGTCCTCGCCGCCGAGCTGCTTGACGATCGCATCGTAGGTGGCGCGCGGCACTTCGTTCGCCTGCACGTCGGACCGGTAGGGCGTCAGGCCGCCTTTGCCGAAGCCGACCTGGCCGTCGTGGGACAGGATGTAGTCCAGCATCAGCTTCGCCGAATTGACGTTGGCCGCGGCCTTGCTGATCGCCATGCCGCGCAGCACGATAGGCGTGCCGTCGGTCGGATAGGCCCAACCGAGGAGCTTGGCGCGCGCCGGGTCGTCCAGCTTGGGAAACAGCACGATGCCGGAAATGAAATAGCCGACCACGTACTCGCCGGCGGTGATTTTCTCCAGCATCGGCCCGGCGGAACGCTCGGGACGGGTCACCTTGCCGAGGGATTCGAGCAGCGACCATGCGGGGTCGCCGTATTTCTTCGTATACGCCCAGTTGATCGACAGGCCGAACGCCTCGGTGGCGGCGTTGTAGGTCGTGACCTTGTTCTTGAACACCGCCGGATTTTCCTGGGCGAACTTGGCCAGTTCCGCCAGGCTGTGCGGCCGCAGCTTCTCCGGCAGCAGCGCCTTGTTGTACACGATCACCATCGGATCGGCCGACACCGTATACAGGCCTTTGCGGATAGCGGCCCACTTCGGCAGCTTGCCTTCCTCGGGCGACACATATTCCAGCGCTTCGCCCTTGGCGATGAACTGCAGCCACTTGTCCACCGCGCCGACGATCAGCAGGTCGCCAGTGCGCGCATTCGAGGCGCGCTCCGAGTAATAGCGCTCGAATACCTCGCTGCTGCCGAGGTCCAGCGTCTGCACTTCGATCCACGGATAGAGTTTCTTGAAGCCGGCGAGCACGGGCTTCCAGTTGTATTCGGCCATGATCGAATACACCACGAGCTTGCCCTCTTTCTTCGAGCCCTCGACGATGCTCGAGTAGGATTTCGGATAATAGGCGGGCAGGGTCTGTGCCTGCGCGGCAGAGCCACCCATAAAGCTGCCCGCGAGCACAGTGGCCGCCACCAGGGGCGCGGCCATCAAGCGCAGCGCTTTGCGCCGCACGGAAATTGCGATTTCGCCAGGTGCCTTGCGGCTGGAACAGTGATGCATGAGCTTTCCTCCTATGGTGACGTATGGCGCGAAGCGCGCCGCCCTTTGGGGTCGGCGGCAAGATTATTCATGGTCCGGTCATCCTAACATGGTGCATCCGCTGCGTCGCGAAGCGCGGTCTCACGCGGCGCCTGTCGCCTTCGCGCGGAATTTGTCGTACACCACGCCGCTTTCGAACAAGGCGTCGATGTCGGCGCTGTCGCAGCCGAGGCTGCGCAACACCTCGGCCGAGTGCTGGCCCAGCCACGGCGCGGGCTTGCGGATCGCCGTGAGTTCGCCCGTCGATTTGATCGGCATGCCCAGGGTTTTCATCGGGCCGATGACCGGGTGATCCATGTCCACCACCATGTTGCGCGCCTTGATATGCGGGTCGCGCATGATCTCGTCATAGCCGAACACCGGGCCGCCGGGGACTTCGGCCGCATCGAGCTTCTCCACCCAATGCGCCGTCGGCTGCGTCGTCAACACCGCCTCGATTTCCCGTTCCAGCTCGTCGATGTTCTTCAGCCGGGAGGGCGCGGTGGCGAAACGCGGATCGGTGAGCCACTCCGGTTTGGCGCACACCAGGGTGCAGAAATTGTTCCACAACTTGTTGTTGCTGGCGCCCACGGTCACATACGCGTCCGCGGTCTTGTAGGCCTGGTACGGCGCCGCGCGCCGATGGCGGGTGCCGGTCGCCGTCGGCAGTTCGCCCGCGCCAAAATAAGCGCCGAACTCCCATGGCGTCCACGCCAGGCCCGCTTCGAGCAGCGAGGTCTCCAGATACTGCCCCTGGCCCGTGCGCAGCTTGCCGATGTAGGCCCCGAGTATGCCGTAGAGCGCGGTGACGCCGCTCGCGATGTCGTTCATCGCGATGCCGACCTTGGCGGGGCGCCCGCCCGGATAGCCGGTCATCATCATGATGCCCGACATGCCCTGGGCGATGATGTCGAAACCGCCCTTCTTGCCGTAGGGACCGGTCTGGCCGAAGCCGGACATCGAGGCGTAGACGACGCCGGGGTTGAATTGCCGCACGCTGTCATAGTCGATGCCGAGTTTCCTGATCACGCCGGGGCGGAAATTTTCGGTGATGATGTCGGCCTTCGCGGCGAGCTGGTTGAATATCTCCTTGCCGCGCGGATGTTTCATGTCGAGGGCGAGGCTCTTCTTGTTCCGGTTGAGCACGGCGAAACAGTAGGACTCGTCGTTGACTTTGGGATCGAAGCGGCGCGATGCATCGCCCTCCGGGAAATTTTCGACCTTGACGACCTCGGCACCCATGTCGCCGAGCACCATGGTGCAATAGGGGCCGGCCATGATATTGGTCAGATCAAGCACGTTCACGCCTGCTAGCGGCAGCGCCATTTGGTTTTCTTCCTCTATTGCACGCGGGTGATCAGCTGATCACGGTCAGTTGCGACGTATCGATTTCGATCCACACCGGTTCGTCCACCTGAAACACTTCCTGCGGCCTTGCGGTCACGCGCAGGGGCTGGGCCGACCCCGGCAATACAACGTGGTAATCCCAGTACTCGCCGAGATAAGAGCGGCGCAGCACGCTGCCCTGCGCCAGGCAGCGGCCGCTGCCCCCGGGGTTTTGCTTCAGCAGGTGGATGCTTTGCGGCCGGATCGAGACCACGACATCCTCGGGCAGGCTCGCGCCGTCCGTGTTCAAGGCCTGCCGGGATACCGAAAAGCCGCCGAAGTGCACGCTGTCGCCGCTGGCCTTGCCTTCGACGAAATTGGTGCGCCCGATGAAGCCGGCCACGAATCGGGTCTTCGGCCGCCCGTACAGCGCATAGGGCGCGTCGACCTGTTCCACCCGGCCTTTGTTCATCACGGCGATCCGGTCCGAGGTCACCATGGCCTCGGCCTGATCGTGGGTCACGTACACCGTGGTGATCTTGAACTCGTCGTGCAGGCGGCGAATTTCGAAGCGCATTTCCTCCCTCAGGTTGGCGTCGAGGTTGGACAGCGGCTCGTCGAGCAGCAGCACCGCCGGCTTGACCACGATGGACCGCGCCAGGGCCACGCGCTGCTGCTGCCCGCCGCTCAATTCGGCCGGGTAGCGGTCGCTCAGGGCGCCGAGCTGCACCACTTCGAGGATCTCGCTCACGCGGCGGCGAACTTCGTCGGCTTTCACCTTGCGCACCTTCAGGCCGAAACCGACGTTTTCCGCCACGGTCATGTTGGGCCAGATGGCGTAGCTCTGGAAGATCATCGACATCTGCCGCTTCTCCGGTGGCAGGCTGGAGCTCGCGGAGGAAATCACCTGCCCGTCGAGTTCTATCGTGCCGGAGGTGGGCGTCATGAAACCCGCGATCATGCGCAGCGTGGTCGTCTTGCCGCAACCCGAAGGTCCGAGCAGCGAGACCAGTTCGCCTTCCTGCAGGGTCAGGTTGAAATCCTGCACCGCGGTGAAATCGCCGAACACGCGGGATATGTTGCGCAATATAAGCTTGCTCACGCAGCACTTCTCCTTAACATGAAATCACGCCCCATCAGGCGAAAGCCGATGAGTATGAATACGACGGTGATGAACACCAGGATCAGCCCGATGGCGGCCAGCATCTCGAAATTGCCCTCGTCGCTCTTGTCGAACAGCAATACCGACAGCACCTGGGTGTTGATGGAATACAGGAAGATCGCGGCGGAGAGTTCGCGCGTGGCGGGAATGAACACCAGGATGAAAGCGCCGGCGAGGCTGCGTTTCAGGAGCGGCGCCACCACCCGGCGTATCGCGGTGAAGCGCGTGCCGCCGAGGATGCGCACCGCGTCCTCCAACTCCGGGTTGATCGAGCGGATCGCCGCGTTGCTGTTGGCGTAGGCGATCGGCAGAAAACGCGTGGCGAATGCAAGTATCAGGATCCACGCGGTGCCGTAGAGCAGCAGCGGCGGCCGCGTATAGGCGGCGTAGAAACCGATTGCCAGCACGATGCCGGGAATGACGAAAGGCGCCATGGTCAGGAAAGACAGCACGTTGCCCACCCGTTTGCTGACCAGTTCCCGGTTCACGATGTAGGCCACGCACAAGGCCAGGGTGATCGCGATGAGCGCGGCCGCGCTCGCATACATGAAGGTGTTGATGGTCGCGTTGCGCGTCAGGTTGTTCTCGAACGCGGTGAAGTAAAGGTTGTTCAAGGTCAGATTGTCGAGCGTGAAACCGCGCCCCCAGGCCTTGGCCAGCGCCGCCTGGCAGATCACCACCATGGGCATGAAGAACGACAGCGTGCAGACGAACAGGCAATAGGCCAGCAGCGGCCATTTCCAGCGGCCCAGCGGTATCGGCCGGCGCTCGCCGCCCTTGCCGGTGAGCGAAACATAGCCCTTGCGTTGGGTGAGCCGGCGCTGCAGCCAGAACAGGAAAATCGTGATGCACAGCAAGGGCATCGCGTAAGCAGCGGCCACGCCCACCTTGGGCGGAAACTCGAAGAACTGCCACAACTGGGTGGTCACCACGTGAAAGCGCCCGGGCAGCGCAAGCAGGGCGGGCGAGCCGAACAGCGCGATCGCTTCCAGGAACACCAGGATGAAAGCCGCCAGGATGGCCGGCAGCGCGAGCGGCAGCGTGATCGACAGGGTGGTGCGCAGGTTGCCCGATCCCAGGATGTTGGCCGCGTCTTCCATTTCGGAGGAAACCAGATCGAGCGCCGATTTGGTGAACACGAACACGTAGGGAAAACTGTAGCAGGCGACCACCAGCACCAGCCCCGGCATGGAGTAGATGTTGAACGGCCCCTTGTCCATGCCGGTCAATTCGATGGCCAGGCGATTCAGCCAGCCGGCGTTGGGGCCGGCCAGCAGTATCCAGCCTACCGCCCCGAGATAGGGCGGAATGACGAAAGTGCCCAGGATGGACACCCACACCAGGCCCTTGGCCGGCATGTCCGTGCGCGACAGCGCCCAGGCGAGCGGCACGCCGAACATCAGGCACAGGCTGGCGGCGGAAACCCCCAGCACCAGGGAATTCGCCAGCGCGTCGACATAGCGCGAGCGGCTGTACGCCGCCACGTAGTTGGCCAGGGTGAAGGCCCCGCTGTCCGGCTGCTGGAAACTGACGATCAGCAGGCGCACGATCGGATTCACCACCAGGAACACCAGCACGACTATAGCCAGCAGCCAGACCCAGGCGGACTTGTCCAGATGCCGCCAGCGCTGGCCCAGCGCGGCGGCCGAGGACATGGCGCCCGGTGACGCGGTACCGGGCGGCGGGGCTTCCGCAGTCACTTAGTTACACGCCGAAGGTGTTGCGGAACTGTTCCTTCACTTCCGGTATGCCCTTGGTGATCTCTTCCTCGGTGGGCCGCACCACCTTGATTTCCTCCAGGGGCTTGGCGCCCGGCGCCACCTTGATGCCCTTGATCACCGACAGCGAGTGGCTCTTGACCTGCACTTCGGCCGCTTCCCGGTCCAGCAGAAACTCGATATACAGCTTGCCCGCGTTCGGCGCCGGCGCATTTTTCGGTACGCTGCTGGGCGAAACCATCAGCAGGGAACCGTCCGTGGGATAGATCACGGAGAGGGGGTTGCCCTTGTCGCGGGAGAGCAGGGTCGTCGCCTCGGGACCCGCGGCCACCCAGCGCTCCTTGGCGTTCAGCATGGTCACGGTGTCGTTGACCGAGCGTCCGATCTGCGGCGAATTCTTTTCCAGCTTGTCGAAGAACTGCCAGCCGTAGAGTTTGCGCATCAGCACCACCCAGGTCCCGACGTAGCCGCTGAACGCGGGATGGCCGATCGAAACCTTGCCCTTCCATTTCGGATCGAGCAGGTCGGGCCAGTTCTTCGGTGCATCCTTCTCCGCGACCAGGCTGTTGTTGTAAGTGATCAGCATCAAGGCCGCCGCCGTGACCGTGTAATAGTTGTCGGCGTCGTTGTAGGGCTTGAGCGAATCGACCATCTTGGCCAGATTGTTCGGCTTGTATTGCAGCAGGAACCCGTCCTTCTTGAGAGCCGGATAGTGGCTCACGTCGGTGCTGCTGAATACCGAAGCCACCGGCGCATTGGCTTTCAGGTCCTGCTGGAAGCGCTGGTAGGCCACCTGCGCCGTCGTGCGCACGAAGTTGCACTTCACCCCGGGGTATTTCTTCTCGAACGCGGCACAGAGGTTGGCCGCCTCCTCCGTGTTGTAGTGGGCGGTGTAGACGGTGAATTGCTTCTCTTTCTTCGCCGCCTCGTACAAGTCCTTCTCCCATGCAGGCATCTGCGCCCACGCCGGGGCGGCGGCGATGGTCAATGCGGCGCCCAGCAGCGCCAGAAAACTGCGGATCGTGTCGTGTCTCATGTATCCTCCTTTAGAGCTTATTACAAAATGAGGGGATATCCCCTACGGGGACTACCTTCGTGGCGTCTCCCCTCATACTCCCCTAAGTTAGAAGCCATTTCGGTAATTCTGAAATGGCCTCTTAGCTGACAGTAAGTCTGTTATGGTCTTCCATCCGGCACATCCAGGTGCAACTGCATTCTGCCTCGCGCACCGGCGCTTGTGCAAATATTTGCGCAACCACTCAGCGGCCCTTGAACACCGGCTTGCGCTTGGCCATGAAAGCCGTGCGCCCTTCGACATAGTCCTCGCTCGCGAAACAGCGATCGACCACTTCCTGGCACAGCGCCATGCTGCGGACCGACTCGTCTTTTGACAGTTCGGCGACGATGGTCTTGATCGACGCCACGGTGAGCGGCGCGTTGGCCGCGATGGTCTCGGCGTAATCGCGCACATAGGTTTCCAGCTGCGCGTCGGCAACCACGCGGTTGATCAAGCCCATCGTCAGCGCCTCCTGGGCGCTGAACTGGCGCGCGGTAAAGAATATTTCCTTGGCGAAAGCCGGCCCCACCACGCCCATCAGCTTGCGCACGCCCTTGGCCTCGTAGCCCAGGCCCAGCCTGGCCGCCGGCACGCCGAATTTCGCGCCCTCCGCGGCGATGCGCATGTCGCAGGACAAGGCCACCGAGACGCCGCCGCCGATGCAGAAACCGCGGATCATGGCGATGGTGGGCTTGGCCGCATGCATCAATGCGTCGTTCGCTTTTCCCGACGCCTGGTTGTAGATCCGGGTCGTCTCCGGCGAAGAGCGCTTCTCCTCGAACTCCGAGATGTCCGCCCCGGAGACAAACGCCTTGTCTCCCGCCCCTTTGACCACGATCACCCGGATGGCGCTGTCCTGTTCGTAATCGCGCACGATGTCGCCCAGGGCCTCCCACATGGCCATGGACACGGCGTTGCGCCGCTCCGGATTGTTGAACGTGATCCAGCCTATCGCGCCGTCCTTGTGCGCGATCATCTTGTCCGTCCTGGAAATCGTCATCTGCCGCCCCCCTTCGCTTTGGTACAACCCTGAGCACCGTTCGAAAAACCATCCCTCCGCAAAGGATGGAAGTTGATCATACAGACTGTTCCGCTTTCTCTGGGAAATCCATCGTTCGCTTTCATGGCTTGCGGACTTTGACGCCCGCGGCGGATTCGTAGAACTGGATGACCGTCGAAGGGCTTTCCTCCCCGTGGCCTTGGTGCCGCATGACATTGTAGATCTGCTTGGCCAGGTTTCCGAGCAGGAGGTCCACGTTCAATTCGTCAGCATAATCGGTGATCAGCTTGAGCGTCTTGCAGGCCAGGTTGAGGTTGCTCTCCGTCCCCGCGAAATTTCCCTTGAGGATGTCGGGGGGCAGGCTGCGCAGGGCGTGACTGCCTCCGGTGCTCAGGGAGATGGCCTGACACAGGATCTCCGGGTCTATCCCCGCTTTGGCGCCCAGGACCAATCCTTCGCACATGGCGAGGCGGTTCAGGTTGTAGAGCAGATTGTTCACCAGCTTCAGCGCCTGCCCCGCGCCGGTGGGCCCGGCGTGAAAGATGTTCTTTCCCAGCTTTTCGAAGATGGGCTCGCGCACCTTGAGAAAGACTTCCTTGCTGCCCCCAACCATGATGGTGAGCGTTGCGTTCCTGGCTCCGGCCGCATGTCCGCTCACCGGCGCGTCGAGAAAATCCACCCCCTTGCGCGCGAGCGCCTCGGCGATGGCCTTGGTCGTTTTGGGCAGTGTCGTGCTCATGTCGATCACGACCGCCCCAGGGCGCAAAACCGCCAGCGCGCCATCCGGGCCTACGATCGCTTGTTCGACGATTTCGCTTCGCGGCAACGCGGTGATCAGAATCTCGCATTGCGCTGCGGCCTCGGCCGGCGTCGCGCTCCAGACTGCCCCGGCCGCGATGAGATCCGCGGCATCGCCGGGGTGACGATTGCAGACACGGACGCGATGTCCTGCGTTCAGCAGATTCCGGGCGAACGGACTCCCCATGCGCCCGATGCCAACGACTCCCACGCTCAGCCCAGCCATATCGCGTCAGTCCGCGCGTCAATCCGGTTTGGCGCCGGAGTCCTTGATCACCTTGGCCCACTTGAGGATATCGCGCTGGATCAGTTCGGCGAATTCCTCGGGCGACGAACTCTCCGGTTCGAAGCCCTGTGCGCTTATCCTGTCGCTGAACTCTTTGGTTGCGACGATTTCGACGATGGCGCGGTTGAGTTTCGCGACGATCTCCTTGGACGTCCCCGCCGGCGCCACGATCCCGTTCCAGGCCTGCACTTCGTAGCCGGGGACGCCGGCTTCGGCGATCGTCGGCAGGTCTTTCATCGCGGGAACCCGTTTAGTCGTGGTGACGGCAATGCCTTTCAGCCGGCCGGATTTCACCAGAGGCACGGCCGGCGACATGCTGCTGAACATGATGGCGACATGCCCTGCCACGACGTCGGCCAGCGCCGGCGCGCTGCCCTTGTAGGGGATGTGCAGCATGTCGACGCCGACCATGCTCTTGAACAGCTCTCCCGCGAGATGCGCCGGACTGCCGCTGCCATAGGACGCGAACGTCAATTTGCCGGGCTTGGCCTTTGCCAGATCGATGAGATTCTTGACGGAGTTTATCTGGACGTTGGGATTGGCCACCAGCATCAGCGGCACCAGCGCAACCAGGCCGACCGGCGAGAATCCCTTGACCGTGTCGTAGGGAACCTTGTAGAAGCTCGGGTTGATCGCGAATGAAGCCGGCACCAGCAGCAGGGTGTAGCCATCGGGCTGGGCGTTGGCGACATATTCCGATCCGATGATCGTATTGCCGCCGGGACGGTTCTCGACGATCACCTGCTGCCCGAGTTTCGGCGTCAGCGCCGCCGCCAGCGTGCGCGTGAGGATATCGGCGCCGCCGCCGGGGGTGTAGGGAACGACGATTTTTATCGGCTTCGCAGGGTAGTTGTCGGCCGCGGCAACCTCGAATGCGGCAAGAGCAAGCGCTCCTAACGCGCACACAATTGTTGCGAGCAGAATCTTCCAGTTGCGTTTCGGCATCATGTCCAATCTTCTCCTCAAATCTTGCGCGGACGGCGACCCGTCCGCGCGGATCACCGCTTGCGCACGGACGAAAGGCCGTCCGTACGCAAGCGGCGATCATTTATAAAACCCTCACACTGCCTATGCTTTTATCCATAATCGCGTTTTAAAACGCGGTTGGCGCGCGATAGCGCGCAAAGCCGATCATCGTCGCAAGCAGGTGTTCAACACGTTGTGGACATCGGCCTCAATCGTCAGCAATGGTATTGCGCAGCACGCCGACCTTGTCCACCTCGACTTCGATCACGTCGCCCGGCTTCATCCACACCGGCGGGTCCCGCCGCGCGCCCACGCCGCCGGGCGTGCCGCTGACGATCACGTCTCCCGGCGCGAGCGGCACCCAGGTCGACAAATGGGAAATCAGCCGCGGAATCGAATGGATCAGGAATTCCGTGGTGCTGCGCTGCATCTCGACGCCGTTCAGCCGTGTGGTGAGCGTAAGCACGCTCCCGGGCGCAATCTCGTCGGCGGTCACCATCCACGGGCCGAAACCGCCGGTCGAGGCGAAGTTCTTGCCCGCGGTCCATTGGCTGGTGGCGTGTTGCCAGTCGCGCACCGAGCCGTCGTTGTAGCAGCTGTAGCCGGCGATGTGAGCCCAGGCATCCTTTTCGGCGATGCGGCGGCCGCTTTTTCCGATGATCAGCGCGATTTCACCCTCGAAGTCGAATTTCTTCGACTCGCGCGGCCGCAGCATGGGCTGCCCGTGCCCGACCTGCGATTCGGCAAAGCGCACGAACACTGCCGGCGCCTCGGTCTTCTCGTGTTTGCCTTCCTTGCGGTGATCGTCGTAATTCAGGCCGATGCAAAAGATCTTGCCCGGATTGGGAATCACCGGCAGCAACTTGACTTCGGCCAGTTTCAAGTCCGGCACCTGTCCGTTGCAGGCCGCGCGCGCCGGCGCCAGCCCGCCGTCGGCAAGCAAGGCGCGCAGGTCGCGGTAGCGCGCGCCGATGCGGTGCGACAGGTCGATGACACCGTCCCCGACTACGCTGCCGTAGCAGGCGGCGTCTTGATGCATGTAACTGGCGAGTTTCATTCTCCATCTCTCCTCGGGACGCAGGCTGTGTTGGAAGACTGACGGCCGGCCGCGTACCGGCTATTGTTTCTTGACGCCCAGCTTCTGGAAGAAGTTCTTGTACCACTCGGCTTCGGCCGGAACGTCCTTGGCCAGTTGTGCCTGGTCCTTGTAATCGTAAGGCAGGTTGAACGTCACCAGCAGCTTCTGGAATTCCGGGCTTTGCGCGACCTGCTTGAACACGTCCTGCAGTTTCTTCGTGATCGCGTCGGGCATGCCCGCCGGACCCAGGATGACGTAGCCCAGGGGAGGGTTGTCCTGGCAGCCGATCTCCTTCAGCGTCGGCACATCGGGAAACAGCGGATCGCGCTTATTGACGTGGAAGATTGCCAGTTGGCGGAACGCGCCCTGCTGCACCAGCGGCAGGTGTGCGCCGGAACCGGCGATGAACTGCACATGACTTCCGAGCAGGGCGGTATTGGACTCGGTCCCGCCCTTGGTGGGAATGTGCTTGAACTCCAGCCCCTTGCACTGGCGCAGCACCTCTACCGCGATTTGCTGCTGCGTGTGGGTGCCGGTGGACGCGTAGGCCATGCCCGGATTTTTCTTCGCATAGGCGACGAATTCATCGATATTCTTCCATGGCGAATCGCTGCGCACGACCAGCGAGCCGACGTAATGGCTGTACTGCATCAACACGGTGAAATCGCGCAGCGGGTTGTAGGCCACGTTGATCAGCTGGGGCCGCACGCTCAAAACGCCGGTGGACACGACGGCCAGGGTGTAGCCATCGGGCTTCTTGCTCGCCAACAGCCCGGTCGCCACGGTCGCCCCGCCGCCGGCCTTGTTCTCCGGCACGACAGCGACCCCCAGCAGTTTCTCGGCGCCCTGCGCCAGAGCGCGCGCGGTCAGGTCGGTGGTGGCGCCCGCCGCATAACCGATGTAAATGGTGATCGGCTTGTCCGGATAGGCTTGGGCGAAGACCGGCGCCGAGGCAAGCACGGCCAGCTGCAGGCCCAGGGCCATGGACACTAGTTTGAGGCAGTTCAAAGGTCTCATCGCATCATCCTCCTCTTGGTTGGCAATACTTTTCCCTACAACTTAGAGCTTATTTCAATACGAGGGGATATCCCCTACGGGGACTTCCTTCAGGGCGCATCCCCTCGTGCTCCCCTATATCGGAGGCCATTTCGATAATTCTGAAATGGCCTCTTACTTATTTGGCTTCCTCTGCCTGTTCGACCAGCATCTTCCGTCTGGCCCTGATCCTGGGCAGGATGGAGGACGCCAGCAAGACCACGGCCAGAACCAGGCAACCCGCGGAGATCGGCCGGGTAACGAAAATCTGCATGCTGCCGCCGGAGAGTATCAGCGACTGGCGCAAAGCGTTTTCCAGCAGCGAGCTCAGCACATAGGCGAGTATCAGCGGCGCCGGCTCGTAGTCGAATTTGCGCATCAGGTAACCGGCGACCCCGAAGAACAGCATCAGGTACAGATCGAAGACGCTGTTGTTGATCACGTAGCCGCCGAGCAGACAGATGAACAGGATCATCGGGAACAGGATCGAGTAGGGAACCTGCAGCAGCTTGACCCAGAGCCCAATCAGGGGCAGGTTCAGGACCAGCAGCATTACATTGCCCACGTACATGCTGGCGATCACGCCCCAGAACAGACCGGGGTGGTCCTTGATCATCATCGGGCCGGGGACGATGTTGTGGATCATCAGCGCCCCGAGCAGCATGCCCATGACCACGTTGGCCGGAATGCCCAGGGTGAGCAGCGGGATGAACGCGCCCTGCGCAGCCGCGTTGTTCGCCGCTTCCGGCGCGGCCACCCCGGCGATGGCGCCCTTGCCGAATTGTTCCGGCGTCTTCGACAGGCGCTTCTCCATGCCGTAGGTGACGAAGGAGGACAGCACGGCCCCGCCGCCGGGCAGGATGCCGAGGAAGAAACCGACGACGGAGCTGCGCAATATCGGCCCGATCGATTCACCCCAGTCCTTGCGCGAGGGCAGCAGGTGCTTCAGCTCCGTAGTCACGATCTCGTGCTTGATCTTTCGCTCCACGTTGAGCAGGATTTCGGAAATGCCGAACAAACCCATGGCCAGCGGTGCGATCCCGACGCCGTCGAGCAACTCGGGAATGTTCCAGGTAAAGCGGGGCACGCCGGTCATGGTGTCCAGGCCGACCGTGCCGAGCAGAATGCCGACGCCCGCCATCATCAGCGCCTTGCCCATGGCCTTTTGCGCCAGGTAAGTGAGGATCACCAGCCCGAGGATCATCAGCGAGAAATACTCGGGGGGGCCGAAGCGCAGGGCCAACGCAACCAGCGGCGGAGCCAGCAACTGCAGGCCCACGATCCCTATGGTCCCGGCGATGAACGAGCCGAAAGCCGCGATCCCCAGCGCCGGCCCCGCCCTGCCCTGCAGCGCCATCTGGTAGCCGTCGATGGTGGTGATGACGGAGGCGGCCTCCCCCGGTATGCCGACCAGGATGGACGTGGTCGAGCCGCCATATTGCGCGCCGTAGTAAATCCCGGACAGCATAATGATCGCCGTGGTCGGCGGGATGCCGTAGGTGATCGGCAGCAGTATGGCCATGGTGCCCACCGGTCCGATTCCCGGCAGCACCCCGATCAGCGTCCCGACGAACACCCCGATGAAACAAAAGGCGAGGTTCATCGGCTCCAGGGCCACGCTGAATCCCGTGATCATGTTGGCGAAAAAGTCCATGAACGGTCGCCCCCTAGAAGCCCAGGATTCCGGGCGGCAAGGTGGCTTTCAGAAACACCTTGAATACGACGTAGGAAACGGCGAGGGTCAGAATCGAAATAATCAGGGTCTTTTTCCAGCTGAGCTTCTCCAGCCCTCGCATGATGATGGCCAGAAGCAGAAAGCCGGTAAGTGAAAAGCCCAGGGTCTCCAGCACCACAATGTAGGCCAGCGTGAGCACGCCGACAGCGAGAGGGCGCCGCCAGTGCCCGCCCGGCCACAAGGCCGACAGCCTGTGCTGCCCGCCTTGAAAAGACTGCAGAAAAACGAACAGCGCCATCGCGCAGATGAAGGCGCCCGCCGCGAACGGCATGAACCCGGAACCCGGTTCGCCCGTCGTGCCCAGGCCCAGGCGCACCGATCCATAAATGCTGCCCACACCGAGTGCGAACCAGAACAGGCTACTCAGGCGATCCGAATTCATCGAACGACCTCCCATGCTCAGTTGGGTCCGACCCGACTCAAGTGCGGCGCCACTCGGCTAGCCCGCCGCACCGAGCACGGACTCGCCCGGCTTGGGCACACGCGGCAGCGTGGGCACCACGGTCATTTCAGGAACGGTACTCCGCCCCGGCAGCAGAGCGAGGAAGCTGACTGCCTGTGCGATGTCCTCCGGCTGTATCATTTTCGCCCGCTCTTCGGCGCTATAGCTGACTGCCCGCTTTGCCAGGATCTCGGTATTGACCACACCCGGCATCAGCGCGGTGCAGCGTATGCCGTTGCCGCCCTCCTCCGCCGACACCGACAGGCTGAGCCCGTTCATGCCGTGCTTGGATGCAGTGTACGCGGTACCGGCGATGCCGGAAACCCGCTTGCCGGCCATCGAGGAAATGTTGACGATCAGCCCGTCCTGTTGCCGGCGCATGGCAGGCAAGGCCGCGTGGATCATGTTGAACGCCCCGGTCAGATTGGTCTGGATCACCTGGTCCCAATCCTCCCCCGTCAATACCTCGAGCTTGCGGCCGCGCACATTCAGGCCCGCATTGTTGACCAGCACGTCCACCCGTGCGTAACGCGCGATCAATCCGGCTGCGGCGGCCTCCACCTCGGTACGGCGGCACACGTCGATCGCGAGGGCTTCACCGCGCCCGCCGCCGGCGCGCACCTCTTCAAGCACCGCTTTGAGGTTTTCGGCGCGCCGCCCGATCAGCACCAGCGTCGCGCCGCCGGCCGCGAACATGCGCGCCACCGCGCGCCCGATACCGGAACCGGCACCCGTGATCCACACCACCTTGTCGCGAAATTCAGCCATGACTCCCCCCTTACGCTTCGACTTGAATTGCGCCCCGCTGCTACGGAGCTGCAATATTGCGCGGACGAAAAGCCGTCCGCGCGGATCGCCGATTGCGCACGGATGATGAACCCATCCATGCGCAATCAGCGATCTTGTATAAAACCCCCATACTGTGACGGGTGTTAACCATAACCGTGTTTTTTGCGCGGATGCGCTTTTCATCCGCACGGAAAACACGGTTGGCGCGCGCAGCGCGCAAGGTTTCTGGCGGCACGCGAGCGTACTTGACAAGCCGTCGACAAATTGCGCCCGCGCTCATCGCCGCCTTACTTCCCGAGCAGCTTGCGCGCGATCAGCATGCGCTGGATCTCGCTGGTGCCGCCGCCGATCTGCGCGTGCCGCACGTAGCGGTAAAACAGCGTGAGCGGCAGCTCCAGCGACTCGCCCATGGCGCCGTGGACCTGGATCGCCGAATCCAGACAGCGCGTGCCCCACTCGGTGGAAGTGACCTTGATCAGCGCCGCCTCGGCGCGGATATCCTCGCCCGTGTCCGCGCGCGCCGCCATTTCGTAAGTCATCGAGCGCAGCGCCGTGATGTCGATATACATGTCCACCAGGCGCCATTGGATCGCCTGGCGCTCGGAAATCGGCTTGCCGAAAGTGATGCGCTGCTTGGCCCACTCGACCGACAAATCCAGCCCGCGCTGCATCTTGCCCAGGCAATAGGGCCCGCGCAGCAGCCGGTCGTGGATGGTGAGCCACTTCTGCCCGAAGCTGAAGCCCTTGCCGACTTCGCCGATGACATTTTCCTCGGGCACGCGGCAGTTCTCGAAGCGCACGATGTACTGCGCGGACTTGGTGCCGAGCCAGGTCCGCAGGCCCGGCTCCTCCACGTGCACACCGGGTGCGTGGCGGTCGACCAGGAACATGGTGATGCCGCCGCGCTGGCGGAGGGCGGGATCGGTGACGGCCTGCACCATCAGGATGTCGGACTCCGCCGCCATCGAGATCCACATCTTGGTGCCGTTCAGCACCCAGTGCTTGCCGTCTTTCACCGCCTTCGTTTGCATCATGCCGCCCGGGTCGGAACCCGCGTTGGCCTCGGTCTGCGCGAAACAGGTGGTCTTTTCGCCTTCGATCACGGGTTTAAGGTAGCGCTCGATCTGCTCGCCTTTGCACGCGTACAGGATGTTGGGCACGTTGGCGAACGGAAACGGCACCGGCGTGTACATGAACTGCTCGAGTATCACCACCTGCGCCAGCATCGACAGCCCCGAGCCGCCGTGCTCCTCGGGAACCATCATGTACCACAGGCCGGTATCGCGTGAAATCTTGATCAGGCGATCGACCACGTCCTTCTTGAATACCGCTTTCAGATTGATCGTTTCCTTGACGCCGTAGGCGTGCCCCGGATGCGCCAGATATTCCTGCTCCAGCGGCAGCAGTTCCTCGCGCACCAGGCGCTTGGCCAGTTCCTGATACTCGAGTATCTCGGGCGGAAGCTTGTACACCGATGAGTCAGCAGAGGTCGATTCCACGTTTTGCTCCTGGTTGAGGTATTGGGTTGGCGGACTCAGGCGGTCCCGAGCCCGGGGAGATTGCGCGCTTGCGGCAGGCGCTCCAGCGACATCAGCGCGTCGAACAGACCGCGCGCATTGAGTTTCGCGTTTCCGGCCTGCACGCAGCCTTCGAACTTGGCCCACAGTTCCTCGCGGGCGAGCGGCAGGTCCGGGCCGCCGCGCACTTTGGTGACCTTGATGCTGCGCGCGAGCCGAGCGCCGTCGGTCTCGACAGTCACTTCGTCGTAGATCGCCTGTCCCGGCGCCGCGGGGTCCTCGCGCTCGTCCACTTTGACTTCAACGCGCCGCATCAGCGCCTGCACCTCGGGCCGGCGCACGAAGGCATCGGTCAACTCGGCGGGGCTCGCGCGGCCGGCGATCAGCGCCGAAGTCATTGCAAACTCCATGCTGAACTTCGCTTCGAGGCCGGTCTGCGGCGCATGGTTGCGCAGTATGGTCGCGTAGCGCGGGCTGGTCGAAACCACGACGCGGCGCACCTTGCCCGCATCCACCCGTTCGGCCTGCAACAGGTCGAGCATGCCGTCGAGCGCGCGATGGGTGCAATAGCACAAGGGGTATTTCTTGACCGCCACGCCGTCTCGGGCCAGCTTCCACACGCGGCCCGCCTCGAGCGCCGACTCGCGGTCCACCTTTCCCGCCGGCGATACCGCGGCGAGAAAACCCTGCGGATGCTCGAGCGCGTCGAGCGAAGCGGTAAACCCTTTCTGGGCGAGGCGCGCCGCCACCACGCCGGCGTGCGCCGAGCGGCCCGCATGGAACGGCTTGGTCATGGTGCCGAAGTTGGACATCAGGCCGGCGCTTTGCGAGGCGCCGAGCGCGATCGCGTGCGCGGCCGCGGTCGCATCGAGCCGGCGCAGCGAGGCGCAGGCCGCCGCGGCGCCGATGGCGCCGAATATGCCGGTGGGATGCCAGCCCTTGTTGTGATGCGCGTCGGGTTCGCGCCGCACCAGTTCGGCCCAGGTTTCGTAGCCCGCGGCATAGGCCAGCAGCATCGCCTCGCCCGAGGCGCCGAGCGCCTCGGCCTCGGCGAGTATGGCCGGCACCAGCACGGCGCTGGGGTGGCCGCGCTGCGCCACATCGTCGAAATCGAGCGCGTGCGCGGCGGTGCCGTTGATCCACGCGGCCTCCGGCGCCGAGGCGCGGCCGGCGCCGAACAGCAGCGTCGCTTCGTCCCCCGCCGGCGCCAGCATGGCGCGCACCAGCTGCGGCGCCGGTTCGACCGCGCCCGCGATCATCACGCCGACGCAGTCGGCAAATCCGGTGCGGGCAAACGCGATGGCGTCCTGCGGAATGTCCGGGTAACGCAATCCGGCGATGAACTTTCCCAGGCCGACGGTCAGTGCGACGGGCATGTCGGTGCTCCTCTTGGTTTTCGATGCGCGCTTCAGGCCGCGTCGCGTATTTTCTGCCGCAGGCGGGCCAGGGTGCCGCCCTTCATCACGCAGCCGGGCAGCGGATGCCCGACCACCTCCTCGGCGAGCAGCGCCGATTCGATCAGCTTTTCCAGGTCGATGCCGGTGGCGATGCCCATTTCCTCGCACATGAAGACGAGATCCTCGGTGCACACGTTGCCGGCCGCGCCGCGATGCGCGGCGAACGGGCAGCCGCCCAGGCCGGCGACCGCCGCGTCGTAGATCGCGACGCCCATTTCCATGCCGGCGTAGGCGTTGGCGATGCCCATGCCGCGCGTGTCGTGCAGGTGCAGCGAAATCTGCAGTTGCGGGTATTTCTCGCGCACCGCGCCCACCACCCGCTTGATCGACAGCGGCGTCGCCCAGGCCATGGTGTCGGCGAGCGAGACGACCTTGAGCTCAAACTGGTATTGCGCGGCGATGTCCAGCATCTGCCGGATCATGTCGAGGATGTGCGGGATCGGTATGTCGCCCTCGAAATTGCAGCCGAACGCGGCCATCAGCCCGCCGCGCTCGATCGGCACCTTGTACTGCTGGTACATCTTGACCATCGTATGCTGCGCCTCGAGGTTCTCGGCCAGCGTGCGCTTCTGGTTGCGCAGCAGGAATTTCTCCGATGCGGTCAAGGACAGCGAGCCCTTGACGTCGAGCTTGCCGCTCGCCAGCGCGCGTGCGAGGCCCTTGTCGTTCAGCCACAGCCCGGTGTAGCTCACGCCGGGGGCGCGGGTGAAGCCTTGCACGACCTCGTCCGCGTCGACCATCCCGGGGACGTTTTTCGGCGGCACGAAAGACATGGTCTGGATCTGTTTCAAGCCGGTCTTGGACAGCGAGTCGATCAGCTCGATTTTGCGCGCCGTCGGTATCGGCCCTTTCTCGAACTGAAAGCCCTCGCGCGGCCCTTCTTCGTTGATGCGTATCGCCTTGGGTAGATCTGACATGGTTGCGCTCCGTTCGGTGATGGAGTTGGGACGATTGATGGGGAGGCGGAAATCCGGGTTCAGGACTGCGGCGGAACGAAGGGATAGGGCACCGGCGCGCCGCCGCGATGCGGCATCGCGAGCGTGGCCTTGCCCGGCGTGGATTCCTTGCCCGCGTCGTTGGTGATGCCGAGGTCGATCTCTACCAGGCCGTAAGCGGGGGTGTCGCGCTTGGCGCTCACCTTGCCCCACACGGACAGGGTTTCGCCGACGACATTCATCGCCCGGAACTGGAAGCTGACCTTCCATACCCAGCCGGCGGGCCCGACCCAGTCCTTGAGCAGCTGCAAAATGAATTGCTGCTTCAGCGAGCCGTTGATCAACAGGCCGGGCAGCTTGTCGTGCTCGATGGCGAACGGTTTGTCGTAGTGGATCTTGTGCCAGTTCTCCATCGCCGCCGACCAGCGCATCAGGTGCACACTGGTCAGCGGGCCTTTCTCCAGCACCGGGAGCGTGGCGCCGACATCAAAATCCTCGAAATAGCGGGGGCCGCCCATAGCCATGGCTTATCTCCTGATCAGGGTGCGACGGGTCTTCATCAGCAAGGCATCGTCGCCGTTGCGGTATTCGGTCTCGATGGTCACGAACAGCATCGGGCCTTTGCTGGTTTCCTTTTCCGTGATGTCGGCGTAGCGCGAGCGCAGTTTGACCGCTTCGCCGTGGCGGGCGTAGCGGAAGAATTCGATCTCCGAGCCGCCGTTCAGGAGCGCCAGGTGCTTGATCGGTTCGAGTTCGGGCAGGCCGGACGAGGCGCCCGAGGCAAGCCCGTCGAACTCCGCATCGCGCGCGCGCAGCTGGATCGGGTCGGGTGCGCCGAATGCGCGCCGGAACATATGCGTCGGAAACAAAGGCGGCGCCACCGGCCCGCCGAAGCGCGCATTGTTCGCGCCGGGCTCGGCGTATATCGGGTCCTCGTCTTGAATCGCCTGGGCGTAGCGCCGCACCGCGCCGCGCTCGACCGGGTCGCAGGCGATTTCGGTCTCGGATTGCATGCCGATGTATTTCTTCAACGCTTCCGTCAGCAAGGCCATACGTTCTCCCTTCGTTTCAGAGTGCGCTGCGGCGCAGGCGGAACAGTCCGCTTTGCCCGCGCTCAGCCGGGCGTCCCGACGATGCCCTTTGCGAGCAGCGCGGCAATGCGCTCCTCGGGTATTCCCAGTTCGCGCAGCACCTCGGCCGTATGCTCGCCGAGCAGCGGGGCGTGGCGCCGGACGCTGCCGGGATTGGCCGAAAGTTTTACCGGCAGGCCGGCCATCCGGATGGTGCCGGCGGTCGGATGCTCGACTTCGACGATCATGTCGCGCGCGGCGACCTGCTCCTCCTTCACCACCTTGTCGATGGAATTGACCGAAGTGCAGGGCACGCCCTGCGCAGACAGGCGCGCGACCCACTCCTCGACCGTGCCCGTGGCGAACACTTCGGCCAGCATCGGAATCAGCGTCGCGCGGTTGGCGGCGCGGCGGTCCGGCGTCAGGAAGCGTTCGTCCGCCGTCCACTGCGGCCTTTCGATCGCAGTGCACACACCCTGCCACATGCGCTGGGTAAATGCCGCGACCACCACCCAGTCGTCCTTCGCCTGGAACGCCTGATAGGGTACCGACAATTGCGAGGCGGCACCGCGGCGCACCGGCGGGCGGCCGGTGGCGAAATAGGACGTGAGATGGTAGGAGAGCATCGCCAACTGGCCCTCCATCAAGGAGGTGTCCACGCGCTGGCCGCGGCCGCTCGCGTTTCTCGCCTGCAGCGCGAGCAGGATGCCGATTACGCCGAACATGCCTGCGCCGACATCGGCCAGCGAGATCCCCGCTTTCACCGGCCCGCGTCCTTCCTCGCCGGTAATGCTCATGTTGCCGGAGAAAGCCTGCATGAAAATATCGTTGGCGCGATCGTGCCGGCGCGGACCGGTCGGCCCGAAGCCGCTGATGCCGCAGTAAATCAGGCGCGGGTTGATCACCGCGAGTGCGTCGTAGCCGATGCCGAGCGCATCGAGTGCGCCGACGCGGAAATTGTCCACCAGCACATCGGCCTCCGCCGCGAGCCGGCGCAGGATCTCCACGCCTTCGGGTTGTTTCAGGTCGATGGCCAGGCTGCGCTTGTTGCGGTTCGCCGCGGCGAAATAATAGCCGACCTGGCTCGGAAAATAAGGGGGCCAGTGGCGCGTCTCGTCGCCTTCGCCCACGCGCTCGATCTTGACCACGTCGGCCCCGTAGTCCCCGAGCGTCATGCCGCAGAACGGCCCGGCCATGGCGACGCCGACTTCGATGACCTTGATCCCGGCGAGCGGCGCCGGTTGCGCCTGATTGCCCATCAGCTCCTCCTTGCTTGCGATCTTCGTCTGCCCCGTCTCCGACCGCAAGGACGGCGAAGTCCGCAGTCGAAGCGATAACGCTTGCTTCTACTCGCTATGCGAATTTATAATTTGTATCGTGAATTATACTAGTGGATGCACTCCGGAGTGTCAACCGCACGGCGCGCGCGGCGGCGCGCGCAAACTGTAAGGACCGCAAACATGGCCAGGGACGCAAAACCGAGCACGCCGGGCGCCGGCGCCGAAAGTACCGACCGGCAGTACGTGACGGCGCTCGCGCGCGGCCTGGAGATACTGCGCTGCTTCAGCGCGCGCAAGCCCGAACTCGGCACGACCGAAATCGCGCAGCTCACCGGCCTGCCGCAGCCCACCGTATGGCGCCTGTGCCACACCCTGATCAAGTGCGGGTATCTGGCGCCCGCGCCGGGGAAAGACAAGCTGCGCATCGGCGCCGGCGTGCTGAGCCTGGGCTACGAAGCGATAGGCGCGATCGACGTCGGCGATCTTGCGCAGCGCGAAATGCAGACCGTCGCCGACGGTTTCGGCGCCGCCGTGTCGCTGTCGATGCCCGACCGCCTGGACATGGTGATCGTGAAGCGCGCGCAGAGCAATTCCAGGTTGGTGGTCAACCTTCAGGTCGGATCGCGCCTGCCGATCGCGGCCTCGACCATGGGCTGGGCGTATCTCGCCGTGATGCCCGCGCCGCAGCGCGCGCAACTGCTGCAGAAACTGGAGGCGCATTACGGCAGGCGCGACTGGAGCGGCGTGTGGCAGAAGGCCGAGGCCGCGATCAGGAATTACCACAAGACCGGCTACACCCTCAGCAGCGGCGCCTACGATCCGGAGATCAACGCCATCGCGGTCCCGATCCAGCCGGACAACGGCGGGCAGTTCCTGGCCATGGCCTGCGGCGCGCCCGCGGCCGCGGTCCCGGTAAAAACGTTTCAGGCGGAAATAGCGCCGCGGCTGATCCGCGTGGGCGAAATCATACGTTCCGCGCTGTCGCACCACGGTTCCGCCGGCAAGGTGCGCTGAGCACAGCGCCAGCGCGGCGCTGGCGCTCAGTCGATCTTCGTACCCGAGTCCTTGATCGCTTTTGCCCACTTCGGTATTTCGCTGCGGACAAACGCGGCGAGTTCTTCGGGGGTGCTGGTCTCCACATCGGCGCCTTCGCTGATCAGGCGCGCGCGTATGTCCGGCGATTTCAGGATTTTCACCAGCTCCGCGTTCAGGCGCGCAATGATCGGCTTCGGCGTCCCGGCGGGAACGACGATGGAATACCACGCCGTCGCGTCGAACCCCGGCAGGCCCGCTTCGGCCATCGTCGGCACCTCGGGCAGCGCCGGCGAGCGCTGCGCGCCCGAGACCGCAAGCGCGCGCAGGCGCCCCGCGTTCACCATCGGCGTCACCGTCGGCACCTGGCCCATCAGGACGTCGATCTGCCCCGCGACCAGCGCCATCATCCCGGGCCCGCCGCCGCGATACGGAATGTGAACCATGTCGATGCCGGCGGCGGTCTTCAGCATTTCACCGACCAGATGGTTCGAGCTGCCGTTGCCGGCCGAGCCGTAGTTGAGCCGGCCCGGCTTGGACTTCGCCAGCGCGATCAGCTCCATCAGGTTCTTCGCCGGCACCGACGGATTCACCACCACCACCAGCGGCACTTTCGCCACCAGCGTGACCGGCGCGAAATCCTTCTCCGGATTGAACGCCATCTTGCCGCCGTAAAGGGTGACGTTGATCGCCATCGGGCTCACCGGCGCCATCAGCATCGTATAGCCGTCCGGCGGCGATTTGGCGGCGATCTCGGCGCCGACGTTGCCGCCCGCCCCCGGGCGGTTGTCCGGCACCACGCCCTGGCCGAGCGCCTCCGACAGCTTCTGCGCGATCGCGCGCGACAGCAGGTCGGTGGTGCCGCCCGCAGCATAGGGCACGATAAAGCGGATGGGTTTTTCCGGATAGCCCTGTGCCACGGAAACCTGCGGCGCCAGCGCCACGACAGCGGCAATCCACCCCAAAAACAGTGATCTCATCAATTCCTCCAGATTTTGAAACCCAATAGAAACTTGATTCCCGGTTGCCGAGCGGCCGATATTGGTGATCGCGCACGAATTGCCGCCACAGCGCACCGGACTCCAAATATTATTTCGCCTTATGTACGCTAGCACACAGACTAAACCTTCTCATTGTGCTTAGCCAGCCGAAAGGACATACTCGCGCTGCAGTGGCGCCCGGCCGGAACAATAAGGGCGTCTACGGATCCATGGGGGGAGCCATGAAATCGTGCATCGCGGCAGTCCTGCTGCTGGTTTATGGACTTTGCTTTTCGCAGACGCCGCCGGGCGGCAGCCCGCGCAATGCCACAGCTTACCCCACTGAGAGCCAGCTGCGCACAGCGATCGAGACCGCCGCGACGCTGGCGAAAGCGGAGCGCCTCGATGTGGAAATATTCGACGCGCAAAAGGCCGGTATGACGCAGCCCCTGTTTGCGGCGAGACTGAGCCTCATAACCGGCGCCTGCAAGGTCTTTTTCAATACGAAGCCGGAAAACGGACTCACCCAGTATTTCGGAACCATCGCCGCTACCGACCTGCCCGTACTGCTGAGCGCGATGGCGACGCACGAGGTGACGCATTGCATCGAGCAGCGCGAAGCCTATGTCCGCAAGCGCTTCGACAAGATATTGCCGCCCGGGGTCTGGAGCGACAGCGTAACGGTCCAGGGCTACATGGGCGCGGTGAAAAGCGGCGCCCTGGAAACATGGGGGGAAGCGCTGGCGGACATCGCCTCGCTGCTCTACCTGAAACAGGCGGCGCCGGATCGTTGGCTTGAATTGGCGAAAGGCGTGGCCGCGATGCGCCGCGACCTCGCGCGCAAATGGCCCGAGCACGACACTTCGCCCTGGCTGTACAAGATCATCGCCGCGGACGCGAATGCGCCCGTGAACCAGAGCCTGTTCGAGACTGCATTCCAACTGCGCCGGCAATACCGTCCAGGCGGCTAGGCGCGCTTCAGTTCTCCCGACCGGTACCGTCAGACCGGGCGCCGGGTGCGTGCCCGGTCCAGGTCCGGCAGCAGCCAGGTGACCAGGCCGATCGCCGGCAAGTAGGCGCAGAGCTGGAACACGAAAGGCACGCTGGTGGCGTCGGCGATGCGGCCCATCACGGCCGCGCCCAGACCGCCCAGACCGAAGGCAAAACCGAAGAACATGCCGGAAATCAGCCCGACGCGCCCGGGCACCAGTTCCTGCGCATAGACCAGGATGGCGGGGAAGGCCGAGGCCATCAGCAGGCCGATGATGACCGTCAGCACGCCGCTCCAGAGCAGGTTCGCATGGGGCAGCGCCAGCGTGAACGGAAGCGCGCCGACGATGGAGATCCAGATCATCGGCCGCCGGCCTATCCGGTCGGTGAGGGGGCCGCCGATCAGCGTTCCCACCGCGATCGAGGTCATGAACATGAACAGCCACAACTGCGCGTCGTGCACCGAGAGTTGAAACCGTTCGATCAGGTAAAAGGTGAAAAAGGTGTTGAGGCTGGACGTATAGACGTTCTTCGAGAATATCAGCAGCATCAGCACGACGATGCAGAACACCACGCGGGCGCGCGAGAAGCCGCTCGCGCCGGAGACCGCGCGCGCGGCCGCTTTGGCGTGGCGCGGGTGGTGGGCCGAGTACCACATGCCCACACGCGTCAGCACCATCATCGCCAGCAGGGCGACGAGCGAAAACCACGCGATTGCGCTCTGCCCTCTCGGCAGGACGATGAGCGCCGCCAGCAGCGGTCCGATGGCGCTGCCGACGTTGCCCCCGACCTGAAACAACGACTGTGCAAAGCCGTAGCGGCCGCCGGAAGCCATGCGCGCAACCCTTGAAGCCTCGGGATGGAACACCGCCGAACCGACGCCGACCATGGATGCTGCGAACACCACCATCGCATAATTGTGCGCCATCGACAGCAGCACCAGGCCGATCAGCGTGGCGCCCATGCCCACGGCCAGCGAATAGGGTTGCGGCCGCCGGTCGGTGTAGATCCCGACCGTCGGCTGCAGCAGGGAGGCGGTGAGCTGGAACGACAGCGTGATCAAGCCGATCTGGGTGAAATCCAGGTTGAACTGTTGCTTCAGCATCGGATACAGCGCCGGAATCAGCGACTGCATGAGATCGTTCAGCATGTGGCAGAAGCCGAGCGATATCAGGACCGGCAATACTGCGGCCGTGGCGGTGGGTATCGCGGTTTCGGCGGTTTCGGCGGCTACTGCTTTCTGCATCGGCGGAATGGCTTTCAGGTCATGTTGCCGCGTTACCGCAGGGGCGGAGGTCAAGGTTCGGCAATTCAATTGCCGCCCACGAAGTATCTCCGCTCATAGCCGCCGCAGTCAATCGCCGCGCCAGTCTCACCTCCATTCCATCATCATCAAGACCGGGGCGCTTAAAGGCGTTCTGTGACCAGGACGCGCCCCGTTGCACCCAGGGAGGTCTTTCCATCCCTTCCCTTGATGCGTCCGCGCAGCTCAACGATATGACCGCCGAGTTTGGCATTGGGGGTGACCCGCCTGACGAGCCACTCCAGTTGAATGATCTCGTCGGCGAATACAGGCCGGCGATAGCGCACCCGGAACTCGAGACCTACCACCGATCCCTTGGAGGAAAAGTGCGATGCGGTCAACGCGAAAAGAAGCGCCGCGGTGTGTGCCCCGCTCGCGATGAGCCGGCCGTACCGGGTTGCCGTTGCGAAGCCGGGGTCATGGTGCACCGGATTGGTGTCGCCCACCGCGAGGGCATAGTCGTGAACCATTTTCGGCGTGAGCGCGATGACGGACGAAAAGCGCTCGTGTGGGTGAGCCAGCATCGCGATTTGCAGCCTAGGCTTTCCTCACGAATTCCGATTTCAGCCCCATCGATCCGATGCCCTCGATCTTGCAGTCGATATCGTGATCGCCTTCGACCAGACGGATGTTCTTGACCTTGGTTCCGACCTTGACCACCGACGATGAACCCTTGACCTTCAGATCCTTGATCACCACCACGGTGTCGCCGTCCTGCAGCACGTTTCCATTGGCGTCGCGCACGCTGCGCTGTTCGGTGGCGCCCGCTGCGGCTTCCTTCGGCCATTCGTGAGCGCATTCCGGGCAGACATACATGCCGCCATCTTCGTAGGCGAGTTCCGAGTTGCATTGGGGACAATTTGGCATCGTTCTCATGGTTGATTTCCTGACTGGGCGATCTTATACCGAATCCCAGACACTCTGTGCCGGCTCCTCAAGAAGCAAAAGGCCAGCCCGAAAACTGGCCTAAACGCATGAAAGAATGGCGGCCAACGGTGGAATTAAACCATCGACACATGGATTTCCGGTAAAAAAATCCGCGAAGCTGGCGGTCTGCCGGTCAGAGCGAGGATACGTCCACGATATATAGCTGCCGCGCCGATTCGTGCACTGAATCGATGCATATCATTTTCCCGTCTCGCCTCCAGCGGGGATGAAGGTCGCAGCGGTTCTCTTTTTTTAGATGAGGATCAGTATAAAAATGACCCACGTCAATGCGCTTCCCGCCCGCCATGTCGAACAAGAATAGCGCCCGCTTGTTGGTTGAGGAATCAGGGTAGGTATCGCTGAGCAACCATCTCGAATCGACCGGCGAGAAGGTCATATGACCGTTCTCTGTCAGCACGCCATCGCCGACCACTTCGACGGCACCGTCGTCGTCGTCGGTATACAGGTGATAGTGAATTCTTCCTGCATGCGGTCCCCAGACGATAATACGTTTATCGCTTTGCCAAAGCGGATGCGAAATCTGGTATTCCGATTTTTCATAGTCGAAAGTGCCGACCTTGGTTGGATCAAAATGCTTCTGCAGCTGCGGCAGAGGATGATCGGAACATTCCAGCAGACGCATATCGGACCCGTCCGGATTCATGGTGATCAGGCGATGCAGGAAGCACGTCTCGTCCTTCACGCGCTCCGTCCAGCGATGAAGGAATAGCACTCGGTTTGATGAAGGATTGATCTCGATGTGGCTGACCCAATGGATCGCTTCCTGCATCGATTCCCGGGGATGGAAATTGCGCAGCGCCTGGTAACTTGTCACCAGTTCGCTCGTCCCGCTTCGCAGATCCATTCGGTGGATGCCGTCGCTGCCCGGATACTTCGCTAATCTCCCGGGCGGCGTGAGCTCGCTGTAGCCAATAGTCTCATGCGTGACGTACAGCCTTCGATAATCGATACAGAGCGCATATGAACTATTGGGAGCCACGACATAGACAGGCATCGGCAGCGACCGGGTTTCCCCGGTGTCGACGTCGCAGATAACGGATCCGAAACCCGGGTAACGCGTCGTGGAACTCGCGGTCCGGACGTTGTAGATTACCTTGCGCCCCGGGACGCCGTCCAACCACTGCAGTTGGCAACCCATTTGCCAGTTCCAGGCTGTTGTTTCACCCACGACCGTGAATGTGTCGCCGTTTTCGAGATCAAAGTAGCCTACACGTGCCGCCAAGTCCGGCGTCAGGGGGGCGTCCATCATGGAGACCTGATTGGCCAGCAGATACCTTCCGCTGCGGTCCCAGTTAGTCTTGTTGTAATAGCCGAAGAAGTAATGCTGGTCGCCTGCGCCTACACTACGGCAAGGGAAGGGTTGCTTAGTGGAAGTCATTTGTCTGGTGCGGTGGCCCGCTAAGTTGAAGATGTTAAATCGGGATAGCGTCGTTGCCGTGTGAGCGTTTCGATTCCGGTTGGTAATTTTGCGTCATCGATTGTCCGATTGCAGCTAGGCCACGACTTCTTCTTCGCCGGGCTCGCGTTCGGCGGGCCCCTCGTTGCCGTTCAGGTCCACGATCAGGTTGCCCGAGGCATCACACCGCGCCGTGGCGCCTTCGGGAATGATCAATGTTGACGATGCATCCTCGACGATGATCGGGCCTAGAAGCTCCTCTCCATCCTTTAGCTCGTCGCGCGCGAGCACCCTGAGGTTTTGCCACTTGCTTTTCGCTTCGCTCCATACATCGCGTTTGCCGCTGCCGAGTTTCCATGCCTGCTTGCCTGTCCCGCCCAGATTCAAGGGGCGGCCAATCAGCTTCTCAATGGCGGTGAGGCGCAGGTTGATCAATTCGATGTTTTCCACCGGAGGAACCTGCCCGAATACCCGGTCATAGGCAATGCCGAACTGAGTCTTGATTTGGGCTGGCGTTTCATCGCCAAACGGACCATTCGGCAGTTTAGTGACGATCTCAAAACCCTGGCCGACGAAACGGATGTCGGCGGCCCGCTCAAAAACATACGTGGCGCCCGGTGTCAGCGTATCCGTTATGACGCGCACAGCATCGTCTTCGAGACTCTTGAACACGGCCTCGAGTTCAGCCGGGGAAACATCACTCAAGCGCCGCGCGATTGTGGTGGAACGATCCACGCGGGCAGGAGCAATCAGCAACCCGAGCGCGGACGCGACACCGGCGCCCGGCGGGCAAATGACGCGGTTGATTCCGAGCCGTCGCGCCACGTCGCAGCCGTGCAGAGGACCACCGCCACCAGTTACCAGCAAGGCAAAGCGGGATGCATCGTGGCCGCGCTCCGCAACGTGCACGCGCGCGGCCGCAGCCATGTTCTCGTTGACCACCGCGACAATGCCATCCGCCACTTTTTCGGCGTTCAATTCCAAACCGGCCGCGATCTGTTCGACCGCCTGTGCAGAACAATCGCGATTAAGCTTCATGGTGCCGCCGGCGAACGTCTCGGCGTCGAGGTATCCGAGCAGAAGATCAGCGTCAGTCACGGTCGGCTTGGCGCCGCCGAGCCCGTAGCAGGCCGGGCCGGGTTTCGAGCTCGCACTATGCGGGCCAACCTTCAGCAGGGCCATGCTGTCCAGATGCGCGATGCTGCCGCCGCCCGCGCCAATTTCAATCAATTCCACCGTCGATATATTGATCGGAAGGCCGCTGCCGGGCGCAAAACGCTTTTCCCGGCCCGCTTCAAAATGGTAAGCGATCAGCGGCTGATTGGCTTCGACGATGCTTAGTTTGGCGGTGGTGCCGCCCATGTCGAACGCCAGAACATCCGCAATGCCGGAGCGCTTGCTGAAGTAGGCGGCTGCGATCGCACCAGCCGCAGGACCCGACTCCAGCAGCTGGATCGGGAAGCGCCTCGCTTCGCCGACGTGCGTGAGGCCGCCGTTGGACAACATCATCAACAGCGGACAGACGATACCCAGCGTTTTGAGCCGCGCTTCCAGGCTTTTCAGGTAACGATCGGCAATCGGCCCAACATAGGCGTTGGCAGCCGTGGTTGAAGTGCGCTCATATTCACGAATCTGCGGCGAGACCTCGCTCGAGATCGAAACGTATAGCTGAGGAAAATGCTTTGCAAGAATGTCGCGGGCGCGGCGTTCGTGTTCTGCATTCGCGTAGGAGTGCAAAAACACGACCGCCACGGACTCGACGCCCTGGTCCACCAGCTTGCGGCCTGCGGCGATGACATCGGCCGCGTTCAACGGCGTGTCTATTTTGCCGTCGGCGCGCATGCGCTCTCCTACTTCCAGGCGGGATTCGCGCGGAATCAAGGGCTTCGGCATCTCGATGAACAGGTCATACAGATCGTACTTGTACTCGCGCCGCATTTCGAGCGTATCGCGAAAACCCGCGGTAGTAATGATGCCGGTCTTTACGCCGCGACGCTGGATCAGCGCATTTGTGAACAGCGTCGTCGCATGGATCACGCGCGAGATCGCGTCGCCTGGAATTTGTTCACGCGCCAGCAGAATATTGATTCCGCGGATCGCCCCATCGGTGGGTTCATCGGGAGTTGTCAACTCCTTGTGGCTGAAAACCCGGGCATCCTCATGGCTGTAGAGGACTATATCCGTGAAGGTGCCGCCGATGTCGATGCCAAGCGAGAAAGAGTTTGTAGTCATACCAGGTACTCACCTGCCCGGTCTTTCTCAATATTGTCCTTGGAACGGTGATTGATGTCGCCGTAGCCGCCCCCGCCAGGCGTTTTCAACAGAACCATCGTGCCGCACTGGATCACGTGCTGGGCCTTGGGATTGACCTGCTTGCCATCAATCTGAATTTCGCCAGGCGCGCCCGGCAGTCCGCCATTGAGTCCGGGCGCCGCCGACTCCGGTCGGGTCCGCTCTGCCATAAATGACATCGTGGCCGGGATCGGCGAAAGGCTTTCGAGAAGCATTTCCTGCCCGGTACCGCCGCGCAGGGCGCCGTTAGCTTCGGAAAATGTGCGGAATTGGCGGAAATGCACCTTCAGCGGTGCCAGTTGTTCGATGACTTCGACCGGAGTGGACGAGATGTTGCTTGGCCAGGACAGCACGTTTGCCCCGTCCTGATGTGCACTCGCCCCGTAACCCCCATTCAGGAAAAAGAGGTTGGCAAAACCACGTCCGTCCGGACGCACGCCGGCCATGTTTACGCACCACAATGGCGAACCCACGCCCGCAATGACGCGTTCTGGTACGACCTGGGCCAGCGCATTTAGCACCAAAGCCGGCAGAAAATGGCCGATCAGAGCGCGCGCACCGCCGGCAGCCGGCGGCAGTGAGTTAAGGATGGAACCCGAGGGCGCGGTAATATGGATAGGTTCGAGCGCGCCGTCATTGTTGGGAACATCCGGGCAAAGGACGGCCTTGATGCCGTAGGACGTATAGGCCGTGGTATAGGCGAGGCATACGTTGATCGAGCGCTGCACTTGTGGGGCCGAGCCTGCAAAGTCTGCGCGAATCTCGTCTCCTGCCACGGTCAATGCCAGCTTAAGCCGTATCGGCGCCTCGATACCGTCGCTGATGGACTCGGCATGGTAGGTGCCGTCCGGCACAGCGCGAATTGCATTGCGCATTGCGAGCTCGCTACGGCTGCGCAGCTCCTCCGATAGTTCATCCAGCGACTCCAGACCGTGCTCGTCCATGAGGCCGATAACCTGGCGCTCGATGAGCGACAAGCCGGTGAACTGTGCGTACAGGTCGCCGATGACCTGGTCCGGGACGCGCACGTTTTGCCGCAAGATGCGCTCGAGTGTCCGGTCCATCTTGCCGCGCTCCATGACCTTCATTGGAGGGATTTGAAGCCCCTCTTCGTAGACCGAAGTCGCGTCGGCAGAGCGGACCCGTCCACCGATGTCTGGCGCGTGCGCAACCGAGCCGGCGAAGGCGACTAGCTGTCCCTTGAAAAATATCGGTTTGGCGACCGTGATGTCCGGGAGGTGGCCGGTACCGAGCCAGATGTCGTTAGTTATAAGAATATCCCCTGCGTACAGGGTATCCGGCGGATACGCTTCCAGGAAGTGCCGAATTGTCCGTGGGGCCGTCCCGATAAATGATGGGATGCTGTTGGACGCTTGCGCGATGGAACGTCCTTTAGCGTCTGTGATTACGCAGGCAAAGTCATTGGAATCCCGGACAATCGAAGAGAACGACGTGCGCACCAGCGATGCAGCCGCCTCGTCGACCACCGATATAAGCCGGCGCCAGAGTAGTTCGAGCGTAATACCATCAAGCATCTGAATTTGTCCGCAATGCTAGTTGGCTCGAATGTTCGCCGCCTTGATCACCTTGCTCCATTTGACCGTTTCCGAGTCAAAGTAGCGCTTGGCGTCTTCGCGTGTCCCGCCCATTACCGACAGGGCCAGCCGCTTCCACGTTTCCTGGAATTCCGGCGCTTTAAGAGCCGCGTCAATATCGCGATTCAATCGATTTACGATATCTTTGGGGACGCCCGCCGCGGTAGCGACAGTGAACCAGCCCGTGCCCTCGAAGCCGGGGATGACAAGTTCGGAGACCGTGGCCACGTCCGGCAGCGTTGGGCTGCGTACTTTGCTCGTCACGGCGAGCGCGCGGATCCTGCCCGACTGTACGATCGACGCGGCCGTGGTGATGAGTTCGAACATCATGTCGATCTGGCCTCCCATCAGATCGTTCATGGCGGCGGAACTTCCGCGGTAGGGAACGTGGCGCAGTTTGATCCCGGCCGCTTGCTGGAAGAGTTCGCCGACCATGTGCGTCGAGGAACCATTACCGGCGGAACCAAAGGTCAGCTTTTCCGGGTTGGCCTTCGCGTACTTAAGGAGTTCATCGAGGCTTTGAAACGGGCGGCCAGGGTGTACTACTATCACCATGGGCACTTCCCCGAGCACGATTACCGGCTGCAATTCCGTCGATGGGTTGTAGTTCATACTGCTGTAGACGGAATAGGCGGCATGGATGCCGACCGTGCCTAGCAGCAACGTGAGGCCATCAGGCTTGGCCCTGGCCACAGCTTCGGCACCTATGTTGCCGCCCATCCCGGGGCGATTTTCGACCACCACAGGTTTGTCATACGCCTGGCTGAGCCGAGGCGCGATCACTCGAGCCAGCACGTCCGCGGTCCCTCCGGGGGAAAACGGCGCAATGATCTTCATCGTGCCTTGCGGGATCGTATCTTGCCCCAATGCCGCAGTAGTCGGCAGGGCGCACAAGACGAGAACGAGGTAGCTTGCAAAGTTCTGTATAAAGCGCATGGGGTGCCTCCATTGTGGGTGACTTGCGGATCCAGTATATGAATCGGCACCTATTCGCGCCAATGCTATTTGGCGGCTAATGTATACGCTGGTGATATACTTAGAGGCCATTTCAGAATTACCGAAATGGCCTCTAACTTAGGGGAGTATGAGGGGAGATATCCCCTCATTTTGAAATAGTCTCTTAAAACCATCGTGTCCCGACCTCTGACCGTTCACCAGATCAACGCGTTTCGCGCTGTCGTGCTCTCGGGCACGACCGTAGCCGCCGCGCAGATGCTGCATACGACCCAACCATCGATAAGCCGGTTGCTCGCACAGGCGCAAAGCGCAACCGGACTCAAGCTTTTCATCAACGATCGCGGACGGCTTCGCGTAACGCGAGAGGGCCGAATGCTGTTCGAGACGATCCAGTTGCAATTCCAGGGCATTGAGCGAATCGAGCAGACCGTCGCAGCGCTTCGTTCATCGGGGGCCGGCGTGTTTCGCATCGCTTGCACGCCGGCTTTGGCGCTCGGGGTGCTGCCGCAGGTGCTGGAGGTTTTTACCAAGGCGTGGCCAAATGTGCATGCGAACGTTCAAACCCTCGGAAGCCGGGTAATTCGCGAAGGCCTGCGCCAAGGCATGTACGACCTTGCATTGACGAACAATCTGCTCGAAGGCAGCGAATTCCTGAGCCAGGTTGTTCACAGCAGCGAGGCGGTCTGCGTCATGTCTTTGGATCACGCGTTGGCAGCCCGTGCGATCATCGACGCTTCCGATCTGCAGCACTATCCGCTAATCAGCCTCGAGCGTGGCGATGCGCTCGAAGTCGAATTGCGAAAAGTGCTCGCCAATATGGCGCTCACAGTTCCACCGGCGATTGAAACAATCTATTCCGCGACTATCTGCGCCTTTGCCGCGCAAGGTCTCGGACTTGGCGTGGTAAACCCGTACATGGCCGTAGTGTTCAAGGACCGGATCTCCATCCGGAGGTTCACTCCGCTGATTACCGTAAAGACCTATGTGACGTTCGCCCGATTTTCTCCGGCCTCCGAGTTGGCAGATCGGTTCGTCGAAGCGTTGAATATCCGCATGCAGAGCAATGAGTGGTCCGCGCCGTTCAAGCCGGGCGGGTCGACGAGGCCTCGCAAACGCCGTGCGCCAGTTAGCCGGATGGCTTGATCGTGAGGCAGCTCCGGCTCGGAGAGCCCGGGATCAAGGTTTCCTCCCCGCCAGCAGCGCCTTCCAGCGCGTCATTTCGGCGATGACCAAGTCGCCGAATTCCTGCGGTTTGCTCGATTTCGGCACCAGGCCGAGATCTTCGAAGCGCTTGCGCACATCGGGGCTGGCGAGCGCCTTTGCGACTTCGTCATTGAGCTTCAGCACGATCTCGGGCGGCGTCCCGGCCGGCGCGAATACGCCGCCCCAGCCCGCGAAATCGTAGCCTGCCAGGCCGGCCTCGGTCGCCGTCGGCACGTTGGGGAAGTTCGGGTTGCGCTGCGGCGTGACGACCGCGAGCGCGCGCAACGAGCCCGACTTGATGTGCGGTGACGACGCCGCCTGCGGATCGATCATGAAGTCGATGCGGTTCGAGATCAGGTCAGGATGCGCCGCCGAGCTGCCTTTGTACTGGATTTCGGTCATCGCGGGCAGGGCGAGCGTCTGCGCAAAGAGCAAAGTGGCGAGTTGCTGCGGACTGCCCTGGCCGGTCGAACCATAGGTCACCTTGCCCGGATTGTCCCTGATGAACTTCACCAGCTCGGCCATCGATTGGATCTTTGACTGCGCGCTGACCACGAACACATAGGGCGTGAGGTAGGTAAGCGAAATCGGCGTGAAGTCCTTCACCGTGTCGTAGGGCAGGTTCGACATCAGGATCGCGTTGATCGCCATATTGGCCGAGCCCTGCAGCAAAGTGTAACCGTCCGGTCTTGCCTTCGCCACATAATCGGTGCCGACGATCTGCGATGCGCCGGGCTTGTTTTCGACGATTACCGGCTGGCCGAGCGCGGTCGAAAGCCACTGCCCAAGAATGCGCGCGCCAATATCGGGGGGGCCGCCGGTGGTGACGGGCACGATGAGTCGCACAGGCTTGGACGGATAAGTCTGCGCAGCCGCAGCGAGCGGTGCGGCGACAAGCAGCGCCAGGAAAAGGCGAACGAAACGGCTGTTCATGGTTTTCTCCTCCGTGAATTGAGTCGGCGTGGCGGGGGCCAGTCCGCGCAAGCCGCGCGCGACGCCAAATGCTGGCCGCGCGGCGAAGCACCGGCCGGCTCAAGGCCCATCACCGCGATCGACCGCGGCTTCACTTCTTCATGTACTGATGGCCACCCATGATGGCCTTGACCGCCTGCAGCCCCCGTGCATGGAGAAGCTTCCCGACGCGCTCGTCTTCCTCAGCGAGCAATGCCTTGGCATTGCGCACCACCTCTTCCAGCCGGTCTGCGGGAAATTTCACCGCGCCGTTCTCGTCCATGTGGATGATTTCGCCGGGGGCCACATCCATACCGGCGATGCTGACCGGCACCTGCACGGCATGCACGTCCTGCGGACCATGGCCCGCGCAGATCCCGCGCGTCAGATACTGGAAATGCATCGGCCGGATCTCGTGGATGTCGCGCGAGGGCCCATTGGACACCGCACCGATGGCGCCGCAGGCTCGCATCGCGGAGGTCATGTTGCCACCGGACAGGCCCACCTTGTCGGCGATGTCGCCGGGAAACTTCTGCTGGAAACAGAATATGGACGGCTTGCCCAGCTTGTCCATGGCTTCCAGCACATTCATCAATGACAGGCTCTTGAAAGTCGGATCGGGCAGACCGTAGGTGCAAGTCACGGCGTAGCCCGCGATGGGCCCCATCTCCGGATACCAGCACGAGAGCGTGTTATTCGTGTACCAGTTTTCGCTCCAGGGATTGTAGATCTCCAGGCAAAGCGGCCGTCCCGGATAAGTCGCGACCACGTTGCTTATGGTCGGCGTATCGATCTTCTTCAACTCGTCCAGCAATTCCAGATCAGTCATGTATCTCCTCTGTCTTCCCGGAATTTGACCGCGTCGCGGGAAGTATCCCGGAATCAATGGGTGCAGTCAATTTGACGCAGGATGTCCGGTGAGCACCGGCAGGCTTGCCGATGGCATTTCGCTTCGCGCGAGCGCGAACCCGACGCCGGACTGCGGCGGCCGTGCCCGACCATACCTGCGAAAGTGGAGCTGAGCTTCCGATCCTTTATACTTCGGTATCTCTTTTTCGCACTGAGGCAACGCATGCAGCAACCTCCGGAGACACCCGCACCCCGAGAAAAGGACACAAGATGAGTCCCGACAAGAAACGCATGGGCTTGCAACTACGCTCGCTGATCCGCAGCAGCGGCGAGCTGGAACTCTCCCTGGCCAGGGTGCCGGTCCCGGACCCTGCACCAGACGAGGTGGTCGTGCGAATTGAAGCCTCGCCGATCAATCCTTCCGACATCGGCCTGTTGTTCGGCGCCGCCGACATGAACACGGCCAAGGTATCGGGCAGCGCCGCCAGCCCGGTGGTGACGGCAAGGGTTCCGGACAGGTTGATGAAGGCCATGGCGGGCCGGCTGGACGAGTCCATGCCCGTGGGCAACGAAGGCGCCGGTGTGGTCGTGGATGCGGGTTCGTCTACCGCGGCGCAGGCGCTGTCGGGAAAGACGGTAGCCATCATCGGCGGTGCGATGTACGCGCAGTACCGGTGCATCAAGGCAGCCCAGTGCCTGGTCCTGCCTGAAGGCGCGACGCCGGCCGAAGGCGCCAGTTGCTTCGTCAACCCGCTGACCTCGCTCGGAATGGTCGAAACCATGCGGCGTGAGGGCCACAGCGCGCTGGTGCATACCGCGGCGGCTTCCAACCTGGGCCAGATGCTCAACAGGATCTGCATCAAGGACAAGGTCAGCCTGGTGAACATCGTTCGCAAACCGGAGCAAGAGGAGATCCTTCGCGCTCTTGGCGCGACCTACGTGTGCAGCACCAGTTCGCCGACGTTCATGCAGGACCTGACCCAGGCGCTGGTTGCAACCGGCGCCACCCTCGCCTTCGATGCCACGGGCGGCGGCAAGCTGGCCGGACAGATCCTGACCTGCATGGAAGCGGCGTTGAACCAGACCGCAAAAGAGTACAGCCGCTATGGATCGACCACCCACAAGCAGGTCTACATCTACGGCCGCCTCGACACCGGCCCGACCGAGTTCAACAACAATTTCGGCATGGCCTGGGGAATGGGCGGATGGCTGTTGTTTCCGTTCCTGCAGAAAATCGGGTCCGAGGCGGCGCAGAAGCTGCGCGCGCGTGTCGCGGCCGAATTGAAGACGACTTTCGCGAGCAGCTACGCGAAACAAGTGTCTTTGGCCGAGGCGCTGCAACTGGACGCCATATCGGCTTATGGCAGGCGCGCAACGGGTGAGAAGTACCTCATCAATCCGAACAAGGGCCAGGCCCATGACTGACGCACCATTTACCGTCGTGCAGACGGAGGCCCTCGACCCCGCCGCCTTCGAGATCGAACGCTCGATCATCGAACCCGCGGGGGGCCGGGTGATCGTGAGGCGGGCCGCGAGCCAGGCGGAACGCGCGCTGGCTCTGAAGGACGCGCAGTGCGTGCTGGTGTCGAGCGCCTCGATAACCGGCGACCTCCTTGACCAACTGCCGAAGCTGCAGCTGATCATCCGCTGCGGTGTCGGGCTCGATACCCTCGACATCCCCGCGGCGACCGCGCGCGGCATCGTGGTCGCCCACTATCCCGATTATTGCCAGCCCGAGGTCGCCAACCACGCGACCATGCTGCTGCTCGCCGTCGCGCGCAAACTCCTGGAACATGACCGCGCGATCCGCCAAGGGCGATACCGCGGCGTGCCGCTCGGTGTCTCGGCGCCGATCTTCGGCGAGACGGTGGGCATCGTGGGACTCGGCAACATCGGACGTCAATTCGCGCTGCGCGCGAAAGCGCTGGGCATGGAGGTGATCGCCTATGATCCCTATCTCGGCGACGACGTCTTCGCCGCGCACGGGGTCGGGCGCGCCGCCAGCCTCGAGGATCTGCTGCGCCGCGCGGACCACGTGTCGATCCACACACCGCTGACGCCGGAGACGCGCCACATGTTCGGCCGTGACCAGTTCGCGCTGATGAAGCCGACGTCCATCCTCGTCAACACCGCCCGCGGACCGATCGTCGAAGAGGCGGCGCTGGTGCACGCATTGCGCTCGCGCCAGATCGCGGGCGCCGGCATCGACGTGTTCGAGGCCGAACCGGTGGCCGCGGACTCGCCGCTCCTCGCCCTCGAGAACGTGGCGCTGACGCCGCACTCGGCGTTCTATTCGGAGCGATCGGACAAGCGGGTCAAGCATCTCATCGGCAAGACAGTGGTGGCTTTCATGCAAGGCCGCTGGCCCGACGACTTCGCGTCGATCCCGAACCGCCACGAGGTGAAGCCGCGCGCCGACCTTCGTTAGCCGGTCGTCGGCCCCCGCCGCGCTCGAATGCGGGACTGTTCAGCTCGCCGCCTGCATGCCGGAAACGCGATCGAGCGCCTCTGGCGGCTGGCAATCGCGCGAGATGGTGGAGAACGAGGGAATGATGTCCAACTAGCAGCTGCGAAGACTATTTCTCTGTCTTTCCGTGCATGACCATAATCGTCTGCTGCGTAAGCGCACAAAGAGTTTCCTTGCCGTCTTTGAGTGCAAATACCTCTGCCCTGGCCACAATCAGCGTCCTACCAGGGCGGACAACCTGTCCTCGGGCAATTAGCTTCTCGCCATCCGCCGGTGCAACCAGGTTCATCTTGTATTCGACCGTCAATACCGAAGCACTGGCAGGCACCATGGTCATTGCCGCATAACCGCCGGCTGTATCAGCAATCATCCCCACGACGCCGCCATGCACGAAGCCATGCTGCTGCTCTATGCCGTTCCAGTGCGGCACATGGATTTCGGTGCGCCCGTGTTCGACGACGGACAACGTGGCCCGAATCAGATGCATCGCGGTTTGCTTGTCGAAACTGGCAGCGACACATTGGGCGAAATCGGGATTAGCAATGCGGGTCATGACACCTCTGGGCTGTTCAGGTATTAGGCAATGCGGTCACTCATTGTGACACAACAGAGCCCGAAGACGATTCGCCTAGACGCAACAGCTCTGGTTCATCCATAACATCAGGATCTGAGCCGGAAGCTGAGGAAAGAGCGCCCGATTTCCATGAAATCTGAAGTGTTAACCATGTGTCCGGTCAACGCCCTACGACTGTCGACCTGACGCTGCGGACCAATACGGCCGATCGACGAAACGCGAATGCTATTTCGGGACGGCAGGTTCCGCGACCCCGCCGAGTTTCTTGCGCAATTCGAGCGGGCTACTGATCCCGCGCAGCGGCTCCAAGGAAGCGCCGGTACCGACAACCGTGACATCGCCGTAGCCGAGGATGCGGCCCATCAGGCCCTGGTTGACGTGCAGGCTCTCCACTTTGTTGAGGTTCATTTCAACCGTGTCGCGCGATACGAGCCCACGCTTCATGATAATGCGCCTGTCGGTGAGGACTAATTCAGTGGTTTGTCGCCGGATTATCGCGGAAAACATTAGCGCCAGACCGATTACCAGCGCTATCGCAACCATAGCAAGCGACGCGCCGGCGCGGCTGCCGGCGATGTATGCGCCCAGCGCGCTTGCCAGGAAAAGGCTGCCGGCAAGGTAAGAAAGAAAGAATTTCCAATGAGAAATGGCGGCGCGATAGACGATTCGTTCGCCTTCGGCCAATACGGAATCAACGTAAGAACTCATGGCCTCCTTTTTGGCGCAGCGTGGCGATCATTCGCCACAAACTAGAAGATCCGCATTGCGCGATTCTAACGTAGTAAGAAAATGATCAGGACGATAACCACAATAGTACCGAGGCCAATATACATATTCATCTCCATCGCGTACCCGACCCTCGGCGAGGATCCATGAACACGCGTCAGTGAATTCATTTGAGCACGCGCGTATGCCGCCGTCTGTACGCCAGCCGACGCAGCCCGGTGGAATCTCGCAACAAGGAAAGAATTGGAGAAGCTCCGTAGGTAATGGCCATTTATTCTACAAACGTTAGCTCGTTAAATGGCAGAACCCGGCCGTAGAGCGAACTCGGAGCGAACCACCAAAAGCAAACCCCGCCGAAGCGGGGCTGCGTAAGTGCTGCTGAGAGCGACGGTTTGAATTACGGCACCAGCGTAAAGTTCTGCGTAGCATTTGCCGCGGAAATATCCATGACAGCCGATGTCTGGGTTGTGTAGCCGGTCGCGGACGCTTCGGCAGTGTATTTGCCCGCCACGCCAGCTTGTGCAACAAGCACAATCGGCAGCGTCGCACTGTACTGGCCGAGCATCGGCGCGCCAGTGGGCAAGGTCAGCGAATAGCCGAAGGGCGATAGATCATCGGCGGCCACGAATTTCGCCGTGACGATCGGGGCAGCGACGGTCGGCGGGGTAGCGAAGGATTGTTTCGCTGCAACATAAGCGGCCGTAGTCGAACTGAGCGGGTTCAAGGTTTCCGTGCCACTGATGGTGTGCGAGGCGGCAGACACCGGCAACGTGATCGGCGTGACGTTGTTACTGAGGATCGTAACGCTGGTGCTGGTCGGGACCGGCACGGCGGCAATAGCTGCCGTCGCGCGGCCGTTTGCGGTCACAACGACATCGTAGTTGCCAAGCGCAAGACGACCGAGGAAGAATTCACCAGTCTGCGAGTTTGGCGCAGTGGACTGCACTATCACGCCATTCTGCTGCGCCGTAACCATGACGCCGCTGCTGAGCAAGGTGAGATCGACAAAACCGTCAATGCCGTTCAGCACAAACGGGATTACCTTGATCACAGGCTTCAGCGCATAGGTTCCGTTGCCACGCTTCACGATGGATTTGCAGGCGTCGAAATCGAGCAGCAGGTCGACACGCTGTCCGGATGCCACGTCAAACTCGTTGACCAGCTTGATCCCGCTTTGCACCGCGCTTGGGGTCACGAGCGCGGTCTCAACCCCACCCGTAGGAACAACGGAGTTGGTCAGGCCCACTGCGGTGTTCGGATCCAGCACCAGGCGCAACTGCGTGTAATGCCCTGCTGCCAGCGGCGTGTCGCCAAGGGCTTTGAGCACGCCATTGGTCAGACTGAGCAAATCGATCTTCAGCGCCGGGTTGAGCGTAATATCAGTCCAGCCGGCATCGGTGTCTGAGGCCGTGCTGCTCTGGTGCACGCGCACTTTGGTAACCGTTACATTTACCGCGTCAAAGCCGCAGGCCGGTGTATCGGTCAGGGAAACGCCGAGCGTACCCGGTGCCGCTTCGCCACCACCTCCACTACCACCGCATCCGGCTACAAGTGCCGCTAATAGGGATGCCATCAACCACGCCAGTAATTTGGAAGTGGAACAATTGTTGAACCATTTCATTTTCTTTCTCCTGTAAGAGGCCGCCTAAAGCGTTAGCGGAAACTATGACCTGGGAACCGATGTACAGCGTTATGAGATCGAAAAATATGCCTTTAAACGTGGTTTTTCTGTACGTTGGCGCACACAGTGCGATAGGTTGCGACGCGAAGGTCACACTCCGTTGTCCCCTAACAGGCTGTTGAAAATCGATCAAAAACGGTGACTGCCCCGATGTTTGAGCGAGTGTCGAATGAATTGTTTCGGTAACGCTTCCGGTTTCTTATCGTGTCGCGCGTTCGGCGCTCCACTTTCGGTG